>Ga0116117_1000005_pt1 | contig 182532 bp, 142 predicted proteins | sample June2015DPH_11_1_FD_89790 | JGI IMG/M metagenome (GOLD analysis project Ga0116117, IMG submission 89790) | Peatland microbial communities from SPRUCE experiment site at the Marcell Experimental Forest, Minnesota, USA - June2015DPH_11_10 | ecosystem: Environmental > Terrestrial > Soil >... | reverse complement strand
GCGAATGCGGCAGGACGCAAAGCCGGTCACGGAGTTTTCACCCAGGCACGTAGATCAACTATGGAGCGGAAGAACCCTACGGAAGGAGGGGAAGGGAAGACCGTCGTGCCGTCGCGCGGAAAGATTTTGCAATTTGCGGGCAAAATGCGGGCAAATAATTTGGAGGGGGACCGCTAAGTTATTGATTAATTGGTGGACCTGATCGGGATCGAACCGATGACCTCTTCCATGCCATGGAAGCGCGCTCCCAGCTGCGCCACAGGCCCACATTCGCGGGATGCAACTTCCTTATTGTCTCCGCTGAGGCGGGATTCGTCAAACGCGCCTGCCTCAAACCCATTAGAAAAAAATACTTGCGTGAGCGGGAACACTGGAGGGGGCCTCCGGTGTCTAAGATAATAGAGGGCGTGGGACACCAGCTTTGGAAGCAGTGTCCGTCTCCCGCGCACTCCAGGGGCAGCATGGTTTTTCCGGCGGCGATCTTTTAGCCGTTGGCGCGAGTGGCCGTAACCGGAAACCGGGATGGTTCTCCGGTGCAGATTTGACGCGAGCCAAATGTGCTTTTTGTTACGGCAAGCTGGGAGGATTCTGATATGCAGGCGGACCTCACCATGGGCAATCTTGTCGGCGCGTTGACGTTTCAATCCCAGGAATCGGCACTGATCGAGGAACTTCAGGCCGGATCTGAGGAGGCTTTTGCGTGGCTGATCGCGCACTACCACCAACCCATTTTCTCGCTGCTGGCGCGCGCCGTGCAAGATCGTGCCGACGCTGCTGACCTCACGCAGGAAGTCTTCGTCAAAATCTTCCGGGGAGTGGGCAGCTTTCACGGCGAGTCATCTCTGCGTACCTGGATCTACCGCATCGCCCTGCGCGAGGCCTCCAACCAAAGGCGCTGGTGGATGCGCCATAGGCAGCCGGAGATTCCCATTGAGCAGGAGATGGTCGAAAGCGGATCAGGTCAGCCGGTACTGCTGAAAGAAATGCTGGTCGACCCTGCCGAGTCACCTTATGAAACGGCCGAACGCGAAGAGAACCGGGTGCGCATGGAGGAGGCGCTCAGGCAGGTGCCCGAACCGTACCGCACCACCCTCATCCTGCGCGACATTGAAGGTTTTATTTACGAGGAAGTGGCGGAAATGCAAGGCGTGAATTTGGGAACGGTCAAGTCGCGGCTGGTGCGGGGCCGCGCTGCCTTGAAGGCGATTCTGACAGCCCAGGCTCAAATCGGCTCAGCACCGGCGCACGCGGGCTATGAAATGCCCCTGAAAAGAGAGGAGGCGCAATGAACGGCTGTGATGCAATGCAGACTAAGTTAACCGAGTACCTGGATGGCCGTCTGAGCGGACGCGAAATGCAATGCGTCGCTGCCCATCTGGAGGCTTGCCGTGAGTGTGCCGGCGAGTGGAAGTCTCTCCAGCAGGTGCAGGCCTCGCTGGCTGTGCTGGGCCCGGCTCCCGAGCCGGAAGACCTGCCGTTGCGCATCCGTGTGGCCATTAGCCACGAGCGGGCACGCAGCCGCCGCACGCCCCTCCAGGCGTTGAATCTGGCCTGGAAAAACGCTGTTGCGCCCTTTGTGTTGCAGGCTGCCGGAGGCTTTGCATCGGCCATGCTGCTGATGGGCACGGTCGTCCTGCTGATCGGCATGTTTGCTCACCCGGAAACAGCGCAGGCTACCGCCGACGAGCCGCTGGGCAATGTCACGGCTCCTCGCTTCCTCTATCTCTCGAGCGTGGTCGATGACAGCCAGCTCGACGCTGTTTCCGGCCCGGTAGTGGTTGAGGCCTATGTCAACGGTGCGGGGCAGGTCTACGACTACCGCATCGTCTCTGGCCCCACCGACGATGTCACCCGCGCGCAAGTCGAAAACCTGCTGCTCTGGAGCCGCTTTGAGCCGGCCCGCCGCTTCGGCCAGCCTATACCTGGCCTGGCCGTACTTTCCTTCTCCGGCATCTCTGTACGCGGATAGGGCAGGGAAGTAAGAAAGAGGGAAACTCCGAGCCCCGCTTGGCACTGTCCACGCGGGGCTTCGCATTTTTCACGCATGAGAGCCAGTTGCAAAAACAAAACGGAAAGCAAGCAGCGTCCGAGCTTGTTTTTTATCACAGTCGAGCCAGTTGCAAAACTCAAAGGAATGCAATAAGCGTCAGGGCTTGTTTTTTATCACAGTCGAGCCAGTTGCAAAATTCAAAGGGAAAGCAAGCAGCGTCCGAGCTTGTTTTTTATCAGATTGAGCCAGTTGCAAAATCAAAACGGAAAGCAAGCAGCGTCCGAACTTGTTTTTTATCACAGTCGAGCCAGTTGCAAAACTCAAGGGGAAAACAAGAAGCGTCAGTGCTTGTTTTTTATCAGATTGAGCCAGTTGCAAAATTCAAAGGAATGCAATAAGCGTCAGGGCACGACTTTAGTCGTGCCGCAACTGCATTGAATGAGCGGGGCTTCAGCCCCTGAGGTAATCATCCCTTGTAATTCGCAATTCCGTAAGAGCAATTTTCCATGCGGCTCATTGGTTTTTGCAAATGTAGTACCCAGAAGGCGGGTCAAAAACGTAGCACAACTCAGCCCTACCGCACAAGACTTGTAATTCCCAGCAAGGCACACTACTATTCGCAATAGAAACCGGCCTGCAAAGCAGGTGGGTGATCAACGCTGGTTGAACCAACATTCGTGAACAGGGGCTCAACTCGACAATCGGTTCTGTGTGCCGTGTCCGCCAGTCCGGAATGCCTAATGAACCGCGGAGAGCTCCACCTTCCTAGGAAGGGTTCACCAGCGCATCAACCACGGCCCCGTGGGTCGGATTCTACCTTTCTCGCCAAATCGCGACGGCTACGCCCGTAGCTCCAATGCCGTATCCTGACACTGGTGCATCCAGTCCTCTTTCACATCGGTTCGATTCTCGTTCCGGCCTATGGCGCTACGGCGGCCGTGGGCGTGCTGCTGGCGTTGTTTTTGGCTGAGCGCTCGGCCCGCGTGGCGGGGCTCAATGCCGGCGCGGTGTGGAACCTGTGCGTAGTGTCGCTCTTTGCCGCACTGGTTGGTTCGCGGCTGCTGCTGATCGTTTTTAACTGGACGGATCTGCGGCTGCATCCGTCGTGGATGCTGGCTCTCGCCATGATTCATCACCCGCTGCTGACTGGCTTTGGAGCGCTGGCAGCAATTGGGTCTGCTTTTTTATTTGGACGCTGGCGACGGCTGCCGCTCTGGACTACCGTCGATGTGCTGGCTGCGCCCCTGGCACTAGGGCTGGCCTTCGAGCAGTTGGGCGCGTTGCTGGCCGGCTCTGGCTACGGAACTGAAACCGCTGTGCGCTGGGCAGTCACGTACACTGATCCGCTGGCCGCGCGCTGGAGCGGCGCTCCGCTAGGCGTTGCAGTGCACCCCGTGCAGGCATACGCGGCGCTTGCGTTTCTCGCGCTCTCGACTTGCTTGGTGGCTTTGTATCAGGGCACGACTTCAGTCGTGCCGCAAAGTCCGCAAAATGAACAACGGGCTTTAGCCCCTGCGAAAAAGTCTTCACTGCTTCCTGCGTGGCTACTTTATCGCCGTCAATCGGGCGATCTGGCCGGCCTCTTCTTGCTCGGTGCAGCCGTCGTCGTCTTTATCACCGAGTTCTGGCGCGACTCCGAAGGACGCGGAACCTTGCTGGGTGGCGCATTCGATGGACCGCAAATGGCCGCGATTCTGCTCGTGATTGCCGGAGGGCTGGTGCTGCTGGAGCGCAAGCCATATGCGATCAGGCAGACGCCTTCAGCTCGGGAAACTCAAGCGGTTATGTCCCCATCCTTGATTGTTGATTCACACACGGCCGATGAGCCGCCCGCAAAAAACGAGGTCATAATTGACTGAACTGCGCACCATCGAAGTATCGGCGGAAGCAAAAGGCCAACGGCTCGATCAGTTTCTGGCAACTCAGCTTGAGGGCGTGAGCCGCTCGCGCGTCCAGTTATTGATGGACCAGGGCGATGTGTTGGTCAATGGCCTGCGCGAGAAAGCTTCGCTCAAGCTGCGCGGCGGCGAGCGAATCGACATTACAGGCGAGCCGCGTCCAGCGCCACTCAAAGCCGTCGCCGAAGATATTCCCCTCGACGTGGTGTACGAGGATGCGGATTTGGCGGTGATCAACAAGCCCTCTGGAATGATGGTCCACGCCGGGTCCGGCCAAAATGAAGACGCACGCAGCCGCGGCACGCTGGTCAACGCGCTGCTCTACCGTTTCAAGGCGCTTTCAGCCACCGGCGGCGATCTGCGGCCGGGAATCGTCCATCGTCTCGACAAAGACACCAGCGGCCTGATAGTAGTGGCCAAGAACGATCAGGCCCATACGGCCTTGGCCGAACTGTTTTCCAGCCGCCAAATCAAGAAGACTTACATCGCGCTCGTTCAGGGATCTGTCGAGCGCGCCAAGGGCACCATCAATGCCAGCGTAGGCCGCGACCCACTGCGGCGCACGCGCATGACGGCCAAGCCACAGGCGAACGCCCGAGCGGCTGTTTCCCACTACGAGGTGGTTCGGCGGCTCACGAATCGCTTTGGTAAATTCACACTCATCCGGGTGCGCATCGAAACAGGCCGGACTCATCAGATTCGAGTCCACATGGCGTCGATCGGCTATCCCGTAGTGGGCGACACGCTCTATGGCGGCGCCGGTCAATTGACCGACCAGCTCGCCTCCCAGGCTGCAACCTCCAAGGCGGCGCGGCGCAAGTCGGAGCCGGAGAAGCTCAAACTGGGACGGAATTTCCTGCACGCCGCGCAGCTCGAGTTCCCCCATCCGAAGACGGGCAAGCTGCTCCAATTGGAGGCGCCTTTGCCGGCGGAATTGGAAGCGTTTTTGAGCCGCCTCGAAGAAGGGCAACCCAGTCAGGCAAAATAGCCGGCGCAGAACTGTCGCAAAGGTAAGGCGCCGTTGATAAAATGGTGGAGCTATGAACAAAAAAATATCAGGTCTCATGCTTGCGGCAGCGTTTGCGGCGGTCGCCTTGCATGCGCAGCAACCCGCGACACCTCCAGCCCAACCCGCGCAAGCTCCTGCTGCCCCCCCCACGGCGCAGCCCGCCGATCAGCAGGCCGATGCGGTTGCGCCGCTCAAAGTGCATGTGAATGAGGTCAACCTTATCTTCACGGTGACCGACAAACATGGGCACTATATTCCCAACCTGCGGCAAAGTGACTTTGCGGTGCTCGACGACCAGAAGGCGCCGGCCAGTGTGATCTCCTTTCACCAGCAGATTAATCTTCCGCTGCGCGTGGGCATCGTCATCGACGCCAGCACCTCGATTCGTTCGCGCTTTCAGTTCGAGCAGCAGTCCGCAGTCGAATTCCTGTTGCAGATTCTCAAAGCCAAAAGCGACCGCGCTTTCGTCATGGGCTTCGATTCCACGCCGACCATCGAACAAGACTGGACCAATAACATCGACCTGCTGCAAACGGGCGTGAACCGGATGCGTCCCGGCGGCGGCACGGCGCTCTATGATGCCGTCTACACCGCCTGCCGCGACAAGCTGCTGAGCGAGCGCGGTCAGGAGCCGGTGCGCAAAGCCATGGTGCTGATCTCGGACGGCGACGACAACCAGAGCCGCGTCTATCAGGATGAGGCCATCAAGGAGTGTCAGCGGGCCGAGACCATCATCTATGCCATCAGCACCAACTGGACGCCCAGCCGAGGCAAGGGCGATCAAGTGCTGGCCCAGATGGCTTCAGAAACCGGCGGGCAGGCATTCTATCCGCCTTCCGTCGAGGAAATGTCCAACAGCTTCCGCTCGATTGAAGAGGAATTGCGCAGCCAGTATTCTCTGATTTACCGCCCTGCGGACTTCAAATACAACGGCGCGTTTCGTCCCATCTATCTCTACTGCAATGACCGGCGTTACCAGGCGCGAGCCAAAAAGGGGTACTTCTCGCCGAAGGAGTAAGGACGGCACTGTCCCAACAACGCGGCAGAAAATAAGCGGTTTTCAAAGGGGCGCGGAGTTCATCCGTGCCCCTTTGAACGTCTTGAGGCCTGGCTCGGAAACTTGGGTCTCGGCCTGCCCCGAAGGCGTCCCACACCGCATTCTGTCCTTCCCTCCCGTTTTTTGAATAGAAGTCCGCCGCGTGTTCCGTTTAAGGACGGTCCCGCGTCCGGCCGTCCACATTTGCCTTCCTTCTGGATTCTTTTCGTACATATCTCACTCATTTCCTCGGATGCGCGATGAAATAGAAGTGGGCGAACCCAAGAGTTCACCAAGGGTGTTCGTCTGCGCAGCTTGCGGCTCCGCGAGGGCTAGACGCTCCCCGACATCGCCGGTTGCATCGGAACTACGGAAAAACTGGAATCGTTCAGGCCGTGATCGGACTGTGCGGACAGGGGGAAACAGGGTGATCCGGCAGGCTATATCGTGCGACATCTGCGGAAATGAGAAGAAGCAGACGAACCACTGGTTTGTGGCCTATGACCAGGGCGGGGAACTGCGGGTGAGCGGATGGAACTCGCGTAACAGGCTGCGTCCAGGGTCGAAGCACCTGTGCGGTCAAACCTGCCTGCATAAGCTGGTGGACGACTTCATGGCCAAAGCCTTGACGGCACGTGTGCCCCATGCCGCTCAAATTGATATGGACGACGAAGTCATCGAACAGGCTGCGAGCTCCGACACCAGCCTCACTTCGAGCGCGGCATATCGAGAGATTGAATCGTCCGCACGGCTCGTCCCCACACCTGCGCCGGTTGCGTCCGCCAAGTCAGTGATCGCGCCTGCGGCTGCTGCTGCTGCGCGGCGATCCTCGCTGGCAGTTGCACCTGTGTCTGCAACCACAGAGCCCGCTCAGCTCCCGATCCGTATGCCGATCGAACTGGTTGCCACGCCGCCAAAGCCGAGCACCAACGCCGCTTTGGTTCTTCCAGAAGAGCCGCCTCGCTATGCCTCGCGCAACTGGCGCGCCGCTGCATGGGAACGGGAGCGGGAACGCGAACAGCGAAGCGTCGAGCGGCGCCCGGGAACGTCTGCCCGACATCGCTTCATGCCCTAGGATGATCGGTTCAGAACCGATGAAATGAGAAAGTGAGGCTGCCATGTGGTTTGATTTATTGTTGATTGCTTTGGCCGTCTTTCCGTTGATGCACACCGCAAAGTTTTTCTCGCACCGTTCCCGCATCCTCTATTCACACGGGGACGAAATGAGACTCAATCACTGGCCCGCTCAGCTTCAAGCAGCGCCAGCAGGCCGGACTCATCGAGTACTGGAACGTTGAGTTCGCGAGCCTTGTCGAGCTTCGAGCCCGCATCTTCGCCCGCCACCACGTAACTGGTCTTCTTGCTGACGGAACCGGCAGTCTTGCCGCCAGCTCGCTCTATCCTTGCCTTGGCCTCGTCGCGGGTCAGCGTGGGCAGCGTGCCGGTCAACACAATGGTTAGCCCGGCCAACTGAGCCGAGCGCTGCCGCTTCTCCGCCGTCATTTCCACCTGCGCATGCTTGAGGCTCTCGATGAGAGCCAGGTTCGCCGGCTGCGCAAAAAACTCCAGAATCGCCTGAGAGATGCGCGGACCAACCTCTTCGACGCGTTCCAACTCCTCGGCGGTGGCCGCCTCCAGGGCTTCGATCGAACCGAACTCCTCGGCCAGCAGCACTGCCGTCCGCTCGCCTACGAAACGTATGCCCAGACCCATCAGCACGCGGGCTAGTCCGGCGTGCTTAGAGCTCGCAATCTCAGCCAGAAGCGCGCGCGCGGACTTCTCCGCAAAGCGATCGAGGCCGGTCAACTGTTCTTCAGTCAGCGAGTACAGATCGGCGACGCTCTTCACCAAACCGCGGTCAAGCAACTGCTGCACCACAGCTTCACCCAAGCCTTCAATGTTCATCACTCCGCGCGAGGAAAAGTGCAGCAATGTCTCGCGCAGCTTGGCCGGGCAATCCGCGTTGACACAGCGATAATCTACCTCGCCCTCGGCGCGCACAACCGTGCTTCCGCACTCCGGACACACCGATGGAAAAACGAAGTGGAAAACTCCGCGCGAATGGTCGGCGTCCTCAATCACTTCGACGACTTTGGGAATCACGTCGCCTCCGCGCTCGACTTTCACCCAATCGCCTAGCCTCAAGCCCAGCCGTTCAATGAAATCGGCGTTGTGCAGCGTGGCGCGGCTTACCGTTGTTCCGCCGATAAAGACCGGCGCAAGCTCAGCTACCGGCGTCAGCTTGCCGGTGCGGCCAACCTGCACAGTGATCGCGTTGACCTGCGTAATGCCCGAGCGCGCAGTGAATTTGTAAGCGATGGCCCAGCGCGGCGCACGGCCCGTATAGCCGAGGCGCTGCTGTGTCGCATGAGAGTCCACCTTCAACACGACGCCGTCAATTTCGTAGCCAAGCGTGGCGCGTTCCCTCTCCGCCCGATCGATGAACCGGCTCATCTCTTCGACCGAGCTGACAAGTTTGCGATGAGGATTAACTCGGAAGCCAAGCGCGGTCAGCGCATCCAGTGTCGCCCGCTGACCTTGCGCCAGATACTCGCCTTCAACCAGCAGAAAATACGCAAAAAAAGTCAGCCGCCGATTGGCGACAATGCTCGGCTCGAGAGTGCGCAGCGTTCCAGCCGCAGCGTTCCGCGGATTCACCGCTGGCGCCAGGCCTTGCTGCTCGCGCTCTTCATTCAATCGCAAAAAGGCCGCTTCCGGCATCACCACTTCGCCGCGAACCTCAAATGCCGGCGGCAGGCCAAGTTTGCTGAGTTGCTCTGCGGAAACAGTCAGCGGCACACTGCGGATCGTGCGGATGTTCGTGGTGACATCCTCGCCAGTCTGGCCGTCGCCGCGAGTAATGCCGGTCGTCAGTCTCGAACTGCCGTCCTTCGTCGGCTCGTAACGCAGGGCCACGCTCAGGCCATCCAGCTTGAGTTCGGCCATATATTCAACCGGCAACAGCCCAGCCAGTTCGCGCACGCGCCTGTCCCAATCGGCCAGCTCTTCGGCAGAGTAGGCGTTGTCCAGCGAGAGCATGGGCCGCGAGTGCGCCACCTTGCGGAAGCCCTCGGCTGGCTTGCCGCCCACACGTTGTGTAGGCGAGTCGGCAGTCAGCAGTTCCGGGTGCGCGGCCTCAATCCGCTTCAACTCGTTCATCAGCCCATCGTAGGCAGCGTCCGCAATCTCCGGCGCATCAAGAACGTAATACAAATGCTCGTGGCGGCGCAGCTCGGCACGCAGTTCTGCGGCACGCTGAGCCGAAGATGAGTCAGGGTTCGTTCGTTCGCCCATGAGGTGAATTATAGGAGGCCCGAGGGCAAGGTAGCGCAGGGTAGTATGGTTGGCAGAGCGATATGGAACCTGTTACCCATTTTCTGACCGGAGCCTGCATCGGCCGCGCGGGGCTAAACCGCAAAACTGCCCACGCCACGCTGGTCGCCGTGCTGGCTGCTGAGGCTGCTGACATTGACGTGCTCTGGTCCTTTGCCGGTCCAGTCGAAGAGCTGAAGCATCATCGCGGCATTACGCACACATTCATTGCCGCGCCCGTGGTGGCGGCTGCGGCGGTGGGTTTGGTATGGCTATATGACCGCTGGCGGCAGAGGCGGTCTTCTCCGAGCACCAGCACCCTCAACCAAAACGCAAAGAATGGGTGCCCCACCCTCGCTTGTCATTCTGAGCGGAGCGCAGCGGAGTCGAAGAACCTGCTTCTTGATCCTTTGCGGCTAGGGTGGGATTCACAGAAGATTGGCTGGGGCTGGCTCTATTTCACGGCGCTGCTCTCCGCCTTGAGCCACCTGCTGCTGGATTGGACCAACAACTACGGCCTCCGTCCCTTTTATCCCTTCAATCCGCGCTGGTACGCGGGCAGCATTGTTTTTATTGCCGAGCCTGTGCTGTGGCTGCTCTTGGGGTCGGCGCTGTTGGTTCCGGCGCTGCTGGGGCTGGTTGGCAGCGAAATTGGCGCCCGTCGCGCGACCTTTCGAGGCCAGGGGTGGGCGATTTTCGCGCTCACCGGGATGGTGCTCTTCTGGGGTTGGCGCTGGTCAGAGCATGGACGGGCGCGAACGCTGGTTGAGAACGCCGAAATTACTACGGCTCCGATAAAGCGCATGGCTTTCGAGCCCTATCCCATCAATCCCTTCCGCTGGCACGCGATTCTCGAAACCGCGCAGAATTACCAGACCGCCGAGATCGATACCCGCACCGAAGCGATCGAGAGCGACCCGCAACGAGACGTGCTCTACAGGCCCCCCACGACCGCCGCCACCGAAGCCGCCAAGCGCACGCTGCTGGGGCAGGTTTATCTGGATTGGGGCACGTGGGCCCTGGTGCGCGACATTGGGCCGGTTCCGGTGCAAGGTTTGGCCGCGCCGCAACTGCCGCCTGGCCGCCAGTGGACGACCGTCGAGTTTGACGATCTACGCTGGGATTATACCTATCTGGGCGCGGGCACCCCACCCAGGCATTCGCCCCTGTCTGGCTGGGTCTATATCGTCGATGGCCACGACGATGCCGGCCAGGTGATGAACGGGCGCGAGCAACGCTAGCGTCAGCATTGCTTTATGCGGAAAGAATTGTTCATCAAATGAAAATTCAAGTTGACCGCTTGGCGATTGACCGGCAGAATGAGAACAGCGCTGTTACGCAGCCGGAGACTCTTCCTCCCCTTGGAAGTCCCCGGAATCCCGAATCCTGAGGTGTTCATGCCTGCATATCTGTTGTTGCTCGTTGCCGTGTTGAGCCGTTTGCTGCCTACGCTCCCCCATGCCGGGTGGTACAGCTTTACTGCGGTGGGCGGCGCCCTGCTTTACTTTGGCGCACGCAGGTCGTGGCGCGAGATGCTGGCGCCCTTGGCCGTGCTCATGGCCACCGACTACTTCCTGACCGTCTACATCTACCACTACAACTTCCGCTGGCAGTTCTATGTCGCGACATGGGTGTGGTACGTGATGGCCATGGCGCTCGGCCAGATTTTGCTCCATGCGCGGACTACCGCTGTGCGCGTCGCAGCTGGCGCGCTGCTGGGACCGACCTCGTTCTTTCTGGTCTCAAACTATGCGGTCTGGGCGGGCGGTACGATGTATCCCCGGACGCTGGGCGGGCTTGGAATGTGTCTTGCCGCGGGTGTGCCGTTCTATCGCAATGACCTCGCCTCAACGGCCGTCGTAGCTGGGCTGGCCTTTGGCGTTCCGGTGCTGGTGCGGCGGATGAGCGCGGCGCGGACGCAGACCGCGCTGGCAGAAAAGTAACTCTCCGATTTTCGCCCAAGTAGGTTCGGCAAGTAACGGTCGTAGAACGCGCAAAAGACCATAGCGAGAGGTGGCGGAGCTTAAGTGCGACGACCAGCCCCCCGTTGGGCTTGCAGATCATTTGCTTGCATTGAGGCACAATAAAGAGATCGAGGTGGGGAGGAAGTTTCAAGGAAAGAAGACCGCCTTTGACCTACCCCCACCCCCCCTATATATTTTCAATACTTTGCAGATAATTAATCGTGCCGTAAGTACTTTAAAATGAATAAGAGGTTGGCTCCAGCAGTCATTATTTCCGTTGATTCGGCGAATTTTCGGTGCCTTTTTCATGCCCAAATGGCAACAAAAGAGCCCGAATGACCCTTCTTTTATGAAAATAACAGGGTATTCAGTCCAAGAAGAAATCCATCCTACGATATCTCCTCAATGCTTGGAAACAGTTCAGGCTGCGCGCTCGCCGAGGCACTGGCTCCTGCACTCTTGCGCCCCGCAGCCCCGATCAGCCCCAAGACCTCCAGAGCCTGAATCGCCATGCGTGGCACGTAAATCCTCTGCGTATTCGAGCGAGTGTCCGGCGGAGTAAGCAGCAAGCCAGCTCCCTCAACCAGCGAGCGGTCGTTCGCCGCCAGTCCTTCCAGCTCTTCGCCGTCGGTCAGGGTCATACGCAGCCACAAGCCAGGAGTCCGCGGGCGGATGGCAAAGCGCTTATGCAGGATTCGCTCTGGATTGGCCGATTCATTGGATGATGAAGGAGTCGGGAAATCGCGTACGTAGCAGACCCATTTCACTTGATCCCAACTCATCCGAAGCACCTTGCCACTCAGGTCCAGAATCTCCAGTTCAGCTGCGTCGTGGCCAAAGCTTGCTCCCGCGTAGCCGGCGCACCAATCTCGCGAGAATTTGCGCACGATCACAAGTTTGCGTTGCGAGGCCATCGCTCTGGATTGTCGCATGTGAACCGGGGTCCCCGCGAACAGGTCTTGGTTCGTGGGGTGGAGAACCGTGTTCCCCGCGAACAGGTCTTGGTTCTAGTAGGGGGGAATGAAACCTTGCAAGTGCTGGAAAGTGAAAGTCGAAAAGTCGCAACCCTGGTGCTTTGGCCTAGCCAAAGCCGCCCGATTGTGTTAATGTACTGGTTTGCAACCATTGCCGTAAGAGCTGTAAAAGCAACAGCCTCAGAGACTTGACCGGCACTTGGCTGTGGAAATCATGGCGGAAGCAGGATTCGTAATGCCCGACTACATCTATCTTTTGGAGAACCGGCTCTCGGCTGACCAGCAGAGCGCCCTCCGTCATCTGCGCGAGGCAGCGCGCGAGGCCAGCACAATCCTGTTTCTTGTTGGGGATGCAGTGCGCGAGTTGACCAGCGGTCACACCGTCCGCGCACTGGAAGTCGCCGTGCATGGGAATGCACTCAAACTTAAGAAAGCAATCGAAAAACTTGGCGGAAAGGTGTGGGGTGAAGACGAAACTTCCAGCACTCTTTACCTCTGTTTCCCCGGCACGGTTCGCGTTGATCTGGTAAGCGCGCATCGCGTTGAATATCTCAAGCCGGGTAAGTCCGTCAACCATCCAGCTTCAATTCAGGAAGACCTTCGTCGCCGCGACTTCACCGTCAATGCCATGGCCATCTCCTTGAATGAAGGCTCCTTCGGATTGCTGATGGACCCCACGAATGGCGCCGCAGACATCGAATCCCGAACTCTGCGCCTGGTTTCAAACTATGGATTCCTTGAAGAGCCATCCCTGCTCATTCGCGCGACGCGCTACATTGCTCGCCTGGGCTGGGAAATGGATCCCAAAACCCACACCCGCTACATGAACGCCAAGGAAGAAGGCGTCATTGAATACCTCTCTGCCCTGGCTCGCAGAGAAGAACTCGAACAGATTGGCCACGAGGAAGAGGGACTGAAAGTTCTTCAAGCGCTTGAAGCCGAAGGCTGGATGAACGTCCTATTTCCGGCCTGGACCGCTGCCAAAGCCGACGAGGAAGGACTGACGGCCCTGCATGATCTGGCCGTCGAATTGCTTCTACAGGGTGTGCACGCCGATACATCTGCAGCGCAGATGCGCTTGCTCACGGCCAAGCTGGCTCCCAAGGATCTAGCCGCTCTCAAGAAGTTGATGCTACGCCCCGGCTTTGTCGAGGAGTGGAACAGCCTGGATGCACTGGCTGCTGCATTTGCCAAGGTACTGCTCTCGAAGGAGTACATCACTCCCTCGTCTGGCTTCAAGCTTTTCACAAGCTATGATCCGGAAGCAATTCTCTGGCTTGGATTTACCACCAAAGATGAAGCGATAAAAGAACGCTTCAACCTATTCCTTAAGGTTTGGCCAGAAGTTCGCCAGCGCATCCCTCATGCCCTGATGCAGGAGATGCGCATCACAGCCGAGCTGCCCGGTTATCAAGGGATCGTGCAGGAGATTTTCCTCGAGTTGCTTGATGGCAAACTCAGTACGCCGGAAGAGGCTCGTGCCTTCCTTGAGCCCCATTCTCCGCCCGCTCCGCCGCCACAAGTGACCATCAAGCGGCCACGCGCCAAGCGTGGCGAAGCCAAAATGAAAGAGGACTCTTTCGACGACGAAGAGGAGTCAGAAGATACTTTGGACGACGAGGTCGATCTGGATGACATCGGAGGAGACGATGAAGACATGGGCCTGGGCCTGCCCAAGGTCGAGCTCGACGTCGACATCCTTGATGAGCCTGAGATCGCCACAGCCGATGATGACGATGAGGACGACGATGAAGATGACGATATAAAACCGAATCCTGCACCCAAGTCGAGTTCTACCAAGCGTGCTTCCAAGCCAGTTATTCCGCCTGCGCCGGCGAAGATGAAGCTCGAAAAGCAAGCCGCTGCTCCCGCAGTTCTCAAGCCCGAAGCGACTATCAAATCCCAGCCTGCTCCCAAGCCCAAGGCCCAATCGAAGCCGCAAAAAGAGGAGAAGCCCGCGCCAGTCCTCAAGCCCAAAAAAGTTGAACCGAAACCGGTAACCAAGCTTGCGCATACTAGCCAGGCAAAATTTGCCCATACGGCCGCCAAACCATTGGCCATCAGTCCCAAGCCCAAGTTGGTTTCAGCCCAAGCCAAGAAGCCAGTTCCCCAAGCAAAACCTGTGCTCAAGAAGTCCCCGGTGAAGGCTCCTGCCAAGGCACCTGTCAAGGCTGTTGCAAAACCGCCCGTCAAGGCCGCTCATAAGTCCCCCGCAAAGGTTGTCGCAAAACCGAAGGTCAAGGCTTCCACTTCCAAGTCCGCGCCTTCCAAGAAGCTCGCGCCTGCTCAGAACCATAAGACGGTCAAGGCAGCCAAGCCTGCTACCAAGCCAGCAAAGAAGCGATAGAACCATCACAGGTGCGAAGTCCGAGGCAGTAGCTCAGTTCCAAACCTTAAGCGTTTTGCGAGCGTTGAACAAAGCAGCTATCAACGTCGGAAATCGCAATTCCGGTGAGTGATTTCCCGAAATGCATTCCAGGCGCCTCGGGCGCAGGAAGACATCTAGCTAGCAGAAACAGCAAAGGGGCGGCAACCTGAGCGGTTGCTACCCCTTCAAGAACTGCCAAGCAATGTTCGCGAACAAGGTACAGGACACATATCCGCCTTCAAAGTCTACCATCAGTAACTCGAGCCGAATCGGCCGTCACCGGGGGAAGCTTCGCTTGAACTTGCCTGGTTGATAGCGTGCCCGATTTTCAATGTACCCACCGGACATGCTCAAGACTACTACCGGCCGCGGCCCCGCGAACTGCCGCCGCCACCGCCGCTGCCTTTGCGTGCCTGGTAGCAATCCCGGCAAAAAACCGGACGGTCGCCACGTGGTTCAAAAGGCACTGTTGTAGGCTGTCCGCATCCCGAACAAATCACAGGTGTGCCCTGTGCCGGAGCTGAACGGTAGCCGGATCCCCCCTGATCGTTCTTCTTTGCCTGACGGCAATTCTTGCAGCGCTTTGGGGTCGAATAACCACGTTCCTGAAAGAACGTCTGATCAGCAGCAGTAAATGCGAAATCCTGCCCGCAATCACTGCACGTAAGTTGCATATCTCCGGCCATGGGTCTCCTCGTGGAGATTGTACAACCGAATGTACTATTTCCACACAGGAATCTTCTGAAAATAATAAACTTGCGCCATTACAGGATTTTGGGCATTGCGATCTGCCCCGAGGGCTAGACCGATCCGCGAACCGTTTGCTTTGAGAACTCCCACCAGTCCAGCAGCATCATTCGCGGATAGTATAGGCCGACCAGAATCGTGCAGCCGGGTTCATCCTTGCCTTGCAGATTGCGCAGAATTTGGGCATAGCTTTCGATCTGGGGCCCGAAAAATGCCCGAAGATCCTGGACGGGCCTAGCCGGATCAAAGTTGGCAGTACACGCCGCCTTGTAGTCGATAATCCACCAGCAATCGCCCTCCTCGGTGCCGGGAGTCGGACCAGCCTTGAAGACGCGATCCACACGAACCGACCGTAATTCGCCGCCAACCATCCCGACCCAACCCTCTTCGCTCGCGCCGCTCAAGTGAGGCGAAAGAATCCACGAGCCAATCGGATCATAGGAGGCGTCAAGCGCCAGTTGAAGAGCTTGGGTAGCGATCTCAGTGGATTGGGGCTGGTCTAGACCAAAGGCGCGGACCTGCGCGGCGATGCGCGGTTTTATGCTGGCGAGGGCCGAGCGGGCAGCCTCCCAACCACGATCTTTACGTAGCCGGGCCAGCTCTTCCAGCAGTGTGTGGATGGCTGTTCCCAAAGCGCGGGAGAGCAAACCACCCTCGTGCCGCTGGTAGAGGCTTGGAGCGCCTGCCGTCGCTGAAGCGGTCGGTGGTTGAATCTCATGGACTCCAATCTGATAATCCGGCGGCAAACGGCGCAGTAGCGTTGGCCGAATCGGCGACGGCATAACGGCCAGATTGCTCTCGCCGGTGGCGGCAATGGATTCGATCTCCGACTCTTCGTGAACCTCCGAGGGCGTTCCGGCAGCTTTCCAGTCTTCAAAACGGGCACGCACCTCATCTTGCAGCGCGGGCCAAGCAGTAGCCAGCAAGCTGTTCGCGGGTTCGACAAGGGTGAGGCCTCGATCGTCGTCCTGCCTGTAGGCGGGGCGGGCGAACAGGTGCAGTGCCTCGCGTGCACGGGTCGAGGCAACGTAGAGAATCCGCCGCGTCTCCTCCGATTCGCGCTCGCGATAGACGCGGTCAACCCACTCCTTGGCACTGCCTTTCTGCTCGCCCTTGCGCTGAAAAGGCGCGATCAGAAACTCGGTAATCTCGCCTGAATCATCGGGTTCGGCCAAGCCGCGTTCCAGCCAACTCAACATTTTTGGTTTGCCGCGCCCCGCAGCGGCCTGCAATTCGGGCACGATGACCACTTCGAACTCCAGCCCCTTGGATTTGTGGATGGTCATCAATTGCACGCCGCACTCACTGTTTGAATCGGAGTCGGGCAAAGCCGTGAGCTTGTCGAGCGCCGCGTCGAGTTCGGGGCCAAGCAGATCTTCCGCACCGCCCGGCAGACGGTCCAGGCAACTCCAAAGCAGATTCAGGTTGGCTCGAGCGCTCGCATCCACACAAGCCGGGCCACCCAAAAGCCGCCAGACTTGCTCAAGCCAGGTACCTAACGATGCTGTCGTCCGGGTGGCGCGCAGAGTGGAGGCTCCAGCTGCCGCATGAAGAACGCGGGCAACGGCGAGACGGCCAGTTTCGCTGATGAGTGTCAGTCGCTCGCCCAGCAACTCCGGCATGGGGCGAAGACACAACTCAGGATCGTCCATCCCGGCCACGCAATGCAGGTCGTCGAGCGACAGGCCGCACCACGGAGCGCGCAAAACTCCCAGCCAAGCCACGCGGTCTTGCGGATTGAGCAACGCTCGGGCCAGTGCGAGCGCGTCAAGAACTTCGGTGCGCGCTGCGAGCTTTTCCAGTTCAACGGCGCGGAATGGAATGTCAGCCTCACGCAAAGCCTCGGCAATGGGCACAAGATGGCCCCGCGCGCGGCCCAGAATAGCAATGCGGAATTTCTCCCCGCTGGCCCGGGCCCGCTCGATATGCACCATATAGCCGCGGATGAGGTCGACAATCTCACCGTCCTGTTTTTCGCGCGGCGAGTCCGCTGCTCGATCAAATCCATCTTTCAGCTTCCGCGAAATGTCGTCACCGGCTTGAGGAACGAAGTCGAGGTGCAGCGAGAATCGCTGGTCTAGAAAGCAGGAACCGCGGTTTCGCTCTTCGCGGCGCGCAGGCACACCAGCATTGAAACTCAAGCCGCTACGATCGTTTACAACAAAAATCTCAGTAAAAATCTCATTCAAGCGCTCGACCAATCCAGGCGCCGTGCGGAAGTTCGCAGTGAGAGATACAAAGTCGAAAAGAAGCGGCTCTTCGTGGGGGATTTCCAGGCCAGCCGCCCTCACGCGCGGAAAAAGCTCGGCGTCGGCATCGCGGAAAAAATAAATCGACTGCATAGGATCACCGACCACAAAGCAGGTTCGGCCTTCGCGCTCAGGCCATGCAGCGATCAGGCTGGCAAGCATCTGATGCTGGCGGCGGCTGGTGTCCTGAAACTCGTCGACCAGTAGATGACGGATACCGTCAGACATGGCCAGAGCTGCGTCGGTGGGCTGTCCATCCTCGTCGCGAAGTACACGTTGGGCGATCTGCGCGACCTCGATGAAGTCCACCCGTCCGGCCTCGGCGAAGGCGATTTGCAGTTCGCCCGCTGCATGGCGAAGCAGCGTAAAACAAGCTCGCACGATCTGCCAATCTTCGTCCGCGTAGCGCCCCGGAGGCAGATCGCGTACCGCGGCCAGCCGGGCTTCAAGGCCGGGGACGGCAGCCAGAGCCGCAATCAGCTCAATGAGCTGTGCCTTTTCGCGCTTGCGATCGGCAGGAAAGCCGAGGCGCTTATCCACTTGCTTGCGAAAAACTCCCTCGCCGGTGAGCAGCAACGCTGCAAGGCATGCACAAGCCCGGCGAGCCTCATCGATATCGATGAACGGAGCAGCCGGAAACTCGACCAGCTCGGCGAGCTCCTGATGAAGCAGGCCGCCGCTTTGCTCGCAGGCGAACCGCGCGAGCACGAGCGCCTCTGCGCGAGCGCCGGCACATTGATCGAGAAGCTGGTCAAGCTCGATCAGCGCTTTCCGCACAGCAGTCGCAAAGGGTCGCTCCAGCCGCTCGCGGAGCGCATCCCAATCTGTTTCACGCTCGATGACAAACCCGTGCATCCATCGGTCGCGGCATTTGAGCATCTCAAATAGCAACGCTTCCATCTCTTGCCAGCTATTGTCTCGCCAAAGCAAGAGCTTTTCGTTGGCCGCACCTAGCGCCGAATCGGTTTCGTCGACTTTCCTGAGAGTTTCGCGGGCGGCGCGACGATAGAGTTCATCGGGCTGCCCGGCAATCTCCAGTCCACCACCGAAGCCAGACAGCAGCGGCTGCTGCAAGGCCAACTCGCGGCAAAATGAATCGATCGTGCAAACGCGAAGCTGGGAAGGCAAGTCGAGAAGATTCCAGCCAAGAACCTGTGAGCGCTCGAGTACGCGGCGGGCTATAAGGCTCGGCTCGTGCTTCCTTAGCTCATCGAGGATCCGATTCCGCATCTCGGCGGCGGCAGCTTTGGTGAAGGTAATGGCCACGACCTGCCCCGGCTCTTCCACCTCGCCCAGCAAGCGAAGAAAGCGTTCTGCAAGCAACGTAGTCTTGCCGGAGCCAGCCGGGGCCTGCACAAGTATCGAGCGACCAGCATCGAGGGCTAGCTCGCGTTGAGCCTGATCGGGAGGCGGAGACTGTGGCACAAGCTTACTCATCGTCCCCCTCGCTCTGGTCGGCGATCTCCAATTCGTGCCCAACTTCGAGCGCCCCTTGTTGCTCCTGAATGCGGCAAACGGGTTGTAAACCACAGCGTTCGCAGGTTTTCTGGTATTCGCGCGGGTCCACTTCAGCGCGTCCTGCAATGAAGTCCCGCGCGAGTTGCTGAATGCAATTCCGCCAGCCTAGTAGCTCTTCGAGTGTAAGGGCGTTCTTTACCAGGGAGCTTGTTCCCTTGAGGCCGGTGAAGAGAGTAGCCACAGGATCGAAGGCCCGCCCAGCAAACTCGAGGCTTCCTGCACGCACCTCGGCGAAAACCAACCCGCCAAGCACTTCATCCCGATCAAGAGCAAAGCCGGCATAGAGCGGTAGTTGCACGTCGTCCGGGCGCGGCAAATCCCACAACTTGGGCGAGACCTTGCCCGATTTGTAGTCTATGACCAGTAAGGAGTCGTCGTTCAATCGGTCTATCCGGTCCAGGCGCAAATCGAGGATGAGTCCGGCGACAGAAACAGTGCGCTTGACCTCGGTGTCGGCAACCTCAAAGGGAATACGCGTCGCCTCGTAGTCGAGCCACTCCATTACCAGGCTTGTAAGCCGCTGCTCTTCCAGTTCCAAATAGCGGCGAGGCATTCGCTCACGAATTTGAGGGCGCAGTTGCTGCGCGAGTGTTCGTCGAACATGACCCGCGATGAAAGCACGCCGGTCGGGCAGGTCCATCAGTTCAGCGTAGCTCCGGATGCCGTCGGGCGGTCCAGACCAAATAGCATGAAGTACCGAGTGAAGCATGCTGCCGCGCTGCGATGGCGTCAATCCGGTCTCGGCAGGCTTCCACTCTTTTGCGGCAAGGCGTGTGGTAGCAAAGGCTTTGAAGGGGCACTGCGACTGCGTGGTCAGCACCGCCGCTCCACCCGCAACCTTGCCTGGAATATACGGAATTCGGCTGGAATCCTCGAAGCAAACAGTAAGTGGCTTCTCGGCGGCGGCTAGGGCCAACTCCTGTGGCAGTGGCTGTGGCTCACCGGCATTCTGAACAATCAGGCGTGACGGACGAGCTTCGGCGGTCTCAATTTGCTTTGCATAGCTGAAGTGAATCTCAGAGGCTGAAGCCAGAAGCCGGTTTGTGATCGAGCAAGCCAGCTCCCAATCGAGCATCGGCGTTGCGTGAGGTATTCCTGCCTCGCGCTGAATCTCAGCGGGCAGCAGTGGATGCATCGCGCCGCTCATGGGCCAGGCGTCTTCATCCGCTCCCAGGAACCACACAGCGTCGGCTGTCAACCCAGCCGACTCAGCAGGACCCGAGATCTGAATCGAAGCGTTGCGCGATTCGGGAGCGAACAGGGTTTCGTCCAGCGTGCGGCCAAGCTGAGACAAAAAATCCCTCCAGCTTATCCAGCGACCGTCGAAACCCAGCGAACCGCAGCTTTCGACAGCCTGATTCCAGCGGCGAAGAACCTGAAACTCGCCGCTTACGAGCGAGCGCGCTGTTGCAAAGTGAAGCCCCTCCAGCAGCCGAGGTATCAACTCCGCCCAGTCCAGTGGGCTGTGCGTACGGCGCTTCAAATCGGCAAGCCGGCGTTTGGCCAGAGTGATGCGTTCTACCCAGGCGGGGGGCAGCAGTTCCATGGCGCACTGCTCACCGAGGAAGGCCTCGAGCGTCCATTGAGGCCGTTCGAGGCAGTGTCGTCGCAGCGCGCGCATTGTTGACTGCAGCGCTGTCAACTCCTGCGGATTGGCGGCAGCATGACCGGTCGAGAACAGCCAGTCGAGTTCCTGCTCGGCAAGCGCGCCGTCGAGCCAGCGCAAAAGCAGGTGTGCCGCCCGCGCCAGCCCAACCTGGCTGAGCGGAACTCCCAGCGTAAATTCGAAGGCATCTCCCGCGTGCCGAAGAAAGGCGCGCTCAATTTCGCCCCGGCGCGTGCTGGCAGCCTGCGCAACGATCAAGAGGCGAACCTTCGAACTAGCGGCAAGTTGGCGGCCGCACCAAATCGCGCAAGCCGCAACTTCTGCCTCGCCATCGGCAGCGGCGTGAAAATGAACTTTCGTGGCTGGCTCGTCCGAGCCGGTCTGACGCCACTCGCCCCAGGCCTCGAAGAGACTCCGCTGCACCGGCAGAATTCGGTCAAATCCAGCCAGAAGCAGCGGCGCACGCTCGGCCGTGTCCTCATTGAGCAATAGAATCAGTTCGTGCGGCAGACGGCTCGGGCTGAGCAAGCTTCGTGTGGTGCAGGCTTCATCAAAGACCGAAAGCCAGCGGCTGAAGGCTCCGGCATCCTGCTGCCAACCGGCGCGGGTGGGTGGGCGCAGAAAGCGTGGCGCGTAGGAGCAAAGAAGTTCATGGGCTTCCATCGCCAAGGCCGCAAGCCGGTGGCGCGGGCCCTCAAGCAGCGTGGCCATCGACCGGTCCTGGCCGACGATCTCTACCCACAGTGCCTCTTCCTGCGCGGGATTCAGCATCAGGCGGGCGTCAGTACTCCTCTTTTCCCAAGCTGTTCTGACAAAGTTCTTCCAATCGAGGATATTGGGCGCAGGCCACGCAGTCAGCCCTTCGCTCAGGCGGTCGCGATGGAAGCCGGCGGCAAGTGCGCGTGCGGCGCGGTCGCTGGCTGTGACCACCAATCCACCCTCGCGCAGCCATGCGTCGATCTCAACTGTTGCCAATGCCCCCATTCCAGGGTTATACGCCGTCCGGCTGGGGTCTGCCATCTCAGACTCCAACGAAAACAATGCCAGCTCAAGAATCTCCTGTTGCCGAAGTTGAGTCCATGATGAACGAGGTTCGGCTGCGTGAGCGTTAGCGGCAGATCTATTTGAAGGCGCGGATAATCAAACCTGTGGGGATTGCACAAAATCTATCGCTCCTGAACGACTATCAAGCATACCTGCGCGTGGAAAAGGGACTGCGCCCGTTGACATGCGAGGCCTATAACGGCGATCTGAACACCTTTGCCGAATTCATCGAAGGGTGCAACGGCGTCCTGTTGACTGCAGTGCAGCAGGATGTGGCGGCTTTTCTGGAGCATCTGCGCTCGCACGGCATCGACCAGCGTTCGGCGGCACGCAAGTTGAGCTGTCTGCGAGGTTTTTACAAGTGGCTCTTGCTCGACCGCCGCATCCACCACGACCCCACCGTAAATATCGAGTCGCCCAAGGCGTGGAAAGTGCTGCCCAAGTCGCTGGCCGAGCCTGAGGTAGCCGAGATGCTGGAGCGCGCGGCCCTGAACGCCGGGCATCCCCAGGCGCAGGCCACGGCTTTGCGTGACCGGGCAATTCTCGAACTGCTCTATGCCGGGGGGTTGCGCGTCTCCGAGGTTACGGCGCTATCCACAGGCGATCTGGCCCTAGACTTGGGGCGTGTGCAAGTGCGCGGCAAAGGTGACAAGGAGCGCATTGTGCCCCTGGGCCGAATTGCCGTGGAGGCTTTGGAAACGTATCTGAGCCTGGGACGACCACATCTGGCCCGGATCAGTTCAGCGACCAAGGCGCATGCGGCGCGTCAGGATTCCACCCGACTCTTTCTTTCCCTGCGCGGCATGCCGCTGACGCGACAATGGATTTGGCACCTCGTAAAGATGGCCAACAGCCAAGCTAGTCCTCACCGCTTGCGTCACAGTTGCGCCACGCACATGGTGGAGCACGGAGCCGACCTGCGCAGCGTTCAGTTGTTGCTGGGCCATGCCGACATCTCTACCACGCAGGTCTACACACATTTGGCGCTAGGTCGGTTGAAAGAAGTGCATCGCAAGCACCATCCACGCGCCACGCGCCAACCGGCAGAGTCGGTGGATGCACCATGTCCGGATTCTCCGAGTTGGATAAAACCGTCAATTACGGATACAGCGAAGCGAGGCGGGCTGCACCTGGTTTCGCGTGCCAAGAAGAGCGTAATGGCAGGCAAGGAGACAGCATGAGCCCAGCCCTCGCCGCCACACCGGATTCGCTCGTAGCCGACTACCTGCGTGTGTTGGCCAACGAGCGGGGCGCCTCCGCGCACACGCTCCGCGCCTATCAGCGAGAGTTGCATGGATTTGCCGCATACATTGCAGAGCATTACGGAAAAGATCAAACCGTCGACCGCATCGAACACACGCACATTCGCGCGTACCTCGGAATGCTCTATGATCGCGGCCTTTCGAAAGCCTCTGCCGCGCGAGCGTTGGCGTCCATTCGAAGTTGGTTCAAGTGGCTCGCGCGCACTGGGCTTCTCGAGCAGAATGCGGCTTCGCTGGTAGCTACGCCGAGGTTGCCAAAACATCTGCCGCGCGTGCCTTCCATCGAGCAGATGAACCGCGTGGTTGAGTCGGTGCGCGAAGATGTCGCCAGTTGGCCCACACGCGACACCGCGATTCTCGAACTGCTCTACGGCTGCGGCATCCGCAACGCTGAATTAACCGGGCTGAATCTTGACGATATCCACTGGGCCAACGAAGCCATTCTGATTCACGGCAAAGGCCAGAAAGAGCGCTATGTTCCGCTGGGAGATGCGGCGGCGCAGGCCTTGCGCGCTTACATGGCAGAGCGTTCGGCGCGGCTCACCGCGGCTAGCGAAGGCAAGGGAATTGCGACTCCTGCGCTGTTTCTCAATCTGCGACTGCGTGGCCTCAATAAATTCGGAGGTCAAGCGCGACTCACCACCCGTAGCGTCGCCCGCATCGTCAAGCGCATTGCTATTCTGCGCGGTCTATCTGCCGACGTGCATCCGCACACCCTGCGCCATGCCTTCGGAACCCATCTATTGGAAGAAGGCGCCGACCTGCGCGCCATCCAGGAGTTGCTCGGCCACGAGCGGCTTTCAACCACACAGCGCTACACTCAACTCACCACTGCGCAGTTGACCGTGGTCTACGACCGTACTCACCCCAGAGCGCGATAGACAGCGATGCAGTGCTGGCGCCGGTCCTGAATTATCCACCTCTGACGGGAAGAGTGCGAAGATAGAAATGCATGAGTGTGCTCACCTCTGAAGCCGTGGTTCTGCGCACCTGGCCGGTCCATGAGGCCGACCTGATCGTGAGCTTTTTCACGCGCGATTACGGCCGAATGCGCGGCGTCGCCAAGTCGGCCCTCAAAAGCCGCAAACGCTTCGGCGGGGCACTCGAGCCAATGACCTTGGCCCGAGCCTGGTTCGCCGAGCGGCCCCGCCAGGAGTTGGTCCGCCTCGATCAGCTCGAAATCCTCCGCTCTCCGCTCTCAACGCACATCGATGCCGCTCGCATGACCGTGCTAAGCTTCTTTGCCGAAGTGCTCGATGAGGCACTGCCCGACCACGATCCCCAGGAAACAGTCTTTCGTCTGTTGTTAGCCGTCTTGGAGCAGACTCACGCCGTTCAGACCGATGTTGTCGAGCCATGGATGCCGCTTACCTATTTCCAGCTCTGGATGACCCGGCTCATGGGCCTGTTGCCTGACATCGCCCACTGCACGGCGTGCGGCCAGGCGCTCATCGCAGGTGAAACCAGCTTCAGCACGCTCGGCGATGGCCTCTTCTGTCCGCTCCATCGCAATGGCAATTCCAACGAACTTTCCGCTGACTCCTGGCAACTCACGCAGCGTATGTTGCGAGCGCCGGTCTCAGCCTTCGCCGCCGAACCCTGGCCCCGCCGTCGCGCCCAAGATTTGCGCCGCTTCACCCTCCAAGCCCTGGAGCGCCATCTGGAGCGAAAGCTCCGCTCCGCCGAAGCGCTGACGCGACTGGGAGGGTGATATTTTGCTATAAAGGTTGGCAGAGAAAGGCTGGTTCTCATCATGAAAAAGAACTCTTCTCAGACAATCGAATCTCCACTGCCCCCTTCCCGCCTCATCGATGCCAGAATCCAGGAGTTCCCCGACTGGCGCGGAGAGATGCTTTCCCGCCTTCGCGCTTTGATCAAGCAAGCCGACCCTGAAGTCGTCGAAGAGTGGAAGTGGGGAATACCCGTGTGGTCCCACGACGGGTTAATCTGCACTGGCGAGACCTACAAGAGCGTCGTAAAGATGACATTTGCCAAGGGTGCCTCGTTGGATGACCCCTCCGGCCTCTTCAATTCAAGTCTCGAAGGAAAAGTGAGGCGCGCTATTGACTTCCATGAAGGCGACAAGGTCAACGAGAAGGCTCTAAAAGCTCTCATTCGCAGCGCCATGACCCTGAACACCTCCTCAGCCTCGAAGGCTTGAAGGTCGAGACGGAGGTACACGCTGAGGCGTTGGGGCGAAAGTCGCGTCGAGCGGGCTGTTAAAATCTAGTCGAGTCCCATCGAGAGAGAAATGCCCGTGCCTTCATCCCAGCTTTTATCCCAATCGAAGTCCGCTCCGCTCACCTTTCAGGAGCTTTTATTCCGCTTGCAAAGCTTTTGGGCGGAACGCGGCTGCGTGATCCAGCAACCCTTTGACGTTGAAGTCGGCGCGGGCACCATGGCGCCAGAAACGTTTCTGCGCGTGCAGGGGCCCAAGCCTTACAAGGTCGGTTATGCGCAACCCTCGCGTCGCCCGGCCGATGGCCGCTATGGAGAAAACCCCAACCGGCTCTTCCGCCATACCCAGTTTCAGCTCATCCTCAAACCGCCTCCAGTCAACGTGCAGGAGCTATATCTCCAGTCTCTTGAAGCGATCGGCATCGATCTCAGCAAGCACGATCTGAAGTTTGAAGAAGATAACTGGGAAGGTCCAACGGTCGGCGCATGGGGCGTCGGCTGGCAGGTCATGATGGACGGCATGGAGATCACTCAGTTTACTTACTTCCAGCAGTGCGGCGGCCTCGATCTTGACCCCATCTGCGCCGAATTGACTTATGGCCTCGAGCGCCTTTGCGCTTTCATGCAAGACGTGGATTCCGTCTATGACGTTGTCTGGGCGCGTGATCCTGACTCCGGCGCGGTAGTGACTTATGGCGATGTCCGCTTGACCGAGGAGTTACAGTACTCGATCTATAACTTCGAGAGCGCTGATGTGAGCAAGTTATGGGATCACTTCAAACTTTACGAAGCCGAGGCGCAGACGCTTCTGACGCAGGCAAATGCGCTCATGTTCAGCAAAGACGCGAGTCCAATCGAAAAGCGGCGCTTCCCCATCATCTCCACCTATGAGTTAGCGCTCAAGTGTTCGAATCTCTTCAACCTTCTGGATGCACGCGGGGCGATCAGCGTAACCGAACGCGTGGGCATGATCGGCCGCATTCGCAATCTGGCCGTAGGCGTAGCCAAAGCCTACGCGGCTCAGCAAACTTCGTAACCAGGCAGTAAGCGGAATTACCGGAGGGAGCAGGTGCCTTCAGGCTCCTGAATCAGACGAGAAATATATCGTGGGCTTTAGCCTCGGATTTTCTGATCTCTGACCCTTGAATGAAGAAAGAACATCAAAGCTATGACAGATTTCTTATTGGAAATAGGGCTGGACGAGGTTCCGGCCCGCATGATTGCAGGGGCCGAGGCCGAATTAGGCCGCCGGGTCAATGATTTGCTCACGCGCGAGCGTTTGCTTGCTCCCCAGGCCAAAGTGACCACATACTCCACGCCGCGCCGTCTGGCCGTACTGGTCGAGGGCGTGCTTACCGTTCAGGCAGACAGCGAAGAGCAGTTGACCGGCCCATCCTGGAAGGTCGCCTTCAAAGACGGCAAGCCTACCGCTGCTGCGGAAGCATTTGCCAAGAAGGCTGGCGTCGAGGTGACGGCTCTTGAAAAGGTGACCAATGCCAAGGGTGAGTATGTGGGCGCAACTGTCAAGCGCCAGGGCCGGGCGGCGTCTGAGTTGCTGGCAACCGAGCTACCCAAGGAAGTTCTGGGCCTCTACTGGGCCAAAAATATGTACTGGCGCGCGGGCAAACCGGAGCGCTTTGTGCGCCCGATTCGCTGGGTTGTCGCACTGCTCGACGCGGCAATTGTTCCGCTCGAAATTGCCGGCATCAAGGCCAGCGACGCCAGCCGAGGCCACAGAATCCTACACGGCGAAGCGCCGGTGGTGATTGACCAGCCTACCAACTACGCCGAGACGCTGCGTAAGGCCTTCGTCATCGTCGATGTAGCAGAGCGCCGCCAATCCATCCGCAAGGCCCTCGATGCGGCCACCCGCACCGTAGCAGGCGCGCGCTGGCGCGAAGACGAACCGCTGATCGAGACCGTGGTTCATCTGACCGAGTGGCCCTCAGTCGTGCTAGGTGACTTCGAACCCGAGTATCTGGCGCTGCCCGAAGAAGTCTTAGTCACAGTGATGCGCGACCACCAAAAGTATTTCGCAGTAGAAGGCGCGGATGGCAAGTTAGCCCCACACTTCCTGGCAGTGCTCAATATTCAAGTTGATGAAGAAGGCCGCGAAATCATTCGCCACGGCAATGCTCGAGTCCTGCGTGCCCGCTTCAAAGACGCTCGCTTCTTCTGGGAAGTTGACCAGAAGACACCGCTCGTAGATCGCCTCGAGCGCCTGAAAAACGTCACCTTCCAGAAGGAGCTAGGTAGCTACTTTGATAAGAGCGTGAAGACCAACACAGTCGCACAGAGTCTTCATGAGGTTCTGCAGGCCAAAGGCTTTTCAAACTATAACTATGATCAATTGATCAAAGCCGTCCGACTAGCCAAGACCGACCTGACAACCGAGTTAGTGAAAGAGTTTACCGAGCTGCAAGGAATTATCGGCGGCCTTTACGCAAAGGCGCAGGGACTCAGCGAGACGGTTGCTAAAGCGATCTACGACCAATACACGCCGGCCTCAACCGACGATGCAATTCCATCGACAACTGAAGGCCAGTTGCTTGGCCTCGCAGATCGCATTCAAACGATCACTGCAATGTTCGGTATCGGTAATGTGCCTACTGGATCGAAAGATCCGTTTGCCCTGCGCCGTGCAGCCAACGCGGTAATCAAGATACTGGCCGAGTCAGAGTTGCCGCTGAATTTGAGTGATGTGGTAGAAGCTAGCATCATCGAAGCGAGTAAAGAAGACAAGGCTAACAGGGAACAGGTTGCGGCATTTCTCCGCGAGCGCTTGAGCTTTTACTTGAAAGATGTCCGCGGCTTCGCCTATGACGTGGTGAGCGCCGTCCTCTCCGCCGATGCAGATGATGTGCGCGACGCAATCGCTCGCGCCGAAGCCCTGACAGCCGCGCGTGAGTCAGCCGATTTCGCCGCAATCTCCGCGGCCTTCAAGCGCATCAAGAACATCCTGCGCCAGGCCGAAGAAAAGCAATTCGCCCTCGGCTCTCCCAAAGACGTGAAGCTCGCGCCGGAGGCTAAGCAGCTCGCCGATGCGGCTGCCCTGCTAGCCCCGGAAGTGGCAGCGCTGCGTAAACTGCGCTTCTACGGCCAGGCGCTCGAAGCGATCGCCACCCTGCGTCCAGTGGTGGACGCCTTCTTCGACAAGGTGATGGTCCTCGATTCCGACCCAGATGTGCGCGGTGCAAACCTGGCGCTGATCCAACAGGTGCTCAGCGGATTCTCCGGCATCGCCGACTTCAGCGAAATTGTCACGGCATAGGCTCTGGGCTGACAGATGCAAACTGGCCATGCTCTGATTGTGCGCAGGCGCTTAGCAGCGCACAATCTTTGGTGAATCGATTCCCTTGGTCGCGTTACGGGTGTCCACCACCAGCTGCGATTGCTCGACAATGGCCTGGAAGTCGTAGCATGAGTGGTCGGTGACGATGACTACGGCGTCGTACTGGGCCAGATTATCGAGCGGCGTGTTGATCATGTTGAGGTCGTAGTGGCGGCCGTGGCCCACGGTGGGGAAGTAGGGATCGTTGTAGGCCACCTGCGCACCCTTTTCGCGCAGCAATTCAATGATGGTCAGCGAGGGCGACTCGCGCAGGTCGTCGATGTCGCGTTTATAGGCCACGCCCAGCACCAGAACCTTCGATCCCTTGATCGGTTTCGAATGTTCGTTGAGGCCGGCGGCGAGGTTCTCCAGGACGAAGTAGGGCATGGCCATGTTGATTTCTCCCGCCAACTCGATAAAGCGTGTGCGGAAATCAAATTGCTTGGCCTTCCAGGAGAGATAAAACGGATCGATGGGGATGCAGTGGCCGCCCAGACCAGGGCCGGGATAAAAGGCCTGAAAGCCGAAGGGCTTGGTTTTGGCCGCGTCGATCACTTCATGAAGATCAATTCCCATCCTCATGCAGAGCTGCTTGAGTTCGTTGACCAGTGCGATGTTCACGCACCGGTAGATATTTTCGAGTAGCTTGGTCATCTCAGCCACCGCAGGGCTACTGACAGGCACCACGCTGCGGAAAATTATGCCATACATCATGGAAGCCAGTTCCGTGGCCGCGGGGCCGCAACCACCCAGCACCTTGGGAATGTCGTAGCGCGCCACGGTCTCGTTGCCGGGGTCCTCGCGCTCCGGCGAAAAAACGAGGTGAATGCCGGGTTGATCGAGCGACCGGGATACCTTGAGCCCGCGCGGATTGCCGGCTTCAAGCAGCGGCGCCACAACTTCCTCAGTGGTGCCAGGATAGGTAGTGCTTTCAAGCACCACCAGTTGGCCCTCATGAAGCCACGGCGCAATCGAAACGACCGTGCCCTTCACATAACTCAAGTCGGGTTCCCGGTGTTCGTCGAGCGGAGTGGGCACACAGATGATGACGGCGTCCATCTGGGCGATCTGAGAAAAATCTCCTGTGGCTTCGAAGCCTGCCTGTTGCGCATTGTGGATGGCGCTAGCCAGAATGCGCACGATGTAAGAATTGCCCGAATTGAGTTTCTTTACCTTGGCCGGCTCAATGTCGAAGCCCGTGACCCGAAAGCCTTGGTCGCTGAAGAGCAGTGCCAGGGGCAAGCCCACGTAACCCATCCCTATAATCCCGATGCGGGCTTCCCGTTTCTCGATTTTCTGCTTAAACTCGGCTAGTCGGTTTTCGGTCGCGGTCGTCATGCCATCGATTGTAGCGCCAAATCCCGAATCGGCAGTTGCTGGGCAGCACAACCAAGCTCATCCCGGCAGGAGTATCCTGTCCAGAGTGAACCAAGCAGAATATCCTGGCTGCAAATAGACTTTTTGGGGGATTCCTTTGCCAACTTATCTGGTGACCGGAGTGGCAGGCTTTATTGGTCGTTCAATTGCCGCAGCCCTGCTTGAGCGCGGCGACACGGTACGCGGCATCGACAGCTTCATCACCGGCAAACGCTCGAACCTGATTGGCCTGGAGGCGATGGAATTCATCGAGGGAGACCTGACCGACCCAGCAGCCTGCGCCAAGGCTTGTCACGGAATCGAAGTCGTCTTCCATGAGGCGGCGCTGGCATCGGTGCCCCGCTCGGTTGCTGACCCGATTGGCACGAACGCAAATTGTGTAGACGCCACGCTGAATCTGCTGGTGGCTGCACATGCGGCGGGTGTGCGCCGGATGGTATACGCGGGCTCGTCCTCGGCTTACGGCGATACGCCGACGTTACCGAAGCATGAAGGGATGCTGCCTGCGCCGATTTCGCCCTACGCCGTGGCCAAGCTGGCCTGCGAGCACTATATGGGCGCGTTTACTCGCGTCTACGGGCTGGAGACGGTCGTGCTTCGCTACTTCAATGTCTTCGGCCCGCACCAGGATCCCACCTCGCATTACTCGGGCGTACTGGCTATTTTCTGCCTCAGGATGCTCGCGGGGGTGCAGCCTACTATTTATGGCGATGGAGAACAGAGCCGCGATTTTACTTACATCGACAACGTGGTGCAGGCCAACCTGCTGGCCGCCGCTGCCCCGGCGAATAAAGTATCAGGCCGCGTGATGAACCTGGCCACCGGTAATCGAATCACGCTGAATGAAACCTTCAAAATGCTCCGCGAACTGACCGGCTATAGCGGACAGCCATCCTACGCTCCGCCACGCGCCGGCGACATTCGTGATTCTTTGGCCGATATTCGCCTGGCCGGCGAATTGCTCGGCTACACACCAGGCACCGACTTTCGCGAAGGCCTGCGGCGCACAGTGGAGTGGTATCGGAACGGCGGCGGAGCGGATTGAGAATTTGTTTTTGTTTGCCCAGCTTTCTCATGCAAGGGAATTTATTGACGAATTCATTTCAATCAATCAAACTTGCGGAAGATTCCATTGTTCAACTGTTTACTTTGACGCCCCGGATTGCTTTGTCACAGGAGATTCAGAACGGAGGTTCTTGACCTGTGGTGGAAGCAGATTCGTTTCTTTATAACTCGCTCGGCAATCCCGATCCGCCGCCTGATCCGCGGTCCGGCGCAGGCGAGCGAAGTTCCGTGCGATCCCTGCGTGAGCTTTGGCAGGTGATGTTTCGACGCCGCCGCCTGGTTGGTTCGGTCGTTGGCGGATTGCTGCTTGCCTGCCTGCTCTATTGCCTGATCGCGCCCAATCAATACGAGGCCAGCGCCCGGGTGGCATTGCGGACCTCGCCCGTTTCCACGCTCAGCCTGGAGGCGCAGGAGCCGTTTGGATCGGCATCGATTCTTTCCGCGCCGGTGCAGCAGGAGACCCTGGTCAATGTATTTCGCAGCGACCAGCTTGCGTGGAAGGTAATTACCGGCCTGAAACTCTATCAGGCACCGGGCTTTATGAGCAGTTTTCCTAGCCGCTTCCCGGATTTCCGTCCGGATTCTCCAAGTCCCGATGCTCAAGCGTGGCTGCTGAAAAGGTTTGAGCAACGGCTGCGCGTGGAAACTCTGCCGCGCACGCTGCTGATTCAGATTCGATTTCGCTCCAAGGACGCGGCCTTGTCGGCTAGTGTAGTGAACGCGCTGATCGCCGCATACGGCCAGCAGGATACCGACTCGCGGGTTGCCGCCACATTGCAGGCTTCCGTATGGATGCAAAGCCAGCTCAAGGAGTTGAAGATCCGGGTCGAGCAGGATCAACTGCGGATGGCTGCCTTCCAGCGGGAACACGGTCTGCTCACCTCTCCCGATACCATGGCCAACGGCCAGCCAGGCCAAACAGAGCACACCTCAACTTTGCTGGAGATTGATGAGTTGGGCCGGCAGTTGGTCGATGTTTCTACGGATCGAATTTTGCGCGAGGCGCAGTTTCACGCGGCCTCAGAAGGCGATCCGGAACTGGTTATTGCCTCCGATCCGCGCCTGCAGGCTGAGAGCGGCAACTTCGCCACCGCACTGCTTCAGCAACTTCACGCCCGCAAGAGCGATCTGGAGCAGGAAGAGGCGCAACTCAACATCGAGCACGGTCCCAACTTTCCGCGTGTTGTTGAAGTTCGCCGCCAGTTGCAAGACCTTGACCAGCAGAAGAGGGTTGCGGACGCCAAACTGGTGGAGGGATTTCGCAGCACCTGGCAAACCGCCGTCGACCGCGAGCAACTCGTCCGCAAGAACCTTGACGTGCTGACCGACCAGGGCATGAAGGCCAATGAAGCGGCCACAGAATACGCGGCCATGCGCGAAGAGGCAAACGCGAGCCACGAACTCTATGTGCGCGTGCTGGAGAAGGTGGAAGAGGCGGGCCTGTCCGCCGGCATTCAAGGCTCCAATATTTCTGTCGTCGATTATGCCCGCCAGCCTGTCAAGCCGGTTGCGCCCGATCTGCCGCTCTATCTGGCGATTACGTTTTTTGTCAGCCTGTGGTTGGCGGTTGGAGCCGCGCTCTTGATGGAGTCGATTCGTCCGACAACTTGCGTCGCGGTGTTCGCGGTCTTGCTGGCGGGAGGGATGGCTCGCGCCCAGACGCCCACGCCCAGTACGGCGGGGATGCCGGGCGGCGTGGTCGTTCTTCCCAACTCTTCGGAGATGCAAAGACTGCCTGATCCCAAGAATGCTCCCGCGGTATGGGATGTACCGGGCGCAGGTCAAACCGGGTTGCCTGTCAGGGCCAGCGCGCAGTTGTCCTCGCCCATGCCGGGGCCCATCGGTCCAGGCGACATTCTCGACATCAGCGAAGTTCACACTCCGGAGTTTCATTCCCTGGCGCACGTTTCGCCCTCGGGTACGGTGACGTTGCCCATGATTCATGAGGTGAAGGTCGGGGGGATGGACGAGCAAGGCGCAGCCCACGCCATTGAGGCCGCGCTGATCGCGCAAGGCATGCTGCTACATCCGCTGGTCTCGGTGCTGGTGACCTCCTATGCCGGACAGGATGTGAGCGTGCTCGGCGAAGTGATGCATTCCGGCGTCTATCCCTACACGCTGCACCATCGGTTGCTCGATCTGATCTCAGCCGCCGCCGGACTCTCACCCAATGCGGGCCGACTTGTGAATATATTTCATCGCAACGACCCCAGGACGCCGCATCCGGTGGTGCTGGACCCTGGCGGAACCGATACCACCAAAGACCATAACCCGGAACTCGCTCCCGGCGATACCGTTCAGGTCAGCCGCGCGGGCCTGGTTTACGTGGTGGGTAACGTGGTGCGTCCCGGCGGCTTTCCCGTCGATCCGGCGCAGGGACTCACCTTGGTGCAGGCGCTCTCGCTGGCCTGGGGGCCGATGCAAAATGCCGCAACCGGAAAGGCCCTGCTGATCCGCGAAGAAAAAGGCGGCCGGACGATCACCTCGCTGAATCTGAAGCGCATGATCCACGGCCTTGATCCAGACCAGCAGGTTCATGACCGCGACATTCTCTATGTTCCGAATTCGATGGCCAAGAATCTTTGGAACAAATTTCTGGAGTCGGCAGTTCAATCGGCCGCCGGTGTTCCCATCTACGGCGGTTTGGTTTATTCGCAGTGGTTCAACGGCGCTCACACGCCATGATGAGGGCGTTATGCGCCGCATAGCCTGGTTATTGTTGCTGCTGTTCGCGTTTGCGATTCCATGGGAATACTCCCTGGATCTGGGCGAACCACTGGGCAATGTTGCGCGCTTGATTGGCCTGTTGCTGCTTCTGGTGGCGATTCCTGCCGTTCTTCAATCCGGCCGCATGCGCGCTCCGGGAGCAATGCAGTGGCTTGTTCTGGCTCTCTTCCTCTGGTTCTGCTGCACCTACTTCTGGACCATCGAACCCCTGGCGACACTGGATAAGCTGCGCGGCTATTTCCAGGAGTTCATGATTGTCTGGCTGGTTTGGGAACTAGCCGAAAACGCGGACGATCTGCGCGGTCTTCTGCGGGCAACTGTGGCTGGCTCGTGGGTGCTGGCGCTGCTGACACTAGCTAATTTTGCCACCGCACAAGCAATTGCCAACGACCAGGTCCGGTTTGCCGCTACGGGGCAGGATCCCAACGACGTAGCTCGCTTCCTCAATCTGGGTTTTCCCCTCGCTGCCTTGCTCGTCAACTCGGAGCGCCGCTGGCTCTGGCGCTTGCTGGCCGCTGGCTACCTGCCGATTGGTTTCGTCGCTGTCTTGCTTACCGCGTCGCGCGGAGGATTCCTGGCTGCCATGGTCGCCTTGGCGGGCTGCGGTCTTCTGCTGGGTCAGGGCCATCCGCGCAGAGTGCTGGCCGTGGCCCTGGCTTTGCCGCCCATTACTGCCGCCCTTTGGCTGATTGTTCCCCGTGGGACCTTCGAGCGCCTGGCTACAATTTCCGAGCAACTTAGCGGTGGAGACCTCAACCAACGCTTGAATATTTGGCAAGCCGGCTGGCATGCCTTTGTGCGGGCGCCGCTCTTCGGCTCGGGCGCAGGTACCTTCGTGAGTGCGGCGGGCAATGCACCCATCGATACGGCCCACAATACCGCGCTGTCGATCGCGGTTACCGGCGGTCTCTGCGCCCTGTTTCTAGCTGCCGCCATCGTGGCCATGGCGATTTGGTCGGTCGCCCAAATCCGCGGTCCACTCAAATGGGCGCTGGCTACGGTACTCGCGGTTTGGCTCCTTACCTCGCTGGTTGCCACGGTCGAAGAGAGCCGCACCACCTGGCTCCTGCTGGCCATGATTGCGGTGGCTGGACGACTGGCGATCGAGGCTCCTCAGGGTCTCGCCGACTATTTCCCAACCAATTCTTTTCATTCTGAAACTAATATGGCCGTCCGGCCAATCGCTTAAACGCAATTCTCCATGCAGTGAATCGAAATGCATCACGGTTTACTCAACGGACAACGCCGGGTTTGCTCCGTCCCGGTCCCGGAAACGGGATTACGGGTGGTTCAAATTGGGTCAGAAATCGCTGAATTGCGCCGATGCGTCGGAGTTTGATGCCTCGCAGCTCTCAGAATCAAAACTGGGCGACTTTTGTCCCGCTTGAGGAGAAGAGTATCGGCGCGCGCATGAGATTGGGCGATCTGCTGGTCGGGGCCAACCTGGTCACCGTCGAGGACGTTGCCGCTGCTCTAGAGCGTCAGGCGGGCAATGGCGCACGCCTGGGCGACAATCTTGCGGCCCTTGGCGCCATCGACAAGCAAGTGCTCGACGCCTTTCTCAAGCGCATTCCTGCCGAGCCCGCCGATCTGGCGGCAACCGGCATCGAAGAGATCGATCTTCTGAGCCTGTTGATGAAGTTGATCTACACGGGGCATCTGGAAACCTGCCGTCAGTTTGTCGAAGCCATCAAGCTGCCTTACCACGTCGTAGCGGAGCTGGTGCAGATGGCTGTGGACCGGCAACTGCTGCGCAATCTGGGAATGCGCGATTCCGCCCGTAGTCCAGTGGACATGAGCTACGCCTTCACGGAAGAGGGCAAGCGCTGGGCAATTGACGCGCTGGAGCGAATGCGCTATGCCGGACCTGCGCCTGTCACCCTGGAGGAGTTCACCTTCCAGGTGAATCTACAAAAGCTGACCAACGAACTGGTCACCTTCGAGCGCATCCGCAAGGCCATCGGCGAGCTGAGCTTTGAAGACAGCATGATCGAGCAATGCGGACCCGCGTTGAACTCGGGCCGGGCTATGCTTCTTTATGGTCCTCCGGGTAACGGCAAAACATCGGTGGCACATTGTCTGGGCTCGGTCTTCAGCGATGTGATTTATATCCCTTACGCGATTGACGTCGAGGGTCAGATCATACGCTTCCACGATCCCAGCCTTCACACCCAGGTCAGCCCCACGGAGTTAAGCGACGAAGGCCTGTCGTTCATCCGAGCCGAGGAATACGATGCGCGCTGGGTTCCGTGCCACAGGCCGTTTGTCGTGACCGGCGGCGAACTGACCCTGGAGATGCTCGATCTGCGCTATGAAACCACCGGCCATTACTATGAGGCGCCGCTGCATGTGAAGGCGCTGGGCGGATGCTTTGTCATCGATGACTTCGGCCGTCAGTTGGTGAGCCCCACAAGCCTGCTCAACCGCTGGATCGTGCCGCTCGAGAACCGGATCGACTATCTGAAACTGCATACGGGAAAGAGCTTCAGCATTCCTTTCGAGGAACTGGTCATTTTTTCCACCAACCTGGAGCCGGAAGACCTCATGGACCCAGCCTTTTTACGCCGTCTTCCCTACAAAATCGAGGTGGGAGCGCCCAGCGTGGAGATTTATCGACGCATCTTCGATGGTGAGTGCAAAAAGCAGGGAATCACGCTGCCCGACGAAGTCTTCGACTTTGTGGTCTACAAGCTCAAGAAGGACAAGGGAATGGATTTGGCAGCCTATCAGCCGAAGTTCATCGTCGATCAGGTGGTGGCGACCTGCCGGTTCATGGGCCAGCCGCCACACTTCGAGCCGCGCTTCGTCGAGTATGCGCTGAACAATCTGCGGGTGCATCGCAACGCAGCTTGAGCCACATCGCGCGGCGTTCTAGCGCGGAAAGTCAACGAACTTATCCACGCAGGAGGCTGGCGTGCCTTGCGCGGCAGTTCCCAGGACGGTTGAATCCTCGCCCGCTGGCAATTTCAGGTTGACCGAGCCCGGGCCCAGCCGCAAGTCGGCGTGATTCAGCGAGTATGAGTAGTCAGCGGTGTCAGTCAGCAGTACGCCATCAAGAGTGGCGCCCACGCGGTAGTTCTTGTCGTAGCCGTTGAAGCTGATCTTGCCTCCGCCCGAGATGCGAACGTTGTGCAACGTAATATCGCGCATCGTGGGCGGCGAGTTTCCCTTGACGTTTCCGTTGGCGGTGTAGCCGGTGTCGATGGTGATCGGGTTGGGCGAGTTGCGTATGCACAGATCGTCGTAAACCACATCCTGCGTCAGGCCGCCGCGTGAGCCATTCGATTTGATGCGGATGCCGCTGTCGGTTCCGTCCAGCGAAAGGTCGAAGACGCGGATTTTGCTCACGCCTCCGTCAGTCTCGCTACCGATGGACATGCCGTGGCCCCAGTAGAAATGATTGTGACTGATGGTCATGTTGGTGGCGCCGCCCGGCCCGCCCTTGATGGCAACGTTGTCGTCGCCGGTGCGGATGGTGCTGTGCGTGATGGTCACATTCTTCGTGCCATTACCCGGATCGACGCCGTCAGTATTGCGCGCCAGCCAGCTTGGACTCTCCCGATGCGGCGTGTCGATCTTCAAACCCCACACCGTAAATCCGTTGCCATGGTTATAGGAAACATGAAAGTTGGGTGAGTTCTTCAGCGTGATGCGATAGAGCGTGAAGTCGTCCGCGGAATTGGCGACGATGAGGCGGAAGGCCTGCTGATGGCCTTTGTCGCGGGCTTGCTGAGCGAGATCCCACCAGGAGAATTTAGAGCCGAGAATCTTCTCTCCGCCGCGTCCGTCGATCACGCCGTCTCCCATAACGCCCGCGCCTGAGACATGATCGACGGAGATCAAAGGCTTGCATCCGCGGCCGCCTTCGTTGATCACGCCGCAACTGCCCATCGAGACAGCAAAGACCGATGGATCGCGCGAGGCAAAGAGGGTTGTGCCCTTGTCCACCATCAGCGTCACACCCTGGCGCAATTCGAGCGGCCCGCTGAGAAAGGCGTTGGCTGCTCCTTGAGAGCGCAGCAGGACGCCCTGTCCTTTGCCGCATTTGTCCAGAGCCATCTGAATGCGAGCGGTGTCCAGTTTGGCCTCATCGGCTTCCGCCAGTGTATTGCCGACGGTGTGGAGTTGGGCATCAAGCGTGGCGCAGATCGGCGGCAGGACGGGTTCGGTGACGGTGCGGGTATCTTGCGCGGTGAGAAGGGAAGTGAAACAGAGTGGCAATACGATGACGAAAAGAAACGAGCGATTCATCCTGGGGCTCCATTGCTTGTATGGCTAAAGATTACATGATGAATTCCGAACTTTATGTTACGCCACGGTTGTGAGCGGGATGATGAAGCGCAGTTTTCTCGACTCCGCTATGAGACACATGAGACGGAAGTGCCCCACCTTAGGCGCAATATCAGAGACGCGTCGAAGGTGGAGCACTCAGTGTTGGTTGGCGGCAGCTACAGCGCGGTTTCGCCACGCTCGTCGTTGCGGATGCGGATGGCGTCGTCGATCTTGCTGAGGAAGATCTTGCCGTCGCCGATGCGCCCGGTGCGGGCCGAGCCGATGATGGCCTGGATGGTCTTTTCCTTCTGATCGTCGTTGACCACCAGCTCGATTTTGACCTTGGGCAGGAGATCGACCGTGTACTCGCGTCCGCGGTAGAACTCGGTGTGGCCCTTCTGGCGGCCATGGCCACGGGCTTCCAGAATCGTCATGCCTTCGATGCCTGCTTCGAGCAGAGCATCCTTGACCGCATCCAGCTTGGAGGGTTGGAGAATTGCTTCAATCTTGATCATGCGCAAAATGCCTCGTTTGACAGCGTAACAGGCGAGGGGGCTGGTTGCGCCAGTCCCCTCGGATTTTTAGATGAAAAGTATCCGCCTCACAACCTTACGACGCGAAGTCGTAGCCTTCTTCGTTGTGCTGCGAAAGGTCGAGGCCGGCGCCTTCATCCTCGGCCGAGACGCGCAAGCCAACCATCAGATCGACGGCTTTGAGCAGGACGAGAGTTCCGACGATGGAGATGCCCCAGGCGATGCCAACGCCGGCAAGCTGGTTGAGCATTTGGCCCCAGTGGCCTTCGATGCCGCCGACCGGCGCGCCCTGGCCAAAGACCGGGTTGATGACGCTAGCGGCGAAGAAGCCGGTGAGAAGGGCTCCGAGAGTTCCGCCCGCTCCGTGGACACCGAAGGCGTCCAGCGAGTCGTCATAGCCAAAGAGGCTCTTGACCACAAAGACCATGAAAAAGCAGAAGACGCCGGCGATGAGGCCGATGGCGAGAGCCGACATCGGCTGCACAAATCCAGAGGCTGGTGTGATGGCGACCAACCCGGCAACCGCGCCGGAGATGGCGCCCAGGGCGGTGGGCTTGCCGTTGTGAATCCACTCGGCGATGGACCAGCCGATGGCGGCGGCGGCGGCGGCGAAGTGCGTGTTGACGAAGGCGCTGGTGGCCAGCGAACTAGCGGCTAGCGCGCTGCCGGCGTTGAAGCCGAACCAGCCCACCCACAAGAGGCATGCGCCGATGAAGCTGAGCACCATGGAGTGGGGCTGCATTTTGGTCTGAGGATAGCCGATCCGCTTGCCGAGATAAAGACAGGTCACCAGAGCCGAGACGCCGCTGGTAATGTGGACGACCGTGCCACCGGCAAAATCGAGACTCGGAAAGCGGCCGCCGGCCGAGTTGAGCAATCCGCCAACGCCCCAGACCATGTGCGCCATGGGGCAATAGACGACGAGCGACCAAAGCGAAAGGAAGATGGCCATCGCGCTGAACTTCATGCGCTCGGCAAATGCGCCGGTGATGAGCGCCGGGGTGATGATGGCGAACATGAGCTGATAGATCATCAGGGTCTGCTCGGGAATGGTGGGCGCGTAGTCAAGGTTGGGAGTGACGCCGACGCCTTTGAGAAAGAGGTGCTCAAAGCCGCCGACGAACCAGTTGCCGTGTCCAAAGGCCAGCGAGTAGCCGACAATGGCCCAGATCACAGTCACCAGGCCCATCATGGCGAAGCTCTGCATCATGGTGCCGAGGATGTTCTTTTTGCGCACCAGGCCGCCGTAGAAGAGAGCCAATCCGGGGCCGGTCATCAACAGAACAAGAGCAGCCGACGTCAGCATCCAGGCGTTATCACCGGAAAACTGAGCATTAAAAGCGGCGGCCTGTGCCCTGGAACTAGCGGCCTGGGCCTCAGCGACAGCCTTTTGGAGGGCGGCAATCTGAGCTTGCGTGGCGGGCATCGAGGGCGCGGATGGGACGATCTGAGGTGCGATGGCCAAAGCCGCGGACGGAAGAGCGAAGAGCATTGAAATAACAAGCAGTTGAAGGGCGCGACGACACATAGGTTTCCACTCCCGAAAAGATGCAGAGGGCCGGGGCCATGCGATGAGGCGGAAAGCCGGCCGCCGATCCGGTTGCAGTACACAAACACGCACCGGCGGCGTCAGTCTGCGCGCAGCCGGAGTAGGAATTTGACTTGAGAACAGTCAGACGAGGCTGGGCCAGCCCGGAGGAGGGTGAGGTTGGCTCAGCTCAAATATGATTCTCTTCAAGGAATCCTATGGTTCTTCGTATAAGGAACGCATGAGGATTTTCAAAATTTCTGTGAAAAAAGGGGCAAGCAGGCTGATTACCCCTAGAAAGTTCATCGTCTCTGCGCTATAGGGATTCGGCTCTTTACCCAACTCCGAGTCTCTCTCAGTCTCCCAGCTCGTCGAGAAACTTCTCAACCTCAAGAGCGGCCATGCAGCCCGATCCGGCCGCGGTAATAGCTTGCCGGTAGCGGCGGTCCTGCACATCTCCGCAGGCAAAGACCCCCGGAACGATGACACCGTTCAGCGTCGTGAAAACATTGTCTTTGCTTCGGATATAGCCCTCATCGTCGAGATCGATCTGCGAGCCAAATACCTTGGTGTTCGGCTCATGGCCAATGCCGAGGAACAGCCCGCTGATGGGCAGTGTTGTCACCTCGCCTGTCGTCACATCGCGCAGCCGCACGCCGTTTACTTCCTTCTCTTCCACGCCCAGCACCTCTTCGATAATGGTGTTGGCGCGCAGAACAATCTGCGGGTGAGCCTGAACGCGATCCAGCATGATCTTTGAGGCGCGGAAGCCTGAGCGGCGATGCAACAGCGTAACCTTGGAGGCAAAACGGGTGAGAAACAGCGCCTCTTCCATGGCCGAATCGCCGCCGCCTACCACGGCAATCTCCTTGCCGCGGAAGAAGAAGCCGTCGCACGTGGCGCAACTGGAAACGCCGTGGCCAATCAGTGCCTGCTCGCTGGGCAACCCCAGCCAGCGCGCGCTGGCTCCGCTGGCCACAATCAGCGTGCGCGTCAGAATCTCGCCCGACGAAGTGTGCAGCCGGAAGGGATTCTCTTTTAGATTCACCGAGTCCAAATGGACCTGCTGGAAGGTCGCGCCAAAGCGCGAGGCCTGCTTCTTCATGTTGTCGATCAGCTCCGGCCCTTGAATTCCCTCCGGCCAGCCGGGAAAGTTTTCTACCAAAGTGGTCATCGAGAGCTGCCCGCCGGGCTCGTGGCCTTCCAGAATCAATGGGTTGAGTCCAGCGCGAGCGGAGTAGATGGCGGCTGTCAGTCCGGCGCAGCCGGAGCCGAGAATTACGGTCGAACGAAGTTCAGTCATAGGGTTCCCTGTCTTGATTTTAGCTCTCGCGGAGAGGTGTTTTCTCTAGAGAGGTCTTTTATCAAGATGAGCCTCGGTGCAGAATGGACTCTTATCCGCTCTTATCCGGTGAGTTAGACGTCGTCCTTTGTCGATCCGGCCCTACACTCCTATATCCCGGAACCGAAGTTCGCGGGAATTCGCGCTAGCACTTTCGAAACCCGTCAACGATATCCACTCCCAGAGAACAAAACAACCGCAATGCGAGCTCAGAACGCGGGCTTTGCGTCGCGATACAACAGAATCTAATGAGAACTTCTTGTTACTTAAAGATTTCTAGCCATTCGCTCCCGAGCCGATGAAATACCTGTGGCTGCCTTGGAACCTTCTCATTGTTCTCCTGCGGGGTTGCACGGCAAGCCGACTGACTCAGCCCGGAGCGCACCCCGTGTCCGACTCCTTTTTCGTCCTTTCGCACCGCACCGCAGCCTGGCTTTTGACCTTGCTGCTATTGCTCGTGCCCAGGGCGGCGCTGGCAGGCGGGCCCAAGTATGTGGCTGGGGTCAGCTTTTTCAATCCGGTGGCGCTGGGGCAGCCCGTTCATTGGGCAAATGGTCAGTTAAACTACTACGTCGATCAGGGTCCGCTCAATAGCGCGGTCAATAACCAGCAGGCCAAGGCCATGGTCGATGCGGCGGCGGCTCTCTGGAGCGCGATTCCCACGGCTGGTGTCACGCTTACCGACAAGGGCGCGCTGAATGAAGACGTGAGCAGCGCGAACATCGTGGTGAGCGGCACAAACTTCACCGTGACTGGCGAGCAAACCAACCAGCAGGGTGTCATTGCGCGGCCCGCGGACGTGACCCCATCGGCTACCAGCTTCCCTGTGGGCATCATCTTTGACGCCGACGGCTCGGTGATCAACGCCATTTACGGCTCGGGCGCCAGCAGCCCCGGCAGTTGCCAAAACAATGGTGTCTTCTTTTGGCTGGACAATGTGAATCCGAATGGGACGATGGCGCACGGCATCATTGTGCTGAACGGCCTGTGCGCCACCAACGCCAACCTGTTGGAGATGATGAGCTTCGAGCTCGAGCGGGCCTTTGGGCGGATTCTCGGCCTGGACTATGCGCAGATCAACCTGGGCGCCCAAACCAACGGCGAGATCGGTGGGATGCTGGGCTGGCCGGTGATGCAGCCTTATAGCGGCATCTGCGGATGGACGGGCGGCGCTTGCATCCCCAACCCCACGGTTCTGCGCTGGGACGATATCGCCGCTCTCAATCGTCTCTATCCCATCACCGCCGCCAATCTGGCCAGCTTTCCCGGTAAGCAGATCACCGCTGCCAATACGGTTTCCATCCAGGGAACGATCAGCTTTGAAACCGGAGTCGGCATGCAGGGCGTCAACGTGGTGGCCCGGCCGCTGGACGCTAACGGCAATCCGCTCTACCAGTACACGGTCAGCTACGTTTCGGGCTCAGCGTTCAATGGCAATCACGGCAACCCGGTCACCGGATGGACCGATGCGAACGGCAACCTGCTGACCATGTGGGGATCGAACGCAACCACCATGCGCGGCTTTTTTGATCTGAGCGGAATGCCGTTGCCGCCGGGTACGGCCACATCCAACTATCAAGTCACCTTTGAAACAGTGAACTCCAATTACATTCTCAGCAACTCCGTCGGCCCTTATCTTGACGGTTCGCCGGAGCCATCGGGCACGCTCGCCGCCATCTCTGTGCCAAACTTGTCGGCGGGCAGCGCGCAGACGCTCACCGTCAATATCGAAAACTCGTCGGAGGGCGGCAATGAAGACGCCATTGGAACTGAGGCCGCGCCGCGCCCGCTCGCTCCGAGTGGCATGTGGAGCGGGCGCTTGAGCCAGGTGGGTCAGACCGACTGGTTCGTCTTCCCGGTGCGCGGCGGGACCAGCTTCACGGTCGTGACCGAGGCGTTAGATGAGAGCGGCGCACCCACCGACTTGAAGGCCATGCCGTCACTGGGCGTGTGGGACGCATTGGATGCGGTAGGTTCGACGGCAGTCGGCGCTGAGGCTGGATTAAGCGGTCCGGCCACCGGGGAGAGTTGGCTACAGGTCGCGGTGTCGGCCGATGACATTGTGCGCCTGGGCATTGCCGATGAGCGCGGCGACGGCCGCCCCGACTACCTCTATGAAGGCTGGGTGCTTTGCGCCGACACAGTTTTGCCGCAGCGGCTGCCGGCCTCTGGCGGCCCAATCGTCATTCACGGCATGGGCTTTCGCTATTCCGACACGGTAAAAGTGGGCGGCCAGGCGGCCATGGTCACCAGCATTTCGCCCAACGAAATCACGGCCATCGCGCCCGCAATCGGTCTCACTGGCTCAGTCAATGTAGAGGTCGACGATCTGCCGGTCTACTATGCGTCGACCATTATTTCTGGCGGCATCACTTACGACTCGGGCACGGGCGACGCCCTCACCCTGGTTACCGCGCCGATGAGCACTGTGCCCATCGGCGTGGCAGAGCCCTTCACGGTGACCGCTCTGGGCTCAAAATTGATTCCGGCGGGCGGCGTGTCGGTCACCTACACCGTCAGCGGAACGGCGACGCTGGCCTGTGGACTAAAAACCTGCGTGGTAACCGCAACCGGCGACGGCCGAGCCACCATGAACGTCACTCCCATCGACAGCTCCTGGTCGATCGTGATCGCGTCGCTTGCCAACGGCTCCAACCTCAAAGCCGAATTCTGTGGTGGAACGCCGCCAACTCTAGCCTCGCTTTCGCCCATGCTCTCGTTGGCAGCGGGAGCCACCGTGACTTGGACGACGCAAGCCCTGGCACTGAAAAACGGTCTTCCATCCAGTGGCCAGACTGTCGCATGGCAGACGACTGCCGGCATCACCATGCAGAGCGGTTCGGTGACTACCAACGCTAACGGCATTGCCGCCAAGGCGCTCACGGTCGGTCCATTGACTGAAGGCCTGACGGCCACCGCCAAGGCCTGTCTGAACGGAACCACGCAGTGCGTCACCTACACCGCATTCGGTGCCCGGCCCGAGTACGCGACCCTTGAAGCCGTCTCCGGAACATGGCAAAGCCTCCCGATGCAGGGAACCCCCAGCCAGATCATCCTCCGCGTGCTGGACGTGGACGGCAACCCCATGGCTGGCGGCATGGTCACGCTCTATCAGGCGCTCTATGCCTGGGCTCCGCCATGCCCGCCGCAGGGCCGCTGCGCCCAATCGATGCTCCTGGCGACCCAGGCCGCGACGGCCACCTCGGCTCTCGACGGAAGCGTTACCTTCACCCCGGCATCGCTACCCGGCGTGGCCACCAACATGACCGCCGTAGCCGTCACCGGAAACACCGCCAGCCTCAACCTCGCAATCGAGCAGTTTCCTTAGAGCACTGCACCAAAACCATGCCGCCTGTTACCTATTGCGCTCCAGACGCATCTTGTAAGTGAGGAGGCGCATATTGTGGGCGAATTGACCCATCCGCTTGAGCAACCATTAACCCGGCCTCCCCGTGTGGTCATTGTCGGGGGCGGCTTTGCCGGCCTTCATGCCGCCAGAAAGCTGGCTCATCTGCCGGTGGAGATAACCCTCGTGGATCGCCGCAACCATCACATCTTCCAACCGCTCCTCTACCAGGTGGCGCTCGCGGTGCTTTCGCCGGCTGATATCGCGCAGCCCATCCGCACCGTCCTGCGCGGCCAGCAAAATACACAGGTGCTGATGGACGAAGTGGTCGGCATCGATATTGAAGCGCGTCAGATTACCTTGGCCAGCGGCGCCGAGCTCTCCTACGACTATCTTGTGCTAGCCGCCGGGGCAACCCATTCCTACTTTGGCCATGATGATTGGTCTGTGTTCGCCCCGGGATTAAAAACCATTGAGGATGCGGTCGAAATCCGCCGCCGTGTGCTTTTGGCCTTCGAGCTGGCCGAACGACAGATGGTCGAGCACGGCTGGCACCCGCCGCTCAATTTCGTCGTCATCGGCGGCGGTCCCACAGGCGTCGAATTGGCGGGTGCCATCTCCGACATTGCCCAACTCTACATGCGACATGACTTCCGCCACATTGACCCTACCAAGGCGCGCGTAGTGCTGCTCGAGGGATCGCCACGCGTGCTGGCCGCCTATCCTGAAGATCTTTCCGCAAAGGCCGAAGAAATACTGCGCCACCTTGGCGTTGAGGTCCACACCCAGACCCAGGTCACCGGCGTGGGACCGGGCTGGGTTCAGGCGGAGGGCCAGGACGGCAGCATGCGCATCGACACCGCCGTCACGCTCTGGGCCGCAGGAGTGCAGGCATCGCCATTAGGCAAGATGTTGGGCGCGCCGCTCGACCGTCGCGGCGCCGTGCTGGTCGACGATCGCCTCAATCCGCCGGGAACGCCCGAAGTTTTTGTCCTCGGCGACCTGGCTCACTTTGAGCAGGACGGCCATCAGGTTCCTGGTGTCGCTCAACCGGCCATGCAAATGGGCGACCATGTTGCCAAAATCATCGCCGCCGATCTGGCTGGCGCACGGCGTCCGCCCTTCCGCTACTGGGATAAGGGCGATATGGCAACCATCGGCCGCATGGCCGCCGTGGCCAAGGTTGAGTGGCCATTCAAGGCGCACATGAGCGGCTTTCCCGCGTGGGTTACATGGCTGACAGTCCACATTTTCTTTCTCATCGGCTTCCGCAGCCGCATCTCGGTCTTTGCTGCCTGGGTCTGGACCTACTTCACCTTTACCCGCGGCGCGCGCCTCATCACCGGCGACCAACGCCTTCCGGGCTGGCAAGCTCAAATCAACGCCAGAACCGGGCAGAATGAGTTGCAGAATGAGAAAGTTCTTTAAAATCTTCCAAGCGCTCCAGTTGTGTTGACCCCGACCCACCGGAAAGCGGCAAAGTTCTGAGGCCTCGGCCAGGCCGAGGATCAGTTGCCGGCGTGATTCATCCCTTGCTTTTCACCCCCTGATTTCCCCGTAAAAACTCTCTTCCTCATGTTGAGGCACTTCTTTCCGATAAACGGCTTGAGTGCTCACCGTGCTGGGGATGTCATCCCGGCTGGTGGATGAGTGGACCAATGGATGAATTGACGAGGGAATTTCTGATCGAAAGCCAGGAAGGGCTGGACCGCATGGAGCGGTGCCTGACCGATCTGGAGGAGCGCCCGCAGGACGCGGAGCTCATTGGCGATATCTTCCGTTCAGTACATACGATCAAGGGAACCACGGGTTTTCTCGGCTTCAAGCGGCTGGAAATGCTGGCCCATGCCGGAGAAAACCTGCTGGGTCTGCTGCGCGAAAACAAACTGACGGCTAATCGTGAGCTGATCACTGGCCTGCTGCAACTGCTTGACGGTCTTCGCTCGATCCTCAAGACCATCGAGGCCGAAGACGCAGAAGGCGCAGGCGACGATTCAGTTTTGATCGGTCGTTTGGAGGAGTTGCAGGCCCCGGCGCAGGCCGAGGTCAAACTCCCGGCCCATGCCCGGGCAGGCTCCCATTCCGCATCTGCTCCGCCGCCCGCGGCAGTCAAACCGTCGCCGCCCTTGGTGTTCGCGCCTCCACCGCCTCCGCCCGCTTCGCCAACTCCGGCTCATCCCGCTGAGACAGTCTCAGCCGCTGCACCAGCCGCCAATGCTCCCGCGGAAGCCGAGGCCGATCCAACCAAGCCGCGCGCTCAGGGAACCGCCGCTGAAAGCACGTTGCGCGTCGATGTGACTTTGCTGAACCGAATGATGAACCTGGTCGGCGAACTGGTACTCACGCGCAACCAGGTTTTGCAGGCGACCTCGGCTGATCCCAACATGACGTTGCTCTCCCGCCGCCTGGATATGGTGACGGCCGACCTGAGAGAAAGCGTCATGAAGGCCCGGATGCAGCCGGTGTCGAATATTTTTTCCAAGATGCCACGTATTGTGCGCGATCTGTCGCAATCGCTCGGGCGCCGCGTGCGCTTGCAGGTTGAAGGCCAGGACACAGAACTGGACAAGAGCCTGCTCGAGGCGATCAAGGATCCACTGACCCATGCGGTCAGAAACTCGCTCGATCACGGCATTGAGCCGCCCGAGGTGCGCATCGCGGCCGGCAAAAATCCCGAGGGAACCTTGAAGCTGAGGGCTGCGCAAGAGGGCAGCCACGTGATCATCGAGGTTTCCGATGACGGGGCCGGCATCGCCGTTGAAAAGGTTCGGCAAAAGGCCATCGAACGCGGGGTCATCACCGCCGAGCGAGCGGCGCATCTCGCCGAGCGCGAGTTGCTGCAACTGGTCTTTCTGCCCGGCTTCTCGACCGCCGCTGCTGTCACCAACGTCAGCGGACGCGGCGTGGGCATGGATGTGGTGAGGACCAATGTCGAGAAGATTGGTGGCAAGGTCGAGATCGACTCCCGCTCCGGCAAGGGAACCACCCTGCGTCTGCGCATTCCACTGACTCTGGCCATCATCCCCGCGCTGATCGTGCGCAGCTTGAATCAGAGCTTCGCGCTTCCCCAAGGCGCACTTTCGGAACTCGTGCATATTCCTCCGGAGCAGGCCGCGGCGGCGATCGAATGGATTGAGAACGCGCCACTCTACCGGCTGCGCGGCAAGCTGCTGCCGCTGGTCTTTCTGGATCGGCTGCTGATGCCCGGCGTGGAGCACAAAACCACCACCGAGCGGGACAACTTCATCGCCGTGCTTGATCCCGACGGACGCCGCTTCGGTTTAGTGGTGGATGGACTGGCCGATCCTGAGGAGATTGTCGTCAAGCCGCTCTCCGCGGTTCTCAAGGACATCGGCCTCTTCTCCGGCGCAACCGTGCTGGGCAACGCCGATCTGGCGCTGATTCTCGATCCTGGGTCAATCGCAATCAAGGCTGGAGTCAATATGCGCGAAGAAGAGGCTGCGCGCGCTGCTGAAGAAGAAGCTGAGACGGATGCCGCCAAGAGCCTGGAGTACCTGCTGGTTGAGGCGGCTGGACGTCAAGCAGCGGTTCCGCTCACCGAAGTGCTTCGCATCGAACAGCTACCGCTCTCCCGCATTGAGTACATCGGCTACCGGCCGGTTCTCAACTTCGAGGGACAGTTGCTGCCGGTCGAGGATACGGGCGGCGTGCTGGCGGCGGCTCAGGGCAATCCTCAAGCGCAAATTATTGTGGTAGTTTGCCGCGAGGGAAATCGTCATGTGGGCATTGCAGTTTCGCATGTGCTGGATGTTGCCGGTGGCGGCGACCTGTTCGAAGCCGGCACCGCGCTGCGCACCGGCGGTGTCACACTGCTCAAAAATCGAGTGACCGGCGTGGTTGATCTGGGTGGCGTGGCCCCTCTGCCCGCTGGAGAACAGGCGCCTGCCGAGTGGAGCCAGATTGCGGAGACAGTGGCATGAGTACAGCGACAGTAGCAGCAGTTGCATTGCATCGCAAGGAGAAAACGACGGCGGCGCTGGTCGAAATGTGCACGGTGCGTCTGGGATCTTCATTGTTCGGTGTGCCCATCACGCACATTCTGGAGATTGTAGGTTCGGCGCGACCGCAGCCGGTCCCGCTGGCGCCGATCTTTGTCGGAGGTCTGGTTCACTATCGCGGAGACGTTTTGACGACGGTGAGCCTTCGCCAATTGCTCGGCTTGCCACCCAAAGAGGGGCGCCAGGACCTTCTGGTGCTCGAGAGTTCCGGCGGAATCTTTGGTTTGCTGGTGGACTCGGTTGGCGAGGTGCTGACGGTCTCGTCGGCCGACCACGAACCAAATCCGTCCATTCTGGACGAGCGCCGGAGAGCGTTGTTCGCTGGCGCTTACAAGCTGAAAGATAGCCTGCTGGTCATGCTGGACCCCGATCAACTGGAGCCCATGCGCCTGAGTGCGGCCCGGGCCGCGTAGTTTCAACAGTTCTGAATGTTGTTTGCTGGAGGTGACTGTGCGAGCTTTGATTGTCGACGATTCCCGTTTTGTGCGGGGTTATCTGCGCGGCCTGCTCGAAGAAAAGGGAATCGAGTGCGAAGAAGCGGGCGATGGCCAGGCGGGGATGGACCAGATGAATGCTGGACTGCCCTTCGACGTCGCGCTGGTGGATTGGAACATGCCCGTCATGAATGGGCTGGACATGCTCAAGCAGTTGCGCGCCGAGGGATTTCGCGACGTCAAGGTCATGATGGTCACGACCGAAGCCGAAAACGATTTCATTCTCCGCGCTCTCGATGCTGGAGCTGACGAGTACCTGATGAAGCCCTTCGACGACGAGGCCCTTACAGAGAAACTGGCCATGCTCGGTCTAGTGGAGGCCTGAGCGATGGCTTCTGGCCGCCGAACCCGCATCTTGATCGTGGATGACTCGGCAGTGATGCGGAGTCTGCTGCGTTCGGTGGTATGCACCGATGCAAGCTTGGAGGTCACCGGGACGGCGGCCGACGGCGAAACGGCCTTGAGCGCCATTGAAAGCCTTCGCCCCGATCTGGTGCTGCTGGATGTGGAAATGCCGGTCATGGATGGATTGGTCACACTGAGAAAACTACGCGCGCGGGGACACAAAATGCCGGTCATCATGTGCAGTTCGCTCACCCAGCGCGGTGCCACCGTCACAATCGAAGCCCTGGCTTGCGGCGCTTCAGACTACGTTGCCAAGCCCGCCGGACAAGCTGGTCGCGAGGCAGCGATTCAGGCACTCTCGCAAGATCTGATCCCCAAGATTCATGCCCTCACCGTTCAAACGCAGCCGATCGTTGCCGGCGCTCCGCGCGCCTCCCTGATTCTTCCTCTTGCGCAGCCGCCCAGGGCACAGGCGATCTCGGCCACCCCGACGGTCGTGGCCATCGGCGTTTCTACCGGCGGCCCAGCGGCTCTCGACATTCTGCTCCCCGCGCTGCCGGCATCCTTTCCTCTACCCGTCTTGATTGTGCAGCACATGCCGGAACTGTTTACCAAGCTCTTTGCCGATCGGCTGAATGGACGTTGTCCAATGCGGGTCCGGGAGGCAGTCGATGGCGATCCAGTGCGTGCCGGCACAATCTATATTGCCAAAGGGAATTGGCACATGGAGGTCTTGGCGGCTTCGCGGAATTCCCAGGCGGCTACGGTACATCTGGCGCAAGGGCCGCCCGAGAACCATTGCCGTCCCGCCGCCGATGTGCTCTTTCGCTCCGTCGCCGCAGTCTACGGCTCGGGGGTGCTCGCATTGGTTCTAACCGGCATGGGGTCGGATGGGATGTTGGGTTGCCGCATGATCCGTGAGCACGGCGGTAGTGTACTGGCTCAGGATCAGGCTTCGAGCACGGTGTGGGGAATGCCCGGCGCCGTAACCAATGCGGGGTTGGCCCACAAAGTACTGCCCCTCAATGCCATCGCTCCTGAAATCCTCCGGCTTGCGAGCCGGACGCACTCGGAAGCTCGCGAGCTTCGGGAATCGGTGGTCTAGCCATGATGCAAACCGCCAGCAGCGACGACTACGGCTATCTTCGTCAGCTTGTCTTCGGCCTCTCGCAGAACGTGCTTGACCCGTCGCGCGATTATCTCTTTGATACCCGCCTCACCAAAGTGTTGCGCAATCAGGGAATGACCCAATTGAATGAACTTGTCCAGCACTTGAAAGTCAGAAAGAATCCGGTTCTTGAACGCTCGATTGCCGAAGCCATGACCATCAATGAAACCAGTTTCTTCCGGGACGGCCGTCCCTTCGAGTTGTTGCGTACCGAACTACTACCGAATCTCATCGAGTCCCGCCGGTTCGTGCGCGGCTTGCGCTTCTGGAGCGCGGCTTGTTCAACGGGCCAGGAGGCCTACAGCCTGGGTATGCTCTTGGTCGAACACTTTCCTATGCTGGCCGGCTGGAACATCCACATCGAGGGTACGGATATCTGCGCCGAAGTTGTGGCGCGCGCCCAGGCCGGCTCCTACCATCGCATTGAGATGAATCGTGGCCTACCCGCCCGATCCGTCGTCCGCTACTTCGATCATGTCGGCGAAGATTGGACCGTCAAGCCGGAAATTCGCAAAATGTGTAACTTCCGGCAAGCCAACTTGTGTTCGTCGCCGCTACCCTTCACACGGATCGATGAGCGCTTCGACGTCATCTTCTTGCGCAACGTCATGCTCTACTTTTCGCAGGAGACGCGCAAAGTTCTCCTCGCCGGCATTCACAAGGTGCTTGCCCCCGACGGCATTCTCTTCCTTGGATCGAGCGAGCAGCCCGCCGATCCTTCGATTTGGACCCCTGTGCTGGCCGGTGGCACCTGCCACTTCCGGCCCCGCCAGCCGAGTTAAAGCGCTGCATGGATGGGCCCCGTCCGGCAAGAGAATCATCGCCGGACAAAGCAAAGCCCCGAGCCGCTCTAGCGCGACTCGGGGCTTGGCGTTGCATGAAAGAAGAGTCCTAGGCGCAAAGCTTCCGGCGTACAAGCCCGGCCATCACCAGCAGGCCAGTACCGAGGAGGTAAAGACTGCCCGGCTCGGGCGCGGTTGGCGACGATCCAAGATCCTCAAACACAAATGCGTCGTCGTTATAGTTGAGGTCTGAAATAGGAAGAATCTCATCCTCGAAGCCGATGTATGTGCCGGCCGGTATCGTACTGCCGTTCACCACGCCACCGCTATACGTTGTGGAATAGGCGTGATTGATGCCATCGGGACTATTTGCCGGGATGGACGAAACAACCTCATGGGTGGTGGTGTTTTCCAGCAGGAACTCCAGCGTGTCGCCCGCCGTGACCGTTCCAAAATTGGCCTCGGTGCCCGGCGTCGTCGTCTGGTTGTCGAAAAGCCATCCACTATTGGTACCGGCCGTCACATCGACCATCTCAATCAAATCGGTGTCAGCCGCCGTGCCCCCTTCCGCGGTTCCACCGTGAAGCAGGTAGCCTTCTACAACTCCGGTTGCTGTTGCAGTGAAAGTATTCGTTGGCGCAACGGTTCCCATGTTTCCATAAGGAATTGCGTCAGCTCTCGATTGTGTCGCAAAAAGCACAAGCGCTGCAGCCGTAACGATTGTCAAAATCTTCATAAAGCCCCGATCCCCCGAATGACTTATGGCGTCAATGTGATCTAAAAAGCTTGACTCCATCCCCGCCTCGTACATGCATTTAAGTGGCCATTGTATCTATCTCATAAAGAACACTTTATTGTTTGATCCTTGGGCAAAAGTGCAACTTATTGCACAACGCAAAGCGAATCACTTTCCATCCTTCCGCCTATGCGGCGTTTTAGGGAGTGCTGGGTCGCAGCGAACATGGGCCAGAGAATAACTTAGCCTCCAAAACCGTCTAGTAAACTAGTAGAGCGATGCTCGACTTGGGATTTGTCCGTGCGAACCTGGAACATGTTGAAGAGAAACTGCGCGCTCGCGGAGCCGATCCGGCCGCGCTGCTGGGGGATTTTCGCCGTCTCGATCAGAGCCGCCGCGAGGCCATCACAGCTTCCGAACAGGCCAAAGCCCGCCTGAGACAGCTCAGCCAGCAGTTTTACGCCCTCAAGAAAGCAGATGAGAACGCCAACAAAACGAAGAAATCCTCGGGGATGTCTATTCGGGACAAAATTGTCAGTTCTGTACAAGGAACGACAGAAGTTCTTTCGTCCCCCGAAGGTGCGGCCCTGTTGGACCAGACACGCGCCCTCAAAGATCAGCTCGACAATCTGGACACCACCGCCGCTACACTCGATGACCGTCTCCGCCAAGTGCTCGCCGGCATCCCCAACCTAACCCGCGACGAAGTCCCCGTCGGCAAATCTGAGGCCGACAACGTCACAATCAAAACCTGGGGCGAAATTCCCAAATTCGATTTTGAGCCCAAGCCACATTGGGAGCTAGGCGAGTCGTTAGGCATTCTAGACCTCGAGCGCGCAACCAAGCTCAGCGGCGCGCGCTTTGCTGTATACATGGGCGCGGGAGCCCGCCTCGAACGGGCGCTCATCAGCTTCATGCTCGACCTGCACACCAGCAAGCACGGTTATACGGAAATCCTGCCGCCTTTCATGGTCAACAGCAAATCGCTCTTCGGCACGGGCCAATTGCCAAAGTTCGCCGAAGACCTCTTCCGCTGCTCTGACGCGGACGCCGAAGCCGTAGCGCGAGGTGAGTTCAAAGAGAATGACCACTGGCTGATTCCCACCGCCGAGGTTCCCGTCACCAACCTCTATCGTGACGAAATTCTCGACGAAGCCCGCCTGCCGATTTGTCTGACGGCCTATACCCCCTGCTTCCGCGCCGAGGCCGGAGCAGCGGGAAAGGATACGCGCGGCATCATTCGCCAGCATCAATTTCAAAAAGTCGAGATGGTGAAATTCACCAAGCCAGAGGACTCCGACGCCGAGCATGAAAAACTCACGCGTGACGCGGAGGAGATTCTGGAGACGCTGGGCCTGCCTTATCGTCGCGTTCTGCTCTGCACCAGCGACACCGGCTTCTCATCTGCCAAGACTTTTGACCTCGAAGTCTGGCTTCCCGGCCAACAGCTTTACCGTGAAATTTCCTCCTGCTCGAACTTCGAAGCCTTCCAGGCACGCAGAGCCAACATTCGCTTCCGGGCAAATTCTGGAGCGGGCGGAGCCAAGGGCAAGCCCGAGTTTCTTCACACCATCAATGGCAGCGGCCTGGCCGTCGGAAGGACCTGGCTGGCCATCGTCGAGAACTATCAGCAGGCCGACGGCTCGGTCCTGATTCCAGAGGCGCTCCGGCCCTACATGGGTGGCCTGGAGCGCATCAAACGGCAAGGGTGACATGCACAAGATTATCAAGAGCTATTTTTACTGGACTTACCCGCGAGGCAGCTTCCACTACGACGTGCTGGTGACGCTGATCCTGGTGTTCATGTTTGCCACGCCGCATCTTTGGAACTATGGCGACCGGCCATCGAATGCCGCCGGTCCGCCGCATCCCATCCAGGTCATTGGCGATGGCGGCCGCGGGTTGATTATCACCGTGCAAGCCTCCGATGTAAGCCTTGATCTGAATACAACCGACTCGCCGCAATCCGTGAAAAAGATCCTGCGCAAGGCGATCGAGCCGGTCACGGGCGATGCGGTCTCTGTCCAGCATTGGGAGACCGTGCAGGACGCGCAAGGCAATTGGGCCTGGAAGGTTTGGGCGCGGCGGTAAAACAGCCTCAAGCTCCGGGCCTTTAGCTAGAAGCTAGAATCCAGAAGCCACTAGCTGCAAACGATAAGGAAACTCATGCATATAGCAAGAAAAGTCTTTGGTACAGCATCGATTGCACTGCTTCTGCTTGCCGCGCGCGCAAGCCTTGCCGCCCCCGCTGCTTTCGATGAAAAGGCAAAGGACGCAGTACTGCGCCAACTTGACGTAGCAGCGGCTAATTTCCGCTCCACCTCCGCCGACTTCGAGTTCGATTCTGTCGAAACCGATCCGATTCCAGACAAAGACGTGCAGAAGGGCTCGGTCTACTATGAGCGCAAAGGCCCAGCCTTCCAGATGGCCGCCCACATCACAGAAGAAAACGGCAAGCCCGTGCCCAAGATTTATGGCATCTTTGGCGGCGTCGTCAAGCTCTATGAAAAGCTCACCAATCAGGAAACAACATTCAGCAAACTCGGCCAATTTGAGAGCTGGTTCATGCTTGGCTTTGGCGCCAGCGGCAAAGACCTGGAAAAAAAATGGGAGATCACCTACCTTGGCCCCGAAACGCTCGACGGCGTGAAAACCGAAAAGCTGGAATTGGTGGCCAAAGATCCCGCCGTCAGGAAAAACCTTCCCAAGGTGACTATCTGGGTTGACCCCCTCAAAGGCGTGAGCTTGAAGCAGGTCTTCGACGAGGGATCAGGCCAATACCGGGTCAGCGTCTATTTCAACATCAAGGTCAATCAGCCTCTGCCCGCCGACGCCTTCATCTTGAAGACCGATAGCCAGACCCAGTTCATCAACCGATAGAGAGCGACTCCGCCCAGCGCAAACAGCATGGGAAAAAACTCGATCGTGTAGCGCGTCTCCGGCGCTTCGATGGTCATCAGCAGGGCGCAGCGCAGCAGCATGTAAGCCGCCATCGCCCGCCAGAAGCGCGGCTGCAGCCACAACCCTGCAATCCCCAGCAGCAGATAGATTAAATTCAGCCCGGCATAAGCCCAACTGAATCGGGTCTCGGCTTTGTGGCGCGCATACACCCACCAATCCAGATCAATGTTCAAGTTTTCAACCCGCGGTCGCAGAGCCATGTCGGCCAAGCGCCCAAGCGGCAGACCTACGTAATACCGCAGTGGATGTGCCGCGATCCGTTCGCTCGCAAGTTTGCCAAAGCGCGCGTCCACGTCCGGCAAAATGTCCGTCGCATCGTCTCTGTCGTTGTAGTCTTCAGCCACAGCGGCAGTCTCGGCAAATTGCGCGGGCGAGTCGAAGGCCCGCCCAGGCAATTTGCTTACGTTGAGCGGGCTTCCCGGCACAGGCCAATACACATCGTAGGTCGAGACAAAGTCCAGGCACCAGCTCTTTACCCAGCGCTGCCAGCCCGGATACGTCGTCTGACCGGGATCGTTGGCATAGCGCGGAGCCAGCGGCTCAATCACATGGAAGACCTGCCAGTTGCGCCAGCCCCACGCGCCAAAGGGAGTGAGTGCCAGCAGCACGCAGACCACGGCCATGCGAGCCACCTTAAGGTTGCTCGGTCGCCGTTGCGGGGCAGGGAACTCGCCGCTCGGGGCTTGAGTCCCCGCGGCATGTTGTTTCCTGCTCAGCCCCATCACGACCGCCGGAGCCAGCGCAATAGCTACCAGCGCCCCATCCGGACGCAGCAGAGCCGCAAAGCTCACCGCAAAGGTGAACCAGAGCGCCGGCCCCCATCCCGGCCGCTCACTGAAGCGCGCCGCAGACCACAGCCCGAGAGCCAGCATGAAGAGCGTCAGCGCCTCCGTTAACGGTTCGACGGAATAAACTGCCGTGAAAGGGCAAAGCGCTGCCAGCCAGAGCGTGCAGTGCGCAGTTCCGGTGCGATGCGCTGCCGGGGCAATCCGCCGCGCAAAATCAGCCAGCAGCACGCAGCCAACCAGCTCAAGCGGAATCTGTACCCACGCCGCCGAGGCATAGTTTTCCATCCCGAAAAGCCGGAAGCAGACCGCAAGAAATAGCGGGTAGCCGGGCAGCCGGATCAATGTCGGGTGCATCTGCCCGTCAGTCCCGATGAGTGCATATCGGCCATAAAGCAACAGGTTTTTGGCTAGAGTGCCGTAAACCAGTGGATCGCCTCTGACCTCAAAAAACTTTTTCAGCATCCAAAGTCGCAACACCAGCCCCGAGGTCAGCGCCAGGGCGACGGAGAGTACCGGCGCCAGGCCGAAAAGAACCCCGCGTCCGGCCTTCGATTGACTAGAGGAGACAGCTTCCATACGATTCGTACTGTATAGCGTAGACCGTTCCGCCGGTTTCGCGCATGGGAAAATAAGAACGGCTATGCCTGACAAACAGATATTTTTCGATCCCCAACGCAAGCGATGGAAGCGCCTGCGTCGAATTCTCGACGTGACGGCCGTGATTTCCACGCTCGTTTTAGTTGCTTTTATCTTCAATGTACTGCGTTTTCAGCAGTTGCCCGAGCTGCTGCTGCCCACTCAAAAGCACAATTACAAGGCGCTGCCTGAGCGCCAGCCGCTATTGCGCGGAGTAAAAGCTCCGCGACCTGCTCGCCGCAAGACCGACCGGAAGCCCTCTGACATTCCCTTCAACTCCGGCGAAGGTTTGCGTGCTGCCTACTACGTACCCTACGACGAGGCAAGCTACTCCTCTTTCAAGCAACACGTCCATCAAATTGATCTGCTCTTTCCCGAGTGGCTGCACATCGACGCCCCCCAGACCACCCTGCTGGCTGTCAACAGCGAAAGCCACCGCGAGTATCCCATTATCGATGGCGCAAACGTCCATGACCCCGACGACTCGAACAAAATCAAGCGGGTCATCCAGGCGGCCAAAGAAGACACCGAAATCTTTCCCCACCTCAATAACTTCAACCCCAACTCGCAGACTTGGGACCCAGCCATCGCCGCTATGCTGGCCGACGCCGGCAAGCGCGCCGAGTTACGCCAGCAAATCCTTCGCTTCTTCGCCGCCTATCCGGCCTATCGGGGCCTTTCGCTCGACATCGAAAACCTTCCCGATGAAGCCAGCCCGGCTTATGTGAAATTCCTTCAAGAACTCTATGCCGACCTGCATCAGCGCAATCTGCGGCTTTACGTCACCGCCATGGTTTTGACCACCGATGACGACTTCAAGCAGATTGCCGCCAATTCCGACGGCGTGGTGCTGATGAACTACGACGAGCACCAGATCGAGAGCCAGCCCGGTCCCATCGCCAGCCAGGATTGGTTCGTGAACAACTTGCGCCGCGTCCTCAAGGTTGTGCCCAAGGAGAAGCTCATCTGCGCGGTCGGTAACTACGGCTATGATTGGACGCTCTCCATCCCCAACCCCAAGAGCAAAAAGCATCGACTTCCCCGCATCCTGAATACCGAGGATCTCCCAGTCTCTGAGGCCTTGCAGCGCGCCGCCGACGCCGACGCCGATCTGGATCTTGATTACGACTTCCTCAATCCCCACTTCGAGTACATCGATGAGGATTCGAACCAGCGCCACGTAGTCTGGTTTCTCGATGGCGTTACTGTGCTCAACGAGCTACGCGCCGCCCGCGCCCTTGGATTGCAGACCTTCGCGCTCTGGCGTCTCGGCGAAGAAGATAGCTCGATGTGGAATATCTGGGACAAGCCCAGCAGCACCGATGCGCTCCAAGCCCTCGGCTCGGTTGATCCCGGCCATGACGTAGACAATGAAGGCGACGGCGACATCATTCGCGTTACCGGCTTGCCCCAGGCCGGCAAGCGCACCATCGTGGTCGATACCGACGAGCCTGACCCGCGCAGAAAGCTCATCATCGATGAGCACATGGACGTCTATCCCCGCACCTACACCATCCAGCAGTACGGCTATCACGCCAACGAAGTCTCGCTCTCGTTCGACGATGGACCCGATCCCAAGTGGACACCCAAGATTCTCGATATCCTCCGCAACAAGGGTGTAAAGGGAACCTTCCTGATGATCGGCAATGAGGCCGCGCAGTATGTCAGCGTCATGAAGCGCGTGGTGCGCGAAGGCCATGAGATCGGCAACCATACCTGGAGCCATCCCGACATCAGCGAAATCTCCAATGGCCAGCTCGACCTCGAACTCAAATTCACTGAACGCCTCTTCGCCAGCAAGCTCGGCATCCAGCCCCTCTACTTCCGTCCCCCCTACGACATCGACGAAGAGCCTGACACCGACGACCAGGCCGCTCCCGTCGAGCGTATCCAGCAGGCTGGATACACCATCATCGGCAGCAAGCTCGACACTAGCGACTGGAATGAGCATCCCCACAAATCGCCCCAGGAGATCACCCAGACCATCCTCGATCAGTTGGAGATCATGAAGACCAAGCCGCAATTCCGCGGCTCGATCATCCTGCTTCACGATGGCGGCGGCGACCGCTCCGCAACTGTGGCCGCTCTGCCCATGCTCATCGATACCCTGCGTGCCCACGGCTACGCCATTGTCCCTGTCTCGCAGCTCATGGGCAAAACCACTGCCGACGTGATGCCCAAGATCACCTTCCTCCAATATCTGCGAGCCCTGCCCGATTCCATCGCTTTCTCCAGTCTGGCCATCATGGGCGAGTTCATCGTACTGGTCTTTTTCGTCGGAGACATTCTGATGGGCGCTCGCCTGCTCCTGATCGGCATCCTGGCCATCATCGACCGCCTGCGCCGGCCCCACGCCGTGGCCTCGCCCGGCTTCAACCCCCGCGTCGCCGTGCTCATCCCGGCTTACAACGAGGAGAAGGTCATCGTCCGCACCATCCGCTCGGTGCTCAACTCCGACTACGCCAACCTCCGAATCATCGTCATCGACGACGGCTCTTCAGACCGCACCGTCGAGGTCGCCTGCAAAGCCTACGCCGCGCAGATTGCTGCCGGAAGCTTGCAGGTCCTCACCAAGCCCAACGGTGGCAAGGCCGCTGCACTCAACTACGCGCTCGACCGCCTGACGGAAGAGTTCTATGTTGGCATCGACGCTGACACCGTCATCGCTCCAGACGCCATCAGCAAGCTCATTCCGCACTTCGAAGACCCGCTCGTCGCCGCTGTCGCCGGGAATGCCAAAGTCGGCAACCGCGTCAACCTGTGGACCCGCTGGCAGGCCCTTGAATACATCACCAGTCAAAATTTTGAACGCCGCGCCCTCGACCTCTTCAACGTCGTGACCGTCGTGCCCGGAGCCATTGGCGCATGGCGCGCTGGTCCGGTCAAGGCTGCTGGAGGCTATCCCGTCAACACCGTAGCCGAAGATGCCGACCTCACCATGGCTCTTCTCGAAATGGCCCTCAAGGTCGTCTACGAAGACCGCGCGCTGGCCTTTACCGAGGCCCCCATCGATGCCAAAGGACTCATGCGCCAACGCTTCCGCTGGTCTTTTGGAACTCTCCAGGCCATCTGGAAGCACCGCGCTGCCTTCGTCCGTAACAAGGCCATGGGACTCTTCGCCCTCCCCAACATCCTCATCTTCCAGATGATTCTGCCGCTGGTGTCGCCCTTCATCGACCTCATGTTCCTGTGGGGAGTTGTCAATTACTTCATGGACCGTCACTTCCACCCCGAAGCTGCCTCTTCAGCCAACCTCGACAATCTGCTGATCTTCTTCCTCGGCTTTCTGGTCATCGACTTCTTCACCTCTTCGGTCGCCTTCTCGCTGGAACGTCGTCACCCCGCCAACAAGGGGGATGGCTGGCTTCTCTTTCACATCTGGCTGCAACGCTTCGCCTATCGCCAGGTCTTCTCGATCGTTCTGTTGAAAACCGTCAAGCGCGCCATCGACGGCAAACCCTTCAACTGGGACAAGCTAGAGCGCACCGCCAAAATGAGCAAAGCCACCGACGCCCTCACCGAACCCGCGTAGCCGGTCGTCAGGGCAAACGCATCTTCCTCGTTCCGGTTACAGAAAATTACCTTCTATCGGCGCACAATCAAAGCATGAACCATGACCAAAGGCGCGGGCCGTTACTGTTCCCTGTTCCCTGTTCCCTGCTCCCTGCTTTACCCCCCCCACCCCCCTATAAATATTTATTTTTAGCCGATTTCCTTGCAGATAATTACGCAGCCCGAGAAGAAAACGAGGCCGATAAACTGAAGAATACCCGCGTCGTTACTGAATGAAACTTAGTTTCAGACAAAACCTTCAATGTGCGCGAAAACGCACATAAAGTACCGGAATGCAAGAAAGCGCCTTCCGGAAAAGAGCGATTTTCCCCATAAAACAGGGGAATTTTGCCCGCAAAATGGCCGAAAAGGCCGCAAAAAGGCCGATTATCTGTGCGATTCGGGCTCTGACAATGGGTCAAACCGACCGCCTTGCGAATCGCCTGAAGCTACCTTCCGGCAAGAGTTCCTCGCCGTTTCCGCGAAAAGTTTTATCGTGCATTTGCCCTGAGCCGGTCGTCCGCCGCACAGGCCAATTGTATAAACTGTGGTAACATTACCTTTTCCCTCTTGGCGTACACTTCGGCCGGATGGTTCTTTCATTCCTGGTTGAAGTTCTTTAATTGAATTGGTCTAATTGGGGTCAAGCCAGAACCTCATCGGCCAAGGTTCAAAGGCTCTCATCGTGGTTAGCTGATGGGGAGTGCCTGCAACGCAAATTGAATGTCAGAGCCGGGCACAATTCGATCCGGCATCATTCGCCTGTGGCGACGGCAATCTGAGAAATTGTTCGCAACCCCTGATCGGAAACGGGCTTCACCGAGGGATGCGGGCCGGGTTCGCTGTCGCAGACGGCCTTTCGCTCACTGCTTGTTTGTCGAATGGATGCTGCATGTCCATTCATTTTGGTGTTGATGTTTGATCGATTGAGGTCAGCGAAACGTCTATGGCAACATCGGATTTCTGGCAAAGAGTATCCACTTCACCGGCTCCTTCGCAGCAATGGGCAGCAACATCGGTCAACGCCGATCGCTGGACACGGGGCAAGGCTAAACTCTGGATGGCCCTGGACGCACTGACCATCCTCGGATCAGCGGTTCTTGCCACCATCTATGAAAAGCACACCGGCCCAATCGTTGGCGCCAGGCAGCTCTGGCACGGCACCCTCATTCATGGCCGTCCCATGGATTTTCTACTGGCATTTCTGTGCTTCTTCGCCATCTCATTAATGGTTACCAGCAGACGCTTGAATCTCTACTCGCCCAGGAGGCTCAACAACATCCTCCATGAGCAGCGCCTCAGCACCCAGGCTTGCCTTACATCCGGCCTGTTGCTCACCGGCGCCCTCTACCTGGTTCATGCCGACGACATTCCCCGCAGCATCGTTCTGCTTACGGTGGGGCTGGTCACGATCCTCCTCAGCATGCGCCGCCTCGTCTATCGTCTTCTGCTCTACCGCAACTTTGAGCGAGGGGTAGGCACGCGCAACGTATTGATTGTGGGCACCGGGCCCATGGCACACGCTCTGCGCAAGCATCTCGAAAGCATCCGCCATTTGGGGTACACATTCAAAGGCTTCATCGATTTCCCCGGCGCGGCTCCCAGCTATACAGCAAATCGCTCCGACGTGGTTGGAACCCTCGATTCGCTCTTCCAGAATGCGCGCAAGCAGTTTGTGGATGAGATTTTCTTTGCCACGCCCTGTGAACGCAGAGTCGTTCAGGATGTGCTTGCGAAGGCTCGCATCCAGGGCGTCGATCTGCGCATCTTCCCCGACTTGTACGACGGTCTCACCTGGAATAACTCCGTCGAATTCATTGGCCAGTTCCCCTCCATTCCCCTTCATCACGGCCGTGTACCTGAGGTGGCGCTCCTGCTCAAGCGCGCCATGGACATCGTGGTCTCTGCCATGGTCCTGATTCTCTTTTTGCCGATCATGTTGATCATTGCCATCGCCATCAAGTTGGATTCCCCGGGCCCGGTCTTTTATTTTTCCGAGCGCATCGGCAAAAAAGGCCGTGTCTTCCGCTGCATCAAGTTCCGCACCATGGTCCTTGACGCGGAAAAGAAACGCGCCGGCGTCATGCACATGAACGAGCGCGAGGGCGTGCTGTTCAAGATTACAGACGATCCCCGCATCACCAAGCTGGGCCGCTTCCTGCGCAAGTATTCAATCGATGAGCTGCCCCAGTTCTACAATGTGCTGCGCGGCGACATGAGCGTCGTCGGCCCCCGGCCACCCATGGGAAGTGAAGTGCGCGAGTACAAGCTGAACCACCTGCGCCGACTTGATGTAACTCCCGGAATCACCGGCCTCTGGCAGGTCCAGGCTCGCCAGGATCCCTCCTTCGACAGCTACATCTCGCTCGATGTAACCTACATCGAAAATTGGAGCATCTGGCTGGATTTTCACATCATCCTGCGCACCATAGGCGTAGTCTTCGCCGGCACCGGCACCTAGCCGTCAACCTTAGGTTCCCAGCCGTTCAGAATCAAAGCTAAAAGCTAATAGCTAATAGCTAATAGCTAATAGCTAAAAGCTAGAAGCTAGAAGCTAGAGGCGAGAAGCCAGAAGCTCTCTCGTCAATTAAACTGAAACTGTGAAGATCGCGCTGGCCCAGATCAATCCAACCGTCGGAGATTTCTCCGGAAATCTTGAAAAAATTGTTGCGGTCAGCCGCCGTGCCGCTGCTCAGGGCGCGCGGCTCACGGTCTTCTCCGAACTGGCCCTCTGCGGCTATCCTCCCGCCGACTTTTTAGAAAAGCCCAGCTTCCTGGCCCGCTGCCGCACGGCCGTCGATGAGTTAGCCGAAGCTACCCGCGACTTACCTACCGCCGTGCTGGCAGGCGTGGCCTTGCCGGCCGCTCGCGAGAGTGGCAAGCCTGCCGTCAACGCCGCCGTTCTGCTCGATCGAGGCCGCCTGCTGCTCGAACAGCACAAGCGTCTGCTGCCGTTCTATGACGTCTTCGACGAACAACGCTACTTCGCCTCGTCACAACCGCAAAAAGTAGTTGAACTGGATGGCCTCCGTTTCGCCGTCACCATCTGCGAAGACGCATGGAACGACAAGAATTTCTGGCCACGCCGCCTTTACACCATCGATCCCGTCGAAGAGTTGATGCGCCAGCAGCCCGCCATGCACATCAACCTTTCCTCGTCTCCCTTCTGGCATGGCAAGCGCGCTCTGCGTCGCCAAATGCTCTCAGCCATTGCTAGGCGCGATGGCATTCCCGTGCTTTTGTCGAATCAGGTGGGCGGCAACGATAGTTTGATTTTTGACGGCTCTTCCATTGCTCTCAATGCGCGCGGAGAACTGATTGCTCAGGCCGCTTCCTTCGAAGAAGATCTGATCATCGTTGACCCATTCCACGCGCCGGTTCTCTCTGCGCCCGAGGACGATGATACTGCCGCCGCCTACCGTGCATTGGTACTGGGCACACGCGATTACGTCCACAAATGCGGCTTCAAAAAAGCCCTGGTGGGCCTCAGCGGCGGCATCGACTCTGCCCTGGTGGCGGCCATCGCCGCCGATGCCCTGGGAGCGGAAAATGTCCTCGGCATCGGCATGCCCAGCCCCTACTCCTCCGCCGGTTCGATCGACGACAGCCGCCAACTCGCAGCGAACCTCGGCATTCGGTTTGAGGTCATCGGTATCAGCGGCCTCTTTGCCGAGTTTACTCACGCCCTGCAGCCCCTCTTTGCCGGCAGCAAGGCCGATACCACTGAAGAAAATATTCAGTCCCGCATTCGCGGCGACTTGCTCATGGCGCTCTCCAACAAGTTCTCCGCACTGGTACTCACAACCGGCAACAAGTCGGAGATGGCCGTAGGGTATTGCACCCTCTATGGCGACATGGTGGGCGCTCTGGCAGTCATCGGCGACCTGGTCAAGACCCGTGTCTACGCCGTCTGCCGCTGGCTCAACCGGACAGGCGAAGTCATTCCCCGGGCAATTCTCGACAAGCCGCCCTCAGCCGAACTGCGGCCCGACCAAAAGGACACTGACTCGCTGCCGCCTTACGAAATCCTCGATCCTATCCTTGAAGCCTATGTCGAGCGCTACGAAACACCCGAGCAGATCGCCCAGGCTCACGGATTTCCCCTCGAACTCGTCCAACAGGTGGTGCGTCTGGTCGAGCGCTCTGAGTACAAGCGCCAACAGGCCGCGCCGGTACTCAAGGTGACCTCCAAATCCTTCGGCACGGGCCGCAGATTTCCCATTGCCGTCAAAGTTCAGGTATAAGCTAGATGTTGGGAGCCTTCCCACAGTTTTTGCTATTCGCAGCTTAAGGAGAAACCGCTTGATCCGCTCGTCCATCCGTTTTGCCAGTGCCCTTGCACTGGTTGCCCTCTCTCTGTCCGTGGCCGCACAGCAGGATCTGCCCGCCGCGCCTGCGACGGACGTTTCCGCGCCCACACCTGCCGCCGCCGCGCCTGTCTTTCCAAAGCCCGAGCCAGCCAACTTCACCGCCGCATTCCCCACCAAAGAAGTGGTCAATGATTTTATCCAAATCAGCTGGGGCTACGACGAAAGCCGCACCTGGGAGGTCTGGGCCATTCAAAAGACTCCGGCCGAGGGCATCAGCAAAGTGACCCTTCTGGTCGCCGACAAAACCGGCAAGCAGAAGACCACGGTGGCGCAGTTTTTTGCCCTCGCTGACGGCAAACACATCATTTCCGGCGACGAAATCATTCCCTTTGGCGAACATCCCTACGCTGAACATCGCGCCCTGGCGCAGCAGAGCGCCGATGGCCCGTATCGCGGCGCCGCCTCGAAGGACCTGGAGATTGTCGAGTTTGCCGACTTCCAATGCCCTCACTGCAAAGATGCGCAGGCTAATATGGACAAACTCGCTGCGGATTTTCCCAAGGCCCGCTTCGTCTTCGAAAACTATCCGCTGCCCCAGCATCCAGCGGCGGCCAACGCGGCTGCCTATGGCGTCTGCGTCACAAAGCAAGGCGGCAGCAGCGCGTTCTTCACATTCGCCTCGGCTGTCTTTGAAGGACAGGACGGATTGGCGACCGCTGATGGCGCAACTCTCACCCTGAATAGCGCCGTGACCAAAGCTGGATTGGACCCGGTCAAGATCGCAGCCTGCTCCACAACCCCCGCGGCACTTGACGCGGTGAAGTCCTCGGTAAAGCTGGCCCAGGATCTGGATATCAATCAGACTCCCACGCTGCTCGTCAACGGCCGCATGGTTCCCGCGGGCGCTCCTTACGACACCATCAAGCAGATCATTCAGTTCCAGATGAAGCTGGACGGCGTCACTCCGTAAGACGGGCCGATCAGTAAGTCAAACCAACAAGGGCAGACAGGGATTCTCAGCCTGTCTGCCCTTGCCGCTTCTATATGAACTCAGCGACTGACAAGGTCCTGGGTGCCCCATCCTCGCCGCGTTTCTGTTCTTGCGGCTAGGGTGGGATACCACGACATCTGTAGGAGAATGTCTCTAACGTCCCGTCGTCTGCCCGCGCTCGATGCGCAACATCGGCGAATGGCCGCCGGCCTGCGTCCCGCGGACGACGTGGGGCGTAATCACGATCAGAAGTGTTGAATAGTTCTTCTGCGTGTCCATGCCGGTCAAATTGTTTAGGCCGGGAATTTCGCTGATCCCAGGCACTCCACTGATGGCCCGGCTCTCTGACTTGTCCAGCTCGCTCACCACCTCAACCGTCTCGCCCGGCTTCATCGTGGCTACCCCGGAATAGGCGCGATTGTCGAGGATCGGATTGCCGTTGATCGAGCTTCCCGCCAGTGCGTCGATCTTCAAGTCGATCTTGAGCGCCACTTCATTGTCGCGCAGCACCTTGGGAGTCACCTTCAGTGTCAGGCCAAGATCCTGGTACTCCACCTGCGGAACATTCGGCACGCTGCTGGAAAACTGAGCCGCCAACGATGCCAGGCTGCTCGAATTGCCCGCTCCGGTCAGGCCGGCGAGTGCGGAGGTGCTTCCCAAACTCGAGAACGATGAAGTCTGGATAGGATATTTTGACCCCAGGCGCATGGTCGCGTCCTCGCCATCGCCCATGCGCAATTGCATCTCATCCAGCTCCCGCGAGTCCGACGAGTTCACGCTCAAGTTGGCCGACAATGTGCCCGGAGACAGACCCGAAAGCGTCTTTCCGCCACCAAACAGTGCGCCGCCATTCGTCAGAAATGGGACGGAAACCTGCCCGGAGGCCGCCAGAATCGCAAGAATTGCCAGCGGATCATTGGCCGAAGCTAACCCCGAACTGATGATCTGCTGCACCAGCGCCTGATTGGCATTTAGAATCGACTGCTCCTCGGTATACACGTTGAAGGCCGTCATGCTCTGCGGCGGCTGCACTCCGGTATTGCGCCCGCTGATGTGCGCCAGTTGGATCAAGCGCACCTCCAGCATCACCTGGCTGCGCCCGTCCAGCAATTCGCGCATCGATGTGTTGAATGCATCCAGCGTCAAGCGTGGCCCGCGCACCGTGATGGTTCCGGATGACTGTTCCACCACTGCCTGTTGCATACTGAAGAGCTGCTTGGCCACGTTGCCTACGTCATCCAGGCCTTCTTTCGATAGACCCGGCAGGTACACCGTCTCCATCTCCTCGCGCATGAACTGCTGGCGGTTATCCCTGTTATCGCTCACCACCAGCGCGCGATGCGCATCCAGCGGAACGTAGAAAGTTGTCGTCAACATTCCCACGATGCGCGCCGCCATTTCAAAGCTCGCGCCATCCACATCCAGCCGGTTCTGGTTGAACCGAACGCTGTCGTCCATGGTCACTTCGATTCCATATGACTTGAAGACCTGCTGGATGATCTGCCGCCGGTCGGAGTGCAAATGAAAGCTGCGCGTTCCGGCCTGCGGTTCCAGTTCCACCGCCTCCCCGACCATCTTCGCCTCTTGCTCGTAGATGGGCCTGGCTTGCCCTGCCAGAGCGTCGTCGCCTAGCTCATTCAGGTGTTGAGTCACTTGGACGTTTTGGGGCTCCAGCTCCAGTCCATGGCCCAGAGCTATCCGCGCCGCCGCTGCATCGCCGCGCATCCGGTCCTTGACCGCGGTCTGAATCAATGCCGTCACCGCATGACTCCGTGCCACACCCGCCGCCAATGGATAATCGCGATTGCCAGGGTCCATCGCTGCCGCTTTTTCATAGCCGCGCATCGCCTCTTCAAACTCTGCCTTCTCAAACAGCTTGCTCGCCGCCAGGTAGAGCTTCGCCGCCTTGCGCTGGTCAGAGCTGCGCACCGGCTTGGCCTGTTTCGCGTTCATAACCGGCTGCGCTGGCGCTGGATTGCCCGCTGTTTGAGCCCATCCAGTAACTGCAAAAATCGCAAGCAAAATGAGCCCGGCTCCGCAATAGAATCTGGGTGCCCCATCCTTGCCACTTCCTTGTTCTTGTGGCAAGGGTGGGAAACTACGAACCTCATTCATTCCTGTCTTGCAGAAGGGCGTCATTAAAGCTTTTCCGCCAGTTCTGCCAGATAGCTCTGTGCCCCATCCATGCGCCTTTTTTCCAGCGCATGGGTGGGAATCCGCAGCGCATGGGTGCGAATCCCCGACACCAGGCCGCTTCAATACACGCACCATCAGAGTGCTTCCCAGCCCCATCACTCCGCCGTCCCTTTCATCGCCAGTAAATCGGCCAGCGACGACGCGCAGACCTCAGGCCGAAGCTCAAGCAGCGTCTCAAAGTTGAAGTTACCCGTAGCCACGGCAATCACCGGCAATTGGTTGGCACGCGCCGCTTCAACATCCCGCGGAGTATCGCCCACCACGCAGATCCGCGCGTCCGCGCCGGCCATCTCTCTGGCCTTCTGTGCCGCGTTGCCGATCAACTCGCCGCGAATCGGGTAATGGTCGCTGAAGCCGCCAAACCGAAACCATTGCCGCAGCCCGGCCTCTTCAAGCTTGATCCAGCCAATCGCCTCCAGGTTGCCGGTCGCCACCCCCAGCAGAGCGCCGCGCTTGGCCAGGTAGCCCAGAAACTCCTTCACCCCCGGCATCAGCACCATCCCCTGCCGCAGACGTCCGCGCTGTTCGTTCACACGCTGGCACATCGCATCCAGAATCGCCTTGACCTGCGGCTCCAGAACCTCGACCGGAATCCCCGCCTGACGGCAGGCCGCGCGCAGAATCGCCGTATCGGTGCTGCCATGCACAGGCACGCCTTCCATCGACACCTCAATCCCCGTCACCCGCTGAATGCTCGATGCGAAGGAGTTCATGTGGATGCGGTCGAGGTCGCGCAGCAGCGTCCCGTCAATGTCGAACAGATAAGCGTCCTGCGCATCCCAGGCAAAGCCGGGTTCAACGTGGACGCGCGCTTCGGCGGTCTGTGTGGGGTTCTCCATATTCACTATTGTAAGGACGCTTATCGCGCGGATTCCGTTTGAGAGAGGCGAGATCAGAGAATCGCTTGCTGAAGCGATAATCCGTGTTTGGTATCCCTCTGCTCCAGCTGTGGGCACCTCTGGGATACCTCCGCCAGAAACTTCTCTCTTTCCAATGGCGCAACGACAAAACTCGCGTCTGTCTCGCAAAGGACAAGGATATGATTTGCCGCTGGGGACCACCGGTAGGCCGGCGCAAGCGGCAAAAACTTATTTATGGTTGTGTATGGAATAAGATTCTTGTTCCAACCTTGGCGGACGAATAGACCATTCTCTCGCACTTCGTAATACTCAGGAAAACTCTTGATGCATAGAAGCAATGGCGCAACCAACAAGCAAAAAATGCCGAGAACACCAAGAATCTCATGTGGGATAGGCTGATGATCAGCATGCATGGCCGTGCGTTCAAAATCGATGAGCCGCGGGGGCCAATATGCATATGCGCCATAAAGAAACATAAAAGCCAGAGCGGCGTAGTCGATCTTTGCCTTGAATCGCATGGTCTTTCCCTCGTCCAGCGATCGCCCTCACCCCTGCCGATAAATCTGCCGCACCGTGCTCAGCATGGGACGCTCGCTGCGCGGCGGACGCTTCAGCGTAGCCCGCACTTCGGCCAGGCTCAGATCCAGCTCGGCCATCGTCCGGCTCAACGTGTTGCGATGAACCCCAATCTCTTCGGCCGCCTTGCACTGGTTTCCCCGGTGAGCTAACAGCACCTCGCGAAGATACTGCTTCTTGAACTCGCGTACGGCCTCTTCATAGCCGATGCCGCTGGAATGCATTTGTGTCACCAGGATGTCCAGTTCTCGTTTCACGTTCACCTCGTCTTGCTTTACTAGCTTGCCATATTCTCTCGTGATGCGCCTTGTTGCAGATCACAATGTACCGTTGTCGGAGTGCAACCACTGCGGCGATTCTTCTTCCAATACCTTCAGCCCCTGCCGAACCCGTACAGCCAGATCCTCTGGACTCATGTGCGTACTCACGTGACAGGCCCCAAAAAACAATTTAGGCAGCTTCGCCTCCACCAGCCACGGAGCCTTCGGAAAAAAAGCTACCGCTACCAGAATAACCAGCATCACCATCACCGCGCCCTGCATAAATCCAAAAGCCGCACCGAGGAGCCTGTCCAGACAACCCAATCCCACTTGGTGAAATACTTTGGAAAGGATCTTGCCCACAATCGCGGCCAAGGCCATCACCACGATCGCAATCAACAAAAAGCCAATTGCGTTAGCAACGCGCGGGCTGCGTACATAAGGTAAGAGCAGCCCCCCGATCCGGCCATAATTCCAGGCCGCCAACACCAGCCCAAGCAGCAAGCCGGCCAGTGAAAATACTGAACGGAAGAAGCCCTGCGCCAGCCCTCCCAATACGGCTAGCAGCATCACCAACACGATCGCCCAGTCCACCCATGCCATGTCGCACTCCGTCTACGCTCCGCAATCTGCGTCAACGCCTTACAAATGCAACTCCCGCCCGGTCAGGCGGCGAAAGGCCTCCAGATATTTGGCCTGTGTCCGCTCCACCACCTCGTCCGGTAGTCCGGGCGCCGGTGCCTGCTTGTTCCAGTTGATTGATTCAAGATAATCCCGTACGAACTGTTTGTCGAATGAAGGTTGTGCGCCGCCCGGTTTCCATGTCGCCGTCTCCCAGAAACGCGACGAGTCCGGCGTCAACACTTCATCGGCAAGAATGATCCCCTCCGCCGTTCTGCCAAACTCAAATTTCGTGTCGGCCAAAATCAACCCGCGCGCTTCGGCGTGCTCGGTGGCCTTTATATAGATTGCCAACGTCAGCCGTTTCAACTCCGCCGCATCCTTCGCCCCAATCGCCGCCTCGGTTGCCGCGTAAGAAATATTTTCATCGTGCGTGCCGGCTTCGCCCTTGGTTGAAGGCGTATATAACGGCTCCGGAAGACGCGATCCATCCTTCAGCCCCGCGGGCAACGGAATCCCGCACACGCTTCCGCTCTTGCCATATTCCTTCCAGCCCGATCCCGTCAGGTAGCCGCGCACCACGCACTCCACCGGGAACATCTTCGCCCGCTTCACCAGCATCGACCGGCCTTCAAGTTGATCGGCATAAGGCCGCAGTGAGGCAGGGAACTCGCTCACCTCGGCAGTAATCAAATGGTTGGGAACCAATTTAGATAACAGGTCAAACCAGAACAAGGATATCTGTGTCAGGATCTTGCCCTTGCCCGGAATTCCTGTTGCCAGCACGTGGTCGAATGCTGAAATGCGGTCCGTCGCCACCAGCAGCAGAGCGTCGCCCACTGCATACAAGTCGCGCACTTTGCCTCGGCCAAGCAGAGGTATTGCGCCCAAATTTGTGCTCAGGAGTGCTGTCACGGAAGATCTACCTCGGAGGGAAACTGAATCTCCGATTCTCAAAGGCGCAGCGCACTTTGTCAACCTTATTTCAGCTCCCCTTGAAGAGAAAGAGTTTCCATTGCAAAGCCTGCCGCACTCCAGCGTAACGTCCTTTAGTTTCATCAGTGCAGTTACTTCAGTATGCAATCCATGATCGGGCAATTGCCCCTCATTAAAATCTGTTACACACCCCTGTGACGACCGTCACGGAATGGCGGAACAGTATGAGAGACACTCCATTTGTCAACATGGTTCGGAGCGCAAGTAAGAATGCCTCTTTGAGCCGGGCGACACGAAGTGGCCGTGGAAAGGGGAAGCCGCAGCTACCTTCGTTAGTGCAGGGATCACCAGTAGCCGTTCGCTACCGACCTCCAGCGTCGGCTACTGGTACCCATTATCTTGTGTAAGCAAGCACCTCCGAAGAGAAGGCATCCTTCGGGGGTGTATTTTTTGTCCGCCTCAATGTCAGTTTTTTCGGCAATGCGAGAATCCCGCCCTGCTCCGCCTTCAATCCAGCTTCACCACTACCGCCTTACACCAAATACGTCAAGCTGAGGATCGTTGCTGAGCAGCGGCATATTCTCATGAATCGCCTGTGCCGCCAGCATCCGGTCAAATGGGTCTTTGTGGTCGCCAGGCAAAAGTCCGGCGCGCTGCGCCTCCACAAAAAAGTATATTTGTGATATATACAGAACATGGGCGAAAACGACCCTCTTGCGGCTTGTACCGGCTTCGACTGGGATGAGTCGAACGCCGCGAAAAACTGGGAGCGCCACCATGTGACTCCCGAAGAGGCCGAGGATGTTTTCTTCCACGATCCATTTGTGCTTCGCTCCGACCCAGGACATTCGCGCCGAGAGAAGCGTTATTGGGCTTTGGGAAAGACCGCGCGGGATCGCAAACTATTCGTGGCTTTTACCGTCAGGGGCACCTTGATCTGGGTCATTTCCGTGCGCGATATGAGCCGAAAAGAAAATGAGGAGTACCAGCGCCATGAAAAAAGAGATTCCTGAGTTCAAGAGCGAAGCCGAGGAGTTCGAGTTCTGGTCCGCCTCCGGCCAGGGAGCGGACTCGACAAAGTATGTAGATTGGTCGCAGGCGAAGCGCGCCCGCTTCCCTAATTTGAAGCCCGCGCTCAGGACGATCTCCGTGCGCCTGCCGGTCGCCATGATCGAAGACCTGAAGATTCTCGCCAACAAGCGCGATGTACCTTATCAGTCACTGCTCAAAGTTTTTCTAGCGGAGCGGCTGGAAACCGAACGGGGCCAGCGGCGAGCGGGGTAAGTCGCTCATGTCATTCTGGCCATGACGAAAACTACGGTACAATCGGTTCCATGGAGGTCAGCATGGCAACGGTGCAAAACACATTGCTCGTCGATCTTGGTCCGCTGCGGCAGAGCGTCGAGGAGCGCATCCAATCCGGCTCCTATGCGAGCGCCGATGAAGTGATTCGAGCCGGTCTGCTGGCCTTGGATCGCGAGGAAAAATCCAGGAATGAATGGCTTATCCAACTGGCAGAAGAGTCCATGGCTGATCCTCGCCCCAGCGTCCCAGCGGCTCAAGTCTTTCGGGAGTTGCGGGCGATTCATCATGAAACCGCTAAAGACTGAATATCCCAAGCGTATTTTGATTGAGGCACGACCATTATGGCTGAGATGACGAATGACTTCGCGAGGACATATTCTCAGATGACGGATGGAGAGCTTCTTCAACTTTCGGACGAATGCGATGGTATCCTACCCGCTGCTCGAATTGCCTTGGCACAAGAACTACAGAAGAGAGCGAGCGAAGCGCCGCAGCCGTGTAAGAGCAATACGGGCGTTAACGTGATAGTTCCGCGTCGATCATTTGGGATTATGTTCCCTCAGATGTGCCCGGGATGCCTCCGGAATGATATAGCTAACGACGTCAGCTTTAATTCCCTATCTCACAAACATTTTAGGTTCACGCACACCCGCCACGATTACCTATCTATCAAGATTCCACACTGCGATCAATGCGCAAAAATCGTAGCGCGCCGACGTAAGCAGAGCACTATTTACATGGTTTTCGTCGCCATATGTAGCTTTGGACTTGGGACTTGGCTGGATTGGAACTACTTATTCTCTGTGATACTTATGTTGGTTTTGTCATCGCCTGCTATCTGGTATTCCCGCGTTGTCGAATCTGTCGATGTTGGCGACTACAACGAAGAATTCATGGAGTTCTGCTTTAAGAACTCGATATATGCAGACGCCTTCAAGAGCGTGAACGGTATAACCAAAACAGACATTGCCGCAGAGCGAAAATCTTTGTTTCTTGAAGCATATAGTCATGTGTCAGGATCGGCTTGAAACCTCGACGTAATCACGATTGCTAATTCGTGTATCACATTATGCGAAATGGGGTGAGGTACAACATGCCGTCGGACGAAACCGCACCGAAAACTGAACTGATCTTTCGCGACCTATCCAAACAGTCTGAACTAGAGCCGCTATGTCGAATGGTTCTCGATAAGTTTCAACTTCCGCAGCGTTCCCTCATTTGTATCTTTGATGAGGATGAGCGCCCAGAATTCACCAGATACTTTGGCGAGGGTTTCTGCGGATTCTTTGCGCCGGTGCGTCAATTCGGCTTACGAGGCTTACAATGGCCTCAAAAGATTCTTAATCATGTTTGGATCAGTGACGGATGGGGCCACAGTTTTGGCTGCGATGCAGTGATCTACTTACGATATCGGACCTGCGCATCTCCAATTGGTGCAGTTATTACCTTTGCTCACGAGTTACAACATTTTATGCAATACGGCTTCAGTTATAGAGCATGGCGGGCGGTGGGCCGAGTCAAAGAAGTTTACGCAGGCGAACCTTTGGCACCGTGGCGTTTTCCCTGCGAATACGAAGCGCAACTTGTCTCCAAGAGGGTAGCGAATGAGATTCCTGGCGTAGATGTGGTTATGAGCTACGCGGAGCAAAAAACCCAAGAAGAGAACGATCCAGAAAAGTGGAGATTCTTCAAGGGATTGGACCCAGAGGAGCCATTTGATCTACTCGAGAGAACCAAACCTCTGGTAAATAAATATAGAGAAATTCTGATGGAGAAGTTTCCTGCGCGCAACAACGATGAGCCGGACTTCACAAAGGACAACTGGTGGGAGTAAAGAGTGTTTCATTCATCGGCTGAAAAGCAACCGCAGATCCTTCGACCCCGCTGCCGGGTGCCCCATCCTTCGCGTTCTTTGCGAAGGGTGGGAATCCACGAATTTCAAGCGAGCGAAGAGCCAGCAGTTGGCCCCACCGCAGGTGGTTGCCGATAATTACGATCTGCTGGCGCACAATCAAAGAATGACCATGAACCAGAGCTGCGAACCGTTGGCGTCCACCCCCTTCACCGCGCCAGTTCTCATCCGTCAATCGGGAGCCATAGACATGAATCAAGGAAATAATCTGCAAAAAATCGGGCTACCCCTACCCCCCCATAAATATTTATTTTCGGCCGGTTTTTTTGCAGATAATTTCCGGGCTCCGCTCTCTCCAAATCGATTTTGATTGACATAGATCTTTCAAAATGAATCTCTTGATGCAGTGTAAATCTTAACTTTAAACGGGACGCAAAAAGCCGGTCCGTATCATCTTGCGATACGGACCGGCTGATTCGCTAAACAGTGGACTTGACTATCGGTTCTTTGCGACTTCTTCCACGGTCACCGGATCAAGGAACGGCATAGCAGCGCGCAGTTCCTTGCCGACGATCTCGACCGGGTGCTTGGCTTCGGCTTCGCGGAAGGCCATGAACTCCTTGCGACCGGAATTCTGATCGGCGAGAAAGCGCTTGGCAAAGCTGCCGTCCTGAATTTCGTTGAGGATCTGCTTCATCGCCTTGCGGCTCTCGGCGTTGATCACGCGCGGACCGCTCACATAATCGCCCCATTCAGCGGTATCGCTGATCGAATAGCGCATATAAGCCAGGCCGCCGCGATAGATCAAATCGACGATCAGCTTCAATTCGTGCAGGCACTCGAAATACGCGCTCTCCGGCTGATAGCCAGCTTCGACCAGCGTCTCAAAGCCCGCCTTGATCAGCGCGCTCACACCGCCGCAAAGCACCGACTGCTCGCCAAAGAGATCCGTCTCGGTCTCTTCCTTGAACGTCGTCTCCAGCACTCCGGCGCGTGTGCCGCCGATGCCCTTCAGGTAGCTCAGGCACAAGGCATGTGCCTTGCCAGTAGCGTCCTGATGCACGGCGATCAAGCAGGGCACGCCGCCGCCCTCCGTGAAGACCTCGCGCACCCGATGACCGGGAGACTTGGGCGCGGCCATGCCGACGTCCAAGTCTGCGGGCGGAACGATGGTTTTGTAATGAATGTTGAAGCCGTGCGCAAACATCAGCAGCTTGCCCGCGGTGAGATTCGGACCAATCTCTTCGGCATAAAGCTTGGCCGCAGTCTGATCCGGAACCAGCACCATGATCACGTCCGCCCACTTGGTGGCTTCGGCGACGGTAGTCACTTCAAGCCCCGCCTTCTGCGCCTTGGCGATCGACTTCGAGTTAGCCGCCAGGCCGACCTTTACATGGACTCCTGAATCTTTGAGGTTAAGAGCATGGGCATGACCCTGCGAGCCGTAGCCGATGATGGCTACTTTTTTGGCTTGAATGAGGGATAAGTCGGCATCGTGATCGTAATAAGTTGTAGCCATTTTTTCCTTTGCTTTCTTGGTTAAGATTGATTCGAAACATTCCGCGCAGCAATGCGAGTGAGTACTATTCCGGCTCGACAGCCGCGCTCTCTTCCGCGAACTCTTCCTCGCGATCGTCCGCCCCGGAACTCATCGCCTTCAGCACGCCGCTGGTGTGATGACCACGGCGCATCGTCAGTTTGCCGCTGCGGCAGACCTCCAGAATCTTTCCCTCGCCCTCGCGGAGCACTTGGATCAGTCCTTCGATCTTGCTCTCCACGCCGGTCATCTCAATGGTCAGCGATTCAGGCGCCAGGTCTACGATGCGCGCGCGAAAGACCTCGACCAGCTCGAAGACCTGCGAGCGTGTGCGCGGTGTGGCCTCCACCTTGATCAGCGCCAACTCGCGCGTAACCGACGGCGCTTGTGCGATGTCGTCCACATTGACGACGTTTTCCAGTTTGTACAGACTGGCCTGGATGCGATGTCCAGCTTCTGCAGAGGCTTCGCAGACCACGGTCATGCGCGACAGGCCATCGCTCTCGCTGTGTCCCACGGTCAGCGAGTGAATGTTGATATTGAGACGGCGGAAGAGGGAAGCCACCCGCGTCAGCACGCCCGGCAGATCTTCAACGTAAGCGACAAATGTGTGCAACATAAAAAATTCTCCCCTAGAAGAGTTAACAGTGGTCAGTCTAAGTGAATTGCAAATGGACCACGCGGCCAAAAAACGACGCGCTATTCACTGTCCACTGATTCCGGTCTGCGGATCATCTCATGCAACGCGCTCCCGGCAGAGACCATCGGATAAACCGAGTCTTCCTTCTCGACCTTGAAGTTGAGCAGAAACGCGCCTGGCGCGCTGCGTGCTGTGCTAACTGCGTCCGCTAACTCAGCACGTGTGCTAACCGTGAGGCCGGCAATGCCATGTGCGTCAGCCAGCTTCACAAAGTCGGGCGAGACCATCGGCGTGGCTTCATAGTTGCGCTCGTAGAAAAACTCCTGCCATTGGCGCACCATGCCCAGGTAGCCGTTATTGATGACGGCGATGTTGATCTTGATCTTTTCCTGCACGATGGTGGCTAACTCGCCCGCAGTCATCTGGAACCCGCCGTCGCCAACGATCACCCAGACTTCTTTGTCCGGGCAAGCAAACTTCGCGCCGATGGCTGCGGGCAGCGCAAAGCCCATCGTCCCCAGCCCGCCAGAGGTGATCAGTGTGCGCGGATGTTCGTGATGATAGTATTGCGCTTCCCACATCTGATGCTGGCCTACGTCGGTTACCACGATGGCATTGCCGCCGGTGATGCGCCAAATGTCGTGGATAACATGCGCTGCGTAGAGATGGCCGCTATCGGGCAAATTCTTAATGTCGCGCACCGCGGAATCGCCCTTGAGGCCGTCGATGGTTTTGAGCCACGCGGAACCGTCTCGGCCACTAATGCGCGGCAGCATTTCTTCCAGCACTTCGCGCAGATCGCCAATCAGCGGCACATCCACCTTGACGTTTTTGTTGATCTCGGCTGGGTCTACCTCGATATGAATCTTCTTGGCCTTGGTCGCGTAAGTGGACAGCGATCCTGTCACGCGATCGTCGAACCTCATGCCGCAGGCGATAAGCAGGTCCGCTTCCTGAATCGCATGGTTCACCCAGCTTTCGCCATGCATTCCCATCATGCCCAGATTAAGCGGATGAGAAGCGGGGAATGCGCCCAGACCAAGCAACGTCAACGCTACGGGAATCTGTGCCCGCTCGGCCAATGTGCGCACTTGCTCCATCGCACCCGACTCAATAACGCCGTGGCCGGCGAGAATGACGGGGCGCTTTGCGTTGCGAATCAATTCAGCAGCCTGCACGAGGCCGGATTCTTCGAACTTCCGCATCGGATGAACGCGATGAAGGCGCGGCTTGGCGGCTTCAAAGTCAAAGATAGCCGTCGCTTGCTGCGCGTCTTTTGTAATATCAACCAACACCGGGCCGGGCCGCGCAGACTTGGCAATCTGAAAAGCGTGACGGAGCGCCGGGGCAATGTCCTCTGCACGATTGACGAGGAAGTTATGCTTGGTCACAGGCAGAGTGATGCCAGTAATGTCTACTTCTTGAAATGCATCGGTGCCCAGCACCTTGCTCGATACATTGCCGGTGATGCAGACAATGGGAATCGAATCGAGCATGGCCGTGGCAATGCCCGTAACCAGGTTAGTCGCGCCGGGGCCGCTGGTAGCAATCGCCACGCCCACCTTTCCCGAAGCGCGCGAGTAGCCATCAGCCATGTGCGCCGCGCCCTGCTCGTGCCGCACCAGCGTATGGTGAATCGGGAACTTGCGCAGTGCGTCATAGACGGGCAGAATCGCTCCGCCCGGATAGCCGAAGACGTCGGTTACGCCTTCGCCCACCAGCGTAGCCCAAACAATCTCCGCGCCCGTCAAACGGGTTGGCGTCGTGAGGTGGTCATTCGATGCTTGCGGGTTTGCGTTGGTTCCCATAAAAACTCCTTTGTTAGCGGCTAGCTCCAAACTCCTAGCTCGCGTTTGTATATTGCCAGCTTATTTCCGTTTCAACAGTTGTTGCTTCAGAGCCTTACTTATGTCGTCGCACCTTCGGATGCGGAGTTGACGCGATCCACATACTTGCGGAAGACGCCTCTCGGCCAGCGCAATGCCGGAGGCGCAAAGCCTTTTAGCCGTTTCGCCATTTCTTCATCGCTGATCTCAACGTCGAGTTTGCGGTTGGGAATGTCAAAGTGGATGATGTCGCCCTCGCGTACCGCCGCGATTGGTCCGCCCACAAAAGCTTCGGGAGCAACGTGTCCTGCCGTAAAGCCGCGCGTCGCGCCACTGAAGCGGCCGTCGGTCAACAGAGCTACCGTCGCGCTCAACTCAGCGTTTGAGCTGATCGCCGCCGTCACTTGCAGCATCTCACGCATGCCCGGACCGCCCTTGGGGCCTTCATAGCGAATCACCAGTACATCGCCCGGTCTGATCTGCCCTGTCTGCACGGCGGCAAAGCAGGCATCTTCCGTATCGAAGACGCGCGCCGGTCCGCGATGCTCATAACGATTGGCCGCAGCGATCTTCATCACGCATCCTTCGGGCGCAAGATTGCCTTTCAAAATCACTAGGCCGCCATTGGGTTTAATGGGTTTTTCGAATGTGCCAATCACTTGCTGTCCAGGAGTTTCGTTGGCGAGCGCGGCTTCTTCTGCCAGCGTCTTTCCACTAATGGTCAGTGTCGATCCATCGGCGTGTCCAGCGTCGATGAGCCGCTTTGCCAGCAACCGCGAACCACCAGCTGCCTGATAGTCGGAAGCGACAAACTTCCCTGCGGGAGTGAGCGAGCAGATGTAAGGCGTGCGCTTGCTGATGATGTCAAAATCGTCGATCGACAGCGGAATGTTCATCTCCCGCGCAATTGCCAGCAGATGCAGAACCGCATTCGTCGAACCGCCACTAGCCGCCACGCTGGCAATTGCATTCTCGATCGATGTGCGAGTGATGATTTGCGAAGGCCGGCGATTGGCGCGAACCGCGTCCATCAAAATTCGGCCAGCCTCGCGACAGGCGGCGAGCTTGTTGTCCGCCGTGGCGGGAACGCCAGAAAGTTGAATCGGCGATATGCCCAAAATTTCGCCGCTCATCGCCATGGTGTTGGCCGTGAACTGGCCGCCACAGGCACCCGCGCCCGGACAGGCATGAGCTTCCAGCGCTTCCAGGCCCGCGTCGTCAATACGGCCCGCGGCGCGTGAACCGATGCCCTCGAAGACATCCTGAATCGTAATGTCCTTGCCGTTCAGCTTGCCGGGAGCGATCGATCCGCCGTAAAGCATCATTCCCGGAATGTCGAGGCGGCAAAGAGCCATGATAATTCCCGGCATATTCTTGTCACAGCCGCCGATGCCCACCAGCCCGTCAAAAAGATTTCCGCGCGACATCAGCTCAATTGAATCGGCAATCACTTCGCGGCTCACCAGCGAAGCTTTCATCCCTTGCGTACCCATCGTGATGCCGTCGGAGATGGTGATGGTGTTGAATTCCATCGGCGTGCCGCCCGCCTCGCGAATGCCCTGCTTGAGGGCCTCGGCCAGCTCACGCAAATGCATGTTGCACGTGCCGATCTCGGTCCAGGTATTTGCAATCCCAATAATCGGCTGGTGCAGTTCTTCTTTTGTAAAACCCGAGCCGCGCAAGTAAGAGCGGGAAGCGGCCCGGTCCGGTCCTTCAGTCAACGGAATGCTCTGGCGTTTTCCTTCAATGGTCATTAATTCTTCGCTTTCAGCCAACAGGCTTCATCATGTTTTGCTTCAAATCTGTCGAGCGCCGCTGCATGACGCAGCGTAAGGCCAATGTCGTCCAGGCCCTCAGTCAAACAAAACTTGCGGAATGGATCAATTTCAAAGCTCGCCTTGAAGCCCTTGCCGTCGGTAACGGTCTGCTCCACCAAGGAGACGGTTAGCTGATAGTTCGGAATCGTCTTGGCATTGGTCAGCAACTCAGCCACTTGCTCTTCGCTCAGCCGCGCAAGAACAATGCCGTTCTTGCCCGCGTTCGAAAAAAAGATGTCCGCAAACGTCGGCGCAATCACCACGCGAAATCCGAAGTCCGAGAGCGCCCACGCAGCGTGTTCGCGGCTCGATCCACAGGCAAAGTTCTTGCCAGCAATCAGAATCTGCGCGCCCTTGTAGCGTGGCATGTTCAACTCAAATGTCGCGTCCTGCTCTCCCGTAGCTGTGCGCCGCCAATCGAAAAACAGAAACTCGCCATAGCCGGTACGCTCAATGCGCTTCAAAAACTGCTTGGGAATAATCTGGTCGGTATCAACATTAGCGCGGTCGAGAGGCGCGGCCAGTGCGGTCAGTGTGCGAAAGGGTTCCATCAGCCTTTTACCTCCTTCGTAGCCAATTCATTTACTTTCCAGTCGCGAATATCCACGAAGTGCCCAGCAATGGCGGCTGCGGCTGCCATCTCCGGCGACACCAGATGCGTGCGTCCGGCGCGTCCCTGACGACCTTCAAAGTTACGATTGCTCGTTGAAGCGCAGCGTTCACCCGGCAAAAGAATATCCGGGTTCATCGCCAGACACATCGAGCAGCCCGGCTCACGCCAATCGAATCCGGCCTCGCGGAAGATGCGGTCCAGGCCCTCGGCCTCAGCTTGCACCTTCACGGCTTGCGAGCCCGGAACCACCATCGCGCTCACGTGAGTCGATACCTTGTATCCAGCCGCGATGCGAGCTGCGGCGCGCATGTCTTCAATGCGCCCATTGGTGCAGGAGCCAATGAAGACGCGGTCGATCAAGACTTCCTCTAGCGGCGTTCCCGCCTTCAGATTCATATATTCGAGGGCGCGTTCCAGGCCCTTGCGCTCCTGCTCGGTAGGCGCGTTGGCTGGGTCTGGCACGGCGGCCGTAATTGGCGCAACCATGCCCGGACTGGTGCCCCAACTTACAAAAGGAACTAGCGTGGAAGCATCAATCACTAACTCGCGATCAAACTTGGCGCCGGAGTCAGTGGGCAGTTTGCTCCACTCCGCGACCGCTTCGTCCCATGCCGCGCCTTGCGGTGAAAAGCGGCGTCCCTTGAGGTATGCGAAGGTCTTCGCATCCGGTGCAATCAAGCCCGCGCGCGCACCAGCCTCGATGCTCATATTGCAGACCGTCATGCGCCCTTCCATCGACAGCGAGCGAATCGCCGAGCCCGCGTATTCAACCACGCAGCCCGTAGCGCCATCGGTGCCGATCTGCCCGATGATCGCCAGGATAATGTCCTTCGCCGTGACGCCGCGGGATAACTCGCCCTCGACCGTAATCCGGAAGGTCTTGGGCTTTGACTGCGGCAGCGTTTGCGTGGCCAGCACATGCTCCACTTCGCTGGTGCCGATGCCAAACGCCAGCGCCCCAAATGCGCCGTGGGTCGAAGTGTGCGAGTCGCCGCAGACAATCGTCATGCCCGGCTTGGTCAGGCCCAGCTCCGGCCCGATGATGTGGACGACGCCTTGATCGGGCGAATCCACCCCGTAAAGCTCAATGCCGAAGTCGGCGCAATTCTTGTTCAGTGTGGCAATCTGCTTGGCCGCAATTTGATCCACAATATTAAGCCGCCCAGCTTTCGTGGTAGGCACATTGTGATCGACTGTCGCGATGCACCGGTCGGGCCTGCGCACCTTGCGGCCAGCCAGCCGCAACCCCTCGAATGCCTGCGGCGAGGTTACCTCGTGCAGCAGTTGCAGGTCGATGTAAAGCACGGTAGGCTCGCCAACAGGCTCAACCACCACATGCCGCTCCCAGACCTTTTCAAATAATGTTTTTGCTTCGCTACTCATGGAACTCCCTGTGTTCAAAATGTGAGGTGTCTGAATAACCCACCCTGGCCGCTAAAACAAGAACGCGGCGAGGGTGGAGCTCTCAGTTGACTCAGAAATCTACGCGTGAACGAGCAGTTCCTTTACCGTCTCCCGTACCTTCGCGCCCATCTCGCGGGTTCCAAGCACGGTCAATCCTTCGGGATTGGTGCGCGCCAGGTCTTGCGTGCGGAAGCCTTGCTCCAGAACCTTGCGGACAGCCTTGACGATCGCGTCGGCCTCCGCGTCAAGCCCGAAGGAATGGCGTAGAAGCATAGCGCCGGTCAGGATGGTGGCCAGCGGATTGGCGATGTTCTTGTTGGCGTGTTTGGGCGCGGAGCCGTGCGCCGGCTCAAACAGATTGATCTTGCCGCCGACGGTCCCCGAGGGCAGCATGCCCAACGAGCCGGTAATCACCGAAGCTTCGTCCGTGAGAATGTCGCCGAAGGTGTTCTCCACCACCACCACATCGAAATCGCGCGGACGCTTCATCAGGTGCATCGACATGGCGTCAACGAACTGGTGCTCGAGTTCGACATCGGGAAATTCCTTGGAGACCTCGATCACCGTATCGCGCCAAAGCTGCGAGACTTCAAGCACGTTGGCCTTGTCCACGCTGCACAGCTTCTTGCGCCTCTTCTGCGCCAACTTAAAGGAGGTGCGGGCCACGCGCTCCACTTCGGCGCGGGTGTAAATCATGGTGTTGAAGGCTACGCCTTTTTCTTTGTTCCACTCGCGCGGCTTGCCGTAATAGAGGCCGCCCAGCAGCTCGCGGACAAACATGATATCTGTTCCGTCGATGACCTCCGGCCGCAGCGGGCTATTGACCGTCAGTTCCTTGAAGGCAAAGACGGGACGCAGATTGGCGAAGCCGCCCAGGGCAGCGCGCAGTCCAAGCAGGCCAGCCTCGGGGCGCTTGCTGGTGGGAAGAGAATCGAATTTGTCGTCGCCCACCGCGCCTAAAAAGACGGCCTCGGAGTCCAGAGCAGCGGCAACGGTGTCGGGAGGCAGAGGTGTTCCATCCTGATCAATTGCTACGCCGCCAATGCGCTTGTAATTCAGATCCAGTGTATGACCTCCGGCAGCCGCAACCTCTTGCAATACTCCGATGGCTTCTGCAGTGATTTCGGGACCAATGCCGTCTCCGGGGGTTACCAGTACTTTCAGCTTCATTCTTGCTCTCCTTGTTCTTCGATTGTAGAAGGTTTTCCCGAATGCCTGCCACTTCTTGGAGTTGGCGGCAGATCAATCCAATTCGGAGACCGGCTCTCGGCCTTTTTCGCGGATCTGACTGGGCAACAGACTAACTAGATCATAATCGTAGATGTTCTTTTTGCGGTCGGCTAGCGCCACAAAGCGGTAATAGGTGTGTTGCAACTCATCGCGCGTCAGCGTGAAGCCCAATTGCTCAAAGCGATTCCGCAGCGCCGCACGTCCCGAGTGCTTGCCCAGCACCAGATGGTTGTGAGCCACGCCCACCACATCCGGAGTCATGATTTCATAGCAAAGCGGATTGGCCAGCATGCCGTGTTGGTGTATGCCGGATTCATGCGCAAATGCGTTGTCGCCCACGATTGCCTTGTTCGGCGAAGGCCTGAAAGTGATTAGCTGGCCCAGCACCTGCGCAGTTGGATAAATCTGCTTTAAATTGAGACCACTGGTCACGCCATAGCGGTCGCCGCGCACATAGAGCGCCGCCGCAATCTCTTCCAGAGCCGCATTGCCGGCCCGCTCGCCGATCCCGGTAATGGTGCACTCCACCTGCCGCGCGCCATTCTGAATCGCAGCCAAAGAGTTGGCCACCGCCAGCCCCAGGTCGTCGTGGCAGTGCGAAGAAAGGATCACTCCTTTGGTGTCGATGGCCGGAACGCGCTCCCGCACCTCCCGAAACATCTGCCCATATTCTTCTGGGGTCGAGTATCCCACCGTGTCGGGCATGTTGATAGTCGTTGCGCCGGCCTCAACTGCGATGCCGACCATCTCGACCAGAAAATCGCGATCTGAGCGAGTGGCATCTTCAGGCGAAAACTCGACATCGTCCACCAGCGCTCGCGCCCGCCGCACCGACTCGCCCGTCAGATCTAGCGCTTCGGCCCGGCCGATCTTCAGCTTGTACTCCAGGTGCAGATCGCTCGACGCCAAAAAGACGTGGATTCGGGCGCGATCGGCGAATTGAAGCGCGCGCGCGGCCATCTCGATGTCTTCGGTTTTTGCGCGAGCCAAGGACGCAATGCGCGGCTTGTGGATGGCCTGCGTGATGGTGGCGATTGCCGCAAAGTCGCCTTCTGAGGCCATCGCGAAGCCGGCCTCAATGATGTCCACACCCAGGTCCTCCAAGGCATGCGCCATGGTCAGCTTTTCCTGCGTGGTCATGCTGCAGCCCGGCGATTGTTCGCCGTCGCGTAGTGTGGTGTCAAAGAAGAATACGTGATTTGCGGGTTTGTTCGTGTTTGCCAAGGCGCCCCTTTCGTGATTGTTGCCAGTCTCTCGCATTGAGACTGTATAAAGCAAAGTTATAATTGTTTGATAAGCGATTACAAGTAGTTATGATAAATACACAGTGTCCATTGTTCACTGTCCACCGCCATGGAACTTCATCAACTCGAAACTTTTCTCGCCGTAGTTGAGGAGCGCAGCTTCTCTCGCGCGGCCGTGCGGCTGCTTCGTACCCAGCCGGCAGTTAGTCAGGTCATCCGAAAACTCGAGGCGGCCGTGGGCGAAACGCTCTTCGACCGCGCGGCCCGCGACGGCTCGTTGACTGCGGCCGGAGTGTTGTTGCGTGACTACGCATTGCGCCTGCTCGCCCTCCGCCGCGAGGCCTCCAGCGCCCTCGGCGAACTCAAGAGCTTGGAGCGCGGACGTCTTCAACTGGCGGCCAATGAGTATACTTGCATCTACCTTCTGCAAGCCATCGACCGCTACCGGCGCGAGTTTCCCCACATTACCGTGGCTGTGCATCGCATGTTGGCCTCGCACATTCCCGACGAACTCAACCTGCGCACCTTCGAGCTGGGCATGATCTCCTTCCGCCCTGATCCGGCGCACTTCCGCTCCATTGCCGTTTACGCTGACAGCTTGGCTTTTATCGTCAGCCCCAGCCATCGATTGGCCAAGGCCAAGCATGTCTCCATCAGTCAACTGGGGCAAGAGGTCTTCATCGCTCACAACGTCGCCTCACCCCTGCGCCGCAAAGTGATCGAGGCTTTTCAAAAGCACAGAACGCCCCTGAACATGGGCATCGAGTTGCCCACCATTGAGGCCATCAAGCGTTTTGTGGCCATGGGCAACGGCGTTGCGCTGGTGCCTGACTTGACCGTGGCCAGGGAACTCGAGACCGGCGACCTGGTGCGGGTTCCTGTCGACGATCTTGAGGTCAAGCGCGTCCTGCGTCTGGTACACCGCCGTCAAACCACGCTCTCCTATGCCGCCCAGGCCTTTCTGCGAACAGTGAGAGCGTTAGCCCAGGAACAGGGCCCGCCCTTTTACTACCAAGTTGAGCGAGCGGGCTGAATAATCACACCACAATTTGGTTACCTGGGAAACCAGGAACCCCAATCGCCGTCGAAGATTCTGCATTTCCAGCATCTCCACTCCTCAGGGGCACCCGTTTTTCGTTTCCCGCGTCTAATGCTTCAGATTGTTCCAATCCTCGGCTACCGACAGGGACCGCCCCGGCCAGTTACAATGCTGAGAGTGGGTGCCCGGCTCAAACCGGAACACCGGAATTGAAAAGTTCGTTGCCAGCCGGACGGTTGAGCAGTCGTGAGGTTCAGGACCGAATGAAGAAGATCGCCTTTTTTGTATTTCTGCTGGCCGTGTCTGTGGCAGCAGGCCGCGCCCAGGAAAGCCGCCAGGACATTAGCCTGAGTGGCGCAGCGCTCATCGAGCCGCACGTCAGCTCGTCAACAAACGTTTATCTAGGCGCGAATACCGCCTACGGCGCGTTACTCAGTTACCGTTTCATGCTCACACCTTCCAGCGCCGTTGAGGCCAACTACGGCATCACCTACCAGAATACATTCCATTTCACGATCAACGGTTACCAGAATGGCGTCTCCGTGCTGACCCGCACCCAGGAGATGTCGGCCGCCTACGTCCGCACCTTCCATTACCGCAAGTTCAATCCCTTTCTCGAAGGCGGACCAGGCTCATTGATCTTTCTGCCAATCCGGAACATAGGCACCAGTGATATCGACGTGAAGAAGCAAACCGAAATCGGAGGCATCTACGGCGCCGGCATCGCCTATGAAATAAGCCCCAGTTTCGACATCCGCGCCGAGTATCGCGGCCTGGTCGTCAAGGTGCCGAATTTTGGACTGTCTTCCGCGAATAGTGGCATCGATTTGGCTACCAACAAGTGGTACAACGTCAACGAGCCTGTCATCGGTGTGGCCTACCACTTCTAATTCTGCTCGCCAGCAAAGTTGAACGAAGAGGGTGGCCCTGGCCACCCTCTTCGTTGCCCCAAACATCGCTTCGGTTCGCGCCCAGACAGAAGAAGCCCGGCAACAGCCGGGCTTCTTCGTGCGCCAAACTTCAATCGGCGCTTATAGCTTCTCGTAGAAATCGCATACAGAACACGAGATGTAGACGCCGCCGGGGATGCCGCGCTCGCGGTCCTTCACGCGCTTGACGATGCGCGTCGGCTTGCTGCACTTGGGACAGTCGGTCGACTTCGTCGTGTCCATTACTTTCTTGCGGTCACCTGTCTTTGCAATCTTGGCCATCGGTCGGGTGGTTCTCCTTCTTGGGGTGTCTCTGCACACACGCGCAAATCAAATGCGCGCGGCTTCAACGTCGCGGTCCTTGCTGCTCTGAAAAAGCAACGTGACTCGCTGTCCCAAGTTTACATCAAAGCTGACCGGCGCTGCCTCACTCATGATGCGCGTCCGCGGGAGGAGGCACGGAAACCGGTAGAATCTGCACCAGCCCGGCAGCCGCGGGCGCAGCAGGCTCACCCATACCCATGGCGCTCTCGTGCTGCCGCCGCGCCGCCGCGTCCAAATCCACCGGAATCCCGCCCGGCACAATCACCGGCGCATTGTATTTAAAGTCCAGATCGCGCGTTACGCGATAAACGACCGGCAGCGTGATCAGCAGCGCAATGAACGCCACCCAACTGCCGTCCAGCCCAAAGCCTCCCCCGGTCAGCCAGAACGGACCCATCGGATTGCCTTGCACCACCGGCGATTGGTTGCTGACGCCGCTGATGGCCAGCCCGAATACCAGTGCGCGGCAAGCCTTCCAGCCAAAGTTGATCCCCCAGCTTAACCACAGCGCGCGTGTGCGCACATAAGCTGTAGTGAGCACCAGGCTCAGCACAACCGATACGGCGAAGCTAGTGCGGTTCGATCCCGGCAGAAGAGCCTGCACAATGGCATAGAAAGCCGCATAACCAAGCGTTGCGCCCACGGGCCCGACAGCTTCGGTAAAGCGCTGGAATCCGTAGCCGCGAAAGGCAATCTCTTCCGCCAGCGCGGCCAGCGCGAAAAATGCCGCATCAGCCAAGAGCCATCCCCAAGCCGAAGTCCCCAGGACAAGCACAATGGCTATGCCGCCGCCCACCACCATCGGCAAAACACAGGCCACGGCCACAGCCCAGCCCACTGCCAATCCCAACCCAGCCTCGCCCTTCCAGCCAGCCCTTATCGGCAGCCCCTGCGCACTCACCGGATGAAGCTCGCGGTCAAGTACAAAACCCATTCCCGCATAGCCCAGCAGTAACAGCAAAGCCAGTAATGCCTGCTCAATCAGCGGAGACCACTGCTCGCCGGCCATTCCCAACGCCCCGTGATGGGCCATGCCCCGGGCTAGAAAGAACCACAGCACAGCCATAATGAATCGCAGGTAAGCGCGCAATCGGCCGCTGCCAGTTGGGGAAGTGCTCATTGGTATTTAACCTTCCGTATAGAACTGCGCAATGTTACGAAACTTCGCCTGGCGTGCAGCCACCAACTCGTCAACCGGCAGCGCCTTCAAGGCGGCCAATTGCCTTTTCAACACACCGCCCAGCATTCCCGTGCCCGCCACGCGGTCGCTGTGAATTCCCTCCGGGGGCTCCTGGACAATCTCGTCCACGCAGCCCAGCGCCGCCACCTCCGGCGCGCTGATCCGCATCGCGTCCGCGGCAAGTTGTTTCTGCGCGGCGTCGTGCCACATGATCGCTGCGCATGACTCCGGAGTAATCACGAAATAAAGCGCATTCTCCAAAATCAGCACACGGTCGGCCACCGCCAGGGCCAGCGCTCCGCCCGATCCACCTTCGCCGCTGATCACAGAAATCGTGGGCACGCGCAGTCGCGACATCTCCAGAAGATTGCGGGCAATCGCTTCCGCCTGGCCACGCTCCTCGGCGCCCAGGCCAGGATACGCCCCAGGCAGATCGATGAAGCTGATCACCGGACGCCCAAACTTCTCCGCGATCTTCATCGCGCGCAGCGCCTTGCGATAGCCTTCGGGGTGCGGCATCCCGAAATTGCGCCGAACTCGATCTTTCGTGCTTCCGCCCTTGCGGTTGCCAATCACCATCACTTCTTCTGAATCCAGCCGCGCCATTCCGCAGGCCACTGCCTCGTCGTCGCCAAAGGCGCGATCTCCATGAATCTCACTGAAATCGGTAAAGATCCGCTCAATGAAGTCCATTGGGTAGGGCCTCTGCGGATGCCGCGCCCGCTCGATCCTGATCCACGCTGGCGACATCGCCGGTGCTTGATGGGAAATCCCTTGGTCCTGTTCGCTCATCGGCTCCTTGCCGGTGCAAGATTGGATGCGCTCAATCTGGGCGCAGTACATCGCTAATGCTGATTCTACGGGCAGTGGCCAGTTGAAACAAATCGCAACGATGAACAGCAGCAACGGAGGCGACTAGTTAATGAAACCCGCTAACTCGCTGACTCGCTATTCCGCGAAGCGGAGCTGACTTGCTGCTCTAGTCACCAACCGTAGCCATACGCCCAAAATGCTCCGTGGCCCATCCATTCCGCGTTTTTTGCGGAGTGGGTGGGAATTCATCACCCTCCGCCCGCCCCGTCCACAAGGAGCGTAATGTAAAGTTAAGTTTCATAACCATGTTCGCCACCTCCCAGCACGCGCACTTCATCGGCATCGGTGGCATCGGCATGAGCGGCATTGCGGAAATCCTGATTAATCTCGGTATGAAGGTCTCGGGCTCCGATCTGCGCCGGGGGCCGGTCACTGACCGCCTCGCCCTGCTGGGCGCTGCCATCTACGAGGGACACGACGCCGGTAACATCTCTGGAGCTACCGTCGTAGTCACCAGTTCCGCCGTCAGCGCAACAAATCCAGAAGTAGTTGAGGCCCACGTCCGCAAAATCCCCGTCATTCAGCGTGCCGAAATGCTTGCCGAACTGATGCGGCTCAAGTACGGCATCGCCATCGCCGGCATGCACGGCAAAACCACCACCACTTCCATGGTAGCCAGCGTCCTTGCCGCCGGAGGCCTCGACCCCACGGTCGTCGTCGGTGGACGAGTTGACGCACTCGGTTCCAACGCTCGCCTGGGTACCAGTCAGTACCTGGTCGCCGAGGCCGACGAAAGCGATCGATCCTTCCTCAAGCTCTCGCCCATTCTGGCCGTTGTCACCAACCTCGACCGCGAGCACATGGACTGCTACCGCGACATGGCCGATGTCGAGCAGGCATTTCTAGCCTTCATTGACAAGGTGCCGTTCTATGGCGCTGTCACTGCCTGCCTTGATAATCCGCTGCTCGCCGCCATCCTGCCTCGCGCTCACCGCCGCATCTTCACGTACGGAGTGGCCGCCGAAGCCGACTACCGGCTTGCGTTGATCGAGCCGGGGAAGGGAAGTTTCGAGTCAGGGAAGGGCAGCTTTGCGCGCTTTCAGGTGACCACCACTCTCGGTCCGCTCGGCCCCTTCGAACTTCACGTTCCGGGACGTCACAACATCCTCAATGCCACAGCCGCGGTCGCCATCGCTCACCAACTAGGGGTTGGCGCTGCCCAGATTGCCGAAGGCCTCAGCCACTTCAGCGGCGTAGATCGCCGCTTCCAGCATCGCGGCCAGGCCCGTGGCGTCACTGTCGTCGACGACTACGGCCACCATCCCACGGAGATTCGCGCCACGCTCGCTGCCGCTCGTGAATGCGGTCACCGGCATATCCACGTAATCTTTCAGCCCCACCGGTTCACTCGCACGAAAGATCTCCTCGATGAATTCACCACCGCCTTCGTAAACGCGGACACGGTAATCGTGCTGCCCATCTATGCAGCCAGCGAAGAACCCATCCCCGGCGTTACCGCGGAGCGCCTCGCCAGCCAAATCCAAGGGCCATCCGTCCAATACGCTCCAGACTTTCCCGCCGCCGTGTCAGCCGTAGTCGCCCAAGCCAAAGACGGCGATCTAATCCTGACCCTGGGCGCAGGCAACGTAAGCCAACTGGCCCCTCAAATCCTCGCCGCGCTGGAAGCAGTTTGAGGTAAAGTCAGGGGGAATCTCTAATGTGCTGCTGAAAGATGCCATAGATTGGCCGAAATCGAGATGCTTGCCGGAGCGGAGACCCCTGAAGAATCAAGCCGGGGTTCATTTTTCTCATGTCCTCCGCGGGACGAATAAGAGACAACCCTCTCCTTAAACTGTCTCAAAACGCGACAACCCGTAACATTACTGGTTCCCCCGCGCCAGTTGCGGAGAAACTCGGCAGGCCCCGGGCTATAGTGATATCTGGCGACTCTCACGACCTTGCTCAGGCGTGACGATTCAAAGTAGAAACACAAACCGTCCCCTCGTGTGGGAAGATGAAGCGCCCGTAGAGCCTCGTCCACGGCGCGTGCAGCAGAGTGTGACCCCTCCAGGCCGCGCCCTGCCTGCTTCGCCGCTGAACCAGCTCGATGCGGACGACGACGAATCTGCCTTTGCCGGTGGACCTCGTTTCGGCGGCCAACGCTTTGACCGTCCACGCAACCCCTGGTGGCGTCCGGCGAGTACGGCGGGTCGTGTCTTTATACTGCTGGCAGCGCTCTCGCTTCTGAGCGGATGCGCCATCTCAGCTTACCTTCTCAAGAGCTACCTCGACCGCGATGAGCGTTTCCGCATCGCCGGGGCAAGCAACCTCCAGGCGACCGGCCTCACTGAGGTCAGCCGCGAACAATTAATGCCGGTCTTCAGCCAGGACTTCGGGCGCAATGTTCTCTTCGTCCCGCTCAGTGAGCGCCGCAAGCAGCTCGAGCAGATTCCATGGATCGAGCGAGCCACGGTCATGCGCCTGCTTCCTGATCAGATTCGCATTTCAGTGGTCGAGCGCCAGCCGGTGGCCTTCGTGCGCCAAGGTCAGCAAATCGGCCTGGTAGACGCCAACGGAGTTCTCCTCGCCATGCCGCCGGCCATGATGGCCCAGCACCAATATTCCTTTCCAGTGATCACCGGAATCAGCGACCACGACACGCCTGCCTCGCGCAAGACGCGTATGGAAGTGTATCAACGCCTGCTCGACGAACTCGACGCCAACGGTCAAAAAATCTCCGAGCAGATATCTGAAATCGATCTGACCGATCCCCAGGACGCTCGCGTGCTGATGCCCGAACAGGGCGGCGACATCCTGGCTCATTTTGGCGAAGACCGCTTTCTGGAGCGTTTTGAGCGTTACAAGGCTCACATCAATGAATGGCGTCAGCAGTATCCCAAGCTGGCTGCAGTTGACCTGCGCTATGACCAGCAGGTGGTGCTCGAGATGGCTCCGGGAACCAACGTAGCTAAAGCCGCCGCCGACGAGCAAACCGCAGCGGCCACAGACGCCGCGCAAAACAATCCACCCGCCGTGAATCCTACCGCGAGGCCCCAGACAATTGCCGCGCCGAAGCCAGTCCAGACTGTTCATCAAACGGCTGGAAGTTCGACACCCACCAAGCCCCCAGCCAAGCTTAAGCCCGCAAAGTTCGCTGGCAAAAATGATTCAGCCAGGATGAAGGCGGCGAAAACGAAAGCCGCAAATATCAAAGCGATGCAAAAGAAGCGTGCGGATGCAAAACGCGCCGCGCTGAACCTGAGCAAGCAGAAGACCGCCCCAACCAATCGTCCGGCTGCCTCTGCCGGGATGGGTCAGTGAACGCCATGAGCCTGGACCAAGAAAACCTGATCGTGGCGCTGGATATCGGCAGCGCGTGGACGCGCGTGCTGGCGGCGGAACTGAACGAAGGCGCGCTGCGCTATTGTGGGCACGGAGTCGTCGAGTCCGCAGGAATGCGCAAAGGGCTGATCGCTGAGCTTGCTCCTGCCGCCAAAGCGGTCGAGGCGGCCAACAAGCAAGCTGAGTTTTCGGCTCGCGCCAGCATCGGTGAGTGCGTCGTAGGTGTGGGCGGCCCGCACATTCGCGGACTCAACACCAACGGCGGAATCGAGTTGGGCGGCCGAATGCGCGAGATCGACAAGGAAGATGTGCGCAGCGCCGTCGAGCGGGCGCGAGCCGTCGAGCGGCCTCCAGACCGCGAGATTCTGCACCTCTTGCGTCGCCAGTTTATCCTCGACGACCAACCCGGCATCTTTGATCCCGTGGGCATGGTAGGCAAAAAGTTGGAAGTCGACTTGCACATCGCCACCTGCTCCGGCAGCGCGCTGCAAAGCACGGTGACCTGCGCCAACCGTGCCGGGCTTGAGGTAACCGAGACGGTGCTTGAGTCCATTGCTTCAGCCGAAGCCACGCTCTCCGCCGACGAGCGCGAACTCGGCGTTTGCCTGCTCGACATCGGATGCCACTCCACCGATCTCGTGGTCTTCTTCGAGGGAGCGGTGGTGCATACAGCCTCCGTTCCCATCGGTGGCCAGCTCTTTACCAATGACCTCGCGGTATGTCTCGAGATGCCCGTAGCTCAGGCCGAGCAGTTGAAGCGCATGTACGGTCACGCCGTGGTCACAGACGTGCCGCAAGACGCTGAAATCGAAATCGCCAACCCTCATCCGCAGTTGTTGCGCCTGCGCCGGATCGCCGAGATCCTTGAGCCACGCGCCTGCGAGCTGCTTCAGTTTGTAAAAGAGAGCCTTCGCCAAGGTGGTGTGTTGGATGCCATGGGCGCCGGCTGCGTGCTCACCGGCGGCGGGGCCATGCTGCCCGGAATGCTCGACATTACCGAGAGTCAACTGCGCGTCCCGGCGCGCACCGGGCTTCCCGTACGCCTTTCGCACATGCCTGGCGAGCTCGTGCATCCTGGGTTTTCCGCCGCCATCGGCATGGTTCTCTATGCGCAACGCACTAGGACTCGGCCCGTCGAGAGCCCTTCATTGCGCTCCAAGCTGCGCGCCGTCTTTGCAGGAAGTTTTTAAGGAATGATTTTCTGAAGTAGGAGGCTCTAGTACTACAGTTGCCAATCGAAACTTCGGCGTCGTAAGAGCATTCCAGAGGGAGCGGGGGAGCTTCAGGCAGGGATGTCGCCGTATTTCCATGACTTCAAGGCATTGCAACTGTCATACTAGCGTGAAGGGTACAGGCTTTACAGGTTGCGGAAAGACGGACCCTGGGCCGCAAGAAAGGTCAGGGCGCAACTTGAGCCGCGCCATAAGGGCCGCAAAACCAACACGAGCTTAGCTACTTAGCCAAAGCCGGTTGAGGCAAGAAGCTTGTACACAGAATTTGTTCTAGGTCAGAAATCAGGAGGCCGGAAGCCAAATGGAACAGCAGAAGAACGAAGCCGGGGAGATGCGCATTCAGTATCACGAAGACAGCCCGCGCGGCGCGCGCATTAAAGTCATCGGCGTGGGTGGCGGAGGTGGAAACGCCGTCAATCGCATGATTCAGGCGCGCATGGAAGGCGTCGAGTTCATTGCCGCCAACACCGACGTGCAGGCGCTCAAAGTCTCTCAGGCTCCAGTCAAGCTGCAACTCGGCGTCCGGCTTACCTCCGGCCTCGGCGCTGGGGCCAATCCCGACGTGGGACGGCGCGCTGCCCTTGAAGACTCGGAGAAAATCATTGAGGCTCTTGAAGGCGCGGATATGGTCTTCGTCACTGCCGGCCTCGGCGGTGGTACGGGAACCGGCGCCGCGCCGGTCATTGCTTCGCTAGCCAGCGAGATGGGTATTCTCACTGTAGCCGTCGTCACGTGTCCCTTTAGCTTTGAAGGAAAGCGTCGTCAGCGGCAGGCCGAGCACGGCCTCAAAGAACTGCTCGATAGCGTCGACACCATGATCGTGATCCCCAATGAGAAGCTGCTTGACGTGGCCAAGGATGCTGGATTCTTTGAGAGCTTCCGCATTGCCGATGACGTACTCCGCCAGGGCGTACAAGGCATCAGCGACATCATCACCATCCCCGGCATCATCAATCGCGACTTCGCCGACGTCAAGACCACCATGGCGGGCATGGGCCACGCGGTCATGGGAACAGCCGTCCGCTCCGGCGAAAATCGCGCGATTGAAGCCGCTCAGGCAGCCATGGCCTCGCCGTTGCTTGAAGCCGGTGCCATCGACGGCGCGCGCGGCATCCTCATCAACATTACTGGCTCCAGTACCCTCAGGCTTTCCGAAGTCAACCAGGCCTCGTCGCTCATTCAATCCGCCGCCCACGAAGACGCCAATATCATCTTCGGCGCGGTGCTCGACGAAAAGATGGGCGAAGATGTCAAAATTACCGTCATTGCCACTGGTTTCCGAGACCAGATGCCGGAGCGGCGTGCCCGGATGTTGAGCGTAGACAGTGCGCCGGTTATCTCCATTCCGATGAACTCGGCGTCAAGAGTTTCAGTTTCCTTGGCCGCGTCAGCCGATACCCCTCGAGAGTTGACGCCCGAACGTGTTGCCGAATTTGTGGCCGAACCAGATCCGGAACCAGCGACCCCACTTGAGCCGCGCTTCCTCTCGCAGGAGGAAGAAGAGGAGCAGGAAGAAGACCGGCAGCCCATGGTCACGCAAGACAATTCCAGCGGGCCGGGAATGTTTTCGGCCTCGGCGCATTATGTGGGGTCTTCCGCCGCGGTTGCCCCGCCGGTCGAAGCGGTGACGGCCACTCAAACCGAGGAATTGGAGCCTGAGCTTGCACCGGCCCGCCCTAGGTTTGCTGAATTGTCGGAGGAACCGGCCTATACTCCGACAAGAAATGACTCCGCTCCAGAAGTCAGCGCCGAAACCTCACGCTCCAAGATCCAGGACGACAGTTATCCCACGTCTGCGGCGACGCAAACCCGTGGAATCACCGAAAAGCAGCAACCGGATCTGGATAAGCCAGCATTTCTGCGTCGATTGGGATTCTAGAAGAATCGAAGAAACGGGAGCAATCTGACGAAGAGTAATTACTTTAGCTCGTGCATCAGGGGCGACGGCGTTTGTGGGATTCAGCCCCTGGTTGAGAGCGAATTCATGATACCTGCAGCCTCGGCTTTTGTGGTTGAAGGAGTTGGGTCCACAGGGCTGCTCTTCCGAGGGGACGTTAACTAGCAGTAAAGTATTGTCCAGTGATTCTCTGGGTACTTTCGTGTGCTCAGTCACAATCCAACACTTCCTGGGAGGCGTATAGTGCAATATAGCTCTATGAATACAAGGGTTCCTATGCATCGGCACGATGGTGCGCTGGGATGAGAATCGGCTTAATCCGCAACACCGAATGTAAGTAGGGTGCGGAGCAGCCGATAGGAGTGGTATGCCGATTGTTATAGTCGCTAACCAATGAGTGTCTGAGGAATTTTCATTGCATCAGGCAGGGAGTTAGCTAGGTTGCACAAGATGGTGCCGCGCCAGAGATTGAGTGAAGGAATAGCACGAAGTGCGTACCTCCAATGAGGACGCGCGGCACGAACCTCCAAATTGGAGAGAGGAACTGCTGGATGATTTTTTCCCGTGTTAGGGTTTCTATACTGGTATTGATAGCTTGCGGCCTCTGCGCCGGGGTTGCGGTGGCAATGGATGCGCCTCACACGCTGCATCACGCCAGGACAACGGAACCCCATCTGACAGTTACTCATCGCGCCGGCCATCATGCCGCACGGCCAAGTTCGGTCGGCCCCATTCATTCCCTGTCTAGTGTCGCGCCCGCCGGGCAGCAAGCCCATCTCATGCCAAGAGGCCTCGCCCGGGCCAACGCGCGCCGCGCCGCCTTCATCACCCGCCGACATCGCTTTCATGAGCGCTTCACCGCCAGCTCCTTTGCCAAGGGCGACATCTTTGCCGACGACGTCACTGCCGGCGAGGACCCATTGGTCCGTCAAGCTGCCATCGACGCTCTCGGCGACATGAATGGCACAGCTGTAGTCATCGACCCCTCCAACGGCCGCATCCTGGCCATGGTCAATCAGAAGCTAGCCCTTTCGCCCGGTGCAGAGCCCTGTTCCACCATCAAGCTCACCGTTGCCATGGCCGCGCTCTCTGAGGGCCTGGTCACTCGTGATACCTCGGTCAAACTGCCGGGCTTCCACATGAACATGACCCAGGCGCTGGCGAAGAGCAACAACCTCTACTTTGAGGAGCTGGGACGCGAACTGGGCTTTGACCGCGTTCGCCATTACGCCAACCAATTCGGCCTCGGCGAACTGGCCGGCTATAACATCGATGGCGAACAACTCGGCGTCTATCCCGATCAGGAACTGCCCGCCTCCGAAGGTGGCGTGGCCCGTATGTGCAGCTTCGGCCAGGGTGTTTCGCTCACCCCGCTGCAACTAGGCGCATTTGTCGCCTCCATCGCCAACGGCGGAACCCTCTATTACCTCCAGCACCCCAACACGGCCGAAGAAGCTGCGGTCCTTCTTCCCAAAGTCAAGCGCACGCTGGATATAGCCAAGTACCTTCCCGATCTCGAAGACGGCATGGCCGGCGCGGTCGAGTACGGCACTGCCCGCCGCCTGCGAGCCAACTTTAACGAGTTGCCGGTCTTCGGCAAAACTGGAACCTGTTCCGACAAGGGCACCCGCTTCGGCTGGTTCGCCTCTTACTCCGACTCACCGCAAGGAAGTCTGGTTACAGTCTTCTTCCTCGAAGGCGGACGCCCCACCTTCGGCCCGCGCGCCGCTGAATTGACGGGCGAATTCTACAAGAATCTTTGGGACCGCAACTGGTTCGCCGCCAAAGGCCTGCAAGACTCAGCCTCCGTTCCGGCAGTCCTTCCGGCGGCTTCCTCCCCACAAGCCCAGCCGTAGAGCAACGCCCTTCCTAGATCCACAAGCAATGAGGCTGCCTTCGGGCAGCCCTTCTTGTTTCTTTGTCTTGAATCGCTATCGCATGAAGCTAATTCGACCCAGGAACATCAGATACAGAAGAGCGTCCGCATTCCACCGCAGCATTCACCGGCAGAGATCGAGCAGCGTTCCCAATTTCCCTGCGCGCTAAGACTGGACCTTCCCCGATGGCTTTGCCGGAACACATCCTGCTCATGTACGGCTACCTGCTGCTCTTCGCCTGGGTTCTGGTGGTGCAACTCGGCATTCCTGTGCCTGTCACGCCCATTCTATTGGCTGCCGGCGCTCTTTCCGCCAATCGTGAGCTTAACTTTGCCTTGGCTTTGCTGTCCGGCCTGGCCGCTTCGCTCATTGCCGACAGCATCTGGTTCTTCATCGGCCGCCGCTATGGCCACCACGTGCTTCGCATTCTCTGCAAGCTCTCGCTTGAGCCAACGGTCTGCGTTCGCCGCACACAGGACTCATTCGGACGACGCCGCGCCGTTACCCTCATGATTGCCAAGTTTGTGCCCGGCCTGGCCACGCTGGCTGCGCCGGTGGCTGGTCAAAACGGAATGAGCTACGGGCGATTCCTCTTCTTCGACTGCATCGGTGCGACTGCTTGGTTGGGCACTATGCTTACCGTCGGCCGCTTCTTCGGCGATTTGCTCCGCCGCGATCCCAACCTGTTAGAGTGGGCGGGCCGCTTCTCGGGAGCCTTGCTAGTCCTCGCCATTTTGGGCTTCTTTACAGCCCGCGTTCTGCGCCGCCGCATGGTCATCAAGAAACTGGTTGCCGCGCGCCTCGAGCCCGAAGAACTCAAGCGCCAACTCGATGCCGGAGAAGAGGTTTTCATCGTCGATTTGCGCCATCCGCTCGAAATTGTGTCCGATCCTTTCACCCTCCCCGGCGCGCGCCAGTTTTCGCCTGAAGCGCTTGCCGAGCGTCATAGTGAAGTTCCTCGCGACCGCGACATTATTCTCTTCTGCAGTTGCCCCAGCGAGGCCACCGCCGCCAGAACGGCGATGACCCTGCACAAGCTCGGCATTGAGCGCATCCGTCCTCTGCGCGGCGGCTACGACGAGTGGAAGCGTCTAGGTTTTCCCCTCGACGCCGTCATTCCGGCCGCATAAAGCCGCACGATTTTCAACGCGTGAACACTCTCTTTCCCTGAATGCTGTCCAGTCGAATAGAATCCATAAGCAACGGAGATTCTTATGGCTGAGAGCAAGGCAAACGGGGTCCAGGGTCGCATGACTCTAACCATCCTCTACGGAATGTTATGCGCCATAGAGGTCAGAGGATTTCTTTTAGCTCGTTCCGGGCAGAGCCTTCTCGATATTCCGCCCTATTGGAAGTTTGCATTCGCGGTAATATGTGTCTGGTTCTGCTGGGAGGTTTTCAATAAAGAATACGAAACGAGTGGCCTCATTGTGGCTTTATTCAAGGCGGGATTTGATGGAGCATGGTTTATAGGACTCCCTAAAATGCTGCCAGACATGACAGGGCACAAAATCCTGGAACCGCCACCCTCCTGGCAAGTGGCGCTTTATGCAATCCTAGTCGTCGTCCTCATCATGGTCTTTTATAAAGACAAGCTGGGAAGCAAGACTCGCCTGGCAATGAATGATCGCATCGCGGCCCTGATGCTGGCTCTACTTTTTGCAACCAAGATCGGAATGGCTTTCGTGTCCGGTCATGACGCGATCATACTCAAAGGCATAGGTTGCATCGCAATTTCAATCGGCATGATCGAAATGTTCCTCGGCTTGCTCAATGCGGCCTCGCCTGAAGAGTCTCAGTTTCCGCAATTTCCTCTGGACGCATCCGCGAAACAGATTCTTTCCGCCCCCAAAGGCCGTACTATGAAAGGGAAAGATCGAACTTCCCAGGAGCAACCCCTTGGCCTACGACGACTTGCGCGACTGGATCAAAGCACTGGAAAAAGCTGGCGAACTCAAGCGTATCCGCGAAGAGGTCTCACCGGAACTGGAAATCACTGAGATCACCGATCGCGTCTCCAAAATTGGCGCGCGCGGCAACTCCAGCCCGAAGGGCAGTGCGGGGAACTACGCTCCCGGCGGACCGGCTCTACTCTTTGAGAACATCAAAGGTCATCCCGGACACAAAGTCTTTATCAACCAGTTCGGCAGTGAGCGCCGCATGGATCTAGCACTCGGCGTAAGCCGCCTCGACGAAATCGCCGAGCGCATTACCGGCCTGCTCAACATCAAAACTCCCGAAGGTTTCCTCGACAAGCTGAAAATGCTCCCGCAGTTAGGTGCGCTAACCAGCGCCTTCCCCAAAATCGTCGCCGCCAAAGACGCTCCCTGCAAAGAAGTCATTCGCGGCGACAATCTGGATCTCAACTGGTTTCCCATCCTCAAGTGCTGGCCTCATGACGGAGGCCGCTTCATTACTCTCCCCTGCGTAGTCACTCGCGATCCGCGCACGGGTAAGCGCAATGTGGGAATGTACAGGATGCAGGTCTACGACGGCCAAACCACCGGCATGCACTGGCAACGCCAAAAAGTAGCAGCCGAACATTATCGCGAAGCCATGCGCCAGGCCGCCGCCGCTAATTCAACCGAAAACTTGCTCACCGCAGGTATCGTTGCAATGTCAGAGTCGGCTGGTGGCGCTGTCGCCATCCCTGACGGACCAATCGGCGGCCTGCCCCAAGTAGCGCTTGGCAATCTCAAGGGCTCGCGCCTCGAAGTTGCCGTAGCCATCGGCACCGATCCAGCCACGACCTTTGCCGCCATCGTTCCCGCCCCGCCAGAGGTTGAGGAGTATCTCATCGCCGGTTTCCTGCGCGGCAAGCCCGTCGAAATCGTTCAGTGCGAAACCGTCGATTTGCAGGTTCCCGCCCACGCCGAAATCATCCTCGAAGGCTACGTCGAGTTAGGTGAACTGCGCGCAGAAGGCCCCTTTGGCGACCATACCGGCTTCTACACCCTCACCGACGATTACCCTGTCTTCCATCTAACTTGCATAACTCACCGCAAAGACCCCATCTATTCCGCCACCATCGTAGGCAAGCCGCCTATGGAAGATGCATGGATGGGCAAAGCCGTCGAGCGCATCTTCCTTCCCGCCATGAAAATGCAGATACCCGAGTTAGTCGACATTCACTTACCCGTCGAAGGTGTCTTTCATAACTTGATGTTAGTGTCTATCCGCAAAGGTTATCCCGGCCAGGCGCGCAAAGTCATGAACGCCATTTGGTCGCTCGGCCAGGCCATGTTCACCAAAATCATCGTAGTAGTCGACGAAGACTGCGACGTGCAAAACATAGCCGAGGTAACTCTCTACGTCGCCAATAACATCGATCCCGCGCGAGACATTCAATTCACGCTAGGCCCGGTCGACTCGCTTGACCACGCCAGCCGCCTGCCCAACTACGGCTCCAAAATGGGCATAGACGCTACCAGAAAATGGAAAGCTGAAGGCTTTAACCGCCCCTGGCCAGCCACGATAGAAATGGACAGTGCCACCAAAGCCAAAATCGATGCAATCTGGGCCAAACTGGGGCTGTAGGCAGGTTCGTGAGATGAAGTGTTGAAAGTCATGCACGCGCAGTGGACGATCGCAATCATATGTGATGTAGTTATTTGCGCTGAAACTGCCCTGGCAGTTCATCACAAAGCAGTGAATACTAGCACGCCAACCCGTTCGGCGGGAGCGCTTTGTTTCTCGAGAGGGGGCTCTGCGGGCAGGGAGTTTTACAGGGATCTGAATGACGAATCGGTATTCCACATGTTTGCAACTAATGGGCAACAAGCACGGAGAATCAATGGTTTGGCTGATGATTGTGCCGAAAAACTTGCGCAATTCACCAAAAAGCAAAAGAATATGATTGTCCCATGATCTCTAAATGATCCTGCGATGCGGAGTGAAGCTGCGCCATGCCTGCGGATTGCTGGATCGTCGAGAACTACGCCTATCGCCGCTGCCCACATCCTGCGCGGGAGTTCAACTGCGCTGTCTCGCCGCACAACCATTCGATTCACTCGATTGAGAATATGGCCTTTCTCAACCAGGTGGTCAAGATGTCTTTTATGCGGCCGTTTCGCGGCATTCTTCAGGCAGCCTTTGGGTTGGGAGGCATTGCAGATTTGAATTATGCCGATATTTATTATCGTTCTCCGCTTACCGTCGAAGACGTTTATCTGACCGAATCCGCAAGCGCCGCGGCGTTGGGCTTTGCGGGCGTTCACCTGGGGATCACCGATCACGACGAAATGGCGGGCAGCATCGAGTTGCTGCGCAAGCATCCGGAAGTGGCGTTTCGCAATCCACTGGGCGAAGAGATCTCCATCTACTTTGATGATTATCTTTTTCACCTGGGCGTGACCGGGGTGCCTGCCGACGGGATTGAGCAGCTTCACACAAGCTTGCAGTCAGCGGCCAGGGAACGGCGCCTCGACGACTTGTTTGAGATGCTGCGTGCGAGCGGCTCGTTGGTGGTCTTCAATCATCCACTGGTTCCGTGGGGCAAAAATCCGGGGCGCAAGATTCCCGCAGAGATGCTGCTGAGCCGCTACGGATGGGCGATTCATGCGCTGGAATACAACGGCATGCGCAGCCAGAAAGAGAACGACCGCGTGTTGGAACTGGCCCGACACGTGGGAAAACCCGTTGTCGGCGGCGGCGATAGCCATCTGCTGCTGGCTAGTCCCGTACTCTCGTTGACACAGGCCGCAAGCTATTTGGAATTTGCCGCTGAGGTGAAGGAAGGCCGCGCCGTGTCGCTGATTCTGCCCACGTACTTTGCGCCTCTGAGCTGGAAGATTTTTTTGCGCGTGCTGTATTTCATTGCGCATTACCGTCGAATCGGCCACTTTCGCGGCCAGCCGGTGGGCGATTTGCTGAGCGGAAGAACTGTATTGCTGGATCCGGTTGGATTTGTCGCGCGAGGGTTTTTGAATGCGACCTCGGCACTGGGCTTGATCCGTTGAAGGCTATTGCGCACCGCCTAGAAACTCCGCAATCCGCTCGCGCGCATCCATCGTGCCGCGCAGACGGGCGTAGAGATTTGTCCGCAATTCTGCCAAGACTGTGTGGTCGGTTTCAGGGATAGGGAATCGCTCCGCATAGCCGCAGAGCAGGTCCACGCTGGTTTGCAATACGCGCAACGCGGCGTGGCCTGCCGCCAGAATGCTCAAATCGAGAAAGATGGAGCCACACTCCGTGTGCGGCGGATGGCCATCCAGCTTCATGTTAAGAACGTCCAAAGCCAGCGAACGTGCCGCTAGCAGTTCGCAAAGCGCGTCCGCCATGGCAAAGGTCACGCCTTGGCGAGCGTCGCAATAGAGCCTTGCGCCGCGCGCATCAAATTGCTGCCGCAACCGCTCAAGAGTCCAATGCCAGAGCCTCATTCCCTCGGCAAGACTCCTCAGGCCGGCTTGCGGCAGGCCTTCCGCGAGCGTATCCATCTCACCCATCCACTTCTGGAAATCCGCGATAAAACCTGCGCCAGTCATGGCGGCTGAAACCAGGCGGCGTTGCAGCGCCGCGGGACCCATGTACATGTCTTCGATCTGCGCATCAATTAGTCTGGAGTGCAGATCGAAGCCGGTCTGCGTGCCAATTTGCTGCAAGCGTTGCGTGACGCGGCTGCTGCTGAAAAGCTTTGCCGCCGGCGAGAAGAGCGCGGCCTGCTTTGCGTCGGCGCTGGAGTGGTTCTCCGCGTAGTCGAGTTGGTCGGAAAGGTGCGCAGCGGAAAATCCCAACGAGGCTGCGGCTTCGCCCGTGGCCCACAGATCGGCCATATCGCGCCGCAACTCAACGCCGCTGCTTTTCTGTGCCGGAGAATCGAACCACTCCTCGACGGTGAAAAGCGCCTTGGCAGCGGTCATCAGGCCAAGCAAGGCACGCATCCGGCGCAGGGCCGGTTCCAGCAAAACGCGATGGCTAAAGCGCGGAACGAGCGCTCCCCGCTCCATCGTGTAGCCTCCCACGATGCGCGAGGCCGGCACACGAAGACGAAAGGCCGGATCGGTGGTCGACGCGAAGCGATGCCCCAGCTTGCGCACCGGCGCGTCCCTCTCGAAGTCGCCTGCGTCGCCCGGCTCGAGGATGACTAAAGCGCTGCCACGCACACCATCGCCGTCTCCCTCGACTGCGGCGACTACAAAATCTGCAAAGTCCATGTGGCTGATGAAGCGTCCACGCTTGTGAACATCGAGCAGAGGCTCGCCGTTCGCGTCAGAGCCAGCCGCGACCATGCGGCCGGCAAGAAAGATCGCATCCGCGCCTGCGCCGGGAAGCGGCTCGGTCAGGCAGAGAGCGCCGTGACGCAGCTCAGCCTGTCTCAAATATTGGTCCTTCTGCTGCTGTGTTCCAAAATCGCGGATGGGCATCTGCGCCAGGCCTCCGGAAAGGCTGCATGTCGCAACCCCGGCGTCGACACTGGCTAATTCCCAAACCGCAACCGCCAAGGGAAGTGTGACTCCGTTGTTTGCGGAGCAGAGAATGCTGGTCAGGCCCCGACCATCCAATGCGCCCAGCACACGCGCTTTATCCTTGGTCCATCCGCATGAAGGGGGTGCCTGAGCAAGCAGCGGAGCAACTGTTTCACGCGCCGTCTGCCGCGCTCGGTCGCGCAACTCGAGCAGGTCCGCGCGATCGACAATCCGCCACAACCTTGCGTGCGCCTCGTCCCACCAGCACTGCTCCATCACGCTACCTATTTCGCTTCCGCGTCCGCGGGAATGCTGTATTCGGCCAAATAGGCGCGCGGATTCATCAACTGCTGCGAGCGGATGAGAATTCTGGCCATGTGGCCGATGTGGCGCGGATCGACCTGCGGAAGCCACTGCCACCACTTCTTGCGTCCGGCGGAGTTAAGCACAGTGCGGCGCCAGGTTTCGCAGTAGAGTTCAAAGAATCGCTCGACCGGCAGGCGCGGCCTCCAGAGCAGATGATGCAGATCGTACTGGCTCCAGTCCAGCACTTCGAGCTTCTCACGGCTTTGCTCAAAATATTGTGTGCCGGGTAGCGGCGTAAGAATCGTGAACCCAACGCGAAAAAGCTGATGAGCTTCAATGAAATCCCATAGCTCGTAGAAATTTTCCTCGCTGAAATCAGGGTCGACGATGAAATTTCCGGTTACGCCAAAACCGCATTCGCGGGCTACGCGAACAGCGTCTAGTGTCTTGGCAACATCGGTTCCCTTGTGCAAGGAGTCCAATCCCTTGCGGGTAGGCGACTCAAAGCCGAAAAAGATGTCAAAGTTCTTAGCCAGGGGACGCCACAACCGCAGCAGGTCGGCGCTGCGGCTGACGAGGTCCACGCGCGATTGCACCAGAATCCAGTTCTTGCGTTCGGCAGAGGCCAGCAACTCTCGGCTCATTTCTTCGCTGCGTTCAGAGTCTGCCCAAAAAAGATCGTCGATCACGAAAACATTCTTGCCGATTCGCTGGAAATCCGCGGCGACATTCTGGACGGAGTGATAGCGACAAGTGCCTTTATAGAACTGCCAGACCGAACAGAATTTGCATCGGTGCCGGCAGCCGCGCGTAGTCTCCATGGTCCACACCGGCATGTAATTGAGGCAGACGTAGTGCTTGCGATAAGCGTCGACGGCGGCGCGATCCGGCGGGTGAACGCGATCCATCTCCAGCCACTCGCATGCCTCTCCGGTGGGAAGAAAGCGTCCATCGCCGGCAGGCAGCATCAGGGAGGGAACCTGCTCAAGCGGACGGCGGTTCTGCAACGCATCGCAGAGTGCAACCATGATGCTCTCGCCCTCGCCAACGCAGATGGCATCAATTCCGCCCGCATTCTCTAGAGCTTGTGGATAAGAAGACACGGCGTGCCCGCCCACCGCGACAAAGATGGACGAATCAGCGCGCTTGATTTCCTCGACGTGCCGCAGGGTCGCGGCCGTATCCAGAATGTGCAAGCAGGAGATCCCCACCACTTCCGGACGAAATGAGCGAATGATTTTCGCCATGGTTCGGCGCTCAAAGCACATATCAACGATACAGACTTGATGCCCATGCGCCCCGAGCGGCGCCGCAATGTATTCCAGTCCCAGAGGCTCGGTGCGAAAGAACGGCGCGAGGCCGAAATGAGCGGCCAGATGACGCGGCTTGACAAGCAGAACTCTCAAACTGAACTCACCCCATCTTCTCAATCGCGAGAAAACTTGAAAAATCTGATACGCTTGCTGCCATCTTAGAGTGCCGCCCGCTGCGTCGTAAAGCACTATCACGGGCATCAAGCTTCATGCTGCTTGCCGGTGCGCTGCTCCACAGCGGAGTTCCATGATGCGCGCAGCCGATGCTAGAATTAATTGCCCATAGCAGTGGTTCATTTGGAGCTCTGGAAGGATAGACATGGCTCGGTCGGCGCTATTTTTTCTCTTGTTTTGTGCGACCAACGCCTCGCTGGTATTGCTCTATCCATTTTCTCTCTCGCGCCTTCTGCTGGCGGCTGCTCTCTATTCACTGGGCACCGGGGTGATGCTCTACCTGCTGTTCAACCCGCGCAATCAGTGGCTGGTTGCCAATCGCTCGCAGGTGGATGGGAATGGCTGCGTGGCTCTGACCTTCGACGATGGCCCCGACCCCGTGGATACGCCCCGGCTGCTCGACCTGCTGCGTGAAAAGAATGTGAAAGCCACGTTTTTTATTGTGGGTCAGCGCGCTGACCGGCATCCTGAGATCGTGCGCCGCGCCTGGGAAGAGGGACACCTGATCGCCAATCACACCTGGTCGCATCCGCCCCTCTTCTGCTTTCTCTCGCCGCGACGGTTGCGATCCGAGATTGAGCGCGGGTCGGAATGTATTACCCGCATCTGCGGGACCAAGACCCGCTATTTTCGTTCTCCGGTAGGCTTGCGCCATCCTCTGCTGCGCTCTGTGCTGCAAAAGGCTGGGGTGGAGTACATCTCATGGCGCATCCGGAGCTGTGATACGATGATCAAAAATTCAAGTTTTCTTGCCAACCGCATTCTGAGCAAAGCTGCCAGCCGAGACATCATTCTCATGCACGATCGACTGCCGAGAGGAACGCAAGTGATGCTGGACGCCCTGCCAGGGATGATCGACGAGTTACAGCAACGCGGCTTCAAGTTCGTGCTTGCCGGCTCCCGCGAATCCGTGCGCGGCTATAGTGAACTATGAAAGTATGCGCGCTCATTCCAGCATTCAATGAAGCCTCTCACATCGCCCAGGTGGTGGAAGGCGCTAGAGAGCACGTCGAGGCAGTCATCGTCATCGACGATGGATCAAGCGACGGCACTGCGCAGCTCGCCCGGAATGCTGGAGCGTTCTGCATTGAATCGCCATCGAACTGCGGCAAGGCAGTCGCTCTGCGCCGCGGCTTCTTGCATGCCCACGCGCAGAATTTCACACATGCCATCACGCTCGATGGCGACGGTCAGCACCTTCCGCAGGATATTCCCGTCCTGTTGCGGGTAGCCCAGGACACCAATGCGGACCTGGTCATTGGAGCCCGTCCGTTCGACCGCGCACTGATGCCGCGTGCTCGCTATTACTCCAATACCATCGGCAGCCGCTGGGCCTCAGCGCTCGTAGGCCGCGAGATCAAAGACAGCCAGAGCGGCTTCCGTCTCTTTCGGCTCGAAGCTCTGAATCGCGCCAAACTGCGCAGCCAGCGTTACGAATTCGAGATGGAAGTACTCATCAAGATGGGACGCGCCGGCTGCATCATCGCTCACGCTCCCATTCACATGGTCTACGACAACGGTGAAGCGCGGTCTAAGATGAAGCCGGTGCGCGACACGATACGCATCTGTCTGTGGTCGCTAGCGTTTCGTTTTCTGGGAGCCTGAGATGATTCTGTGCCGTCGAGCTTACTTCGTTGTCGCGCTTCTGATGTTGCTGTCGCTGCTGCCCGCGCAATCCGACGGTCTATTGATGCGCATCTGGAGCGGCGTGCAGCAGGCACAGGGAAAGTTTACGACCGGCTGCGGCAGCGTCGTCGAGACTCGCACTTCCAAGCTGATGGTCAAGCCCATGGTGCTGCGCGGCAAGTTCTGCGCCGAGGGAATGACGCGCTTTTCTCTCGAGTACTTCGCGCCCTATGCGATGCGTATCCGCTTCAACACCGACTATCTCAACGTCACGACTGCAGACGGAAAGACCGAAGTTCTCGAGATTGGCAGCGGTGTCCGTCGCGCCCAGTCAGCATTCAGCCGTGAGAACTCCATCGAGGGACTGAAGAAGGACTTTACCATTACGGCTGAGGAGAACAACCGGGAGTATGAGATGAGATTTGTTCCCCGTACGGAGGCCTTTCGCCGCCGGCTGAATTACCTTGTGGTGAAGCTCGGCAAGCGCGATTTTCTGCCGCGCTCGCTTGAGGTGGACGGCAAGAGTGGGGTCAACAGCGTCTTCGCCATCGACTTCACCACGCTGAACGCCAAGCTGCCCGCGGAGACCTTCGAGGTGTACAAACCAAAGTGATGGAACGTAGTGAAATCAAGAAGATCATTCCCCATCGTCCTCCATTTTTATGGATCGACCGGGTTGAAGAGCTGAAGCCCGGCATTCGTTGCGTGGCGTGGCTCCGTGTGGATGCGAAGAACCCCATCTTTACCGGGCATTTTCCCGCGCGGCCGATCTTGCCGGGTGTGTTGTTGATCGAGGCGGTGGCGCAGACGGCGGCGGTGATGATGGGTTCGGTGACTCCGGCCGCGACCATGGGCACGGCCTTATTGGCCGCAGTCAATCGCTTCAAATTCTTCAAGCCAGTCGTGCCGGGCACGGAGTTGCGCATTGAAACCGTGAAGCTGACTCAGGCCGGACGCATGGCTTGCATCGAAGGCACAGTGAGCGCGCAAGGCGAAAAAGTTGCGAGCGGTGAGTTGTCGGTTGTGTCCGGGCAGTAGACGCGTTTACAAGAAAAGGTCCATTGGTGCTACGAAGGTTGAAAGCTTATATTCGTAATTTTGCAACGACGCTGCTGACCGAGCGGCTTGATCCGGCATCGGCTGCGGCTGCCGTCTTCTGGGGGATCTTCATTGGCATTGTGCCGATCTATGGCCTGCAAACTCTGGCGGCGGTGGGCGTGGCACTATTGCTGAGGCTGAACAAACCACTGATCCTGGCCGCTACTTTCGTCAACAATCCATTGCTGCTGCTGCCGACTATTTACGCCTCGGAGGAGTTAGGCTGCTTTCTGCGCACGGGATCGTTTTGTTCCTTGCGGATGCTAGCGGGACTCTCCGTCACGCAGACGGGAGCTTCCCTCGCGCAGTTGAAAGATCATTTTATCTCGTGGTTGCTGGGCAGTTTGGTGCTAGGCCTGATGGTGGGCGGCGCGGCGGCTATCGTCACCGCGGTTGTGGTTTATTGGATGTCGCCATCGCTACGCGGCCTGCGCGAGCGCATTCGCTTTGTCAATCGGACTTTCGCAGAATGCGCGCGGTACGATCGCGGATTTGTCCGCTGGAAGATGCGTCTTGACCGGATTTTTTCCTTGCTTGCAGGCGAGGATCTGGGAACCGGAACGGTGGTAGATCTGGGTTGCGGCTATGGCATGGCGCTGGCTTTCACGGCCTTTGGCGACAGTGGCCGGCGCCTGACTGGATGTGATTTGAATGCCCACCGGATTACCGTCGCCCAACAGGCTTTGCGCTCTTTCAACGCGGAGGTGCACGTGGAGGATGTGCGCGATTTCGCGCTGCCTCCGGCCGGTTTGATTCTTATTCTCGATGTGCTGCAATATCTGGCTGCCGACGAGCAGATTGCGTTATTGAAGCGTTGCTGCGCTGCTTTGGAACCTGGTGGCCGGCTGATCTTCCGTGTACATGACCGCGAGCGCGGGCTGCGAACCGTTCTCACGCTTGGCTTGGACCGGCTGCTGTTTTCTGCAGAGCACGTCGGTGCACGTCCCACGATTCTCGGCGCCGCGCAGTATCAGGTTGCGCTCGAGGAGGCGGGTATGCAGGTTGAGTCGCGCCGCTTCCGCAACCGCCTTCCCCTGGCTCACATCCTCTTCCTCGCACGGCGTCCCGTGGCGGAGAGCGCTTCATGATGGTCCGATTTATGCGCGGGCTGGGGCGGGTGGTCATTGGCCATCCGGGATTGGTGACAGGGCTTGCGCTCGTTTTGACCGTCTTTCTCTATGCCAACATCCACAACCTGCGCACCGGAACCGAGCTGACGGATATGTTCGGCAAAGGCGATCCGCAATGGCAAGCGGCGAGCCAGATCGGCAAAGAGCTGGGTTACGGCAATCAACTTTTTGTCATGGTTCAGGCGCCGCAAGGCGAAACCGACAACACTGAGGCGATGGAGGCTGCGGCCGACCGGCTCAGTACAGAAATGTCTGCCAGTGGACTCTTCAAACAAGCGCGCTACGGCCTGCGAGAAGAGGAGTTGCTGAACTTGGTGCGGCTCTATTCCTGGCACTTTCCCTCTTACACGTTGCCCGGTCAGAGCCAGGCGCTGGCCGAGCGGCTTGACCCGCGGCAGATTCATCAAAACGTGGGCCGCGCGGCTACGGAACTGGTAACGCCGTTTTCCACTCTGGGCGCGGATTACTTTGTCGCCGATCCGCTGGGCTTGATGAGCGTGACAGCGGGCAATGGCGAAGGCTTCTCGCAGTTTGCCAGTTTCAATCTCTCATGGGGCTCGGGAGACCGCTTCTTCAGCAGGGATCACAAGGCGCTGCTAATTATCGCCGAGCCGCGCGAGTCGGCGGTGGATTACAAATTTGCCGAGCAGATCATGCAATGGACGCACACGCACATCCAGAGCACCGAGGACGACCCGGAGTTGCACAGCGCTGGCGTGCGCGCCATTCCCGCGGGCGCCTATGTGTACGCGGAGCAGGATCATCAATTCATCGCGAACAATATCCGCCGCGTTTCGCTGGTCTCGATCATCGGCAGCCTGCTCTTGTGCCTGTTTGTCTATCCGAGCCTGCCGCTGCTGTTGTTGTCGCTGCTGCCAACGAGCCTGGGCATTTTGTGGACCACTGGAATTGCGAGTTACTATCCCGGCGAAGTGAATCTGATCAGCCTGTCGTTCATCGCCATTCTGGCCGGTCTGGGCGACGATCAGGTGGTACATTTATTCAATCGCTCGCCGCAGGAATGGGCCGAAGGCGGCAGCTTCAATGGGGCCATGCTGCGCACCTATGAAACTACCGGAGTGAGCATCGTTCTCTGCATACTGACCGCGGCTTCGGCCACGGCCGCGCTGGCTACTTCGAGTTTCAAGGCGCTGGCGGAGTTTGGCTTCGTCCTTACCGTCGGCATGTTCATGATGATGTTTCACACGCTGCTGACAGTACCCGCGCTGATGCAGTTGTGGAATCGCCACGTGAGGCCATTTGCGCCTCAAGGCATCACGTTTCGTTTTCTTCCCGCCGTGGCTCGTGGATCGCTCAACCTTGTGGGTCGGCGTGCCCGCTGGGTCGTCGCCGTTGCCGCCGGCCTCTTTGTACTCTCTCTCATGCTGCTGCCCACCATCAAAATGGGCGGTAGCTTTGCCGTCATGGGCGATGCTGACAGCCCGGCGGTCGCTGCGCAGAACCTGCTCTCGGAGAAGTTTGGCATCGAGGGAAGCCCCACGCTTTTGTTGATTGCCGGCGGCGAAGAAGAGGTCCTGCGTCGCAGTGAGAATCTGACCGCGGGCCTTCAGTCCTATCGGCAGAGCGGTGCTCTCAAATCCGTATTCTCTCCCACGCAGTTGCTTCCCTCCATCTATGCGCAGCAGCAGCGGGCCGCTGCGCTCGCGCCCATCGATCTGAATGCCTCAGCCTGCGCGCTGGAGGATGCGCTACGTGAAAATGGTATGCGCATCGAGCCGTATCAACCCTATCTCGCCCAACTGCGCAAGCTGGGAGATAACCCGCAGCCGCTCACACTGGAATCAGCCGCGACTTATCTGCCTTCCGGCCTGCTTGACAATAGCCTGCGCAAAACCAGTGACGGCAGTTATGTTGCCGCAATCGCTTTCTATACCGCCGGTTCCAAAGCCGGCCCAGCAATCCCCGACGCGGTGCTCGACTCATGGCGCAAACAATACGGACCTTTCGTAGAGTTTTCCTTTGACAAGATCAATCGCGACTTGCAATGTCAGGTTTTGCGCGACAGCCGCCGGGCTTTGCTGTGGACCGCCGCGGCTATTCTGTTGATCGTCTATTTCACCTTTCGAAATATTCGCATAACTCTGCTGGTGCTGATGCCGATTGTCTTCGCAATTGTTGTAACTTTCGGGTTGCTGAGAGTGATGGGCCATCCCTTCAGCTTCATGTCGGTCACGGCGATCCCGCTCATCATCGGCATCGGCATCGACAATGGGATTCACTTGGTGCGCCGCTATCTGGAGAGCCCGGCCAATAATATTCTCGATGTCGCCAAAGCTTCGGGTGCAGCGCTGATTCAATCCAACCTGACCACCATCATTGGCTTTGGCGCGCTGCGGGCCGCGACTTTTCCGCCCTTGGCCGAGATGGGTTTGGTGACTTCCCTGGGTGTCGCCCTCACCCTGGCCGGCGGTCTATGGCTTATTCCCGCTATAATTCTGGTTAGAAATGGATCGGCGATACGCGGCATTATTAAGTAGGTTTCTCCAGCACACAAAAACCTTTGACAAACAAATTAATTATCTGTTAATGTTTGCGACAATTTGCAAACTCATTTTTTGGCAGTTACCCCCCAACCTCGAAAGGAGAAACTCATGCAACGTCTTTGTGCTTTCCTTTTGCTGTTTGCTTCTTTGTTCGCTTCTCTGCCGTGCGCAGCCCAGGAACCCATTCCATTCAAGTCCTTGGCGAACATGGCGGCCGTGCAACCGAGTCTGTCTGACCTCCGTGAAATGCAAAACGGATCATCGCCCCAGGGAACTGGCCACCGCCATTGGACCAAGGGCGGAAGGATCATGACATACATAGGTGTTCCCGTGATGGCAGCCGGTGCCGCCATGCTGGCGTATGGTGTGACGAAAAGCAACAGCACCGACTGCAGTGATGGGAATACTTGCGTATCGGTCGACTGGAAATGGACGGGAGCAGCCTGGCTGGGAGTTGGTGGGGCTCTGACAGTGATCGGACTCACAAGACACTCTTCAGAATGAGCGTTGCCGATGCCAGCAGATGATCTGCGGTATCTTCAGAAACCCTGTTACCTGCATTCATCAGGAAGATACGATTGTCGCGTCCTGCAAAAGCGAGAAACGGCAGTCGTATCCGTTCCTAAGAAACAAATAGGCCGCATCCCGAGTTCTTGCGTAGCCGAGTTTACTTTCGCTTTTTATTTCCCATTAAAATCGGTGAAATTAACGCGTGCCGTGAGCATCTTCGTGTAAACTTTAGTGAACAGTCACTTAGTACTGGAAGGCCTAAGTTGAAAGCAGTCGTGAGCGATGTAACAATTGACACGGTCTCTTCTCTGTGCCCCCGCTGTGGAAAGTCAGCCCTTTCGACGATCTTTGATCGAGACGGTAAAGTTTTTCAACGCACAGAGTGTTCCTGCCACGTGGCCAGCGAGGATCTGATCTTCTCCGACACTGCTCTCTATCGCAGGCTGGAAGATTGGAATAAGCTCGTGTTCCCTGAGCCGCCAGCCGCCAGTATGCAGTCTTCTTCAGTCTGCCCTGCCGGGGATATGGGGAGCCAGAACGAGCCGTGCCTGGCCGTTATCGACATTACAAACCAATGTAATTTCAAGTGCCCGGTGTGCTTTGCCGAGGCCAAGGGCGAGGGTAGCCACTACTTTCTCGAAGTGGAAGTGGTGACGAAGATGCTCAAGGCGCTCTTGAGCCGGCCCGTGCCTTGCCGCAGCGTTCAGTTCTCTGGCGGAGAGCCCACGCTGCACCCCGAGTTTCCCAAGATTCTTCGCACGGCTCGCGATCTTGGCTTCACACACCTTCAGGTGGCCACCAACGGCAGCCGCTTTGTCGATCCGGATTACGCAAAACTCTGCGAAGAGTCGGGCCTGCACACGCTCTATCTGCAATTCGACGGCATGAGCGACGATGTCTATCTCAAGATGCGCGGCCAGCGGCTGCTGGACAAGAAGATCGCCGCCGTGCGCAGCATCGAGCAGACAAATATGCGGCTGGTACTGGTGCCGACGATCATGAGCGGCGTAAATGTAGACCAGCTAGGACCGATCTTTCAATTCGCTCTGGAGCACAATAAGTTCGTTACCGGCATCAGCATTCAGCCTTGCGCGGATGTGGGTCGGATCGCGGTTGAAAATGACGGCGCGGAACCATTCAACCTGGCCGCCATGGCCCGCGCATTTGGCGAGCAAACCGGCTTGACCCGTTTTCCCGATGACTGGTTTCCCCTTAACTCGATCGCGTTGCTCATCCGCGCCATTGAGCGCGTCCGCAGCGAAAAGACGCATCCGCCTCTCAGCGACGCGCATTGTTCCATCGGCACCTTCTTCTATGTGGACGACGATAACAAGCCATTCTGCCTGAGCAGTTTTTTTGATCTCGACCGCTTCCTGCGTGGCATGGCCAATATCAAGCCCCAGGCAGAACAGGGCCTGATCAAGCGCCAGATTTCCAAGATCCGTCAGTTCGGCGAGTTGTCGAAATGCCTCGACCTGAGCAAGACCCCTAAAGGACTCACCTTCCAGCGATTGCTGCGCAGCCTGGACGCATGGGAAGACAAGCATGAGGGTCGATCCGAGGGGTGGGCGCAGCGCGGCTTTAACGGCATCTTCGTAGCCGGCATGCACTTCATGGATGCGCACAGCTATAACTTGCGCCGCCTCAGGCGGTGCATCATCCAGTACGTTTCTACCGATGGGCAACTGATTCCATTCTGCAGTTACAATGCCGGGGCGCGGCTTCGCGATAGCGAGGAGTTGACGCGCATTGCCAACAAGCTTTCGAGTGGCGTTGTCGCACCGGCCAGCTAGTTTTCGATGCGGGATGATGAGCGTGGTTCGTCAGTTTGTCTGCCGTGACCGAGTATGTACGGTTTGCCTCTGTCGCAAATGGTGAGCCGCTCCAGCTTTTTAACTGTCCCAGGGCCGGTGGTCCCCCCAATGATGATCAGTACGTCGCTTCTCAAGGTAATGCTGACCTGCTCCAAGAGGCCAGCATTACGGCACCTTGCCGCTCTCCTGCTTTTTTCCGGTTCTGTATTGACAACAGCAATAGCGCAAACCGCTTTTCCCCGCGATGCAGTTTCGATTCCCGCGTTTGGGAGCGGTGAAAGTCTGGATTCGAGCTTGAAGGCAGCCAACCAGTGCGGCGAGAACTCACTCATCGTGCTGCCGAAGGTTATCTTTCAGTTCGGCGCAGAGAGTGATTCTGTCCACCAGTTCGCCGAGGAGACTCAGGCCCTCAAAAACCTTCCGGCAAACTCGCAGGTCTGGCTGCATGTGGGCGTTGCTCCCAATGCGATGACTGGCAAGGAAACCGAAAAGCAGCTCACCGATCAGGTTGACGGATTTCTGAAGCAGGCGCCTCTTTCCGCCCCGATTGTGCGCGGAGTAATCATCGAGCCCGGCTCGCCGCGGACGGCCCCCGATCTCTTCGTCTTTGCGTTGCTGCGTTTGGCTGTCGGAGCGAAGTCGGGCAATCCGGCTCTGCGGCTGGCTTTTGTCTTTCCCGCTGGATTCATCGGTCAATACGGCGACACCGCCAAGCGGCTCGCGCTCTATGCTGATCTCTTGGGTACGACCGACGCGCAGGGGTGGCGCTCGGACGCAGCGTGGATTGCCGAACACGCGCTCAATAAGCCCCTCATCCTCAAGCTCGAGAGCGGGCCTGACTCAACCGCTTCGTATCTGAATGCCGCGCTTGCGGCCTCGGGTTCAACGGTCGAGATACTTTGGTCTACGCCGCCCGATGCCGCTGCGGCCAATCGACTCTGCGCCGCCGATAGTTTCTTGACACGTTCTCTTCCCGCCAATCTTCTTCGTCTGAATGACAAGGCGTTGCCTTTCACCCTCGGGGTGGACGGAGCGAAGAGCGAGGATGCCGGCTGGTTTGGCAGCGGGCAATCGGGCGATATGGTTGTGCTGGCGCCGGTGCATGGCGTTGCAGATCGCCCCAGAACGGTAACTCTCCGAGGACCGGCAAAAGCGCAATATGAGATTCAATGGTTCGATGCGGAAACCGGAAATAGCATCCCAGTCAGCGAGCCAGTTCAGACCGCCCCGGGCCTGACCGCAACCTGCGCGTTCGGCAGCCAATTTGCATTAGTCAGCGTTCACCAAAGGAGCAGCTCAGAGACAGCGGTGTACAACCATGTCGAGGTCAAGGGTGGGGTCGATCTCACGGTGGAAGAGATCATCGCCCGTTGGCAGCAGTATCGCGAAGCGCAGAAGCGGCGTCTCGACAACTACCAGGCTTCGAGCTTCCTGAGCCTTCACTTCGAGACCACAAACGTTGCGCAGGCCTTCGACATCTCCATGCGCCACAAACAGTTTTTCGAACGCGGCGGCAAATTGGAGCTGGAGCAGACCGAGTTCTACGTGAATGGCGTAAAGTTCAGCAACGAGCATGAATTTCCGCTGCCCCAGCTGGAGCCGGAAAAGGTGTTGACGCAGCCGCTCGAGTTGACGCTGAATGATCGCTACGCCTATAAACTCCTGGGCACGGAAATGATCGATGGCGTCCAGTGCTTTGTTGTGGGCGTGGAACCGAAATCGCCGGATGAGAATCTTTACAGCGGCAAGATTTGGATTGACGGCGTCAGCTTCCGCGAGGTGCGCCAGACGCTGAGCCAGCGAGGCGCCAAGAGCAGCATCGTGGTCAATGTTGAAACCCAGAACTTCGCTTTAGTGAACGACGGTCAGGGCGGTCAGTTCAACTTGCTCAGCTCTATCTCTGCGCAGCAAACGCTTAATGCCGCGGGCCGCGATTTTCAACTTCAGAGAGCATTGAAGTTCTCGGATTACGCCATCAACACGCCGCATTATCAGGAAGAGTTGACGGCCGCGCACCGCTCCGACGCGCCCATGTATCGCGATACCGACCAGGGACTGCGCGAACTGAAGATGGTCAAAGGTGAGCGGGTTTTGCAGCAGAGCAGCAACAAGCGCATCGTCTCACTGGTGGGCGGCGCCATGTACCAGGGGACTTTCAATTTTCCGATTCCCATCGCGGGTATCAGCATCGCCGATTTCGATTACCGACACACCGGCGCGCAGCTTTCGATGTTCTTTGCCGGACCGATACTGATCACCGATCTCTCAAAACAGTATGGAACCAAGTACCGTCTGGCGGCGGATCTAGCGCTTTCCGCGCTGCCCGGTGAGAACCGGGTTTATTGCACGGCGAACTGTTCCCCTGCCACGCCAACGAATGAAGACATAGGAGAAGAGGTATGGACATGGGAACAGACGGTCGGTGCCCGTGCGTCCTGGCAAGCCACGCCTCACTTCAGCGCGACCGCATTTACCTATCTGGCATATGACATTTATCGCAGGACCAGCGATACCGTTAAAGCCTATGAGCCGCCGCGCAATGGTGTGGCTGTTCTGCCGGGCCTACAGCTCCGGCTTACCGAAAAGGGCTATATCTTTACTGCCGATGGCACGCGCGGCGAGCGCATTGCCTGGAGACAATTCGGATGTTCCCCGGCGTCCCAAACACAAAATCCAGATACATGTACTGAGCCTTCCCAGCCATCCGCGCAGCAGAGCCCGCAGAGCGCCTACACCCTCTATGACGCAGACTTCAACAAGGATTACTACATCCGCAAATTCACCAAGGGCGGATGGGATATGGCTTACTACGGCGGAGATCAGTTAGATCGCTTCTCGCGATACTTTCCTTCCTTCTTCTCCAGTCCGCGCATTCACGGCATTCCCGGCGGCACAGATTCCTTTGACGCTATCGCCATGGCCAACGTCCATTACGGCTTCAACGTGATGGACCTGATGAAGTTCGAAGGCATGTATAGCTACGCGCGCGCGCGCAACTTGGACGAGTCCAGTCACTTCCGGAAGTTCGACGGCCTGGAGACTAACTTCAATACCGCCGGACCCAAGGGCACTCTGGTCCAGGGCACTGTCTCTTATGCACTGGACGGAAACATTCCACGTTACAATTCGCGTTGGGGATTCACAGTCATGATCTTCAAGCCTTTTTGATTGATCCGACCGATGACTACTGACAATAAGACGGCGCTGGTTACAGGTGCTTCGGGAACCTTGGGCGCGGCCATGGCCCAATCTTTGGCCGCGGCGGGATGGCGTGTCGCCGTTCACTATCATCGCGGCCAGCAGTCAGCCAATAGCGTCGTCGAGAACATTCTCGCCGCCGGCGGAGAAGCTCTGGCCGTCGTCGCCGATCTCACCAATCAACCAGGAGCAGCCGCGCTCTTTGAACGAATCGAGGCGCAATTTGGCCCGGTCGATTGCCTGGTCAACAATGCGGGCATCAACCGCGATGTGCTGCTGGCCTTCATGTCAGATCAGCAGTGGGACGACGTCATCAACACCAATCTGCGCGCCACCTACGTTTGCTCGCGACTGGCCGTGCTCGGCATGATGCGCAGCGGCGCTGGAAGCATCTGCAATATCGTTTCGCCCAGCGGCGTGCGCGGCCAGGCCGGCCAATGCAATTACGCCGCCTCCAAGGGAGGCATGATCGCTTTCACCAAATCGCTCGCGCGCGAGGTGGGGCGCTTCAACATCCGCGTCAATGCCGTCTGCCCAGGCGTGGTGCCAAGCCCCATGTCGGCCAAGTACATCGAGAAAGAAGAGAGCCAACTGCTCTCGCAAATTCCTTTGGGGCGTTTCGGCAAGCCAGAAGAGATTGCTCCCCTTGTTGCCTTTCTGGCCTCGCCGCAAGCCAGCTATATCACGGGCCAAGTGATTGCCGTAGACGGAGGGCTGATCTGACCCCGGTACTTGATCCTATCTATTTTTAAATGAGCAACTTGCTAATATTATTTTGGGTATCACAGAAGCGGCAAAGCTTATCGCGCTATAATGCGTCGAAGTCCAAAACAGCTTTCAAAGCGTACTGAACATTCGGAATCATCCTTTGATTCATGAATCGTAAGACGGAGGCTGATTACCATGACGAGTAAATTCGCACGTTGGCAAGTTGGAGTTTCACTCCTGCTTATGCTTTGTCTGCCGTTGACACTTCACGCGCAGTTGTCCAAGCAAGATCAAGAAGCGGCCAAACAAATGATCGCGGGAACCGTGTATCTGCGGCTGGATGTTCCCCTTCGATCTGAAGTCGGGGGCTGGGGAGTCGGCTCGGCGCCTTTGCTCGAGGTTTCGCCCACAAGCCACGACACTGCCCGTCTGCTCGGTCAAGAGATGAATAATAAGGAGATGAGCGCGACATCGAGATTCAAGAAGCGCGAGCGTGTTAACTATGTGTTTTATCCGAACTATCCCGTACACGCCGGGGCACTGACAATGAACGGCGACGAAGTTAAGTTGATGTTGGAGGGATTCAAACCCATCAATTACGAAGTCACGATCAACTTCATTCAGATCAAATCCCTCGATGATTTTATCAAGGCTTTTAATCAGACTTTCTCAAAAGTTCCGCTCCAGGACGAACATCCTGAATGGCCCGCCGATGTGCGCACTGCAATCGCAGAACATCGGCTGATTGCAGGCATGACCAAGGAACAGGCTTTCGACATTGTCGGTGTTCCGCTCGACATCAAGTCCGAGGATACAAATGGAGTTCACATGGAAATCTGGCATCCACGGCAAGATAAAGGGCAGGCAATCGATCGCCGAGGTCATATCCAGGATCTGGGAACCACAGGTTTTCCGGTGCAACTAAAATTCGAAGATGGCAAGCTGAAAGTTATTGGTTAGGCGGCTGAGAACTGTAATCGCTGCCTCAATGGGAAGCGCCAAAGAAAGACCAAGACGCACGATAGCTGAGTTCGACGGAAACGCCAAGTTTTACGCAACGCTCAAATTGAAAAGGGGAGAATTCACATGAAACGCTTTGTCATTCCCGCAGTATTGTTTTCACTCTGTCTTGCCCTTCCGGCGCCTTTGATGGCCGGGCGCCACAGCGTCAAGGAGTACAAGGACAAAGAAACAACCGTCGACATGAAGAATATGAACCACATCTTTGTCGGATGGGTCGATATGGGCTCCGATGAGTGGGCGGCCCACGGCTACGCCAGCAAAGCTGAGTGGGACGCCGTCATTGGTTCGCTGAACGCTGCGTTTGTGTCCAACCTGCAAGCGACATACCTGAGCGGCAAGACCGTCGTTGGGGCCAAAGACAAGAATGATACCAACGCGGCAGGCTCTGACCTGTATATCAAGTTCTCCGATGTTCATGTCGCCTATGACGACTATCACCTGATCCTATCCATTCACTTCATCGATCCCAAAACCAATACCGAAATTGGGAGCATTCCTGTGCGTCCTTATTACGGAAACGATTGGGGCTTGAGAGGTTTTCTGACGGAAGCACTCAAGCAAGTCGCTGCGAAGGTGCATGTTGAAGTTACAGGTGAATCCAAAGGCAAGAAGTAGCCGCCAGAGCGGAAGCCAAGTAGTTTTTGCTCGATTCTTTGAGAATGGGAGAGCTGAGTATGAGAAAGTCTTTGCGTAGTTTGCTGGTTGCCGGCTTCGTGTTTGCCTTTGCGATTGCCCTGGATGCAGGCACGATCGAAAATCAAGGTAAGGCATGGCTTGATGCCCAAAAAGATCCTCCTGCAATCAATGTCAGTGGCGTGTGGGATTCGGAACTTGGCGACTTGGCGCTCAAGCAAGCCGAAGGAAGCCGGGATGTTGAAGGCAACGGAGGCGGGTACGAACTCACAGGAGCAGTGAGCGGCAAGACCCTTTACCTGGTTTTTGCTACCAAACACGGCACAGTGGATTACTGCGGCGTGGTAAACTCCGAGAGCGACAGCGTCCTTTCCGGAAAGTACTATACTCGACTCTCGCGGCTGAGATTCGGTGCGGGTCTTTGCCAGGAAAAAAGCAGACAGCTAGTCATGAGGAAGAGATAGGCTGGCATAGCTGTCAATCACGTAGGTTAAACTGGACAGCCGCGAGTATGCTGCTCCCGTAAAGGGTAGCCGCATACTTGTAGCTGGCTGTTTGTCTAGGGGTTTCCATAAGATTCGCCGAGGTCCGAGACGCTTGCGCTTCGATAAAGGCGGGCAATCCTTGTTGACATTCGCGACTATTTCTTCAGTCGTATCGGGATCGTTTTTGATGCGGATGACAGAATCCCCTTGGCATAAACTCCGGTCAATTGCGCGGCGCCTTCGGCCGTCAGCTTGACGGAAAACGCGACCATATCTTTCTTCCAGAGCAGCAGATACGCCTTCTTTCCGCTGACCACGCCGGTAACATCCCACCCATCGGCCGTCCCAATAATCCTTCTGCCACCCTCACGCTGAGTGAGAGCAACCAAGCCCCAGTCTCCTCCGTTCCAGATTCCGGTCACATTGATTGCAGGACGATCGATGTTGGCATCAAGCCAAGCCTTGCCTTCCTTTTCCCCGGTCTGACCATGCAACAGAACTGTACAGGCGAATCCCAAGACAATCAATGCGGCGACTCTTCGCATTTTCCAACTCCAATCTTTCATTTTGGTTATTCGACCTTCCCGGTGCTCAAGGACCAGGTACTCAGAGCCGTCAGCGCCAGCGTGGATTTGCTATCCGCTTCACTCAGCAAGAAAAGGTTGTGCACAGGAGAATGCGGCTTGAAGATTACTTGCTGCTCGATATAGTAAGTCTCGCCCGCCTCGGCTGTGAATATGAGCAGGCTCCGGCTCTTGGCCTCAGAGCAAAAGTAATGCAGACCAGGTTCCAAAGTCAGAAAAAAGTAAGTCCCACTGACATTGACTCCCCTCCACTCGCCGTCCACCGCGACCTTGCTTTGAAACGAAGCCAGAGAGTGATGCGGCCGGAAGATATAGACCAAAGCCTTGTCCGCGGTTTGTGTGCCCGAGGGGTGAGCGCTCGTATCGCTGAGAACGTTGTAGCTCACTCCCTTCTCCGGTGCCCCGCAGGCCTTCAGTTCGCGCTCTTGCCGTGAGTCAGGATAGGCGTCTTGTTGGGTTTGACAGAGCGCAGGCAAGGACACGGCGCATAGAAGCATCAGGAAAATTCTTACAAGACGCATCGCTTTCACTTTCGACCGGAATGTTTAGATTGACATTTCAGTCTGCTTACATGTGCACATCAACACTACTGCTCACAGGCACGTCGGTCAAGCGCTTACGCCACGGGAAGGGCAGGCGCTGCTTGAGTAAGCTCCAACGGGTGTCCTGGTACGGGTCCGTTTGGTTGCCATAGATGGGATGATAAGTCTCGATACGCTCGCGGCCGGGAATCTTGATGCCGAAATCGTTTAGCTGCATGAAGTGGCGCATTTGCAGCTTGTAGCGGCCTTCAACGCCAAAGATCAATTCGAGCAGTCGTTCATTGAGCCAGACAATGTGGCGAAGGCCGAACTCCCACAGATAGGTATAGCCTTTGAAAAACTTCCAATCTCCGGGGGTGGCGCGCCACATGCCAATTACCTCGCGTCGAATCTTCCAGCGCACGAAGTTTAGCTCCTCGGAAGAAAGTTGGCTGGTGCGCACGTTGCTGAAATATCCGTCGTACCAGCGGAAGTCGGAAAGATTGGCGACGCGATCATGGGCGATCATCTCGCCCCGCAGCGGCGTCTTGGGATAAGGAGTCATGATCTGATCCATGACGCTGGTGATGCCCATCTTCTTGATGAACTGATAGTTCTCGCGCATACTCTCCGGATCATCTTCGGGCAACCCGTTGATGATGCCGGCAATGACGATGATGCCTTCTTTTTGGAGGGCCGCGACGCCTCGCTCAATAGTGTCGAGGGTGTTGGGTTTATGCATGGTCCGCAGGTTTTTAGGCGAGCCGTTTTCGATGCCGAGAAAGATTGAGACAAAGCCAGCCTCGACCATTTTCTTGGCAATATCCGGGCGATGGGCGAAGCCGATGGGGCTGGCCTGGGTGGTGAACATCAGGTCCTTCAGCTTGAGCCGGATGACGCCATCGCATAACTGCTCGAAGCGTTCCATGTCCAAGGTGATGTTGTCGTCGGTGCAGAAGATATGGCGCGCGCCACGGCTGTAGGCGTCTTCAATGTCGGCCAGCACACGCTCCAGGGGAAACATGCGGAAGGAGCGGCCATACATCTCGCGAATACTACAAAAGTTGCATAGATGCAGGCAGCCGCGCGAGGTCTCGATAACATCCGCCTTGCGGAAGTACATATGAAAACCATTGACCAGACGTTTGTCGCGCGCGGGAATGCGTACGCGTGAAAGGTCTTCAAGAGGCCGCGCCTGGTTGTGGCGAAATACGCCGTCTTCCTTGTACGAGAGACCGAGGATAGAATCCATCCCCTTGCCGCCAGCTTCAACGCTATCGAGCATTTCGCCAAAGGCGAAGTCGCCCTCGCCCCGCATGAGGAAGTCCCATAGGCCGACATCTTGTCCGGTCGCGATGGCTTCAGAAAACAAAGTCGCATGATAGCCGCCGAGCACAGTTTTGATCCGGCCATCGAATTGCTTGGTCAAGTAGGCAAACCCAGCTGTGGTCTCGTATTGAAACGTCATGGAGGTGAAACCCACGACATCCGGCTTGAACGTGCGCAGCAATTCGAGGAAGCGCGGCCCCGCCTGCTTGCGCCACACCACCATGTCAGCCACGCGCACATCGTGATTATCGATTTGCCCGGCGATAGTCGCCATAGCAACGCTGGGCGGCTCCCACTGGCGGCGCGGAACCCAAGGCGATGTGGCGGGACTCTGAATCAGCAATGCTTTCATTCGGCCTCGATCTGGAGTGCGCCTCATCTACCGAAAAGACGCTAAAATGTTTCATCGCCCTAGCTTATAGAAATCACGTCGTGCTGATAGTAGCCTTGCCAACTGACAGCTTGGCGCTGATCAAAGCCTCGATGCGCTCCACTGTATCCAAACTGTGAACGTCAATCTCCCTCGGCAAAAATTCGATAGCGTAGCGGCTTTCGATGAAGTCTACCAGACCCAACATGCCGATGGAATCGATAATGCCGCTGGTAATCAGAGGCATAGAGTCCTCGATGGTATCGGCCGGCGCATCGGGCAGATAGTTACTGGCAACAAACGCCCTGATATCGGATTTAATCTCCACGGTTCAATCCTTCCGCGATTCGTTCCAAGGCGAGGTAGTCGATTTTGCCTCGGCTTCCCTTCGGTATGGCATCCAGAAAGTGGATGCGGTCGGGCAGCATGTAAGGCGGCAAGCGGCGCCCGCAATGTACTTTTACCTCGGCCAAGGTAACGGCGGCAACGCCGTTAAGGCGCAGAAAAGCGGTGATGACTACGCCCTTCGATTCGATCTCGACGCCAACCACGGCCGCTTCCAGTATATCTTCTTGTCCAAGAAGAGCGGCCTCAATCTCCCCCAGTTCAATGCGAAAGCCGCGGCGCTTGACCTGGCGGTCGAGCCGCCCGAGAAACTGATAGCTTCCATCGGGAGATATGGACACTCGGTCGCCAGTGCGGTAATAGCGAACGCCGTCGAGCGAGACAAAGCTCCGCTCAGTCTCTTCAGGACGATTCCAATAGCCGCGCATCAGCGAATCGCCGCCCGCTAAAAGCTCTCCACTGTTCTCATCGATTCGAACCGCGGCGTAAGGACAGGCATGGCCGATGGGAAGCGGTTGCGCGCCATCGAAATTGTCAGGCACGCGGAGCCAGGTCACCACATTGGTCTCGGTCGGGCCATAGAGATTCGCGCAGAGCGCGGCTGGAACGGCTGCCTGTAATCGGGCCAGGCTGGGGGCAGGGAAGACTTCGCCGGCAAAGAGAATCAGGCGCAGATCGGAATAGGAATGTGTGGCCATGCCGCCCTCGCGCAACATCCCGGCAAGAATGGAAGGCACGGAATACCAGCAACTGATGCGGGCTTCGCGCACAAACTGCGCGAGGAATCGCGGCATCCACACGACGTTATCGGGAACCAGCACGGCGGTTGCGCCACACAAGGCCATGTTGAAAATGTCGAAGGTGGAAAGGTCGAAGCCCAGCGGCGAAGGACACGCGATGCGGTCCGCGGAGACAATCTGAAATTCGCGAGCGGTCCAGCGAACAAAGGCGCTCACCGCGCGGTGAGAAAGCTCCACGCCCTTAGGCCGCCCGGTTGAGCCGGAGGTAAAGAGGATGAAGGCTGTATCCTCGGCCGTCATCCACGGCAACAGCGCAATATTGGTCTCATGCGCATTTGCATCGGGCCAGTCAATGGCTGCGCCTGAACGCAGGTCGACGATGCGCAGTGGTGCGCCGTCGCCCTCAATCAGCAGGCGAGCCCCGCACTCCTCTAGAACCGCACGGACGCGCTCTTGCGGCCAGCGCGGATGAATGGGGACATAGATGGCCCCGGCGAGCAGCGATGCGAAAACAGCAATGATCGCATCGCTGTTTTTTGGCAGAGCCAGCGCAATGCGATCCCGGGGTTGAATTTCATGTTCGCAAAAGCACAGAGCCAGCGATTGAGCTTGGGCGAACAGTTCGCCGAAGGTCGTGACTCGCTCCTCTTCGACGATGGCCGGGGCATCGGGCGTGGCCGCCGCGCTCTGCCGGAGCCACTCATGCAGAAGGTCGCAAGCGGGCTTGGAGTCAGGCTCGGGCAAGCGTCACCCCCCACGCGAAGCCGATCCCCGCCGAGGCAAATAACAGCAATTGGCCGGGACGAATGAGTCCTTCGTTGCGCATCTCCGCATAGTTGATAACCAGGTCGCTGGCGAAGGTGTGGCCAAACTCCGCCATGCGAGTCGCAGGCAGGCCACCCTCAGGCAACCCCACAATCCTCCGGAAGCCCTCGCGATCGCGGCGGCTGATATTCGAGTAAATGAAATGATCCACATCGTTCAAGCGCAGCCCGGCATCCGCCAGAACCTTGTTGGCCAGGCGGAAGAGATGGAGATAGAAAATGGGCATCACCTTGTGTTCGATCATGACGGCGTCGGCGGTCAGTTGAATGCGCCCATCGTTCTGTGTGAGGGAAATGGCTTGGTGCAGATGGCCCAGCATCATGGCCTCAACGCCAAGAATCAGCGGCCCCTGCGCACCCTGGCGGCGCAGCACGACGGCGCTGGCAGCGTCGCCCTGCACGGTGATCGGCAGCAGCGAACGGTTGTCGCGAGGCGCGGTATCGCCGGTAACCAGCAACGCGGTCTGTATGCGTTCATCCATGCTCATCCAGCCTAGCGCGGTCTTGACGGCCATATGCAGCGCCCCGCATCCGCCCGCGCGAAAGCTGAGGTTCATTGAAGTCTCCGCCCCCAGATCGACGCTGAGCCGGTGGGCAAAAGAGATGGATTGGGTGTTTTCGCCGGGGAAAGTACTGTAATCCAGGATCAGGTCGATATTTTGTGCCGCGATTCCGGCCTCATCGATAGCTGCCTTGGCAGCTTGCAACACCAAGTCGTAGGGTTGCCGATCCCTGCAAACACGCACGCGGCTGAGTCCGAGATTGTCCAAGGCTCTCTGCCTGGCCAGAGGAGTGAGCGGTGCGAGCGTTGTCTCCACGCGGACCTGCTCCCGCTCCAGGATCTCTGCCACGCTCTCTTCGTTGGGTGGCACGGCGTAAGCTGCCGCGGCGATGCGTACATTCAGATTCAAAATAGCTCCAGTCGCAGTGCGACGTAGCCGCCGTGAGCGGATCTTCCCAGCAGCAGCGCCTTGCCACGCCCTGGGCGATTGCTCAATGCAAGCAGCAGATGTAGCAAGCCTCCAGCATCTCCCATCCCTGCGGCAACGGCCTGCGCGGGGTAGATCAACGAATCCTCGCTAACGAGGTCGCGGGCCGGCAGGCTAGAGGCGCAAGGTGCGCCCGTGCCAGTGCAGATCGTGAAGTCAGGCAAATCATCGCCCAGCAACTGACGCACGCTGGCTCGCGCATCGCCGCCCGCCGCCCAGCGTCCAGAGCCCAGAGCGGCATACGGATGAGCCGCTGGACGGATCGCTGATTCCAGCACCATGGCCACCATGCCTTCGCCGGGAATAAATCCGTCCGCTGAGGTCACCGGCTCATTGTTGAAGCAGGCCGGCGCCAGCAGATCAGCCACTTCATACCACTCATAAACGGCTTGGGTGAGCGTGTCTCCGGCCAGCACAATGGCCAGATCGGCCTGCCCATGCCGCAACAGGGAAGCGGCTTGCAGCAGCGCGGACTCCGCCGCAAAGTTCTTGCTGCTGACCGTCACATTGGGTCCGCGCAGATCGTGAAAAAGTGCAACATGACTGGCCGGCGAATTGCCGAGCGTCTCGGGAAAAGTAATAGGATCGGTTCCCGCCCAGCCATTTGTGGCGGCGCTTTGATAAAAAGCCTCAGTAAGTTCCACACAGCCCAGGCCGCTCGCGAGAAAAACGGCAATGCGGGATCGGTCCATCACGCTGAGGTCAACGCCAGCGTCTTGCAAGGCCAGCGATGCAGCCACCAGCGCCCACGCCGAAAGACGATCAAGCCGCCGAGTCTTCACGCCCGGCACAATGCCGGCAGGGTGAAACGGCTCAACCAGAAAAGCGCGGCGCAAACCCGAAGTGGTCCAATCTGTGATAGCTCCCGGTTGCAGCGGCGCAGCCGAAATGAGTCCGCCCAGTGGACCATAGGGAGTCACGGAGCCGATTCCGGTAATCACGGGCAGGTTCATGTTCATGCGCGGTGACTCCCAAAGACCAGCGCGGCATTACTACCGCCAAAGCCCGCTGAAACCGACATGGCCATCGGAAGCGGCTGACGGCGCAACTCGCCTCGGAGCCAGTCGACCTGATCGCTTTCTATCGGATCGGTGAGCCGCAGGGTAGGGTAAAGCGCGCCGGCCTGTATCGCCGTGATTGTGATGGCCGCCTCCAGCGCGCCAGCCGCTCCCAGGCAATGTCCGAAGTACGATTTTGTCGACGAAACCGGAATCGGCCGTCTGCGTCCATGAAATGCGCGTTCATACGCATGTGTTTCCGCAATATCGTTCAGCGGAGTTCCGGTGCCGTGCGCATTCACGTAGCCGACTTCGTCGACGTTACAGGAAGCCATCTCCAGGGCGCGCTGAATGCACGCGGCCAGCCCGATACCGTCCTTCTGCGGCGCGGTGGGATGAGAGGCGTCGTTAGTCATGGCCCAACCTCGCAAGACCGCCAGAATTCGGGCGTCGCGTTGCTTGGCGTGAGCCAGGGTCTCCAGCACCAGCACAGCTGCGCCTTCGCCGATATTCAGCCCATTGCGGTTCTGGTCGAAGGGACGGCACGGCTCCGGGTCAAGTGCCTGCAGCGAATTGAAACCGCTCAGCGTGAAGGGACACAGCGCATCGCTGCCCCCAGCCAGAACTATGGGAACGGCGCCGTCCAGCAGCATGTTGGCACCTAGCGCAACCGCTATTGCTCCTGATGCGCAGGCCACCGAGACAGCGCAGGCCGGACCCTGAATCTCCAGATGCTCTCCCACTGAAGCGGCAACTCGCGACACAGGATACGATGCGGCTCGCGCCAGCCCTCCGTTGCGATACCAGGCAGCCGGTCCTCGGGATATCTCGGGATCGATTTCAGTGAGACCCGCAACCGTGCTCGCCATCACGATGCCGCTCTCGCGCAAAGTATCACAGTTGACATCAGCCACAGCGTCGCGCGCCGCCGCCATCGCCAGCCGGTCAGTGCGGGAGTAGCGATGCTCCTCGGCGAAGGCCGGCAAAGCGTTGATTGTAGCGACCGTTCCGTGAAAGCCGGGATACAACTCCGTCGCTGGCGTCAGGCAACACTCGCCTGCCAGCATCCCAGCCTGCAAGCGAGACAGACCGACGCCATAAGGGCTGACCACGCCAATGCCCGTCACAACAATGGTCTTTTGCGCATCAATCACGAGGATGAACCGGCCAGAAATCGAAGAAATTTACCCACTGATCATAGTAATTCGCCAACCGTGCTTCGAGAAACCGCACCGCCTGGCACAAGCCGATGCGCTGGTCTTCGTCGCGATTGCCGGAGCACGCGGGAAAAATCGGTTCGCCCAAAAGCACTCGATAACGCAGCCAGCCGCTGCGAACCACAAAGCCGGGAAGCACCGGCGCGCCCGAGACCCGCGACAACAGAAAAGGCCCCAGCGGAAAGTCCGCAGGCTCCGCGAAAAACGGAACCGCCGCGGAGTGACGCGGATGGTAGACGCGATCTCCCTGGATGGCGACAATCTCATTCCGGCGCAATGCCTGCAATAACTCAATGGTGGCCCGCGCGCCGCCTCGCAGGTCAACAATCCGCAGCCGCTCGTTACTCATCCGGTCACGCAGCATTTTTTCCGCGGGCTTGTCCTCAACCACGCGCGCCACATTCACCGGACGGCCGTGCATCTCCAGCAGCCGCGATGCAAACTCCGGATTGCCCAGATGCGCCGTCCAGACGATCAACCCGTTGCCAGCCTGTAAACATTGGTCGATCACAGCCGCGCCGCGATCACCGTCCTTGAGCATCGCGAGCAGTTGCGCGTGGCTGGCCTGGGGTACAAAGGCATAGGAAACAATCAGGTCGCAAAAGGAATAGAAGACGCGATATACCTTCCACTGCAACGCCAGCCCTCGCCGGCCCGAGACTCGGCGCAGATTGCTGGACACGGCGCGCCGCTCATTCTTCAACATCAAGAAAAAGACCAGCGCGGTTACAGCAGCAAGTGGAGACTGCACGAAGCGAGGCACCGTGCGCACGGTAAAAAACGCGATGCGAAGCGCCGCTACGTTGTGAAAGCCATGCCCGTACCAGCGCTTCAATGCCCACCCGCTTGCGTCAGTTCGCTGATCTCGCGAATTACCTTGCGCTTCAGCACCGAGTACATATGAAGAATATCCGTGTCGTCGTAACCGATGGAGCGCAGCGTGCGCACGGCGGCTTCGACCGCGGCGGCATTGTTCATGCCAAAGCGGCGATGATACTCCATCTGAATTTCATTCATCTCGTGCTTCGATAGCGTGGGCGTGCCCATCGCCATATCGTTGTATGAGAAGCGGCTGGTCAGCCCCATCCGCTCGGCATCCCAACCCGCATCGATAGCCTGCTGGTTGATTTCGCAGCCAGGAAAATAGCGCAAACAAAAGTGGTAGGGCAGAAGGGAAGGTTTCGGCAGTTCACCCAGCCAGTCCAGCGTGCGCTGCGCCATCTCCCTGGTTTCAGTGGGAAAGCCGTACATCGTCGAGATATTGACAGCCACATTCTGCCGCTGCGTGTAGGTAATAATCTGGCGCGCCTTCTCCAGGTTGAGATGTTTGCGCACCAGATGCTGAATCTCTTCCGTCGCGGATTCGACCGCATAGGTAAACCAGACGGCGCCCGCTTCCATCGCTCGATCGACAAACTTTTCGCTGGCAATGTCAGCACGCAGGCCGTTGACAAAGTACATCCGCAGCTTGAAATTCGCAGCCTGAATCCTGTCGAATAAATCCAGCGAGCGCTTCACGTCAACGTTGAAAATGTCGTCGACGATATAGAAATCCCGAATGCCGTGCCGGTCGTAAAGCGCGGCAATCTCCTCAAAGATATTGGCGGCGCTGCGCAGCCGTATGCCCTTCCAATGGCTGAAGCAATACGTGCAGCCATAGACGCAGCCGCGGCTGGTCAGCAGCACTCCCTGACGCCGGTGATTATAGGCATAGCTAAGCTGCCCCTGATATTGGTCGATGTCGATCAGATCATAGGCGGGGAAAGGCAGCGCGTCGATCTGCGCGCTTTCCAGCCGCTCCGCATTCTCCACCACCCGGTCGCGGTCCCGATAAAGAGCTCCCGCAACCGTGCTGGCGGAAGCCCCGGAAAGCAACTCGACGAACGCCTGCTCGCCTTCGCCTTGAACGGCAATCTCTATCTCTGGCACTTCTTCGAAAAGCCGCTGCTTGTAAGCTTTGACAATTGGTCCGCCCACAATCAGAGTGGCGTCGCTATTGCCGCGCGCGAGCGATGCTACGCGCTGCAGTTCCTCAAGAAAAAATGCGATGGAGCGAAGGCCAATAACATCGGGCTGGAATTCTTGCAAAACTTCCTTGAAACGCTCGTCGTCAGGACAGGAGAGCGACGATTCTACGATCCGCACTTCGATGCCGGGCAGTGCGGTGCGGGCGCTCGCTGCCAGATACATGAGACCAATGGGAGGAACATGCATCTCGTAGGGCATGGTCGTGCCCACCCACTTGTTCATGTTGTTACATTCCACCAGCAATACCCGCGAGGGTTTCATCTTGTTGGTGGTTGGCATGGCCAGACTCCTGAAAAGTTAGTTCTTGGCCGCGACTTTAGCGTCGACCGCTGCTGCCAGTGTCTTTATGCTCTGCCATGCGTTCTCGTCTATCTGGCTGTCGACCAGTTTGATTCCAAAGCGCCGTTCAATCTCCAGAATCAGTTGCAGGATGTCGATGGAGTCGATCTCCAGATCGCCCCCAATCAACTGCTGATCGTCGCTCAGGTCCGCGGCTGTTCGGTCCTTGATCCGCAGTCCGGAAATAATAATCTCTTTGAGTTGTTGCGCAGTATTTTCCATGGTGATATCTCGTCAAGGATAGCATGGCGCGGCTGCAAACTGACGGCTGTTTCGCCACAGCAGCCGAAGCATTTGCATCACCCGATGACAGAACGAGTCCGCGCAATACGGGAGATGGAACACAAAGAAACTATCCTCAAATTGGATAAATTGAGGAAAGCCAATGTAAGTGATTGAAATCGATAGACGTAATCGAAGTCGAAGCGACGATCTTCGTGTATAGCGTAGAAACTTGAAGTTTTGTTCCATAAAATATTAACTACAAATGAGTTACCTGTTGGAACTATAGGTCCGACTTCGCGCATAATCTCCACCAAATCTTCGACACCAACTGGACTTCGACGCAGCAACTGGAATCGAATGATCTGGTTAGCATCGTGTGACCCGGGGAGTGCATCAAAAAATTGCCTGGGGAAAGCACCCGCCGCTTTCTCACGACGTTCACGCCCAAACGCGGTTCACTTCTCAATCTGTTAGTGTCAGTGCAGCGCCACTTGTTTACCAGTCGAAAGGTTCCCATGCCGCGCCGTACCTCGCTCCATCTCCTTCTACAATCGCTCCTTGGAGGGCGCTGCGCAGGCGTTCTGCTCTCTATCGCCCTGGCTCTCTCCGTCGGCAGTGTGGCCGCTGCCCAATCGCCCATCGGCTCAAGTTCTCCGCAAATCGCGACGAGCAACTCCAGCGACCTTCCTGATGCCCCGCAGCCGCAATCGGCCAACTCTGCCCCTTCCGATCCCGAAGACGCCGATGCCGTAACTCTTCGCAAAACCCCTGTCAACATCCTCAAAGATCAAGCCGCCATCTGGACCAGCCCCGCCAGGATCGACGATCACAGCCTCGCCTACCTGGTCCCGTTTGTCGTTGCAACCACCTTGACTATCACTGTGGATCACAAAGTGATGTCTTCGGCCAAGCTCGATAATCCATCCCTCAACAGTCAGGCCGCGAGCGCCTCCAACGGCCTGCTTGGCGGCTTTGTCGCTGTGCCCGTTGTCATTTACGGCCTGGGCCATATCCAGCACAACGACGAGGGCACGGAAACCGGAATTCTCGCAGGCGAAGCAATGGTCGATAGCCTTGTCCTCGATGAGGCGATGAAGGCTGTCACAAGGCGCGAGCGGCCTACGCTGGACAATGCCAGAGGAAAGTTCTTTCAGAGCGGCATAGGCATGGATTCTTCTTTCCCCTCGACTCACTGCATGATTGCCTGGTCGTCTGCCGCCGTCATTGCCTCTGAATACAACAGTCCCTTCATCAAGCTGACAGCCTATGGCCTTGCTACCGGCCTGAGCGCCAGCCGCGTCGTTGCCCGTGAGCATTTCCCCTCGGATGTTCTCGTAGGCAGCACGGTAGGATGGTTCGTGGGCCGTTACGTCTTCCACAAGCACCACCGGGACGATTACGACTACTAGCCTCAACCACATCTTCCGAACTCAATCGGTACCAGTCTTCCCCGATTTGCGCTCAAAGATGAAGTCGAGCCATAGTTTCCAAAAGTGCGCGGCCGCCGCTTCCAGTGCAGCAGCGTGTTTATGGGCAGAAGAGCGTAAGTCGGCGGCAGCGATGCCCGCATGATGCAATTCACAGGCATGGCCCACGTACCAGCTTTCCAGCCCGGCAGCAGATACTTCAGGGTGAAACTGCAAGCCCAGCGCGAAATCGTCAATTGCAAAAGCCTGATTGGCATAGTTTTCTGTTTTTGCCAGATGCAGCGCGCCTGCGGGAAGATCGAAGGTGTCCCCATGCCAATGAAAAACAGATAGCCCCGTTTCGAGAAGCGGGGCAAACCATTCAGGCGTAGGCGCATTTGTGGCGGCTTGCAGAGGTGACCAGCCGATCTCCGCGCCATGTTGGCCAGGGTAAACGCGGGCGCCCAGAGCAGCGGCCATCAGTTGCGCGCCGAGGCAGATCCCGAGAGTCGGCTTGCGCGCCGCCAATCGCCGGCCGATGCAGGCAATCTCGTCCTTGAGAAACGGATAATCCCGCTGGTCGTAAACTCCGATCGGACCACCGAGAACCACCAGAAGTTCGCAAGACTCAGCCTGCAGCAAGGGAAAATGTGCCTTGGCCAATTCGACGGACTCGATCTCGAAGCCCCGTTCTCGAAGTGGCGCTTCCAATGAGCCAAGGTCTTCAAAGCCAACATGGCTGAACACGAGCGCGCGTTGTGTGCGTATCTGCATGGAAACAGTATAAGTGCGGAGCATGTAACGTCCCCCATGAAAGAGCGTGTAAGGAGCAAACGCCTGTTAGGTTTTCTCGCGGCGAGCAACAATTGCTCCGCACTGCTTTGAGGCGATTTGCAAGCAGGCCATCGGAAGATTTGATCGGTTTAGCGAGCCTGCGCGCGTCTAAAACAGGGCATTTTGTCGTCAAAATGCGCCCTTTCTCGAGGAAAACCACCCTCTTTTCAGGCGAAATTCGCTCGTTTTTGACAACCTATTTCTCACTTAGCGGTGCAAAACGTGCGTTTTCGCGCACATTGAGGGTCATTCCTGAAACTGAGTTTCATTCAGTAATGACGAGGGTATTCTTCACTTTCATCGCTTCGTTTTCTTCTCCGGCTACGTAATTATCTGCAAGGAAATCGGCCGAAAATAAATATTTATAGGGGGGGTGGGGGGGTGCCTTTCGGGGGTATGGACCGGTCGGCCTTTGCGAAGGACCGACCTGAATGTCAATGTAGCAGGATAATTGAATTAATCTGCAAGAACTTCTAGACGGGCACGGCCGAAGCCGTGCCCGCTCAAAGCAACAACTTCCGTTGCTCAGCTTTTCTTCTTGGCAGGCGGATTGGCCACTTGCAGGTAGTTCTTGACATCGAAGACGCCGAAGACGCCGTTGGCGCGGATGGAGGCTATGTCCTTATCAGCCTGTGAGTCCACCACTCCATACAGCGAGACGTGGCCGTTCTGCACCGAGATGCGAATTGGCTTGGCGGGGTCGATGGCATATCGGTTCAGCGACGGGTAGCCATAGACAGCGCGGAAGGTCTGTATCCGAATACGGTTATCAAACGCCGAGACTGGATCGACCTGAATCTCATCCACCACGTTTCGGACGCCGGGATAGTAGTCGACCAGGCCCAAGGCGGAGTCCCTGGAAACATACGAGAGTGCATGACCGCCCAAGGTGACTTCGCCGTTCTGCACGCTGAGCGAGATGGCGTTGAAGGCATTGCCATAGAAGACACGGTCATAAGTCAGCTTTTCCAGCAGCTTATCGTAGAGCACTTGGTCGGGCACCTGTGGGCCGCCGACCTCGATCAGGTTATGCACCCCGGTGATGCCCTTGGTCTTGCGCATACGCTTGTCGGCATCAGCTTTGTATGCATAGAGATCGACGGTTCCGGTCAAGGTGGCTGTGCCTTGGTCTACGCTCACCTTTACGTTGCGATATTCCTTTTTGTTCAGCCGGGCCGCAGCATCGCCGGCGGCTGGATTAACCGCGGACGCATTTGCATCGGACGCCGGAGATGGTGACTGAGCCAGCACTGGGGAAATCTGCGCCAGACTAAAAAAGACTCCGGCAATTGTTGCCAGCGCGGCGCGCGAATTGTGCATCGTCCAAGTCATATTTTTTACTCCTCCATTCGGTTTGAGCATGGTGGTTGTGCCATGAGCCCTTGCGTGAGTTGCCGCAGTCATACATTGAAATTCCGACAGAGGTTGCGGCTCAGCAACTTGTCGTCAAGTATAGACACAACCTCCAGAGAAAAGTTACGCAGGCGTCAGCGAAACCGCCGTGTTGCCTTGAGAACCACTGAAAAGACGCCCGACTCGTCACGAGCCAACTGTAAGGAAACATGACGGTTAATGGCGATTTCTGCCTGAATCAATTGCTGGCTGGTCGTGTTGACGTTGGTTGCATAAGTCAGAGTGAGGTTGCGGCCCAGTTGCTCCTCGACAATAATCCGTGAGGTGGAATTACCCAAGGCTCCCAAATAGTTGGGGTCTACCTTGACGGAGCCCGCGCCGAACAGTCTCTGCACGCGGCTGCTGACGGTGGCGTTCAAAGCACCGCCAAGAAGTGAGTCGGTGGTGGGGTTGGAAAGCGCCTGCTGCTGCTGCTGGGTGTAGAGGCGCTGTTGGCTTTCGGTGCGGCCCAGCGCGAGCAGCGCCACCACGTCGGCCTCCGGCAGCGGAGGATCGGAACGATAGGTGACTGACAATTTCTCCGGAGTTCCGTGCAGGGCCAGCGTAATGTCGTAATCCTCAACGCGAGCTGTGGCGTTCAGGTCGATGGAGGGTTCAATACGGACTGGGTTGGTAAAGAAGATGTCACCCCGCTGCAGCTCATAGCGCGTTCCGGCAATGATGGCGCTGCCCTCGGTGATGGATACGCGGCCGAGAAGCGATGGCGAAGCCACGGTGCCGCGCAGTCGGAGATCGACATTGCCTGCCAGCTTGGCGTAGGCGTTCTGGAAATTCAACTGCGGCGAGGAAGCGATATGCACGTCCAGGCGAATGTGATTGGATGGAGCGTCGAGTGGCGCGATCGTCTCGACGGCGGCAGCCTGCGCGGCCAGCGCAGCTATGTCCAGGTCGGGGCTAACCGTAAAACGCGTGATGAATACATCACCCGAGAGCAGCAAGTTGTTCTCTGGCCCTTGCAGGTGGAGTGTGGCGTCAGCCAGCGAACTGACTCCTTGCGGGTAACGGATGCGAATTCCATTTCCGGTGGCCGTCAAGTCGGCATAAAGACCATGCTGATAGGCCAGGTAGCCGCCAATGCTCAGCAGTCCGCCGCCAGTCATAGCCGTCAGGTTTTTAACTTCCAGCCGATTTTGATTGAACTCAAGCGTTCCATGCAACTTGCTTAGCCCGTTCGGAATGTCCTCGAGGGAAAGCGCCGCGTCCTGGAAGTCGATGCGGCCTCTCAACTCGGGATTCATCAGCGGACCGTGCGCCTCCACCTGGAAGCTTGTGTTTCCACTGGCGGTCAGGTCTGGGTCGAGCGTCTCGGCCACCTTCAAATTGATGGCTCCACTGGCAGCAAAATCGAGTTGCTGCTTATCCTTGAGCGACAAGGTCCCTTGGGCGCGCAAGTCGGTTTCTTCGCCCGTCACATGTAAAGGGTCGAGATGGATGACAGAATGGTCGAGCGTGACGTGAAGGCCTCCTTCGCTTTGTAGAGGAACGCCGGCCACAGTGACCGCCAATTGCTGAATGCGCGCCTCGCCTCGCAGCTCCGAGAGATGTGCCAGAGGTCCTTCGAGGGTGATGGTTCCGGCCAGAGCTGATTCACCACTGAGGCCTCGCACGTGAGCCATCTTCAAGAGCGCACCAATGTTGAAGCGCGAAAACTCCAGTTTGGCTTGGGTCGCATAGTCGCCGGTGAGCGCCGTCTGGCCGTGCGCGGTGAAGTCGCCCGCCTCCAAGCGGGTTGTCAAGTCATAAGTGACCGAGCGATTGGCAGCGCGGGCTTCCAATTCCAGATCGCCCAGTGGTTCACCGTTCATTGTGAGGCCGGGCAAAGTGGCGTGAGCTTCAATGTGCGGGTCGTCGAACGTCCCCGAACCCAGCATGGTGAACCCCAGCTTGCCGGTCACGGTCAGCCCTTTGCTGCGCAACCATTCGATGCGGGCCATATCGATCCCCGCGCCCTGGGCGTTTAACTGGAAGCGGCGGGACTGCAGGTCATAGCTTCCCGTGGCCGCAATCTTTCCGACGTCTTCGCTCACCGTTAACGAGGTCAAGTTGATAATCTGGTTGACGATGTTTGCCTCAGCGCGGACGCGGGCAACGGGTTCGCCGAAGACCGTGCCTTTATCCATCTCGACCCATCCTGAGCCGCCCAGCGCATGGATGGGGCCGTCGACTTGAAGCTGCGCGCTAAGGGAACCAGCCACGGGTAGTCCCGTGCCTATAAACGGCTGCAGATCGTTTAGACCAACCTGACCTGCGCGCAGTCGGAGATGAAGCATAGAGTTGGCATCAAAAGAGGGAATGGGCGCCAGGCCATGCGTGACGCTCCGTGCAACAGCAGCCAGGCTGCCGCCAAGGTCGATCTCAGCTTTCCCCCGGCGTAGCAGACCGTGTGTGATGTCAATGCGGGCTGCCGAATAGCTGCCTGTGGCCTCCACCGAGTCAACGCGAAAGAATTGAGGTTGGCTGGACGCTTGCGCCGCTGGCAATTCGACGGCCAGTTGTGTTGCCTTCACATCGCCTGAGAGGCGCGGGTCGACGAGTGAGCCGTCCCATCTGCCGTGAAAATCGCCTTGGCCGTAAAGTGCGATAGGCAGGGCGGCGGTGCCGGATCGCCCATTGCGGTCGAGCCCCAAATCGCGCAGCACGGTGTCGAACTCGCTTAGGTTGCCGGAATGAAAATCGACGACGAGCGCCGTTGGGCTTGTCGTCGGATGAGCGCCCAGGTGGCCGTGCGCCAGCAATTGGCTGGAGGGCAGATCGAGCTCCAATTTGCGCAGATCGACCGCGCCGTCACGCTGGGTGTAGGTGGCGTCGATCTGGCCGCTGGCGGGAGTTTTTCCGGGTGCGGGTTGGGTGGGCGCGGTGAGGCTAAACAAGGCGCTTACGGAGAGGGTGCGGTTGTCGCCATTGATCCATAGCGCGTTGGCAGGACCATTAACCAGCGTGTCGAAGCCCAGATGCTGGAAGGGCGGATCGCAAAGCATCTCCAGCAGCGTATCGAGTGTGACGTCCTTAAAGGCTGCCGTCACTTTGCCATTGACCGGAAGGGTAATCTCATCGGAGGACGCTAGAGGTTTTGCGGGGACGACGGGTTGCGCATGACCATGTGATTTGCTGTGCGCCGCGCTAGCTGGTTGCAACCTTGCCGCTCCCGGAAGCGTGGGCAACCAATGATCGAGCGAGAGGTCACCATCAATTTGGCCGCCCTGGCGCAGGTGGAGAAAGATCGAAGTAATCAACAACTGTTCGGGATCGGCATGAAGGCGCGCGTCTAGTCTGAAGCCGGTGGCGACAACTCCGGTACCGATATAAGAACCATCATCGACGTGAATGCTGCCATCCGCGCGAAAGCTTCCCGCCTCTCCAGCCCCGGCGATGTCAAGATGGGCCAGCCCCTGCGGCGTAAAAGGATAGCCGGTGATGGCATCGACCAGCCGCAAATCCAAGTCGCCAGTGGCCTTACCATGCCAGTGGGGATGGGCAAAATCATTGAGGACACCGGTAATTTCAAGCGTCCGGTCTTTGACGCCGTGGCCGCTCGCGGTGACGCGCAACGAACGCAAGGTTGCTGTGGTGCGCGTCAGATCCAGCGTGGCCTGAAGCAATCCATGAACGGTCTGAGCCTTACCCGGCCTCGACGCATCGCCGCGCGAGAGGTTCAGGTCGCGGGCACCAGCCTCAATGTGATAACTCTCGGGATTTCGTGCAGCCGCCGGAAGATATGCCATGAGTAGGGAGATGTCGCTGGCGGCGAAGTCGAGCGGAATATGTCTGTTCTGAAAGTCGAAGGTTGCGGCGCGGTCTTCGTAGTCCAGGACGCCTTGCTCCACAGCAATGTGGCTGGCCTTCAGGTCGAAGAAACTATCGAGCACAGGCTTGCCCGGTTTTCTTTGCTTGCGCGGTTGTGGCTGATTTGTCGAGCCGTCGGGGTAGATGATCAGATGCAATTGGGGGCGGAAGATTTCCAAATCGCTCAAGCGGACATGAGGGCTCCAGAGGCCTAGTATGCTCACCCGCACACGCATTCGTTCGACTTTGGCGTAAGGAGCCTCGCCAGGCGCTTCAAGGCCGTGGATGACCAGCCCATTCGCTTCGGCTTCCAGTCGGAGCAGATGCCAGTGAAACGAGTCGATTTCAACTCGTCCGCCTGTAGCAGTCTCCAACCTATTCACCATCTGCTTTCGGACAAAGTTCTCAAATCCGGCCGAACTGGCCCAGAAAAAGAGCCCTGTTATAGCGAGCGCCAGCAAAAGCACAGCAGACGCCACCGTCAAAGGAAGATGGAGCAAAAAGAAGCGGCGCAGACGACGCGGCCGGGGTGCATCGGTTTCTACAATCGGCGGAGGCGCGTTTGGCTCAGAACTCGCGGTCGGATTGGGTGGCGTGGATTCTGATTCGCTCATGCGCCTCCTGCTCCTGTTCCACCCTGCGTTTCGCGGCTTTCCAGAGACGGATCGAGTACTTCCACGTCGCCCTGCTTGCGTAGGTTTTTGAGCCAATCGTCGAAGAGAACATTCACCTGCCGCTCAAGCAGAATCTCTTGAATGCGCGGGGCGACCTTGTCCAGCGAAGGAATCGCTTCGCCCGCAGCATACTGGGGCAGCAGTGTTTCGCGATAGTATCTTTCAATTTCCTCGGGGGAGATGCGAATACCCTGGCGAAACCGCTCTTCGATGAAACGCAGAATCTGAATCCGATAGCGCAGGTAGCTCTGGACCCGTTCCTGAGTCAACTCGTGGGCTGCCAAGAACGTCTTCCATCCCTCCTCGGAGGCGCAGTTGAGGCGGACGCAGGCAGGAAGTTCCTTGCGCGTCTCCATCAGCCGCGCATCAATCTCGGCCTGCGAGGGTTGCGCTTCCTGCTCGTCCTCCTCACGAATCTGTTGCTGGATAAGCGTGCGGCTGATCAACTGCTCCAGGGCCCTTTTGGGCGTGAGAATCCCAAGTCCGCCTCGGCCAGGGTCCAGGACCGCCAATCGCACCTCGTCGTCTACGTCGCTGGCCAGGATGGCGTGGTTATTGACTACGGCCACGACGCGGTCCAGTATCACAGCACTCGCTGGCTGTGCCGGATCCTGACCCAGTCCTGAGTTGATTCCGAATGGGACCAAACACAGCGCCATGATCCACACCCAGATGGGTCTGAGCTCATTCTTGCGCGATGTTGTGGTCCGGTCGATCATCAGAAGGTTTGCCCCAAACTAAAGAAGAAGTTGAAGTGATTGGTCTCACCCACGTGGGGCGGCTCGGATGGAATCGAGTAGTTATAAGTTACAGGGTAAATCGGCGGATTGAGGTTATAGCTGAAATCAAACCGGATTGGCCCTACTGGCGTGTGATAGCGCAAACCCAGCCCGGGCGCATGAGAGAAGTAATTGAAGCTGCATGTCCCCTGGATGCCCGTCGACGTCGCCGGACCGGGAGGTGAAGTAGGCGGATTTGTGGCAGGAATAGGCTCCTTGCAGTTATCCCGCTCAGGCTGGCGAACCCGCAACACGCTCGCCCAGGCATCGCTCGCATTGGTGAAGACGTTACCCATATCGTGAAAAAGCACAAAGCTGACCGTGTTGCCAAGCCAGGGCAGCGTGGGCGGCGGCAGGCGCAACTCGGTGCTGTTGATCAGTGCGCCGGCCCCGCCGATCGGGAAGCCGGTTTCTGGATCGCGCGGTCCAGCCGAGTTCTGACCAAAGCCGCGCAGGGAGGTGGCTCCGCCGGCATAGAGCCGCTCGGGAAGCGGGATCAACTCTTCCCCGATATTGCCAAAGGCTCGCTCCTGGCCATAGCGCGTGTTGCGAGCAAGTACGATGCGCCCCTTGTTGAACTGGTAATAACTCGAATTCGACAGATCGAGGCGATTGAAATTTGCCTGGGCGCCGAACTTATCCCCAGAGAGAAACTCCTGCAGGCTGGTATAAGTGCCGCGATGCGCATCCAGCGGCGAGTCGCGGGTATCGCGAATCCAGGTTAGCGCCGGACCCGCCACGCGCACCGCCGTGGACAGCAGCGCGATCTCACCGGGATAAACCTGCAAGCTGTCGGCCTCGACCTTGACGCGGCGGAAGTCGAACTCATAAACGAAGGTGTTTGCCTTGGAGATGCGCGATCCGGGCGAATTGAAGTGTTCGGTCCAGCGCAATCCGCCCTCCAGCTTTGAGGCCACGTAGGTGGACACGTCAAGGCTATTGGCATAGCCGAGGGAAACGGTCAAGCCGAAGTTCCGGTTTCCCTCGAAGTGCGGATTCTGGAAGAGCAGATCGATCTTCTGCTCGAGTAGGCCGTAGTTTCCGCGTAGAGAGACGGATTGCTCTTTGCCAAAGAGGCTATTGCGAGTGATATCGATCAGCACGCGCGGACTCACGCCGGTCTTGCCGTTGGGATTACAGGTCCTCCCTGCGGCAATGAGGCCGCCGCAATTAAACTGCGGCGTGCCGGTCTGCGCTTCGAGGCCGCCGCCATAGGTGAGAGCCCAGCGGCGCGCCTCCACGGCCTGGAGCAGAACGGTTTTATAAGTCTCCCCCCCGGAGGGGTTCTCAACGGCTGTATCGATCTCATTAAAGAGAGCAAAGTCGTAGAGGTTACGCTGCGTATCCATCAATGCCGTCTCGTTGAGCGGATCGCCCGGATGCAGCGTGATGGCCTTGGCTACGGTGGCGGGTCGCGTGTAATGCAGCCCGGTCAACAATACCTTGCGCACAAAAATCTGCTGGCCTTCGGTGATATGAAAGACCACGTCTACCTTGCTGGCATCGCCCGGTTCAATCTGCTGGGCAACCTCAATCTTGACTTTGTCGAAGCCTCGGCTCATGTAGTCGGTCAACAGCGCATCCCGGTCTCCGGCCAGATTCTGGGGAGAGAGCAGTTGCCCGGCGACGGTGTTCATTTGCGGCGTGAGTTTGGCGGCATCCACATGTTCATTTCCCTCCAGCCTGACGGAGCCCACTCGCAGTTGCTCGCCCTCCTCAATGTGATAAACCACTGTGAGCGGCGAGACTTTCCTCCCCGAAGTGTCGGTCGCGGCTTCTCCCGCATTGGTTTGAGTGGTGATCTTCACCTTGGAGAAGCCATTGTTTTGGTAGACGGCTTGGAGGGCGTTTGTATCTGCGGTGACCAGGGCCTGACTATAAGCGCCGTGGCGGTCCAGCGCATCGGCGGGATGAACGCTGAGCAACTCCTTGAGCGTTGCTGAGTCGAAGTAGCGATTACCCGCAACCGAGACCCGCTCGACCCGTCGCCGCGGTCCCAGTCGCACCTTGTACAGAATCGTCACCTGCTCGGCGGTCGTGGATTGCCGTTCGTGTTCGACCTTCACGTCGAAGTAGCCCTGCCTCTGATAAAAATCGCGCAGCCGGCGATTGCCCTCATTGAGCAGATCGTCATCCACGCTCCCTTCCTCGAAGATGGGAATCATATGTTTGAGCCGGTCTGGGCTGACCTTTGCGCCGTCTACGAGAACTTTGACCGCCGGCCCTCGATTGGCGGAAAAGCGAAAATCGGCTTGATGGCTTTCCTGGGTGTACTGTTGGGATTCGAGCTTGATTTCAGCTTCCAGCCGCCGCTCGCCCTGGTAAACCTTTAGCACCCCGGCCAGAGCCCGGTTGTCGGTCTCCCGGTCCACACGTGAACCAGCTTTCAGATGAGCATGATGGCGAAAATCTTCCACGCTCATCCCAGAGTCACCCGTCACACCCACCGTGCCCACTCTTGCCTGCGGACCACTCACCACATGAAATGCGATGTCGACCAGTTGTTCCTCAGGATGTGCCGTCAGGCTCTGGGTAATCACCGGCTCGTGGAAGCCGTCCTGCGCCAATGTGGTCCGCATCTGCTGAATAGCCTGGCTTAGCTTCTCCGGGGTATAACGAGCGCCGGAAGCCAGTTGACTGGCGCGCTCCAATTGCGTGTTCTCTGTTGCGCCCTTGGCGCCGTCCACGCTGATCGTGCCGATGAATGTGCGCGCCGTCCCGCGAAAGATGAGAGCCACGCCGTCGCCTTCGCGATTGCCCTCGACATCAATCGTTTCAAAGAGACCTGTGGAAAAAAGCTGACGCAGGCTTCTCTTCAGATTCTCCCGGTTTAGTGGCGCTCCTTCTGCCTGGGCCAGATGGCCGGGTAAAGGAACGAGACGATCCAACGAAACTCCCTCGAATGAGATACGCCGTACCGGCAAACCCTCCCACTGGGAGAGGGAATTGGAAGACTCCGATGCCGCCTGAATGTCTCCCGTACCCGAATTCCCGGCACCGCTCGCGTCACTTTGGCTCCAACCGCCGATTCCGCTCAAAATCCCGAAGGCAAGAAGGCAATAGAAGAGAATGATGTAGCTTGACATTCTGCCCCAATGCCGCCCCGTTTTTTTCCCCCTGTGACGAATACATATTGCGCGGGGCCCTGGTTGTACCGTCAAGATCATTTCCCCCTATAGACACGGCGAAGAGCGCTCCGTTGTGCAATAGTATCCAGCAAATCATGAACTCTCTTTCTATACTAACGAGAAATGGCGCTCGGTAGGGTTTGGCACATTCCCGGCTCATCGCGCGCCCTCACAACCGGCAGCTTTCCACTTCCTGGTCCGATGCCGCTCACCTTCCTCGTGCTTTGGCCGATACATTCTTCGAGTAACTATGCATCCGGCCGGTAACGGGAGGGACTTCAGATCGTCTGTCTCAGGTTCGTTCACTCGTGATTCGACAGACTTGGGCTTGAAAAGACCCAATGCTTTGTTTCAAGAAGCGACACCACGAGCTCCGATCCACGGAGAACCGCACCATCCGCTTGACCGTACTTTAGAGACGTGCGAGCTTTGCAAGAAGAGGAGAGATCGACGAGAGACCGTCGAAAGAAGTGGATTTCCTGAAACTTTTTGAGGCTTGCATGGTCTAATGAAGATAAGTTGATACGAGGACACTCAATGTCGAACCAGCTCCCCATCTCGCTACCCGCCAAAAACCCGTCCGCAAAGGATGCTCCCGCTGTGCGGCGAGTTGCCGTCCTGCCGGTTCGGGATACAGTTTTGTTTCCCCACGCCGTGCTGCCCCTTACAGTGGGCCGCGAGAGTTCCATCCAGTTGATTGAGTCGCTGGGCGAAGAACGATCCATCGTGGTTGTGGCTCAACTAGATCCGCGTTTGGATTCGCCTAAGCCGGCTGACCTCCATGCGGTAGGAACTCTTGCCACGGTCCACAAGATTGTGCGTATGCCCAATCAGAGCCGGTTTGTCTTCACCGAAGGTATGGAGCGAGTGCGTTTAGTTCGCTATTCGCAGACCGAGCCGTTCATGGTGGCTGAAGTTGAGGTGCTGGAGGATACCGAACAGCCCGCCACGGCTGGCGCGGAGGCGCTAGTGCGCAACGTCATTGGGCAATTCCAGCAGATTGTCAGTGAGTCGCAGACGCTTTCCGACGAATTGCGAACCATTGCCGCGAACATCGAGGAGCCCAGCCGTTTGGTGGATTTTGTAGCGTCATCGCTACCCTTTCTCACCACCGACGATAAGCAGCAACTGCTAGAGACAGCCAGCATTAGCACCCGGCTGTCGCTATTGAACCAACACTTGGCCAAGGAGATCGAGGTGCAGCAGCTGCGCACCAAGATTCAGACCGAGGTGCAGGATCAAGTGCAGCAATCGCAGCGGGACTACTATCTGCGCGAACAACTCAAGGCGATACAAAAGGAACTGGGCGAGCAGGACGAGGGCCAGCGCGAGATCGATGATCTCCGCCAGAAGATCGAAACCGCCGGAATGCCCGAGGAAGTGAAGAAGGAGGCGCTGAAGGAACTGGCGCGCCTCTCGCGCATGTCTCCCATGGCCGCCGATTATTCGCTTACCCGCAACTACATTGACTGGCTGGCCGTGCTGCCGTGGGCCAAGAGTTCCGGCTCCAAAGTCGACATCAACAAGGCCAAGGAGATTCTCGACGAAGACCACTACGAGTTGAAGAAGGTGAAGGACCGCATTCTCGACTACCTAAGCGTTCTCGAGCTCAAGCCGGATATGAAAGGACCGATTCTTTGCTTTGTTGGCCCTCCCGGAGTGGGTAAAACCAGCTTGGGGCGCTCCATTGCCCGCGCGCTGGGCCGCAAGTTTCAGCGCGTCTCACTGGGCGGCATGCATGACGAGGCGGAGATTCGCGGACATCGCCGCACCTACATTGGCGCGCTTCCTGGGCAGATCATCCAGAGCATTCGCCGAGCCGAAACCAACGACCCGGTCATCATGCTGGACGAGATCGACAAGCTAGGCCGCGATTTTCGCGGTGATCCGGCGTCAGCGTTGCTGGAGACGCTCGACCCGGAGCAGAACTATACCTTCCGCGACCATTATCTGGATGTGCCCTTCGACCTGTCGAAGACGTTGTTCATTTGCACGGCGAATATGTTGGATACAGTTCCACCGCCGTTGCTGGATCGCATGGAGTTGATCTTCCTGCAGGGTTATAGCGAAGAGGAGAAAAAGCACATCGCTTTCCGCTATCTGATTCCCCGCCAGATTAAGGAGAACGGCATTACGCCCGAACAGATCGAGTTTCCTGAAGATTCGGTGCGCTATATCGTCCGCCATTACACGCGGGAGGCTGGGGTGCGAAAGCTCGAGCAGACTTTGGGTACGGTCTGCCGCAAGCAGGCGCGGCGCGTGGTCGAAGGCCACACTGAAAAACTGATCGTGACCCGAGACGTGGTCAAAGAGTTTTTGGGCGGCATTCAGGTACGCGTGGACACCGAAGTTGCCGAGCGAGTCAAGCGCCCCGGCGTGGCAGTAGGATTAGCTTGGACAGCTGCCGGCGGCGACATTCTCTTCATCGAGGCCAACAAGATGAAGGGCAAGGGAAACTTCGCCATGACCGGGCAGATCGGCGAAGTGATGCAGGAGTCCATGCAAGCTGCGCTCACCTGGGTGCGTTCGAACGCTGCCAGTCTGGGCTTGGCGGAGGACTTCACCAAGGAGATGGACCTGCATATTCACGTTCCGGCAGGCGCGATTCCCAAGGACGGTCCCTCGGCGGGCGTCACGATGGCAACGGTGCTTGTCTCACTTCTTACCGATGTACCGGTGCGCCCGCAAACGGCGATGACCGGTGAAATCACTCTCAGTGGCAACGTATTGCCGGTCGGCGGCATCAAGGAGAAATTCCTGGCTGCTCGCAGGGCAGGGGTGCAAACCATCATCCTACCCGCGGAAAACCGTCAGGACGTGGAAGAAGATCTGACTCCCGAACTGATTCAAGGTGTTACGATTCACTACGCTAGCCGCATTGAGGATGTACTCGCCGTGGCCCTGCCGCTGCTGAATGTGCATGCGCAAAAACAGCAGACGCGGGCGGCGATGGAAGAAGAACTTGTTGTGGGCAGCGTGGCGTAAGTCAGTCCCGGAGCAGTCTGACTTTGGTTTTTGGAATCCGGACGGAAAGAGATATCTCCCACCCCTTCCGCAAAGAATAGCGAAAGGGTGGGAGCCCGGGAGGTTTTTTTACGCTTGCGCAGAAAAGACTTTCATCGCCAAATCGAGAAAGAGAAGTTTGCAGATAGTTATTCAGCCGATGATTGATTTTCAGACTTGACGGAAAGTAGTGTCGCCTCCAATGCCGCGAGCCGCTTTTCGAGTATCTGGATGGTCGATGCTTGATCTTCGAGCTGCCGATGCTCTTTTTGCACTTCATTGAGCAGCATCGGAGTCAGCTTCTGATACTGGACGGTCTGAATCTGGCCGTCGTTGTCCTTGACGATCAGGTCGGGATAGACCTCGGCGACCTCTTCGGCGATCAGGCCATAGTCGACCGGCTTGGAACCGTCGGCATAAGGCTGCTTGTAGCGATAAGTCACCGGGCGCAGCCGCATTAGTCCGTCGCTGGCAGCGGCCATGTCGTGAACGTCTTCTTTAAAGCGAATCGAGGAGTTGACGGTGCCCAGTTGACCGTTGCTATTGATATAGACAGGAACGCCCGAGACTCCCACTCCATTTACTCCGGCGACATAGAAAGAGGTCTGGCCGCCGCTTCCGATGCGGACGGTGCCGTTGTCACCTGCGGATCCCCAATTGCCGATATCGATATTATTGCTGGCACCGGGCGAGTTGTAGTATCCCGCTGCATATCCGACGCCGACGTTATAGTTCCCCGTTGAGTTGGGGGCGAGCGCCCAGGCACCGCTGGCCGCGTTGTAATTGCCCGTGGTGTTGTCATCCAGCGCCCAAAGACCCGTAGCCGTGTTCTGGGCGCCGGTGGTGTTGCTATAGAGCGCGGCGAATCCGTGGGCTGTGTTCTCACCCCCGGTCGTGTTCTGAAAGAGCGCCCACGGACCCATGGCCGCGTTGTCGCTGCCGGTGGTGTTGAGTTCAAGCGCGTAAATGCCGCTGGCTGTGTTATCGTTGCCGGTGGTGTTGTCAGCCAGCGCCCAAGGTCCCGTGGCCGTGTTGCCTCCACCAGTGGTGTTGGACCAAAGCGCCCAAAGCCCCATGGCCGTGTTGTAGAACCCTGTGGTGTTTTCTTCAAGAGCAGCATTGCCGAAGGCTGAGTTGCCGCGGCCGGTGGTGTTATATTGGAGCGCCTCGTAACCTAAGGCCGCGTTTGAGTATCCCGTTGTGTTGCTCTCGAGCGCATCGTAGCCGAATGCAGAATTCCAACTGCCGGTACTGTTGAGGCCGAGCGCACCCGGGCCATAGAATACGTTTGCGTTCTGCGCAAGGACCGCGAGGTTGCCGAGTGTCATAAAGCAACCTGCAAGAATCGCTGTACGGATTTTTCTCATGAAGCCCAATTCTCCTTTTTTGAATGTGCCATTTGTTCTTAAAGGAACTCGGGGAAACACCTTTTTTGGGGCATCGCTCCGAGCGCCACGAGCAAAGCGAAACCCCTCCTTTGCTCATCCTCCGATATTGCGAGCGGCAAAGAGGAAGTGCCTCATGATTCTCCGACCTTTCCGGCCACATGCCTGCGAACATCGTCGTTTCCGATCCAGTGTTCCGAAAGCGCCGTTCTTGATTTCAAGCAATGGGCCGTCTTTCTGTTCCCAATAAAAGCAACTTTAGTGAAGAAGGCCTGTCGAAAAGTTTGAATGTGCCGATAAGAGTCAAAGAGTCCAGTGCGCGAAGCGCACGGAATGCGGTGATTATGGCGACAGCAACTCTCATCACTCCGTTGCATCTTTCTGGAAATACCACGGATAACCAAAACACTCAGCTGCAGGAGTTTCTCGGCGCGGCCGTCCAGACGGCCTATCTGGCTGCCATCGAGCAACTCGACCGGCAGAGTGCTCAAACTGTGCTTGAAATGAGCAAGACTCTCAAGGCTGAAGTCGCTCAAGCCGTGGTGGAGATTATTCATCGGCATACGGTTAGCGACAAGTTCAAAGACGAGGAGGTGCCTTCGAATCGCGTCTATCCACCCACTTATAGAGTGCGGCCGGTGGAAGCTCAGGTTACGGAGTTGCGCAGGCTCTTTCCTTCTCTCGGCTCTTGTATGGAAAAACTGGCGCGCAAGCCGCTGCTTGAGGGGGCGGAGGCGTGGTTTGCAATTCCGCGATGGGAGGCACTGGCGCCTACCTACAACCAAGCAGTCGAGATGGTGCTGGGGACTCTTGCCACCAAGCGCAAGTTTCAAAATCGCATCGCCGATCGCCTCGGACCGACTTATCTTCGACAATCCGAGCGCTCCAAGTTGGCGCTGACGATTCTCGCTGATCAGCAGGGTGGAAACGATATTATCGTGGTTCCGGTGCAAGCCGGCATGTTGCATCGTGGGTGCTCGGCACGTCGGGCACGCGTGGCCATGGCAGGCAACGAATTCGGTTTGGGGGTCTTTGCCCTGGCTTGTATGCTGCTTACCCATTCTGAGAGGCTCTCGAGCGAAGACACACTGATGATCGATTGCGGCGGCGACGAGTACTCGGTGCGAGGCGACTATACCTTCGACCGAGTACCTCTCTTCGACTACGATATCGCGGGCATCGAGTTCAGCGTCTTTTACGAAGATCGGGCGAGGAACCTTTGGGGTACGCCTTCGGGTTTCCTGTATAAGTTCGGTTGATCATCTTTTGCATCGCCGACCGATTGCCGCCTGCCGCGTCTAAGCCGCAGGCGGTATTCTTTTGAGCGTGAAGCCTATGCGCGTTCTTGCCAACGGAGGGTTGACCGATTGCTGGAGGTTGCGATCCTGGGCGCTGTTGGCTCTGATGCCCCTGGCGTTGCCCGCGCAAGAGATCACGCTGCACATGGACGTGAAGCTGGTGAGCGTTTTTGTGAATGTAACGGACCAGAACGGGGCAATCGTCAGCGGTTTGACGCGCGTGGACTTTGCAGTTGCCGAGGACGGACGGCCGCAGCAGATCGCGGTCTTCGAGCGCCAGTCGGAGTTGCCTCTGAACCTTACGCTGGCCATCGACACCAGCAGCAGCGTGCAGAAAGACCTGGCCGAAGAGGCGGAAGCGGCGAGCCGCTTTGCCCACGCTCTGATGCGCACTCAAGACCGCATGAGCCTGCTGCAGTTTGCCACTGAGGTGCGAGAACTCGTGCCCTTCACCAACAAGGTGAGCCGTATTGAGAGCGGCCTCGGCCGGCTGCGCGGCGACTGGGCCACGGCGCTTTACGACGCCATCTGCCTGGCTTCCGACAGGCTGGGAAAGAATGACGGACGCAAGGTTCTGGTGGTCATCTCTGACGGCGACGACACCGCCAGCAAAGCCAACTACGCTCGAGCTATCGAGCAAGCGTTGCACAATGAAGTGATCATTTACTCGATCATCGACGTTCCCATCGAGGCTAGCGCCGGCCGCGATCTGGGCGGAGAACACGCGCTGATCACCCTGGCCGAGCAGACCGGCGGCAAAAGTTTCTATGTCAGCGACGGCGGTCTGGAGAAGGCTTTTGCGCGCGTAAGCGACGACCTGCGAACACAGTATTTGCTTGCTTACTATCCAAAAGATCAGGAGCGCGGAAGCGTCTTCCATCGCATCCAGGTGACCATCCCGAGAGCAGCTACGGGCGCTTTCGATATACGCCATCGCGCCGGCTATTACGCGGACTCGCCAGTCAAAAGCAGGTGACCAGGCTCGGATTTCAAGATCAAACGGATCTTAAAACTGCTAGTGGCAACGGATGCTCCGCTGCGCCCTCGGACGATTCGCAAGCAAGCCGCAGTGAGTTTTTGATTGGATGAGCGAGCCTTGTAAAACAGGGCATTTTGCCATCAAAATGCCCTTTTTCTCGGGGAAAACTGCCTTTTATCAGGCGAATTTCGCTCGTTCTTGAGAGGCTGTTTCTCACGTAGCGGTACAAAGCGTGCGTTTTCGCGCACATTGAAGATTTTGCCTGAAACCAAGTTTCACTCAGTAATGACGCGGTGATTCTTCACTTTTGCGGCCTCGTTTTCTTCTCGGGATGCGTAATTATCTGCAAGGAAATCGGCTAAGAATAAATATTTATAGGGGGGTGGGGGGTACCTTTTCAGGTGGTACGGGCCGGGCCGGGCCTTAATGAAAGGACCGACCTGAGTACCAATGTAGCAGGTTGCTGGAATAAATCGGCAATCATTGCCATCCTGGGGTGGTCCTGCCTTCGGCCGGCCCGCATCAGAGAATTGGGCACGGAATACTAAAATGGAAACGAGGTTATTCCCCGTGAAGCGAAACGCTCTGGTGATCACTGCCGTTTTATTCATTCTGGCTGCCTTTGCCTGGGCCGGATGGGCCAACTATGAGTACCGCAAGCAGGCAGGCGAGAGGATGGCGGCATCGGCTGCGCAGGGCGAGGTGATGGCTGACGCAACCAGCGGCACGCTACAGTACGTGACTCCGCTGCGGGGCAAGCCTGCACCCCAATTCACTCTGGAAGACGTTAACGGCAAGAAGGTTTCGCTCGCCGACTACAAGGGCAAGGCACTGCTGATTAATTTTTGGGCCACATGGTGCGCCCCGTGCAAGATTGAAACTCCCTGGCTGATCGAACTGCGTAGCCAGTATGCGTCTCAGGGATTTGAGGTACTGGGCATTTCGGCGGACGACATCGATCGCGGCGACCCCCAAAGACTGATTGACGAAAAGAAGGAAATTGCGCGTTTCGCCCAGCAGATGAAGATGCCGTACCCGGTGCTGATTGACGGCGACTCAATCAGCAAGCCTTATGGCGGCCTGGACGAACTGCCCACATCATTTTATGTGGACCGCAATGGAACCGTAGTGGCCGCGCAGTTGGGGCTGACTTCAAAGGATGAGATTGAAGCGAACATCAAGAAGGCGCTGGGGGCGAGTCATTGATTCATTGGGGGCAACAACGAGTTAGCAAGCTGGCAGTGCGAGTTACTGTTGCCATGACGGTGGGATTATCGAGCTTGCCGGCCCAGGCCCAGAGCAGCGATCTTCCGGCGCGCTCCGCTGCAAAGCCCGCCGCTGTCGCGTATCTCTATCCGGAGCAGGTGACTGTACCAGCAGGCGAGGCGGCCACTGTAGCGCTTCACTTTCGCATTGCGCCGGGACTGCATATCAACTCTCACACGCCCATGGGAGACGAACTGATCCCCACCAGCCTCACGATTCCCGAGGGCACGGGCGTGCGGCTTGAGGAAGCGATTTATCCGCGCGGCATGGAGTTCACGCTGCCTCTCGACCCCACGACAAAGCTGAGCGTCTATACCGGCGAATTCATCATCCAGTCGCGGATCGTTGCCTCGGTTGGCAATCACCTGGTTGAAGCACGGCTTCGCTATCAAGCCTGCGATAACAGCGCATGCATGCCGCCCAAAACAATTACAGTGGCCATTGATGTGATCGGAAAGTAAGTGAGAGCAGCGAGGGGTGAAACTCGCGCGGCGCACCGATCTTCCTGCTATAGTGTTGCGGGGGCATTTGAGATGCAAATTGGAATGGGAGCGGTGTGTACGTTGATGATTGCTGGGCTCGTGACAGGACTTTCTGCTCCGGTTCATGCCGATTCTTTGACGGTGAAGACCGAACAGGGCAAGGTGCGCGGCAAGGCGATCAACGGCGGCAAGGTGAGGGCATTTCTCGGTCTGCCTTACGCGGCTGCTCCGGTGGGCGAATTGCGCTGGAAGGCACCCGAGCCTCCGCTGAAATGGAAGGGTGAGCGCGACGCAACCAAGTTTGGCGCGCATTGCGCTCAGCGGACTGTCTATCAGGACATGGTGTTTCAGGATGCCGGACCGAGTGAGGACTGCCTCTTCCTGAACGTCTACGTGCCCGCCGCGGCGACGGTGAATAGCAAGCTGCCGGTGATGTTCTGGATTCACGGTGGAGGCTATGAGGCCGGGGCTAGTTCAGAGCCGCGCCACAATGGCGACTTCATACCGACCAGAGGCGTGGTGCTGGTGACCATCAACTACCGGCTGGGAGTTTTTGGGTTTCTCGCGACGACCGAAATGGCCGAAGAAGCCCACGGAGCGGCGGGCGACTATGGCTTGCTCGATATGGTGGCCGCGCTCGAGTGGGTCAAGGCAAACATCGGGCAGTTTGGCGGCAACCCCGGCAATGTAACCATCTTTGGCGAGAGCGCCGGCTCGTTTGCAGTGAGTACGCTGATGGCGTCGCCCGGGGCCCGTGGTCTCTTCCACAAGGCCATCGGCGAAAGCGGCGCGGCCTTCGCTGGTACGCTGATGACCGGCTCTCTGGAGGCGGAGGAAAAAAAAGACGGCGAGTGGATGACTTCGCTTGGCGTCAAATCGCTCAAAGAACTGCGCGCATTGCCGACGGAGAAGATTCTGGCGGCCAGCAACGACTGGAAGATGAACGGCGATTCACCTTATGTGGATGGCAAGCTGCTCACCGAGACGGTGGAGGCGACCTATGCGGGGGGAAGACAGGCGCGTGTGCCGCTGCTGGCCGGATGGAATCGCGACGAGAACAGCGGGCTGAGCATGGGCATGACAGTGGAGAAGTGGAAGGCCTATGCAGCTGAGCAATTCAAAGAGCGGGCCGGCGAGTTTTTGAAGCACTATCCGGGCGCGACCAATGAGCAGGCTTCGCGCTCGGCGGCCGACTACGGTAGCGACTCATTTATCGCTTTCAATACCTGGAAGTGGATTGAAGCGCACAAGAAGACGGGCGAGTCTCCGATTTATCGCTATCACTTTGAATTGGCCGCTCTGCCCAGCAAATTCCATCCTTACGCTGCCGCATTCCACTCGGACGACATCGAGTACGTCTTCGGCACGCTGGAGACTAGGCCCGGCCAGACGATCCGGCCTGAGGATCGCAAGCTGAGCGATGAGATGATGAGCTATTGGACGGAGTTCGCGAGGACCGGTAACCCCAACGGGCCGGGGTTGCCCATGTGGCCGAGGTACGACAAGGACGACTCGCTTATTCATCTGGACAGCACTATCACGGCCGGGCCGGACACTCTGCGTCCGATCTATGAGTTCCTGGTGAAGGGAATGCCGCCGTTCTCATTCTGAGAACAATAGAGAAGGAAGGTCGGGAGACCGCCCCTTGCTGCGCCAAGGAATTACCGGCTCACTCCTGCGGCTTCAGCGAAACCCTGCGACTGCACCGGCGGAGTTGTGCTGCTGGCTGGCGGGACAGCGAAGGAAGAGTTCTTGGCGTTGATGGCGTTGGAATAATCGGGGCCGAGGCCGAGCTTCTTCAGTGCCCGCGAGTCAGGCATCAGTTTTGTTTGCCAACCTTGATCGGCCTGGTACTTCTGCATGGCAGCCTTGGTGGTTGCATCCCACTGGCCGTTGGCTTCAATTTGGAGATAATGCTCGCGGATGAGGGCTTGCTGAATTTCGGTGACCCGGGCTGGATCGATGGATAGCTGGCCGCGCAGCCTGGGCGAGACTCTTCTGTGGGCGTGATGGGTTTTTGTTCGGCCGGCAGAAGCATGGTGCGTGGTGGTTGCAAAGACCGGTGAAGCAGCCAGAGCTGCAAGCAGCACGACTGCCAGGCTTGCCCGAAGAAAAAGCACGCTGGTTACCTCGAAGAAGACAGTTTTCGACCTTGGCTTGCATCGAAGTTAAACGAATCGTTCTATCTTCGGCAAGAAAAAAACGACCTTGAAGAACGAAAATGATTCAATGCGGGAAGGGCACTGGAAACGGAAACCCGCTACCAGTGCCCTTCAAACGCTACTGCAGCGTTCCGCCTATGTAGTTGATGCCATCGTTGGGACGACGCGGGTTCATGATTTCGAAGACCACATCATCGCCGGTTTTGAGTTTGGTGACCACGGCATCAAACTGATCCTTGGTCTCTGTGGGTTGTTTGTTGACGCGAACGATGACCAGGCCGGGCTGAAGTCCCTGCAAGTCGGCAAAAGAACCGGAGCGCACGGACTGGATCACGACGCCGGAGGCGTGCAGCTTGGCGGCGGTGGCTGGCGATACGTCATGGACCACGATGCCCAGCTTGGTTTCGCCCACGTCGCCGTTGTTGTCCGGGTTCACGTCCGCTTGCTGACTACCCAGATCGGCGAAGACCTTTTCGCGATCTCCGATGGTGACCGTGGCGTCAGCCGGCTTGCCTTCTCTGACGTAACCCAAGCGAACGCTTGAGCCTGGCCTGCGGCTGGCAATCTCATTGACCAGGTCGTCGCCATCCTTGATGGGCCGACCGTCGATGGCGGTGATGATGTCGCCGGCTTTGAGACCGGCTTTTTCCGCGGGACCGCCCGGAGTGATCTCCTGCACCAGCACGCCGTTTTTGAAGCCATAAACGCGATTCACAGCGCCCGAAAGGCCTTGACGGAATTGGATGCCGATCGAACCGCGCGTCACCTTGTGGGTGGGGCCGATGAGGTCGTTGTAGACATTGGCCACGGTGCTTGAGGGCATGGCGAAACCAAGGCCCTGATAGCCGCCGGATTGTGTGAAGATGGCGGTATTGACGCCAATCACATCGCCGTTCATGTTGAGCAACGGTCCGCCGGAATTGCCCGGATTGATGGCCGCGTCAGTCTGGATAAAGTGCTGGAACTGGCCGTTGGCGCCGGGCTCAATGGTCCGGTTTTTGGCGGAGATGATGCCCGCTGTGACGGTTTGCGCCAGAGCGAAGGGGCTGCCGATAGCGACCACCCAGTCGCCCACCTGCGCCGTATCGGAATTGCCCAGCTGGACGGTTGGCAGAGGTGTGCTGGTCTCGATTTTGATTACTGCCAGATCGGTCGACTTGTCGAAACCAATGACGCGCGCCGGACGGCCTTCATCCTGGTTGTCGGGGTCGGTCGACAGCTTGACGAAAATTTTGTCAGCCTTTTCGATGACGTGATTGTTGGTGATGATGTAGCCTCTGGAATCGACGATGAAGCCGGAGCCAAGCGACTCACGGACCTGGCCGTCGTCCCCGCCTTCCTGATTGGGCACCTGCCCACCAAAGAAACGGTTGAAAAAGTCCTGGAAGTTGTTCGGGCCCTGACCCTGACCTTGCGGTATTTGCTGGTCCTGATCCTGGTCCTGATCGTCATCTCCTCCGGGCTGCTGAGGATTAGGCATCACGCGACCGTGGAAGGTGCGGGGGCCTTTGCCAGCGATTTTCGGCAGGGTTCGAGTGTTGATGTTCACCACGGCCGGTCCCACCTTCTTGGCTATTCTGACAAATTCATTTTCGGGGACGCTGGAATTGACAACTTTGAGTGGAGTGGCATCGGCGCTCGAGTTCTGCTTTTCTTCTCCGCGGACCCCGTGAGCGGCAAAAGAGCCGGCCACGATGGCGGCCGAGAGCGTGGCAAGCAGGACAAACGCCGAAGCGAGACGGCGCTCGCGCAGCCGTTCAATAAGTGATTTCATGGGTTCGTTGACCTCGTCGAGTAACCAGCCGTGCGGCTGGGTTGTTTTGATTGCTCAATGAAACAAACTTCAGTATAACCAGTGGCGGGCAAACCCGTCTGGCTAGCGGTTTTGCCCGCTTAGCCCCAGCATTACCGTTTGCGGGGTCACCGCTATGAGCCGATGCCATGGGCGCGGCGAGAAGAACCGTTCCATCCCTATAGACGCGGCTTGGGCAAAAGAGTCGCAAGGGGCTCTTGATATTGGGTTGTGCGCTACGGGATAGGGAGCGTCGATTGCGGCTCGACGGCGAGGGCGGGGACGCTTGTGTCTACAGGGGGCGCTTGGAGCGTTAGCGCGCCAGCATCAGCCGCGTGCAGCACTTGGCCGGGTGCAATCCCTAGGACCAGCGTGGTCGCAACTGCAAACAGCAATGCCGCGCCGACTGCGATGCCCACCCGGGGCGCGGGAGTCTTTGCACTGCCGTCCTCTGGGCGCTGCGCCGAAACCAGTGCCAGGCGGAGATAATAGGCCGCGGCGAGGCCGGAATTCAGCAAGCCGATGATGACCAGCCATATGGCTCCGCCGCCCATTGCTGCGGAGAATGAGATAAATTTACCAAAGAATCCGCCGGTAAAGGGAATACCGACCAGCGAAGCCAGAAAAAAGATCAGCAGGCCGCCCAGCAGAGGCGAGCGGTAAATCAGTCCGCGAAAATCCTCGATCAGCGGCAGCTTTTCGTCGTAGCCGCTGACCAGCGTAACGACCGCAAAGATTCCCACATTCATGGCCGCGTAAGCCGCGACGTAGAAGCTGGCGGCGGCGATGCCGTCATCTCCCATGCCAGCGAAGGCAGCCAGCAGATAGCCGGCGTGAGCGATGGAGGAGTAGGCCAGCATGCGCTTCACATTCCTTTGGCGCAGCGCAGCCAGGTTGCCCACCGTCATGGAAAGCACGGCCACCACCCACAGCAGGGGCGACCAGATCGGGCGCAGCGTGGGCAGCATCTCGTAGATCACGCGCAAGAGCAGCGCGAAGGCAGCGGCTTTGGGCGCGGTCGACATCAGAGCCACGACCGGCGAAGGCGCGCCTTCATATACGTCCGGCGTCCACACGTGGAAGGGCGCGGCGGAGACCTTGAAAAGTATGCCTACCAGCATCAACCCCAGGCCCGCCACGATGAACTCGTGATTCTGGGCGGTAGACACGCGCTGGGCGATTTCGTAAATCTGCGTGGTGCCAGTTGCGCCGAAGATCAAAGCCACTCCGTAAAGAAGAAAGGCGGTGGCAAACGAGCCGAGCAGAAAGTACTTGATGGCTGCTTCGGGACCGCGAGGCGTGTGCTTGCGATAACCGGTCAGAATGTAGGTCGCGATGGAAGAGATTTCGAGAGCGATGAAAACCACCAGCAGCTCGACCGCGCCGGTCATCAGGCACATGCCAACCGCGCCAAAGACAATCAGCGCGTAAAACTCGCCTTGATGATGGCTGTTCTCGGGCAGGGAATCGAGCGCGAGCAAGAGCGCAACCAGCACAAGACCGCAGATGAGCACGTGAAAGAAGACTGTGAAGGCGCTGGTCTCGACGGTGCCAGAAAAGCCGGTCCCTTCCGGCAGCGAAATCTGCCACAGGCTGGCCCAAATCGCTGCGGTGGTTCCGATGGCTGCGACCCAGCCTAACGGACGACGCGCCCATTTCGGCGGCAACGCGGCATCGAGCAGCATGACCAGCACGCCGGTCAGCGTGAGGACGACTTCAGGAAGGATACGGAAGATGTCGGGAACAGGATTCACCGCTGGGCCTCCCCATGGAACGAAATCGGCAATAGCGTCTGCGGAGGATGCACGCCTGTTTGAATGGCCGAGAGCCACAGCATCGGCGCCAGGCCCATCGTCAGCATCAACATAGCCAGCGGCCCCAGGATAGATAGTTGTCCAAAGCGTAAATCGCTAGGTGGGGTCGATGCGGTGAGTGCGCTCTCCGGCCCAAAGAAGAGCGACTGCACCAGCCACAGCATGTAAGCCGCGCCCAGAATCACGCCAAGCGTAGCGGCAATCGCCCAGCCTTTGCTGACGCCGGTAAAGGTGCCCAGCAAAATCATGAACTCGCCGACAAAACCGCCGAGCATGGGCAGCCCGATCATCGCCAAGGATGCGAAAACGAAAAATGTCGCTGTGCGCGGAAGCTTTGCGGCCAGCCCGCCATAAGAGTTGATCTGGCTGGTGGCGTAGCGTTCATAGAGCAGGCCGAGCAGCAGGAAGAGCGCGCCGTCAACCACGCCGTGATTGAGAATCTGATAGACCGCGCCCTCCCAGCCGGTAAGCGTGAGGCCATAAATGCCGAGAGTAATCATGCTCAAGTGGCTCAGCGCCGCAAAGGCCATCAGCCGCCAGAAGTCGCGCTGCACCAGAGCCAGGCACGCGCCATAAAGAATGCCGACAACTGCGAGCCCGACCATCAGCGGAGCCACAGCCCACGCTTGCGCGGGAAACAATCCAATGTGGAAGCGGAGCATCGAGTAGAGCCCGAGTTTGCCGGCCACAACCATGGCGAGAGCAACCGGCGCTTCGCTGAAGGTATCGGCGAGCCAGCCGTGCAGCGGGAAGACCGGAACCTTGACGGCAAACGCGAAGAGGAATGCAAGAGCTACCCAAACCAACGGTCCCGCGGGAACCAAGCCGACGGCGATGGCCCGCTGAAGCATGACGAAATCGAACGTATGGAGCTGCGAGTAAAGCCAGAGAATCGCAACGAGTAGCGGCGCGGAGGGAATGAATGTGAAGAGGAAAAACTTGAGCGCGGCCTTGGGTCCGTCCTTGCGGCCATACATGGCAATCAGGATGGCCATCGGCACCAGCGACAACTCCCAGAAGGCGTAATACAACATCAAATCGAGTGAGAGGAAGACGCCAAACATGGCCGTTTGCTGGACGAGAAAGAGCGCGAAGAAAATCTTGCGCCGCGACTGGATAGCGTTCCAACTGGCCACCACGCCGATGGGGGCAAGCAGGCCGGTCAGCACCACCAGCCACAGGCTCAACCCGTCCACGCCGACGTGATAAAAGATGGCGGGCTTTTCAATCCAGAGTAGATTAATTTCAAACTGAAAGCGCGGCGCATCGGCAGAGGGCAGGAAGTGTGCGGGCAGATGCAACGTCAGGCCGAAGGTGGCGAGCGTGGTCAGCAGCGCGATCCAGTTGGGCAGCTTCCAGCGGTCAGGCGCAAGCATCACCAGCAGCGCCCCGGCCAGCGGAACCAGCAGGATCAACGTGAGAATCGAGTTGTTAATTTCGGTCATTCCTTGATACCTGTATTACAGCTCAGCTTGACAATTTCCTCAGTGAGGATAATCAACGCAAATACGCATACCACAGCAGCAAAAATAGACGAAATGTGACTTCCGTGATGCCATTGCTCGATAGATAAGGCTCCAAAACCGAGTAATTGCAGTATGAATGCGACAGTTTTGAAATGCTTCCGGTTCTGACAGAAAATTGTGAATAGTCCTAATGGAAGCGCTATACAAAGTAGTATCGCGAAGTGTATGAAGAATGCCGATGAATCATGATGTTTCCAGAAATCAAACACTATGAATACTGTTAGTAAAAATACAAACATCACTGTGAAACTGATTGTGCTTTTATTATTCATAACGGTCTCTCCTATCTGATGAAATGATGTCACCTGTCTTAATAAATCCCGCAGGGTTAAAATCCATTACCATTCGCTCAATGCCCCCATCGAATTATGTACATATGGTGGATAAATGGAAACATGAGAGATTGAAAAAGAGGAAAGAGCAGCACCGCCGCAGCGCCCGCGGCCAGCCATGCCGCGTAGGAGCGCAGATTGCCCGATTGCCAGCGTTGCAAGATTGCGCCGGCGAAGGTGACAAAGGCGCCGAGCAGCCAGGCCGTGCCGCCCAGGATGCCGAAGTCCACGACCCACCCAAGAAAGAATTTGGAAATGCCTCGCAGCGGCTTGACTACCATCACGCCGTAGAACTCGTCAACGAAATATTTATTGACGAGCAGCTTGTAACCGCCGGGCATGGCCGCGGCCAGACGGGCCGGGAGCGCGGGATTTTTCTGGTAGAAAAGATATGCGAGCAGCCAGCCGAGAAGCGCCACGGCAACAGCGACAATGCTCAGAATCAGTTCCAGATGCTGCCCGGCAGAGACGCCTTCTTGCGTACCCAGGACGGGCGCAAGAAACTCAGGGAATCCGAAGTATTTGATCCAGCCGCCGCAGATGGAAAGCAGCGCCAGAATCACCAGAGGCCCACGCATCGACCACGGGCTCTCATGCGGATGAATCTCAGGGCTGCGCGACTCCCCCATGAAGGTCAGATACCACAGACGGCACATATAGAACGCAGTCAGCAGCGCGGTGATAAGCCCGACAGAATAAAGAATCTTCCCGTTGGTTCCCTGTGAAAACGCCGCATAAAGAATCGCGTCTTTAGAAAAGAATCCGGCGAAAGGTGGAATTCCCGCGATGGCCAAAACGCCAACCGTAGTGACAGCAAAAGTAACTGGCAGCTTCTTTCTGAGGCCGCCCATCTTACGCAAATCCTGCTCGCCGCCGATGGCGTGAATCACCGAGCCCGCCGCCAGAAAGAGCAGCGCTTTGAAGAAGGCATGAGTGACCAGGTGAAAGATTGCCGCGGAATATGCCGCCACTCCGCAGCCGAGAAACATATAGCCGAGTTGCGAGATCGTGGAGTAGGCCAGCACGCGCTTGATGTCGTTCTGCACCAGGGCAATGGTCGCCGCAAAAATGGCCGTGGCAGCGCCGACGATGGCCACCACGCTGAGCGCGAAGGGCGAGTGGTCAAAGAGAACGTGAGTCCGTGCAACCATGTAAACGCCCGCCGTGACCATGGTGGCCGCGTGAATCAACGCAGAGACCGGCGTGGGGCCTTCCATCGCGTCCGGCAGCCAGATGTAGAGCGGAAGCTGCGCGCTCTTGCCCGCCGCACCTAATAACAAACAAAGCCCAATCACGGTAACCACGCCGCCACTCCAGCCTGGGTCCTGACCTAGCTTCGTAGCGATCTCCGTAAAGGTGAGCGTGCCGAAGTTAGCGACGAGCAGAAACATCGCAATCAGGAAGCCAACGTCGCCGATGCGGTTAACGATGAATGCTTTCTTGCCCGCGTCCGCTGCAGATTTTTTCTGGAACCAGAATCCAATGAGCAGATATGAAGCTAGGCCTACGCCCTCCCAGCCCACAAACATGACCAGCGCATTGCCGGCCAGCACCAGAACGGTCATGAAGAAGAGAAATAGGTTCAGGTACGAGAAGTAGCGCGCGTAGCCCTCGTCGTTTTTCATGTAGCCGACGGAGTAGACGTGAATCAGAAAGCCTACGCCGGTAACTACGAGCAGCATGACGAGCGAAAGCTGATCGAGGACGAAGCTAAAGTCAACGTGCAGGGCCGCAATGTTGATCCAGGGAAGCGGGCAGGTTTCGACAAAAGGCAAGTGCGCAATGGCAATCGGGTTTGCATTTAATCCAAGCGAAATCTGAAGGACCATGCAGAACGCGGCCAGCGGAGCAAGCAACGCAACCGCAGTCACAAGCCACTTAGGCAGCCGCCGTCCCAAGATTCCGTTGATCAGGAATCCGGCGAAAGGCATCAGCGGAATCAGCCAAAGATGAAGGTATCCGTTCATAGTTTCATCAGGTCGATGCGGTCGACGGCCAGGGTTGCGCGGGCGCGAAAGACGGCAATAATAATGGCGAGTCCAACGGCAGCCTCCGCCGCGGCCACCATCATCACGAAGAAGACGAAGATCTGTCCCTTCACCGCATGCCACTGCTGAGCGAAGGTCACAAAAGAAAGATTCACGCCGTTAAGCATCAACTCAATCGACATGAAAACGGTAATCAGATTGCGCTTGATGTGGAATCCGACGACGCCCAGCGAAAATAGTATCGCGCTCAGCAGCAGATACCAGGACAACGGAACTTCTTGTGGAAGTTGTGCGAGGAGGGAATTCATTGTTCGTCCGTCCTTTCCTCGTCGCCATCGCCTTGCCGGGCCAGTGCTACAGCGCCGAGAATCGCGATGAGAATCAGCACCGATGTCACCTCGAACGGCAGCAGTAGCTTGGTGAAGAGTACCGTGCCCAGGAGTTCTAGGTTCGTCTGTCCTTTGACATTCGTAAGACTCTCACTGAGATTTGCCACGCCCAATTTTTGCGCATGCAGAATCATGGTGGCAATAACAGCCAGGATGGCGACGACCGCGGGAAAGCCCACCGTCAGAGCGGCGCGACTGCCGAGCGTTCGCTCCTCGCGCCCAGCGTTGAGCAGCATGACGACAAAAGTGAAGAGCACCATGATCGCGCCGGCATAGACAATCACCTGTGCCACGGCCAGAAACTCGGCACCCAATAACAGGTAGAGCACGGCCAGCGAAGTCATCACCACAATCAGCGAAAGGGCGCTGTTGATGGGATGGCTCTGGAGCAGCAGGTTGATCGCCCCAGCCAGGCAGAATCCGGCAAACACGAAAAACAAAATCAGGTGCATCGTCGGTATCCTAGTAGAATCATCAAGTTACAGAAATTTCCACCCGAATCTCTTCGGGATCTCGCACCGGCGAACCCTTTCATCTCGTAGCCGGTTGCCAAGGTTGAGCGCGACCTCCACGACCGGGTCCGGGCAGAACTGTGAAGCTCAAGGAGCGGGAGACCGGGGAGATCGCTACCAAAAGTGCCAAGAATATCACGATAACAGAGGCGTGTGACCCATGGGTTGCAGAGGGGAGCTTTTTACCGGGGGATATTTGCTCGGCAGATCAGGCGCCTGCCGTCCCATCTTCCGGGACATGGAAGCAAGTAATTCCCAATCCCGCTAATTTCGCTTATGCTGTTAACAATCCTTTCTTGCCTTGGCAAGCCACACACACGAGCCACTCACACACATGAATCCAGTCGCTTTAGCGGTTGACGATCTTCGGGAGCAGTATACGCGGGAGATGGCGCTGGTCCGCCAGACGTGTGAACGCACCGGTGATGGCACGGCCGCCATACGCCGCCGCTCTGCCGTGGTGGACCGCATCCTGATCGAAATGTGGAGGCGCGTCTTCGCGGGCCAGCCCCATCAGAACGTGGCTTTGCTCGCCATGGGCGGCTACGGGCGCAAGGATCTCTTTCCCTACTCCGACATCGACGTGCTGTTCGCCTTTGCCGACGAGAAGACCGAGGTGAACTCCAAGGATTCGGTTCGCGCCATCATTCAGGGCATGTGGGATATTGGGCTGCGCGCCAGCCCCTGTTCGCGCACGGTCAAGGAGGCTGGCCGCTTCGATCCCGACAACCTTGAATTCACACTGGCGACGCTCGACCGCCGATTCCTGGCTGGCCATTTCCCGCTCTACCAGCAGCTTCATCAGACCGTTCTGCCCGGTCTGATCCTGAGCGAGTGGAACACCATCACACAAAAGCTAGGCGAGATTGCGCGTGCGCGCCACGCCAAATTTGGCAACACCATCTTTCACCTCGAGCCCAATCTGAAGGACTGTCCTGGCGGCCTGCGTGACTTCAGCCTCGCCGTCTGGTTTGCCCTGCTCTTCCACCTCAAAGAGACCAAGGAGTGGCCTCGCCATCGCGGAGGCGTCTTTCAAAGCGCGCGTGGCGACGCCGAGGCCGCTTTTGACTTCCTTGCCGCCGCGCGCTGTTTTCTGCACTTCCGCCACGGCCGTGACGATAATACCCTCGACTGGCAATCGCAGGATGAAGCCGCCGCCAACAGCATCGGCCTCGAAACTCGCGGTACCGCAGATCCCGCTTATTGGATGCGCACATACTATCGCCACGCCCGCGTCATCTATCGCCGCGCCGCGCTGCTGATGGAGCACCTGCCCGCACCGGTCAGCTTTTATCGCCAGTTTCGCCGCCGCCGCACTCCCATTGCAGGAACCGACTTTCTGCTCGACCAGGGCCGCATCGACATTGTGCCGGGCGCACAGTTCAATGACACCAGCGCCATTCTGCGCATCTTTTCGCTGATGGCCACTCACGGCTACGCGCTTTCGCAAGCCGCTGAAGACCGCATCACCGACGCGCTGCCCGCCCTCGCCATTCACATTCCCGAAGGCCCCTATCTGTGGAATGCTCTGCGCGAAGTTCTGCTTGGACCCCATGCAGCTCACGCCTTGAGAACCATGCACGCCCTCGGCATTCTCGAAATGCTTATCCCGGAGTTCCACGGCATTGACGCCCTGGTGATTCGAGACAGCTATCACCGGTACACTGTCGACGAGCACACCTTCCTCACCATCGACAATGTGCACGGCCTGCGCCAGCCCGCCAACGAGCACGAACAGCGACTAGCCCAACTGCTTCCGGAGATCGATCGACTCGATCTTTTTTTGCTCACGCTGCTGCTGCATGACACCGGCAAGGCCCGCCGCAATGTGGAGCACGTCGCGCCGAGCATTGAACTGGCTGATGCTCTGCTCGCCCGTCTCGAATTCGATGGCGAAGAGCGCGAGGCCGTACTCAACCTCATACGCCTGCACATCGAGATGTCCAACTCTCTGCGACGCGACATCTTCGACCATGAAAACGTCCGCGGCTTTGCCGAAAAGATCGGCAGCCCGCAAATGCTCAAGATGCTTACCCTCTTAACTTTTGCGGATATCAAGGCCGTCAATCCCGATGCGCTCACGCCGTGGAAGGCCGAGAGCCTCTGGCAACTCTACATGGCTACCGCCAACTTTATGGATCGCTCCGTCGATGAGGTCCGCTACCACGCCAACATCGACCCCACGTTGCTCAACCGCCTCCGCTCGATGGTTCCTGCTGCGCAGCACGACGAGCTACGGCACTTTCTCGAAGGCTTGCCGCAGCGCTATCTGCAAACGCGCCTGCCGGAACAGATCCGCAATCATTTTCAGATGGCCGCCAAGCTTGACGACGATGCCGTACAGCTCGACCTCCGCCCTCATCGCCAGCTCTATGACCTGACCGTTATCACTCGCGACCGCACGCGCCTCTTTGCCGATGTCGCCGGCGCGCTGGCTGCCTGGGGCATGAACATCGTCAAGGCCGGCGCATTCTCCAACGATGCGGGCGTCATCGTCGATAGTTTTCACTTCACCGACATCTTCCGCACCCTCGAACTCAACCCCACGGAGAAAGACCGCTTCCTCGCTTATCTCCACGATGTTGTTGCGCTCAAGGTTCCCGTCGAGCAACTGCTCGAAGCCCGGCGCCACATGAATAACCCAACCAACCTCAAGGTCGAAGTGCCCACTCGCCTGCAGTTCGATTCAGAATCCTCGACTCACTCAACGATTCTGCAAGTCGTAGCTCAGGACCTTCCCGGCCTGCTTCGTCAGATCGCACTGACGCTGAGTATTCATCATTGCAATATTGAAGTAGCTTTGATCGATACGGAAGGCGAAACGGCAATCGATGTTTTCTATCTAACCAGCCAGTCGGCCAAACTAACTCCGGAAGCTCAGGAATCGTTGGCCACGGACCTTACGGCCGCGCTCGATTCTCTGCGCGTTCCCGCCAACGCATAAGCCAGCGCAGCCAATCCAAGATAGATCGTGCTTTGACCATGGCTGCAAGTAATGGGGAGCCGATGAGCGCAGCTTGTTGAGCCACTCAACGAAATAGCTTCTGCGAGGATTTGATGTTATAACTTATGTTATAATTAAAATCAAACACGAGGTCCTTTATGGCCACGACCGCCAAAATCATCGCCATCGGCAACTCGGCAGGCATCATTCTGCCCAAGGAGACGCTGGCGCGCCTCAATGTTCAAAAGGGCGATACGCTTTACATTACAGAGGGTTCCCAAGGCATACGCCTGCTTCCTTTCGACACGGAATTCGCGGCACAGATGGAGGCTGCGCGCGAGGTGATGCGCGAAAATCGGGACGTGTTGCAGAGGCTCGCTGAGTGAAAGAGCCAATCTGGATCAGGCTAGACGTCGTCCTGCGAATGCACGAAGAGGTGCTGATGCTCCACGGCGGTCCGGAAGGGGTGCGCGACCTGGGGCTGCTGGAGTCTGCCTTGGCGCGTGCTAAGAATCTCTTCGCATACTCTGAGCCAGATGTTTCAATGGCAAGGTTTGCGGCCGCTTACGCCAAGGGAATTATCGCCAATCATCCCTTTGTGGATGGCAACAAACGCACGGCATTCACCGTTTCTGTCACCTTTCTGAAGTTGAATGGTCTCGGAGTGACCGCAACTAAAGAGGATCGAGTTCTCACCTTCTGGGGCCTGGCGGCGGGAGAGATCTCCGAGGAACAGCTTGCGCTTTGGTTCGAGCGCAACACGACCCCCACTGACCCTTCATTCAAATAACAACCTTAGAAAATCCAACCGCAGTATCAAATCATGGCAGCGATTTCATCGGCCATTTCTTTGAGGATCTCTTCGGCTGCCTCCGCCGGGTCGGGCGCCTGTGTGATGGGGCGGCCTACGACCAGGAAGCTCGCGCCCTGACGCAACGCTTCGGCCGGAGTAGAGATGCGCTTCTGGTCGCCGATCGCAGCGCCAGCCGGACGAATTCCCGGAGTCACCAGTACACCCTCGGGGCCGGTGAGCGCGCGCAACTTTGCGACCTCCTGGGGCGAGCAGACAAAGCCGTGAATCCCAGCGTCCAAGCCCATCTTCGCCAGCAATTCAACCTGGTCAGCAGGCGAGCGGTCAAAGCCAACGGCCTTCACCTGGGCCTGGTCCATGCTGGTGAGCATTGTCACGGCCAATAGCTCCGGCGGATCGGCGACCCCTTCCAGCGCGGCCTTTGCGGCGGCCAGCATAGCCGGTCCTCCAGCGGCGTGGACGTTGATCATGCGCACACCTAGCGCTGCTGCCGAGCGCACCGCCCCCGCCACGGTGTTGGGAATGTCGTGAAACTTGAGGTCGAGGAATACCGAGTGGCCACGCGCCACCAGGGGCTCGATCACCGCCGGACCGCCTGCGACAAACAGCTCCAGCCCCACCTTAAACCAATGGCAACTCTTCTCTAACTGGCAGACCATTTCAGCCGCCGATGCCGCGTCGGGCGCGTCGAGGGCCACGATCAGACGTCTGCGAGCCTCTTCGACGTAATCCACGACAGGGGGGTGGAAAGAACCAAAGCTGGGGTTCATTCTCTCAGGGATCGGCATGTCTCCATTCTAGAGGAATGCCGGCTTGGACGCATGGAGAAATGCCCCTCAACGAGGCTCACCGCATGAACGCGATAGAAACCGGAGCGTATTCTGTGAGCAGGGGGATGGTTTGAAAAGCGTTTCTAGCTGGATGGGGGCTTGGGGATGCATTTTGGCGCTGCTTGCAGCTTCCATTCTGTGCCGGGCCTCTGAGGTGCATACCAATCCGCTGAACCGCGACCCGCTGGTGCGCGAGGCTTACGAGCACTTTTACAATCTGGATTATCCGGGCGCAGTCGAGCGCTTCGAGCGCTTTCATGAGCTGCATCCCGGCGATCCGCAGGCCACCGCGTTCTTGCTCAATGCCGTACTTTTTCAGGAACTCTACCGGCTCGATCTGCTTGACACCACCTTTTACGCCAATGACGGCTTCCTGACCGGCCGCCACGCCACTGTGGAAGATCCAAAAACTCGTGACCGCATTCTGGCGCTGGCCGACGAGGCCATTCATGAGGCCGATTGGCGCCTCGACCGCAACGCCAACGACATTGACGCCCTCTATGCCCGCGGCTGGGCACGCAGCCTCAAGTGCACTTATATCGCCATGGTCGAGCGGGGGTATGGAGCGGGCTTCCGGCTTGCCTCTAAGGCCAAGGACGACCACGTGCGCGTGCTCCAACTCGACCCCGACTATGTGGACGCCAAGCTGGTGGTGGGGGTTTATGAATACGTGGTGGGAGCGCTGCCCATCCCCTTCAAGCTGCTGATCGGCTTTGTTGGCATCACCGGCTCCAAGTCGCGCGGCCTCGAGATGCTGAACGACTCCGGCCGGCGCGGCGTGATTACCAGCGTCGAATCGCGCACCGTGATTGCTTTGTTTCTGCGCCGCGAGGCTCGGTACAAGGAGGCCATCCAAGTAGTGCGCGGCCTGAAGAATCTCTATCCCCGCGACTTTCTTTTCTGCCTGGAAGAAGCCAACCTGCGCAAGGATGCGGGCGAAGGCATGGGCGCTGTGACGGCCTACAGGGAGATTATCTCGAGCTCTACCAAGCCCGGCTACTTTGCCCAGGCGCGGCTTGAGCTTGCCTACTTTGGCCTGGGCGATGCTCTGCGCGGCCAGCGCCACTTTGGCGAAGCAGCGCAGGCCTACGAGCAAGCCGCCTGGACCAAAGACGTTGGCCCCGAACTCAAGATTCGTTCCCTGCTGGCCGCGGGCGAGTGCCGCGACGTGAACGGCGAGCGCCAGCTTGCGCTCAAGGATTACCAGATGGCCATCGATGCCGGCCCCAACACGTCGCGAGCGGACACCGCGCGCAAGCGCATGCGCACGCCGTTCAAAGAGAGCTGATGCAGCAGTCTCGCCAACTGCTACAATCACTCCGACTGATTTTTGCTGCATGAGTTCAGGTGAAAGGAATTTCCGCCTTATGCCTCAGCTTCGGTATTGCGCTTTTTCCTCAATCAGTTTGCTGCCATCACGCCGCTTGAATCAGGCCTTTGGCCGGATGCAGCGTCGGGTGCCTTTTCTACTTGCCTTGGTGATCTTCGCTGGTGCTTCGCTGCCCGCACAAACGCCACTGCGCATCACCCAGGGTGTGGACGAGACTCAGTTGCGCGTGCTGCCCAATCATCATCCCAGTTGGGCAAACCCCGGCAACAGCGTGGGTGTTTTGCCGGGCGATCAGGTATTGAACCCGATGACATTGGTACTCGCGCGTTCTCCAGAGCAAGAGTTGGCCTTTGAGACCTTTCTCGCTGATCAGCAAAACCCCGCCTCGCCGGAGTACCATCACTGGCTCACACCCGCCGAAGTGGGCGACCGCTTTGGACTCGCCGAGCAGGATATTGAAACGCTCTCGGGCTGGTTGCAATCGCAAGGCCTGCGCGTCAACTGGGTCTCGCCGAGCCGGATTTTTATCGGATTGAGCGGCACGGCGGCGAATCTGGGCCGAGCCTTTCAGACCGAGTTCCATACCTACAAAGTAAATGGCGTCGAGCGCATTTCGGTCTCTTCCGATCCACAGGTTCCAGCGGCGTTGCTGCCGGCGATCAAGGCCGTAAACGGCCTCTACACAGTCGAGAACCGGCCAGGGGTTCATGCCGGCAGCGGATCTTCGGATTCTCCAGCAGAGAATAGCAACAGCGGAAACCACTACATTACTCCAGCGGATTTTGCTGTCCTCTATGATCTGCCGACTTCTTTGACCGGCGCCGGCCAGACGATCGGAATTGTGGGCCGCGCACATACGGATTTTGCCGACTTCAGTAACTTTAGAAGCCTGACCGGGGCCACTTTTGCCAACCCAACCGAGGTAGTTCCTACTGCGTTTGGTGGCAAGGATCCGGGAGCGGCAGCGACCACTTGCACATCGAACTGCAATCCCCCCGACGATCAGCTTGAAGCAACCCTGGATGTGATCAGAGCCGGCGGCACCGCCCCCGGCGCGAATCTCTTGCTGGTCATCGATACTTCGGCTAGCGGCGACATTGAAACCGATGCGCAGTATCTGGTGCAAACCAGTCCCCTTCCCGCGCAAATCATGAACATCAGCTTTGGAAAATGCGAGTCGGCGACTGGACCCTCACGAGTTGCTTTCTGGGACACGCTCTTTTCGCAAGCCGCCATGGAAGGCATCTCGACCTTCGTTTGCTCCGGCGATTCGGGGGCGTCGGGATGTGATACCTATTTTGCAACTCCGCCAGCCAGTCCCGCGCCCAATAGCCCGAATTACATTTGCTCCTCGAGCTATGCCACTTGCGTGGGCGGAACCGAGTTCAACGACGCGAGCAACCCCTCCGCATATTGGAGTTCCTCGAACGGCACGAATCTGCTTTCAGCTCTCGGTTATATTCCCGAGGGCGCATGGAACGAGCCGCTGACATCGAGCTCTTCGCCGCAAGCTGCCGCCTCGGGCGGTGGCGTGAGCGTGGATATCGCAACCCCATCCTGGCAGACCGGGACCGGCGTGCCCGGAGCGCGGTCGGGACGCTATACGCCGGATGTAGCCTTCTCCTCCTCGGGTCACGATGGCTATTTTGCATGCTTCGCTGCCGCCGGAAACAGTTGCGTCGCCGGCTCCAACGGAAGTTACTCCTTTGAGTACTTCTTCGGCACCTCGGCGGCTGCTCCGTCGATGGCGGGCATCGCAGCGTTGCTTAACCAGAAACAGGGGACAGCGCAGGGCAACCTCAATCCGCAACTCTATTCACTGGCGGAGAGAGTACCGGCGGCCTTCCACGATGTGACGGCCGCCAGCAGCGGAGTAGCTGCTTGCGACATCAATACGCCCAGCATGTGCAACAACAGTATTCCTTCGTCATCGGGTCTGACGGGCGGCCAAGCTGGGTATCTGGTGGCCAATGGATACGATGAAGTGACCGGGCTTGGGTCGCTGGACGTGCAAGCCTTCATTGACAACTATCTGCCTTTTGGCGACATCACGCCCACAGTCACGGTAAGCGGCACGGGCGTTACTGTCACACCCGGCGCTACGAGCGGGAATACGTCGACAATCACGATCACTCCGGCCAACGGCTTCACCGGTAGCGTATTGTTGACCGCTGCCGTCACCTCAAGCCCGGCCGGGGCACAGTATCTGCCTACGTTGAGCTTCGGGTCAACCAGCCCTGTGAGCATTTCTGGAAGTGCCGCAGGTACAGCCACTCTCACCATCACCACGACGGCAGCATCCAGCAGCGCCTCGCTCGCTCCCATGCGCCGCGGAACACCCTGGTATGGCGCGGGTTCGGCGCTGGCATGCCTACTGCTCTTCGGCATCCCGGCACGTCGCCGTAGTTGGCTGAAGATCATCGGAATGATGTGCCTTCTCCTGATTCTCACTGGAAGTGTGCTTGCATGTGGCGGCGGGGGCAGCAACAATGGCGGCGGAGGCAATAATATCCCCGGAACGACAGCCGGAGTCTACACCGTGACTGTTACCTGCACATCAGGTGCGACTGTGGCAACGGGGACGCTCACCCTTCATGTGCAATAGCTGTGGTTGAAGGGAACCGCCGAGGCTCCGTCGCCGTATATTCTCCCAGTATCGAGGGGGAATCGACAATGGCCATCTTTTGTCAACGCTGTGGAACCGGATTGCCACCGGGTGCGCGTTTCTGTTCAAGCTGCGGGGCGGTCACTCCGGTCGCGCCGTACATGACTGGCAGACCGCTGGTGCGGCCGATGTTGGGACGCCAGATTGCCGGAGTCTGCATTGGCCTGTCACAAGCTTATGGCTGGGAGGTCGGTCTGGTCCGCATTTTGACGGTTCTCGGCTTTATCTTCTCTGGCGGACTGGTGGCCGTGGCCTACCTGGCCTGCTGGATTGGCATTCCCGAAGAGCCGCTTCGGCTGCCATAAGTTATTCTTGGTTGGTATGAATGCGACTTACTCATCCGACGGAGTGACGCTGGCGTATCGCGACTCAGGCTCTGGGTTGCCTGTCATCTTTCTTCATCCCACGCCGCTTGATGCAGAGTACTGGCGGCCGCTCATCGAAGAGCTGGGCGGAGTGCGCTCCATCGTTCCCGATTTGCGCGGCCACGGCAACTCCGAGTTGGGAAATCTGCCCGTGGGCGGCTTTGCGTTGGTTCCCGACGCTCCCGTACTGACTGTGACGCAACTGGCGGCTGACGTTGTTGCCCTGCTCGATCATCTTCATCTGCCGGGGGCGGTATTTGCCGGCTGCTCCATCGGCGGCTACGTGCTGCTGGAGCTTTGGCGTCAGGCTCCCGAGCGTATGCGCGGGCTGGCGTTCATCTGCTCCAAGCCGCAGCCGGATGCAGCGGCAAACCAGCCTCGGCGCGCCTCCACCATCGTCCAGGCGCGAGCTGGCGACAGCGCCGCGATCTTTGACGGCATGGCCCAGACCCTGATCGGAGCAACTGCTCGCTATCGCCATCCGGAGATTGTGAATCAATTGCGCGCCCGCATGACGCTAACCCCGGAGGCCGTGGTGGCGGTGCAGGCAGGTCTGGCCACGCGGCCTGACTCCGTGCCTACGGTAGCCACAATCGAGGTCCCTGTCCTGGCCATCGCCGGTGGCGAGGATTCGGCTGTCACTCCTGTTGAGATGAAGGCCTTCGGCGCCGCGCCCGGAGGATGCGAGTTCCATCTGCTGCCGGATGCCGGGCACTTTTCCGCTTATGAGAAGCCGCGCAAGGTGGCCGCGCTATTGGCCGAGTGGCTGCGCCAGCTTGAAGTCTGAGCGTCTGTCAGACTTGTTTCGCAAACCCCTCACGGTTCGAATGCCCTCCCGCCATGCTGTAGGCTCTAAGAAGCGTTTTCGATAGGAAGCCTCTCTTGACTCGATCTCCAATTTCACCGTCGCGCCCTTTTCATCATCCGCAGACTGGCAGTGCCCTGTCTTGCGGCAACGTTTCGCTCGAAGCGCTCGTGAAGCACCACGGCACGCCGCTCTACGTCTACTCCGCCGATCAGATGGTCGAGCGACTGAGACTCTTTCAGAGCGCCTTTGCGGGGCGCGAACTTCTGGTCTGCTACGCGGTGAAGGCTAACTCTGCGCTGGCGATTTTGAAGCTGCTGGCCGATCAAGGCGCGGGCTTCGACGTTGTCTCCGGCGGCGAACTGGCAAGAGTTCTGACAGCGGCGCCCGAGGCTGTCGGACGCGTCGTCTTTTCCGGCGCGGGCAAGACGGCCGCGGAGATCGATCAGGCACTGACGCTGGGAATCCTTCAATTCAACGTCGAGAGCGAAGCCGAGTTGACGCTGCTGGCCCAGCGTGCCGCCAAACTGAAAAAGAAAGCTCGCTTTGCCCTGCGCGTCAATCCCGACGTCTTCGCCGAGACTCATCCCTATATCTCCACCGGGCTGCGGGAGCACAAGTTCGGCGTGAACATTCGGCAGGCGCACAGCATCTACAAAAACGCAGCCGGCAACAAATGGCTGGAAGCTCATAGCGTGAGCGTTCATATCGGCTCACAGATCCTCTCCGCTGAGCCCTTTGGTGAGGCCTTGAAGCGCGTTACCAAGCTGGTGCGGCAATTGCGGGGGGACGGAATTGAACTCGGCGCGATTGACGCGGGCGGCGGCCTGGGCATCAATTATCGCGCGGAAAAGTTCGACGCCGCTGCCAGGGTAGCCGAGTACGCCGCGGCCATTGAAAGCGCGCTCCCCAATTTCGATGGCGCAGTGATGATCGAGCCAGGACGCTTTATCGTCGCGCAGGCCGGCGCTCTCGTTACGCGCGTGCTGCAGGTGAAGCGCAACGGTAAAAAGATTTTCTTGATTACCGACGCCGCCATGAACGATCTCATCCGCCCCGCGCTCTACCAGGCTTATCACGAGATTGTGCCGGTCAGACCGCGCGCCGGCAAGCCACGCATCGTCGACGTGGTGGGGCCGATCTGCGAGTCGGGCGACTTCTTTGCCCACGACCGCAAGCTACCGCCCATCGAGCCCGGAGACCTGATTGCGATTCTCGACGCCGGAGCGTACGGCATGGCGCAAAGCTCGAATTACAACACTCGCATGCGTCCTGCCGAGGTGCTGGTGGAAGGCGCAAAGGCCCGCCTCATTCGCCGTCGCGAAACCATGGCCGATCTGTTGTGGCCAGAGTTAGTGTGTTCCGCGTCGAGAACGGTATGATTTTGGAGAGGTTGCTATGTTGGACACAGGTCTTTCCCTAAAACTGAATGGAGATCTCGCATGGCGAAAATAACATTGATTTTTGCGGTTTTATTGATCGCTCTCGGTTTGGTTGGCTTTTTTGGCACCGGACATACGCACTATACCGCGCTGATTCCTGCCTGGATCGGCCTGGTGCTGGGCATCTGCGGCGGGCTCGCCATCAGTCCCAATGAAGGCCGCCGCAAGCTCTTCATGCACATCAGCGTGACCATCGGGCTGTTCGGTTTTCTAGGGGCGATTGTTGAGCTAATGCGCAACCTTACTTCCAACAAGGCGCTGGACATGCCCGCATTGGAGGCGAAACTGGCGCTCGCATGGCTGCTGATCATTTATGTCGTCCTCTGCGTGCGCTCTTTCATTACTGCGCGACGTTCAGGGAAGGTTTAGCGCATGGGTACAATGCGTCACGGCGGGATGGACATGAGCAGGCGCGCCGAGCGCAGCCCGCATGGACGCAGTGCGCGAGCGGGTCAAGCCGATCTGCCCAAGCGCAAAACAAGTCTGAAAAAATTGTGGCCGCAGATCAAAGCACTCATCGCGCCGCGATTGGGGCTGCTCTTAGGCGGCATGGGACTGATGGTCATCAATCGCATCGCTGGGCTGGTGCTGCCTTACACCTCAAAGCCGCTGCTGGATACGGTGCTTTCCCCTACGCATTCCCGTCCTGATCTGCTGCCCATTTACATTGCGATTGTCTTCACCGCGATGATCGTTCAGGCTATTACTTCGTTCTCGCTCACACAACTACTCTCTAAGGCCGGCCAGCGGCTGATTGCCGAAATGCGTCGCCAGGTCCAGCGTCATGTAGGCCTGCTCTCTGTCTCCTATTACGACGAGAACCGCACTGGCACGCTGGTTGCGCGCATCATGTCCGACGTTGAAGGCGTGCGCAACCTGGTCGGCACCGGGCTGGTCGAGTTTGTCGGCGGCCTGCTTACCGCCGTGCTGGCCTTCCTCTACCTGTTGCATCGCAGCGTCACGGTTACACTGACCGTCTTTACGGTATTGGGCGCATTCGTCTTCGTTTTGCAATACGCCTTCAAGATTATCCGCCCGATCTTCCGTGAGCGGGCGAAGATCAACGCCGAAGTGACCGGCCGGCTTACGGAGTCTCTGGGTGGCGTGCGCGTCATCAAGGGCTATCACGCCGAAGAGCGCGAAGCCGGAGTCTTCTCGGTGGGTGTCGAGCGACTGCTGGCCAACGTGATGAAGTCGCTGACCATGACCAGTTCAATGTCTGCCGCATCAACCACCGTGCTTGGCCTGGTATCGGCCCTTGTGATGTGGCTTGGCGGCCATCGGGTGCTGGCCAGCACTTGGACCGTCGGCGACTACTTCAGCTACAACATGTTTCTGGCCTTCATGATCGCGCCTGTCTTTCAGATCGTGAACATCGGCACGCAGTTGACAGAGGCCTTTGCGGGCCTGGACCGCACCGGCGAGATCATGGCGGAACTCGAAGAAAATCAGCGCCCCGAGCGCACTGTCAAGATGCCACCCATTCAAGGCAATGTGCGCTTTGAGAATGTCGAGTTTGCGTATGATCTGGAGAGACCCGTGCTGCACGGCATCACATTCGAGGCAGCGCCGGGAACGGTGACCGCGCTGGTCGGCTCCTCGGGCTCAGGCAAATCTACCATCATCAGCTTGCTGTGCGCATTTCATACGCCGACCAAAGGGCGCGTCGTCGTGGACGATATCGACCTTGCACATGTTGACCTCAACACGTATCGCACGCAGTTGGGCGTGGTGTTGCAGGAGTCGTTTCTTTTCGACGGAACGATCAGGGAAAACATTCTGTTTTCGAGGCCCGATGCCACCGAAGAACAGTTTCTCTCCGCATGCCGCACGGCTCGCGTGGATGAGTTTGCCGAGCATTATCCGGAGGCCTACGACACGATTGTGGGAGAACGTGGCGTGAAGCTTTCGGGCGGGCAGCGTCAGCGGCTTTCCATCGCTCGAGCGCTATTGGCAGACCCGCGCATTCTGATTCTCGATGAAGCTACAAGCTCGCTCGATTCCGAGTCTGAAGCTATGATCCAAGCCGGGTTGAACCAGCTGATGCAGGGCCGCACAACCTTTGTCATTGCCCACCGGCTATCGACGATTCGCCGCGCCGATCAGATTCTGGTGGTCGAAGGCGGACTGATTGTCGAGCGCGGCAATCACGCGGAGCTCTTCGCGCTGCGCGGGCGCTATTACGACCTCTACACCCGCCAGCACGGCCTCGTCGCTAATCTATTCCTCGCACCCGGGGAGGGCGATGCAGTTGATGAAATCACCGAATCAGATGCCGGATGATTCATCAAACGAAGCTCAACGATTTGGCATCACGATAAATGGCCCGCCATCGCCGCCGGCAAATGCTGTCTGCCCTACGCCGCTCAGCCCAATCTCCCACTCAGGCGACGCAAGCTCCGGCATGGGCTTTGCCCGGAAAAGTCTCTTGCACTGATGCGCCGTCCATCTGGCGCCGGCCTTCGACTTCTTGCGCCGAGCGCTGTCGGTCGAGATTCCCGTCCCCGCATACATCTGTCGGTAGAGCTTCGATAGAAACATGAAAGCGAGTCTGGAAGTTAAACTCGGACAGCAAGCCGATCTCTTCCAGATATCTCCCCAGTTATAGAAATTGTCCCAGACTTTTTGTGTGCGCTCGCGAATCTCATCTGAACTCATCGTGGGATGCGGCGTAAACATCTTGGGCCGCACCGCTGAGGGAATCAGCCAGTAACGTGTGATCGGGACATCGCCAACCATGGTCGGATCTTGTGCCTGTTCTTTCTCCCAGCGCCCGAAATCCACAGTGCCTGGAAACGGTGTCATCATCACAAACTGAGCAAAGGTAATGCCCGCCTTTTTCGCCATCGCCACTGTGGCGTCAAAGGTCGCCGGCCTGTCGGTGGGCAGCCCGAAGATGAACGAACCGAGCACATGAACGCCGTGCTTCTTGAACGTCTGTATTTGCTTCGCCATGGCATCGCCTGAAAGATTCCAGTCCTTATAAACCGCCTTGAGCCCCTCCGGCGTAACCGCTTCGATCCCCACCAGCGCGCCCTTGATGTTGGCCTTCTTCATCGCATCGAGAAACGCAACGTCTTCGCCGGCCTCCATCGTCATCTGGGTGAAGAAGACCATGTCTCTTGGCAGCTTTGCCAACTCGTCCATCAGTTGAAAGCGCTCGGCGCGAATGGCCGTCAGCTCTTCCAGTTTGGCCGTGTTGCCTTGTTCGCGGGCCAACCTCAGATCGGTAAAAGTCACCGGGTAGAAGTTATCGTCGGCCAACGCAATAAAGCGAAATCCCAGCCGCCGCAGAGCTACGATCTCGTCAATCACGCTTTGAAACTTCCTTTGCCGCGGCTTCTGTCCATCCGTCCGCCACACGCTGCAAAAGGAACAGTGCTTCGGGCACCCGCGAATGGTTTGCACCGAGGCCCACATATATTTTTCAGGATTCATCAAGTCCCAGCGCGCGGCCAAAAACTCGCCGCCTTCAATTCGCCCGCCGTCGTAGACCTTCTCCAACTTGCCTGCCAGGCAATCGGTCACTGCCCGGCCCCAGGCCACATCGCCGTCTCCTGTCACCACCGCGTGCGCTTGCCCGCGCCCGAGCGCTTCATCGGGAAAAAGCGTGGCGTGAATGCCGCCGTAGATCACCCAAGCGCCCCGGCTGCGCGCGGTTCTACCCACCTCGTAGCCTCGCAAGGCATTGCCCGTGTGGACGCTGATGCCTACAATGTCGCCCGCTTGAATTGTCTCCGGATCAATCTGTTCAAGGGATTCATCGACGAGAATCGGATCTCCCGCCGCTCGCGGTGTAGCCGCCGCAAGCACAAACAACCATCTAGGGGTGATCACCGCGGTGCCGAAAGCATTGTCGCTGGGATTGACAAGATGAACGCTCAACCGATCCTACCTTTCTCGTGCAAATAATTTGAGTGCGAGTACGGTGGATTCGGTGAGATTGCTCGACATCGGACATGTGAACAGCGGAGAAACATTTCCGCGACATCGCCTTTGCCGAATTCGATTCTTTCCGCCGGATAGACTTGCTGATGATACAGCTTTTCGGTGGGGTTAAGTGGTCAGTATTGGGCATTTTTGGTCATTTATGAGATTTATTTGATGAATCCTCGAAGAATTTCTTCGCGCCGTATGTTATTTGACCTAATTGCGCTTCTCCAGCGGTATCGCCACTTGCTCCACGATCTCCAAACCGAAGCCCTCCAAAGCAGGAATATGCATGGGAGTATTCGACAACAGACGAATGCGCCGAATGCCCAGCTCCGACAATATCTGCCCGCCCAGGCCAATGGCTCTCAGAATGCGCCCGCTCCGCGCCTGCGAACCTTCGCGCGCGCGCAGCGCCTGGTGCAGCACCAACCGGCCAACTTTCGCGTCAGGCGCAGTTTGCAAAGCCGCTGCCCCTGCCGGATCGAAGACGCTCGCCGCGGTCGGCGCGTGATCGATCTCAAAGCCCCGCGAGGTGTTATGCAGATAGAGCAGCACTCCGCAACCCTCCTCGGCAATCATGCGCATCGATTGATCCAGCGTTTCGCGGCAATGGCAGTCGGCGGCAAACAGGTCGCCCGCCGTGCAGCGTGTGTGAACGCGCACCAGCACGGCGCGCTCGCAAGGAGTCTGCGCTTCCGCCTCGCTAGTCGCCGCGCCCGCCGAGAAAGCTGGGCAATCGGCGCAAAGGTCGCCGCGCACCAGTGCAATGTGGCTCTCGCCGCCATTCACCTCGCTCTCATAGACAATCATGCGAAACTCGCCGTAGCGCGTCTGAATGCGGCTTTCACCGCTGCGTATAATGGTCCGCTCGTGGCGTAGACGATAGCGGATCAACTCCGCCACGGTAAGAATCAGCAGCCCGTGTTGCTTGCAAAATGGAATCAGGTCCGGAATGCGCGCCATCTCGCCGTCGTCGCGCATGATCTCGCAAATCACGCCTGAAGGATTGAGCCCAGCCAGCCGCGCCAGATCGACTGAAGCCTCGGTCTGCCCGGCCCGCACCAGCACACCGCCCTTGCGCGCGCGCAGCGGGAAGATATGGCCGGGACGCGCCAGATCGGCCGCGGTCGAGCCCTGCGTAATCGCCGTCCGAATAGTGTGCGACCGATCAGCCGCCGAGATACCCGTCGTCACCCCTTCGCGTGCTTCGATGGTCTCTGTAAACGCCGTGCCAAAACGCGAGGAGTTCTGCTGCGACATTGGAAATAGCCGCAGATAGTCGGCACGTTCCTCGGTCAGCGTAAGGCAAATCAGGCCGCGGCCATATCGGGCCATGAAGTTGATCTTCTCCGGCGTCACAAACTCCGCTGCCAGGGTAAGGTCGCCTTCGTTCTCGCGGTCCTCGTCGTCGACCACAACCACCATGCGCCCAGAACGGATCTCGGCTACGGCCCCGGGGACGTCGGTAAAAGGAAGCTCGAAGGTGCGTGCGGACTCTGGCATGGCGCTCTTCTATTCTCGCCCATGGCAGCCACAAACGGCAAAAGCTCCGCATCAGACGCCCAGGGTGTGGATTGCCGAAGCGCCCACACCCCGGGGGACCACAGTTTACGGAAGCACGTAGCGCAGGTTTACGAACTCCATGAATACATGTGCATCTTTGGGCTGACCTGGCGCAACGTACCAAGGGTCGCGAAGGACATAAGAACTCTGGGTAATGATCTGCAGAGCACCATAGGGAGGCTTCTGCCAAAGTGTACTGATGCTGGCGAAGGTTGCTTCTTTGATCGCTCGATTATTTGTGCTTGCGCTGCCCGGAAATCCGTAGCCAACGTAGGTCGCTGTTTTGATATCCGGATCGAGGCCGTAGCGCCGCTGATAATAGGCGCCGCTCACGTAGCTCGCGATCGTGGTGCGCTTGTCGATACTCCACTCAAAGCCGCCAATTCCCGAGCCGGAGTGTATCAAGGCCGCGTGGAAAGGCGAGGTAACAGTGCCATTCTGCAAGACGACGAAGCCCGGTCCCATGCCGCCGATATAACGGCCGCCACCGTCACTCCAATAGCCGATCGTAATCAGGTGGAATCCCTTGAACAACTCAAGATTGAAATCGCCGACCACGGCGCCGCCCTGGCGCGCATCGTGTACCGAAATGGCTTTAGTGACAGATGCCGGCGTGTCGATACGTGTCGCCGTCAGCAACCCGGCCACGCCCGTGTGCCAATGCAAACCGCGCACATTGCAATCCAAGGTCGTTTTCGCAATGACGTCGGGATAGAAATTCGGCGTAGCCGTAGCGCCGCCACTGCCGGTGCTCGAGTTAATGTCAGTTTCCGTGTTGCTAAACAGAGTCGGGAAGGTGACGGCGCTGCCGCTGAACTGCTCCGGGTCTTCGACTGAGAGGCCGGCGGCCCAATATGTCGTCGGGTGGTAGACAAACCGGAATTGCGTCTGGCGCGCATAGGTCAGGCCGGTCTGATAGCTGGTATCGAGATGGAAGGTATTGAACAAATCGGCAAGAAACGGAGAGAGTGCTCTGCGCGTGGGCGTAAGCAGTGACCATCCCTGGCCGCCCAGAAATTCCCATTTTCCGCGCGTCAGATTGAGATAATAGACGCGCATGCGGAGTGTATTGCTGTTGGTGCTGACATAGGCATTCCCCGGCAGATACCCGTTGAAGTCGGCCTCAAGATAACCGTACGCCTTGATTTTTCCCAGCGCTTCATCCACCTTGATTCCGATGCGCGAAGACTGCGCTGTCAGACGAGTTTCGCTGAGTCCGCCCGCCACTGTATTGCTGAAGGGGATCGATTGAAAATTTGTGCCCAGTCCGCTTCCGACGTCTGTGCTGCGATAGTAGCCTGTGAAGTCGATCCATCCGCTGGGGGTGAAGGTGGCATGACCGAGACGGAAGTAAAGATCGCCCGGCGGCAACGGGGTCGCGGGCTTGATGCTGGCGGCAACCGCGAGACTCGCAGCAGGCGTGCGCAGCGCAAGAACGGCCGTCTTCAGCTGCGCAGCATCTGCTCCACTATCGACGTCGCTCAAGGTTGGAACTCCCGGAGCAACGCCAAGCCGCTGTTGACGGAGCGACTCAATCTCTTTGCCTTGCCTGTCCAGTTCCTGGCGCATCAGGCGCATCGCATCCGCCTGTTCTTGCATAGCCTGCTGCGCCTTTTCGAGCGCATGCAGCAGTTCCGCCGGCTTTGGGGCGACAGCTTCGGCGCTGCTCACGGCCGATGTTTGCGTGGTGGGCGGCGCTACCGCGCCGGGTTCTTGCGCGCAAGACATTGTCGCAAAGATGGTGCCTATAAGAAGAATGAAAACAGCTGCAGAAGTGATGGCTTTCATCGAGAGTCTTCCTTTCTTATCTCTCCGCTTTCTAAATGCGTCGCGCGGTTTGGGGATCTTTCGTCAAACGGAAACTCCTGATCTCGCGGTCGAGCTCGCCGGCAAGCTTGGTCAATTCGTGACTGGCTTGCGTGGTTTCTTCGGCGGCCGTGGAAACGCTGGACGAGACTTCGCAAATGCCGGCCAGCGCCTGACTGATCTCCTGGCTCGCAGCCGCCTGTTCAGTGGAAGCGGCAGCGATCATGCCAATCTGTTCTCCAGAACGATTCGCGAGAGTGATGATGGCGTCTAATGTGCGGCGTGCGCCTTCGCTTTCGGTAAGTCCCAAGTCGACGCTGGATTTCCCCGTCTCCATCAACATCAAAGTTTCGTGAGTCTCGCTCTGGATGGTGGTGATGGTGCCGGCGATCTCTTCTGTCGCTGACTTTGTGCGTTCCGCCAGCCTCCGCACTTCGCCCGCTACGACCGCAAAACCGCGTCCTTGCTCACCGGCGCGCGCCGCCTCGATGGCCGCATTCAGGGCCAGCAGGTTGGTCTGCTCAGAGATCTCACGAATAGCGGTGACGACGTTTCCAATCTCTTTGGAACGCTTGGCGAGCGATGCCATTTTTTCTACGGTTTCGTTGGTGGAGTTGCTGATGCCGCGCATCCGCTCGACCGTATGGTCTATTGCTTCTCCGCCCTCGGTCGCTGTCCGCGCCGCCTCCTGGCTGGCCACGTTAGCCTGCTCGGCGTTCTGCGAGACCTCGCCAACCGTGGCTGCCATCTGCTGAGTGGCAGTCGCAATCACGTTTGCTTTGCTGCATTGAGTCTGCACGTCGGCTGAACTTTTTTCAGCGCACGCGGAAAGTTCCGCCGCCGCTTTTGTGATGGTTTCCACGCCCTGCTGCATGGAGTTGAGCAATCCGCGCACGGTGCCGACCGCCGTATTCAGCGCTGTGCCCATGCGGCCGATTTCGTCGCTGCTTTGAACCATCACGGTTTCGGTCAGGTCTTTGGCGGCCATCGTCTCCAGTACGTGGGTCGCGCGCAACAGCGGAGGCGCAATTGCACCGGTCAATAGCCAGCCGATTGTGCCGCTCAGCAGGATGGTAAGAGCTAGCGTAATCAGGACCAACAAGCGAATCGATTTGAAGGTGGCGGCGGCGTCCAAACAGCGCTGCTGGCTGGTCTGCGTGTTGATTGCCATCGCCTTGTTAATCGCCGCGTCGGCGTGGCGAAAGACGAGGGCATTGGCGCCTACGGTCTGCTCGCTGGCCGGCGCCTTTTGTCCGGTGGCCAGCAAGGATATGGTCTGGTCGCTGGCATCCTGATATGCATAAAACTCTTGGCGCGTGGATTCAAAAAGAGTTCGCTCTTGAGAATCGGTGTTCGTGGCAGAATAGGCCGCGGCGGCATCCTTGAACGCTTGCGACGTGCGCTTGCGGGTTTTTATGTAGTAGTCGGTACACTCCGCTTTGTCGCAGAGCAGGATGCCCATGTCGGCACGGCGATAGATCTGCATCGCCGAATTCATCTCTGCCAAACGATGCGAGGAAGGCAGTGCGATCGCGGCCAGGTTCGTCGTGGATTGATTAACCTTGCTCATGCCTGACAGGGCAATGACGCCGAGCAGCGCACAGAGGGCACAAACCAGCCCGAAAGCCAGAAGAAACTTGCCCGCTACGGGTAAATTACGGACTATTCCCATGGACCTCTCCGGTGACAGACACGTGGGCGCGAATGACAAGTGGCTAACAGCCCCCACGACTGGGTCAGCCGGAGTGTCGCTTATGAATGAATCCGCGAAAACACCCGTGTGTGATAGCAGTATCGGGAGTATGGAAGGCGGTCTTTAGTTCCGGGGCGAGCTGTAGAAATTAGGTTTCCCGCAAAGGGATGCTTCCCGAAGTGTTTTACGGTGCTGGCACAATGATGATTGCGTAGAGTAAGAGCCTGATGGCGCGCAATCATTCTGCGAACGTCACGATGAAAGTATCTTTCTGCAGGGGATCAGAAATAGACCGAACGCCGTGAAAAGCGCCTTCGTAAAGAAGCCAGAAGAAGTTCCATCTACGTTTTGACAGTCGCGACGGTCACCCTTACATTAATTTCGATTCTTCGCCCCAGTCGCAGGGGATTTCGCGGCGCTTCTCGGAGCTCTCCGCGGCCCATTCCAGAAGGCGCGCTACACGCCACGCGTCCACCGGAGCGACAGGCGCTAGCGCTTTGCCGAGCAGGGCATCGCGAATGCCGGCGTAGTAGAGGCGATAGTCGCCGCGGACGGGCTCGACAGGCCTTGTGACCATGCCGCCGTCTACGTCTACGCAGAGGGTGCCCCAGTGGGCGGATGGTTCCTGCCCCCAGGCCGGGTCTTCAATACGGGTGACTTTGCTCAGCGCGGCTTCTTGCGGGTCGACGCCATGCTTCCAGTAGTTGCCCTTGGTTCCGCGCAGGTGATAGCGGGGCCGCGGCAAGGACGAGAGGCAGTTGCAACCTAGTGAGACCGAAAAGCCTGGATAGAGCAGACGGATGGTGAAGGCATCGTTCGAGCCTTGGCCGTCGCGCTCTCGGCGGACGTCGGCCCACACTGCTTCGGGCTTGCCGAAGAGCGTCAGCACTTGATCGCCGATGTGCGTTCCGAGGTCGAGCAACTGCCCTCCACCCTGGGCCGGATCGTCTTTCCATG
>Ga0116117_1000004_pt1 | contig 222253 bp, 183 predicted proteins | sample June2015DPH_11_1_FD_89790 | JGI IMG/M metagenome (GOLD analysis project Ga0116117, IMG submission 89790) | Peatland microbial communities from SPRUCE experiment site at the Marcell Experimental Forest, Minnesota, USA - June2015DPH_11_10 | ecosystem: Environmental > Terrestrial > Soil >... | reverse complement strand
GATCACCGGAACCTCCGGCACAACAACCGCATCTACAACCATCCCACTTACCGTGGTTTCGTCATTGGGCAGTTTTACGCTGAAGCCTTCGGCGGCCACTCTATCGGTAACTCAAGGCAGCACCGCGACAGATACGATTACGGTCACGGATGTTAGTCCATTTACCGGCAGTGTAACTCTGACCGCAACCGGCTTGCCGACAGGAGTTACTGTTGCCTACGGCACCAACCCCACTACCGCGACCAGTGTACTTACCTTCACGGCAACCGCAACGGCCACTACCGGCCTGGCTACGGTGACCATCACTGGGACCTCCGGCACTTTGACGGCAACCACCACCATCGCACTTACCGTCAATCCAGTAACTACACCGGGCGCGTGCCACGTTGTTTACGCAACCTCACCGCAAAACACCAGCGCATTCGGCGCGACCGTCTCCATCCAGAACACGGGAACCACCGCATGGACTAGCTGGACTCTTACTTGGACGTTTGCCAATGGACAGACAGTTGCGCAGCTTTGGAACGGCATTGAAACTCAGAGCGGCGCAGTCGTGACGGTAAAGAACGAGCCTTACAACGGCAGCGTTGCCGCCGGCGGCACCGTCTCAGGCGTAGGCTTCAACGGCACCTGGAATGGCGTCACCAACGCAATACCCACGTCGTTCGCCGTCAATGGAGCGACTTGTAATTAACCAGCTGCGCTCGAATTCAGCGGCTTTGAAAAGCCAAGAAAGAAACGCGGGGCAGAATGCCATTTCTGTCCCGCGTTTCTTGTAATACTTCTCCAACTATTGCGCCATTGCCAAACTAAAAACCCCGGCATCCCTCTCAATTGAATTTCCCCACAACCTTTTTAAAACCATCCCCATCCAAAGTGCCGAGTGAAATCCGAAGTTACTAAACTTTGCCGATCTCTAAAGTTTTCCAGGAACTAGCCGATAGGTTACTAAAGTCGTCTTTTCCGGTAACAAGAAGAGTCAAGTTCATGAAATGCGCATCTCTCACATTCGCCTTGGTTTTGCTGGCGTCGGGCCTGGTTTCAACTCCCGCTTTTGCAGCGACCGCTACCGCTTCGTTTGCGGTCACTGCAACGGTCGAGTCTTCCTGCCAGGTTTCGGTTCCTGGCGCGACGACTGGAAACTATACCTTTGCTGGAGCGAGCGTGCGATCCGGGGTTGCGGTCGCTTGTAGCCTCCCCACACCGTACAACGTCAGCTACAGTTCAGCAATGGCGACAAGTGACGCCACTACCAGTTCAGCCGCGGAACTGCTGGGTCATACGCTTCCGCTTCACAACGCGCAAGCCGTTAACTGGGGACGGATGGCGGGTAACGATGCCATGGCTAGAGTCGGCCGCGGAACCTTCCAGCCGTATGCCGTGCCTGGCAAGGCTGCGGGGACACAGATGTTCTCGCCTGGCTCGTATGCCGATTCGATTACCGTGGTTATTACCTATTAACAGACGGGCCTGATGACTTCATTGAATAGAAAACAACAAAACTAATCGCCATGAAATCAATCGTTCTACCTTCTCGCCAGCATCTCCGGCGATTGCTTTGAGATCCCCCGGACACTCTATCTCCGCTGGAGTCACGACGCAAAAGAGGTATGTAACGTGACGCGCGAAGGTAATCAAGAATGGAACTAAAGGTGATATGAAATTGGATCGAATAAGGCAATATTACTGTTGCATTAATTCATTAGAGCGCGATAATGACTTAGCATTTTCAAAAAATACGTTCCACCAGGAGTCTTTCCAATGAAGTACTCACATGCCTTAAAGTTCGTGTTGTCCTCCGCCGCAGTTGGAATTCTGGCGTTGGGCCTTACTTGCACGTCAGCCTCAGCGACCACAGTTTCCGCTACCTTTGCGGTTTCCGCAACTGTGAATGCCAGCTGCAACATCACGACGGCCCCCTTGGCTTTCGGAGCCTACACGGGTGCGGTCTTGAACAATTCGACCAACCTTACGGTTACCTGCAACACCGCCGTCACTCCGATCAACGTCGGCCTCAATACCGGTCTGAACGGCACTTACACAGCTGGGACTGTGTATACAAGGAAGATGAACAGCGGCGCGGTCATGCTGAACTACGGGCTGTATCAGAACGCCGGACTGACAACCAATTGGGGAACCACAACCGGAACGGATACGCTGGCGACGGCCTATACGACGACTGCGGTTACAGTCCCTGTCTACGGCACGATTCCTGCTGGACAGGTGGTAGCGACCGGCTCCTACGCCGATACGATTACCGCCTCCATTTATTTCTAACTGTCAGCACGGCAGCACTTGGGAACGTATGATCACGTGCAATTCATTTCGCGTAATGGCGGCGGCCAAAGCGTCCGCCGCCATTTTTGTCTTCCTTCTGAGCGGTCTTACGGCCAGCGGGCAGTCATTGTCGGTATTGCCGATTCACGTTTTTCTTGGGCCAGGCGAGAAGGCGACGAGCCTGACGGTGAGCAACCAGGGAAGCAGCGCGACGGCCGTACAGATCCGCGCCTACGCATGGGCACAGAAGGGCGATGAGGATCAATTGACGGCCACGAACACCATCATGGTGAGTCCGCCGATGGCGAAGATCGCTCCGGGAGGCTCGCAGATTGTTCGGGTGATCTTGCGCCAGTTGCCAGATAACCTCGAATCTACTTACCGAATCGTGCTTGACCAGATTCCTCCCGCGGCCGAGCCTGGTGTGATTCATGTGGTGGTTCGGATGTCTCTTCCGGTCTTTTCGAAGCCGGCTATCCGTTCGTTTGCCGATGTGCAATTTCATCTGGAGCGCAAGGATGGAAAGATTTATCTGGTGGGATTCAACGCCGGCAATCTTCATGAAGTGATCCGCGATATTGCGCTTAAGACGAGCGATGGCCAGAAGCTGAAAGCGGAATCTGGCGCATCGCCCTACATACTGGCCGGCGCGACTCGGCGCTGGCACATAGCCGCGCAGGACGCCGTGCAGCTGTCAAGCGAAGCCATGCAATTGACTGCCCAGTCGGAAGCCGGCGCCATTGAAGAGCAGGTTCGCTTTGTACCAGGCCCATGATCCTGCTAGCCTGGCGGCCCGCTGGCTCCGCGGTGGGAGGATCATCTTCCTGGCGTTGCTTGTGGCGCCGCGACTGGCCATAGCCACCGAGACCGCGACTGAGGTTGCCGCATCGTCGGCCAACCCGGCTGCGTCTTCGGCTTCTTCCGATGCTGCATCGGCGAATGCTGCCGAGTCTTCTTCCGATGCTGTCGCCGAAGAAGCGCCAGATGCGGACGGCAACGAGCGGCTGTTTCTGGACGTACAGATCAATGGCCGTTCCGTTGGCAAGATCGGCGAATTCACGCTGCATTACGGCAAGTTGATGGCGCGGCCGCAGGAGTTGCGCGATCTTGGTTTCCGCGTTCCTGCGTCGCTGATTCCTGGACCCGACGGTCTGATCGCAATGGCCGCGCTGCCTGGATTGACCTGGACGATCGATCCCAGAAATCAGGTATTGCGCGTGACAGCCGCCGATAGCGCACTGGCGCCAACGATCCTGGTGCCTTACGCAATTGAAAGAATGACCGGCCCCCGGGTGATCGAGAGCGGCAAAGGGATTACGCTGAACGATGACATCAGCGGCACATTCACCAACGGTCAGGCGGCAAGCGCCGGCGGCTTGCTGAGTGCACAGGCCTTTACGGCCAAGGGCGTGTTGAGTTCGGGCTGGTTGGCGTACGTCGGCGGGCCATCCAGGGGTTCTGGCCAAGTGGCAGCCATTCGCCTTGATTCGGATTACTCCTACGCCGATGTCAATTCTCTGCGGCGGTATACTCTGGGCGACTTTATCACCAGCAGCCTTTCGTGGACTCGTCCGGTTCATCTCGAAGGCGCACAGATTCGCTCGGATTTTACTACGCGTCCTGATCTTGTCACGTTTCCGTTGCCCGGCATCTCCGGCTCAGCGGCTGTTCCTTCTACGGTGAATGTGCTGGTGGATGGGAACCTCGTAACCTCGAACCAGATTGACGGCGGTCCTTTCGAGATTCCGCAACTCCCGGTGGTATCCGGAGCAGGCACGATCACGATGACGGTGACCAATGCGCTGGGGCAGCAGGTCAGCGTTTCGCAGCCGTTCTATGCCAGTTCCGCGCTTCTCAAGCCCGGCTTGCAGACCTACGCAGCGGAGACCGGCCTGGTGCGGCGCGAGTGGGGCGCGGTGAGCGACGACTACGGGAAGATCGCCGGCACGGCTGTCTATCGCCGCGGCCTGACCCGGAAGTTCACATTCGAAGGCAGCCTCGAAGGCACTCCCGGCACGATGATGGGAGGAGCGGGCGGCGTGTTGCAAGTGGGCAGTATTGGCGTGCTCAATTTTGCCGCGGCTGCCAGCGCCGGCTCAGGAGGCAGCGGGACGCAATTTTCCGTGGGCGCGCAGCGCATTGGCAAGTATTTCAGCCTGGGCGGCTCGGCGATTGTCTCCAGCGCCAACTGCGAGGATATTGCCGCACGGAACGGCACGCCGATTCCACGCAAGCAGATGAGCGTCAACAGCGGCGTGGCGTCGAGGCGCTTCGGCACTTTGGGCGCGGCCTATGCGGCGCTCGACGTGGATAACTCTCCGAATCCGATTGTGGCTCAGAGCACGACGGCCCAGCACTCCAAAGTCTTCTCCGCCAATTACACGCGTCAAATTCACCGTGTTTCGATCTATGCCACGGAGTTCAGAAACTTGACGGGCAGCGAAAGCAGCGGAATTCAGGTTGGCATGACGATTCCACTGGGCAGGCGTAGTTCCGCTAGCGCCGGCGGATCATCGGATGGTATCGGCCAGGTGCAGGTGCAGCAGTCGGCGACAAAAATCGGCGAGTGGGGCTATGAGGGCTTTGTCTCCGCCGGCAATTCGACTCACGAGTTTGGCCAGGTGCAATACAAGTCGCCGGTCGGCCTGTTCACGGCCGGGGTGGATCAGTCGGGTGGGGTAACATCCGTGCGTCTGGAATCGCAGGGGGCTCTCTCGTTCGTCGATAAGCACCTCTTCCTGTCGAACTATATCTACGACAGCTTCGCGATTGTCGATACGAGTCCCGTGCCGCACGTGCATGTGTATCAAGAGAACCGTGAAATCGGGCGCACCAATTCTTCAGGGCGGCTGCTGGTTCCGGATATGCGCTCCTTCGATTTGAACCTAATCGCCATTGAGCCGACCGATATTCCGGCGGACGCCACCATCGACAACGACAAGCGCGAGGTGCGGCCCCAGGCTCTCTCTGGCGTAGTGCTCAAATTCCCGATTCATTTCAATCATGCCGCATTGCTTCAACTGGTGGATCAGGCCGGGGTTGCATTGCCACTGGGCAGCGCCGCTACCCTGCGAGCTACGGGCGCTATCGTTCCGATTGGATATGACGGCGACGCGTACGTTGAGGATCTCAGTTCTCACAACGAACTGATTGTGGTGCGGCCGAACGGGCACAAATGCACGGTCGTCTTCAACTACGAACCGCTGGCGGGAGATATTCCTTCGATTGGACCGCTGACCTGCACGGAGAAAAAACCATGATGCGAAGGCTGGCACTGGCGGCACTAGTTACACTACTGATCTGCTGCGCGCGGCAGGCAGCGGCGCAAGGAAACTGCACACTCACAGATACGGAGTTGAACTTCGGGGTTTACACGGGAGCGACGCTCGACAGCACTTCTAACGGAACGGTGACATGCACCAATCAGCGGGACGGGTGGAATATTCCCCTCGATGCCGGCACGGGGGTAGGCGCGACCGAAGCGGTTCGGAAGTTGACCGGCCCTGGCGGCGTCGAGCTGAATTACGCTGTGTATCAGTATCCCGGGTATACAACCATTTGGGGCAATAATACCGCAGGTACCACCGAAGTAACCGGAACCGGCAACACAACGGTCCATTTCGACGGCCAGATCACGGCGGGCCAGGTGGTTCCTCCAGGCACTTACACCGATACCCTCTCCACAGACACGACTTCGTTTACCGTCACCGTGGTGATTCTGGCTAATTGCACAGTGACGGCCAGTAACCTGGCCTTCGGCACTTACACCGGCGCGCTGATCAACTCCACCTCGACCATCTCCGTCACCTGCACCGACCTCGCTCCTTACAATGTCGGCCTCAATGCCGGAACGTCGACTGGTGCGACTGTAACCACTAGAAAGATGACTGGTCCTGGCGCGGCTTTGCTGAACTATAAACTTTTCAGTGACGCCGGGCATTCCATCAACTGGGGCAACACCGTCGGCACTGACACCGTGACTGGAACCGGCACCGGAGCCGTCCAGGCCCTCACTGTCTATGGCCAACTTCCGGCGGGGCAGACTCCTGCGAGGGGCGCTTACTCGGACACGATTACCGTTACCGTCACCTATTGACGACGAATCGTGATTGGCAGGCCGGGTCGACTAACTCAGCGCCACATTTTTCGACCGATGATTCGGCGTGTCAAATTATGCGATTGCGATCAATCTCCCTTTCGCGCAGCCATGTAAAAATCACTGGAGTTACGATTAGCACGTGAACCAGTGAGCTGACCATTCCGCCCAATACCGGCGCGGCCAGTGGCTTCATGAATTCTGCGCCGGTGCGTGTGGACCAAAGCAGCGGCAGCAGTCCGGCAACCACTGTGGCCACGGTCATCACCTTGGGGCGAAGCCGCAACAGCGCGCCTTCCATCACGGCCTGGTGAAGGCCCACGCGAGTGAGCACGCCATCGGCTGCCGTGCGCCGAGCAACCGCTTCTTCGAGATAGATGACCATCACCACGCCGGTCTGCACCGCGGTTCCAAACAACGCGATGAAACCAACCCACACCGCAACTGAAAAATTAAGCCCCATCGCCTTGACCAGAAACACGCCGCCGGTGAGCGCGAAGGGCACCGCCAGCAGAACGTGCGCGGCTTCTTTCACGGAGCCATAAGTGCGATAAAGCAGAACAAAGATCACGACGAGAACGAGTGGAATGACCATTTCCAAACGTTTGCGCGCGCTGATTTCATTTTCGTACTGGCCACTCCACTCGATGTAATAGCCCGGTGGCATCTTCACTTGCTGGGCAACCGCGCGTTGCGCCTGATCAACGAAGCCTCCCACATCGCGGCCGCGCACGTTCAGCAAGACCGACCCGCGCAACAGGCCGTTTTCGCTGCTGATCATGGATGGTCCCATGGTTGTATTGAGGTTGACTACTTTGTTGAGCGGCACCTGCGCTCCGTTGCTGCCGGCTACCAGCACATCGCCTAGCTGCTGCGGGTTCGCGCGGAAATCACGCGCATAACGCACCCTGACAGGAAAGCGCTGGCGGCCTTCGATGGTAGTCGTCAGATTTTTTCCGCCCACCGCGGTTTCAATCGCGTCTTCTACGTCGGCGACATTCAAGCCATAACGATCCGCTGCTTGCCGGTCGACTGTCATTTCGAGATACGGCGAGCCTGTGGTTCTCTCGGCATAGAGATCGGTCGAGCCGGGAATTGTGCTGACCACTTCTTTGATTTCTTCCGACTTTTTTTCGATCACGGTGAGATCAGGTCCGAAGACTTTGATGCCGATCTGTGTGCGAATGCCCGTCGAGAGCATGTCGATGCGATTGCGAATCGGCTGAGTCCAGATATTGGTCACGCCGGGAATCTGGAGCTTCTCATCGAGGCGCGCCAGAATCGCATCTTTGGTGAGTCCCTTGGGCCACTGATCTTTGGGCTTGAAAGTGATGGTGGTTTCGCTCATGTTTACGGGCGCGGGGTCGGTGGAGGTCTCGGCGCGTCCCACTTTGCCGACGACCATTGCAACGGCTGGGTCCGCGGCGATGATGACGTCCTGCTGGCGAAGTATCTCGGTTGCCTTGGTGAGCGAGATGCGCGGATCGGTGATGGGCATGAAGAGCGCCGTCTCTTCATCGAGCGGCGGCATGAACTCCGAGCCGATGGTGGTTGCGGTATAGACGGCCGCGCAGAAAAGCGCGATCGCGAGGCCGAGCGTGATGGCTCGGTGACGCAGCGCCCAGGCTAGTACTGGTTTGTAGATAGCCCGCAGCAGTCGCATCACCGGGTTCTCTTCTTCGCGATGCAGTTTGCCGCGAATGAGAAATGTGCAGAGCACCGGCACAAGCGTGATGGCGAGGATGGTGGAACCGATCATGGCGAAGGTTTTGGTGAAGGCCAGCGGATGAAACATTTTGCCTTCCATGCCGGTGAGAGCGAAGACCGGTACGAATGCGAGAATGATGATGACCATGGCAAAAGAAATGGGACGACCGACGAGCTTCGCCGCGTTGAAGGTGATCTCCCAGATGTGTTCGCGATAGTTGCCGCGCTCGTGTTCGTATTGCTCTGCCTGTCGAATTACGTTTTCAGTCATCACGATGCCCGCATCGACAAGCACGCCGATAGCGATCGCAATTCCACCGAGCGACATGATGTTTGACGAGATGCCCGCGCCATTCATTAACAAAAACGACCCAAGCACCGCGAGCGGTAGCGGAATGGTGACGACAAGAATACTGCGGAAGTGCCACAGAAAAAGCACGTGCGCGAGCGTGACCAAAATGATTTCTTCAATCAATGCATGGCGCAGCGTGCCCACGGCATGATCGATCAGAACACTGCGATCGTAAAAAGGAACGATCCGCACGCCAGTGGGAAGACCCGGTTGAAGTTCGCCGATCTTCTTTTTGACCGACTCTATTGCTTCGCGCGCGTTGGCGCCGTAGCGAATCACCACCACTCCGCCAACAGCCTCTTTGCCATCTTTGTCGAGAACGCCGCGACGAAACTCGGGGCCAAGTTGCACGCTGCCCACGTTGCCCACAGTGACCGGCGTGCCGTTGTATGCGCCGAGAGAAATGCTTTCGATATCTTTCAGCCCGCCAATCAGGCCGATGCCGCGCACCATCTCTTCGGTGTCGCCTGCCTCGATCACCTTGGCTCCTACGTTGTTGTTGCTGCGCTCGACCGCGCCCACAACATCTTTCAGCGCGACGTTGTAAGCCCGCATCTTGATGGGATCGAGATCGATCTGGTACTGCTTAACAAAGCCGCCCACGCTCGCGACCTCAGCCACGCCGGGCACCGAGTTGAGCTGGTACTTAATGAACCAATCCTGCAACGAGTGCAGAGTGCCGCTGTCGTATGGCCCCTCAACCGTGTACCAGAAGACCTGGCCTACGCCGGTTGCGTCCGGCCCCATCATCGGCGTTACACCCGCGGGAAGAAAGCTGCCTGCGAGGCTGAGCCGCTCGAGCACGCGAGTGCGCGCGAAGTAAATGTCCACCTTGTCTTCAAAGATCACGTTTACCATCGAGAAGCCGAAGGCGGACGACGAGCGGACGGTGCGCACATGCGGCAGCCCTTGCAGGTTGACGGTGAGCGGATAGGTGATCTGATCTTCCACTTCCTGAGGACTGCGGCCCGCCCACTCGGTGAAGACGATCACCTGGTTTTCGCTCAAGTCGGGGATCGCGTCGATGGGAGTGTGGATGAGCGCCCAATAGCCCCAGACCGCGAGCGCAGCATAGACGCCGAGAATCAGCCAGCGGTTCTTCATGGAGAATTCGATGATGCGGTTGATCATTGCTGCTCCTTACCTTGCGCTCATGCGGGTGTGAAACGATGCGATCACGCCGCCGTTTTTGTGTGCCTCAACGAGTACATTCCACGAGCCCGGCGAAGGCGCCTGACCTTTGCCCATGTACATCTGGCTGCCTGCTGCCCAGGACAGATTGAAGGAACTCTTCATTTCCGGCATATCCATGAAGGGCATGGCGGGCATCACCAGAGAGACGGTGACCTGAGCATCGGTGATGGGCTTTTGATTTCCGTCTGTCAGATTCACCTGGAACTGCGCGTCTTCACCGGCCTTCAGCGGATCGGGATTCGCGTGGAAAGCGATTTTTGCCGCGCTTGCCTTCGGGCTTTCTCCGTTGGTGGAAGAAGAAGTTGATTGCGCCTGTTGATCAGTTGCAAATTCTTTCGATCCGCCATAGAGGCCCGACATGCCGGAACTCAAGTGCGCTTGCGAGTCGATGAGGAAGTTGCCGTTGAGCACGACCTTGTCGCCGACGGCCAGCCCGCTGATTACCGGAAACAGATCGTCGGCCGATGCGCCTACCTCGACCTTGCGTGCCTCAAAGACGCCATTAGCCCGCGCCACATAGACGATTTTGCGCGTGCCTGTATCAAGCACCGACGAGCGCGGAATCACAATGCCCGGCCTCGCGCTGTGGCTGACAAAACTAGCGCTGACAAACATGCCCGGCAACAAACGCATTCCTGGATTGGCGAGGTGCACGTGGACTGGCACGGTGCGCGTCTGCGGATTGGCCGTGGGTTCAATGAACTCGACATGGCCATGCAGCGTCTGGCCGGGCAGAGCCTCAGCGGTGATCTCGACATCCTGCCCCTGGTGGATTTGCGCCAATTGCTCTTCGTAGACATCGGCCTTGATCCACACTTCGCTCAGGTCGGCCACGGTGAGGAGCGTATCGCCTGCATTCACATATTGGCCTTGCGTCACTTTGCGCTCCACCACGCTGCCTGCGCTGTTTGCATAGATGGTCACGCGCGGCACTCCGGCGGTTGCCGGTGCGTTGTACTGCTTCTCAGCAATTCCCCAGAGCTCGAGCTTGCGCTCGCTCGCCTTCACTAACGCTTCGGCCTGCGACTTTGCAAACGCATCGTCCGATTGGCCAAGCTGGCTGCGATTCTCTTGCGCCAGGCGGTACTCTTCGATGGCCGTCGTCACTTCGGGACTATACAATTCGGCAACGGCTTGGCCGCGCCGCACGCGCTCACCGGTGTACTGCACGTAGAGTTTGTCGACGCGGCCTCCAATCCACGCGCTGACCGCGCCCAGTTGCGACTCCGGCTGCTCCACGCGGCCAAAGGCGTCAATGCCGCTTTTCAACAGAGCGGTTCGCACATCAGCCACTTGCACGCCGGCCGCGGTAATTTCAGCTGGGGTCAGCTCGACCGTAGTGCCGGGCTCTGTACCCTGCTGCGCTGCCTGCGCAGCGTTCATTCCAGCACTCGCGGCCGGCATGGCCGCTTCGGACGACGCAACGACAGGACGAATTTGTCTGGCGACAAGAACTCCGGCAACCAGCGCAATCAGAACTCCCGCGCCGCCGCCCAGTACGAACAACTTCTTTTCTTTCGATGTCATTTGCTTGTCCTCTCTGTCTCCCGTGTTTTTATCTCGGAAATCGGCGTGCCAATGGCGCGTTCCAACTGCGCGGTGCCGGCGTCAGTCGCCGCTAGCGCTTTGTAGTAGGCGGTCTGAATGTCGAGCAGAAGATTCTGCGTGTCGATCAGGCTCATGAACTCGGCGCGGTTGTTCTGGTATGCGGAGGTGGACGCCTTGAACGACGCATCGGCCTGCGGCAGCAGCGTATCGCGATAAAGCTTGACGCGCTTCTGCGAGGCGAGCAGAGCAATCTGCGCCTGCCGAATTTCTAAAAATATTGTGGCCGCGCGCGCCTCCAATTCGGATTGAGAGACGTCGGTTGCCGCATCGGCCTGCTTGGCTTCGCCCTCATGGCGCTCGCGATTGAGCCAGGGAAGATTCAGCCCCACCTCGGCCATATAAGCGTTGCGCGCCATGGAGCCCGACGGCATCAACATGTAACCCAGACCGACGGTGAAGCCCGGCTTCATTCCGAGCTGAGCCATCTTGCCTTCGTTCTTTGACCGGATGATTTGCGAGCGCAAACCTGCCAGCTCGGGCCGATGCTCGATCGCCGTCTGCTCCAACGCTTCGATCACCGGTAAGGCCGTGGGAGCCGCGTAGCTGCCCGCGATTTCGATGGCTTCGTCCGCACGCCGGCCCATCAGAGCGTTCAGTTGCGCGCGGGCCGTGTCGCGCTCTTCTTCCAGTTCAATCAGGTGTTCACTCAGGCGAGTCAAGGCCATTTGCGCGCGGAGTACGTCTGCCTGCGGAACCTTGCCGGTGGTGTACTGCGCCAGCGCGACGGAGAGAGCTTCCTTCAGGAGCGATGCCTGGCGCTCATGCAGCTTCATCTCGTCGCTGTTGCGCATCAGGTCCGCGCAAAGCTTGCGAGCCTCAGCAGAAACCTCCTGACGCAGCGTCTCCAGATCGCTGGCCGCGACGTTTGCGTCATCCTCCGCTAGCCGGGCGCGCATCTCCCGCTTTTGCCGGTTAGGAAATGTCTGCTGCAGCATCACCATCAACTGCGCCTGATTCAAGTCCCACGGCTTGGTCACAGGCGTATCCCAATCGCGCACCTGGAGCATGGGATCGTCGAGACTGCGGGCGGTGCTGATTTTCATTTGCGAAAGCGACAGGCGCCGCACCGCTGCACGAATCTCCGGGTTGCCCTCAAGGGCCGCGATTACGGCCTCATCGACCGTCAAAGAATGGGCGCTCACATCGGACGCGAGCACCGGGCCCGGCACAGTTTCTCCGAGACAGGAAATCGATAGCGCCAGCACAAACGGCGCAAAAACAAAGATAGGTTTCACTCTTTAACTCCGCAAAAATCGGCAAAAGAAATTCGCCAGGACGCGGAACTACGCGCCCCGGAAAGCCACGGCGGAATTAAAAAGCTAGATTCTTAAAATGAATGAGCCGGTTGGCGGAGAGTGCGGCGGAATCACAGCCAGAATCGGGAATTCGCTCGGCGAAGTCAGTTCATTCGAGGAGACGAATTCCTGCACGACCGTCAATGAAGCCGACCCCGGGAGGTTGGGCGCAACAACAACGGCGGGCACGGGAGCCTTGACGATGCAGCAGTTGGCCTGAACAGTTCTGCTGGGCTCGGATGCGACGGCGCAGCAACTGTGCGCTGTCTTATGAGCCCGCTGCATGCAGATTCCGAACGGCGCAAGCATTGCACCCATCAATGCGATGGCCACTGTCGCGCGTTGGAAGACACCTGCCCGCATGAGCCGAGTCTAGCATGAAGCTGAATTTGCGACGTGATGCGGATCACAAAGCAATTGCGTAGCTTGTTTTTGAGCGGCGAGTTTTACCAGCTCCGCGCGCACTTTTTCGATCACCGCAGGCCAGTCACCCTGCTTTGGCTGACGGAAGAGGCGCGCTGTTGGATACCAAGGGCAATCTTCGCGGTCGAGCAGCCAGCGCCAGTCGGGTACCGAGGGCAGAAGAATCCATACGGGCCGGGCCAAGGCTCCGGCCAGGTGAGCCATCGAGGTATCGATGGAGATGATCAGGTCCATCTGGGCCATCTGCGCTGCCGTATCGGCCATATCGCCGGTGACAGGTGCAAGATCCGTGACGCGCGTTTTTCGAGCGGCCAACTCCGCGGCTGCCGCTCCAATTTGCAGCGAATAAAAGTGAATGCCTTCGAGATCAAAGAGCGTTTCAAGAAGTTCAAGAGGAACGCTGCGCGCGCGATTCTTGGGGTGGCTGGGATTGCCCGTCCAGGCAACGCCCACACGCAGCCCCTTCGCCGGCCATGGTAGCGAGGATGCCTTTTGCAGAGCGTCTTGCGGAGCAGCGAGATAGGGCACGTTCGCGGGGATATTCTCAAGGGTGGTGCCACAGGCCAGCGGTAAACTCATCAACGGCGCGCGGCAGTCGAAGCGCGGCAATGGCTCACCGGTCGTGACAAGCGCGGAAAGGCCGGGCAGTTGCGCGGCCAGTCGCCGCAGATTTCCGGGAATGTCGAGGATGACTCTGCCACCGGCCGCCTGGACCAGGGGCGCATAGCGCATGAACTGGATCGCGTCGCCCAATCCCTGCTCGGCGTAGAGCACGATGGTGGCACCCTTGAGAGGCGCGCCCAGCCACAAAGGCTCGTTGAATAGCCGCGGGGTGTAGACCTTCCAACGCACCTCATAGTTGCGCCAGCCGTTGGCATAATCCCCTTGAAGCAGTTGCAGCAGGCACTGGTTCATCAACGCGTCACCGAGGTCGGGCTTGAAGGTCAGCGCCCGCTCACACCAGGCGACAGACTCGGCCAGCTCCCCTTTGTCGAAGTAGGCATTGCAGAGGCAGTTGGAGGCCTTGTGGTGCTTTGGATTCAGCGTCATTGTCCGCTTGTACCAGCCGATGGCTTCGTCGACCTTCCCCTGGCCATGGAGGGCGTCGCCGAGGTTGCAGCAGAGATCGGCGCTCTCTGGCGCAACGATCAACGCCTGCTCAAAGCAAGAGACCGCCTCGTCGAGATTCCCGCGCTGCCGGTGCACGGTGCCAAGGTTGCACAATGCGTCGGCGTAATTGGGCTGGATGGCGAGCGCCCGCTGATACATGGCCACGGCCTCGTCCAACTTTTTTTGCGTCAATAAAATGTTGCCCAGGTTATAGCAGGCTTCAGCGAAGTCAGGCTTGATCTGGAGCGCGCGCTCGATGCAGGAGACAGCGTCATCGAGTTTGTTTTGCGCCCGCAGCACGTTGCCCAGGTTGGAATGATAAAAAGGCTGCTGCTGATTGACAGCGATCGCACGGCGAATCATCCGCTCTGCCACTTCGAGGCGTTCGGTTTTGAAGCAGGCCATGCCGAGCAAGTACAAGGTGTCTGCATGATGGACATCGAGAGCCAGAATTTGCAGGCAGCACCGTTCCACCTCGGCCATTCGTCCGGCGTTGAACTCGCGCATGGCAAGCGGCCACAGGACTTGAATCTTCTCTAACTTGCCGCTTTTTTGCGGCTTCGCAGACTGCTTGGCTTGAGGATAAGACATATGTTTCATCGGTTTCGACAGAAGCCTTTCCGAACGGATGGTATTCAACGGCAAGCCGACTCCTGCACATTGGAGCCAGGAACTTCGTAGGACTTCAAGCAATCGCCCTGCCACCTCGGAAGGCGAAGATTAGAGAAGGCTGAAGCGGAGAGTACGCGGCTCCGCCGTCGAAGGGGCATCCGGCTGCTTGCGGCCGTCGAGTTTCTTCCTGGTCAAATTTACAAGGCTTTTTTGCGCTCCTCTGTTATGCTGGATTGTCTGCCCGGAGTTGGAGGATGGGATGCCGGAACACAGAGCGCGGAAGCACCATCAGGACCGCGTGGCGGAGACGCTGCGAGAGGAAATCGGAGTCCTGATCGAGGGTGAACTGGTCGATCCGCGCATCAATCTCTGCTATGTAACTGAGGTGGCGTTGAATCCCGGCGGCAAGTCGGCGCGGGTGTATGTCGCTGTCGACAGCGCCGTGAAGGACATCGCGCAGGCTGAAGAGGAAACTGTCGCGGGTTTGGAGGCAGCTAAAGGCTTCATCCGCTATGAACTGAAGGAGCGTATGGGCGTGCGCCATGTGCCTGAACTCAGCTTCCTGGCCGACCGCTCAGGCCGCTTTCAGGCGCGCATTGAAGAGCTGATGGACCGGCAGCGCAAGCGGCAGAAGACACCGGCCGATCAAAGTCCGGCAGCAGAGCTGAAAGGTCCGGAGTAACCGCGCATGGATCACTCCAACCGCAACCTGGCATTCGATGCGAAGAGCGACGCACCTGCGATGGAAAGTGCCGGCGCGCCCGCGCCGATGGACTCGCCTCATGCAATTCTGAAGATTCTGCGCGATGGCCAGCAATTTCTGGTCTGTTCTCATGCCCGGCCGGACGGCGATGCGGTGGGCTCCATGCTGGCCATGGGAATGCTTCTGGAGCAGATGGGGAAGCATGCCGATCTGGTAACCGCTGACCGCATTCCGTACATCCATCGCGGACTGCCGGGCGCGGAGGGGATTCGTACGGCCCAGCGGGTCTACGGTCCCTATGATGCAGTGATTCTGCTGGAGTGCGACGGGCTGGAGCGCACCAGGCTGCTTGGCCTTGAGCAGTTTTTCTTGATCAACATCGACCACCACGCCACCGGCAGCGAGTACGCCAATCTGAATTGGATCGACCGCTCAGCATCGAGCGTCGGCGAACTGGTCTACCGGCTGACGAAGGCCTGCGAAGCCACGCTCACGCGGGAGATGGCCACGTGCATTTACACCACGTTGCTGACCGACACCGGCGGTTTCTGCTACGGCTCGACGCAGGCTTCCACATTCGGCCTGGCACAGGAATTGGTGCTGGCCGGGGCCGACCCTCTGCGCATTGCCCAGAACGTGTATTTTTCCACGCCCACCTCAAAGCTACTGCTGCTGGGCGCGGCGCTCGGGAATCTGAAGCGCGAAGGGCGCCTGGCCTGGCTGTCGGTCACCCGCCAGGAGATCATGCGCGCATGTGCCGCAGAAGAGGATTGCGAAGGGATTGTGAACTTTGCGCTGTGCGTCTCCGGGATAGAAGCTGCTTTTTTTCTGCATGAACTGCCTGACGGGCGCATTGGGCTAAGCCTGCGCAGCAAGGGCCGGGTGAACGTGGCCGCGATTGCCGAGCGCTTGGGCGGCGGGGGCCACAAAAGCGCCTCGGGAAGTACGCTCGAGGGGCCACTTGAGCGCGCTCTCGAAGAAGTTCTGGCCGAATTGCGTCCCTGCGTGGCTTTGCTAGTTAAGGAAGCGGGCGGATAAAGTCGCGGTCATTCCATACCAAGGCCTGAATCTGATAGCCTTGTCCCTGTTAAGGCGCAGCACTGTTTCCGCGTTTCAAGAAAGCGCGGACCCCAAACCGAAGCCGGTCAGCTCCCCCAATCGTTCGGACCGGAGCCGGACTAGTCTACCCGTGTGAAGCAAGGCTTCGTTGGAGAAACGCTGGAAGTGGAAAATATTCAAGAATCATCCGCTCCGCATTCGTCCGAGGATTGGCGCAAACGGCTGCCCCATTGGGGCTCTGTAGGCGAGGCTGCCGTTTTTCTTGCGTTTGCCCTGTTTTTTCTGGTCTATGGTCAGAGCCCAGTGGTGGGCGGCGCCGGCCTGGGCCTGGTGGGGGCCGATGAACCCCGCTACGCACAGATCGCCCACGAAATGCTGGACCGCTTCGACTCGGCGCCGAGATTGGACCAACTCAGCGAATGTGTAGCCTGGAAAGGCAAACTAAGCGACGTTGTTACCTGGAGCGGATGCCAGAAGTACTTCGGCAGCATGGAGGCGGCTCTCAAAAGCAAACTGAGCGCCTGTGTTACCCCTTTCCTCTATGGCCATCCCTGGCTGGAAAAGCCGGCACTCTACTATTGGCGAGCGATGTTTGTCTTCCAGGAGTTCGGCGTGCACGACTGGAGCGCGCGCCTGCCTTCGGCCACATTCGCCTTCATCATGGTGGCGCTCATCTATCTGCACATGCGGCGATTCCGCCCTGGCGGCCACGTGGACGCGGCGCTGATTACCGTGGCCTGCGCGGGCATCATGGGATTTGCGCGCGGCGCTTCGACCGACATGCAGATGGCGGCGCCACTGGCCATTGGCCTGCTGGGCTGGTACGCCTGGTATGAAACCGACTCCAAATTCTGGCTCTTCGACATTTACTTTTTCACTGGAGTGGCGACGCTCGCCAAGGGGCCGGTGGCGCCATTTCTGGCCATTGCGATTATTGTTGCCTTCGCCTTCCTGCGCCGCGAGTGGTCGGTTCTGCGGCGGTCGTTCTGGTGGCCGGGAATGTTGCTTTACTTTGCCATCGTTCTACCCTGGTTCATCGCCGTGCAGCACCAGAACCCTACCTTCTTCCGGGAATTTTTTCTGGAACATAACCTGGAGCGGTTTGCTTCCGATCGCTTTCAGCATCATCAGCCCTTCTGGTACTACCTGGTTGTGGTGCTGCTGGCGACCATGCCCTGGACGGTGATCGCGGTGCGGGCGCTGATTGACGGCATCCAGACCTCGGTATGCGAGTGGCGAACGCGCAACACGTTGGATTGCCTGCCCTGCGCCGGCCGGCCGGGCGATGCCTTTCCGGAGTTTCTGGTCCTGTGGGCGCTGATTCCTATCTTCTTCTTCTCCTTCTCGCAATCCAAACTGCCCGGCTACATTCTGCCGTCGATTCCGCCCATCACGATTCTCACCGGGGACTATCTTTTCCGCCGACGGCAAAAGGGACTGAACCGCTGGGTGCTGATCGGCCATGCGGCGATTTGCGGCGTGATGACCATGGCCGCATTGCTGCTTCCCTGGTTTGTGGCCCATGGACGGCAGATGCCTCCATGGCACGCAGTACTGGCGGCGCTGGTGGCGTCCTGCGGCGCGGCAATGTTTATTCTGGTCGTTGTGAAGGGCTTTGGCGTGGCGCGGTTGCGGCTGGTCACGACCGGCGTGCTGATGGTGCTGGTTCTGTTTCTGTATGGCGTGGGCCCATTCTTCGGAATCCCGGCCATCAGTCAAACCAAGCGTGTGATTCATCTGCTGGACCGCTCTTACTCCGCGCGCCCGCTGGCCGAGCAACTGGCCACTGTGGCCTCCAATGAAGAAACCGTCGCCGTGTGCTGCGCCATCCGCGACAAGGCGAACCCAGACAAGCAGCATCTGTTCCCTCGCGACATCGAATACGGGCTTTCGTTTTATCGCAATCGCCAGGTGATCAACTACACCGAGTCAGGTGTGCCGGACGAACAGCATTTGCTGGTGGCGCAGGTAACTGCAACGGGCGGCGTGGATCTGGGTACCGCGGCTGTGCTGGAAGACTACCTGGAGGGCCGGCACTATGAGCAAGTTTTCAGTTGGCCGGAGCGGGGACTTGTGGTTTACATGGTGGGAAGCAAGTAGTCTTTCAGTTGTTGTCTGAGGAGAAGCATGGCATTGGGCGCTTCCATCGAGATCCTCGACCTGCGGCATTTTGCGGCGCCGGTCTTGCGCCCCGTTCTGGAGGCGGAGGGAGAGCTATGGAAGCAGCTTCTGCACTGGGACTATAACGTCTCAACCAAGCTGCTGATGCAGTACCTCGACAGCCACATGCTGCCTGGTTATGCTGCCCTGGAGGCTGGCCAGATCATCGGCTACGTCTTTTGCGTCTATGAGGAATCCAAAGCCATCGTTGGCGATGTCTTCGCACTACCCACCTCCGGCGCAAACGGGGGATCGGCTCATCAAGTCGAGGATACGCTGCTACGTCATATTCTCGAACTGCTGTTGAATTCGCCGCAGATTGACCGGATCGAATCTCAACTGCTGCTGCATCCCTCAGGCACACACGCCAACGTCTTTCTCGATGCGGGTTTTAAAATGTACCGGCGGCTTTTCATGGTGAGAAATCTCGACGGCTTCTATGCCGCGCCGCGCGTCGCCCTGCCCGCTACGCTCGAACTGCGCGCCTGGCGCGACGAGGATTTGAATCCCGCCAGCCGGCTGATCTCCGCAGCTTATCTCGGCCATCCAGACAGCGTGGTGAACGACCAATACCGCTCGGTGCACGGCTCGCTGCGCTTTCTCAATAACATCGTCCGCTTCTCCGGCTGCGGCGTCTTCTCTACACAGGTTTCACACGTGGTCATGGATCGCGCCAGCCGGGAGATGGTGGCCCTGGTGCTCGGCTCGCGGGTCAGCCCGCAGAGCGGCCACATTACCCAACTCTGCGTGCATCCTGAATTCCGCCGCCGCGGCCTGGCCCGGACGTTGCTCACTCTGGCCGCCTCCTGTTTTCTGCGCCAGGGAGTCAGCGAAATCTCGCTCACAGTTACAGAAGCCAACGTCGAAGCCATTGACCTTTATCGCGCCGAAGGCTTCGGTTGTCCGCATAGCTTCGACGCCACCGTTTGGCAGCGCGATCGCATTGCTTGAGAGAGACTTATTCTTTCGCCCAAAACTCTATCAACCGCCATCAGCAGCATCCAGGCGCAACGCATCCGCAATCCGGTTTTGCCGCACGAATAAATGCGCTTATGAATTTGTCCTTGACCAGCGGCGCAATGGCGTCCACATCAATGCCTGCTTCAACCAGAAAATGCCGCGCATCCTCGATCGAGTACACGCGCGTCGGCTCAATCGAGATACATGTAAAGCCGGCGAGTGCCAGTTTGGCCATGTACTGCTGCTCCTCCAACGCGCCCGCTACGCAGCCCGCCCAAAGCAACATGCTTTTGCGCACCTCGTCAGGAACATCGCCTCGCACCACAACATCAGAAACCGCAAAGCGCCCACCCGGCTTCAGCACACGGAAGGCCTCGCGCAGCACACTATCCTTATCGGCTGAAAGGTTGATGACACAGTTTGAAATCACCACGTCCACCGAGCAGTTGGGGAGCGGAATCTTCTCGATCTCGCCCTTGAGAAACTCGACGTTCTTCAAGCCCGACTGCCGCTGGTTTTCGCGAGCCAGCGCCAGCATGTCGTCGGTCATATCCAACCCGTAAGCTTTTCCGGCAGGTCCCACGCGCTTGGCCGAAAGCAGTACGTCGATGCCTCCGCCTGAGCCAAGATCGAGCACCGTCTCACCCGGCTTCAATTCAATCAGCGCAGTGGGATTGCCGCAGCCCAGCGAAGCCAGTACAGCGTTGGCCGGCAGCCCGCTTTTTTCCGATTCCTCATAAAGATTGGCCGTGATGGGGTCGCAGCAACGCAGTGCCGGATCGCCGCAGGCTACACTGCCGCTCTTGCGAACCTCTCGCGCAGCCGCGCCATACTTCTCTTGAACCAGTGTCTTGGTATCCATTTCCAGCGCCTCACATTCGCTTAAACGAATATATGATCGCCCCTCATATTTGTCAATACGTATATAATGATTTCATGCCCCGCCGCCCCAAATCCGTCAGCATGGCCGGTCTTTTCGCGGCGCTGGCCGACACCACGCGCCTGCGCCTGCTCAACCTGATGGCCGGTCGCGAGGTCTGTGTCTGCTATTTTGTCGAGATTCTCGGCCAGAGCCAGCCGAAGATTTCGCGGCACCTCGCCTACCTGCGCAGGGCCGGCATCGTCCGCGCTCGCCGCGAAGGCAAGTGGATGCACTACAGCATTACTGCACCCGCCGATGCCGCGATCGCCTCCGTCCTCGCCGCTGCCCTGGCCGCTCTCGGCAACGACAAGCAGATGCGCGCTGATCGAGCCAGACTTGATCGCGCATGCTGCGCACCGCTGCAAGCGGCCACTCTCCAGAGCGCTTCTCACCTGGTCAAGCTTGGTCTCTAGACTGATTTTCCGTGCCCGCTGAGAGGCTGGCCGTTTAAAATGTGATTCTGCTCATAAAGTTTTGGAGTGGGACCCATTGCAAATGGGAAAATTCTTGGAGATACGAGTGATGCGCATTCTCCGCCGGTCGATAAGTTATCTAGAGAGGTGTCGAACAAAGGCTCGTTCGCTGGGGAACGGCCTTATGCTCGAGCCTTGAAAGATTTCAGGTGCTACCGGAATGGGCGGGGATGGTGTGATCAGGTGAATGGCGCAACTTGTTTCCGAGGGAAAGAACAATCAAAGGCCGGCCTTCAGGCAGGCGGTTTGCGCCGTATTTTTGGTCTCTCACCTCTCATGCTGGCGATGCTTCTTTCTGCTTCCTTGGGTGCGAGCGCAACGGCGTTGCCACCGTCCGCAAAGGAGTCGAAAGCCGAATTGCCCACGCTCACCACGGCGGGCCAGGCGCACAGCCTGAGTTCCGCGGAGGCGGCGCGAGCCTACCCCATTCATCTGCGGGCGGTGGTCACTTATTTCGATCCAAATCTCGAACTCGGATATGCCGCATTGTTTGTCCATGATTCGACGGGAAGTATTTATGTCAAGTTTCCTGCCGGCATGGTGGCAGTGCTCCCCACCGGATCGTTGGTCGATGTACGGGGCGTCAGCAGTCCTGGAACCTTTGCACCCATCGTTGCTCAGCCGCAAGTTCAAGTAGTCGGACAGTCGAATCTTCCGCAGGATGCTCCCCGGATGAGCTTCCATCAACTGATGAGCGGAGCCGAAGATGGCCAATGGGTGGAAGCGGTTGGAGTCATTCATTCAGTATTCGTGTATGGTCACACCGTACTGCTCCAGATGGCGATGATCGATGGAACACTCAGTGTCATGATGGTGAGGGAACCGGGCGCTGCATACTCTGACTTGATTGACGCCAAGGTGCGCGTTCACGGCAATGCTGCTCCGTTGTTCAATCGCTATGACCAGATGATCGGTGTGCGCCTGATGGCTCCAAATCTATCCGTGGTGAAAGTTGTGGAACAGGCGCCAGGCGATCCGTTTCAACAGCCTCTGGTCCTCGTCGACGACCTTCTGCGCTGGAGCCAGGTTCATGCTTCACCTCACCGTGTCCATCTGCGCGGGATCGTCACACTTCAGTGGCCCGGCACGAAACTCTGCATTCACGATTCGACGCGTGGAATCTGCGCGCCGACCGGTCAGGACACGCATCTCGATCTGGGCGACGTGGTCGATGTAATTGGATTTGCCGGAGCCGAAGATTACGCGCCCATCCTGACGGATGAAATGTTCATCAAGAGAAGCGAGGACAAGCCGGTAGCAGCTCAGCCTGTCACTGCCGAGCAGGCCCTGCTTGGCAAACACGACTCTGAGGTGATCCAGATTGACGGCCAGTTGATCGGTTACGATCTGGCATCTTCCGACACCACACTTTTATTGACCTCAGGAACGAATGTTTTCTCTGCGGTTCTCCCCAAGAGCCTGGCGGGATCTGAAATGAGTGCCTGGAAGGTGGGAAGCAAATTGCGCATCACAGGGGTCTGTTCCGTCCGCCTTCACAGCAACGTTGTGGGAGCCGGAATTGCGGAAGCGGAATCCTTTCGGGTTCTGATGCGCTCGCCTGGGGACGTTGTCGTTGTAGAAAGCCCCTCATGGTGGACCGCGGGACATGCACTTCTTCTGCTCGCTTTGGCGCTGACTGGCGCGCTGGCGATACTCGGTTGGGTGATCGCGCTGAGAAACAGGGTGGAGCAACAGACTCGCCTGCTCCGCAAAAGCGAAGAACTCTTTCGCCACATGGCCCTGCACGATGCCCTGACAGGACTGGCAACCCGCCTTCTGCTTCAAGATCGACTCAATGTTGGAGTCGAAACCGCCCGGCGTCATCAGACAGGCCTGGCCCTGCTCATGGTGGACATTGATCGATTCAAGGAGACCAACGACACTTATGGACACCAGGCGGGCGATGAGGTTTTGCGGGTGACAGCCGACCGCCTTTTACATGCAGTGCGCAAGAGCGACACCGTGGCGAGAATGGGCGGCGATGAGTTCATCGTTCTTCTGCCTGACCTGACCGATCCGCATGTGGCGGAGGAGATTGCAACGAACATTGTGAAGACGCTAGCCATACCGATTCAATATGCCGGCGATGATGTGCCGGTGTCTGTCAGTGTTGGCGTTTGTACCGGGTTTGCGGCGCAGCTTGATGGGGATTTCCTGCTTGGGAATGCGGATATTGCCCTCTATCAGGCCAAGGCCCGAGGCCGGAATTGCTTTCAAGTTGCAACCCCAGGGATGACGTCTGACGGGATGAATCAGAAAAATCCAATCGACTCCGCTCCCGAGGCATAGCCTGTTTACACTAAAGAGAGTTGAATCCGTATGAAGCGCTGGTTGCAATCGGGAATCGTCGTAATGCTGGTGGCCTTTGTAGCGACCTATGCGGGCGATTGGATCGTCTTCAGGCTGCGTGGCGCTCCCCAGTCCAAAGTCACGGTCAACCGATATCTCACGATTCCGCTCAAAGGCAACAAACAAGAGTTCGATTATCTCGGCACAAACGATGTGCCTTGCTCGGTTTCTCTGTTCTCGCAATCGGGCGAAAGTGCCTGCTGGCAGTTGCGCCGTAGCCCCAACCAGGGGATGACTCCGTAATTGCTTCCTGGCGTGAAAGAATCCGCAGCCAGAGATCATCCATGTGATACCGGTCACGTCCAACAGATGCAATGCCGTCTAACATCATCCAATCCGTTGGTAGGTTCACAGGAACGATGTATAGCAGAACCCAAAACGAGAACGGAACCTACAACACTCGCTGCCTCTACTGTTTTATGACCATCGCCTTCTGTGTGGAATCAGAGGCAGGACTGGCCCAGTTAGAGGCCCGGCACATTTGCCCGGAGCGGGCGCTGGCGGAGTTGCTGGCGCTGGAAAAGGCTAAGGAATCCCAGATCGAGCACGTTAGCCTCAACTAGTTCCTTCACTTCACCTCGATTGAATTCGCGCCTGATCGCGCAATTGGCGAGCTGTAGTTTCCAAAAAAGTCTCTACGCTGGCGCCCGCGGGCTGCTCCATTCCAGATTTAGCCTGGATGGCCGCAGCAATTCGCTCGGCGAGCGCCTGACGCGTTGGCAGGCTCATGTCCAGCCTGCGCGCAAAAAAACCTTCCAACACCTCAAGGTCCGTGGACGATAGCTTCGCTATGCAAGTCGCCGGCAGGAAGTAAGCGTTGTGCGGCTCGGGAACAGGTGCGTTGGGAGCAAAAATCTGCGCGGTAAAAGTTCGGGCCCCTGAGTCGCCCCACCCAGGCTCCTCCTGCGCCCGATCCCGCACCACCAGCGTGCCTGCCGCCAGATCGCCCAGCCGCTGGTGCTGCCGGGTCGCAAAAATCGCAATCACGCCAACCGCGTAGAAAAAAGGAAACTGGTCTACATAGCGAACCAAATTGCGGGCCATCGACTCGAAAAGCCCAATGGCGCGGCCTGACTGCTGGATGACGCGAATCCGAGCCACGCGTTTGCCCGGCGTGCGGCCGTTCCAGAAAGCCTCAAAAAGCGTGAAATAGCCCCAATGAAAAAGAAAGAAAACGAAAATGACGATCGCGACGGTCCATTGTGCTGAAATCTTTGAAAAGGCTTCGATGCTCGACCCGAAGATGCCAAAGAAGATGGTCAGCACAATCGCTGCCGCGAACCAGATCAAATAATCGATCAGAATGGCAATAAATCGGCTGCCGATTCCGGCCAGAGGCATCTCGATCTGTACCAGTTCCGGGGTATCAATGTTAAGCTGATCTGAATTCATTTCCATGGCACAAGTCCTCTCCAACCAGTGGATTCTCAAGCGTCGGCCTCACTGGGACCGACTGGCCGCTCTGTTGGCCCAATGCGACGCCAGCGGCCTTGGCCAGCTTTCCCGCGCGGAGTTGCAGGAGATTGCCCTGCTCTACCGCCAGGTGGCCGCCGACCTCTCCGTGCTGCGCCAGGACACAACTTCGCGCACCTACGCGCAGCATGTGAATCAACTATTGGCTCGCGCCCACCATATCATCTATTCCGGTCGCAAGGCCAGTCTACTCACTCTGGTGCGCTTTCTGCGCGACGATTATCCGGTCATCTTCCAGCGCCAAATCGGCTATGTCGTGGCTGCGCTGCTCGTCTCCGTGGCCTTTGGCCTGCTGGGCGCGGCAATTACCAACGCGCGGCCTGAGTTCATGCGCCGCTTCGTCGGCCCAGAAATGATCGCCACCATGGAGCGCCGCGAAATGTGGACCGAATCCGTGGTCAGCGTCGCGCCCATGGCCTCCAGCGCCATCATGACCAATAACCTCTCGGTCAGCTTCATCACCTTTGCCGGGGGAATCGTCTTTGGGCTGGGAACATTTTTTGCGCTCTTCCAGAACGGCATGATGCTGGGCGTGATCGCCGCAGCCTGCCACCACTACGATATGTCGCTCAAGCTATGGAGCTTTGTCGCTCCGCATGGCTCGCTTGAGCTGCCTTCGATCATCATCGCGGGTGGCGCCGGCTTCCGCCTCGGCCACGCCATGCTCTTTCCCGGCGCGCTTCGCTGGAAGGAGTCAGTAGCCCGCGGCGGCATTGAAGCCACGCGTCTCGTCTCCGGCATCATTCCATTGCTGGTGATAGCCGGAACGCTCGAGGGCTTTTTCTCGCCCTCGCACAACCCCATATGGCTCAAATTCACCGTCGGCGGATTGTTGTTTGCTCTGCTGCTACTGTGGCTTTTCAGGCCGGTCAAGAAGGATTTGGCAAAGTCATAACCAGTCAATTCATCCCATGACAGCGAGACTAACGATCCGGCAACTAAACACTGCGTGGGTGCCCCATCCATTCCCGCGTTCTTTGCGGGAATGGGTGGGAAAGAATGTCACCCTTTTCTTGCTGGATCAATAAGACCCTGCCATCCCAGCTTCACTTCCCCGTCCCGCGGGCAACCAGCGGCGGCATCTTCAAGAATTGCTCCGGAGCAAGCGCGCTTCGCGTCATTCGCGCCATCAGAATAGCGCCCTTGAAATAATCCACCTTGTTGATTCGAACACCAACGGAAGAATGCCCGGCAAGCTGCGGGCCAAGCTGTAACTCGACTGATCCCTGAAGCTCGTCTCCCACATAATTGCTGAAAGTCTTGCCGTCGTAAACTGCTGTAACTCGATACCATTTTCCCAGCGGATGCAGAAGCTTGCGATTCAGCAGCGTTCTTCCCTGTCCATCGGTAGTTGCAAAGCTGTCCAGGCACCACTGGCCGTCCACGACTCTGATCTCAAAGAGCATCCGATTCTCTGTGTCCCTGCCGGTCTTGGGGTCTTGCTCTTGCAGATGAAAAAATCGCTGCTCCGGCGCTCCATCGGCATCAGGCCGGAAGATGACCTCCCACGTAAACGCAGTAACTCCAGCTAACGGATGAACGCCCACAAACAGCGCGTCATCCACGCCATTGAACTCCACAGCTTTGCCATAAGGCGATTCGATTACATGCGGATGACCCAGCACGGTTGCCGGATGCCCGCCCAAAGCGCTGGTCCCGTCGAACTTCCATATCTCAGCCTCCGAGTCACCGGCGGCGGCCATCTGTCCGTATGCAACCGACGATGCCGTCACAACGCCCGCCAAAAATACAAATCCCATGCCTTTGATCCACCAAGCCCTTTCCATGATTTCTTCCCTCGCGCCCCAACTCAGGTTAACCGATTCATTCAGACTTTAGCTCTCCTTCGCTCGGTCCGGTCGGCGCTCATCTGTCGCAACTACCCCCCGCGCTGATAGACTTCCCTGTCAGGGGATTCGAACAGAATTGCTTTAGAGCATCGGAGGCTTACCGTGCCAGACGTTCAACCGCCCGTCTTTCAACCTTTTGTTTCGCCCAGCGAGAAGCCTCGCGAGTTCACCTTCCGCGCCATTCTGCTTGGCTCCATCTTCGGCGTCATTTTTGGCGCAGTCACTGTTTATGTTGGCTTGCGCGCCGGGCTCACCGTAGCCGCTTCCATTCCCATCGCTGTGCTCTCTATTAGTATTTTGAGGGCCTTCGGCCGGGCCTCCATTCTCGAGAACAACATCGTCCAAACCACCGGCAATGCCGGCCAATCCATCGCCTCGGGCGTGATCTTCACGCTGCCCGCGCTGGTCTTTCTCGGCTTCGATCTGGAATACTCGCGCATCTTCATGCTGGCTCTGATCGGTGGCTGGCTCGGTGTGCTCTTTATGATTCCCCTGCGCCGTCAGCTCATCGTGCAGGAACACGCCGCCCTGCCTTATCCTGAGGGCACTGCTTGCGCCGACGTGCTCATCGCCGGCGAGCGCGGAGGCTCCTTTGCCAGCCGCGTCTTTCTTGGCCTCGGTCTGGGCAGCCTCTACACTCTCTTCCAGAACGGCAACTTATTCAAAGCCTGGCCCCATGCTCCAGAGTACCAGCCAGACTGGGGCCCCCAGCACGTCCTTAAAGGCGCTTCCATCTATGGCGACGCCACGTCGGAATACCTCGGCGTGGGCTACATCATCGGCCCGCGTGTCGCCGGAGTGATCTTTGCCGGCGGCGTATTTTCGTGGCTCGTGGTGATGCCGTTAATTTATTTCTTTGGCAAAGACTTGGCCCAACCCGTTTATCCCGGCCATGGTCTTATAGCCCAGATGAGTCCCAGCGATCTTTGGGCCACTTACATCAAGCCCATGGGCGCGGGCGCAGTAGCTGCTGCCGGACTCATCACCCTGCTCAAGACTCTACCCACCATCTTCAGCGCACTCACCGCGGGCTTCAAGACCATGCGCCCCGGCGCGGCTGCTGCCCAGGCAAAACCGATCCGCACGGAAGATGACCTTTCCATGAGCGTAGTGGTCATCGGCTCGCTGCTTATCGTTGCCTGCATGTTCATCTTCCTTGAGTTCAAACCAGTCCCCGGCGCATTTGTCGGCTGGGCCGCCAATCTGGCCGCATCGCTGCTTGTTGTCGTCTTCGGATTTCTCTTCGTCACCGTCAGTTCGCGCATCGTGGGTCTGGTCGGCTCATCGGCCAGCCCGGTCTCCGGCATGACTATCGCAACGCTCATGGCCACCTCTGCAATTTTTCTTGTAAAAGGCTGGACCAGCCCCGCCTTCGGAGCCCTCGCCATCACCATCGGAGGCGTCGTCTGCATCGCCGCATCCAACTCCGGCGACACCTCGCAAGATCTCAAGACCGGCTACATCATCGGCGCAACGCCGCGCCTTCAGCAAATCGCTCTCATGATCGGCGTCGTCGTCTCCACCATCGTCATCGGTGGCACCCTCCACATCATGAATACCGGCCTGCAGGAGTTCCATGCCGCCGCCCAGCCCTGGGATATCAATGCATCGCATCCCGGCGTCGTCGTCCAATCGGACAACCGGAACCTTACTGAGCAGTTTCAAGTTGTCGCCGCCGACAATACCTCCACCCTCCACCATAGCTCTGAGTACACCGTCCTCAATGCCATCGGTTCCTCAGAACTGCAAGACGGCAAATATCTCTACTCGCCCGCAACCGGCCGTATTGAGGTGCATTGGATTCAGGGAATCGGCAGCGCCAATGCTCCTGCGCCGCAAGCCAAACTCATGGCCACGGTCATCAACGGCATTCTCAGCCGCAAGCTCCCATGGGGTCTTGTGCTGCTCGGCGTCTCGCTGGTCATCGCCGTCGAGTTGCTTGGCGTTCGCTCTCTCACCTTTGCTGTCGGCGCTTACCTGCCCATCGGCACCACGCTGCCCATCTTTTGCGGAGGCGTGATCCGTTGGCTCGTCGATCAGGCCGTGAAAAAAGCAGGCGGAGATACAGTCGATTCGGAAAGTGAAGTCTCTCCCGGCTCGCTCTTCGCCTCAGGCCTCATCGCCGCCGGAGGAATCGTCGGACTGCTCGGCGTGGCCCTCAAAGCCATCGAAGCTCATTACTTCGACAACCGCGACCTGCTCAACTTGCCGCACACTTTTCTCGATAACAACTACGTAGCTGTGGCAGCATTTGCGATGCTTGCCTTTTCGCTCTACTACTTCGCGCGAAAGCCGCTGAAGAAATAGCTCATAGGCTTGCAACTATTCGTGAAAAAGAGGCCGAGACTACAGCAAGAAGTGCCAGGCCCGCCAGATCCCGAAGACGCACAGCGCCGTGAAAACCTCCATGCCGATTGCAACCACCAGGCCTCTAAGGCAGTTTTCGTCCGCGACGCATTCCCCCGACGTATATTCGGATTCGTTGATTGAGGCGGGGGCTTCGGTCCCATAATACGCCCATGCATGTTTGGGAAGGATGTCTCCGAGCCGAAAGAGGTCGCAGGATTCAGTATCAAAATTCTGGAGAGCTTGGGTCGCCATTTGAATTCCTTCCACCCGGACCAGCTATCGGCTAATTGTCGAACCGAATGAAGTCGGGCAAAATTGAAGTTTTTGCCAACAGATGATCCATTCTGCCGCTACTCCCCCGGGGAATATGTGATCTATATCACATAATCTCAAAGACCGCGAATCAGGCGCCCAACCACGTTGAAACCGTGACTTCGCACAAGATTAGCTCCCTCTGCGAAGTCCAGACAAAGTTCACTCGGCCAAGCCGTTATCATGCTCCTTGGAGGCGTTAGTTCCCATGAATCTTACCGGAAACACCATTCTTATCACCGGCGGCGGCTCAGGCATTGGCCGCGGCCTTGCGGTAGAGCTGCACAAACTCGGCAACCAGGTCGTCATCGCCGGACGACGCAAACAGGCGCTCGAAGAAACCACCGCCGCCAATCCCGGCATGAAGTCGCTCACCCTCGACATCGAAAACCCTGCCGCGATCCGCGCCTTTGCCGCACAGGTAGTCGCTGACTTTCCCGCGTTGAACGTTCTCATCAACAACGCAGGCATCATGCGGGGCGAAGATTTTCTTGCTCAACAAAGCGATCTGACTGATGCCGAGGCCACCGTCGCAACCAACCTCCTCGGCCCCATCCGTCTGACCGCGGCGCTGCTTCCCCATCTTCAAAAACAGCCTCGCGCCACGATCGTCAATGTCTCCTCCGGCCTGGCTTTTGTTCCACTGGCGCTCACTCCCACTTATTGCGCCACCAAGGCCGCGATTCACTCTTACACCCAGTCGCTGCGCTATCAACTAAGGAGCACACAGATCGAAGTGCTCGAACTTATTCCGCCATATGTGGCCACGTTCCTGATGAATGGCGCCGACGACCCGCGCGCCATGCCGCTCGATCAGTATGTGGCGGAAGCGATGGCGATCCTGGCCGCGCAGCCCACGCCCATGGAGATATGCGTCGAACGAGTGAAGCCCCTGCGCACCGCTGCTGAAAGCGGCCACTTCGACGAGACATTCAAAGCTCTCAACGCTGCTCGGCCCGATGGTCACTGAGTGAGCGCCCAGGTCTCGGAATCGAGGCCTGGGCGCCCTGTGCAAAGTTAGATTGAGTTAGAGGCCACGTTACATTTGTTGTTACCGGCTCAACATGAAGATCACGTTCACCGTGGTCTCCACTTCGACCGGATCGCCGTCGAGCAAATAGGGGCGATAGCGCCAGGTCCTTACCGCATCGAGCGCCGCCTGTTGCAGCATCACTGGACCGGCGGTGGCGCGCAGATTCTCGATGGTACCGGTTCTGGAGATCGTCGCCGCCAGTATGACCGTGCCCTCGACGTGCGCGGCCTTTGCAATGGGCGGATAGATGGGCGGCGTCTTCAGAACGATCAGCCCTTCTTCAATCGCGGTTGAAACGCGCAGAGCAGGCCTCACTGCGGGACGAACGACCGGGTGCATGACCGGACCATTCCACGGCGGATCGAAAGCGCCCTGAACGCCGGGGCCCGGTCCACCTACCGCCACCTCCATGGGAGCTTCCGGCCTGTCAATATAAACGATGCCCCGCGGAATAATGCGCGGCGCCCTTAACTGGTCGTAGTCCATTGGGGTGGAGGAACCTGCTCTCGGCGCGGTTGGTTGCACCGTCGGCGGCTGCTGCGCAACCGGCATCGGCGCATCCACCAGAAACAGCATTGCCTGGTGCGGCAACGCCTGCGGGCAGAGCAGCGGAATCAGAACAAGCGCCAGCAGGATGGAAGTGTTGAAGAGAAATACCGCGATCATCCAGCGGCGGCTGCGGGTGCGAATTCTTCCTGAGGATTCAAAGGTGGAGTCTTCAAACATGGCCTGCCTCCCTCAAAACACATTCAGCGCGCCGGCTGGGAGTTAGAAGGCCTTTTCAAACGCGAAGGGGCTCACCGCTCCACCTTCGCCTGGGCGCTAACCCGGCGCGGGGAGCGGGGCTCGAGGCACTCCGCATATCCCAATCGGAACCACTGTACTTATGTAGACACCGGAGCTGGAATAAGTGTTCCCAGAGTTATAAATAATTAGTTGAAAGAAACTCACGGCCAAATGGATGTAACCTTTTCTCTACATAACTCGTAAGGTTAAGTAGAAGGGGGAAGGACGAATGCAAGAGGAAGCGAGCATCGTCCTCAACCAGTTTCGGCAAGGCAGCGAGACCGCTTTCGAGACGCTCTTTCACCAGCATCAACGCGCCGTCCATGGCTGGATTCTGCGCATCGTCCGCGACCCGGCGACGGCTGAAGATTTGACCATCGAGACCTTCTGGCGCATTCATCAGGCCCATGCACGCTTTGATCCGGCGCAAGGCTTCGAGGGCTGGGCAAGGCGCATTGCTACCCGCGTGGCGCTCGACTGGCTGCGCGCGCAGCGGACACAGAACGAGCTGTCGATAGAAGTCTGCGCCGAAGTGGCGGCACCGGCTATTGCTGATCCTGCCGTGAGCGCAGAGATTCGCATGAAGTCCGCGCTGGCTTTCGGACGGCTGTCGCCAAAGCTGCGCATTGCGGCAACGCTCGCAGTGATCGAGGAGTTGCCGCAAAAGGAAGTGGCGGCTGCGCTGGGAATTTCAATCGTAGCCGTCAAATTGCGCGTCTTTCGCGCGCTTCGTTTGCTCAGAAAAGAACTGGAAAGGCAAGGAATCACGCCATGAATGAACGCGATGAAGAGCGGATGAAAAAGCTATTGCAACAGGCTCTGCCACCGGTGAAAGTCGATGCTGAACCTGACGGCGATCTGTGGCCCGCGATGCTGCGGCGACTGGACGAAAAGCCTGCCGCACCGCCGCGTATCCGCTGGGCGTGGATGAATGAATTATGGTTCGACGGCGCATTACTCGCCGGACTTATTGGGCTTGCCGCATTCTTCCCGGCGTCGATTCCCCTGCTTCTCTACTACCTGTGAACCCGCGGACGCACGTCGCCCGCAGAAACCGGAGGAAGTTATGAACACACATCCTTATCTTCGCGCATATCTGGCGGGAATTTTCTTGCCAACGCTCGTTCTGCCGATCATCCTGACTGTTTTTATCATTGTGAGAATCGTGCTGAAAGTGCCGGTGCCTATCGAACAAGCCATGATCTTTCCCATGGCCATCGTGCCCTTTCTCTTTGGGCTCTGGAACATGCTCTGGCTCAGCTCTCACGCACGCACGCATCTACCCATCGGCGTACACGGAGCAGTATTGCCGCTGCTGATGGCGCCGGCAGGCGCGATGACCGCAAGTTGCCTGGGAGTGCTGGTGCTGGGCTCCCATGGCGTCACCTGGTTTAACGCATGTGAAGTTCCCTATGCGCTGATCGCCCCGTGCTTTCTGGCTGCGCTAGCTGGCTATTATCTGGTATGGAAATACATTGTGGGTTCGTTGAACCGCGTGCTGGAAATTGCTTGATAGTTGTATGAGTCGCGGCGTCCCGCGCGAAGCAAGGCGCCGCGATCTTTTTCGAAACTGCTACAAGGGAGTTAGTACCGAGCAGCTACAGGCGGCAGGAAGGGCAGCACCGGAGTTCCTTCCTCACTTACAGCCTTCAGCTTCCACGGATCGAGACCGAGCAGCGTAAGAATGCTCGGCGCTACCTGGGCCGTAGTTACTCTGCCTTTGACTACCTCGGCCTGGTGAATGCCGGGGCCGGAGACAAGCAGCCCAACATGAATATCATCTTCATTCAGGCCCCCGTGCTCGGCAATCTTCGAGCCGCCGGTAAAGATCACGCCGGTATTCGTCTTGACGATGATGTCGGGCGTACGTTCATCCACCGCCGGATCATCCCAGCGATTAATCAGCGTTGGGCCCGCAAATATCTCCTGAGCGCCTAACTGCATTCCTCCAGTGGCGTCAGTCAGATTGGGCAATACGCCGGCCAGATCAGAGGGTTGGTTGAGCCAGATCAGCGAACCGTCGTCGGAGATATCGAACGCATAGCTGGAGCCTATGACCGTAGCAGGAACGCTACCCGGAATTTTAGTGACCTTGGCCGAGTCGATGGGCGATTGACCGTGCTTGGCGGTAATGATGATGACCGTCGATGAATCGAGATTCGCAGCCTTGATCGCCGACCAGATGCGGCCCAGTGATTGGTCCACAAAATCCAATTCGGATTTGAGGCCTGCGCTGGGCGTGCCCCACTGATCGGCATAGCCATTGCCCGCCAGCTTTTCGCCAACGCTCACAGCCTGGAAGTTAAAGCCGAAGATGGCTGGAACCGGAGCTCTCCTTGAGCCGTCGTGAGTTTTACCGTTTACCTGGTTGATGGTGGCGTTGACCTTGAGCGTGTCATAACACATGATGTTTTGAATGCTGTCAGTCCAGGCGTTCGATGGAGTGGCATTGGCCGGATCAGGCAAGGGATTGCAGCCGGCGACCGAAGGAAGGCCTACGGGAATCGAGTTGATCTCAGGTCCGTAAAAGTCCGCGACTCCTTTACCGCTGGGACCGTTGGTCCATTCATAAGACGGGTGCTTGTCGGTCCATGCGGTATAAAATCCCGCTTCATGCGCCACTTCGAAGATAGTATTCACGCGGAGGTAGCTGTGCGGATAAACAGGCGCGCAGCCTTTGGTCGAATCGCGCGGCAAGTACGCGGGATTGATGCCTCCGCCGCCATCGAGCAAAAGATAGTTTGTATCGATCTCTTCGTCGAAGCCGATCTGTGTGCCGATGACTGACGGGCAGAGTCCAGCGCCGCCCACGATGCCGTAAGGCGTGGTGAGGGCGGGCGGAGAGAGTTTGCGATTGTAAGTCACGTCGTACCAAAAGCCCGTCGTAACAGGCGAACCGCCAGTGATCAGCGCCGCCAGACCAGGAAATGAATCGGAGATCGAAGGGATATAGGCATTGTCATAACGGATGCCTCTGCCGGCAAGGGTGGCCAGAGCAGAATTTGGGTTGGCGGCGATGTAGTTGCTAAGGTCGATCGAGTGCATGCCGTCTACGCTGATCAGCAACACATGCTCAATCTTGTGGGATTCTGCCAGGCAGGTTGTCGCCGCGGCGCAGGCAAGCGCGCACAGCATCAGGGAAAGCTTGATGAACTTCATGATTTGTCTCCTCAGGTTGGGGAAATATCGCTAGCAATCTCCGGCTTGGGAAGAGCCGGCACGGGGGAATTGGCGACCTTTTGCCGGAGTCAGCGCGACGATTGCCGCAGCCCGGCCTTCCCATTCTGTCTCGCAAAGGTTACGAGCAGTGCAGGAGTTTATGAAAGGAATGTTAAAAGTCGGATGCCGTCGGCTGGTTCAGGCTACGCACCGGGTTCAAAAAAATCATCCAGCCCGGCTCGATGAGCGTGGGCCGCCATCGCGGCTTGTATCTCAAGCGCCACAGCCAGCGCATCACGGCCCTGCCGTGCGGTTACGCGAGGCTGCTGCCGCGTCCGTACCGATGCAAGGAAAGATAGAATCTCCAGCCGCAACGGCTCGCCGGGCGTAACCTCCGGCTTTGAAAAGCTCAAGCCCGCTTTCGGTTCCGCAGGATTGGTGAACTGCGCAATCACCGACGGATCAATCTTTGCCATGGCGGCAAACTGCGCAATCAATGCCGGGTTAATCTTCTTGAGGTCGATCGTTCCCGACGCAATTCCCTCTGCGATCCCAGGCGGCAGCATCGCGGCAACCTGCGGCGGCAGTGACGCAATCAGTTCGGCGGGCGAAGCCTTGCTCGCGCCCGCATCCACGCGAATCACCAGCAAATCCTGCCGCGCATAATCGATCGATACGTATTGGCGCGGCTCAAAGAACCTCAGCTTGCGAACCCGTTCCGTCGATACGCGCGAAGCGGTGAAGTTCGCCACGCAACCCGACTCAAACTCCACGCGCACATTGGCAATGTCCACCTTGGGCGAAAGAATCGGCAACCCGACCGCCCGCACTTCGCGGACCGGTGAATCAGCAAACGTGAGCACAATGTCCAGGTCGTGAATCATCAGGTCCAGCACCACGTCCACATCCAGAGAGCGAGGCGTGAAAACAGAGAGCCGGTGCGACTCGAAAAACATGGGTCGGCGCAGTTGAGGCTGAATCGCCAGCACCGCGGGGTTGAAGCGCTCCAGATGGCCGGGTTGCAGAATACGCTTGCCCTTGTCTGCGCGGCCAACCAGATCGTCAGCCTCGGCCAATGTTGCGGCCAGGGGCTTTTCAATAAGCAGATCAAGGCCCGCATCCAGCAGCGCCGACGCTACTGCATGATGATGTACGGTCGGCACGGCGACAGTAGCCGCATCGATTTTCAGATCTGCGGCCAGCAGTTCATCCACGGTCGAGAAGACAGGAATCGCATAGCGAGACGCAGTCTCGGCAGCGCGGGCCGAGTCAGGCTCAACGGCCGCGACCAGCGCCACGCCCAGACCCGCCGCTTCCAGTTCGCGATAAACGCGGAGATGGTTCTTGCCAAAGGCGCCAGCCCCGGCAACCGCAACCCGAGTAGCTTCGCTCACTAGAGGGCCGTCCAGCTTTGCGGCGCTCTAGGGGCCGGCTCCGGCGCTATGCTTGCCTTCTCCGGCTCTTTGCTCGCCTGAACTGGCTCTGGCTCTTTGCCCTCGACGGCCTTGAGGCACCGGCCATACAGTTCAAGCAACTGTGCGACATGCTCGTCAGGCTTGGGCGTGGCGGCTCCGCTGAAGCCGGTTGAGGCCGCGGTAGGCCGCCCCACGCCCGCCGTTACGGATACAAACTTGAGCAGATCGAGTGCGATGTCTTCATTGCGGCGCGCGCCTAGACTCATGCTGTTCAGAGCATCCATGTTGATAGGTCTCCAAACAGGATGCTACCAGATTCAGCGTTGCGGAATCTCATTCATCGCGGCTCGAGCCAGCCCCAGCCGATCCTCTGCCAAGACCGCTTCTTCCATCCTGCCCAGCCGTTTCAATGCCACGATCTCCTTCTCCAGATTCTCCGCGATCGTCTCAAAGTTAGGGCTGGCCGCCTTCTTCCGCTCGGCGTAAGACTCCTGCAGCCACTCCACAGCCTCCGTATCATGGCCAGAATCCAGAAAAATCAGTCCGCGAGTTCCATAAGCCCCGGCGGGTCCGGGATCTCCGTTTTGCGAAAGAAATTCGACTGCCTGGTCCACCAGCTTGTGCGCCTCTTCGTAATTGCCCATTCGCCGATGGCAATTCGCCATATTGTTCAGAAGCACACCGATGCGCGAAGGCTTGACCGACGGAGTACGCTCCCGCACATCGCGAGCATTCTGATAGTGCGCCAGCGATTCTTCAAAGCGTTCCTGTTCAGAACACATGATGCCAAGATTCACCCACGCAGCAGCCGCGAGTTCAAGCTGCTTCTTTGCAACATAGATCTCCGCAGCCTCTTTGTAGCAGCGTTCGGCTTCAGCGGGATCGCCCTTTCGCAGGGCATTGCCGATCTCCAGCAGAACCGCTGGCAAATGACCGTCGCCTGGATATTGGCGCAAAATTTCCAGTGCGGCGCGCAGACGAACGATTGCGTGGTCCCTCAAGCCAATTCGCGTATAACATTGGCCCACTCGCCACAGCATGTCGGACATCGCAATTGGCTTGTTCCGCTCCGACAAAAGCTGAATGGCCTCCTCGAAAAAAGGGATCGCCTCGCGGTATTGCTTCCGCACCATGAGAGAGCCCGCTTCCAATCGGGCCTTCCGGATATTGAGGTCGGAGCTGTCCGCCATAAAACCTTTCTTTTCGCGAGTCGATGCAGCCCCAGTATAAGTCCCTTGCAGACATTATGCGCACGGAATGATATCTACATAATCGGACTAAATCGCTCCTGCAACATTGATCCCGCCCATCGCGCTACCCTTGAGTTATGCAGACGGCCTACATAGGATTTGGCGGCAACCTGGCCAGTTGGGCTGGCCCTCCCGAGGCAACTCTGATTGTGGCAGCGGAACGCCTCGAATCGCTGGGCAGCGTGGTCGCCCGGTCTTCACTGTACTCGACTGCGCCGGTAGGTTTTGCCGCGCAGCCGCGCTTTGTCAATGCCGTAGTGGCCCTCGAAACTGAGCTCGCGCCCCGTGAACTGCTGGGAGGATTGATGGCCATCGAGCAGGCCTTTGGCCGCGACCGGGAGGCAGGCTTCCAGAACGGCCCGCGTACCCTCGATCTCGATATCCTGCTCTTCGGAGAGCTCGTCATTCACGAGCCTGACCTCGTAATTCCGCATCCTCGGCTCGCCGAGCGCGCCTTTGTCCTGGTGCCTCTCAATGAAATTGCTGCGCAGGTGCTGGTTCCCGGTCGAGAAAAGACCGTTGCGCAACTGCTCGCCAAATTGCTCGAAGGCGCAAAGGACCACTCTGAATCGGCGGTTTTTGTGATCAGCCCTTCGCCCAGCAAACGCGTTGCAGCTGAGTAGTCGTAAACTTGTTTCACAGCAGTATTCAGCGCTCTGCATTGACCGCAACTTTCACCCACTAGTTTGAAGGCATACAACCATGAAAGACATCTACATCGCCGATCTGGCTAACTTCGACGAAGGCAAGCTCTTCGACGGCTTCTTCCTCGTCCTCGCCAAGCAGCATCGCACTACCAAATCCAACAAGCCTTATCTGAGCCTGATTCTCGGCGACAAGACTGGCCAGCTTGAAGGGCGCGTCTGGGAGCTCTCTGATCCGCGCATCGCCAAGGACTTCGAGCGCGGTGACATCGTCAAAGCGCGCGGTTCGGCCTCCCGCTTCGACGACCGCCTCCAGATGAAAGTCGATCAGCTCCGCGTGGCTCTGCCCTCCGAGGTCGACAAAACCGATCTGCTGCCCTCGACCACCTGCGACGTCGCCGAACTCTGGCGTCAGTTGCTCGGCTTTGTCGAGAGCTTCACCAACCCCGACCTCAAGTTGCTGCTCGCCACGCTGCTCGCCGACCCCGCCATTGCGCAGGCCTACCGCGAAGCTCCTGCGGCCAAGCAGCTCCATCATGCCTGGCTCGGCGGTTTGCTCGAGCACGTTGTCAGTTTGCTCACTCTTGCCGACCGCGTCGCCCCGCACTATCCCATCCTCAACCGCGACCTGCTGCTCACCGGCGTCATCCTACACGACATCGGCAAGGTTCGCGAACTCAGTTGGGAGATCGGCTTCGAATACACCGTAGAAGGCAGCCTGCTCGGCCACATCCAAATGGGCTCGGCCCTCGCCGAGCGCACCATGGACAGCCTACCCAACTTCCCGCCGAAATTAAAAACATTAGTCCTGCACATGATCTTGTCGCATCACGGCAAGCTGGAGTTCGGCTCTCCCAAGCTGCCCATGATTCCCGAAGCTCTGGCCCTCAGCTTCATCGACGACCTCGACGCCAAGATGCAAGCCATCCAAGTCGAGTTCGACAAATGCATCCGCGAAGGCAAACCGGCAGACGAAATGACGGGCAAAGTCTGGGCGTTAGATCAGCGGCAACTACTCAACACCAAACGCTGGCTTGACGAAAAAAAGCAAGAGTGATCTCCGATCATCGCTTTTCCGCATCGGAACGTATCCGGTTTTGTCCCTACCTGGGAAAGCGCCGGATCTTCGTCTCCAGCAACTCCTAATTGCAAACCGCTTGTTGACCGAAGAATGCGAAGAGTGAGCACTGGTTGAGCATCTTGCCGACAGCGCTTTACTTGGGTATGAGCTTTCTGTGCCGGCATCAGCCTGAATTCATGCCGGAGGGGGAAGATACATGATAAGAATGCGCGTCCTAACGGCTGGCTTAACGGTTCTTTTCAGTACAGCTCTCAGCCAGTCTCTGATTGCCCCCGCATACTCTCAGACGATTGACCTCGTCTGCACCGGTGCTGCTTCTAATCCCATTCTTACCTACGTGAGCATTGACATCAGCGCGAAGACCGCCACCTGGTGGTTTTCTCCCCACACGCGAGAAGATGCAGATGTTTCGGATGCGATTATCACAGAGGATAAGGTGACTTGGAGTTACGAGCATACGCAGGCCGCTGATGGAAGGATATATATGCAAATGTCCTGGAAATTTACCCTCGATCGCGATACCGGTTCACTCGATACGGAGGGAACGACGAACGGCCGCTTTTCCATGGGGCACACCGACTGTAAGAGGGCAACGCGGGTCTTCTAAGCTCAGATCGTAAGGGCGAATGTGGTGCGGGACCATTGCAACTACCAGATCGACGGCTTCTGGCCTGCGCCAGCAACTCTCCGCCGATGCCCCTCCGGCGTCTCAATGACAAACTCCGTCTGTCCAGCCAGCGCCAGCAAATCACGGTCGCCGGTCACGAGAATGTTGGCCCTTCCGCTGTGCGCCAAATCAAGAAACGGCTGGTCCTTCGCATCGCGGCACTGGACGGGATAGGTTGCCGTGACTTCGATGGTCTCGCAGTAGCTGAGGTAATCGCTCAGCAGTTCAAATTGGTATTCGGCGCTCAACTTGAGCTTGCGGTAACCCAGAACCCATTTCAATTCCGCCACTGTAACACGGGAAACGAGTGCTATCGAGTCTCGCTCACGCCAATGTGCCCTCAACCAAGTCAGCCGCCCACCCGTGAAAACAAGCGCGGAAATTACCGTGTTTGTATCGAAGACAACTCTCAGCCGCATTGGGTTGGTCAATGACTTTCACGCGCCCATGCAATCGCATCGGTAACGTCCTGCTCGGTGATTCCCAAGTCGGCCAGATACTGCCGCACCTCATCAGCCTTGCTCAGCCGCAGCGGCTTGAGCACAATCGCAGAACCATCCGTGCTGACCTCGAAGTACTCCACTCCACCGAAGTGCTTGATCACAGCCTTGGGCAGGGTGAGTTGGTTTTTGACGGTCAATTTGGCCAGCATGATTGCCTCTTTTAAGGATACAAGGAAATCTTACCACGTTCTTCCATTTCAAATTCTCCAAAAGCCGGCAATTTTGCGCTTGACATATTCCCATATAAGCATGTATATCTCTATCCATGGCAAGAGCAGCCACCACCTCCGACGCATTCAACGCAGTCGCCGAACCCCGCAGGCGCGAAATTCTCACTTACCTCGCGCTGCGGGAACGCCCGGTCGGCGACATCGTGGCAAACCTGCGCCTTGACCAGCCGTCGGTCTCCAAGCACTTGCGTGTATTGCGAAGCGTCGGGTTAGTCCGTGTGCGCTGCCAGGGCCGCCAAAAATTCTATCGAACCAACGCCGAGGCCATCCGCCCTTTGCACGAATGGGCCAGCACGTTTGAGCGGTATTGGCAGCACCAGTTGCTCAGCGTCAAAAAGCTGGCCGAGGCAAAAGTGAACGAATTGAATCTGGACTTCAATCCCCAAAATCCAATCAACCCTAAGGAGAAACCATGATCCAAACATTGACCAGCATAGAAGACCTGACCCTGAACATTACCCAGCAGATGCATGTCAACGCGTCCCTTGGCGTGACCTTCGATGCATTGCTCGAACAGATAGGACCGCGTAACTCGACCCCTGACGGCACGCTCATGCCGATGAAGATTGAACCCTGGCCCGGCGGACGATGGTACCGCGACCTCGGAGACAATAACGGTCATTTCTGGGGACACGTGCAAGCCATCAAACGGCCTACACTGCTGGAAATCGCGGGGCCATTGTTCGCCTCCTATCCTTTCATCTCAAACGTCCAATACCGGCTCACGCAGGTGGAAGGCGGAACGTTGATCGCCTTCCATCACACCGCGCTCGGATTCATTCAGGACGATCACAGAAGCGGAGCCGTCAAAGGCTGGGCGTGGATTCTGGAGCGGATCCGTAAAGACGCAGAGTCACGATAACCGCGGCGAGACACGAACGAAAATCCCCATCGCGCACAAGAGGTGGTCTCTATGTGTCCATTCTGTTTTGCAAACGCTGCCGTAATTGCCGGCGGCATCGTCGCCACCGGCGGCCGGCCGCCCTAGGATTCAGGAAAGTCGTAACCGGAAAGTCAGCACCCAACACCCCCACTAATTCCCCAACCAAGGAGGATCGCAATGGCTAGCACGATGACACAACTCGAACATCCGCAAGTCACCTCACACGACGAGTGGCTTGCCGCACGCAAGGCATTTCTGGCCAAAGAAAAGGAATTTACCCGGCTGCGCGACGAGCTAAGCAGCCAACGCCGCCAACTGCCCTGGGAAAAGGTTGAAAAGCGATATCTCTTCGACGGCCCCAAGGGCAAAGAGTCGCTCGCCGACCTCTTTGATGGGCGCAGCCAACTGATGATCTATCACTTCATGCTGGCCCCCGGCTGGAATGAAGGTTGCCGAGGATGCTCGTATCTCGCCGATCATTTCGACGGCCCTTCTATCCATCTGGCCCATCGCGATGTCACACTGGCGGCCACTTCGCGCGCGCCCATCGCAGAGATTGAAGCCTTCAAAAAGCGCATGGGATGGAAATTTCACTGGGTCTCGTCCTTTGGCAATGACTTCAATTACGACTATCAGGTATCTTTTCGACCGGACGAGCGAGTCAGCGGAAAGGTGAACTATAACTACAGCCTGATCGACTTCCCAAGCGATGAAGGCCCTGGCCTCAGTGTCTTTTTCAAGGATGGGGAGGGAGATATCTTCCACACCTATTCGAGTTATGCGCGTGGCCTTGATATTCTCGTAGGAGCGTATAACTTTCTTGACCTCGCGCCGAAAGGTCGAGACGAAGATGGCTTGACTCATTCCATGGCGTGGCTCCGACATCACGACAAATATGGCGATGACTACTCTGTCGATCCGGCCCAACCCTATGTGCAACCAGTGAGTGTAAGCGGCGGGCGCTGACGTGGAAGAGCACCACAACTGAACGATCATGGCGTGGCAGGGAGGCAGCAATCGCAGGTCTCGATTTCGAAGCCTGCGATTGCGGCTACCGCTCAAACTGCCGAGCGCAAAGGATTGATGAATTTCAGACCGCCAAAGTCCTTCTCATTATCGGTAACCAGGATGCAGCCGTTTGCTTCCGCCACTGCGGCAAGGATCATGTCCAGCGCACTGCGCGGTCGTCCTGATTTCTCCCCCTCGGCCATCAGGCGCGCCCAGATAACTCCGGCCTTCTCATCGAACGGAAGAACCCGGCCGGCAAACAATGCTGGCGGTCCCTCCGGCCCTCGGAACCACTTCTCCAACTGCACGCGCTTTTTTCCGGTCGGGGCATTCAGAACTCCAAACCAGATTTCAGCAACGACCAGAGAAGCAATAAACAAATTCTCGTCGCTTTGCTCCGCCATCCACGCGAGCAGCGACTCGGATGGCGTCGGCTTAATGATGTTGCTAATGATGTTGGTGTCTAAAAGGTAGCGGCTCACAGGTCTACCCTGCGGCCATCGATTCGTGGACGTGCGAGATTGAGGTCGGCTCCAACCAAAGGCGAACGGCGCAGTGCGGCCAGGATTCCTCCCTTATTTTGCGGTTCACTTGAAAGATGACGCACTGTTGCGCGAATCGCCTGGGCCTCCTCGCTGCTTTCGGCCAGTTGCCGCGCGAGGGAGCGAATCAGATCGCGATCCGTCGAGAGTCCAAGAACTTCAAACCGTGCCAGTCCACGCTGGCTGAGGCGTTTACGATAATTCTTCAGCGCGCGCGTTTGAGATGTAACCCTCATAACCGCCTCCCGTCTATATCCAGTAATATACCCGGAAATCAGCGACAGAGCAACCAGCGAGCCCTCATGCCACAAACCACTCCCACTGCTCCACGGTCAACGGAACCACCGATAGCCGCCCAATCAGCACCAGCGGCGACTGCGCAAACAGCGGCTCGGCCTTGATCGCTGCCAGCGTCTTAGGCTCCTTGAGCCGCTTGCCCGCCTTGACCTTGACGACGGGAAACTTGGGATCGGTAGCGTCGACGCTCACCACGGTTCCAGCGCCAACGGCAGTACGCTCATCGCCCGTGTGGTAGAAAATCCACTTCGTCCCCGCCTTCATTTCGCGCAGGTACTTTACGGCGGTGGGGTTGGTTACGCCATCCCAAACAGTCTCCTTGTCGCGCAAGAAGTTGTCGAAGGAGTAAACATCAGGCTCAGTCTTGAAGAGGAAGTAACTCATGTCGTCCATGGTAAGCGAGAAGCGAGGGAATAGGGAATAGGTATCCCCGACCCCTGCCTTCCCAATTACAATCAAGAGAATATGATCCGTTTCTCAACCGCCGGGGAGTCGCATGGGGAGGCGCTGATTGCGCTGGTCTCCGGCTTGCCTGCTGGCGTGCCCATCGATCTGGACTTCGTCAACCGCGAGCTGTGGCGGCGTCAGCAAGGCTATGGCCGCGGCGGGCGCATGAAGATTGAAACCGACAAGGCTCACGTGCTCAGCGGCGTTCGTCACGGCAAAACCATCGGCTCGCCCATTGCCATCGAAATCGTCAACCGCGACTGGAAGAACTGGGAATCCAAGTTACCGGTTGACGCGGGCGACCCCGCGCTGCATCAGGCGGTTGCTTCGCCGCGACCCGGCCACGCGGATTTAGCCGGCGCACTCAAGTACAACTTCCCCGACGCGCGCTACGTGCTCGAGCGCGCCTCGGCCCGCGAAACCACCGGCCGCGTTGCTGCCGGAGCCCTGGCCAAACTGATGCTGCGGATTCTCGGCATTGAAGTCGCCAGCCACGTCATCCGTGTCGGTCGCGCGGAACTGGAGCGCCCCGCCACATGGGGCGAAATTACAGCGCTCGCAGCCAAAGAAGAAGTGATTCTCGGCTGCGTCGATGAGGCCACCGAAGCCCGCATGAAGGAAGAGGTTGAAGAGGCGGCTCGCACCGGCGACACCGTCGGCGGTGTCTTTGAGGTGGTGGTCCACGGCGCGCCGGCTGGCCTGGGAACCTACGCAAATTGGGACGAGCGTCTCGACGCCCAGCTCGCCGGGGCGGTGATGAGCATACAGGCGGTCAAAGCCGTTGAGATTGGCCGCGGCGTGGTGGCTGCCGAAAGCTTCGGCTCCGCCGTTCACGACCCCATTCATTACGCCGTCAAAGACACCGGCAAGCCCACCCGCTTCACGCGTCCGCAGAACAATGCCGGCGGCATCGAAGGCGGCGTTTCGAATGGCGAAGACATTGTTGTCCGAGGCTATCTGAAGCCGATTTCGACTTTGCGCAAGCCGCTGGAGTCAGTTCGCTTTGACACCCGCGAGACGACCAGCGCAAGTTACGAGCGGTCTGACATTTGCGTCGTTCCGGCGGCTGGCGTGGTGGCTGAAGCCATGGTCGCGCTGACCATCGCGCGGCTGGCGCAGGAAAAATTCGGCGCCGATTCGGCTCTCGAATTGCGACGAAATTTTGACGGATACATCGAACAGATACGGAGCTATTAGCAGACGGATGATTCTGAAAATCGTTAAATATCCCGATCCAATTCTCTCGCGGCCCGGTGAGCCAATCACCGAGTTCAACGCCGAGTTGCGCAAGTTAGTCGCAGATATGTTTGAAACCACTTATGCCGAGCAGGGCATTGGATTGGCCGCGCCCCAGGTGGGCGTTTCCAAGCGGCTCACCACCATCGACCTCAGCTCCGGCAAAAACCCAAAAGACAAGCTGGTGCTCATCAACCCGGAGATCATTTCGAGCGACGGTAAGCTCTATGAAGAGGAAGGCTGCCTCAGCTTTCCCGAGATTCGCGAGAAAGTGTCGCGCCACGCCAAGGTGCGCATTCGCGCTCAGGACGAGAACGGTAAATGGTTTGAGATGGACGGCGAAGACGTGCTCTCGCGCTGCTTTCAGCATGAGATCGACCACGTCGACGGCATGTTGTTCATCTTCCGCATGAGCGCCCTCAAGCGCGACCTGGTTCTGCGCAAAATCCGCAAGTTGCAGCGCGACGGCAAGTGGTAAAGTCCATGGCGAGTGATGCTGGATATACCAGAAATGCTGGGTGCCCCACCCTCGCCGCGTTGCTGTTTTTGCGGCTAGGGTGGGCTACCTCAATCCTCGCCCAGTTGCGCTCCTTAGGTGGCCGATGAAGCTCATCTTCTGCGGCACTCCTAGCTTCGCTGTGCCCACGCTTGAAGCGCTGCTCGCGGCCCAGCATCAAATCGCGCTGGTCGTTTCGCAGCCTGACCGTCCCGTGGGCCGCACGCAGCAACTCACCGCTCCGCCCGTCAAGTTGGCCGCGCTGGCTGCGGGCATTCCTGTCACGCAGCCTGAGAAGATTCGCGACAACACAGAGTTTCGCGCTCAATTGGAATCGATCGCTCCTGACGCCATCATCGTCGTTGCCTACGGCCGATTGATTCCGGCTTGGATGCTGGCGCTGCCCAGGCTCGGCTGCATCAACTTGCACGCCTCTTTGCTGCCGCGCTATCGCGGCGCAGCGCCCATTCAGTGGGCGGTGGCCATGGGCGACGTCTTCACCGGCAATACGACCATGCTGCTCGAAGAGGGCCTCGACACCGGCCCGATTTTGCTCCAGAGGGCGTTCGGCATTGCGCCGGAGCTGACTGCGGTGGAGTTGTTCGATGAGTTGGCCGACGGCGGAGCGCCGCTGATGGTCAGAACGCTGGCCGGCCTCGAGGATGGAAGCATTCAGCCCAAGCCCCAGAATCACTCGGGAGCTACCTTTGCGCCGCTGCTCAAGCGCGAAGACGGCCGCATGGATTTTGCGACGCACACGGCCACGGAACTCAAAAATCGCTGGCGCGGATTTCAACCCTGGCCCGGCGCATTCACCGCCCTCGACGGCAAAAAGCTTATCGTGCATCGCATGGCCATCGCCGATGCTTCTACCTTCGCAGCCTCCGTCTCCGCACAGCCCGGCCAGATCCACATTGAAGACAGCCGATTGTTTGTTGCCTGCGCACAGAACACCTGGCTGGAATTGACTGAAATTCAGCTCGAAGGCAAGAAGCGCCTCGCGGCAGCCGAGTTTCTGCGCGGAACCGCTTTGTCTGAAGGCGCGCAGCTCGGGACTGCAACCGAATGACCACCCCGAAAAAAACGGCGAAGACCGCGCCGAAGAATCGCCCAACCCAGATTTCTGCAGCGCGCAAGGCGGCTTTCGAAGTTTTGCTGGCCGTCGAGCGCGGCCATTCTCATTCCGATGATCTGCTCCGAGGCAAGGCCGTCAACGCACTCTCAGCTCCCGATCGCAATTTGGCCACGGCGCTAGTGCTGGGCGTACTGCGCTGGCAGATTCAACTCGACCACCAGCTTCACGCACTGCTAGCCCGCCCCAACGCCAAGCTCGACCCTGAAGTCCTCATCGCTCTGCGCATGGGCGCATTCCAGTTGCTGCACATGGATCGCATCCCGGCCCGCGCCGTCCTCTCCGAAAGCGTGGAGCTAACCAAGCAAGCCGGTCACCGCTTCGCCTCCGCCATGGTCAATGCGGTTCTGCGCAAGCTGGCTGAAGGGGCTCCGTCATTTGGCAGCCTGGATGACATTGCGGCAAAACTGGCTTTAGAGGAGTCGCATCCGGCATGGATGGTCGAGCGCTGGATCACCTCCTATGGCCTCGAAGCAACTCGATCCATCTGCCGCCACGGACAAACCCAGCCCGTCCTCTCCATCCGCCTCGCCACTCCGTCCGTCGAAACTGAACTTGGCGGAACCGGCATTATTCTCGAAGCTGGCGAACTGCTTACCGCCGCGCGCTCGGTCGCCGCTGGCGACATCACCGCGACAGAAGCCTTCGGCGAGAGCCGCGTCCGCCTCCAGGACGAAGGCTCGCAACTGGTGGCAGAACTGGCCTGCGAAAATCTCGACCAAAAAGTAAAAAACATCCTCGATGCTTGCGCAGCTCCCGGTGGAAAAACAATGATTCTGGTCGAGCGCAATCCCGAGGCTCACATCGTCGCCTGCGATTCAAGCCTTCAGCGCTTCGAGCAGTTGCGCGTGCGATTGGCCGGGTTCGGCAACCAGATCGAATGTCGCCACGCCGAAGCAAATGCGCTCACGGAAGACTCAGTCTACGACCTTGCGCTGGCCGATGTGCCCTGCAGCGGAACCGGAACGCTGGGACGCAATCCGGAAATTCGTCACCGTCTGCGCCCCGATGACCTCACGCGTCAGGCCGAGCGCCAGCGGGAGATTCTCACCGCCGCGTTGCGCGCCGTTCGTCCCGGCGGCCGTGTCGTCTATTCCACCTGCTCGCTCGAGCCGGAAGAGAATGAGCAAGTCATCGCCGCCGTTCTGGCCGCGACGCCGAATCTCCGAACTCTCCCGCTCCAAGCCAGCATCGACGCCCTGCTCCGCAAAGCCATCCTCACCGAAAACGGCGCGAACAGCCTGCGCCACTCGCTTACGCCTGAAGGGTTTCTGCGCCTGCTCCCCGGCGCATTTCACACCGATGGTTTTTTTATTGCACTCATCGAGCGAATCGCCGGCTAGAGCATTTTCGGATTTACCGTAGACTTCTGTGCCCCATCCATTCCGCGCTTTTCTGCGGAATGGGTGGGATACCTACAAACTTCCGGTCTACGCAATTCCCAAAAATGTGCTAACTCGCCGGCTCGCTCCCCAGCCGCAACTCCGCATAATCGCGCCCCAGTTGGACGCAGAGCGCCTCCACCACCAGTTCATGATCGCTGCGCTGCGGCAATCCAGAGACGGTCACGCTGCCCACCATGCCAGCGCCCGCCACGGTCAACGGAAACGAGCCGCCATCCGAGGCATAGTCGGCCACCGGCAGCCCATATCGCTCCAGCAGGGTCGTGTTCTTCAACTTCAAATTCAATCCCATTCCATATGAGCTGCGATGAAAGCGCGCAACCACATTGCTCTTGCGCCGCACCCACTCAGCATTGTCTGGCGTGGTGCCGTCGAGCGCCGCATAAAAGAGCGGCTGCCCAAAGCGCCGCACATCGATCACCAGCACAAGCTTGCGTTCCTCCGCCATCGTCCTCAACCGCAGGCCCAACTCCCACGCCCCCTGCGCATCCAATCGCGGCAACACAAGTTCGCGCTCCTGCAATGTCACTCGCTCCAAATCTTCGCTCAATCCCATGCCGCCAAGCCTCCATTCTGTCGCACGTTCCCTATTCCCTGTGCCCTGCTTTTCTCACTTTGCCGCGGTCAGTTCCACCACCACACTCTGCGCAATGCGCGAACCGGCAGGCGGCTGTTGAGCCACAATCGCGCCCGGCTTCACCGGCAGCGTTGGCGCTGCGTAGCCCTGCCCCATCGGCGCTACCGGCACATCCACAAACTTTGTCGTCGACTGAATTCCCACCGCGGTCAGGTCCGCCTGTGCGCTGGTCACTGGCAAACCAGTCAGGTTGGGCATGACAAAGCCATCTGGCGCTTCGTTGCTCGCCGCGGCCACCAGCAGATTGATGCTGGGCTGCGCAATGCCCTGTGCGTGCGCTGGCGGATCCTGTGCCAGCACCGTTCCTTCAGCCGCTTTGGTCCACGGCAGCCGCGCGGTCACGCCCACTTCCAAGCCAACGCGCCGCAGTTGCAGCGCAGCCACGCGCTGATCGCTGCCCACCGTCTCCGGCACATCCACCTTTTGCGGCCCCAGGCTTTCAGAGACGCGCACCCGCCACTCCCGCCGAACGACCTCACCCGCTGCGGGCGATTGCGTAAGAATATGTCCCGCGGCCACGTCCCCGGAGTAGTAGCGATTATCCACATCCAGGTCGAGCGCCAGCCCCGATGTCAAACTGCGCGCCTCAACCACGGTCATCCCTTTGAGCGCCGGAACCTGCACCTCCGCGCCGTGAATCGCGAAGTGCATGGTCGCAGTCGCCGCCAGCAGCCCCACGGCCACTAGCAGCATCACCAGCGAGCCCACCTGGAAAAAATTGATAAAGTGATATCTCTTCATGGTTCAGGCTCTCCGTCCGGATAGACGATTTCATATTCGATGGTCGCCGTCTTGTCCAGCATCTGCGAGACCGAGCAATACTTGTCCTTCGACAGCGCCACCGCATCCTCCACGGCCTTGCGGCTCAACCGCCCGCGCACCGCGTAGGTAAGCAGAATGCGCGTGAAAACCTGCGGCGGCCCAACCGCCTGCTCCGCCTTGGCCGTCACCCGCAGCCCGGTCAGCTCCTGCCGCTTCTTTTGCAAAATCGAAACCACGTCCGCGCTCGTGCAGCCGCACAATCCCATCAGCACCGCTTCCATCGGGCTCGGGCCTTCCGTGTGCGCCGGACTCGCATCGAACTGCACCGTGTGCCCGCTCTGCGAAATCCCGTCAAAAACTCTGTCGTGCTTCCATTCGCTGTGCGCAATCATCTGCTTCACCTTCTGCTTTTGATTAGAGCATTTTCGTTTTTACTATGGACTTCTGTGCCCCATCCATTCCGCGCCTTTTGCGGAATGGGTGGGCGGCCTATGGAATTTTGGACGATTGGATTTCCGAAAACATTCCTGAACCCCTAGCCACGGCTAAAGAATACGGCAGACAGCGCACCTCAATAATATGGCATGAGAAAATCTCAAAGTCACTCCAGGTACGAAGCCACAACGGCCAGCGCGGAGATAGCCGCCGTCTCAGCTCTCAGAATGCGCGGACCCAGCGATGCGGCTCTCCAGCCATTGGCATCAAAGAGCGCTTCTTCCTCTGGTGCCCATCCTCCTTCAGGACCGATGGCAATTTCCAGCGTCGGCATCTCCGTCCCCGCCGCGGCCACGGCTTCAGCCAGCGTGTTGCGCAGCGTGGTGGTTCGCTCCTGCTCGGCCAGCACAATACACGTAAAGCCGGCAGCGTCGCGCATGGCTTCGGCGGTCGCACGCACACGCGACGCCAGTGGTTCAGGATCGTAAATCAGCGGCACGTCGCAGCGCCGCGACTGTTGCGCGGCTTCATGTGCAATGCGCCGCCAGCGCTCGGCGCGTTTCTCCGCGGCCTGTGCCAGGTGCTTCTCCGTCCGCCGCGCTATCACCGGCGCAATCGCAGCCACACCCAACTCAGTCGCCTTCTCAATAGCCCATTCCATGTGGTCAAACTTGTAAACGGCCATCACCAGCGTCAACGGCAGCGCCGGATCGGCCTCCAATTCCGTGATCAGATTAAAGCGAACCTCGCCGCGGGCAATCGCCGCCACCTGTGCATGAAAGACGTGGCCGCCCGCCACCACATCGGCTTCCATGCCCGGCTGCGCGCGCAATACGCGGGTCATGTGTTCCGCTTGCGCGCCCGTCAGCGTTGCGGTCGCTTCATCCCAATGCTCGGCAATCCAGCGGCGGCGTGTCACAGATTCCCTCCCTGCCATGCTTGCGCTATCAGTGTAATCCTTTCCGAAAAACTAATCTGACCCCAAAAACAAATCAGGGGAACGCTTGTGCGCTCCCCTGATTTGTTGCCTTTTGGTTGGAGGTACCGCTACTTCTTCTTAGCGGCCTTCTTCGCCGCCTTCTTCGCGGGTGCCTTCTTGGCTGGTGCCTTTTTGGTTGCCATTTGCCTATTCTCCCTTTTGACGATTTGTGTTTCGTCCCTGCAATTTTCTATTGCAGTTGAAGAATGTATAGAATCCCGCGTCGCAAGTGTCAAGAGAAAAACGCATGAGCAGTGGAAAAAAGGTCAACAATTTTTTCGAACGCGGAATTGTGTGACGCTTCTTTCCACTCAGAATATGTGAAATGACCTCAGCACAAACACCACGAGACCTGTAATCAGATCGTGCCAGACATGTGCAAAGATGCCCGCGCGCAAGCTGCGGCGATAAAGCGCAAGCAGGCTGAAGAGCACGCCGAACACCGTAATCAGAAACATTGCGCGCGCTCCTTCATAGCCATGCGCGCCGCCAAACACCAATGCGGAAGCGATCACGCCCGCTGCCACACTGCCGCGCGCCCATCCAATGAACTGGCGTTGCAGGTAGCCGCGAAAGACAACCTCCTCCACAAATCCGGCAATCAGGCAGAGCAGCGCCCATGCGGCAATCTCTCTTCCATTCGCCGGCGCCACTTCCGCCACAGCGCGCAACGCTTGCCCCCGCGATGAGTCGGGTGTGGACGTTTGTCCCGTTTGTACCGTTTGCCGAACGGCATCGGCGATCGGCGACCGGTGCGTGATCGCCGCTTCAACCCCCAACCAGGCAACGCTCAGAGTGCCCAGCACCATCAGCGCCGCAATCCAGAAGACAAACGCGAAGCCGATATCCGCCGCAATCGATCGAAGGCTCAAGGTGCTGTGACCGAACAGCAAACGCAGCGGAGTTTTCTTCAAGCGCAATCCCAATACCACCCATGCGAAGATGCCCGCTTCCATTGCCATCGTCATTCCATAGGTCGCAAGCCGATCCACCGGCCCATGCGCGGCCGAAAAGCGCGAAGCGCCATGAATGGAATAAGCAACAATGCCCGCGACCAGCACCACGGTGTGCCAAACCGGCGCAATCGCTCTCCCATTCACAGGCTCTTGCGGCACGAACGGCGAAGCTGGATCAATCTCAATCGGTTCCACGAATCGGTTTCCTCTTGGTCCGATGGTAGAGCACCGCGGACAAAATGGAAATGCTCACGGTTGCCGCAAACGCGAGTAACCAAGGCAGACTCGAAGGTCACTTGCGGCAATTCGTCGAGCCGCGCGCTTTCACAAAATCCACCAGCGTTCCGGCATCGCGCCGTTCAATCAGCTCGTCGAGATACGGCTGCCGATCCTTGGGGTTCGCCTTCAGCAGAACCTCATAGACCCGAAGCGCGCCTTCAACCCCCGCCTGGTATTGCGCCAGCAGGTCATCCTGTTTATCAGGATTCTGCAGCAGAAATGCCGTTTGCGAAAACAACTCCGCGGCAAAAATCGTGCCGCCATCTTTCTTGTCGCCTTTGGGCAGCTTGTCCAGCACCATGCACATACTCACATGAACGTCCGGAATCCCGATGATCCATTGCAGAACCCACTCGCGCTCCTGAATTGCGTTGGGTCCAAGCGGGTTTGACTCAAAGTCCTGAATGAAGCTGAGCGCTTGCTTCCGTTCTTCGGGTGTAGATGGTCCGCGGTCGGCGGCGATCGCGGCAACGGGCGCGGCAAAAAGCGCGCAGCCCACAAGAGCGGCCAAAAAATTACGCAAAAACATGAATGGGATCCTCGCAGGCAAGGTTAGCACTCGATCTCATCGGGGGCAAGTCAGGCGCGCGTCTCTCTCGAAAACGCGAATTACCTTGTAAATATGAAATCTAAACTTGGTGGAGCTGAGCGGGATCGAACCGCTGGCCTCCTCGTTGCGAACGAGGCGCTCTCCCAGCTGAGCTACAGCCCCACGACATTACTTATCTTACCAGCCAACGGCTAAACGTGGAAGAGCCTCGCGGCAATCCGAAAAACGACAACCCAAAGTGCCTCAGCGCACGTACGTATAGGTTCCACAAAGATCGTTGGATCCTTGCAGAGCTTCAAAGCTCATGACAGGGACATCGTCTCCCGAAAAGAAGGCCATCCTCAACGTGTGGTTTGCGACATAAACCGCGATCCATTGGGTCTCTTGCGATCCGCAGAGAGTGTTGTTCTTGAGAAAATGGTGCGTAGCCGGAATACTGACGCGATAGAGTTGTCCGTTACCGGCGGTGGCCGCTTCTTCGTCGAACGCGGCGCTCACCTCGGCTGGTTTCAGCAGGCGGACAGGCGAAATCAAAAACGATGCAGAGTTGATGCTGATCCTGGAGCCTGAAAAGGAAATGTCGCCGGTAATGCTTTCAGCCGAGTGGCTGGCCGCCCTCCAGTAGCCTTTTTCCGGCTGCTGCGCGGCAACGCTCAATGCGCAGGCGAGCGCGAAAGCCAGTCCAAACAGACGAATTCGTACACGCATTTCAACTCCCAAAAGCTGATCTGGTTAACCAGGCGGCCTCAAGCAAAGGCCGGGGAGAGTCCCCGGCCTTTTGTCGGTTTGAATTGCCACAGCTTACAACTGGTTCATATTGGCCAGGAACTCCGCGTTGTTGCGCACCTTCTCCAGCCGGCTGATCAGCAATTCCATCGCCTCGACCGGCGACAGCGGGTTGAGCACCTTGCGCAAAATCCAGATGCGCGACAAATCTTCCTTCGGAATCAGCAACTCTTCCTTGCGCGTTCCAGACCGCTGGATGTCGATGGCCGGGAAGACGCGCTTGTCCACCAGCTTGCGGTCCAGAATGATTTCCATATTGCCGGTGCCCTTGAACTCTTCGAAGATGACTTCGTCCATGCGCGACCCGGTATCGACCAGTGCCGTAGCGATGATGGTCAGCGAACCGCCCTCTTCAATATTTCTCGCCGCGCCGAAAAATCTCTTGGGGCGCTGAAGAGCATTCGAATCTACGCCGCCTGAAAGTACCTTGCCTGATGGCGGCACAATCGTGTTGTACGCGCGGGCCAGACGCGTGATCGAGTCCAGCAGAATCACCACGTCGCGTTTGTGCTCCACCAGCCGCTTGGCCTTCTCAATCACCATCTCGGCCACCTGCACGTGGCGCGCCGCCGGTTCGTCGAACGTCGAGCTGATCACCTCGCCCTTTACCGACCTCTGCATGTCGGTCACTTCTTCGGGCCGCTCATCAATCAGCAGCACAATCAGCACCACCTCGGGGTGGTTGGTGGTAATGGAGTTGGCCAGCGACTGCAACAGCATCGTCTTGCCGGTGCGCGGCGGAGCCACAATCAACCCGCGCTGGCCCTTGCCCACCGGAGTCAGCAGGTCCATCACCCGGCCACTAACCGCCTCCCGCACCGTCTCCAGCTTGATCCGTTCCTCGGGATAAAGCGGCGTCAGGTTATCGAACAGAATCTTGTTGCGCGTTTCCTCGGGTGATTCAAAGTTGATGGCCTCGATCTTCACCAGGGCAAAATACTTCTCGCCCTCGTGCGGCGGCCGCACATTGCCGCTGATCGAGTCACCGGTCTTCAAATCAAATTTGCGAATCTGCGAAGGCGAGACATATATATCGTCCGGGCCGGGCAGGTAGTTGTAGTCCGGCGAGCGCAGAAAGCCATAGCCATCGGGCAAAATTTCCAGCACGCCCTCGGCAAAAATGTGGCCTTCCTTTTCACTCTGAGCCTGAAGAATCTTGAAAATCAGATCTTGCTTGCGAAGCCCGCTGGTGCCCGGGATTTCCAGGGTACGTGCGATGCGAGTTAATTCAGTGATGTTCTTCTCTTTTAGTTCCGCGATGGTCATATTCACCTGCAATAAGGGAGGGTGTGGGTGGGATCCGGATGGGGGAGTGCTCCGGGGAAGGGACAGACGGGAGTACAAAACATGCAGCAGCTATGCGCCACAATGTAAGGAACTCCCGAAATCGATGGTAGCGTTGAAGACCGGCAAGCGCGGCTACCCTCGAAGGGAAGCCAGCTGAAACCATTGCCTCATCTAACTATACCTGCTGGAATTCGCCCGTCAAGCAGCGCGACGGGCTTCGAGTGGCTGCTCCATCGAGGCCTCGAACGGCCCCAGGGAGTTGGGATTCGTGGTCTGCAAGCGGACCAGTACTTCATTGGCTGTATCCTGCAGCCGTGTATTCGGCTTGTGCAGCTTGCGGGTTGCCTTGCTCGCCAGTTGACACAACTGGTAGCGATTGGAGACATGAGAGAGTGCTCCAAAAACCAAGTCAGAACGCATTGAGAGTTTCTCCTTCCAAAAAGATCGCCCAGCCAGAACTCCTCAAGCTCCGGCGGTGCAGCGGGGAGACAACATCAGCCTGCCCCAAATTCACACTCCTGAATATTTAGACGCACGAAGTGAACGTTCAGTTCTAAAATCCTGACGCACTTTCGCAGATTGTGGAACAGGCTTCATGCAGTATCAGCGATACAGATTGCCGCCTCGGGAACCACCCACCCTGCATTCCCGTTCCGGTAGAGAAAACGCACCGGGGCATCAACCCATGAGCCTCAGCTCAAATATATGATGCGGAAATAACAGGCGCACGCATTCAAGCGCTCTTCAAAATCTGCCCTTTATGGATGGCATAAGTGAATATATACCGAGTTTTTAGCCAGGTCAATAGTTTTCTACCGGTTGAAATCGTAGAATTTGAAATAAAGTTAGAGCTGTGGAAAATCACCGATGCACCCTTTTCCCACTTCTCAGCCGCTGATTTGCCGCCTATCGGCCGCGCCTGCAAAGATACTTGTGCTTCGGTTCCAATGCTAGAGGTGTTCAATGTTCATGCGAAGATTCGCCGTACCTGCAATCGCGGTGCTCGCGGCATTCAGCTTCATCGTCTGCGGCAGCAACCTTGCAGCAGTCAATGCCGGTAGCGTCACACCAACAACCGCCTGGCAAAACGGCAGCTTCAACGTCGACACTGCAAGCGTGGTTGCCCAGTCGAACATCATCCTCAAAGCCCCCAATCTGAGTGCGAAGCAGGCCATGCCTCTGGGCAATGGCAATGTCGGCGCGGCCTTGTGGTCGGCAAATGGCATGACCCTCCAAATCAACCGCACCGATACCTTCCCCCATCGCAATTCCCTCGGGTGGGTGGTCATTCCAGGACTCTCCGCTCTCGCCGGCGCATCCGGCTACAGCGGCAAAGATGATCTCTACAACGGCCAGTTCGTCGAATCCGGCGGCAAAATGACGGCCACCGTATTTGTCCGCCACGACAAAGACGAAATCGTCATCGAAGTCACTGGAGCCAATCCCGCCATCACCCAGACCGCGCAGATTCACCTGTGGAGCGGACGATCGCCCAAGGCGAGCGCAAACGGAGCCGTCGCCGCGCTCTCTGAAACTTTCGTAGACAATACCGCGCAGGAAGTCAGCTCAGGCCAAACCTTCGGAACACTCGCCGGAATCACGGCTGCCGGGCGCAACGTGACCGGCTCGGTCGTCGACGCCACCACCGTCCAGGTCAGCTTCCTGCCATACCCCGACGGCTCCTTCCGTATCGTCATTGCTGCTCCGGCTTACGATGGCACTCAGAACCCCATGACAGCCGTCACCAGCCTGATCGGCATGGACACCACTGCCTCCAACCTGCAAAGCTCCACCATTGCCTGGTGGAATCACTTCTGGGCAAAGACCGGCCTCATGCGCGTCGCATCGAACGACGGCGGCGGCGCGTATGCCGAAAACCTGCGCGACATCAATCTCTTTCTGCAGGCGGCCTCGAGCAGCGGCAAACTTCCCGGTCATCATGCCGGACTAGCCGACCTTTTCAACTTTTCTCAAGATCGCTTTCCCTGGAATCCCGAACTCTTCTGGCAATGGAATCTGCGGATGTTTGTCGGCTCCAACATGGCGGCCGGGCATCCTGAGTTGAACCTGCCCTACTTCAATCTCTACGCCTCCAACCTGAGCAACATCAAAGCCTGGACCAAGCAGAATTTCAAAGGTGCGGATGGAACCGGCATCTGCGTGCCTGAGGTCATGCGCTTCAACGGCAACGGCAGCGGCATCGGCGGCAATCAAACCTGCTGGCCGGCCAATTCTCCCAATTGGAACGCTCTCACGCTCACCACCGCGCCAGAGGTCTCGCTCTGGATTTGGCAGCAATATCTCTACACCGGCAACACCGCTTTCCTCGCCGCAAATTATCCAGTCATGGCAGCATCCGCCCGCTTCCAGTTGGACTATGCCACAGTCGCACCAGACGGCATGCTCCACACCTTCCCGACCAACACACACGAGGACCAATGGGGAATCAATGATTCTTCGATCAACGATGTCGCCGCCATGAAAGCGCTCTTCCCGGCGACCATCCTGGCGGCGCAAACCCTCCATACCGACGAGGCCTTGGTCGCGCGGCTCAAGGCCGCCATTCCCAGAATTCTCGATTATCCCCGCACCGATACAGCCACCCAGACCCAGTTGCTCACCGCTAGCTCGGATGCAGGGAACATCGATATGCTTGGCCTCTCCTACGTGCCGGCGGCTACCCGCCACAACGTCGAGAACGATTACCTCGAGCCCGTCTGGCCCTTCGGCTTGATCGGCGATAACTCCCGCCTCACCCCCCTCGCGCGCCGCACCTTCCAGCACCGCAGCTTCATCAACAAATGCGATTGGAGCTTTGATGCTGTTCAAGCAGCGCGCCTCGGCGATTCGTCCGGTTTCTTCGCATCGCTCGTTGCCCTCATCACCGCCTACCAAACCTTTCCGGCGGGCATAGGAAACTGGGCCGGCGGCACTGACACTTTTTACGATGAATTCAACGGCGGTGTCACCGATGCTATGCAAGAAGCGCTCGTGCAGGATTACGATGGCCTGCTGCGCATCGCTCCCGCCTGGCCAAACACATGGGACGTCGCGGGCACCATCTACATTCAAGGCAACAGCAAGGTGGACGTGCAGATCGAAGACGGCAAGCTCGTCACGGCCGTGCTTGAAGCCGGCTCAACCAAAAACTATCTGACCCGCAATCCCTGGGGCACACAAAACGTTCAAGTAGTAGACGGATCAAGTGGCGCCATCGTGGTTTCGGCAACAACGGCCGCGCAGTTCAACATTCCCGCGCAGTCAGGCCACGCTTATCTGATCGAACCAGTCTCATCGCCCACGACCGTGCTCCCCCTTGCCAAAGTCACGGCTCCAGAGGCCAGCGCCCCGCGCACCATGTGGGGACGAACCATAGGCATCCCCTGATGAGAGTACTGAGACCTGACCCGCGAAACATATAGGAGCCACTTGCAAAACTCAAAGAGGAGTGCAAGAAGCGTCAGGGCACGACTAAACAGCTGCGGAAAAGCGCGGGCGGTAGGCCGGGGATTTATCCCCGCCACAAAGCCAATAAAATCAGCCGAGGGCTTTAGCCTTTGCGGTATTTGTCTCTCGTGATTCGCAATTCCGTAAGTACAATTCTGCAAGTGGCTCTTAGCGCTAATTTAAAAACATCGTCCGATAGAGCGTATCCCGTTGAACGGGCCTGAAACCAGCGTCTCGAATGATTCTGCGCAGTTCTTCTTCACTAGTGCAGTTACTCGTGCCGGCGGCCCTCACTACATTTTCTTCCAGCATCACCGAACCCACATCATTGCCGCCAAAATGCAAGCCGAGTTCAAGCACCTTCAACCCCTGCGTCACCCAGCTCGCCTGCACATTCTCGATGTTATCGAGATAGAGGCGCGAGATAGCCAGCACCTTCAGATACTCCACGCTCGTCGCTTCTTCCCAGCCGCGTCCGCCGAGCGCCGTGTTATGCGGCTGAAAGCTCCAGGGAATGAAGGCTGTGAATCCGCCCGTCTCTTCCTGCAAGCGGCGCACCACCTCAAAGTGGTTAATGCGCTGCTCGAAACTCTCGCCTACGCCGAACATCATGGTAGCCGTAGTCCTCATTCCCAACTGGTGCGCGGCACGATGAACGCTGACCCAATCCTCGGTATTGCATTTGATGCGTGCAATGCGCCGCCGCACATCGTCATCCAGAATCTCCGCGCCGCCGCCAGGAATCGAATCGAGGCCGGCAGCCCGCAAACGAATGATCGTCTCGCGCAGCGGCAGGTCAGAATACTTCGCGATGGCCAGCACCTCCGAAGCCGTCAAACAATGCAGCCATATCTGCGGAAAGCGCTGCTTGATGCCGCTAAAGAGCCGCTCGAACCAGTCGATCTTCAACTCAGGATGAATGCCGCCCTGCATCAACACGCCGGTGCCGCCCATCTCCAGAGTCTCGGCGATCTTTTCGTAGATCTTTTCAAAGTCAAGAATGTAGCCTTCTTCCGAACGAGGCCCCGTAAGCGGCCGATAAAACGCGCAGAAGGTGCAGTACTCGGTACAGAAGTTGGTGTAGTTAATGTTGCGATCGATGATATAAGTGACCACACCCTCGGGGTGCAGGCGGCGGCGCACCGCGTCAGCCTCAAACCCAAGGCCGATCAGGTCGGGGGAGTGAAAGTACTCGAGTGCCTGTTCACGAGTCAGCGGCATAGTTTAGATTCTACCAATTATGGTTTGCCGGAGTCGGGCTTGGCGACCGGCTTTACAGCAGGCCGCGGCTTCTTCGCCGGAGCCGACACGCCAAAACTCAGCAGCAGAAATCCGAAGCCCTTTCGCAGCGAGTCGAGCAAGTTCATCGTCTGATTCCCTTCCCGTTTCTTCCCGCAGCAAAAGCCGCCAGCCCAGCCTCAATGCGCGTGATCTACTTCGTCTCCGGCACAACCACAGCAGGCACCGGCGGCTCACCGCGAAGAATCTCGACCGCCGCCGGCGGCAGTGGCTTATCGGCATTTGCCAGCAGCAAACTCACCTGCCAGATTTCAGAATCGGTGAGCATGGTTTTGAATGCCGGCATACCCGTCAGCCGTATCCCGTTCGCCACCTTCCAATAGGTCTCTCCCGGCGGATCGTCGCTCACCCCAACCACCGCTTCACTCGCGTGCTTCTCCCACAAGGGCGGCGCAGCCGGATACATGTGCGCGCCAATCTGCGACGGCTTGCCGTGAAAGCCATGACAAACGGCGCACTTCTCGCTATAAACATGCGCGCCCGCTACCAGGCCGTTCTCATCGGGTTGGATAACCGGGCTCTTCACCATCTCGCGGCTGATGCGTGCGTTCAGCGGTATTCCGGTCAGAAGCCGCTCCTGAGGCAAAGGCGGGTCCGCAACTGCCACCGGCACTTTGCCAAGCCACAACCAGCCCAGCAAGGCAATAGGCACGAGAACGATTCCCAGCAGAATTCCCAAACAAATTCGAACCATACGCTTCGCGACCTCCGCTGCCCTCCATCGTAGAGCATTTTATCGCTGCATTTGCAGAAAATAACCCTCGCTTTCGCTATAAGAAGAAATAGCAAAGTTTTACTGGACAAAACTGTCCAGATTTGGCACAGTCTCGTCCTAGCCGTTTGCGGCCCGACTACTGCGAAAACACAAACTCTATATGAATAAGGAGTTCCAATGGCTGATCTCTCGAAAATGAAATTGGGCCGCAAGGCCATCAAGACCGACACCCGCACTCTGGCCTTTGCCGATTACCTCACCCCGGTGCTTCCACCGCCGCCTCCCGCTGCCGATTGGACCAAAGGCATCGCCAGTTGGGGCATGATGCTCAACGACAAGCTGGGCGACTGCACCATTGCCGGCTTGGGTCATGCCGTTCAGGTTTGGACCGCCAACACTTCCAGCATCGTCACCGTGCCCGACCCCACCATCGAGAGCTACTACGAAAATTGGGATGGATACATACCCACCGATCCCAGCACCGATCGCGGCGGCATCGAACTCGATGTTTTGAACCACTGGAAAAAGAACGGCTTTGACGGCCATGCGCTCTTGGCTTTTGCCGATCCCAACCCCGCCAAGCTGGTCGAGATTCGCCAGTCCATCGCGCTCTTTGGCGGTGTCTACATCGGCCTTTCGCTGCCAATTACCGCCCAAACCCAGGACGTGTGGGACGTGGTTCCCAACGGCGGCGCCAAGTCCAAACCCGGCAGTTGGGGCGGCCATTGCGTCTTCGTTCCCAAATACGACGCGAAAGGCTTCACCTGCATCACCTGGGGCCAGCGGAAAACCATGACCCTGGCCTTCTGGAAGAAGTATTGCGACGAGGCCCACACCCTCTTCGGCCAGGACTGGCTCAGCGCCAAAGGCTCGCCCGCCGGCTTCGACCAGGCCCAGTTGCAGAGCGATTTGAAGGCCATCGTATAGCGCATTTGCCTGCAAATCTCACCGGCGAACGTGAATCGTCTTTCCAGCGCCCACAAGGCTCCCCCCAAGGTGTTTTAATACCTATGGGGGGAGCACTGCTTGCCTGAATCGGCGGTGTGCTTCTGTAATCCCGTGGAGGTAACCCGATACCGATGTCTTCTTCTCGCCGTTTTGCCCTTCTGCTGGCGCTGGGTCTGGCCGCCGCAACCGCCGCTGTGGCCCAAAGCTCAAGTTCCAGCAGCAGCCAACCAGCTTCCGCTCCAGATCAAACCCAGGCTCAACAAAACGCTGCCGACTCCAAGGGCGCGCTCAGCGTCCAGGCTCGCATCCGCGCCCGCCGCGCCCAGCGACGCGCCGCCGCCATTCACGAGGCCTACGCGCATCGCTACGAGGTCTACACCGGCATGGGCATGATTCGCTTTGTTCCTGGCCCCGGATATCCGGCCATCGCCGCCGTTGGCAGCACGCCTGCCGTGCCCCACGGCCCCGGTCTCGAGCATGCATTTGATTACGCGTGGAACGTCGGCGCAACCCGCTATTTTGACGAGCGGCTGGGCGTCACCCTCGATGGCCGCGGCTATTACGCCACTGCCTACGTAGGCCTCCAGCCGGATAACCCAAACTATATCCAGGGAATCACCAATCCAGCCATCAGCCAGTATGCCGTTCTCGCCGGCCCCACCTATCGCTTCTACGCGCTTCCCAAGTATTCCGTCTCCGGCCGCGTCCTGGGCGGTTTTGAAAAGGGAAACTTCTCCGGCGATGTCAATCACCAACCCAAGGAATCCGTAGCCATCGGTCTCTGGCCCGACGGCTACACCTTCGCGGCCAGCGCCAGCCTCCCCGTGGAGTACAACCTGACCCCGAACATTGGTCTGCGCGTCGCCCCGGAGTACTACTTCACCGGCTTCGGCTCGACCATCCAGCACAGCCGAGGATTCACCACCGGAATCGTCCTCCGCTTCGGCAAACAGTAGCCGCAAGGATCAGCAGCATATTTATCCGGCTCTAGAGAACTGGAACAAAATTGGGTGCCCCACCCTCGCCGCGTCTTTGTTTTTGCGGCTAGGGTGGGATACTACAAAACGGCCGGATCAGCAGGCAATCTCAAGGTCTTCCTGACAACTTGATTCCAGGCAAGGGTACGGGCATCAACTCTTACCCTTCACTTGTTGCGTAGCGCAACGAGGATCATCTCTGAGGATTTGAACCCCGGAAAACGGATTGCAGGAGTTCAGATTGAGAATTTCGTCGCACTTTCGAGCAACTTGCAATATTCGGGAATGCAAGAAGCGTCAGCGCACGACTTGAGAGGCTGCGGAAAAACGCGGGCGGGCGGTAGGCCGGGGATTTATCCCTGGTATAAAGGGCAATAAAATGAGCGGGCTTTAGCCCCTGCCGAGATTGTCGGTTTGCCCACCATCCGATCACATCCTCAGAACCTCGTCTCGGTTATAATATCCACAATCTCAAGTTGTAGAGCCAACTCCGTGCCATCGACGGCGATTTGCCAGTTACTTTGACCAGCATATGCCCAATGATTCCAACCTCCGCGCTGTTGAGATGAACAAGCCGACCAGAATGGGTCGGCGACGTCGACAGATGGCGTTCATAGTGACCCTGATAGGCCTGGCAACATTTGTAACACCGTTGATTTGGACGGACTCAGAAATACTAGGGCAAACACGCTGGTCTCCACTCCAAATCATTTCGGCACTGCACTCGGGTACACTGCCAATCTCTGATCAAATGCCACCAGTACTCGCAGCGCATCTAAGCGTCGATTTCCTTTTTGGCGTCGGCGTTGTTTACCTCCTCCTCGGTTTGATCGCCGCCGCACTTGTTATATTGCCATCGGCACGATTCGTCGGTGCTGCCGCGACCGTCAGCGCGGCAGTGGTCCTGGCAGACGCCCAGTTTCGTTTTAGCGATCTCCAGGACGCCCTCTATGGAGCGCCGCGTTCTTTCGTCTCGGGGCACCAGGTACATGCCGGAACCAACAGCTTGATCCTACTCGGAGTGCTCGGGCTACTGGTTTGGATTGCTGCAACAAAAGAGATGGACTGACACTGGGACCGCGCTGAACAGCCTGCCGAGGGCCTAAGCAATCCAACCGATGGCTCACAGTCGTTTCGCAGTCGAGTCACTCGATCTGGCTGGTGAGCAAGCCACTGCTTGATCCCCCATGAACTCTGGGTGCCCCATCCATTCGCGCTCTTTGCGAATGGGTGGGATACCACGAAACTCAACCGCGGCGCCTCTTCAAATCACCGCAAACCCTTTCCTCGCAAACAAGGGTTCCGGGTTTTGATCGACAGATTCAGGTTGCTTCCGGTATGCCGACCATCCAGGTAAAACCCACTTTCTTGACGCTATTTCGCTCATTGTTGCTGATCTTTCAATCCGCCGATGAAATCTTCCACTTCGTGCACTACTTCGGCTTCATTGGACCTATAGACCGCGTGCTCTGCGTGAGCGATTCGTATTACCCGAGCTGACGGAACCCCTGCTTCGAAGCTATCCACCAACGGTCCCCATGTCTTCATCTCCGAGGCATCCGCCGCGTCCCGCTTCGGCCCAGGCGGAAGGTTGTGATCGTGAGGCAGAGCATAGATGGCAAGCGCCGGACACTTAAGTTCCGTGTAGCGCCGCTCTCCGTCGAGTGCTGCTTTCTCGATCTGTCCGGCAAGCGTGGAACGCTCTTTCACTTGCTCGTCGTAGTCCGCCGCAGACATATTCGGGGTGTTGGACAACAGGTTTTTCTGCTCGTTAAGATCGACCTCAAATTGCGGAAGCATTTCCTGCAACTTGCCAACCGCATCTCTAGCCTCCGCTGGCGAGATTGCATCCAGAGACGCAGCCAACTCGCGCTGCAGTTCGAGAGTATCGATGCGAAAATCACCTCGGTGCACAGGTGAGAAGGCGTATCGATAGGCCGCGTCAAGGTAAACCAGGCCAGCGATGCGGCTTGGGAAGCGGCTACAGACCGTGCTCAGCTCCTCACCCGCAAAGGAATGGCCGATAAGAACAGGACGCTCGATCTTCATCTGGTCCATCACGAAAAGTACGTCGTCGCCTAACCGCTCCGCTGCGTAGTTGCCATCGATCGGATCGGGATGGCTTGAATCTCCGTATCCCCGGCGCGTGATGCCGTAGACGTGGTATTTGCCAACGAGCTTTGGGGCGAAGTCATCGAACGTGTGCAACGTTGATCCCAGCCCGGCGAGTAGCACCACCGGCCTTCCTGTCCCGCCCCAGTCCTTCACTTCGAGTCTGATGCCAGGCTCAATCTGTACGAACTGGACCTTCTCTTGTGCCGATCCTCCGCCGACTACCTGTGCATTGCATGCGTTGGCAAGAAGAGGCGCGAATAAAAGTAGGCGAAGCATCATAGATTGTCCCCGGAGTAGATTGCACATCTGAATAACCATTGTCGCTCAACCAACGTCAGTCCCGGGAGACGGGTATGTTGGATGCGATCAAATGCACTATTCGCGTTCCGGTCGAATAGCCGGCCGTTCGCCGTGGCTCGAGCTCAATGCCCGGTAGACAATTTCAAGCATTCTGGATGTATCACCGGGCAATCCCGAAATTTCTCCGAAACGTCTGTAAAGTCCCCCATCGAGCGACTTGAATGTGGCACTCTGAATTCGCCAAAAACATCTATTGCTGGCATGAGGACGCACGCTTGTCCCGAGAATCGCTTGGCAGATTGCAATCACGTGCAAAACGTGCTACACGTAATACACGTGAATAGGAGGCACTCTCACGATGCCCGCACTCAACGATAAGCAGAACATCACCCTGCGCCTAAGCAAGCAAACCATTCATAAGGCTAGAGTTCTGGCTGCCCAGCGCTCCACCTCCATCAGTGGCTTGCTCACCAGCCAGATCGAGCAGCTTGCGGAGACGGAAGACGACTACGAGCGCGCTATGCAGGACGCCTTCGCTCTGATGGAGAAAGGATTCCATTTAGGCGGAGTTCACACCATGGATCGGGATGCGCTACATGAGCGCTAAGGTCTTTATCGACACAAATGTTCTCGTCTATGCCTACGACATGGACGCAGGGCGTAAGCGCCAGATGGCGCAAAAAACATTGCTCAGCCTTCGGCAGGAGCGATCCGGCGCCTTGAGTATGCAGGTTTTGCAGGAGTTCTATAGTACCGTGACGAGGAAACTCGCCTCTCCGCTTCCGAAGGATAAGGCACGATTGATTGTTGATCGCTTCGCCTACTGGTGTGTCGCAACCACCTCGGAAGAGATCAAGCGGGCCTTTCAAATTGAGGACGAGGCGCGAATCGGTTTCTGGGATGCGCTGATTATTGCAACTGCAATCAGGAGTGGCGCAACCAGGATCCTCTCCGAGGATTTGAACCCCGGACAACGGATTGCAGGAATTCAGATTGAGAACCCCTTCGCGCTTCCATAAAACTTCTCCTGAATGATGGCAGTTCTACGGTTGTTATACCCAAAAGATCGGCTGCCCCACCCATTCGCGCACTTGGCGAATGGGTGGCAGACCGCAAAACCTTTAGCGCGCAATCACCACCGCAGGCATTTTGCAGATCATTGCCTTCCTCCGGCGCACAATCAAAGCATGAACAAGAACCAGAGCCCCGCCTGCCTTCTGCTCCCTGCTCCCTGTTCCCTGTTCCCTGTTCCCTGTTTTTCCGCCCCCTACCCTCCCTATAAATATTTATTTTTGGCCCGGTTTCCTTGCAGATTATTCGATCAACTGCGAGAATCAGGCAATTTTTGAATAACATACACGCAGAACCGCACCAGCATATGGGATTGCAGCAATGAGCCTGGATTTTGCGTTGCAGATTATTTCCTCCTGCCGTGCATCGTCCGTCGCCGCATCAGAATCAAGATGCATCAATCGACAAAACTCAATGCCAGAGGTCCGTTAATTTACATGCGATTGCGGATGGCGGACTCGTTTCTTCTCTTTTCTCCGAAAGAAGTCGATAGAATAGATGCAGGGTTTTGCCATGCGGCTGTTTCTGCGGAATTTCTCGTTGCTCCTGGCTCCGGCGCTGCTTTTGGCAGTCGGCTGCGGCAGCGGAATAGTTACCGCAAACTCCTCGAATGCTGCCTTCTCGATCACTCCTGGCTCGGCATCCATTGACACCAACTGCGCCAACTGCAATGCCACCAATGCTCAGGGCGCTCTGGTCCATCAGTTTGCGGCCACTCTCGCAGGCGGCGGACCAGCCGAGGTGACATGGTCGCTCTCGGGCGGCGATGCAACCAGCGGCACGGGAAGCATCAACGCCAGCGGTCAATACACGCCGCCGAGCTACTTGACCGCCGATCGAGCCGAAGTGGTCGTAACCGCGACTCTGGCGGCTAACCCAAAGCTCCGCGCCAGTTCGGTCTTAACCGTGACACCGGGATTCCTGCAGCCGCTGACGCCAGAAAACGTAGCTCTGGGCGCGAACGGAAACATCTCCATCACCGGCGTTTTGGCTGAAGCGGGCGGTACTGCAAGCATCAACTTTGCATTGGCAAACTCGCCAACCGGGCAGAGTGGCGGCCAAGGCTCGCTGGGCGGTGTGAGTTGCCAACGCGATAGCAAGACCTTCACGTCCTGCACGGTTACCTACTCGGCGCCGGCGCCAGTGCAAACCACTGGCGCAACCTATGTGGTGGCCACGGTAAGTGGTGCTCCGTCCAGTTCCAAAGCCGCCTCCGTAGTGCTGGTCAACACTGCCGGAGTGAACAGCAACCCAGCCACGCATCAAGGGCAGTTGGCCGCGACGGTTGCGCTCGGCAGTTCCGGCGGCAACAATACCGACTATGACACCCGCGGCAACCAGATTGTGGATTGCTGCAGCGGCACCCTCGGCGCACTGGTCGAAGACGCAAACAAACGCCAGTACCTGCTGAGCAACAACCACGTGCTGGCCAAGAGCGACCACGCCAGTGTGGGCGACACCATCGTACAACCCGGCCTGATCGACAATAACTGCACGCCGCTGGGCGATGGCGGGGGCGTTGCGCCGGTAGCTTCACTGACCGGCTGGCTCCCGCTCAGTTCAAAGCAGACCAACGCCGATGCGGCCATTGCCCAGGTCGCCTCGCGCTCCATCGACCCCGGCGGCAGCATCCTGGAGTTAGGCGCAAGGCAAGCCGACGGCACACTGGCCGCCGCACCGCCCGGCATCAGTTCGTCCGGCGGCCGAGGCGAGGCCGCCCCCCTCGATTCAAGAGTGGCCAAGAGCGGCCGGACCACCGGGCTGACCTGCGGTGGCGTCTCGGCAGTCGATCTTGATGTGACAGTCGATTACTTCCTCGACTGTGCCGAGACCAAGCCTTATCTGACCAAGACCTTTAGCCATCAATTGGGCGTGAGCGGCAATCAATTCAGCGATGCGGGTGACTCCGGCGCGCTGGTAGTGGATGCGGCAAACGCTGAACCTGTTGGCCTTTACTTTGCGGGCGGCACAGACACTTCCGGAGTTAGCCAGGGCGTGGCAAACCCGGCGACCGAAGTCTTGAATGAGTTAGACGCGCAGCTAGGGGGGACTTATACCTTTGTGGGCGCGGCCGACCATGCGGTCAGTTGCCTGAGTTATGGCGACAACACCATCTCCTCGGCGCAAGGCCGCGGGCTCAGCGATACGGAGACAACGCGCGCTCAGCAAGCTCTGGCGCAGGCCCGACTGCTGGTAAACTCTGCGAACGGGATTCTGGGCGTGGCCACCGGCAAAAGCACAGACCACCCGGGCGAAGCCGCGGTAATTCTTTACACCGACGAGAGCAGGACAGTGAATGTGCCCGACACGGTGGAAGGCGTGCGCACCATCGCGGTTCCCACGACGGCCCGCGCGGTGTCGTACGGCTCGGCTCCGCAGACGCCTTTCGATGCTGTCGTCCCGTCGCTCAGCGCCACCGCTCTTGCGCAAGCCATAGCTATCAAGAACCAGGCCGCTGCCGGACTCATGCGGCGAAATCCTGCCTTTTTTGGCGTTGGCGTGGGCCAGAGCCTGGACAATCCACGCGAGGTGGCGCTGGTCATTTATGTAGATCGAAATCGTCTTCCCGCCCAATTGCCCGCAATCGTGGACGGCCTGCGCACACGGTACGTGGTGATGGACCGACTGCACGTGACCCGCTCTTATGCGACTGCCGCCCCGTCGAGGCTGCACTGCATGCCCAGACCGGGGGCAGATCGACCAGACAACTTCAATTTTCTTCAGAGGCTCAGCCCGCGAACTTTGAAGCTGAACTGAACAGACGGGTTCGCCGTCTACGCACTCATCTCCTCTACGGAAACGTGTCGCATCCGGCAGAGAATCCTTACTCGCCCATAAGCGCCTTAGCGATCAGGAGTCCGTGCAAGCGACCATTCTCAATGAAAATCTCATTGGTGCGGGAGCCGGCCACTATCACCCCTGCGAGATAGATGCCGGGTACATTGCTTTCCTTGGTTTTGGGTTCGCAGACTGGCCGGTGATCCTCGCCCTCCATGCGTATGCCTAGAGTCTCAAGGAACTCGAAGTCGGGATGGTAGCCGGTCATGGCGAAGACGAAGTCATTTTTGATGGTCTCGCGGCCCTGAGGCGTCTCGATGACTACCGTGTCGGGTTCGATTTCGACAACTTCGGAGCGGAAGTAAGCTTTGATGTCATGATTCTTGATGCGGTTTTCGATGTCGGGCTTGATCCAGTACTTAACGTGGCTGTGAATTTCGCTGTCGCGGTGAACCAGCGTGACCCGCGCGCCGCTGCGCCATAGTTCGAGCGCCGCAATGGCCGCCGAATTCTTGCCGCCGATCACCACGACATCCATGTCGAAAAATGGGTGAGGATCGAAGTAGTAGTGATGCACCTTGCTCAGGCTTTCGCCGGGAATGTGCAGGTAGTTGGGCAGGTCGTAGTAGCCGGTGGCTATAGCCAGCTTGCGAGCTTGAATCTCGCCGCCGCGGCCAAAGCGGTCCACAGTATGCACTGTGAACGCGCCGTCGTGACCGTTGACTCGCTCTACGCGATGGTATTGGCGAATATCTAATTTATAGAGGGCGGCCACCCGTCGGTAATACTGGAGCGCCTCGTTGCGGTTGGGCTTGGCATTGGGACTGGGAAACGGAATGTCTCCGATTTCGAGCAGCTCAGAGGTCGTGAAAAAAGTCATATGCGCCGGGTAGTGAAAGAGCGAGTTACAGACGCATCCTTTGTCGACCACGACGGCGCGGAAGCCGGCCTTCTGCGCCTCGATGGCGCAGGCGAGGCCAGTCGGTCCGGCACCCACAACCAATAAATCGAAGATTTCGTCCCGCATAACCGGCGTAGCCTGTGCGAAGTCGCCCATAACTCTAGATTATGGCATGGAATAGGTTTACGCCTGTGCATGCCCATTGTTTCGGGTTCAAGCATGTTCCACGCTGTGGAACGGCGGTAACTGTGCGCATACGGATTGGCGATCCGCAGTTCCACGAGAAGCAGGTGGTTACCTATCCTCTCCGGCCTACCCCCGCGCTGAGAGATCGATTCCACGAAAGTCACTGATTGCGGTCCAGTTATAGTCCGATTCGCCGTCTCAGTGTATTGTCGAGAAAATTACCTGCAAGGTTTCGATAATAAACATAGGGGGGGTGGGGGGGTCGGTTTCAGGGAACAGGGAATAGGGAACAGGGAGAGCCCGCAGATCCTTGGGTTGATCATCCTTTGATTATGTGCCAACGCGTCGTAATGATCTGCATGGAGCGGCAAGAAAGGCCCCGCCGCCTCCGACTGAATGACAGTCTTTTACATCATGCTGACAATCAAGTGACCTGATGGAGCGCAACCACCTGAAACTTGCAGTCACTTCATGAGTCCAATAGCAAAGGATTCGGGGAGGATACTTGTTTCCACGAAAGGGGCCTGGATGACGACCGCACACATCAACCGCATTGCGACGGCGGTTCCCGAGCACGATGTTCATCGGGCTTTCGTCGATTTTGCAGCGGGGATGCTGCCGGAGGGCACGTCGCGCAACCTGTTTCGCCGCATGGCGCGACTATCGGCGATTGAGCAGCGATATTCAATCGTGAATCCGACATGCACAGGAGACGGATCGTGGAAGGATGAGGAGGAGATTTATGTGCCCGGTAACTTTCCCACGACCGCGCGGCGCATGCAGTTATTTGAGCGGTTTGCCCCTCATTTAGCGGATCGCACAGTCGACAAGCTGGCCTTGAGCGAAGATGAAAAGCGATCGATTACGCATGTGATCGTGACCTCTTGCACCGGGTTCTACGCGCCCGGATTGGACTTCGATGTGATCAAACATCTCGGGCTTTCGCCTTCGGTAGAACGAACCTTCATCGGCTTTATGGGATGCTATGCGGCGATCAACGCCCTGAAGGCAGCGCGTCATATTGTCCGCTCCGAACCTGGCGCGACGGTTCTGCTGTTGAACCTGGAATTGTGCTCGCTGCATTTTCAGGAGACCGATCAGCTCGAGCAGGTGCTCTCGTTTCTTGTCTTCGCCGATGGCTGCGCCGCCTCTTTGGTGAGTGCGGAACCGCGCGGACTGGCCATCGATAGTTTTCTTGCGCTCTGCATTCCAGAAACGAGTCCTTTGATTACGTGGAAGATCGGTGCGTTGGGATTCGATATGCACCTGTCGGGCGAGGTTCCGGGCGAAATCGGCCGCTCGCTCAAGGACACGGGTCGCCAGATTACGCAAGGGAGAGAGCCCGCGGAGATTGACTTGTGGGCGGTGCACCCCGGAGGCCGTTCGATTCTCGATTCAGTCGAAAAGGGCCTCGACCTGCCTGCCGATGCGCTCTCCTCGTCCCGCGATGTTCTGGCGCACTACGGGAACATGTCTTCGGCAACCGTCATGTTCGTATTGGAAAAAGTGATGGAACGCGCACAGGCTGAGCAACAAGGTTGCGCCATGTCTTTTGGGCCCGGACTGACTGCGGAGACCATGCTCTTTCATGCCGCATAACTCACCGGACTTTCGCACACGCGCCGAGCTCACCGAGATTATGGATGAGCCTTGCAGCCGCGAGCAGTTGCGATCTTATCTGCGCGGCCTGGCCACGACCAACCGACTGACCTTGGCTTACCGCCCTTTGCTGCATTGGCTGAATGCATTGGCAATCAACCGGGCCGCGCTGCCGACGCCGCTTCGCATTCTCGACGTTGGCTGCGGATATGGGGACTCGTTGCGGCGGATCGAACGATGGGCAAATGAGCGCGCCATTGCTGTTGATCTAACTGGGCTCGACCTGAATCCCGATGCCACGGCGATCGCTGCCGATGCCAGCCCGGCAACCAGCAACATCCAATGGGTCAACGCAAATGTCCTCACATACGTGCCGCGCGAGCCCGTACACCTGGTGGTCAGTTCCCTTCTCACTCATCATCTTTCGGACGGCGAGATCGTGCGCTTTTTGCAATGGATGGAAGTCCACGCTGAGATTGGATGGTTCATCAACGATCTTTCGCGCGCGGCCATCCCCTACCATTTCTTTCGCGTGTTTTCGAAGCTGGCCGGGCTGCATCCTTCTGTGCAGCACGACGGCCCCATCTCGATTGCGCGATCTTTTGTGCCGCACGAGTGGCAAGCGCTGTGCGTTGCGGCTGGCCTCAGGCCGGGGCAGGCCGTTGTACAAAGCTTCAAGCCCGCGCGTCTGTGTGTAAGCCGTTATCAGAAGGAGAGCCATGGTGAGCGCAGCCGTTGACAACCTTGTTGTAGGAGGCGGTCTCGCCGGCTCCATGGTTGCCATTCTGCTGGCGAACGCGGGGCGCAGCGTCACATTGCTTGAGAAAGAGCGCGCGGCACATCACAAAGTTTGCGGAGAGTTTCTCAGTCCTGAAGCGGTCCGGTATCTGCGCCAGGCCGGAGTTGAGCCGCTCAATCTGGGCGCTGCAACGATTCGCTTTTTGCGGCTCTCGTCAAAGCAGCGAGTGGTGGAAGCTGCTCTGCCTTTCACGGCGCTCTCGCTTTCGCGGTATGCGCTGGATGAGGCCATGCTTTTGCGCGCTGTGCAAAGTGGGTGTAGCGTCGAGCGCGGCGTTCAGGTGGAAAACCTCACCACACAAGGACCCATTTCGACCGCGCAGCTTCGCGATGGCAGATCGTTGCGCGCCAAGAATGTATTTCTGGCTACCGGCAAACACGATCTGCGAGGGTGGGATCGCCCCTCAACCAGCCAGTCCGATTTTGTCGGTTTCAAAATGCATTGGCAACTTGCGCCCGCTCAAATTGAGGCGTTGAGAGACTTCATTGAGGTGTTCCTCTTTCGTGGCGGATATGGAGGGCTCTCGCTGGTCGAAGCAGAGGCGGCCAATCTATGTTTTGTGGTCAGGCGCGCTGTGCTGCGCAGAACGGGCGGATGGGCTCAACTGCTAGCGGAGATACTTCGTGAGAATCGGTTGCTGCAACAGCGCCTTTACGGTGCAAGAGCGCTATGGCAGCGACCTCTGGCCATCACTCCGATTCCTTATGGATATCTGGCGGCGCGGACCGCCGGTATGTGGTGCGTGGGCGATCAGGCTGCGGTGATTCCATCGTTCACCGGGGACGGCATGTCGATCGCGTTGCACAGCGCGGCGCTTGCCTCAGAGATGTTTTTGGCGGGCAAAAGCGTGGATGAGTACTACGGCACCATTCGCACGCAACTCAGCCGCGGCATGGGCCTGGCTACGTGGAGTTCGCGCGCCATGGTCACCGGCATCGGAAACATTCTCGTGCCCTTCTACTACTCGCTCTTTCCCAATGCCATGCGATGGATGGCTGCTTCTACACGCATTCCAGAGCGGGCGATTCTCAAGCTTGCGATCACCCCGCACGCTGGCACGGCAGCGATGACCGCTTCGGCGCAGTGAACGCAAGAGTCCTTCTGGTCACGGCTGCACCGCCGGGGTCTTCTGGGGAGCAGAACTAGCGCTGGGCGACGGCTCAGGCGTTGTCAGAGTGATAGTTTTATTTCTTTGGCTAAGCTCTGCGTCGAATCGCTTGAAGTAATCTTCCCCGAGCGCCTGCCTCAACATAAAAATATGTTCCTCGATAATCGTCTGCCCATTCTTATTCAACGCCTCAATCTCGGGAGGATCGGGAATTTGATTTGCCCTTACCACGCCATACTTCGCAACATTCTGACTGTAGACTTTTGTACCTTCTGTTACGTATTTCTGAGCATTTTCTTTGCTCTCGCGGTCAGCTTCGACGGCAATCTCGATCGCGGCCTGTTTCTTATCCTCTGGAAGATCAATTGGAAGGAGGTATCCCGTCGGCATTTCAGCCTTATCATTTGCTGCCACTATCCGATTGTTTGCGTCCATCCTCGCTATTTCGTGAAAGAAATCTGCATAAAATCCTATGCAGGCGAGATGAGTCGTCTGCCCCGGAGGGGGATTATCATTGGGCGGGCAGGGATTAGGATCCTTTGGCTCTTTGACCCACCCTTTTCCCCCCACCCACGCTCCTTTTGACCACAGTTCCTTTCTTACGTATTCGTTGAGCTTTGCGAAAGACTCCTCTCCAAGCTCAGTCTGCAATTTGACCACAGCTTCCTGCAGGGCTGGAAAGCTTCTAGCCTTATATGTCGCTGCCTCCTCGTCATATCTTCTCTGGCCCTCATCGGGGCCATATTGCTGGACAAGTTTGTAACGTGTAATATTCTTGTGTTCGTCGCCCCCACCCCCCTGACTATAGGCGTCGAGCAGAATGGCAAGCATGGTTTGCCCCTCACCTTCGCTAATGCCTATCTCGGTCGCATAATCCTGCCTGTGAATGGTAGGCACATTGCCATCCAGAATCGCCCCCTGGATTTCATCATCCTCTTCACCAACATGCTCACAAAAACCGTAAAACCTGCCGATGTCGGGCCGCACCGGTTGAGCACTCTGCTTCTGCGGAGCAGCTGCGGGCGCAACTTGGCTCTGGGCAAAGGGGCTGACAGTCAAGGCGAGGCAGAAGCAAAACATGGCGAGGATATGGGAAGATCTGAGGATAAGCGGCATAAAGACCTCCTTGGGAGAGGGCAACTTCGCGCTTCTCTGCTTCCAACAGCATATGCTCCGCGTTTCACTCCGTTGTGAGAGCCGGAAGATTTCTCTCTACAACTTCTCCTTTCCTGTGCAAAAAGCGGCCCTAAATCCTTAGAAAGTCCCAATTTTGCACTGCTTTTTTAGGAAATTCCAAGAACAGGAATTGCGCACCGCCTTATCCACAAAAACCCCTGCTTACCCCGTTGACCCTGTCCTCGAAGGCCCGTAGAGTTTGAAGCGGAGGGCAAGATTCCTGCCGCGTTTCAGTGTTGACGGGAGGTTGCCCGGATGAAGAGATCGTGCATTTGCGCAGGTCTTTCGACTCCGTTTGTCGCAACAAACGCGCCAAACTCCGTTCAGGATGAAAGAATCGTAGTTGTAGGTTGCGATTGAACAGGAAGATCGGGCAGAGCCCCCCATAACCCGGAGTGAACATGCTGAAACTTAAGAAGATCCACATCCTCGGCTTCAAAAGCTTTTGCGACCGAACGGAATTGACCGTGTCGGGAACAGGCATTGCCGTGGTGGTGGGGCCAAACGGTTGCGGCAAATCGAACATTCTGGACGGGGTGAGCTGGGTGCTGGGCGAGCAGAGCGCGAAGACATTGCGCGGCACGCATATGCAGGACGTGATTTTTGCCGGAACGCGCGAGCGCAAGCCGCTGGGGATGGCTGAAGTCACGATCACGATGGTCGATCCGGAGGCTTATGAAGGGCCGATTCCCGTGGAGCCGCTGGTGCTGGTGGATCATGACGGCCCGACGGATTGGGATGAAGACGAGGCGCGCCGCCAGCGGGCGAGCGAAGCCGAGGAGATTATCGCCCAGGAGCAGCCGGGGCAGGTGATGGACGAGGATGACCCGGACGCTCCGCAATCGATGAGCACGGGCGAAGGGCCGCAGGCTGTGGTGTTGAAGATTCGCCGGCGCAAGTTTCAGCGCACTCCGCAAAAGGGCGAGATCGTGATTACGCGGCGGCTCTTCCGCACCGGCGAAAGCGAATATCTGCTGAACGGCAAGCTCTGCCGGCTGCGCGATATTCAAGACATTTTTATGGGCACGGGACTGGGGCCGGAGAGCTACGCCATTATCGGTCAGGAGCGGATTGGTCAACTGCTTAGCTCCAAGCCGCATGACCGGCGGGCAATCATCGAAGAAGCTGCGGGGATTACGCGCTTCAAGAATAAAAAGCGATTGGCCGAGTTGCGTTTGGAGAGCGCCAAGCAGAACCTGGCACGCGTGGACGACATTTTTGAAGAAGTGACGCGGCAGATGAACAGCCTGAAGCGGCAGGCGGCCAAGGCCGAGCGCTTTGGCGCGGTGCGTGATGAACTGCGCGGCCGGTTGCGCGTGGTGCTGGCAAGCCGCATGGCGCTGATGGACGCGGATCAATCCAGGCTGGAAGCTGAGATTGCCGCGCTGACGGAGCGAATCAATACTTCAGCGGCAGAGATTGAGCTGGCTGAGGCTAGTCAGCATACGTTCACCGAGCGCGGCTATGAGCTGGATAGCCAGGGCCAGGAGGCGCAGAACCGCGCCAATACGGCGGCTGTCGAACTGGAGCGGGCGGCAGCGCGAGAGCGAGCTAATGTAGAGCGCGTGAGTGAACTGGAAACGCGCATCCATGCGGCTGGTGCTGAGTTGGAGCAAACGCGGACGCAGTTGGCCGGAATTGCCGAAGAGCGGACGCAGCAGCAGAGCTTTTTGGCCACGGCGGCTGAAGAAGCCCGCGCATTTCGGGCGCAGGTGGAGACGCGGCAGCATGAGGCGCGCACGGCTGCCGAAGAGGTTTTCGCGGCAGAGAGGCAGTTGGAGGCAAGCCGTCGCCAGACGATGCATTTGCTGACGCTTTCTGGCAACGCCCGCAACCATACTGCCCAGGGCGAGGAGAGTTTGGCAGCACTGGAACGCGAGGCCGAGCGACTTGAAGCCGAGATGGGCCAGGCGCGCAATGAGTTGGAAAATCTGGGCGCGCAGAGCGGAGAGGCGCGGCTGCGCTTCGACTCGGCAGCGGAGACACTCAAGCGGCTGGAAGGCGAGATTGTGGCCTTGCGTGAGGCTCTGCAAGCTCGTCGCGCGGAAGAAGCAGCACTGCGCGCTCGCGCCAACAAACTGCGCGGCGATCACGCGACTATCGCCGGCCGCCGCGACTCGCTGCAATCGCTGATTCGCAACCATAGCTACTCCACCGACACGGTGCGGCGCTTGCTGAAACCGGGCGCGCTGGCTCAGGGCATGGCCCCGGTGGGCACGCTAGCTGATTTTCTGGAAGTGAGTGGCGAGCATGAAGGCGTGGTGGATGAGTTTCTGCGCGAAGAACTGAATTATGTGGTGGTGAAGAGCTGGGTGGCTGCCGAGCAGGGCGTGCAACTGCTGAAGTCGGGTGTGGATGGACGCGCAACGTTCCTGATTCATTCGGCGGAGCAAGCAGCGCTTTTTGAGGAGAGTCCAGAGATCATCAGCGGCCCGGGCCTGACACCGCTCAAGGATTCGATTCGTGTGCTGAACGGCTTTGGACATTCACTGGAATCAATTCTTCCCAAGCTCGGCCACAGTTATCTGGTGGAAGATCCGGGAGAGGCGCTACGGCTAGCCGGAAAGTACCCATACGCTTACTTTCTGACGCCGGAGGGTGAGTGCTTCCACAACGCCACGGTGACCGGCGGCAAGCCGGCAAGCGAAGGACCGCTGGCGCTGAAGCGTGAGTTGCGCGAGGCCGAAGGTCGGCTGAGCAAACTGGACGTTGAACTTACGCAAACGGAAACGGAGGCCTCGGCATTGGTGCTGGCCATTGACGAGATGGCCGCGCAACTGGAGGCGCGCAGCGAGGAGCGGCGTCTGGCCGAGCGCGACACCGCAGATCAGGGCGCGGCGCTGAAGCAGATGGAGACCGAGACACAGCGTGTGGATCGTCGTCTGCAGGAGTGGACATCGCAGGCGGCACGTAACCAGGAGGCACGCGAGGCCAAGCGAGGCGCCATCGACGAAAAGCGCGAGGAGTTGGTTCGCCTGGAGAATGAACACCGGACAGCCGAGGCAGCTCTCGATGAATTGCAGGCGCAACTGGCGTTGCTGCGACAGAAGCGCGAGAGTTTGCAGCAAGAAGCGGCGCAGGTAACGGCGGAGCTGGCCGGCCTGGAAGAGCGCAGACGAGGTGCTGAGGCTGCCTTCCAACGCATCGACCGTCTTCATGCCGACCTGGAGCGGCGCGTTCAATCCATTGACCAGCAGCGGACGGCGGCTGCGACAGAACGTGAACAGCGCGTCAAGGAAAGCGCGGAGCTGGTGCAGCGTGAACAGGAGCTGACAACCGTGCGCGCCGAGGCTCTAGCCCTGGCGCAGACTCTGACTGCCCAGGCGCAGAGTTTGCGCCAGCAACTGGCAGCCATGGAGACGCAGCTCAAGAGCGGACGCGCCGCTCTGGACCAATTGCGTGAGAACCGCGCGAGCCGCTCAAGCGAAGTGGCCAAGCTGCGCGCCGACCTGGAACACCTGGAAGCAAGCTGCGTGGCCGAGGTCAACGCAGAAGCTGCCGTGCTGCGCGCCGATGAACAGATTGCGCGGCTAACCGGAGAGGAACTGGCCGCCGAAGACGAGACTTGCCACACATTGCGTCAACGGATCGAGCAGATGGGCCCGGTGAACATGATGGCTCTCGACGAGTACAAAGAGACCGCCGAACGCCACGGCTTCCTGGAGACACAGCGCACGGACCTGATGGAATCGATCGAGAACACGCAGCAGACCATCAAGGAGATCGATCAGATTTCACGCACAAAATTCGATGAGGCTTTTGCCCGCATCAACGAGAACTTCTCGGTGGTTTTTGCGCGGTTATTCCAAGGCGGGCAAGCCTTTCTGCGTCTCACGGACGCGGAAAACCAGGCTGAAAGCGGCCTCGAAATCGTGGCTTCGCCGCCGGGCAAGAAGCTGCAAAATGTGCTGTTGCTTTCGGGCGGAGAAAAGTCGCTCACCGCGCTGGCGCTGCTGGTGGCCATCTTCCAATTCCAGCCGAGCCCTTTCTGCGCACTCGACGAAGTGGATGCGGCGCTGGACGAAACCAACGTGGGCCGCCTCGCCGAGTTGCTGCGCTCGCTTGGCAAGGAGACGCAGTTCCTGATCGTCACCCACTCCAAGCGCATGATGCAGACAGCCGACATGATTTACGGTGTCACCATGCAGGAGCCGGGCGTCTCGAAGGTGGTGAGCGTGCGCCTGGGCGGACGTGAACAGCAGCGCGCCACGGCGTAGAACGTGAGTGCCAAAGCCCCGCAGATTGACGGATCGCCGTCTTTCGCGGGGCTCTGTTCGCCACTATCCGTGCGACGAGAGGATTGCCGATCCGGTTTTCAACCGAAGACCGCAGCCCAACCCACCGAAATCACCATGAAGATCGCCCACCAGCCGAAGACCGCGATGTAGCCGGAGGAGCGCTTGACGCCGGCCACCGTGGCCGTTCCGATGCCCAACAGAATCAGGCTCCAGATCGAGGTGAAATCCAGCCAGCTTGCCAGCTTGTAGAGTGCGGCATTGGTCTCCAACGGATTCAGAAACGCACCCAAACTTGTAGGAGCGAAGCTGGCGATGTTGAATGCTTCAGGAGGCGTGCCCGCATATAACACGATCGTTCCCAACAGAGCCTTGAAGATTCCGGGAAGCGCCGCGTACATCCAAACGACAAAGGTGGCTCCATAGGTCGCTCTGCCGCCGAAGACGAAATTGATCGTTCCCCAGATTCCCAGCGAAACCATGGCGCCAAGAGCAGCCACGACAATCGGAGTGGCGAACGTCGTTCCTTCCATCGAGTACTGAATCGCTTTCTTCTTCATTTCAAGCTGATCGGCGGGCAACTTCGAGAGTCCCTCTTCCATCTTTGGGTTGAAGTGGATCATATTGTCCGTCGCCTGCGACCATCCAACCTGGTACGTGATCCCGGCCGCCAGAATGTAACTCGTGGCCACAATCAAGATGAACGGTAGCCACCAACTCTTGTTGCCACGTTTGATATCTTCAAAGGTCTTTGACGGCGCGGAGAAGATGTTCGCAATGCGCTGCCACTGGGAGAGGCCGGGGGCGACCTCGGCCACAGATTGAACTTCCAAATCGCTCATGATTCCGCCTCGTTCAGCCATATTGGCTATGGCCGCGATTGTAACCTCGAAGGATATACGCAAGGCAAATGGAATTTGTTCACAGCAGAAGTCATGGCTGCGAAGCAGCCTTCGCCCGGGGCTAAGCCTGCGTCGATTTTGCGGTTTGCGGCACGACTGAAGTCGCTGCGGAAAAAGGCTGGATTTTTGGGCGAAAAGACCGAATTGCATACCTCAGGGGCTAAAGCCCCCGCTGATTTTATTGGCTTGATGCCTGGGATAAATCCCCGGCCTACCGCCCGCCCGCGTTTTTCCGCAGCCTCTGAAGCTTATCGAGGACTGCGCTGCGCTTGTCCTGGGCTACTATCGATTCTCCCTACGGGAGAAAGAAACTGGCTGTTTCATCCATCGCGGGGAGGAGAAAGAAAGTGGCTGTTTCATCTATCGCGGGTCGGCAAAGCCGATGGACGACTGACACTTCTTGCAGTTCAAAATACCTTTTCCGCAGACTGTAAAATCGTGCGCTGACACTTCTAGAGGCTCTGAATGAACGCGCTGGTTGAGGTTCGTGATTTCCCACCCATTCTGCCCAACCACCCCAGCGACGAAGACCTGTCGCCGGGGACCCCGGTAACGCGAAATGGATGGGGCACAGAAATGGTTGTTCATTTCAGCCGTAACTCAACGAAGCGAGTTGGGCTGCTCGGGATGAGATTTTCTGCGGCTATAGAGCGTGCTTTGGCACAATCGCGAATCCGTATCGAGTTTTTTGGCAGACCCCTAAACGCCAGGGATGGTGTCGCCCGGGACGTCATCGGCTTGCGCTGGAGGCTGCGCCGTTGGCTCGTCGGGCGGCGCGTAACTCTTATAGACGGTGATATGGAAGCAGGACTGCTGGAACTCTTCTTCGACGTCGATCATGCCCGCCTCTTCGAGAGGCAGCAGCCAGTCGCGCATCCAGCCGATCTCCTGCCGCGTCATGCCACTCTTGGCAATATCGATGGTTGCGCCGGTCAGATGCGGGCTGGCAATGTCGCCCTCAGCCGCTGTGGCGTTGCCGTTGGTTCTCATCAGCTTTTTTTGATAGGCAACTGTTCGTACAGCCGAGGTGACTTCGAGCGGGCGATGATATTGAGCGGCATGAACGCCCGCCAAGTCTGAGAGAAACGTCGCCGTCCAGGGCCGGCAGTAGCGCCGATTCTCTGGCAGTCTGCCGTTCACTGTGAGCGCCGACGAGACCGGAACCGGCACCAGCATCTTGCGCGCGATGCGATCGGCAAGATCGTCGTCGTCCTGAATCCGCTCCAGGCCGTCGGCCTCTGTCTTCTGGTTCTGCCGCACCAGCGATTCAAGGCTCCCACGCAGCGGCGGCGGCATTGCATCTCGCATAATTTGCAGAGAAGCATCATCGACAGCGGGCAGCTGATCAGTGGCAGCGCTCTCGACGGCTCTGGCCCTGATGATTCTGATGGCGGGCCGCGCGTGATAACTGCGCCTGAGCACCGCCGGACGCACGCGCGCAACGGCTCTGCGGCTCGGTGTCTGGGCGCGTCTGACCGAACGGGCCGCGGGCTTCTGCTTGGCGCGGGCAGTGCGAACGGTGGACGAGGCTCGACTGTGCGCCTTGGCCGCATGAGCTGCCGGGCCGCCAACGATGGCCGCGAGGAGCGCGGTCAACAACAGGATGAATGAGATTCGGCGCATTGGAAGTTCGCGAAGAATCCAGAGCAATCTCAGTGTAGGCTTATTCACTGTCAATTCCGAGTACCCATTATGGTGCGGCTTCGTCTGATAATTGCGGTGTTCTGCAACCATTCCAGAGCATTTCCACTTTACATTTGGACGTTGCAGCAGCGCGAAAGGTGGCTTTCGTTGATGAGCAACGATTTAGCTGCATGATTTCTTTTGAATTCCAGCAGCGAATATGCGATATAGATTTTTCGAGGCTTCCTACCAGTTGTCCCCGACTAGAATAGTTGGCAATAGCAAAATCAATAAATTCGGAGCAGCCGTGGCAATTCGAACGAGATGGGTGTGGGTTGCAGTGATGGCTCTGCTGGTGGCGCAGGCAGCGCAGGTAGCGTTTATGGTTCATCGCGAGTCGCTTACCTGGGACGAAGACGACCACATGTTCGCCGGCTACATGATGGCTCATACGGGCGATTATGGCCTCAACCCTGAGCATCCGCCGCTGGTCAAACTGCTGGCCGCGCTGCCGTTGGTGGGCATGAATCTCTGGGTTCCTCCGCTGCGAGGCCGGTTTTTCAAAGAAGAGGCCTATGTGGACGGCCGCGACTGGCTGGCCCGCAATGACGGCGCAAGCCAGAAGCTTGTTTTTCGAATGAGGCTTGCCGCGGGATTGCTGATGATTGGCCTTTCGCTGGTGGTCTTTTTTGCGGCGCGCGAATGGTTCGGCACGGCGGCGGGACTGATTGCGTTGACGATTCTGGCGTTTGATCCCGCGATTCTGGCGAACTCCGCGCTGGTCACTACGGACATTGGCGTATCACTGTTTTTTCTGGCGAGCATTTACGCATTCTATCGTTACGTGAAGGAGCCCACGCCCTTCCGATTGCTGATGGCCGGCTTGGCGGCTGGTCTGCTGCTGGCCACCAAACATTCGGGAATTCTGCTGGCGCCCATGCTGTTGATGCTGATTGGATGGGAGGTTTTCGCCGCATCCAAAGGCACTCGCGGCAGGCTTGCAGTGCGGCTTTGCGGCGCCTTCGCGGCCATTGTTGTCATTGGAGTCGCGGTGCTCTGGGCCTTCTATGGATTTCGCTATTCGGCGCGGCCCGGCGGGCTGGTGCTGAACCCTACGCTCTCTAGCTACGCATCGGGACTGAGCCATTTCAACTCGACGGCGGTGCTTGCCATCGCACGCATGCATCTGCTGCCTGAGTCTTACCTGATCGGTCTGGTGGACGTGAAGCTGATGGCTGAGTTCTATCCAGCGTTTATCTTTGGCAAAGTTTATGCGCACGGCCAGTGGTGGTACTTTCCCGCGGTCATTGTGATCAAGACGACGCTGGGACTGCTCGCCCTGGTGGTGCTGGCTGGCTTTGCCATTGTGACTGGACAACTGCGCAAGGGTCGTGAGCTGGTTTACCTTCTGCTGCCCGGAGCTTTTTATCTGGCTGTCGCCATTTTGTCGGGACTGAATATCGGCTCGCGGCACATTCTACCGCTTTACGCTATGGCCGCAATTCTGGCCGGTGGCGGCTTGGCTGCTCTGGCCACTCACAATCGCAGGTGGGCGTGGGTAGGGGCGGCGCTGGTGGTGGCGCACATTGCATCCGCGCTCTCCGTTTTTCCCAATGAGATGGTCTACGCGAATGAAGCCTGGGGAGGACCAAAGAACTTGTACCATCTGCTGGGCGACGCGAATGTGGATTGGGCTCAGCAACTCTATCAGGTCAAAGATTGGCAAGATCGCCATCCCGGCGAAGAATGCTGGTTCGCCTACTTTGCCTATCCGGAGATCGACCCTGCCTTGTATGGCATTCACTGCCATGCGCTGCCTACTCAGGATACTGCCTGGCTGGGCGGGGCGGAGATTATTCCCCCGGTGATCAACGGCAATCTGCTGCTCAGCGCCGGTGACGTGGACGGAAGTGAGTGGGCCAGCAACCGGCTGAATCCCTACAACGGATTTCTTGCGGTGAAGCCGGACGAGTTCATCGACTATAGCGTGCTCGTCTTTCGCGGCACACACCACGTTGAGCAGGCAGCCGCACTCAGCCGCGCGCAGCATGTATACATACTGATGGGCTCGGGCAAACTGGAAGAGGCGCTGGCCATGGCGCGCGAGGCCGCGATGATTGATCCAGGCGGGATTGACGCTCAAAAAGCGCTGGGCGACGCAGCCGCACGACTCGGCCACAAAGACGAGGCCCGCAAGGCATGGCTGGCCGCAATTGCGTCGGCCAAGCAGATGGATCTCGATGCGCAGGCAAGCTATATTCCAGATCTGGAGGCAAAGCTGAAGACGTTGTGAGTTGTCGTTGCAGTCGGAGTGAATCAAGAAGCGGAAAAGATAGGGCGCGCGGCCCTTGACGCGTGACGCCGCGAATGTTCGACTGGTTCAGGACGATGAATGAGTGAGTGAACCTATGCGCATGCCTCAATTTACTGTCGACGATTACGAGAAAGATTTTGCCGATCGCCACCTTCTTCATGACGTGGTGGCGAAATGGGCGAAGGACAGGCCGGATGCTGTTGCGATGGTCAGCGCGGAGGGCAATCGCGCTGTCACGTGGGACGAGTTTGACCGCGTCACCACTGCGTTAGCGAATGAGTTGTTGCGACTGGGTTTCACCAAGGGCGATTTCCTGGTCACGTTGTTGCCGCTTTCCGTGGATCACATTCTGCTCGAATATAGCTGCTTCAAAATCGGCGTGATCGTTGCTCCGCTGGATCTGCGTTTGTCTTCCGCAGAGGTAATTCGAGCGCTGGAGATTCTTCGCCCACGCGGTTTTGTTGGCTTGGGAGTGAAGGCGCCTTTCGATTTTCGCGAGCTATGGCGCACTGTGCAGATGCAATGCAAGTGGATTGAGCATTTCATTGCGGTGGATTCGGAGGAGGCAATTGCAGGTGCGCAATCCTTGGCTTCGATTGCCGAGGCTGCAGATCACGCAGCAGCATCCGCGGATTCGCCTGCCCTCGTTCAGATTTCCGAAGACGATGGCGCGCTGGTGATCTTTACTACGGGCTCGACCGGATCGCCCAAGCCGGCGCTGCTTTCGCATCGTAACATCACGGTGCAGAATATGTGCCTGTGCGGCGCATTTTTTGGCGGAGACAGCGGCACACGCACGCTGGTCAATTTGCCTCCTTCACACGTAGGGGGGCAGACAGAGTTATTGATGAGCACGTTCTTTGGAGGGGGCACGGCTGTCTTGCTGGAACTGTTCGACGCTGGCCGTTCGTTGCGGGCCGTTAGCCAGCATGGAGTGGAGATTCTGGGCCAGATTCCGGTCATGTTCAACCTGGAGTGGATGCTGAAAGACTATGATCGACACGATCTTTCCAGTTTGAAATTTGCTGCCTATGGAGGCAATGCGGTGTCGCGGCCGTTCCTCGACAAGCTTGCCACCATGGCGCCAGTGATCGGCACCGGGCTGGGGCTTACTGAGGCCGCCGGCTTCTGCACTTATATTCAGGCGAACGCAGACAGCCGCGAGACGATTCTCTCCGGGCTTGGCGATGACATGCCGATTTATCCGTGCACGATTCGCCAGCCCATGCGCGACGATGGCAACGCGGGAGACGAGCTGCCGTCAGGCGAGATTGGCCACGTCTGTTTCCGCGGGCCGCAAACTTTTCTTGGCTATGTCAACGACCGCGCTGCTACGGCCCAGGCGATTTCGCGCGACGGATTTTTGTATACCGGCGATCTTGGCTTCAAGGACGCCGCGGGCCTGCATCTGAGCGGACGCGAGAAGTGGGTGATCAAGTCAATGGGCTACCAGATTTTTCCCGGCGATGTGGAAGCACATATCTGCGCGCTGGCGGAGAAGGTCACCAACTGTGTCGTGGTCGGCGTGGCTCATGCAGTAGTTTCTGAAGCGCCCGTGGCTGTGGTGGAAAAGCGGCCTGGCATTGAACTCACTCGCCAGGAACTGGATCGCTATGCGCGGACTTTGTCTCCCTATATGCGGCCGCGTCACTGGATCATTCTTGAAGCTGGTCAGATGCCGCTGAACCGAGTGGTCAAGCCGGATTATGTGCGCGCCCAGCAGATGGCTCGCCAGGAGATCGCTGAGTTGCGGGAGCGAGGCGAGTGGGACAGCATTCACGAAAGGGCGGAGTAAACTCCGTGGCTAAGGTTCCTGTCGTTTCGATTGAACCCACATTTGCCTCTATTCAATTCGTGCGAAAAAGCGGGTATTTCTGGTTAAAAACAACGTCTTTTGGGTCCAAAAGAGGCCAAATCTGCGGCTTATTCTTACTGATTTGTCGATAGGAAGAAATTACAAGCTGCTGAATCCATGGTATTTACTGTCGGTTGCAGGGGAGAAAACCGATCTGCCCATGGTAGGGGGGGTGGGGGTCAGGCGTTTTCTCGCGGTTTCGGCTCGTGACGGAGGGGGGCGAATCTCCGTTACCAGTAGGCAGTGAAGGGCTTTTCCTGCCACTTCTTTAAGTGTGCGACGGGGGAGCGTAATGATCTGCAACGGAGCATGGAGTATATCGGTATAGACTTTTGATAGATGCTTTCTGGAGGGCGTGATGACTAGTGGCGCTGGCGCAAGTAAAAAACCGACCGATGCGCGGCTCTTTTGGAATGGCCGCAGCCAAGCCGTGCGCCTGCCCAAGGAGTTTCGCTTTGAGGGCGACCGGGTGAGCATTCGCCGCATGGGAGCGGGTGTTCTGCTGGAGCCCGTGCTGGAGAGCAAAAAGGAAACGGTCGAGGAGTGGTTTGCGCGGATCGATGCGATCAAAGGCGACCCGCTCTTTCCTGAGGGACGAAAGCAGAATCTCGCGCCGATTCGTGAGTACTTCAAGTGAGCTACCTGCTCGACACCAACGTCTGCATCGCACTGATCAACGGAACTAACAGCAAGTTTCGCACGCGTTTCATGCAGGCTGCCCGCAGCGGAACGATGCTGGCAACCAATTCCATTGTGGCGCATGAATTGTGGTATGGCGTAGCCAAAAGCGAGTTGGTTGCGCGGAACGCAAGTGCCCTGACGACATTCCTGAACCGCGATATTGTGATGCTCGACTATGCCGAGCAGGACGCTCATGCCGCAGGCGAAATACGAATCGAGCTTGAACGCGTGGGCCAGCGCATCGGCGAGTACGACACGCTGATCGCTGGACAGGCATTCAACAGGAATCTCATTTTGGTCACGGCCAATACCCAGGAGTTTGCGCGGGTGCAGGGGCTGATTGTGGAGGATTGGACGCTATAGGATAGCGTTACACGGGTTTCGAAAGAACCGTGACCGAGAATTGTGGTTGGCCATCCTTCTGCGCAGAAAGATACGGAAAGGATGGGGCAACTAGCACCCACTTGCTAGGTTCCAACCTGCCTGATCCAATCACGAATTGCTGTGCCGATGCGTTCAATATCCTGTACACCAAGCTCACCGCTGTGCATAATAACGTTTCTTGATCTTTCCAGCGTGGTAATTATCTGACGCATCCAGTCCAGGGACTGCAAATAATCCTCGAAATGGACCCAGTTCTGTCCTACTATTGAACTTAGATCTCCAAATTCCGTGTAGTTTATTGGTTGATCGCCGCGTTGAGTGTGCCATTTTATCTTGCTTTCTTCCTCGCGGCGACTCTCGGCTTTAGCGCGAATCTTCTCCGAAACTCCCTGGGTCCACCAATCCGCACCAAGACTTTCAAGAAGTCGTTTTGACACGAACTCGCGGACGGTGTTCTCAAATGATGCTATGGCAACATACACTACCGCCATCCTTTTAGCTTTACATACAATATCCTCGTCGAGTACATCGATGGGCAATCTCTTAGCGATTTCTGGATCCAAATCTCCATTCGACTGTCTTCTCAGCCGGAGAGTTCTGTCCAGAGTTTGGTCCGTGAGAAGTCCTCTGAATGCGAACGAGTACAAATCTTCGGCCATGACGGGTCCTCAAATCAAATGTCTTCTCAGCGATTGAAAGATAGCATCGTATACGGCTGGATCACGCGACTCTGGCAAATGGATTTGAATATCGTAATGGAGTTCGAAATCCTGCCGTGACTGTTCCGATGAATTAAGGCGTGGTTTGATTGACTCCGCTTGCGCGACGGCTGCCACCGGGTTGGTTGGCGCGGGCGATGCTGCGGGGGCCTTCCAATCCGCTTGGTCTGCTAATGCCTTGAAGGTATTCGCCATCAGTCCAATTACGTTTTCAGATTTTTGTCCGAGAGTGAGGGTCTTGAGCTTGTTCTTGATTTCCTCTAGGCTCATGTTATTTGCGTTGATGTTCACGGCAAAGAGATCCTCATATGCGTCCCTCAGCGCATCAGCTAAGACTCTCCCAGACTGGGTCTGATCGAGGAACTGATAATAGCGCTGACTTGGAGTGCCAGAATCATCTATAAACCCAAGGGCTTTCAACAGGCCAATGTAAAGACGGTCATTGCTGCTATTGAATTCAAGCTGTGTGAGGAACTTGTTTGTAAACCGTTCGGGTGCCTTAGCAGACCGAAGAGCGTTTAGAAAAGACTCCAAGTTTTTGGTGGTGACCAAGTAAGCGCCCGGAAGAGCCATGAGATTCGCACTCCCTTCTAATTAAAGCTCAATGAGTTAAGCAATTATACGCTCGGTTTGTCTGAAAACATCCTAGAATATTTCCAAGTAGCACGGGAGATACCCAGGTCTCGCTTATGAGACCTGGGACACCAGGGTAATCACTGCAAGAGCATCGGTTCGTCGTCTTTGCCGTTGCCGTTTAACTCGTCGGGCGGGATGATGACGGCGGCGGCTACTTTGTCTTCTGGCTCGAGGTTCAGCAGGCGGACGCCTTGTGTGGCGCGGCCGGCGGCGCGGATGGTCTTGGTGTCGATGCGGATGATCTTGCCGAATTGGCTGATGACCATGAGCTCGGAACTGTCGTCGACCAGTTGAATGCTGCTGACGCGGCCGATGCGCGGCGTGACGGCCATGTTCTTGACGCCCTTGCCGCCGCGGGTTTGCAGACGATACATCTCCACATCGGTGCGCTTGCCGAAGCCGTTTTCTGTAATCGCAAGAATGCGATACTCGCCCGGCTCATGCTCTTTGGGAGTGACCGCGACGCCGACTACGTAATCGTTCTTGGCGAGGTCGATGCCGCGCACACCATAGGCCGGGCGGCCCATGGAGCGCACATCGTTTTCGTCGAAGCGAATGGCCATGCCGAGATGCGTTGCGAGAAAAACGATCTGGCTGCCGTCGGTGATGCGCGCCTTGACCAGCTCGTCGTCGTCATCGATGCCGATGGCAATAATGCCGCGAGACATGACGTTGCTGAAGTCCTTGAGCGGCGTCTTTTTGACGGTGCCTTTGCGCGTGGTAAAGAAGATGAACTTGCCCTCTTCTTCAAGGTCGCGCACGGGCAGAATGGCGCGCACGTTTTCGCCGGGCTGGAGGTCGAGCAGGCTCTGCATGGACTTGCCCTTGCCCGCCGCGCCCACGTCGGGAATTTCGTAGACTTTGAGCCAGTAAACGCGGCCGGTGTTGGTGAAGCACAAGAGAAATGCGTGGGTGGAATCGACAATCAACTGCGCGACGAAATCTTCTTCGCGCGTCTTCATGCCCATGCGGCCGGTGCCGCCGCGCCGTTGCTGGCGATAGATGCTGATGGGGGTGCGCTTGAGGTAGCCCTGATGGCTGACCGTGACCGCGACCTGCTCGTCGGCGATCAGGTCTTCGAGCTGCAACTCAGCGCTTTCGTCCACGATCTGCGTGCGGCGCGCGTCGCCGTATTTGTCGCGCACCTCAACGAGCTCCTTGACGATGACCGCGCGCAGCTTGGTTTCGCTGGCCAGGATCGACTCGTACTCGGCAATGCGTTCGCGCACTTGTTTCAACTCAGCCAGCAATTCGTCGATGGAAAGTTGGGTGAGGCGATAGAGTTGCAATTCAAGAATGGCGTCGATCTGACGCAGGGTCAGGCCCTTCTCTTCTTGCGGGAGGCGCGCGCGGTCGAGGTTGAGAACGATGTCTTTGCCCTTGCCCCAGGCATAGAGATTCTCGCGAGCCTCGACGCGCGAGCCCGATCCACGAATAATCTTGATGACGGCGTCGAGGTTGTCGAGGGCAATTTTGTAGCCTTCGAGAATGTGTTCGCGCTCACGCGCTTTGCGCAGGAGGTAGACGGTGCGGCGCTGGACGACGTCGATACGGTGATCGATGAAGCAGCGAATGGCCTGATCGAGTCCGAGCTCGCGCGGCTGACCGTTGAGCACCGCGAGGAAGATCATGGAGAAGCTCTCTTGCATCTGGGTGTGCTTGTAGAGCTGGTTGAGCACAATCTCAGGCTGCGCGCCGCGCTTGAGTTCGATAACGATGCGCATTCCGTCGCGGTCGCTCTCATCGCGCACGTCGCTGATGTCGTCGACAATTTTGTCGTTCACCAGTTCGGCAATGCGCTCGATGAGTTTTGATTTGTTGACCTGGTAGGGAATTTCGGTGACAATGATCGCCTGTTTTTCTTTGGTGAGGCTTTCGAGGGCGGTTTTGGCGCGCATCAGAAAACGCCCGCGCCCGTTCTTGTAGGCAGCGGGAATGCCGCTCTTGCCGTATAGATAACCGCCTGTCGGGAAGTCTGGTCCCTGCACGTGTTTGAGCACTTCGGCGAGGCCCGCGTTGGGATTCTCTACCAACTCGATCGCCGCGTTCAACACTTCGGTCAGGTTATGCGGCGGAATGTTGGTGGCCATGCCGACGGCGATGCCGCTTGATCCATTGACGATGAGATTGGGAATGCGGGTGGGCAGCACGGTTGGCTCGAAGGTAGACTCGTCGTAGTTCGGCGTGAAATCAACCGTCTCCATTTCGATGTCGGCGAGCAACTCGCCGGCAATGCGCGTCATGCGGCACTCGGTATAGCGCATGGCCGCAGGCGGATCGCCGTCTACCGAGCCGAAGTTTCCCTGCCCGTCGACCAGCGGATAGCGCAGCGAGAAGGGCTGGGCCATACGGACGAGAGTGTCGTAGATGGCCGAGTCGCCGTGGGGATGGTAGACGCCCATTGCCTGGCCCACAACCTTGGCGCACTTGGTGTATTTTTTGTTGTGCTGCAGGCCCATCTCGCTGAGCGTGTAGAGCACGCGGCGATGCACGGGCTTCAGGCCGTCACGAGCATCGGGCAGCGCGCGCCCGATGATGACACTCATCGAGTAATCGAGATAGGAGCGGCGCATCTCCTCTTCAATGTTGATGGGGATGAGGTTGGTGCCGCTATTTGGCGGAGTGCCACCTTCAAGTGGGAGGAGGGGATTTTGATCGTCTGCCATAAGGGTTTTCTAGGCCCGCAGGAAGGCGGCAAAAAGAATCCGGTGAGAGCAGGGCCGGGCTCCGTGGGCTGTGGTTCTATTTTACCCGTTTGAGACGGGTTTTAGCAAGGCCGGGAGCAGGAAATAAGTCCTTATTCTGGTTGAATTTATCGGTGTTTCTGAGGGGTGTGGAACTAGCCGCACCCGACTCAAGCGGCAGAGTGGGTTTTTGCCTTGGATTTGGCCCGATCGCAGGCCTTCTTTTTCGCTTTGATTTTGCCCGCACTCTTGCTCAATCCAGCCAGAATCACCGTTAGTTCGGCAGCCAAACTATCGGATCTCTACAGCAGACCCGGCAGACTTAGCACGCAGAAGACCGCTTGAAGCAGCACGATTGCAGCGGCAGCGGCGAGCGCGAGGCGTCCTCTTGGGCCTTCGTAGGCGTCAGCGAAGACTCCGCCCACAAACGTGAGCAGAAACGGCAGCGCCCACAGCCAGGGAGTGCCAGGGACGCCGGTAAGAATGAGCAGGAACAACGTCAAAGCGCACAGCAGCGGAGCCGTATTCCCGAAGTAGCGCGACCTGCGCAGCGCTAGAAACAGCACCAGCGCGGCAGCCGAGGCCACGGTAATTCCGGCGTTTGCGAGCGTGGAGAAGAAGCGCCGCGCCGGGTCGAGCGAAAACCAGAGGAACCCTGCCGCCGGGTGAAAGAGGTAGCTGAAAGCGTCTGGCGAGAATCCGTAGCAGGCGAAGACCAGCAATAGCGCACCAACCGACGCCAAGAGCACCACCGGGAGCACCTTGCTTCTGCGCCCCTCAGCCACCCACAGCATCGCCGCCAGGCCAATGAGCGCTACGACCATGAGCGCGGCAATGTGCGAGGCTGCGGCCAAGCCAAAGGCCGCCGTCAGCAGCACAATTCTGGGCCGCCATTTGCGCCGTGGCCCTTGCATGGCATGAGCCACTCCTATGCAGGTGTAGACGCCGCCATAGACCCCGAGCGCAGCCAGAATTTCAGAGTTGGGCGCGACGGAGGCTTGCAGCACCGCCGGAGAAAAGCAGTAGAGCGCGAGCGCCGTGTAGCCGCCCAGATTGCCGTAGAGCCGCCGCGTGACCCACCACAGGCCGGCGCCCAACAGGCATCCGCCGGCAAGAAAGGCCAACCGAAGCAGCAGCAGAATGTGCGTAAGCTGGTGGCGCAACTCCCAACTGCTCAACTCGCCTGGAGCCTGCACGACACGATCCTCAGGCTTGCGGAAGCGGTCCAGCCCGCGCTCGATTGCCAGGTTCAGGGTGAGCGGCAGGCCCGCCAGCCGGTAGGTCAGAATCCCATCGTGAATGTTGCCGCAACTGGTAAAGTATCCGGCCAACTGGGATGGCCGCTCCCACATCTCGCGTCCGCAGCGGGCGTATTGGTAATCGCGATCGGTGAGCGTCTGGTGGCCGGTGAGCCACAGGCCCTGCGCCAGAAACACGGTCAGCAGGCCCGCCGCAATACGCTGCGGCAGATTGAATCGAAAGCGGCGGACAACATTCAATCGGTGGGGCATCATGGTCTATGGAACCATTCCAGTTTAAACGTCTCGGCTCGCGGATTTCGCGGTTTCGCACACCCGGAGGGCCGCTTCAGTGCTATCCTCCTCTGCAAGGGCTTGCGCATGAGCAGTTTCTTCACCATCGGCCACTCCAACCACGACTTTGAGGTGTGGCTCGGCCTGCTTCGCCAGCACGCGATTGAGGTAGTGGTCGATGTGCGCAGTTCGCCCTATTCGAAGTACGTTCCACAATTCGACAAGGAACTCATGCAGCGTTCGCTGGAAAACACTGAAATCCGCTATCTGTTTCTCGGCGCTGAATTGGGCGGACGCCCGGCGAATCCCGCATACTACGACGGCAAAGGCCGCGTGCTCTACGGCCGGCTCTGCGAAGATGAAAACTTTCAAGCGGCCATCGTGCGTCTTGAATCCGGCATGGAGCGCTTCCGCGTCGCCCTGGTTTGCGGCGAAGAAGACCCCGCCCACTGCCATAGGCGCCTGCTGATTGGCCGCGTTCTCAGCGAGCGCGGACACACCATGCGCCATATTCGCGGCGACGGTCGTTTGGAGTCGGACGAGACGGTTGCCGAGGAAGCCCGCAAGCCGCTGGTCGGCTCTCAACCCGCGCTTTTTGCGGAACTCGACGAGGACCAATGGAGATCTACAGCATCGGTTTTACCCAAAAAAGCGCCAGCCAGTTCTTCGGCACATTGAAGGCTCATGGCATTGAGCGCCTGCTCGATGTGCGGCTGAATAACACCTCGCAACTTGCCGGATTTGCCAAGCAGGCCGACCTTCCTTACTTTCTCAGAGAAATCTGCGACGTCGCTTACGAACACGAGCCTTTGCTTGCGCCGACGCAGGATATTCTCGATGAGTTCAAGAAGCGTAAAGGAAGCTGGGAGACTTACACAGAAGCTTATCTCGGACTGATTCGCTCCCGAAGAGTGGAAGCTGCGCTTTCAAAAGAGAGTTTCCGGAAGAAGACCGTTTTGCTTTGTAGCGAGGCTACCGCAGAACATTGTCACCGGCGGCTCGCGCTTGAGTATTTGCAACAGCAATGGGAAGGCGTAGAGATTCACCACATCTAAAGCGCTTCGGGAATTGCGTAGACCGGGATTTTGTCGATATCCCACCCATTCCGCCAGACCACCCCAGCGACGAAGACCTGTCGCCGGGGACCCCGGTTAGCCACCCCAGCGACGAAGACCTGTCGCCGGGGACCCCGGTTAGCCACCCCAGCGACGAAGACCTGTCGCCGGGGACCCCGGTAACGCGGAATGGATGGGGCACAGAGGTCTACAGTAAATCTGAAAATGCTCTGATTCGCGTTCTGAAAGTGAGTCCAACCGCATGGGCCTCGATCGGATTCTCTGTCTCGCCAACTCTTATAAGCATGAGCATCGATGTATCGCCGGAATCAGCCTGATCACAAAACAGTGGGTTCGGCTGGTTGGCCATCGGGTTCCCGGATGCCTCACCTTGAAGGAGACCTACTATCCGGACGGAAGTGAGGCCGCGCTGCTGGATGTCTTCGAAGCAGAGCTAGGAGAAAAGTGCGGAACTAACTGCCACCCGGAAGATGTGTTTGTGACGGACAGGCCTTGGCAGCTAGTCCACCGCTTTGACAAGCCCTCCGCGGCCCAGTTTTTTGCCGACTATGTGAACAAGGAGCCCGTTGTGCTACAAGGATACTGCGATCGAATCCCGGCTACCACATTCGAGAAAACTCCGGCAATGCGCTCTCTCGGAGTTGTTCATCCAGAAGATCTTTGGTGGTGGATTCGCGACGATACCGGAAAACGCAGGAATCGCGCAGTCTTCCGTCTGGGAAAAGCTGGTCGCATCCGGTACGACCTGGCGGTTACCGATCCCAAATGGATAGATCTGCTCAACCTTATGCCAGCGGGGATCTATCCTCACGCACTTCTCTCCGGCGGCAAGCCTTCCAAGACATTCCTTACCATCAGCCTGAGCGAACCTTTTGAGGGCTTCCACTATAAGCTGGTGGCCGGTGTGATTGATTTGACATTCTGAGTCCCGCTGACCCGGCCCAATTTTACGCAACAAGCCTCAGAACGCTACACTGGCTCTACCATGCTCACCCGCCGCCGCTTTGTTATGAACGCCGCCACTCTTGCCGTCCTCGCCCACGCACCAAAATCCGGCTTCGCTTTATCCCAATCCGCCGCCTACAAGAACCCCATCCTGGGCGGCGACCATCCTGACGCCAGCCCGATTCGTGTTGGGGAAGACTTCTACCTCACACACTCGAGCTTCGACTACGCGCCCGGGCTGCTCATCTGGCACTCTCGCGACTTGATCAATTGGCGTCCGGTTGCCGCCGCGCTGCATCGCTTCTACGGAACGGTGTGGGCGCCTTACCTCTGCGAGTACCTGGGGCATTTTTACATCTACTTTCCCGCTAACGGCAGCCTGATGGTCGTTCACGCGGATCACCCCACAGGCCCCTGGAGCGAGCCTATCGATCTCGGCATCAATGCCATCGACCCCGCCCACATCGCCGAGAATGGCCGCCGCTATCTGCACATGGCCGGAGGACGCATGGCCGAGCTCACCGCCGACGGCCTGGCGGTCAAGACTCCTCCGCGCCAAGTTTTCGACGCCTGGCCGATGCCCGCGAATATTCGGATGGAATGTACCTGCCTGGAAGGCCCGAAGCTCCTGGAGCGCGACGGCTACTTTTACATGAACGTGGCTGAAGGCGGCACAGGCGGGCCGGGCACAAGTCACGGCGTCATCTCCGCCCGCAGCCGCCACGCCGACGGACCCTGGGAGTACTCGCCCTACAATCCTGTCGTCCACACTCCCTCGCGCGATGACCGCTGGCTGAGTGTGGGCCATGGGCGCCTGGTCGATACTCCGGACGGACGGTGGTACATTACCGTTCACTCTTATGAGAATAGCTATCGCACGCTGGGCCGTCAGCTTTTGCTGCTGCCCATCGAGTGGACCCACGACGGCTGGTTCCGCGTGCCAGAGGGCATCACGGCGGATGCGGCGATTCCCATGCCTATGCCGGGCTTCAGCCAGCAGGCGTTCGCCGACCCTTCCGACGATTTCACGGGCCACGAACTCGGGCTGCAATGGGGCTTCTGGCGCGAGTTCGACCCCGCACGGTTCACGACCGGCAACGGCGCTCTCACCTTGCAGGCGCGGGGCAACTCCCTGGCCAACTCCAGCGCTCTCACCACCACAGTCGGCGGCCACTCCTATACCGTTGAAATCGACATCGAAGTTACGCCGGGCTGCGAGGCCGGATTGATGCTCTTTTACGACCCCAGCCATGTCGCCGGAGTTCTGATCGCACCCGGCGGAATTGAGATCAAGATTCCCAATGGCTCGGTGAAGAATCGCATGGAGAATGGGGCGACGCGAGCCACATTCCGCGTTGTGAATGACCGCCAGGAGGTGGATTTCTACTACCGCCTGCCGGGCCGACCCTGGCAAAGAACCGAGTCATCAGCAGAAGTCTCGGGCCTGCATCACAACGTGCTGGGCGGGTTTCTGGATCTTCGCCCGGCTATCTACGCTTGCGGCCAGGGCCAGGCCACTTTCCGCGGTTTCCGCTACTGGCCTGAGGTGCGGGTACCGGTCTAGAGCACGGTTCTCCTGCACTTTTGCTGGGCCGCCAGTCGCTTCGCGTTTATTGCGTGATGCGCAGGAAATTAATAAACCGTTTCAACCGTTGCCGCACACGCAGAAAAGCCGCCCCGAAAGGCGGCTTTTCTTTGGCATTGATGGGCCTTTAGTAGAAGATGGCCCCCACGGAATCGTTGCCATCGAGCGTGAATGAGCAGGTTGGTGTCAAGTTTGGGGTATTCAAGGGAGTTTCGCAGTTGGAGGACCAACCGCCAAACGCGCCATTGGCCGTTGGCGATGCAGTCAAAGTCACCACAGAACCAACCGCATAGGTTCCCGTGCAGACAGAGTCGCCAGGCAGGCTACCAAAACCTGGACCGCAATGGATGAGATTAGGCTGCCCCGTGTCGGAGGGAGCCGTCACTTCCCAAGTGCTTACGTTTTCTCCTGTGCCATAGACGGTCAAAGTCGCCAAGAGTGGTGTGGCTATCGTCTGAACGCAGACAGCTGCAGTTGGGTCTTTGCACGTGAAGGTCTCTGGATTCGACAAAACGACGCTGCCATCCGTAGTCTGTGTCATCTCCGCATAGATGACGCTATCGCCTGTGTAACCCATAGCTGTAGCCAATCCAGCCTGCTCACCGGCTGTCCCGGTAGAGTTGATGGATGCAACCTCAGCCGAGGTAGTAATCCAGGTAACCTGGTTCGTCAAATCCCGAACAGTTGGGGCGGTCGAGTAGGTGCCAAAGGCCAAAAACTGCCCGGTCATCCCTTTATTGGAAACGGTAATGCCCGCTGGGACAACATTGATCGATAGCAGCGGCTCCGGGGCGGGAGAAGTTGAAACCGAGATGGTGACTGGACTGGTGGCAGGCACCACGGACAAGACATTTTTACTGGCATCCAGATTCGAATAGAGCGCGGTGATCGTGGTTGTACCCGGGTTTACCCCGGTAACGTTCCCCACCGTAGCAGCAGTGCAGGATGCGGGAGTGCCAATGGTAGTCGTGTCACAGACTGTGGCAATCGACGGACTGGTGGAAATCCATTTGATCTGAGAGGAAGTGGTCACGATCACATCAGAGCCAGCGGTCCCATTGGACGCCAGTGCGATAAGCTGCGCGGTTTGGCTGACTGCAACCGATGCCGACCCAGGAAGAAGGGTAAGCGTAGTGACACTGCTTGTGCTTGTTCCTGATCCCGCGCCAGTGACCGTGACGATTGAGGAGGCGGCGAGCGGTCCGTTGAATCCTTGAGCTGAAGCTTTGATTTCCACAGTGCCTGCGCCGTAGGGAGTCACGAGACCGGTAGTGCTGACCTGCGCCACGGCGTTGTTGGCAGAGGTCCATGAGACAGAATCGGTAATATCCTGTGTTTTGAGACTCTTGGCGTTGCCGAAGGTTCCCACGGCCGTTAATTGCGTTGTGCCGCTGCCTACTGCCAAAGTGAGGGTCGCAGGGGTCACCTGAATGGAATCCAACCCAGAGGTGCCGCAACCTGTGAACGGCACGGTAAGGCAGACGAGCAGAAGGGCTCCGAAGCAGAGGCGATTGAACATTTGTGTCTCCTGGCGATTCCAAAAAGCTCCGGCGCCGCCAGTACACGGCGATCCCGGTTATCCTTTTCCACATTAGACTATAAACCCTCGGCTGGCCAACCTGCCGGTCGGGCAGAATCTTACGGTTACTTTGGAATCAAAACAGTCAATAAATTTCTGATGAAAGGGTCCGGCTAGTCGAGCAGAAGGCCGAGCGGCTGCCGGACATCTGGGCTAAACTTTGCCCCCATCGACCGGCAAAGGCTACACTTCTCGCAGCATGGCCATCGCACGCGACAACACTCCGGAACGGCTGGTCAGCGCATCGCGCGCCGACGAAGAGCAGGGCTTTGAGCTGAAGCTGCGTCCTCACTGGCTGCGCGAGTTTATCGGCCAATCCAAAGCAAAGGAACAGCTTGCGATCGCCCTGGAAGCTGCCAAATCCCGGGGCGAGGCCCTGGATCACGTGCTGCTGTTTGGCCCTCCCGGCCTGGGGAAAACTACCTTGGCCACCATCATTGCCAATGAACTGGACGTTGGCTTCCAGCAGACCTCCGGCCCGGCGCTCCAAATTCAGGGCGACCTGACTGCAATCCTCACCAATTTGCGCGAGCGCCAGGTGCTCTTTCTGGACGAAATCCACCGTATGCAGCCGGTACTCGAAGAGAAGCTCTATACCGCGCTCGAAGATTACAAACTCGACATTATCATTGGCCAGGGACCGGCGGCGCGGACACACGTGATGGAGATTCGCCCATTCACCTTCATTGGCGCCACCACACGGCCCGGCCTGCTCTCTTCGCCGCTGCGCTCGCGCTTCGGAATTCTGCTGCGACTGGAATTCTATACGGAAGATGAGTTGCGCTTCATCGTCACCCGTAGTGCCGAGGTGATGCAGATTCCGATCGACCAGGATGGCGCTGCCGAAATAGCTCTTCGTTCCCGTGGCACACCGCGCATCGCCAACCGCCTGCTGCGCCGCGTCCGCGACTATGCCCAGGTGCGCGGTTCCGGGATCGTCGACCGCCCCACTGCCAACGCCGCGCTCACGATGCTTGAAGTGGATGCCCACGGCTTCGACGAGATTGACCGCAAACTGCTGCTGGCCATCATACAAAAGTACGACGGCGGACCGGTTGGGCTCAGCACCTTGGCCGCAACCCTCGCCGAAGAGCAAGACGCGCTGGAAGAGGTGTACGAGCCTTTCCTGATACAGATTGGATTCCTCGATCGCACCCCTCGCGGCCGTGTGGCCACGCGCCTGGCCTATGAGCATTTCGGCCTAACCATGCCCGGCCGACAGGCGCCGCTGTTTTAGTAACTCTGGGATTCTTATCCTTTCACGTTCTTTGCGAAAGGGCGGGAATTCCAGCAGAACAACCAACTGACTCACTCACTTGTTAACTCACGGAGTCACTAACTTCCCGAATAACTCCCGGAGGATTATCATGTCACTTACTGAATCCACCATGCTGGAACTGGGCACCACCGCCCCCGACTTCACGCTCACCGATGTAGTTACTGGCAAAACCGTCCGGCGCGACGACTATCGCGGCAAAAAAGCCTTGCTGGTCATGTTCATCTGCGCCCACTGCCCCTATGTGAAACACATCGAGAAGGGTCTGGCTGCGCTAGGCAAGGACTACGCTGGCAAACAAATCAGCATCGTCGCCATCAGCAGCAATGATGTAACTACCCACCCTGCCGACAGCCCTGCCGGTCTCAAGCAGCAAGCTGAGACTTACGGCTTCAGCTTTCCCTATTTATACGACGAGACTCAAGCCGTGGCTCACGCATATAAAGCGGCCTGCACTCCGGACTTTTTTCTCTTCGACGCCGATCTTCGTCTGGTTTATCGCGGCCAGTTCGATTCAAGCCGCCCCGGCAACGGCATCCCTATCACCGGCGAGGACCTGCGCGCCGCCATCGACCTGGTGCTCGCAGGCAAGCCGGTCCCCGCGGACCAGCGCCCGTCCATCGGCTGCAATATCAAATGGAAGATATAAGCAAGCGAGTCATACAAGTGAGCATGATGCCCCGCTTACTTGCATGACTCGCTAGCTCTTACAGTGCTAATCCCTTCAGGTACTCGCGGAACTGCGGCCCAAGATCGTTGCGTTTCAGTGCAAACTCAACCGTCGCCTCTAGCATCCCCAACTTATCGCCGGCATCGAAGCGCTTACCTTCGAAGGTATATCCAAAAACTTTTTCTTCCTTCGCCAGCGCCTTGATGCCGTCAGTAAGTTGTATCTCTCCGCCCGCGCCGGGTTTTGTCTGTTCCAGTAACTCAAAGATGCGAGGCGTCAGCACATACCGTCCGACAATGGCCTGCTTCGAGGGGGCATCCGCAAGCTTTGGCTTCTCCACCATTCCCGTGCAATTAAATATTCGTGTATTGACGGAATCCTGTGAGCCGGCCAGCACACCATAGAGACTGATGGATGGCCCCTCTACCGTCTGCGTCCCGAGTACTGAACCTTTCTTCTCATCGAAGATAGCAATGATTTGTTTGAGACATGGAACCTCAGCGTCGATCACATCGTCGGGCAGAATCACTGCGAAGGGTTCATCGCCTACAAGGTCCTTGGCGCACAGCACCGCATGGCCCAGTCCCAGGGGCTCTTTTTGCCGAACATAACTCACCCGCGCCAGCGACGACACGCCGCGCGACACCGCCAGCAGCTCATGTTTTCCCTTTTTCTCCAGAGTCGCGTTCAACTCAAAGCTATGGTCGAAGTGGTCTTCGATCGCGCCCTTGCCGCGCCCAGTCACAATAATGATATGCTCGATCCCTGACGCAATCGCCTCTTCAACGCCATACTGGATGATGGGTTTGTCCACAAGGGCCAGCATCTCCTTGGGAATCACTTTGGTGGCCGGCAAAAACCGCGTGCCTAACCCGCCTGCCGGAAAAACCGCCTTCCGTACTCGCTTATTCATCCAATCTCCTTTATGTGAATAGTACTTTTAGTAGGTGCCCCAAATCCCGATTTTGAGACCTGGGAATTGATAGCTTCAAAGCGTCGGCGAATCGTCTCCCAGCAGCGCCTGCCGTACAATCTTGATCGGCGGAAAACCTTGCTTCAGGAAGTTATTGTGAAACTCCTCGAGCGAAAAAGACGCGCCCTGCTTCTTCTTCAAATCCTCGCGCAGTTTCATAATTTCCAGTTTACCCAGCGTGTAGTAGAGATAAGTCGGGTCGCCTGCCCCGCGCTTGGTCTCAACCATCGCCGTCTCCTTCGACTGATAGCCTTCCGTCTGGAAAAAATCCACCGCCTGGTCAAAGCTCATCTGGCCTGTATGCATTTTGATGCCGACAATAAAGCGTGCGTTGCGCAGCAGTGCATCCTGGAGCTGTCCCAAACGCAGAAACTTCGATTCGCGCTCATCCTTTGCCCCTGCGCCCGGCTGACCGTAACCCTCATCAAGCATCATTTGCTCGCAATAATGTGCCCAGCCTTCGACGTCGGTGTTGGCCCCCAGCAACTTGCGCACCCGGCTCGGCGCCTGCGGCAACCATAGAAATTGAATGTAATGCCCCGGGTATGCCTCATGCACAGCCGTTGAAATCACCGTGCCCACATTGAACGAATGCATGTAGCCTTCGACTTCTTCCGGCTTCATCTTGGGGTCCGGCAGAGTTACATTAAAGTAAGCTTCCGTGGCATGAGTTTCAAATGGTCCGGGTGTGTCCATACTGGCAAAGGTAGTAGCGCGCATAAAGGGCGGCGTCTCTTCCACGATGGGCCGTACATCTGACGGAATCGTCACAATGTGATGCGCGCGAATGTAACTGATCAATCCGTCGAATGTAGCGCGAAAGGCATCCAGCAGATGATCGGGAGCGGGATGATTTTCGCCTAACTCCTCAAGAACGGCGGCTGGCTCTTTATTCGGCTCCAATTCTTTAGCAAGCTCTTTGAAATGCGCCTGGTTTTTACGTAGATCGGCCCAGCCGATTTCGAGCAGCTTATCCAGTGGCAAATCCACCATCTCGTCATACTGGAGCTTCTTCGCGAAAGTCTCCGCACCTATGCGGAAGTCTCCGCTCGATTTGGCAAGCAAATCCGTCTTCAACCAACCGAGATAGTCATTCAGGGCCGCAACAACAGAAGCATTCGTCGCGGCGAATTCTGCTTTCAACGCCGTATCCTTGGCGTCGGCAAAGGCCAACGGAACATCGTGCTCAAAAAAGCTGACAATGTCCGGTAACTGCTCGATAGCTATCTCGGTAAAGATGCGCGGCGGATTCTTGAGGTTCAAGCGAGCATTGGCCAAGAGCGCCGGCATCTGTTTTTCCCGTGCCACCAGCGAACGCAACCGCTCATCCGGCGATGCAAACTTCCGCTCCATCAGCGTGAAGGCCCCATTCGCGCACGTGCTCGAATAATTGTCCGCGTTCTTCTCCCATGGGCGAATCGTTTCGAGTGTCAGCAACTCCGAGCGAATATTGGACAGCACCATCTCGCGATCGCTACTCGCAACAATATCCGCCGTGGAAGCATCGAGGTGAATCGCCTCGACACGCTTCTCGAAACTTTTTAGCGCAACGATCTCAGCGTCGATATTCTTGCGCGAGTAGTCTTCCAGTTGCGTATCATACTGGTGATAGCCGACCAATGTTCCGTTCGTCGGGCCATAGTGAAAGTACACCTGATCGAAGTACTCGTTTGAAACTTTCTCGAACTGCTGCTTCCAAGTCTCTTTTTCTGCTTGGGAAATTATCGGGGTAGCCATAAGAACTCCAATCGCGAACATAGAAGCGAGTCTTTTCATTTTTCCTCCGAATATTGAATTGCTTCTTTTATACGCTCATCGCAGCGGGGGCAAGGTTTCCAAGCAATTCGTGAATTTCGAGCAGAATCTCGTCGCTCCGCGTGGCAGCCAAAGGATACTTCAACAGACCCTGCGGCGTGAATTGAGCGCCGCGTTTCGCATTGCGCGCGACCAATCTCATCAATTGCTGCGGCTCGATCGCCGCGTTTTCGGTAAAGCGAATATGCAACTCGGCGCGCTTGCGATCAATCTGTGCAATGCCGATCCGTTCGCACTCCAGTCTCACCATCGCCGCTTCCAACAGATACACCGTAGCGTCCGGCGGCGCGCCATAACGATCTTCCAATTCCGCGCGCACTTCGTTCACCGCTGCTTCGCTTGCGGCCCCCGCAATCTTCTTATAGAGCCGCAACCGCTGATTCTCTTCCGGCACATAACTCTCATCAATGCGCAATGCGATACCGAGGTTAAGCTGCGTTGCGGGCCGCTCCTCGCTCGCTTCGCCCTTCATCTCCTTCACGGCCGCTTCAAGCATCGACGTGTATAACTCAAATCCAACTGCCTCGATGTGTCCGCTTTGTTCGCCACCCAGCATGTTACCCGCTCCGCGCAATTCCAAGTCCAGCGCGGCAATCTTGAAACCCGCTCCCAGGTCGCTAAACTCCTTGAGCGCCGCCAGGCGTCTGCGGGCAATCTCTGTCAACTCCTGCTCCGGTGGAATCAGCAAGTAAGCATAAGCCCGCCGATTCGACCGCCCTACGCGCCCGCGCAATTGGTATAACTCACTTAGTCCGTGACGGTCAGCGCGATTGATCAGCATCGTATTGGCAAGGGGAATATCCAATCCATTTTCGATGATGGTCGTCGCTACCAGTACATCATACTCGTGCCGCATGAAAGCCAGCATCACTCGTTCGAGTTCTGTCTCGCCCATCTGCCCGTGGCCCACCGCAACACGCGCCGCCGGGACTAACTCCTGAATCCGCGCTGCTATCTCATAAATCGACTCCACGCGGTTATGCACAAAATAAACCTGCCCGCCGCGCTCTAACTCCACCTCAACCGCAGAACGCACAATCTTCTCGTCAAACTTGGCCACTACGGTCTGAATCGCCATGCGATCTTTGGGCGGTGTTTCGATCACGCTCATGTCCCGCAAGCCCACCAGCGACATATGCAGCGTGCGAGGAATCGGAGTCGCGCTCATCGCCAGCACATCGATCTCCTTGCGCATCTGCTTCAGCCGCTCTTTGTGGCGCACGCCAAAGCGCTGCTCCTCGTCCACCACCAATAGGCCCAGATCTTGAAACTTGATGTCCTTCGAGAGCAAACGGTGGGTGCCGATCAGAATATCGATCTTGCCCGTCTCTACCCGCGCGACGATCTCCTTTTGTTCTTTCGCTGTTCTGAACCGCGAGATCATCTCAACGTTGATGGGAAACTGCGCAAATCTCTTTTTGAATGTTTCGTAATGCTGGAAACTCAGAATTGTAGTCGGAGTCAGCACGGCGACCTGCTTGCCGTCTTGCACGGCCTTGAAGGCCGCACGCATGGCTACTTCCGTCTTGCCATAGCCCACATCGCCGCACAGCAGCCGATCCATCGGCCGGGTCGACTCCATGTCATACTTGATGGCCCGAATCGCCGATAACTGGTCCTCGGTCTCGTTATAGTCGAATGAATCTTCAAACTCTTTCTGGAATTCATTATCTTTCGAGAAGGCCGTCCCTTCCGCGGTAGTTCGCTCGGCGTATAACTTTAATAACTCGCCGGTCATGTCCTGCATGGCCTTGCGCACGCGCGCCTTGGTCTTGGCCCACTGCTGCGAGCCAAGCCGATTGAGTACCGGAGCCGGCCCCGCGTCTGTCGAGCGGTACTTCTGAATCAGGTCCAATCGAGTGAGGGGCACATATAACTTGGCTTGCTCAGCAAACTCCAGAATCATGAACTCGACGGAAAGCCCGTCTTGCAAAATCTCTCTTAGGCCTTGATATTGCGCTATTCCATGCTCGACGTGAACCACGTAATCGCCTACGGTCAGGTCGCGAAAATCGGATACAAACGCCGCCGTCTTTGAGCGCTTTGGCTCTGGCCGCGCTGCTACATCCGCCTCGTCAGAGAGATCGTTGGCCCCAAACAGAATTAGATTCGAATCAAGAAAACTAACTCCAGAGGCTACAGGAGTGCGCACAATGACCGGCACTCGCAAGTCCCCGGCCATATAACTCCCCTCATCCAGCATTGTTTCGCCGGGACGCGGAATGCGGCTGCCCAACCTATAAGGAATCTGATATTCGCGCAGCACCGTGGCCATTCGCTCCACATCGCCCTGATGCGGCGCGGCCAGCACGATCCGCGCCTCGGCTGCCATCAACGTGCGCAACTGCTCGGTCAGTGCGGGAATAGAGCCGTGAAACCTGAGCGTCGGCCGCGTGTTCAACTCAATCTCGCCCAGTGTGTTGTCTTCGTCCAACACATCAACCACGCCCAGTTGATCGAGGTCGAGACCCATGTGGCCGTCGAGCGCCGCCTGTAATACTTCAGGGCGCAAATAAATATCTTCCGGAGTGATCAGCGAACCCATCGCCGACCGTTCATGCCGCTGCTCGACTTTATTCCACCAGCGATCAATCTGGTTGCGCACCATCGCAGGCTCATCAATAAAGAGAGCGCATTTAGGCAGCAGAGTTAGCAGCGACTTATCTGCTCCAGCTACCGCGGAGAAAAATTCCCATCCCGGAAAAACACTCACCCCGCCAGCAGCAGCTAACTCCGAGGCTAGCTCCTGATTTTCGTCTGAGTCTTCTTCAGCGCCATCTAACTCCACACGCTGGCGACTTAGCCGCCCATGCACCGCGGCCAGCAGCCGCTCAGTCACAGGCGTTTCTGTCAGCGGCAATAACTGCGCTTCGTCCAGGCCACTCTGCGAGCGCTGTGTTTCCGGATCAAATTTGCGGATCGTTTCAATCTCGTCGCCGAAGAACTCAACGCGCACCGGCCGGTCAGACTCCGGCGAATACACATCCAGAATTCCGCCCCGCCGCGTAAACTGCCCCGGCATTTCCACGAGATCCATTTGCGTATAACCAACGCTCGCCAAGTGGCCGGTCAGTACCTCGACATCCACCTCTTCGCCGCGTTTGAGCGTGACCGCGAGGCCAGCGTAATAGTCACGATCAAAGAGCCTGAGCGCCGCTGCTTCGACCGGTGCAATCAGAATCGACACCGCACCTGTGGCCAGCTTCCACAGCGCCGCCGCACGCTGCTCCTGCACGTCGGGATGGGGAGAAAGATTTTCGAAAGGAAGCACATCGTGAGCCGGCAGGCGCACCACTTGCGCAGGGTCTACCGCGCCTGTCAACTCGCACCCGGCGCGCAGGATCGGCTCGAGCGCCTCGGCGGCCTTGTTGTCGGCCACCACGACGATGACCAACTGCCTTGCGGCCCGCGTCATCAGCGGTAAATAAATCGCCCGCGCAGTCGCCGTCAGGCCGGAGACACGTCTCCGCCCCGCACCAAGGCTCAGATGCCTTCGCACGCGTTCAAATCCGGAAGAGTGCTCCAGCTCCGCGAATATTTCGCGGACAAACGGGAGAATCATGTGCTCTCAGTTTAGCAGCGTGTGCGCATCAACATATCAGGTGGAATGACTTTGCCTGTAAACTGGGAAGCAATGAGAATTGGCGTCGATTTCGGAACTACTCGTGTGGTTGTGGCGGCTGTTGACCGGGGCAATTTTCCGCTGGTCAATTTTGAAGCGCCCGACGGACAAGTGCGCGACTGGTTTCCCCCGGTTGCAGCGGTCAACGGCGCCAAGCGGCTCTATGGCTGGGAAGCGATTGCCGCTCAGGAAGACGAGAGCTGGACGGTTTTGCGGTCGCTGAAACGAGCTTTGCGGAGCGCCAATCCGCATACGGAAGTTCGCGTAGGGGGGCAGGTGTTGCCGTTGCGGCTGCTGATGGCTGAGATGATGGCGGCTCTGAAGACACAGTTGCTGGAACACTCGAATCTGTGCGCGGATTGGGAGACCGGCTCGGTGGCGGAGGCGGCGGAAAAACTCGAAGTCATGCTTGGCGTGCCGGCCAGCGCCAACAGCAATCAGCGCTATTTGACCGAGGAAGCCGCGCAGGAAGCGGGCTTTACGGTACTCGGCCTGCTCAACGAGCCATCGGCAGCGGCGATTGAATTTGCCCATCGCAACAGCGCCGAACGCAAGAGCCGGGTGGGTAATGGACTGGTGGTCTACGACCTGGGAGGCGGCACTTTCGACGTTTCGCTGGTCACTATGGGCGAGACGGAACACACCGTCGAGGCCTCCGACGGCATTGCCGGCCTGGGCGGCGACGACTTCGACGAAATCTTAGCCGCGCTCGCACTCGAGACACATGGAGATTATGGCGAGTTGACGGCTGCGGAGCGGTATCGTCTGCTCGAAGAGTGCCGGGAAAAGAAAGAGTCTCTGAATCCCAATACGCGCAAAGTGACGATCGACATGGAACGCGTGCGAGCTGGATGGGAGCAGGCAACTATCCCTGTCGACGATTTCTATGAGCGCTGCCGTCCGCTGATTGAGCAAACGCGCGCGGTGGTTGAGAATTTGCTTGCCTCGCACTCCGAACGCTCGCTGGACACGCTCTATGTAACGGGCGGCGGCGCGGAGTTGCCGCCCGTGGCGCGTATTCTGCGCGAGAGTTTTGGGCGCAAAGTGCGGCGCTCCGCATATATGCGCTCGGCGAGCGCCATCGGCTTGGCGATTCGCGCTGCCGCAGCGGCTGATGAACTGCATGAGCAATTCAATCGGAACTTTGGCATGTGGCGCGAAACCGATCACGGCGGAACGATTGTCTTCGACCTGATTTTTCCTCGAGGAGTGCAGTTACCTGCGCCCGGCGAGCCGCCGCTGAGCACTGAGCGTGTTTACCAACCGGCACATAACATCGGCCATTTCCGCTATCTGGAATCTTCGCAACTCGACGAGCAGGGGCAACCCACGGGCGAGATCGCCAACTGGGATCATATTCAGTTTCCTTTCGATCCGCAGTTGGAGCACCGGTCTGATCTGGCCACGGTGCCGGTAGCTTTGCTTGCGAATCCGGACGGTCTGCGAATTCGTGAGCAGTACACGTGCGATGCGAGCGGCAGCCTGCGAGTTCGCATTTCAGCGGAACCGGCCGGATACGCGCGCGAGTTTTCGATTGCGCAGCCGGCTGTGGCTTAGTGGATCTGCATACGTCCGCGCAGGAGATTTTATCGAGTCTCTGTCCCTTTTCCGTCAAAATGCACTCTTGATTGCGCCGAGCGAAATCCGCCCGTTTTTCGTCAGGCTGTTTCTCACTTCGTGGTACGTGATTTGCGTTTTCGCGCACATTGGCGATTTTGCCTGAAACTGAGTTTTATCCAGTCATGACGCGGGGATTGTTCACTTTCCGGGCCTTGTTTTCGTCTCCGACGTCGTAATAATCTGCACGATTAAAAAATATCGTAGGGGGTGGTAGAGCAGGGAACAGGGATCAGGGAGTCGGGGACAGAAGGCGGGGCGGCTCTGGTTCTTGGTCATCCTTTAATTGTGCGGCCGGAGAGGATAATCTTCTGCAATCGCCGAGTAGGGAGATCGTATGCCTGGGGGCATCCGGCCTGCGCGGACGTAAAATCAATGTGTCATGGATGAGTCACTCCATTCGAGGTGCGAAATGCTATCCAGATTGCTTGCCGCTGTTTTTCTCGTTGCCCTCACGGTCGCTGCTGCCGCTCAAATGCCGGACCCGCCGATCACACGTCCGAGGATTACCGGCATCTCTCATCTGGCTGTCTATAGCTCGGACGCCGCGGCCACCGATCATTTTTACAGCGAAATCATTGGCGCGACCAAGCTGCCTGATCCGGAGAATCCGAAGGGCGTGCGCTACGCGCTCAGCGCAACGCAGTTCGTCGAGGTGCTGCCGCTGCCGCCCGACGCGGGCATCAACCGGCTGGACCATATCGCTTTCAACACGGAAGATGCCGAGGCTTTGCGCCGGTATCTCGCCTCTAAATCATGGAAGACACCGTCCAAGGTGGAGAAGGGCGCTGACGGCAGCCGCTGGTTTACCGTGCTCGATACGGAAGGCAACAAGGTGCAATTCATTGAGCCGACTCATATGCCCCAAGCTATCTCCGCACCCAATGTGATTGGGCACCATATCATCCACGTGGGGATACTGGTGCATAGCCGGGCCGCCGAAGACCTCTTCTATCGCGATCTGCTCGGCTTCCGTCCTTACTGGTATGGCGGCATGGTGGATGGCAGGATCGACTGGGTGAGCCAGCAGACGCCGAACAGCCACGACTGGCTGGAATATATGCTGACCAGCGGTCCGTCGGGCTCGGGCATTCCGGCCACGATCTCGCAGCATGATTTGGGCGTGCTCGATCATTTTTCCATCGGCGAAAACTCAGTGGATATGGCCTATAAGACTCTCAAAGACGGCAACCGCCTGGCCGGTGTGCCGAACGATGGGCATACGCAGATGGGCAAGGACGGCAAGGGGCAATTCAATCTCTACGACCCCGACGGCGTTCGCGTGGAACTGATGAACTTCCACGCTTCGGAAAAGCCGTGCTGCTCGCCGTTTACCGCGGACGACCCGGCGGAGTAGCGCTGTTCGACATTGTTCACGGAAGAGACGATAATTGGAGGAGGAGGAAAATATGGGATATGTTGGTCAAATCGGTAGTTCCAGATATGTGAATACCGACGACATGGGAAAAGCAGCGAAGCCCGTGCCAAGAACACCGGCGAAACTTCCGCCTCCGGTGAGGATTCCTCCTCCTCCTTCGCAATCCAACGCGCGAAGGCCATAAGGAAAGCAAGAGGAGCAGTTTCGCATGCCGGTCACGCTTCTTGCGCTTCAAGTCTTTTTGATTTTGCTGCCTGGATTCTCGGCGGCTTATGTTGTGCAGGCATTGGCGACGCGCCGTTCGCAAACTGATTTTGAACGGTTGATTGAAGCGTTGGTTTTCAGCTTCGTGATTTATGTCTGCTATGTCCCCCTGAACGGCGGTAGACTTCCCTTTCACATCCAGGACGACCCTGCCGGCAAAGGCAACGACACTGTGCTTTGGGAACCCGCGCAGCTAGCCTGGCTTGCTGGAGTAACGATAGCTTTCACCTTGTTCGCCGTTGCATATTTTCGTTTTGACGGAAACCGTCTGTTTCGTTTTCTTCGATTGACCGAACGTACGACTTGCAATTCCATTTGGAATGATATTTTCGAGCGCGAAGCAATCGACAATCAACCCGTTCAGGTGGAATTGGCAGACGGAAGAAGTGTTTTGGGCATATTGCTTTACTATTCCGATACATCGGACGAGGGGTCTGTCTATTTGAAGGATGCCTCCTGGGTGGATGCAGAGGGCCAGACGATTCCGATTCCCGGGCCCGGCATTTTGTTGACAAAGAGCTGCGACATTCGAAGTGTAAGCCTGCTGAACCCGGTAACGGATCTTCCCGTAGAGGCCGCTTGATCAGCCTTATCTCAGAGGTCGCTTGCAAGATTGCTCTGTTTTGGGCGAAAAGCCCGAAGTGCATACCTCAGGGGCTAAAGCCCGCTCATTTCAAAGCTTTTACGGCACGACTAAAGTCGTGCCCTGACGCTTCTTGCGTTCCTCTTTGAATTTTCGACGTGGCTCATGGAGTTGAAGCCCCGCTCATTTCTGAGCTCTTACAACGCGACTTGAAGTCTTGCCCTGACGCTTCTTGCGTTCCTCTTTGAATTTTCGATGTGGCCCATGGAGCTGAAGCCCCGCTCATTTCTGAGCTCTTACGACGCGACTTGAAGTCGTGCCCTGACGCTTCTTGCGTTCCTCTTTGAGTTTTGGATATGGCTCATGGCGCTGAAGCCCCGCTCATTTCTGAGCATTTACAACGCGACTTGAAGTCGTGTTCTGACGCTTCTTGCGTTCCTCTTTGAATTTTGCAAGGGGCTCGCGGTAAACCGCCCAACCAACAAACGGCTCTCAGTAAACTGCCCCAACCAATGCTCTCCCGCTCGCGTTCAGACCAAAGTGCTGCCGCGCTATCGCCTGAGGTGTTGCGCGGCCCTAGCCTGATTGCGCCATCGGAATACCGTGCTGTAGCATCTTCGGGAGGTGGTGCAATGCCCTCTTTCCGTTCTCGTTCTTTTGTTTCTTTACTTTTTTGTTCCCTCTGCGGATTAGGTTCGGTGCAGATTTGCGCCGCACAGCAAGCGGTTGAGCCCTGGAAGACGCCGCACTTTTCCCTTGATCCGAAGGCGCTTTACGAAGCGGCGTCGGCAGTGACCGCGCAAGAGGGCGCGAATGTGGCGCTGCTGGAGGACGACGACAACTACAGCTTCGACCAAGCGGGGCGCGTCGCACATGTGGGCTATGTGATTTACAAGGTGCTGAACGAGAAAGGCGCGGAGGGTTGGGACTCGATCTCAGTGGGCTGGGAGCCGTGGCATGAGGCTCGCCCAGAGATCCGCGTGCGGGTGATTGCTCCTGACTTTTCCGTGCATACACTCGATCCGAATGCGATCACCGAGGAGCCGGCTCACGGGGGCGAATACAAGATTTACAGCGACGACAAGACGCTTCGTGTGCCTTTTCCGGCGATCGCTCCCGGCGTGGTTGTTGAGGAAGAGTACATCTCGCGCGAGACCGAGCCATTTTTTGCTTCGGGCCATGTGGGCTGGGCTACGTTTGGGCGTCAAGAGGCTCCGGTCGAGCATAGCCGCATCACCTTCGATGCGCCGTCCACCCTGGCGCTGCGCACCGATACACTGCTGCTGCCTGATTTGAAGCCGGTACGAACCGAGAGCGATGGGCGCGTAACGCTCATCTTCGATCAGGGACGCATGGACGGCATTGAAATGCGCGACGCTTACATTCCTCCCGATGTGACTCACTTTCCGGAGATTCGGTTCTCCACCGGTACATCGTGGCAGGCTATGGCCGCCGATTACAACAAGATCGTAGACAGCAAGGCGAATCCGGCGGAGGTGCAGTCGATTGTGGACAAGCTGATTGCCGGCAAGACAGTGGTTGCGGAAAAGGAAGGCGCAATTCTGGACTATCTTGACCGCGAGGTTCGCTACACAGGCATCGAATTTGGCGAAGCGGCGATTGTTCCGCATGACCCGGTTGAGGTGCTCAACAAAAAGTACGGCGATTGCAAGGACAAGGCCACGCTGCTGGTGACCATGCTGCGGGCGGCCGGAATTCCCGCTTACGTAGCGCTGCTCAATGCTGGTTCGCGGATGGATGTGCCGGCCGATCTGCCGGGGATGGGGCTGTTCGATCATGTCATCGTCTACGTGCCGGGGCCTCCCGCGCTGTGGATCGACGCCACCGACCGCTATGCGCGCCTGGGAGAGTTGCCGATCGAAGATCAGGGCAGGCTGGCAATGATTGTGCGGCCCGATACCAAGGCCTTGGTGAAGACGCCGGAGTCTACCTCGCAAGACAATGTGCTGATGGAGTATCGCGATCTTGTTTTGAGCGACAATGGTCCGGCGACGATCACGGAGAGGAGCCAACCCCGAGGCGCGTTTGAGTCACACTTTCGAGCAGTTTTTGCCGACAAGCCCGATCAGAAGGCAAGGGAGAACCTCACCGGATACATCAAAGGACAGTATGTTGCCGAGACGTTGGGCAGCGTGGAGCGCAGCGATCCCGAAGATTTATCGCAGCAGTTTGAATTGAAACTTGTGGCTGAGAAGGCCAAGCGGGGCTACACCGATCTGGACAACGCAGTAGCTGCCATTCGCCTGGATGGGCTTTTCCAGCGGCTGCCTGATGAGCTGAAACGCAGAGACACGGATGACAAGACCAAGCAAGACGACAAGGAAAAACCGAAAAAGCCTCGCACAGATGACTGGTGGCTGAGCGAGCCGTCGAGCGCCGAGTGGCATTATCGGATTGTGCCGCCAGACGGGTTTGTGCCGAAGGAGCTGCCGAAGGACACCAGGATTCCCGTTGGCCCGGCGCTGCTGACTGAAGAATTCACCACAGAGAAAGACGGGACGGTGGCCGCGCGTCTGGTCTTCGACACCGTCAAGCGGCGTTACACCGTGGCCGAAGCAACCGAGTTGCGCAACAAGGTGGCCGAACTGATTGCGGGTCCGGCGATTCTGGTCAACTTTGAACCAAAGGGCGAAGTTCTTCTGCACGATGGCAAGGTGAAAGAGGCGCTGGCCGCCTATCGCAGCCTGGTTGCGCTGCATCCCAATGAAGCGGTGCATCACTTGCAGGTGGCCAAGGTGCTGCTGGAAGCCGGAATGGGTGAGGCGGCGCGGAGCGAGGCGCGCCTGGCAGTCAAGCTGGACCCCAACTCCGCGCTGGCGGAGAAGACCCTGGCGCAGATTCTCAAGCACGACCTGGTGGGCAGGGATCTGCGTCCAGGCAGCGATATGGCGGGTGCGGCCGAGGCTTATCGCGCGGCCATCAAGCTTGATCCCGATGACCATGGCACAGAAGCAGATCTGGCTATTCTGCTGGAGTTTGATCCAGCGGGGCGGCGCTATTGCCGTCTGTCGAAGATGAAGGAAGCTATCGTCGAGTACCAGAAGCTGGGCCAGGAAAAGCTGGCGGAACTTGGTCTTGGGAACAACCTGACCTTTGCTCTTTTCTATGGCGGCGATGCGGACGGAGCGATCAAGGCGGCGCAGGAGTTGAATCCTCAGCCAGCGGCGCTGATTGCGGCCAGCGAGGCCATTCTGCATGGCAGCCAGGCGGGACTCGCGGCGGTCAACAAGCGATCGAACGACGAAGCTGCTTTCAAAGAGACAGCCCGGACGGCCGGCGAGATGTTGATGAGGGTTCGTCAGTACCAGTTGGCTGCGGACTTTCTGGAAGCTGGCGCGGCTGGCGACAATGCTGCCTGGGCGATGGGGATGGCCCGCACCATGCGGGGAGCGAAGCACCATGAAGATATGCAATTCGCCAACACTCCGACGGATGTTGTGAAGCGATTCTTTCTGGTCGCCCACGATCCAGACATGACCGAAGACAAGATATTGGCGATATCCAGCCGCAACGCGCGGGAGGTCTTGAAGCACCTTGATGCAGACGAGATGAAGGAGACTTTGGAATCTGGCAAGCGGTGGAATAGCCGGCTGGCTCGCGAAGACAGCTCCTATGATATCGAAGTCGATATCGATTTGGAGCAGGCTGAACCCAAGGGCGAGGGCACTGACGCTACAGGTTACTGGGAAAAGCTCGGGATTCCCGGCAGATCTGACCAAAAGAACTTCGTGGTGAAAGAGGATGGCGTCTACAAGTTTCTTGACACGGACGATGGGCCGAACTCGATTGGCCTGGAGATGCTGGACCGGATCAAGGCTGGAGATTTGACCGGCGCCAAGGTACTGCTCGATTGGCTGAGGGAAGACCAGCACATGGAGGGTGGCGACGATCCTCTGGGCGGACCGATATTTCCGCGTTTCTGGATCAAGGGCCAAGCCGCCGATGCGCGCAAAATGAAGCTGGCCGCGGCCTCGATTCTTGCGTCGAGCAGACCCACCGCGGCTCAGGGAGTCACTCTGCTCGAAGAGGCCCTGAAAGATGCCACAAGCGACCGCGAACGAACCAATATTGAACTGGCTCTGGCGAGAGGATACGCGGATCAGGACAACTTTGCCCGGGTGCTCGATCTCTCGTCGGCGCTGCTCCAGCAGGAGCCAGAGTCCTCGCGAGCCTTTTGGTGGAATTCGTGGGCTCTAACGGGGTTGGGCCGACACGACGAAGCCATCGCCCTCTCTGACGCGCGCTTGAAGTTGCTGGACGGCGACGTGGATGCGCTGCACAGGAAGATGTTTGTTGAATTCGACCGCGGTAACATTGCGGCTGCGCGAGCCTGGGGTCAAAAACTGATTGACCAGGGCAAGGGGAATGAGAACTTATTGAACGCTATGGCCTGGTACGCGCTGTTTGGGGGCAAGGTGGAACAGGCCGACATCGATATGTCGATCAAATCGACGCAGATGTCCAAGGACAATTCATCCTTCCTGCACACGCTTGCCTGCCTCTACGCGGAGACCGGCAAAACCAAAGAGGCACACGATCTTCTGCTTCGCGGCATGGACGACCTCAACCTGGACGAGCCCAACGACGACTATTGGTACGCCTTTGGGCGCATTGCAGAGCAGTATGGCGAGCGCGAGATCGCCATTGCCGACTATCGCAAGCTGAAGGTGCCGAGGGAAGTGACGTCCATCCCCGACTCCACTTATCGACTGGCGCAGATGCGTCTCAAAGCGCTGGGAGCGGAGGGAGGCTCGGCGGGCAAATAGACTTGGAAGCATGGCGGACGGATCAACGGACGGAGCTTCGGTCTCGGTGCTGTCTGCCGCGTTAAAATCAAAGTCAAGATGCCTGCCGCCGCGCTATCTCCCGAAGTCATGGCCAAGTACGAGCCCGTCATTGGTCTCGAGGTCCACGTGCAACTGCTGACCGCTACCAAGGCCTTTTGCAGTTGCGCTAACCATTTCGGCTCGGAGCCCAATACCAACGTCTGCCCGGTCTGCCTGGGGCTGCCGGGCGCATTGCCGGTGCTGAACGCCAAGGCGGTCGAGTTTGCCACTCTGGCCTCCATCGCCATCAATTGTCAGGTGCGCGAGCGCTCCATCTTTGCCCGCAAAAACTACTTTTATCCCGACCTGCCGAAGGGCTATCAAATCTCACAATTCGACAAGCCTTTGGCCGAGCACGGTTGGATTGACGTGCCGACGGCAGACGGCGGGACGAGTGGGGTCCCCAGCGACAGGTCTTCGTCGCTGGGGTACAAGCGCATCGGCATCACACGCCTGCACATGGAAGACGATGCAGGCAAAAGCATTCACGACGGCTTAGCCGACTCCGCCACGCGCACCTACGTCGATCTGAATCGCAGTGGCACGCCGCTGGCTGAGATCGTCTCCGATCCTGACATTCGCACGCCGGACGAGGCTTTTGAATACCTGACCCGGCTGAAAGAAATTTTGCTTTACTGCGGCGTTTCCGACTGCAACATGGAAGAAGGTTCGCTGCGCTGCGACGCCAACGTGAGCGTCCGTCCGCGCGGACAGAAAGAGTTTGGGACGAAGGCCGAAGTCAAGAACGTGAACAGTTTTCGATTTGTGCGCGCCGCATTGGAGTATGAGATCGAACGCCAGATCGAGGTGATCGAGGCGGGCGGACGCGTGACGCAGGAGAGCCGCCTGTGGAATGCCGCCGAAGGCCGTACTTATTCGATGCGTTCAAAGGAGCAGGCTCACGATTATCGTTACTTTCCCGAGCCGGATTTGCCGCCGCTGATTATTACGCCTGAATTTTTGGCCGAAATAAAAAAGAAACTCCCAGAGTTGCCTGAAGCCCGCCGCGCGCGCATGATTGCCGACTACGAGCTGAGCTCGCAGGATGCCTTCACGCTGACCGCCGAGCGCGAGTTTGCCGACCGGTTTGAAGCCGCCGCGAAGACCGCTCGGAACCCTCGCCGCGTGGCGAACGTGCTCTTGAGCGAAGTGGGTGGACGGCTGAAAGCTCTCGGCCTGGAGCAGTCGCAATCGCCGGTCTCGATGGCAGGGATTGTGCTAGCCGCCGATCTGCTCGACGAAGGCAAGATCAGTTCCAAGCAGCTCAAGCAGCTCTTCGATGTGTGCTTTGAAAAGAGCGAGGACTTCTCTGCCGTCTACCAGCGCGAAAAGCCGGAGCAGATTACCGACGCCTCGGCGATTGAAAAAATGATTGACGAAGTGATCGCCGCGAATCCCAAACAGGTGGAGCAGTATCGCGCGGGCAAGAAGACGATGGCGGGATTTTTTGTGGGCCAGGTGATGAATGCCTCGAAGGGCCAGGCCAACCCGGCGCTGCTCAATGAATTGGTGACGAAGAAGCTGGAGGGGTAGGCAGCCACGACACTCCGGGAATGTCGTGGGCCTTCACACTACTTCAGCTTCAATTCAACTTCGAACTCCTTGCGCTGGTCCCAGGAGCTGACGGTTTTGACGGCAGATTTCTTGCCGTCTTTTTCCGCCCAGAGCTCGTGATCTTCGGCCATATTCACCGAGGCGAAGCGAAAGCGGCCGGCGGCAACGGAAGTATGACTGCGGATGTTCTTGGATTTCAGGTCCTTGAGAAAGACCGTGGCGCCCACTACCGGGTTGGCGTTGCCGTCGGAGACGAAGCCTGAGACCACGCGCTCGCCAATATTCTGGGCCTGAGCCGCAAACGGCCCCATCGAGTGCCCACCCCATGACCCCAGTTGCGCCATTCCAGCCGCCAGGACTGCAAATGCAACCCCAGCCGCCAAACTACTCGTGCTTTTCAGCCTCACTCTTCCTCCTCATCCTCGACGAGTAGATCCTCATCGTCTTCGTCGAGGTCGCCGCCTGCCCGCACAAACTCCAGCGGTTCAACGCCAACGACCTCGTATTCGGTTCCACATTCGTCGCAGGTAACGACGTCGCCTTCTTCTACTTCATCCAATTCAATGTCAAGACTATTCTCGCACTCAGGGCAGCTCGGCATGGCGGTCTCCTCACTTTCAACAGTATTTCGGATTGCAGCGTGACTTTACTTGGGGTGTGTTACCGATATTGTTTGGCACAAACCGGCCCCAGGTCAAGAGGCAGGCGTCACAGACTCAATCGAAACTCCCAAGAGAAAGAGTATGCCACAAACCCGTGATCTTGGATGCGCGTGTGCAATTCAAGGAAGCTCCCGGAACGGGACGACCTGGGAATTTTGGGAGCGCGGGCAGTTCGTCACGCTTTCTCCCATGACACTAACGTGCTCCACGGTTTACCCTGAGACTGACGATGCCCAGGTCCGGCTCCACTCCGTTTTCCTTCCCCGACTTCCGTGGTGCTACCCGCGGCCTGGTTCTGTGGAACCTTGCGGCTTATTTTGCCTTGGCGCTGGCGCTGGTGGCTGTGCCGGAGGCGGCCGCGCAACTGGCGTTCTCTTTCGCCTTCACGCCTGGCGACTTTCTGCATGGCGCGCTCTGGCAGCCCTTTACCTATAGCTTCATTCATTCCGGAATCCTGGGCACACTTCTGGAGCTGCTCTCGCTCTGGTTTATTGCCGGCTTCCTTGAGAACTTTCACAAGCCGGGATGGGTCACCGGACTCTACGCAGTCTCGGTGCTGGGCACAGCTCTGGCCGCCACTGCGATTTATGCCTGCGCCCACACGCTGGGCTATTCGCTAACTGGGAACCCGCTCACCGGCTGCTTTGGCGGCATCTTTGGCATGTTGGCGGTGATTGGCGTCCTCTATGGCGACATGGAGTTCATGCTCTTCATCCTGCCCATCGGGATCAAGGCCCGGTACCTGGTCGCGATCTACGCGGTCGTCTTGGTCGCCATGATGCTCTTCGGCCATCAGTTCGTGTACGCCTTTGCCGAGTTGGGCGGAGGTCTGACCGGCCTTCTGTATATTCGCCTGGCGCCGAACCGCGGGTTCTCTCTTGGGCTAAGCGAGAAGCTGTATGCTGTGCGCAATCGCTACTATCGCTGGAAGCGCCGACGCGCCGCGCGCAAGTTCGAAGTGTATATGCGTTCGCAGGGTCGCACTGTCCGCTTCGATGGCAACGGACGCCCGATCGAAGACGACCCTGAAGACAAGAGCCGCTGGAACTGAAGGCGGGCGTAAGCCTCAATTCTGATCTCTACTTTTGATTCGCCAATTCGATGACGCTGGGCTCTGTCAGCAAACGATGGAGTGCGGGGTTCGGTGCAGTTGGCTTATCGAGCGCAGCCAAGAAGGCTTGCCACTGAGCCGGGGGAAGTGCGAATTCCTTCTGTTCAGCCAATTCAAGCTCCGCGACAGCACAGGCGCTTTGCACAACGAATTCGGTTAGGGTTTGCCCCTTGTGAAGCGCGCCCCGGCGCAAGAGCGCCTCTTCGGTGTCGGAGATTCGAGCGTTGATTCTTTGCGATTTCAGAGGACGCGGTAATGTAGCCATCGAATTCATCCTCCGTACTCACAGTGTATGACATCTTGGGAGATTGGTCAAATATTTCTGAAATCGCTATGCGATTTTCTTTTGACATACAAAGTGAGGGTCGTTCGCCGAAAACGCCGCCGGCAACAACAACCTCAACGAAACGATTCATTTACAAATGCGGCACACTCATATAAGGGTAAGTACATGAGTACCTCGTTCAATGTTTCATTGGTTGAAAAGCTCAGCGCACATCACCAAGTTCGCGATTTCAAATGTGGCAAGAATTCGTTGGACCTCTTCATCCGCAAATATGCTCTTGTGAACCAGCGCGCCGATTCATCCCAGACCTATGTTGTGCACCAAGACAATGTGGTGGTGGGTTATTATTCGCTGGTATTCAGTTCGATCAAGCAGGAAAACGCACCTTCTGCTATCCAGGCTGCGATGCCGGCCAACTATCCAGTTCCCGTCATGCTCTTCGCCCGTTTTGCAGTGGACAAGAAGATGCAGGGCCGCGGAATCGGAAGAGCGCTCCTTAAGGACGCGTTTCTCCGCACAATGGAAGCGTCGGATATTGGTGGTCTTGCGGCGATCCTTGTGGATGCAATCGACGATGCGATGGTGAGGTTCTATCGGGATTATGGGTTCACAGAATGCCCTGCCGGAGAGCGAAAGCTGATGATCGCTATGAAAGGTGTACGCGAGCATCTCTCCGGTGTCGCGCTTTCCGGTTGAGGTTCAGGCTTGAATACTAGAAAATAGTGCAGAATCCACTTCGAGATGCAAGGCGCGAGACGATACAATCTTCTCTGGAATGTCTATAAAGATTGCATTTCTCTTTCCGGGGCAAGGCTCGCAGACGGTTGGCATGGGCCGCGAACTTGCCGAGCGCTTTCCTATTGCCCGCGAGACCTTCGCCGAGGCCGACGAGGCTGTCGGCTTTCCGCTCTCCAAGCTCTGCTTCGAGGGGCCTGAGGAAGAACTCAAGCTGACGGAAAACACCCAGCCGGCCATTCTCACGGTGAGCATCGCAACCCTGCGCGTGCTGGCGCTGCATGGCATTGAGCCAGCGCTGGCTGCCGGTCACTCTTTAGGCGAATGGTCGGCGCACGTGGCCGCCGGAACCTACTCGTTCGCCGACGCTGTGCGCTTTGTGAAGGCGCGCGGGCGAGCCATGCAACTGGCCTTTCCCGCGGGGCAAGGGGGTATGGCCGCGATTCTCTCGCTCAGCCCGGAACTCGTGGCCGAGGCTTGCGCTGAAGCTGCCCATGAGACTGGACTTACCGTCTCCCCCGCCAACTTCAACTCTCCAGCCCAGACGGTCATCTCGGGCGATCTGGCCGCGGTCGAGAAGGCCTCCGAACTGGCCAAGGCCAAAGGCGCACGCCGCGCCGTTCTGCTTCCGGTCAGCGCGCCTTTCCATTGCGCCCTGATGCAGCCCGCGCAGGAAGAAGTGGCGAGGGTGCTGGGCTCGCTCACGCTCGCCGATCCCTGCTTCCCTGTCGCCGCAAATGTTACTGGCGACATGGTCACCACCGCCGATGAGGTTCGCGACGCGCTCACCCGCCAGGTCACCGGCACGGTGCGCTGGGTGGATTGCATGAAGTCGTTGATCGCAGCTGGTGCGGATACTTTTATCGAACTAGCCCCGGGCAAGGTGCTCTGCGGATTGCTCAAGCAGATTGACCCGTCGCAGAAGCCTGCAACGAATGTGGAAGATGCCGCCAGCCTGGAGAAGACGCTCACCGAACTGAAACCGCTGTAAGCCATTCGCATACGATCCCAGGTCTCAGAATCGAGGCCTGGGGCACACGGTTTTGTCAGTTAATGCGCGGGCTCGATAGATTTGATATTGGGAAAAATGTCTTTTTCAGAAGTTTCAATTTTGATTCTGATCTCCTGCTTCAAATCGTCTGGATAGTTATAGGTTCTGACGCCTCCCTCTTGGGTTTGTATCTGAACAAAAATGAGCAAATAAACGCCAGAGATGACCTCCGGTATTGTCCCTTCCACCTCATATTGGGTATCAGAGACCTTGCGGAACTTCCTGAGCCCAAAATTTCTATTTAGACCTTTCTGCTCACTCTTAGGGTCTGTCTTCAGGTCGAATCCCACGGCAAGTGATAAAACAGTCCCCTTCACAGGCCCATCCAAAATAATTGTGTAACGAAGCGTATCACCTGGTTTTTTAGGAGATTCAGCAATATTCATATTTTGCGCCGAAACAACAGGAGCAAAAGTAGCCAATGCGAACAGGACCACGAGCACTCGTTTCAGCATCATTGATCCCCTCCATAGGGACAGGATCAGCGTAGGCCTATCAAAAGCGAATGTAAAGAGAAAATACAAGCAAATACAAAGGGCTTTCGATAATATCGGTGCAAAACCGGACTCAATTCGCGTCAGAGATCACCCGCGTTGACTGATCCCCTTATGGCTCCAGCAGAAGCTCCACGTCGGGCGGCGAGAAGTTGAGAGCGTGCGTCTTGGGATCGTAGTCCAGATTGAGCGCTTTGCTCTTGCGCCCGTTGATCAGCACGGCCATGAGCAGTACGTTGCCATGCATGGCCGACAAGACGACTTTGTGGCTGCGAATCACTCCATACTCATTGTCGGGACTCGAACCAAAATCATCCTGAAAGCGATCAAAAGGATAGGATGAGTGCTGCGCCGGATGCTGCTGCCAGTTGGGATCATGCAGCCAGATGCCGTAGGCCGTGGGCATGTCATTCTGCTCCACCGCAGTCAGGAACTTGTTCGCCGTGATTCTGCCTTGCAGATGGTTATTCCAATACCAGGGCCAATCGACCGGCCGGCCGGCGACCAGCCAAAAGCCGACAAACAGCACCAACAGCAGCCCCCCAGCGCTATACAAGATCACTTTGCGGCGGCGATCGCGGACATAATCAAACTCTGGAGCATCGAGCAGCGTCATCGTGCTGGTTCCTTTCAAAAACAGTGGTCAGTGGACAGTCGTCGATGTGACCAAAACTATTATCGCTCCCCAAACTCTCTTTGTTTAGACACCGCAGGCTGGAGAACAGTTCCCTGCCAGCGAAAACTGTTCTCTGTTTACTGTCGCTTATTCTCTGCTGTAACTTGTCCGGCTCTTTTCCGCGTTGCGTTCGATCGCCAGTTCGATCAGGCGGGTGATCAGATCTTTGTAGGGGAGTCCGGTGGCCTCCCACAGCTTGGGGTACATGCTGATGCTGGTAAACCCGGGCATGGTATTGACCTCATTCAGATAGATCCGCCGCTTGCCGTCCGGTTCCATCAGGAAGTCCACGCGCGCGAGACCTGCCAAATCGCAGGCCCGGAAGGCGGCAACAGCCATCTCGCGAATCTGCCTGGTCTCGGCTTTGCTTAGCTTGGCCGGAATCACCGGCACCGCGCCCTGGCAAAGATACTTGTCCTCATAGTCGTAAAACTCCTTGCCGGGAACGATCTCGCCCACCACGCTCGCCTGCGGATCGTCGTTGCCGAGCACGGCCACCTCAAACTCGCGGGCCTTGGACTTGTTGCCGCCGACGCCCTGCTCCACCACCAGTTTGCGGTCGTACCGGGCGGCCAGATCGAGCGCCGGCGCCAGTTCTTTGCGGGCATGCACTTTGCTGATGCCCACCGACGAGCCCAGGTTTGCAGGCTTCACAAAGACCGGATACTTGAGCGCCGTCTCGATCAGGGCAATGGCCTTGCGCGGGGCGCGATCCCACTCGGTCCGCAGCACGGTTACATGCTTGACGATGGGCAACCTGGCGAAGGCAAACAGGCGCTTCATCACGTCCTTGTCCATTCCCGCGGACGAGCCCAGCACCCCTGAGCCGACATAGGCGATGCCGGCCAGCTCAAAGAGCCCCTGGATCGTCCCGTCCTCGCCAAAGGTACCGTGCAGCACGGGAAAGACCACGTCGAGGGCTTGGCCATCCATGCAGGACTGGCCGCTTAGGGCGATCGCGGAAGTCGCATCCTCCGGCTTTTGAACCTTGGAACCCTCCAACAGCCGCTGAGCGGCGCCCGCAGTCAACCATTGCCCGGCCTTGTTGATGCCGATCGGCACCACATCGAACTTGCGTCGATCAATCGCCTTCAAAATTGAAGCCGCCGAGAGCAATGAAACCTCATGCTCCCCGCTCCGTCCGCCAAACAGAATTCCCACTCGCAGCTTTTTTGCCATTTGTTATCTAAATCCCCGCTTTGGGTACGCGAAATACCGCCCTGACGCAATCCGGATTGACCACAGCTATCTGCACATGAGTTTTTTCGAGAAAAGCGCTGCCTGAGTAGATAGGATTTCCCTCTGCGAATATGCCTCGTACGGTATCGATTGGTTCCGCATCAGACCCGTGGAAAATTTGATGAAGACATCGAATGACGGCGCAGTCCAAGCGTCGCCGCCACTCCTCTGGCCCATTCACCGGCAGCGGGCCACCCGCTGGAATGGTTCTCAGCAAACTTCGATGCGCATCCCTCAAATTCTCAATGGAGTCCTTGGTGGTCAGGTCAAGGCACAGTCCTAAATCAATCACGGCGCCTACAACAAATGGAATGCTTACGCCCTCGCCACGTTTGAGCTTTTCACGCGAGAATTCCAATGCTCGATGGGGGTTGGATTCCCAAAAATATACACCCGGACCAAGCCAATCATAATCGTTGCTGCTGAGTTTGAACGATTTGGTTCCAGAAAGCAGACCTTCACCTAACTCACGGTCGCAGCCATGATAGGCGAGCACGAAACTTGTGGAGAGACGATGCACAATCTAGCGGTAGTTCTTGGTCAATCTGCCGGTGCGGGTATAAATTCCCATCTCAACCAAAACCGCCAATGCGTGCTCTGGTGACTGCGTTGCCTTCAGGGTGAAGGCCTTGGCCGCGCGCTTGAATTCGCGCGTAAAGCTTTCACTCCGTGGATCGAGCTTCGGAACGGCGCCATTCCTGGTCGATGTCAGAACTCGCTTTGCCATTCGGCAGCCCCCAGTCCTCGTCCCTATGATTATAGACCGAGGCCAGCATTTCATGAAAAAGACCTGCAAATCGGAAGCTCTGCTTGCCTCACGCGGTCTGTTCTTCCCAGATGCCGGGCTGGGCAGCTTCGCCAACCTGTCGCGTTGGTTATTTTCAGGGTTGTCGCCATGTCTCAACACTTCATCCGCCAGAGGCGGTCTGGCCTGATTCTTATGCTCAAAAAGGCGACAGATAGCGATTTGGATTATGATTTAGTGAGCGTTCAGAGATTAATCTCCCTTATTGCTGCTCTGGATTTCACATTATTTTTCCCTAAGAGTGTTTCCTACTGTTTTCTTTGCCGATAGGAACTCTTAGGGACACGGACGAGCCGCCCGTCTATCCCAAGATCGCTTATGAAGAGATTGATACCAGCTTTCGCCATCATTCTCGGATGGGCTTGGACTGCGTGCGCAGCGCCACCCGCCCCCCTCGCGAGTCTGCGCGCCATCCACGCCCTTAGCCATGCCGAGGCTGACAAGAATCTGCCGGTTGCATTTGAGGCGACGATCACCTACGCCCGCGGCTATGATTTGCTTCTTTTTGTGCAAGACGATGGTGTGGGAATTTATGTGCGCACGCTGACGGATCTCAAGCTCGGACCGGGTGATCGCGTCCTTATCAAAGGAATCACGCAGGCCAGCTTCCGGACGTTTGTGCTGGGCAGGAACATTACTTTTCTTCGCCATAGCGGCCTGCCCACACCTGTGCCTGCCAGTTTCGATCAGATGTTGCGAACCGAGCGCGACTGTATTCTAGTCACCGTGCACGGCGTTGTGCGCGCCATCGATTCGAATGTGAATTCAATGCAGCCATTCGTTTCCATGAAAATGCTTTCCGGTGAGGGCGCCATCGACCTGGTCGTGAACAGCAACGATCCGGCGCAGCTCAAAGACTTGTTGGACGCCGAAGTGGTGGTCACGGGAACGGCTTCGGCGCGATTTGAAGGTATGCGTCAGGAGGGAGTGATCCTCAACGTTCCTTCACGGGCGGGATTCAAGGTGATCAAGCATGTCCCGCTCATTACCCTGCCCGCCATTCACACGCTTCACGCCTTGGGAAATGTCGGAGCTGCCGGGAGCATGCCTCTCGCTTTTGAAGCGGTGGTCACCTACTATCGCGGATATGAGAATATGCTTTTTGTTCAGGATGGCGCTGAGGGCATTTATGTGCGAGCGCCGAATGGTGCGGGACTGGTGCCTGGCGATCGCGTCCTGGTTCGCGGAAAGTCTTTTGGCGCATTCCGCCCCTGGGTATTGGCCGATAGTGTGACCTTGCTCCACCATGGCGAGCCGCTGCACGCTGTGACAACCAACTTCAATGAACTGATTCACGCGCAGCGCGACTGCATTCTGATCTCGCTGCGTGCGGTGGTACGAGCCGCTGACCCTGCCTGGGGGCCGAGCGGACCCACTTACGTGCAGTTACTGACCGATGAAGGATACGTCGACGCGGTCTTGGACAGCGACGATGCGAGTGCGCGCAAATTGATACTGGATGCCGAAGTGGAGGTCACCGGGGTTGCTACGGGAAAACTCGACGGAATGAATCAGCTCACCGGGATCAAGCTCTACATTCCTTCGCTGAAGAACGTCAGGATTCTGAAGCGTTCCAGCGCCAGCTTGCAATCGCTGCCAGTCACTCCGATGGAGGAAATCCTCCCTGGCTACCATGTGCATGATTCTTCTCCCAGGGTACGTGTGCGCGGGTCGATCACTTATTACCAGCCTAGTTCATTCGCGGTGTTGCAAGACGGTGGCAGAAGTTTGCGGATCATGACCCAGTCCAACATCCCTTTGCGCATTGGTGATCTGGCCGACGCCACAGGCTTTCCGGATGTGCAGGATGGTTTTCTCACCTTGACTCGCGGCGAAATTCAAGACACGGGCACTCAGGCTCCGATTCCGCCGCTGACAACGGATTGGCTTGATCTGGCGACCAGCCACAGAATCTTCGGACTGGTTTCCATTCAGGGCCGCGTCATGACGGAGATACGGGAAGCCTCACAGGACGAGTATGTGCTGGCGTCGGACGGGAATCTGTTCACCGCCGTTTACCGCCATCCCGATGCAGCCAGTCATATTCCGCTTCCGCTTATGAAGCAGATTCCGCCGGGTTCCGTGGTCCGCATCACCGGCATCTGTGTACTCAAGAGCGCCAACCCGAACTACGGCCAAGTACCGTTCGATATTCTGCTGCGATCGTTCGACGATATTGCTGTGATCGCCAACCCTTCGTGGATCAACACCCGCAACCTGATCCTGATCGTGGGCTTACTGTTGGTGATTATGGCGGTGGTGGTCGGTTGGGGTTGGACCCTGGAACGCAAGGTGCGCCGCCAAGCTACGGCAATGTCGATCCGCACAGAGGCCGAAGCCACCCTCGAGCGTCGGCGCAGCGGCATTCTTGAGGACATCAACGGCTCCCGGCCATTGGTTGAGATTCTCGAAGAGATTACGGAATTGTTCTCGTTCCAACTGGGTGGCGCGCCCTGCTGGTGCCAGATCACGGATAGCGCCCTGGTGGGCAATTGCCCGCCACAGCCTTCAGCTTGCCGTATCGCCCGCATCGAGATTCCGGCCCGTTCTGGTCTACCGCTGGGCACCATTTTTGCTGCTTTTGAAGCTGACACCAAGCCCGCCGACCTTGAATCGGAAGCGCTTACCAAGGCGGCCGGCCTGGCTACGCTGGCCATCGAAACCCGCCGCCTTTATACCGACTTGCGCCGCCGTTCGGAGTTCGATCTGCTCACGGACAGCCACAACCGCTTTTCTTTGGACCAGTATCTGGATACCCTGGTTGATGAGGCGCGGCTCAGCGTCAGCATCTTTGGCCTGATTTATATCGATCTCGATAAATTCAAGCAGGTGAACGACCAATATGGCCACCACATTGGCGACCTCTACCTGCAGGAGGTGGCTCGGCGCATGAAGCGCCAACTTCGTTCTCACGATATGCTGGCGCGGTTGGGCGGCGACGAATTTGCGGCTCTGGTTTCAGTGGTAAGCAGCGCGGCGGAAGTGCAGGAGGTTGGCGTGCGCCTCGACCGCTGTTTCGACGAGCCCTTTTCTCTTGAGGGAAATCTCATCCATGGCTCGGCAAGCATCGGCATCGCCATTTATCCCCAAAACGGCGCAACCAGAGACAGCCTTTTGAACGCCGCGGATGCCGCCATGTATGTGGCCAAAAACATCAAGCGCCGATCAATTGCCGGCTCCTCCATGATGCAGAGTTGATCGATCGGCGATTCCTGCCGATAAGACTCTTTGGAGCGGGTGGGTCTTGCTCCGACTCGAACGGGTTTTTTGCGATGAAGAGATTGATTCCCTTGTTCGCCGTTCTTCTAGGATGGGCCTCGACTGCCTGGGCAGCGGCTCCCGCCGAGTTGACCACGCTGCGCTCCATTGTCTCGCTCACCAATGCCGAGGCTGACAAGCATCATCCTGTGGCGTTTGAAGCTACGGTGACCTACCGAAGCGCACTCGCATACACGATGTTTGTGCAAGACGACGGCGTCGCGGTGTTTGTGAGGATCCAACCTTCTTTCAAAATCGATCCAGGGGACCGCGTTCTGGTGAAAGGCACGACGCAGGGCAGCTTCAGCCCGATTGTGGTTGCCGAAAGCGTCACTGTGCTCCGGCATGGCACGCTGCCCCAGCCCGTGCCTGCCACCTATGACGAGTTGATCCGCATTCATTACGACTGCGTGCTGGTCACCGTGCACGGCATTGTTCGCGCCGCCGACTCGCACACGGATGCTCAGGGAACCACCGCCATGTTACAGCTACTGACTGATGGTGGTTACATGCGTGTGAACATTGACAACTATGTCATTGGCTCGCTTGAAGACTTGCTCGACGCCGAAGTGGAGGTTATCGGGGTTGCCGCTGGAGAATTCGACGGCAAGATGCAATTGCATGGAGTGGGGATTTTGAGCGCATCTCCCGAATATCTAAAGATCCTCACTCGTGCCCGCAGCAATCCATGGTATCTTTCGCCAACGCCCATGGGCCAAATTATCAATGCATATCATGTGATCGATCACTCACAAAGAATTATGGTTCATGGAACCATTACTTATTACCAGCCGGGAGAATCGGTTGTGTTGCAGAGAGGCTCAACAAGCCTGTGGATCTCGACCGGGACCTATGATCGATTGAACGTCGGCGACGTTGTGGACGCGACCGGCTTCCCGGAGGCGCACAACGGCTTTCTGGCCTTGACCCGCGCGGAGATTCAGGATACCCACCTGCAAGCGCCTATTACGCCGCTGCCGACAACCAGGAAGGAACTTGCTCTTAGCGCCCATGTCATCGATCTGGTCTCTGTCGAAGGGCAGGTGGTGACGGCGGTCCGTGGCGGAACCCAGGATGAGTATCACCTGATGGCCGATGGCCAAATGTTCACCGCAGTTTACCGGCATCCGCCCATTGGCACACACTGGCCTGACATGAAACCGGCTCCGATCGGCTCCACAGTCCGCGTCGCCGGCATCTGCATCACTGAGAATTCCAACCCATTCGTGGGCGAGACGGCCTTTGATATTCTTATGCGCAACTTCGACGACATTGAAGTTGTCGCCCGGCCTTCCATGGTCAACACACGCAACCTGATGCTGGCCCTCCTTCTGTTGCTGGCGGTGATCATTGCCGTGAGCAGCTGGGGATGGGCTCTGAGAAGAAAAGTGCGCATCCAGACCGCGGCGCTCTCTGTACGGATTGAGGCCGAGGCCGCCTCGGAGCGGCGAATCGCACAGCTTGAACAGAAGCGAAGCATCATTCTGGAGGATATTAACGGCTCCCGGCCACTCGCTGAAGTCCTCGAAAAGATTACTGAGTTGATTTCTTTCATGCTCCATGACGCTCCCTGCTGGTGCGAGGTCGCCGATGGAGAGCGCCTGGGCAACAAACCGCCTGAGACGAAAGAACCGAGTATTGTGAGCGCGGAGATTCCCGCGCGCTCCGGGCCGGCCTTGGGCACACTCTTTGTTGCCGTCGATTCCGCCCTTCTGCCCAATGCGGCTCTCTCCTCCGACTATGCGAGGGAAGCCCTGTCGGTGGGGGCGCGGCTGGCCACTCTGGCCATCGAAACTCGACGCCTCTACTCGGACCTGCGCCGCCGTTCCGAGTTTGATCTGCTCACGGATGTTCCCAACCGCTTCGCCATGGAAAAATTCATGGAATCGCAGATCGAAGAGGCCAGTCGATCCGACGCGATCCTCGGCCTCATCTACATCGATCTGGATAAATTCAAGCCGATCAATGATACGTATGGCCATCATGTGGGCGACCTTTATCTGCAGGCGGTGGCTCTGCGTATGAGCCGCCAATTGCTGGGCGGCGATATGCTGGCTCGACTGGGTGGAGACGAGTTCGCCGCCCTGGTTTCCCTGCAGAATGGCCGCCCCGATCTGGACAAAATCATTGCACGGCTGCAAGGCTGCTTCAGCGAGCCCTTCTCTGTCGAGGGGATTTTGCTGCATGGAGAGGCCAGCATCGGCGTCGCCCTCTTCCCCCAGGACGGCGCCACAAAGGACAGCCTGCTCAGCGCCGCCGACGCCGCTATGTATGCAATCAAGAACAGCAAACGACAAGCCACTGCGGGCTCTTTGCCTGGCCTGAATTGATTGGTCGGCGATATCCTTCAGCTATGCTTTCAGGCACCTGAAAGCGCATAATACGATGGACTGGTATGTCCACGATGAAGGGACTGGCTCTCGCCCTCGCGATCATTTTCGGCTCGGCATTGGGTGCCTGGGCGGCTCCGCCTGGAGCGCTCACGACTCTGCGTGCCATTCGCGCTCTCACCAATGCTGAAGCTAGCCAGAAGTTGCCGGTCTCCGTCGAGGCCACGGTGACCTATTACCGCGACTATGAGAAATCACTCTTCATTCAGGATGGCGACACTCCTCTTTTCGTGCTTGCCACGACCAGCCTGAAACTGGGTCCTGGCGATCGCGTTCTGGTGAAGGGGATAACGCGCGGCACCTTCCGTCCCATTATCGTGAGCAGTGACATCACGTTGCTCCACCACGGCATCTTGCCCAAACCCCGTCCTGCCGGCTTCAGTGAATTGATCAGTGGTGAGCGCGATTGCTTGCTGGTGACCGTCCATGGCATCATCCGCGCCGCAGATCTGGTCACCAGTCCTGTATCCCCCATACTGAGCACGACTTTGCAATTGCGCATCGACGGAGGCTATGTTGAGGTCATTGTAGACAGCGACAATGCGGATGCGCTCAATGGCCTTCTGGACGCCGAGGTCGAGGTTACCGGGGCTGCTGGAGGAAGGTTCGACGCAAAGTCGCAGCAGACTGGTGTGATGATCCATGTTCCCAGTTTGGCAAGTGTGAAAATCTTGAAGCGCGCCCGCGCCGACATATGGGCCGCGCCCATCACGCCCATGAACGAAATTCTCGCCGGTTATCGTGTCAGCGATTTCTCAAAGAGAATTCGAGTTCAAGGGACGATCACCTACTATCAGCCGGGCTCGGCAGTTGTGCTGCAGGATGGGAAGAGGAGCCTATCGATCAGGACCCTCACGCATAGCCCGCTGCGTATCGGCGATCTGGCGGAAGCTTCGGGCTTTCCCGACGTTTACGATGGCTTTCTCACTTTGATTCGAGGAGAGATTCGGGATACCGGGGTACAAGCGCCGATCGTACCCCTGCCCATGACCTGGCAGAAGTTGGCCGTCAGCGACAACCTTCCCAGGGGGCATCACTTCGATCTGGTTTCCATTGAAGGACAGGTAGTGATGGCGGGGCGAGGATCGGGACAAGACGAATATATCCTGGTCGCGGACGGCCACCCATTCTCTGCCATCTTCCGCCATCCGGACGGACCGGTTCCCGACATGAAGGAGATTCCGGTGGGCTCCAAAGTGCGGGTCGACGGAATCTGTACAGCCAACGATTTCAACCCGATCAATCGGACGGTGCCGTTTGAAATTTTGCTACGTTCCTTCGATGACATAACCGTCGTTGCCGGTCCTTCCATGCTGAGCGTTCGCAACCTGGTGCTTGTCGTCGGCCTGTTGCTGATGGTCGTGGCTTTTGTTGGCGCCTATGGTTGGATTCTCGAACGCAAAGTGCACCGCCAAGCAGCAGCAATTTCGGCTCGCAATGAGGCAGAGGCCGAGTTGGAGCGGCGGCGCAGCCGGATACTTGTGGACATCAACAGATCGCGGCCTCTTGCCGAAGTCATCGAAGAGATCACGGGACTTGTTTCCTATACGCTCAAAGGCGCTGCCTGCTGGTGCGAAATTACAGACAGGGCGCAACTCGGGAGTCCTGCGCCCAGCACAGACGGACTGCGCGTCGTTCGTGCGGAGATTCCGGCCCGCTCCGGCCCGCCGCTGGGCACGCTGACTATAGCTTTCGATCCGTCTACCGAAGCCTGCGCCCACGAGTCTGAGGCACTATCCATGTGCGCCGAACTGGCCACGCTTGCCATCGAGACTTGTCACCTCTACTCCGACTTGCGCCGGCGCTCAGAGTTCGACATGCTCACCGATACTCACAACCGGTTCTCACTGCACAAGCGTCTTGATATTCTGATCGAAGAATCTCGCGAGAACAACGCCATCTTTGGGTTGATGTGCATCGACCTCGATAAATTCAAGCTGATCAACGACCAATACGGCCATCACATTGGAGACCTGTACCTTCAGGAGGTTTCTCGGCGCATGAAGCAGCAATTGCGCGGCGATGACATACTGGCGCGGCTCGGCGGGGACGAATTCGCAGCGTTGGTTTCGGTGGTGCGCAGCCGCGCCGGTGTCGAGGAAATCGCCTTGCGCCTGGAACGATCTTTTGATCGCCCATTCGTTTTGGAAGGCCACGAGTTGCATGGCTCGGCAAGCGTCGGCATCGCCCTCTACCCCGAGGATGGCGTCAGCAAAGACAGCCTGTTGAATGCCGCCGACACCGCGATGTATGCGATGAAAAACCGCAAGCGGCAAATCGAAGAGATGCTCGACAAACATCCGCTTCCCGCTCCCAAAAAAAGCGCAAATGAATAAGAGGCCCGGCTTGAAGCCGGGCCTCTTGATTCGCGATGGCGATGATCCGCAATATCGCTTCTATCGTCACCTGCCAAAGGCTATTGGCCCCACTGCAGGTGGCGCAGTTGGTGGCTATTCGGCCGCCATTTCCTCGGCCTCGCCCTCCTGGCGCATCAACTCCAGTTCGCGCTCTGCGGCTTCCATCTCAGCCGTAACCTCCTGCTGCACGCGGGCCGCCGCTTCTTCCAGCTCTGGTGAGAGCTTGACGTTGCGGTAGTACTCCAGCCCCGTGCCGGCGGGAATCAAACGTCCCACAATCACGTTCTCTTTCAGGCCGCGCAGGTTGTCCACCGCGCCGTTGATGCTGGCCTCGGTGAGTACGCGCGTGGTCTCCTGGAAGCTGGCCGCGGAGATGAAACTGTCGGTTGAGAGCGAGGCCTTGGTGATGCCCAGCAACAGCGGTCGTCCAATCGCCGGACGACCTCCGTTGTTCAGCACGCGGTCGTTCTCCTCGCGGAAGCGGAAGCGATCCACTTGCTGCTCCAACAGGAAATTGGTGTCGCCCACTTCGTCGATCCTCACCCAGCGCAGCATCTGCCGCACAATCACTTCAATGTGCTTGTCGCTGATCGCCACACCCTGCAAGCGGTAGACTTCCTGAATTTCGTTTACCAGGTAAGCCTGCAACGCCTTCTCGCCCAGTACATTCAGAATGTCGTGCGGGTTCAGCGGTCCATCCATCAGCGGATCGCCGGCGCTCAGACGCTCGCCTTCCTGAACATTGACGTGAATGCCGCGCGGCACCGAATATTCCTTCTCGTCGCCGTTGTCCGCAGTCACATAAATCTTGCGTTGGCCCTTGGCGACTTCGCCGAAGCGAATGACGCCGTCGATCTCGCTGATGATGGCGGTCTCGCGCGGCTTGCGCGCCTCGAAGAGTTCGACAACGCGAGGCAGACCGCCGGTGATGTCCTTGGTGCGCGTGCTCTCCTTGGGAATCTTTGCCAGCACGTCGCCCGGTCCCACCTCGGCACCATCTTCGATCATCAAGTGAGCGCCACGCGGCAGCAGATAGCGCTTGTGAGCCTTGGCGTTCTTCACTGCAAAAGCCGGCTGACGCTTCTCGTCCGGCGCATCGGCAACCACCCAGCGCGAGAGGCCGGTCACTTCATCGACTTCCTCGTTCAGCGTGATGCCTTCTTGCAGATCCTTGAACTGCACCGTGCCGCCAATTTCAGTAAGGATCGAATACGTGTATGGATCCCACTCGGCCAGCAACTGGCCCAGCACGACACGCTCTCCATCCTTCACCTTGAGGCGCGCGCCATAAACCACCTGGTAGCGCTCTTTCTCGCGGCCACGATCATCCTGAATAGCCACCGAGCCAGAGCGGTTCATGGCGACCAGCGTGCCATCTCTACTCTCAACCGTGTTCAGGTTAATGAAGCGCACAAAGCCGTTGTTCTTGGCGTCGAGGCGCGACTTGTCTGACACGCGGCTGGCCGTGCCGCCCACGTGGAAGGTTCTCATCGTCAACTGCGTGCCGGGCTCGCCGATGGATTGCGCGGCAATCACGCCGCAAGTCTCGCCCAACTCCACCATGCGCCCTGAGCCCAGGTTGCGCCCGTAGCACAGCGCGCAAACACCGCGCCGCGACTCGCAGGTTAGCACCGAGCGAATTCTCACCTTCTCCACGCCCGCGCCCTGAATCGCCGAAGCAATATCCTCGTCGATGCCCTGGTTCAAGTCCACCACAATGTTGCCGTCGTAGTCTTTAATTCTTTCCAAAGACACGCGGCCGATAATACGATCACGGAGCGGTTCAATGATCTCGCCCGACTCGACGATCGATCCAACGTAAATGCCCTCGACCGTGCCGCAGTCGTATTCGGTCACGATCACGTCCTGGGCAACGTCAACGAGACGCCGTGTCAAGTAGCCCGAATCGGCTGTCTTCAGCGCAGTATCGGCCAATCCTTTACGCGCACCGTGCGTCGAGATGAAGTACTCCAGCACCGTCAAGCCTTCACGGAAGTTCGCCGTGATGGGCGTTTCAATGACTTCGCCTGAAGGCTTAGCCATCAAGCCGCGCATGCCGGAAAGCTGACGAATCTGCTGTTTTGATCCGCGCGCGCCGGAATCGGCCATGATGTAAATCGGATTGAACGCGCCTTCGTCGTCGGCACGTTTCATGTTGTCGAACATTTCATCGGCAACCTTTTCGGTGACCGCCGACCACATCTGAATGACCTTGTTGGAGCGTTCGCCGTTGGTGATTGCGCCGTCCATATACTGCTTCTGGACTTCGATCACCTTCAGATCGGCCTCGCGCACAACCGTATACTTGCTGTCTGGAATCACCATGTCGTCCAGGCCCACGGAGAGCCCCGAGCGCGTGGCGTACTGGAAGCCCAGTTCCTTGATGCGATCCAGCATGCCAACCGTCACTTCGAGACCGAGGTTCTGGTTGCAATAGTTCACCAGCTGTCCGATGCCCTTCTTCTTCAACAGGCCGTTGACATACGGCATTCCTTCCGGCAGTGCGTCGTTCAGAATCACGCGGCCCACCGTCGTCGAGATGTATTGCTTGTTGAATTCAACCGGCTCAATGTGCGTCAGATCCTGGTCATCGTATGCCGTGGTCATGTCCAGCATCATGCCTGTGTAGCGCAGACGAATGGGCGAAAGCGTCTCCACTTCCTTGGCTTCGAGAGCCATCAAAATCTCTTCCGTGCTCGCGAACACACGGCCCTCGCCCTTGGCGTTCTTCTTGGCCTTGGTCAAGTAATAAAGCCCCAGCACCATGTCCTGCGAAGGAACGGTAATGGGCTGGCCCGAAGCCGGCGAAAGAATATTGTGCGATGCGAGCATCAGCACGCTGGCTTCAATCTGCGCCTCTGGCGACAGCGGAATATGAACTGCCATCTGGTCGCCATCGAAATCGGCATTGAAGGCTGTGCAGACCAGTGGGTGAATCTTGATCGCCTTGCCCTCGACCAGTACCGGCTCAAAGGCTTGAATGCCCAGACGATGAAGCGTAGGCGCGCGGTTCAACAGCACAGGATGGTCCTTGATGACTTCTTCGAGAATGTCCCACACCACCGGCTCCTGCATCTCTACCATCTCTTTGGCCTGCTTGATGGTCGTGCAGTGGCCCGTCTGTTCCAGGCGATGATAGATGAACGGCTTGAAGAGTTCGAGCGCCATCTTCTTCGGCAATCCGCATTGATGCAATTTCAATTCCGGACCCACCACGATCACCGAACGGCCCGAATAATCTACGCGCTTGCCCAACAGATTTTGTCTAAAGCGTCCCTGCTTGCCCTTCAACGTGTCGGAGAGCGACTTCAGCGGACGGTTGTTTGCGCCCCTCAACACACGGCCGCGACGGCCATTGTCAAAGAGAGCATCGACCGCCTCCTGCAACATGCGCTTTTCGTTGCGCACAATCACTTCAGGCGCGTGCAGGTCCATCAGCTTCTTCAACCGGTTGTTGCGGTTGATGACACGGCGATAAAGATCGTTCAAATCAGAAGTCGCAAAGCGTCCGCCATCCAGCGGAACCAGCGGGCGCAGCTCAGGTGGGATCACCGGCAGCACATCCAGAATCATCCATTGCGGCTTGTTGTCACTCTTGCGGAAGGCCTCGACAACCTTCAACCGCTTGGCATATTTCAGCTTCTTCTGCGCCGAGGTTTCTGTCTTCATCCGCTCGCGCAGTTCAACGCCGAGTTCTTCCACCTGCACGCGCTTCAGCAGCTCCTTGATTGCCTCCGCGCCCATCATCGCCTTAAAGCCAGAGGGACGGAACTGAGCATCCAGTTCGCGATACTTGGTCTCGTCCTTGATGATCTCGCGTTCCTTCACCGGCGCGTCACCCGGATCGACCACCACATAGGATTCGAAGTAGAGAATGCCTTCCAAGTCACGCAGAGAGATGTCGAGCAGGTGCCCGATCCTCGAGGGCAGCCCCTTGAAGAACCACACATGCGAGCACGGCGACGCCAGCTCGATGTGGCCCATGCGCTCGCGGCGCACCTTGCTCACAGTCACTTCCACGCCGCACTTGTCGCAGATGACGCCGCGGTGCTTCATGCGCTTGTACTTGCCGCACAAGCACTCCCAGTCGGTCACCGGTCCAAAGATGCGCGCGCAGAAAAGCCCGTCGCGCTCCGGTTTGAAGGTGCGATAGTTGATCGTCTCTGGCTTGGTCACTTCGCCGTGCGACCAGCTGCGGATCTTCTCCGGCGATGCCAGCATGATGCGGATAGCGTCAAAATCGGTAATGGGACCAGAAAGTTCAAATGGGTTCGAACGGAACAAGGCAACCCTCCTTGGCGGGCCTCATCGGCGCCTGCCGCGGCTTTTCCCGGGATTGATGAGGAGTTCTTCCTTCCCGGGAAGCGGTGTTTGCCGCTCTCAAGAAGAACTCTGAACAAAAGCTTCTAGCTTCTAGCTCCTAGCTCCTAGCCTCTAGCTCGCATTGCTGCTATCGAACGCTTCAATTCAGCGTGAAAAAGCTAGCAGCTAGCGGCTAGAAGCTAAAAGCTGATTTCTTAGTCCGCGACCGCCGCCACTTCCGGCACCGGCAGCTTTTTGATCAGGTCTGCGCGTTTGATCAACTCCACGTCCAGGCACAACGACTGCAACTCGCGAATCAGCACGTTGAACGATTCCGGCACGCCGGGCTCGATTGCCGCTTCGCCTTTCACAATCGCTTCATAGATCTTTGTTCGGCCATAGACGTCGTCCGACTTTGCTGTCAGCAATTCTTGAAGAATGTAAGCCGCGCCATAAGCCTCCAGCGCCCACACTTCCATCTCGCCAAATCTCTGCCCGCCAAATTGCGCCTTGCCGCCCAAAGGCTGCTGCGTAATCAGCGAGTACGGCCCAATCGAACGCGCGTGAATCTTGTCATCGACCAAGTGCGAAAGCTTCAGCATGTAAATGTAGCCCACCGTCACCGGCTGTTCAAATTGCTCGCCGGTCATGCCGTCAAACAGCGCCGTTTTGCCTGATGAAGGCAGCCCAGCCGAAGCCAGCAGCGCCTTGATCTCTTCCTCGCGCGCGCCATCGAACACAGCGGTTCCAAACCAGATGCCGCGCTTCATGCCGGCTCCTACGCGAAGCAGCGTTTCGTCGTCCAACTCCAGCAACTGGCGCAGCGCCGCCGTTCCAGCGAACTCCTTCTTCATCAGTTCGCGCGTGTAGGCCACATCGGTATTGGCCTTAATCAGCGCGGCAATCTTTTCGCCCAGCGCATGTGCGGCCCAGCCCAGATGTGTCTCGAGAATCTGTCCCACGTTCATACGAGAAGGCACGCCGAGCGGATTCAGCACAATCTCCACCGGAGTTCCATCGGGCAGATACGGCATGTCTTCCTCAGGAAGAATGCGCGCAATCACGCCCTTGTTGCCGTGACGGCCAGCCATCTTGTCGCCTACTGAAAGCTTGCGCTTCATGGCCACATAGACCTTCACCAGCTTGATCACGCCCGGAGGCAGTTCATCGCCCTTTTGCAGCTTGATGACTTTCTCGTTGGTGATCTTGCGCAGCACTTCGATCTGCCGCGACGTCATCTCTTCGATCTCGTCGATCTGCTCGTTGACGCGCGGATCCTTGTCGTTATAGCGGATGCGCTTCAGATTCTTGGTCGAAATGCGCTCAATCGTTTCGCGATCGAGAATCGCACCCTTGGTCAGCAGCCGCTTGTTGGTGCGCTCGTCATGCAGGTCGGCCAGCACTTCCTTGCCGCCCAGAATGCCGTCCAAACGCTTCAGGCGCTCGTCGGTCAAAATGCGAATTTCGTCGCCCAGATTCTTCTCGAGCTTGGCGACGTACTCGCCTTCAATCTGCTTGGCGCGTTCGTCTTTCTCCTGGCCCTTGCGGCTGAAGATGCGCACATCGACGATCGTGCCCTCAATGCCCGGAGGGCAGGTCAGCGATGCATCACGCACATCGCCGGCCTTCTCACCGAAGATGGCTCGCAGCAGCTTTTCTTCCGGTGTAAGCTGCGTCTCGCCCTTGGGTGTGACTTTGCCCACCAGAATGTCGCCGTGCTTGATCTGGGCGCCGATGCGAATTACTCCGCTCTCGTCCAGGTCGCGCAGCGCGTGCTCGCTCACATTGGGAATATCCCGCGTAATCTCTTCCGGTCCCAACTTGGTGTCGCGCGCTTCGATTTCAAATTCTTCAATGTGGACCGAGGTGTAGTAATCCTCTCTCACCAGTTTCTCGCTGATGAGAATCGCGTCCTCGAAGTTATAGCCGCGCCACGGCATGAAGGCCACCAGCACGTTGCGCCCTAGAGCCAGCTCGCCCTGCTCCGTGCAAGGTCCGTCGGCAATCACCTGCCCCTTCACCACCCGCTCGCCCTCGCGGACCACAGGCTTCTGATTGATGCAGGTATTCTGGTTCGACCGCTTGAACTTGATCAGCGTGTAAATGTCCGAACCAACCTCGCGCGAAAGCTGTGTCGGATGATGCTCGCCTTCGACGCGCACGATGATGCGCTGCGAGTCGACCGAATCCACAATACCGTTGCGCTTGGCTAGAATCACGGCGCCGGAATCGCGCGCCGTCACGCCTTCCATCCCCGTGCCCACGAGCGGTGCCTCGGCGACCAGCAGGGGAACGCTCTGCCGTTGCATGTTTGCGCCCATCAGCGCGCGGTTGGCGTCGTCGTGCTCCAAAAACGGCACCAGCGACGCGGCCACCGACACCAGCTGCTTCGGTGAAACGTCGATGTAATCCACATCGGTCCGATTCACCAGCACAAAGTTGCCCTGGCGGCGTGCGTTCACCAGATCTTCAGTGATAAAGCCCTCATCGTTGAAGTCGATGTTGGCCTGCGCAATGGTGTGCTTGTCCTCTTCCCATGCCGAAAGATAGAAGCTGAACGGGATGTTGTCGATCGGACGCTTGCCCGCCTTCTTCAGCGCCGCATTCAGCCGCGCCGCTTCTTCTTTCTCAATGTGATCGCCCACGCGCAAGCCGCTCTCGCCGGCGTTGGCAATCTCGACAAAATCCAAAATTCGCGAGTCTTTCACCTTGCGGTAGGGCGACTCGATGAATCCATATTCATTGATCCGCGCAAAGCAGCTCAGCGAACTGATCAGGCCGATGTTCGGACCTTCCGGCGTTTCAATCGGGCAGATGCGGCCGTAGTGCGTCGGATGAACGTCGCGCACTTCAAAGCCCGCGCGCTCTCGTGACAAGCCGCCCGGTCCAAGTGCCGAAAGGCGCCTCTTGTGCGTAATTTCCGAAAGCGGATTCGTCTGATCCATGAACTGCGACAACTGCGATGAACCGAAGAATTCGCGAATCGCCGCCATGACCGGCTTGGCGTTGATCAGGTCGTGCGGCATAGCCGTCGAAAGCTCCTGATAGACGCTCATCTTTTCCTTGATGGCGCGTTCCATGCGCACCAGGCCAATGCGGAATTGATTCTCCATCAACTCGCCGACTGCTCTCACGCGGCGATTGCCAAGGTGATCGATGTCGTCCACCATGCCAATGTTCTTGCGCAGCTTGAGCAAGTAGCGGATGGTCGCGTAGAAATCCTCGGGCGTCAGCGTACGGTTATTGAGGTGCGTCGCGTCCTGGTTCTCGTACAACTTGATGTTGAACTTCAAACGGCCCACGCGCGAGAAATCGTACTTGCGAGCGTCGAAGAACATGCCCTCGAAGAGGGCCGTCGCAGTGTCCAGCGTTGGCGGATCACCGGGGCGCAGTTTGCGGTAAATCTCGATCAGCGCCTCTTCCGGCTTGCGGATCGAATCGCGCTTCAGCGTGTTGGTGATAATGTTGCCCACGTCATCGCGCTCTGGGAAGAATACTTCGAAACTCGCCGCGCCCGAGGCCAGCACCTTGTGCAGCCGGTCGGCCGTCAACTCGACGTTGGCCTCTACCACCACTTCTCCGGTATTCAAATCCACCACATCGGAGGCGGTCAGCGCACCGTCCAACTCGGCCTGTTCGACTTCGATCCTCTCGATGGACGCCGCGCGCAGAGCCTTGAGCGAGTGCGCTGTGATTTTGCGTCCGGAGAAGGCGATCTCTACGCCATTGGCCAGAATCGCGTGTGCCGGTTTCGCACCCACCAGGTGTGTTGTGCCGTGACCCTCCGGCGGAACCGCCCAGTGCAGCTTGCCGTCGGTGATGTGCAACCGGTCCACGGTATAAAAAGTCTTCAAAATCTCTTCGTCCGAGCGCAATCCCAGAGCCCGCAAAAAGATCGTGCCGAGAAACTTGCGCTTGCGGTCGATGCGCACATAGAGCGTGTTCTTCTGGTCGTATTCGAATTCCACCCACGAACCGCGATAGGGAATAATCTTGCCCAAAAAGTAGGTGCGATTATTGGCGGTCTCGAAAAACACGCCGGGCGACCGGTGCAATTGCGAAACAATCACGCGCTCGGTGCCGTTCACAATGAACGTTCCGTTCGGCGTCATCAAGGGGATATCGCCGAAAAAGACTTCCTGTTCCTTAATGTCGCGAATCGTCTTGTTGCCGGTCTCAGGGTCCTTGTCATAAATGGTCAGACGCACCGTCACCTTCAACGGCGCGGAGAAGGTCATACCCCGCTCTTCGCACTCCTGCTGGTCGTATTTCAATTGCAGGCTTACCGGGTCGCCGCACTTGTTGCAGAAATCGGGTGTGTTCTTGTTGTAGGTGCCGCACTTCTGGCAAAGCACATCGCCAGGATGAAAGGGATCGGTGATCACCATCGACCCGCAATGCACGCAGGCCGTCCTTAGGTGATGCAGCCCTTTCAAGTGGCCGCACTTGCACTCCCAGTTACCGATTGAAAAATCCACAAAGTCCAACTGCGAGATGCCGCGGAAATCGGTGATCGGAAATACCGACACAAACACCGACTGCAGACCAGCGTCATCGCGCTCGTTGGGCAGTTTGTCCATCTGCAGAAAACGCTCATACGAGCGGCGCTGCACTTCAATCAGGTTGGGGATCTGGGTTGCTGTGGGAATCTTTGAAAAATCGAGCCGGCTGCGAATCGCGCGCTTCTCGTTGGGCATGTTCACTCCTGACCCTGGTCGCTCCGGCACCCAAGCCAACCAAACCATGGCTGCGGGCCGGGCCAGCGCCCGAGTCTTGTCGGCGCCGGCAAATTACGTAATTAAGCCAAATAACCGGAACTGGCACGATGAAATCTCCAGTTCCCACCCCTCAAACCCCGGCAAGCCCCCGAGGCAAAACTCATCGTGCGGCTGCAAACACGCCGGAGTTCTCCCCGGATCGTGCATCCCCCGTGAGAATCCGATCAAAAAACGCGCCTTGAGTGTGCCTGGGCATTGCCGCACATCCGGCATGTGCGCTACACTGCGCACAATCGAGGAAGCAATTGCAACGATAAAACCTGTTTACGACTCTGGTACGTGTCGGGCAAATAGCCCCAAAATGGTCACTGCCCGGGAAGAAAGACACGAAAAGCTCGCAAGGACACAATGCCCCGCGAGCGCGGCCCATCGCCTGTGCTCCCATCCGAATTCATTTGCGTTGCTCTCGCCGATCCCAAAGCTCGCTTCTGCCGCTCGCTCGCCAACCACTCGCCAACCGCCAACGGTATCTCGGCCTGCCGCCCAAGTAAACCATTGACCACAAGGCACTTAGCTACAATGCGAAAACCCTCGCCAGAAGGCTTGGCTCTGCCCTGGCCAGCGTACGCTTGCGTGCCCATTCACAACTTTCAAGACGCGCCAATCAAAACCCGTCCATTCCAGGAGAAAATCGGAAGGAACTGAAAAGATGCGCAATCATCATCATAGCGCGTTCCGATCTGCCCTGCAAGCCGCCCGACCTTTCGGCCGGGTAGCTTGATGGGGTTTCCTGATCGGATCTACTTGATTTCGATCGTCGCGATGCCTTCAAACTTCTTCTTGATCGCCTCGGCCTCGTCCTTGGTCGCGCTCTCCTTCAGAGCCTTGGGCGCGCCGTCAACCAGATCCTTGGCTTCCTTCAGGCCCAGCGAGGTAATCTCGCGAACAGCCTTGATGGTGTTAATCTTGTTGGCGCCGAAGTCCTTCAGAATCACCTGAAACTCGGTCTTCTCCTCAGCTACGGGAGCTGCCGCTGTCGCTGCTGCCGCCGCCGGAGCCGCCGCTGCCGCTGAAACGCCAAGCCGCACTTCCAGCTTCTTCACCAGAGCCGCCGCTTCCAGCAGGCTCAGGGCCACAATTTGCTCTTCCAACTGCGCTATATCCGCCATTTTTCTCTCCATTCACAACCGTTTTGAATTGTTTTTCTGCGACCGCGGACCCAAACCAGAAGTTTCCGATGCGCCAGACCCGCGCACTTCCCGCATGTTTCCCGGCCAAAACCCTTAAAGCAGCTCTTAGCTGTTAGCTTTTAGCTCTTTTCGATGGCTCAACTGCTTCAACATCTCTAGAAAAAGCTAAGAGCTAATAGCCTCTTAAGCCGCCGAAGCAAACTTTTCTTTCTCGACGCCCTGACCCAAAACCACCGCCAGATCGTGTCCCGCGGCATTGATGACCGTCGCCAAACGCTGCGCTGGAGCATTGATCAGGAACAGCAGCTTCGAGAAGAGCTCTTCCTTGCCCGGCATCGTCGCCAACGCCTTCACTTCATCCACCGTCAATAGCTTGCCGTCGATAATGCCCAGCTTGAACTGGAACTCCGCATTGTCGCCTGCCCACTTGGCGAAGACTTTCGCCAGTGCCACCGGGTCGCCCGCCGTAAACGCCACCGAATTCACGCCCTTGAGACCCTTCAGCGCGGCCTCCACTTGCGTGCCCTGGCCGGATACGGCCGCCAGCTTGTTTTTCACCACGCGATATTTGCCGCCTGCCTCGCGGATCACCTTGCGCAGTTGAAAATCCTTGGCCACGGTCAACTTGGCAAACGTGCCAACAATCGCCGTAGTCGAGCTCTCCAGTTCCTTAGCCAGTAACTGGACCTTCTCCGTCTTCTTCGCTCTTGAAATCGCCATCTCGTCGCTCCGCTCCGACAGGGAACAGGGATTAGGAAACAGGGAACAGCATCACTTCACAGGCTGAACCTCGCTCTTCCTTCCTTTATCCCCTTCTCGCCCTCAACCGGCGTCTGTTGCAAATCTTGTTTTAATCATTCAGATCGGGGCAAGCGAGAACCGCGGGCTTTCCTGCTCCCTGTTCCCTATTCCCTGATCCCTGCTATTAGTGTTTGCCCGCCGCGTCCGCAACCGCCGAATCCAGCGGAACGCCAGGGCCCATCGTCGAGCTCAGTGTCACGCTCTTGATGTACTTGCCCTTGGCCGCCGAAGGCTTGTTGCGCACCACCGCACCGATCACTGTTGTCGCGTTATCGATCAGCTTTTGCGGGTCAAAGCTTAGCTTGCCCACCGGCACATGCACCAGGCTGGTCTTGTCGGCGCGAAACTCCACCTTACCGGCTTTGATCTCTTTCACCGCAGCGGCAACGTCCATCGTCACCGTACCGGTCTTGGGATTCGGCATCAAACCCTTTGGGCCGAGAATCTTTCCTAGCCGGCCTACGACTTTCATCATGTCCGGCGTGGCGATCAGCGCGTCGAAGTCCGTCCAGCTTTCCTTCTGGATCTTCTCCACCATCTCCTCGCCGCCCACAAAGTCCGCGCCCGCAGCCGTTGCTTCCTTCTGGCGATCGCCGGTGCAGATCACCGCGACGCTCTTGGTCTTGCCCAGTCCATGCGGCAACACAACCGTCCCGCGGACCATCTGATCGGCATGGCGCGTATCCACACCGAGCCGCATCGTCAGATCGACGGTCTCATCGAACTTGGCGTACTTCACCTGCTTCAGCAGGCCAACCGCCTCAGGCAGCGCATACGACGGCTTAATCACAGCCGCGCGCGCCTTCGCAATATTTTTGCTGGTTTTTCCCATTCTTCCCTCGTCTCCCACCGTCCCTGCCAGCCCCGCTTTGCGGAGAGCTCCTTGCCGGAGGGGCAACGTTTGAGGTTGCCGCGCCTAGGGCAGTCGAGCCCAGAAACCGTGGTGCATTTGACGGCCCAGAGATTTCCTCTGGGCACACCTTTGAATCATATCCAAACGGCCACCGAAATGCAAACCGCCTGCAAGTCGGTGGCAAGGGATCAAATGTCTTTGAGGATCGCTTCTTTGGAGACTCTCTTGTGTGCGGCAATGCTGGATAGAATTGGTTTCAGAGTTCCGATTCTAGCGGCGTATGCTCCGGAACAGCGATTCGATGGGGCGTCGGATGCTGAGTTTGCAGAATGATGTGGCTGCCGACTTGATGGATTTTCACGTATCCCCTGCGTTTCGAGAGGTGCTTGACCAGTTCTCCTCCGCTCAGATCGCGTGGCAGTTTCATGCGACGGCCAGCACCTCATCGCGAATCAGATGAAGACGAATAGATGCCGGCGCGTCTGAGTCAAAGTAGAAGGCTTGCACGGCCTCGCGGGCGTTGGTTCTCAACTCATCCCAACTATCGGCCTGGGTGAAGATGCTCTCGCCAAGGGCTTCGGCAGTGTAGCCGCCATCAGCCTCCTGAATCACTTCAAAAACGAGTTCCTTCATGCGTTTGCACCCACCGCCAAGCTTCCCCTCATCATAGCCCGACTTTGGAGAAGAAACGAAAGGACGCTGGGGCATCCCCCTCCTAAAAAACTACTTGACAACATACACTGTTTATCATACAGTATAGTTTATACAGTGTATGAGGCACAGCATGACACTATCCGAAAACCTCTTCGAGAATCTTCGCCTCGAGCTCCGGCGAGGATGCCTGACCCTGGCCGTTCTGGGCCAGCTCCGCCAGGAGCATTACGGCTATACCCTGCGCAAAGCTCTGGCCGAACGCGGGTTGGCCATTGACGAAAGCACGCTTTACCCGCTGCTTCGTCGGCTGGAGACCCAAGGCCTCTTGACCAGCCAGTGGCGCGAGGAAGAGAAGCGCAACAAGCGTTTTTACCGCCTCTCGGCCGACGGCGAGCGCATCTTCACCCAACTTGTGGACGAGTGGCGATCGATCAACGCGGCCATCGACAACATCTTTGCGCACTGAGCACCGAGGAAGAAAGGAACTCCATGGAACTTCTCGATCGTTATCTCGAAGCAATCCGCAAGCACCTGCCCTGGAAGCGGCAGGACGATATTCTGGCCGAACTGCGCGCCAATTTTGAGGCGCAGCTTGAAGACCGCGAGGCCGAGCTCGGCCGTCCGCTCACCCAAGTAGAGACCGAAGACTGGCTGCGCGAATTAGGTTCGCCGTTGCGCGTGGCGGCTCGCTATCAGCCGCAGCAATACCTGATCGGCCCGTCGCTTTTTCCCATCTATTGGATGATGCTGAAGATCGTGCTGCTCTGGGTTGCCATCATTTATTGCATTAGCAACGCAGTTCTGCTGGCGACTGAGCGGCTGAGTTGGCATGCACTGCCGCACCTGGCCGTGAGCCTGCCCTTCTCTCTGCTCTGGTCGGCTGGCGTCATCACCTTGATCTTCGCAGCCATCGAGCTGGTCTCCGTGCATTTTCCGGAAAAGCTCAGCAAGGTGGGCGCGCTGCACAACGAGTGGTCGCCAGCCTCGCTGCCTCCCTTGCCCAAGCCGCAAAAAGACGGCAAGCGGAGAAGTTACGCCAAGGCCGTCACCGAGGTTGTCGCCCAATCGATCTTCCTGTCGATATGGCTGATTATGCCCCATTATCCAGTAATTCTTCTCGGTCCGGCAGCCTTCGCGGTGCAGGCTTCGCCCATCACCTATGCACCGGTATTGGCACAGTTCTATTGGAGCGTCGCCGCGTTCAGCTTTATTGAGGTTTTCTGGAAAGCGGTGAAGCTGGCTCGCGGCACCTGGCAGGAGAAGGGACAGGTGCAGCGAATCGTACTCGCTGTTCTGGGTCTGGCGCCGACGCTTCTGATGGTCTCTGCTCCGGGCAGGATCTATTTCCTGCTTAAGCAGTCGGGGGCGCTGCCCCCTGGGCTGAGTCTCGACGTACTCAATCAAGGCATCTACAAAATTTCAGTGTTCATCCTCGTCATCACGCTCCTGCAACTCGCCTGGGAGGTGGGCCGGTATCTGCTCAACAGGCAGCACCAGCGCGCAGCTGCTCTATAGCTTCGAGGAGACTCCGGGTGCGGCGAGCAAGATCGGCTTTTGCAGCCGCACCGGGCCTGCGATCTTCCCCGCGCCTCAACGCTTCGAGCCGGCGACCTCGGTGCGCAGGGCGCGAATCCTGTCGATTGCGCTAGTGACCATGGGGCGGCCGGTCGCCTTCTCCATGCCTTTGTCGATCAATGAGTCCACGAATTCTTCAAGCTGCATATTATGATCCTGAGCTGCGCGAACGACCGTATCCGAGATGGGAATCGTGATCATCATGGTGGGTGGCTTCCTCATTTTGTTCATCGGCAGGATGAGAAATTGTTTGAGTGGAAATATTGCCATATTGCTCATCGACTTTTTATCCCCGATACACCATTGATCGGATGCGTTTTAGCGAAATGTGGAACGGAGGGTTGCGATAGTCTGGGCTTAACGATAGGCTAGGGGCATGTACGAACAGTTTCGCGTAACAGACCGCTGGAGCGGAGAAGAGCTCGAATGCCGCTGGAAGGGCACCATCGTGGCCATCGCCACGCGTCACGCCGACGCCGTCGATGTGCGCTTCGACGTCAATGGCCGTCCTTTGTGGGTGGCCCTGCCTCTCGACGCATGGGGTCAACATAGATTAAAGACAGGTAAGGTGATCACCGACCAGCTTGCTGCCCAGATCGCCGGCCGCTTCCTCAAAAAATCAATCGAAGACGGCTACGATTCCCGGCGCGAAATCTGCACCATGACCGTCGCCGAGGTGCTCGAACATCTTGACGCCGTGGTCGCCGAAGCGCGCGGCTTAGGCGAGATGCCCAGGCTTCCAGTGGGCATCTGAGGCCAGACTCGACCGGTTCGCCGCCCTGCCATTCCTCGTTGGCGAATCGCCAGGCTATCATGCGCATCCAAATTTCTGCGGGATTCATTTCAATTACGAAGGTGATCATGAAGTACCATACCCTCGGCCATACCGGCCTTCTCGTCTCTGAACTCTGCCTTGGCACCATGACCTTCGCCACAGCCGACGGCATGTGGAAGCCCATCGCCGGAGTCGATCAGAAAACCGCCGATGAACTTCTTCGCTTGGCGATCGACGCCGGCATCAATTTTGTCGATACCGCGGATGTCTATAGCGACGGAGAATCGGAGAAGTCTCTCGCCCAGGCCATTGCCAACCTCGGCATCGCTCGCAAGGATCTTGTCATCGCCACCAAAGCCTACGGACGCACCGGCCCCGGACGCAACGATGTAGGCGCATCGCGCGGACATATCATGGATGCCGTTGAAGCGTCGCTGCGACGTCTCAGAACCGATTACATCGACCTCTATCAGATTCATGCATCAGATTCAGTGACACCTATCGAGGAGTCCCTCCGCGCGCTCGATACCCTTTTCACTCAGGGCAAGGTTCGTTACATCGGCTGCTCCAACTGGTATGCCTGGCAAATCATGAAGGCCATTGGCATTTCGGAGGCCAGGAATCTGGCCAAGTTCGATACACTCCAGGCCTATTACTCAATCGCGGGCCGCGATCTGGAGCGCGAGATCGTGCCTCTGCTCACAGACCAGCGCACGGGACTTCTGGTTTGGAGTCCTTTGGCCGGCGGACTTCTGTCCGGCAAATACTCTCGCGAAAATCAGAAGCCTGCAGATTCGCGCCGCTCGGCCTTTGATTTTCCCATTGTGGATAAAGAGCGCGCCTGGCGCATCCTCGACGTTCTTCGCCCCGTGGCTCAGGCTCATCAGACCAGCGTAGCCACAGTCGCCCTCGCCTGGATACTCGCCAAGCCGTTTGTTACATCGGTCATCCTTGGAGCCAAGCGCGTCGATCAACTCCAACAAAACCTCTCTGCCGCCGAACTCCAACTCAGCGAGGACGAGATGCGGAAACTCGATGAGGCAAGCGCCCTCCCGCCCGAGTATCCTGGCTGGATGATTCCCTTCCAAAACATCAATCGCCTCGCCGACGTACCCCGCATTTGACTTGAACCCTGCCACTTGCCTGGCCGTTTATTCCTAAAAAACGGCCACGCGAGCGGCGGGGTTGCCGCGTTGTGCCCGCTCCCCTCCCCACCCGCCACTTTCTCTCGGATTCATAGCGATTGCCGATAAGGTCCTTTGACGTGGGAATTGCGCCCGGAAGTTCCCAGCGTGAAGAGTGCGGCTCCGCGCAGACGGCTTTTGACGGCAACTCGCCTGGCAATGAATGTGTGGCTTCCTGGTAGTTGGGCTTCTGACTTGGTCTCAACACGGAACAGCGGCGTGCAATGCCGTCATTCCGACCTGCCCGGAAAGCCGCGCGACCGAGGTAGGTGATCGAAGATGCCAGTCCATCTCTCGCTGCGTTCGTATTCCCTGAGAGCGCCCAATCCTTCGAGTTGTTTCCCATCTCGCAGGCGAATTCTCCAGCGAATCCATATGCTCGCATGGATCGCCCTCTTTGCTTTCCCCTCTCTTCCCGCCCGCTCCGAGCAGCCTTCTGACATCACGCAGGACAGCATCGAAGAGCTGATGAAAACCAAAATAAGTTCTGTCAGCAAAAGAGAGCAGCAGGTGCTTGATACTCCCGCGGCGGTGTATGTGGTAACTCGCGACGAACTTCGCTCTGCAGGAGTCCGCAATATCCCCGACGCCCTTCGCCTGGTGCCGGGATTGGATGTGAATCAAATAGACGCGAGTACGTTTGACGTGGGAATTCGCGGGTTTGACGAGCGTTTCAGCAACAAGATGCTGGTGATGATCGACGGCAGAAGCCTCTATTCACCAATATTCGGCGGAATCTACTGGGACAGCATCAACCTGGTCATGGATGACATCGACCGGATCGAAGTGATCTGCGGGCCGGGCGGATCGCTGTGGGGCACAAATGCGGTCAACGGCACCGTGAATATCATCACCAGATCGTCGCAAGAGACGCCGGGCATCTTCCTCGCCGACAGGTCATCCAGCGATACGCCCATATCGTTGTCTGCGCGCTATGGTGGCCATGTGGGCAGGTTTGGCTCGTACCGCATTCTCGCGAAATACGCTGACGCGTTCGGGACCCAGGATGAATCCGGCCATTGGGCCGGAGATGCGTGGCATCTTCTTCGTGGTGGATTTCGCTCAGATCTGAAGCTGCGAGAACATGACGCGCTCATGCTGGAAGGCAATCTATACGGGGCAAGCTTCGGCGAACCACTGAGTAAAACGATCTTGGTTGCCCCGTTTGCGGTGACGGCAAGTGGCATCAACTCCGTGTCGGGCGGCTCAGCAATGGGACGCTGGACACATGGCTATGCCAGCGGCCAGGAAACACAGGTGCAGATTTATTACGCCATAGAAGACCGCGACGCAACCGAGCGCCCCGACAACCTGTATACCATCGATGCCGACGTACAGCACCACTTCCACATTGGTTCGAGACAGGATCTGGTCGGCGGGGCTGGGTATCGCTATTCGGAGTTTTATGCTCCCGCCACTCCCTTTTTGACCATCACGCCTGCAAAGCAGCAATACCCACTGTATAGCGCATTTATTCAGGATGAGCTCGTGATGTTTCCAAAGAGACTTTCGCTTATTGCCGGCGGCAAGAGCGAGCATAACCGTTTTACAGGTCTTGATTTTCAGCCCAGTCTGCGCCTCAACTTCAGACCGAACGAGAAGAGTGCAATATGGGCTTCCGTAACCAAGGCGGTAAAGATTCCTAACATCCTTAATACATCCATGTACCGCCCGTTGAGCGCAGGCGTGGGTGCGGATGGCATTGATCTGACAACCTTGGTCGGAAATCCAAAATACAAGGATGAACATCTGCTGGCTTATGAAGCCGGCTCACGCCTTCAGCTAAAGCGAGCGTCGCTGGACGCGACAGGGTTCGTGAATAACTACAACGACGTTGAAACCAACGAGACTCTTGCTCCGGTCGCACGGTCGGGATACACGGAGTATCCCACGCAGTGGGCCAACAATTTATACGGAAAGAGCTTCGGCGCAGAGGTTGCCGCAAGCTGGAAAGTCGCGCCGGTATGGAAGATGACGGGCTCATACTCATGGCTCAAGATGGAGATGCGCACAAACTCGCAGAGCAACGATACGAGCACAGCAGTCGGATTCAATGCCGGCACCCCGACAAATCACTTCGGGTTGCGTTCGTCCCTCTTGCTGCTCAAGAATCTGGACTTCAACGCCCTCGCGCAATATACAGGACCGTTGCCCTCGGGGCTCGGCCGGAATACCCCTCCGGCGCTGCCCTCGTACTATCGCGTCGACTCCAATCTGCAATGGCACGTCAGGGATTACTTTCGCATGGACATCGGCGGACAGAATCTGCTGCGGCCTCGCGTAACGGAATACGTGGGTGGAAATGGAGCAATCCAGACATCGAGCCCGCGCAATATTTTCGCAAGGATCACATATGTCTTCTAAGGCCCACGACAGACCGATCGCCATAGCTATTCGAGCACAGCGCCATCATCAGGCTTGTTCACGTCTCTGAGGAGGAAGTGGGATTGAGTACCGAGACCAATGCGACTGCCCGACAGGTGCTCAAGAAGAAGCATTGCTGCTCCTGTCTTCCATCGCGGGTCAACCGGCATGCGCTATGGTATCTACTTCTCTGCGCGGTGGTATTCCATCCGCTCGCAACGGGAAACGCCTGGGCGCAGCCAGCGAACGATGCCGATCGCGTCAAGGCCGCTTTCCTGTTTCATTTCGCGCAGCTTGTGGAGTGGCCCGCCGACGCCTTCGACCATAGCGGCAACTCGCTCTTTCTGTGCACTCTCGAAGACGATACTTTTTTCGACGAACTGGAAAACACCATCGAGGGAAAGCAGATCGGGTCGCGGACCATTCACATTCGACATGTCCATTTCTCCCAGGCCACCCGCGAATGCAACATGCTCTTCGTTAACAAAAAGGATAGCCGGAACCTTCCGCTGGCCACCTTGCGAAACCTGCCAGTTCTCGCCGTGGGAGAAGCTGACGATTTTCTGAGTTCCGGCGGAATAATCCGCTTTCGCATCGAGAACGATAAAATTCGCTTCGACATCAACCTCGGAGCCGCCCAAGCATCTCATTTAAAAATCAGCTCCCGCCTGCTGCTGCTCGCCTCCTCCGTGAGCCGCGGCGCCGGAACAGATTCAGAGAGGTAGAACAATGCGGATTCGAGATTTCTCAATCCGATTAAAATTGGCTCTGTTGATCCTCACCGCCAGCGTGCTCGCGGTCCTTCTCGCTTCGTTTGGATTCGTGATCTACGAGCGCCAGAGTTATCGAGCCAGCGCGGTGCGCGAACTGACTGCGCTGGCCGATGCAATCGGCGCAAACTCCGCCGCTTCGCTGGCATTCAATGATCAGGGCACCGCCAAAGAAATACTGGGTGCGTTGGCCACCGAGCCTCATGTCTTCGCCGCCTGCCTGTACGACAATCAGGGACGCATCTTTGCCGATTATCGCAACCCCGCCGCGCCGCATCGTCTGCTTCTTCCCGTCCGGCGCAAGGATGGCGCCGAATTTGATCGTGACTCCCTCACACTCTTCCGCGGAGTCTATCTCAACAATGAACGCACCGGCTCGATTGCCCTGGTCTTCGATCTCCGCGATTTTCGCTTTCGTCTTTTTGAATACGCAAAAATCGCAGTCCTCGTCCTTTTTCTTTCTGTATTCGTCACCTTCCTGATCTCTTTGCGTCTGGCGCGCTTCATCGCCGATCCACTGGTGCAACTTGCCGCCCTGGCGCGTGGCATTTCCACCGACAAGGACTACTCGGTGCGCGCTCAAATCACTTCAGGCGGTGAAATCGGATTTCTTGTGGCTTCTTTCAACACCATGCTCTCCCAAATCGAATCGCGCGAAAGAGCAGTCCAAGAAGCGCTCCGATCCTTTGAGCAAAGCGAAGAGCGCTATGCTCTGGCTGCCCGGGGCGCCAACGACGGCCTCTGGGACTGGAATCTCGTTACCGGCAAAATTTACTTCTCGCCGCGATGGAACCATATGCTGGGCTACACGGAGAACGAACACTGGTCTGAACCGGAAGAGTGGTTTAGCCACATTCATGCCGACGACATTGAACGCGTTCGAGCTGAGATAGCCGCTCATTGCGACAACAAGAGCGCGGAGTTTGTGAGTGAATATCGCATGCGTCACAAAACTGCCGGCTATATCTGGACGCTCAGCCGCGGAATTGCGATTCGCGACAATGCCGGCAAAGCGATCCGCATGGCCGGCTCGCAAACAGACATTACAGAAGGCAAAACTGCCGACCCGCTCACCGGCATTCCCAACCGCCTCTATTTCATTGACCGCCTCGAGTCCGCAATCGAAGCTGCCGATCGCGAAAGCTATCTTTTTGCCGTTCTGTTCATCGATCTGGATTCGTTCAAGCTGGTCAATGACAGCCTGGGACATGCGGCCGGCGATGAGTTACTGATCGATGTGGCCGGACGGCTGCGCGCCAGCATCCGCACAAACGCCCGCCAAGGAGGCCCCGGCCAATCCCTCGTTGCCCGCATCGGCGGCGATGAGTTCGCCATCCTGCTCGGCCATCTTCAGCGTGAAGACGAAGCCGCGATTGTCGCAAGGCGAATCATCGAGAAGCTCGGTGAACCATTTCATCTCGAAGGCCGACGCATGTATATCTCCGCCAGCATTGGAGTGGCGCTCAACTGCCACGGCTACACCCCGGAAGACCTCTTGCGCAACGCCGACACCGCCATGTATCACGCCAAAACCAACGGCAAGGCGCGCTTCGAATTCTTCAACGAGGGATTGCGAGAGCAGGCGGTTACCCGCTTCGAGACCGAAGCCGGTTTGCGCAAAGCCATCGACGAACAGCAACTCGTTGTTTATTACCAGCCGATTGTCTCGCTGATCGATCTCCGCATTTGCGGCTTTGAGGCTCTCGTTCGCTGGAATCACCCCATTCGCGGGCTTATCCAGCCCGGTGAGTTCATCTCGGTCGCCGAGGAAAGCGACCTGATCCTCCTCTTGGGCCGCTGGGTTCTTCGCGAGTCATGCCGAAGAATGGCGGAATGGCAGAAGGTATTCCCTCTCGATCCGCCCATGACAATCAGCGTCAATGTTTCTGCACGGCAATTGAGCGATTCCCGTCTGGTGGAGGATGTCGAGTTAGCACTGGCAGAAAGCGGTTTGAAGCCTGAGTTACTGGCTCTCGAGATGACCGAAAGCTCGATCATGGGGGATGCCGAGCGGACACTGGAAACTCTCGACCGCCTCAAGAGAATGAACATCCGGCTGGAAATTGACGACTTTGGAACCGGCTACTCCTCGCTGAGTTACTTGCAGAAGCTTCCCTTCGACGTACTGAAAATCGACCGCTCTTTTGTGCGCGAACTGAGTTCCGGGAGCGGCAGCATGGAGATCGTAAAGGCCATCCTCGAATTGGCCAACTCCTTCAGATTGGAGGTCATCGCCGAAGGTGTCGAAACCGAGCAACAGGTCGAGATGCTGAAAGAGTTAGGCTGCAATTATCTTCAGGGCTATTTGTTCTCAAAACCCATCGAAGCTTCTGCAGCCGAGTTACTGTACCGCAAAACTCGTAAGTCCGGCATCTTTCCCCCACCAGTTGCCGAGAGAGAGAACAGCCTGAATTTGCGGGAAGAGAAGAATCTTCCTGTAATTGCATGAGAAAATCCGGTCAGCGGACGGTTAATAGGATGGCGTATAAATCGCCCATATTGCTCAGCTCAGCGAATGGTTGCTGACACCTCAGCATCAACCCGGCACGCGCCCATCAGCACAAGGGAGCGCTGAGCAAAGGGCGAGTAGACCAGAAGTGTTGTGCACGCCAGCGCCAGTCCAAAATTGATGTGGTGCAAAAGCAGAAAGGGCGAAAGCGACCATAGCTCATCGAAAACAAGCAAAAACGGCCATATCTTGAGGAGTTTTTCGCGAACTCCAGGCGCATGAAAGAAGACGGCGGACAGTACGAATGCGCGAACAGGAATAAGTATCGCGGCAGTCACAATCAAGAGATTCAGCGCCAAACTCGGCTTCGGCAATGGCGCAAAGAGGTCTTCAATCTCCGCCAGATTCGCCAGCGCCCCGACATAGAAACCCAGATACATAAACTGCAACAGGATGAAAAGTGTCCGTACTACCGGATATGATGCTTTCGGAAGCTTATCTGGCGACGCCAGAATCCGGAAACGGTCGTTGCGCTCAGTTTCTGCTGAAATTATCGTCGGCTCGCTTGCTGCCGTAGACGGAGAATCCGACGTCGCGGGAGATGGCTCTCCACCGTGGGCGATCCGTTCAACTGAAGCGACGAAACGATAGCCGCGACGCGCCAGAGTCTCAACAAATCTCGGATGGCCTGCCTTATCTCCCAGAGCTTCACGGATGCGATTGACCGCTGAATTCACCCCGTGCTCGTAGTCGACAAAAGTACCCTCAGGCCACAGCTCCCGAGAAATATCTTCACGCGTCAACACTTCACCGGGACGATCCAACAGCATGACCAGCACCTGAAACGGTTGCGCATTCAGCTTGATGCGCAAACCCTGCCTGCGAATCTCTCCGCTGGCTGCGTCCACTTCAAACGCCCCGAAGCGATACCGTCGTACTGGCTGTGAGTCTGTCATAACTCATGCCAGTGTAACCGATAGCGAGTTCAACCGAAAGCTTCTGCGCAATGTACAACTCTTCCGAAGCCTTATCGCTGCAATCACTTGCAACGTGAGAATCAATCTTCAACAGGTGAGGTTCCAAGCATTGCTTCAGAAACTTGCGGGGTGCAAGATGCAATTCATGATGCAACGTCAATCACACGAATTCCGGAAAGAACTTGCAGTTTGCGGGCTACTGATTTTTGTAACTGGCTCGTGCCGCGCTGTGGCAGAACCGTCGCCCGCAGCGGTTGCAGCTTTCAACAATTACGTCGTTGCGGATGAGTCGCGCATTGCTTCGCAGCATCTGTCACAAAATGGCTTCCTGGCTCCCCTAGCCTCAGAGATAAATACCGAAGCGCGCCTCCGCCGCGGAGAGGTGATCATCGAGCGGCTTACGCCAACTTCGAGCGCCGACATGTCCGGAGCGATGCTGCATCACTGGCGTGGTACCGCGTTTGTTTCAGGAGCCAAAGCCGCGGATTTCGAGCGCCTGATGAAGAACTTCAATGCCTATCCGCAATATTTTTCTCCACAGGTGCTTCAAGCTAAATTGCTGGCGCAACAGAAAGATCACTTTCAGGCGTGGATGCGCGTCCGTCAGCGCCACGTCATCACTGTGGTCTTGGATACGACTTATGACATCACCTTTGGAAAATTGGATGCGCGGCATGGATTCAGCATCTCGCGCAGCACAAAGATCGCAGAGATCGACGCGCCCGGCACTAACTCCGAACGCGTGCTGAATGCCACGGAGGAGCACGGCTTCCTTTGGCGATTGAATACTTACTGGAGTTATGAGGAGAGAGACGGCGGACTGGTGATGCAGGTCGAGTCAGTCTCGCTCACGCGTTCCATTCCACACGGCTTGGCGTGGGCGATTGGGCCGTTTGTAGAAAGCGTCCCTCGCGAATCGCTGGAATTCACCTTGCGTTCCACTTGCGACGCGTTGCGTAGATAGGTTGGTCGAATAACTCGAAGATTTCCAGAATGCGGCAACAAGAAAGGACACGATCATGGCAATGCAATCTGTATCGGCTGATGGAGCGGCATTTGCGCCCGCGCGCAGGATCAACCACGCTTTAACAGCGTCCATGGAACGGCGGGCATTGCAGTGGATGGGCGAGCGCGCTCCGAAGTGGGTCACCTCAGACCAGCTCACCCTGCTCGGTCTGGTCGCGCAAGTCGGCGCTGGAATCTGCTATGCAGGTGCCCGCTATAACCGCTACATGCTGCTACTGGTGATTGTGTGCCTGGCACTCAACTGGCTCGGCGACAGCCTGGATGGAACATTGGCTCGAGTGCGCCGAATCGAGCGTCCGCGTTATGGCTTCTACGTTGATCACATGATAGACATCTTTGGATCAAGCGCGTTGATGTGTGGGCTCGGCTGCTCGGGATTCCTGCACTGGCAGACGGCGGTGGCCATGCTGGTAGCGTTTCTGCTGCTAGCGAGCGAGAGTTATCTGGCCACCTATACTCTCTCTTGTTTTCAATTATCGCAAGGCTTCTTTGGTCCCACAGAGATTCGCATTCTGCTCGTGATAGGAAACCTGGCGTTGCTGCATAGTCCAAATATAACGTTATTCGGTCATACAATGCTGCTTTTTGATTTAGGAGGAGCAATAGCAGCCGCCGGCATGTTAGCGATCGCAATTGTAGTTACCCTTCGGCATTCGCTAGAACTCTATCGACAGGAACCATTGCCGTGAAAGCCTTCATTCGCTGGGGCAAATTCAATCTGGTGGGAGCCATGGGCATGGTTGTCCAGCTTGTCGCGCTAGCTCTTTTCAACCGGTGGGCAGCGGGCCACTATCTTTATGCGTCTGCAGCGGCCGTTGAACTAACGCTGCTCCACAACTTTCTGTGGCACGTGCGTTACACGTGGCGCGATCGCCAAGACGACTCCGCGCGAATGGTTCAGTTTGTGCGGTTTCAACTTTCCAATGGGTTGGTTTCCATGCTCGGCAATCTTGCGCTCATGCGAATTCTGGTCGACGAAGCGCGCATCCCTCTCCTCGCCTCAAACAGTATCGCAATTCTCTGCTGTTCAATGGTGAACTTTTGTCTGGGAGATCACTGGGCATTTGCGGCAAGAGCGCGGGCAGTCGAGGGTTAGTGTTGTGTCTCCGAAGTTCTTAGAAGAAATCCGGCGGTGGGGAATCAGGTCCTTCGACTGCGTTGGGCGCAAGAAACGCACCCACCCCCCTCAGGATGACAAGTTTTTGTGAGATGGATTCCAGAGACAGGACACTAAACATCAGGACTCGCCCGGGAAATGCTTGCCATTCGTTTTCAATCAAAACTGGCGACCAGAAAAAGGCGAACAGATGGGATATACGATTCTTGTCGTCCGCCTGCGGGGTACTTCCGGCGCGCGATTTGCCGCGTCACGCCAGGCTGAGCCCTGAATTCCGATCTCAAATCGCTGGCTGACCTTGTCCTCGCAAATTGCCCCTTCCCCAAAAGCGCTCTGGATGGCACAATGGTAATAAGGATCATCCTTAAAACTTTTCTAGTAGGGAAGGAGTTCTCTCGATGGCGAGCGTCTCTGTGTTCGATGTGGTGGAGTCTGTGAAGGCGTTGGTGGCGGGGCCGCTGGTGCATGCCAATCTGTCTGTTGCGCAACTGGTGGAGACCTCGCTCAAGCGCGGGGAGTCCCAATTGGCGGCGAATGGCGCTCTCGTCGCCGTGACTGGCGCGCGAACCGGACGCAGCCCCAAAGACAAGTTCACCGTCGACGATGCGGTGACTCACGAACTGGTCGACTGGGGCAAGGTCAACAAACCGTTCGCGCCAGAGAAGTTTGAGGCGCTGTTGGAGCGGGTGGTGGAGCATCTGAAGGGGCGCGAGTTGTTTGCCCAGGACCTCTGTTGCGGCGCCGATGCGGCTTACCAATTGCCCATTCGCGTGATCAGCGAATACGCCTGGCACGCCGTCTTTGTGAGGCAGCTCTTTGTGCGGCCTGATGCGGCTGCGCTGGCTAAGCACGCGCCAGAGTTTACCGTGATTGCGGCACCAGAGTTTCAGGCAATTCCCGAGCGCGATGGAACAGCCACCAGCGCTTTCATTCTGGCCGATTTCACGCGCAAGATCATCCTGATCGGCGGAACAAAATATGCCGGCGAAATGAAGAAATCAATTTTCGGCGTAATGAATTTTATTGTTCCGAATAAAGATGTACTACCCATGCATTGCTCCGCGAATGTGGGCGCAGATGGCGTAACAGCGTTGTTCTTTGGACTCAGTGGCACCGGCAAGACAACGCTCTCGGCAGACCCCGCGCGGCGGCTCATTGGCGACGACGAGCACGGCTGGAGTCCCACCGGAGTCTTTAATTTTGAAGGCGGATGTTACGCGAAATGCGTCGACCTGACTGAAGAAAAAGAGCCGCAAATTTATCGGGCAATTCACTTTGGGTCGGTGCTCGAGAATGTAATTCTCGACGCGGAGCGGAAGCCTGATTTTTTCGACATTCATCTGACGGAAAATACACGCGCGGCGTACCCGGTAGACTTCATTGAGAACGCGGTGATTCCCGGAGTGGGCGGCCATCCGAAGAACGTGATGTTCCTCGCCGCCGATGCATTTGGTGTGCTGCCGCCGATCTCGCGCCTGACGCCGGAGCAGGCGATGTATCACTTCCTTTCGGGCTATACCGCCAAACTGGCCGGCACAGAAACAGGCGTCAAGGATCCGCAGCCGGAGTTTTCGGCTTGCTTTGGCGCGCCCTTCCTGCCACTCGCCCCGCGGGTTTATGCGGAGATGCTCGGCAAGCGGCTCACGCAGAATCACGCCTCGTGCTGGCTGGTCAACACCGGTTGGTCCGGAGGTAAATTCGGCATCGGCAAGCGCATGAGTTTGAAAATCACGCGCGCCCTTGTCAACGCGGCGCTCGACGGACGGCTCAACAAGGTGGAGTTTGTCACAGAGCCGGCCTTCGGGCTGAGCATTCCCGTAAGCTGCCCCGACGTTCCGGCAGAGATACTCAACCCGCGTAACTCATGGGCCGATAAGGTTGCATATGATAAGACGGCTGCCGATCTTGCGGCACGCTTCGAGGCGAACTTCCAGCAGTTCGATGCTTCGGAAGCTATTCGCGCGGCTGGACCCAAGGCTAAGTAAGAGTTAGTCACTCGAAATGGGCTTCGATCCTATTGGGTCGAAGCCCATTTTCGCGCGCGATTCTAGATAGGGCATTGGAGCGCAAGCTCGCGAAAATCGGCGAACCTCGACATCACTCCTAACTCCTCAAAGCAATCCTGGTCAGCCTTTTTGATTTCCAGTCCTTTCGTGCCCTTCGGATGAGCTTCCAATTCGCTCGTCAAAAAACTGGCGACATAAACAGCCACCGTGCAATCGAAGCCGGAGTGCTGGATGCGAGTGGGATGGTGATGATACGCGATCGCTTCTACAGCCTGATTTGGGATGCCCCACAAGCCCAGCAGATAGGCGCCTATCTCCGCATGTGAAATTCCCAGTAACTCCTCTTCCGCCTCAAACAGCGCACATCCGCGTTCGGCTGCCAGCGCGTGTGCAGAACAGAATTGATCGGGCATCACGCTAGCCAGAATTAAACTGCCAATATCGTGAAGCAGTGCTGCTACTACAGTAATTTCGCGGGTTTTTCGTTCCAGGGGAAGCGCTCCGGCAATAGCAGCCACACGCTGCGCTCGCCGTTGCACTGACTCGCAAAACGACTTTGGAATCCGCGAGCCAGGCACAAAAACTCTGAATGCCTCGGAAGCCAGAGCCAGGTTCTTGATAGTTTCCATTCCCAAGTATGTGGCGGCGCCCGGCAAGCTTGTAACTGTTTGCGCCAGCCCGAAGAACGCGCTGTTAACAAGCTGCAAAACTTTCGCCGACATAGCGACATCGTCCTCGATGATCTCTGCCACATGACCTATGGATGTGTTGGGGTCTCTCACCGCCTCTGCGAGGCATAAGTACGTGCGCGAGAGGGAAGGCAATTCACCGATACTTCCAACGACTCTGCGAATCTCCGGCGTACTCAGCAGATCCTGCAGCAGGCACACCCGATCGATCGTGGATTGAAGATCGATCGCATTGCATGGCTTGGCCAGAAAGCGGTGCGCCACAGGAACCGCGCGTATTGCCAGCTCCGCCTCTGAATATCCAGAGAGAATAATTCGCGCAGTGTCTGGAAAGCGATCTCGAATGTGGCCCAGCAAAGTTGCGCCATCCATTCCCGGCATGCGCATATCAGTGACAACAACATCAAAGCTGCCCGCCTCACAGGCTTGCAAGGCTGCTTCGCCACCCAGGGCAAACTCCATCTCCCATCGACTTCTCTGTGAGTAAAGTAAACGGCGAATTCCATCCAGTATCTTGCTTTCATCATCGACAAACAATATGCGTTTCATGCGGCCACCGCCTTGGCAGTCATATCCTTGCCATCGTAAGGAAGGCGAATGATAAAGGTCGTGCCTTTCCCTTCCTCGCTTTCGAAGTGAATGGTTCCACCGTGCTTGCCAACCACCACCGAACGCGCGATGGCCAGACCCTGTCCGGTCCCTTTGCCGATTTCCTTGGTTGTAAAGAAAGGATCGAAGATTCGCGCACGTATCTTGTCAGGAATGCCCGAACCCGTGTCCTGAATCCTGATTTCGGCCCATGCACGGTAATTCCGTGTTTCCACTTTGATTTTCCCTTTTCCTGACCCTCCCATCTTGATAACATCGGCGATTGCATGCGCCGCATTGACAATCAAATTCAGAATCACTTGATTGAATTCTCCAGGCAAACACGAGACCATGGGAAGAGATGGATCGAAGTCGGTCTCCATCTCGGCCACATACTTCCACTCGTTGCGCGCCACGGTAATCGTGCTGTTAATGGAGCGATTCAAGTCCAGCAGCGTCTTCTCTTTTGTATCCGGGTGCGAGAACTCTTTCATTGCACTCACCAGTGTAGCCACGCGGATCACGCCTTCCAGCGTCTGATCGATGGCCTTGGGAATCTCCTCAAGCAGATAACCGGCGTCGGTGGTTTTCAACGCCGCCTCGACTTCCTTAACTACTTCAGCGGACAAGTTATTGCTTTTGGCAGCCAACAACAATCGTTCATAATTCACAAGAAGGCTCTTCATATCTTGAAAAGCGTCCTTCAAAAAGCGCACGTTGTCTCCAATGTACTGAGTAGGCGTATTGATTTCGTGCGCAATTCCCGCGGCGAGCTGGCCAACCGATTCCAGCTTTTGCGCCTGAAGCAGTTGTTCTCGCAATTGGTTGCGCTCGGAGACATCCTGCATCATTCCCTCATAGCGAATTACCTCGCCATTCTCTTGAATGGCCACAGCACTTATCACAATCCAGGATTTGCTGCCGTCCTTCCGCACAGACTCATATTCAAAATTCTGCACGCATCCATTCTTGGCCATGCGGAGCTTGAATTCTTCGCGTTGTTTGGGGTCAACATATGAGTGGTGCGCAATGTCGGTGACGCTCGTGATCAGTTCCTCCGGGGAATCGTAGCCGTAAATGCGCGCCATGGCTTGGTTCACGCTCAATACGCGTCCGTCCGGCGTACTCTGAAAAATGCCGATAATAGCATTGTCAAAGATACCTCGATACTTTCGTTCCGCCTCAAATAGATCATTTTCAATTTTCTTGCGCTCACTGATATCCTCGCCCATCCCTTCATAACGGACCACCACGCCGTCTTGAAGAATGGCGCGTGCGCTCATTGTGATCCACATCTTGCTCCCATCTTTGCGAGTAGCCTCACATTCAAAGTTTTGCACCGATCCGAAACTGGCCATTATGAACATGAACTCCTTGCGCCGTTCAGGGTCGGTATAAAACTGCTGGTTCAAGTCGGCGACACTATGAATCATCTCTTCCGGAGAATCGTAGCCGAAGGCGGACGCCAAGGACGGGTTCACGATCAGTAGGCGACCCTCCGGTGAACTTTGAAACACACCGACTATGGCCTGGTCGAATATTCCGCGAAACTTCTGTTCCGCCTCGCGTAGCGCATTCTCCATCTTTTTCCGCTCGGTAATATCATGGCCTACGCCTGCGATGCCAATCACTTGACCTTGGCTGTTGCACAGCGGCACCTTCGTCGTTAGAATATGGATCTCGTTGCCCGCGCTATCGAGTGCTGTCTCTTCGCGGTTGTAGATAGGTTGACCAGAACGGAATAAATTCTGCTCGTCTGCAAAGAAACCGTTGGCCATCTCACGCGGGAAAAAATCATAATCGGTCCTTCCCGTAAGTTCTTCCGGCGTCTCCGCTCCTACCGCGTGCGCCAGATGCGCATTGGCAACAACGAACCTGCTCTTGAGATCTTTCACATACATGAAATCCGGAATGTTGTCGATGAGCGCGCGGAGCATCCTGCGTTCGTCGTCCAGCATCGACCGCTTCGCAAGCAGACGTTGATTGGCCTCGTCGGCCAAAGCAATGGCCTGCTGAAGACTTGCCTCCGCTTGCTTGTGAGGAGTGATATCTCGAAAAAACCACACTCGGCCCAGATGGGTGCCATCAGAATTTCTCAGCCCTGTGGAATGCCGCTCGAGCGTCCTGCCGTCCTTCAACTTGATCTCACAATGATCCTTTTCATCCGGATGGCTATAGAGTTCCTGCACACGCCGAACAAAGGAGTCGGGAGCTTCAAGGCGCTCGATGACCAATGAGAGCAATGTGTGATCTACGGCTCCGATGAAGCTATGGGGCTGGGAACCCTGGGCAGTTGAATCGTCAATTCCCCAGATGTCTAAAAATCGTCTGTTGTACGAGACAATCACTCCCGCCTGATTGACAACAAGAATTCCTTCCATCGTCTCGGCGTGTATCGACTGAATCAGCGAGAGTTCAAATTGCCGTTCCAGCTCAGCCCGGTTGCGTTCTGTAATGTCGGCCATCAGCCCGATGTGGCCCAGGTACTCGCCGCTTGATGAGAGCCTTGGCTCAGCGAACACTCCCAGGAGCCGCCACTCGGCGTCGGCTCGCTGGAAACGAGCTTCCATTCTGAAAGTTGTGCGATCGCAGACTGCGCGGTTGAATGCCGCCAAGAATCCGGGCGCTTCATCGGGGTGAGTCAGCGTCCCCCGTTTGGTGCATTTCAACTCCTCATGCGTTAGCCCGAAAAACTGACAGCAGGCCTTGTTCGTGAAATCAAACATCCCTTCAGCGTTGGTAGCCCACATTATCGATGGACAACTGTCCGCGATCATCCGGAACCGCTCCTCACTATCGCGCAGGGTCTCATACGCTCGCTTGCATCCCCCCTCCGGGCCTTCAGCAAAGCACGTCGGACTATCGCAGCTTGCGGGAATTGGAACCATCCTGGTCATTGGAAAAACCTCATGCGGGGTCGAGCGAACGTGCTATCAGAGTTTCATCGGCTGAAAACGTCTCATCTATAGGTTGCCGGCTGGCCACGCCAGGCATTTTCAATGAATGGGATTCAGTACCTGATTTGTTGGCGAGAATCTGCCGATGAAATATTTGGACTTCTGCCCAGTCGCGCAACGCATGCGGGCGAAACCGATTGCCATCACATGGAGTATGAACGATGGTCGAGAAAATTCTTTTCGTTGACGACGAGCCTTCCGTTCTGGACGGCTACAGGCGCATGCTGCGCCGGGAGTTCGAGGTGGACACGGCCGTGGGCGGGCAGGAAGGCCTTGCAAAAATCCATGATTTCGGCCCGTACTCTGTCGTGATTTCAGATATGCGGATGCCGGGCATGAATGGCGCCCAGTTTTTGGCGCAAGTGAGGAAAAACACACCAGACACGATAAGAATGTTACTAACGGGATATACAGACATCAACGCGGCAATCGATGCGGTCAATGAAGGAAAAATATTTCGCTTTCTCACCAAACCCTGTGCCAAGGAATCTCTGGTGGAAGCAATCAATCTCGGATTGGTTGAGTACCGTTCGGTCAAGGCCGAAAAGGAACTCATCAAGAAAGCAAAAATCGTTGAACGCGCCACTTCCGATTCGGATCACGCCGACGCCCGCCGATGGGATAACTTCGAGAGCCCTACAGGCCTTCCAGGACCGTCGCAGGCCAAAGCCCATCTTGTTCCGCGCTGCGGAGTTGACTCTCAGTGCTATGTCGTGTTGTTTAGACTCCCGGTCCAGCAAACTATCGAGGAGCGTTATGGAGACGAAGCATCCAACGATTACCTGAACTTCATCGCTCAATTTTTGATGCAGGCTTTGCGATCGGAAGATCGGCTCTTTCACTGGCGGCCGGATGTCTTGATGGCCGTGGTCCAAAGGCTGAACTCGGCATTTTCCATGCGCATGGAAATGGCTCGCTTGATTATGGCCAGCCGCGAATACATGATAGAAACAGACGGAAGAAGCATCATGATCGCTAACTTGATAACATTCGATAGTTTTCCAGCGTCGCAATTTTCAACATTTGACGATATGCTTGTGGCCTTCGATGCCAAGTTGATGGCGAAGATGTGAAGTGATGAAGCCTCAGATCAAATTCAAAAACACTGCAACAGATCAATTCTGGCTCGAAAATCCGGGAAGACCGAAAGCAATCAATGCAATGGGAAGCGTTGGTGAATCAGGTTAAGCCCTTCGGCCGCTGTCGAGATCGTTCCCTCCAATTGAGCGTCTTCCGCGGCGCGCAGCATCTCTTTGAAGCCTGCGCCGGGCGAATACCCAGCGGCGATCAACTCACGGCCGGTAATCAGCGGCGCGGGACGCACTAACTCCTCTGGCATGGTTTCATACCGTTCTTTGACAAAGTTCCAGTGGTCCAGGTTGCCGCTCCCAGCCATGCAATCCATGCGGTGCAGCGCCAGATGCTCGTCAAAGTTCTCCAGCCGAAAAAATCGCTTGAGTGTCGAAGCCTTCATGCGCGGAGCATCGGCAAAGCGCATGTGGTTCTCGATGAGCGAGAGAATCTGCCGGGTTTCATCATTCGAGAAGCGAAAGCGGCGGCAGATTTCCGCGCCAATCGCGACACCTACATCGACGTGTCCGTCGAATCGAATTCTCTCGGCCCGTCGAAACGTAGCGGGCTTCCCAACATCATGCAAAAGCGCGCCCCACGCCAGAGTCAATGGATAGCCGGACTCAAGTTGGTCGAGCAGGCCCAGCGTATGCAGCCACACGTCACCCTCGGGATGAAACTGCGGAGGCTGCTCAACGCCCTTCATGCGGGCCACTTCAGGCAAAACTTCGGCGAGCAACGCGGTCTCATCCAGCAATTCAAAAGCGCGCCTCGCATGGCCTTCGGTGAGCATCTTGGTCAGTTCATCGCGCACGCGCTCTCGGCTGACCCCTTTGGATTTAGCCGCAAGATGCCGCATCGCGGCGGCCGTGGCCGGATCAATCTGAAAGCCCAATCGAGCGGCAAAGCGCACTGCGCGCAGCATTCTCAAATGGTCTTCTTCAAAGCGCTCCGATGGCTGGCCGATCGCGCGAACAATACCGGCGTCAAGGTCAGCCAGCCCGCCAACATGGTCGATGACTACATCGCGCAGGGCACGACCTTTACCCCGCACGTCCAGGTCAGTGAGAGAATCGGGCTCTAGCCCCTGAGGGAAAAGCTGCTCAACGTCCATCAGCAGACCGTTGATCGTGAAATCGCGGCGCAGCACGTCCTCTTCTGCGCTCGTCGTATAGCGCACCGCATCGGGATGCCTGCCATCCGAGTAGGCGCCATCCGAGCGAAACGTTGCGACCTCAGTAACCACCTGCGGCAGGGCCAACTCAGGCCCTGCTGCTTCAGTGGCATCCCTCGCACCGCATGCGGTAGAAACGAGCACGACGCCAAAGTGCGCGCCCACCGCGAATGTCCGCGGGAACATCTCCAGCACCAAGTCAGGTGTCGCACTGGTAGCAACGTCGTAGTCGTTAGGCTCGCGGCTCAGCAACAGATCGCGCACGCAGCCGCCGGCAAGGTAAGCCCGGTGCCCCCCCGCGCGCAACTCTGCAATGATCTTAAGAGCCGCATCGAATTGGGGCGTAGCGGTCATCGGGTCTATTTACATTGTCGCCCGCGCCGCCGCCCCGTGGAAATCCGCTCCCCACCCCCGCGCGCCCGCTAAACTAAATGGATGAGCGGAACGGGCCTCATCCTCGGCATTGAATCCTCGTGCGACGAAACGGCTGCTGCGGTTGTCGAGCGCGGTGAACGGACGCTTTCGTCCGTGGTAGCCTCGCAAATTGCAACCCACGCGCGCTATGGCGGAGTGGTGCCGGAGCTAGCCAGCCGTGAGCATCTGCGGGCGATTGTTCCCGTCGTGCGCGCCGCACTAGCCCAGGCCGGAATTACTCTCGCCGATCTAGACGCCATTGCCGTGACCGCCGGCCCCGGATTGGCCGGAGCACTGCTAGTCGGCGTCACTTACGCCAAAGCGCTGGCCTTCGCAGAAGGCGTGCCGCTGATCGCCGTCAACCATCTTGAAGGCCACATCCACGCGGTGCTGCTGCACGAGCACGAGCAAGCCATCATACCCGCAGCCCCGAGCCCGCGAGCAATCGTGGCCACAGACCTTACCCCACGAGCCATGAAGGGTACGGGCTTCAGCCCGTACATCCAGCAACCAAATGAAGAGGGGGCTTTAGCCCCTGAAGACGACCAGCCCGCATTGGCATTGGTCGTTTCCGGCGGCCACACGCACCTCTATCTCGCAAGCCCGGCGCAAGGCGCGTGGACCTATCGTCTAGTAGGCCGCACGCTCGACGACGCGGCCGGCGAGGCCTATGACAAGGTAGCCAAGCTGCTCGGCTTTGGTTATCCCGGAGGCCCCTGGATCGACGCGCTAGCTCGCTTCGGCGATCCTCGCGCCGTGGCGTTTGCCTTCTCGCAGATCAAACATAAAGTCCATTTGGGTGATAAGCCCCCGCGCACCAAAGCCGCCAAAACAGCGCCCATCGCGGAGCTTGATCCGCGCTTTCTTTTTTCGTTTTCGGGAATTAAAACGGCAGTCCTGCGCTACGTTGAACTGCATGACCTGCGAGGCGAAGCGCAGGCGCGAGCAGCGCGCCTCTTCCCTCTGGAAGGTCCACAGCCGGTAGGTCCCGACCTTAGCCCGGACAATCAACCGGGAAATTCGCAAGGGGCTTTGCAATCTGCGGAAAAACGCGGTCGGACGGTAGGCCGGGGATTTATCCCCGGCATAAAGCCAATAAAATCGGCGGGGGCTTTAGCCCCTGAGGAATGTTTTTCGGGCTTTTCGCCCACAATGCAACCTTTTCCCGCTGCCGGCTTAGCCACTGAAGAAACGCCTCCTTATCGTCCCCCTCAAACCAAAGAAGAAGCGCTAGCCCTCTGTCCACAACAGGTACTCGATCTGCTAGCCAGCTTTCAGTGCGCGGTGGTCGGCGACCTCATGAAGAAGACCTTTGCGGCGGCGGAAACGCTCGGCGCGCGTCGCATTCTAATCACAGGTGGAGTAGCGGCGAACCGCGAACTCCGCGCCCGCTTCACCGCCGAGGCTGCACGGCGCGGCCTCCGCGTGGCCTTCCCCACCCTCGCTCTCTCCACCGACAACGCCGCCATGATCGCCGCCGCCGCATGGCCGCGCTTCCAAGCTGGCGAATTTGCCGACACATCGCTCTCCGGCGATCCTTCGCTCGCGCTGGGAAGGTAGCTCCGCGACTTAGTGTTGGTCGGCCCCGCGCCGCAGGCGCAGCGTTCATTAGCCCCGCGCCTTCAGCATGGGTCACTGCAACGAACAATACATCCGGAGTCCCGTGGGACGGCGCAGGTCAACCGTAAGCATCCTTTCGACTCCTTCGCGAAAGGAACGGAAATAACATACAGGCGAATCCCAAAATGACAGACCAATGACAACCCAATGACAAGCACGTTAGAGAGAATAAGCATGATTGAGATGAGGCTAAAATGGAGAGCACTGCAAAAGCTGAAACATTGTTTGGCAGCAGAGGCGGATCACATCCGCTTGGTCGATTCACTGACCAGCAGGAATCTTATGGTCCCCTCGTGATAGAGAACATTGTCCGAAACCTGAGCGGCCTTAATGTCGTGGCTGATTTGGGAGCGGGTTCGGGCAGAGATCTCGGAGTGGTAAGGCAGTTTCATCCGTATGCCGAACTCATTGCCGTGGAAGGTGGAACAGAATACGCGCAAAGCTTGACACGAAAAGCCGACAAAATATGTGTGACAAATATTGAGCGCGATCCCTTGCCGCTTGCGGATGGACAAGCCGATCTGATCATCGCAAATCAGGTTTTGGAACACACTAAAGAAATCTTCTGGATATTCCACGAGGTCTTTCGATCTCTGAAGGTCGGCGGCCATTTCCTGATTGGCGTCCCTAACGTCTGCTCCTTGCATAATAGGGCTCTCCTGATGATTGGGCGGCAGCCGACGCAGCATAAGCTCTGCTCCGCGCACGTGAGACCGTTTTCAAAGCAAGACACGCTCGCATTCTTGAACGCCTGCCACCCCGGCGGCTACAAACTCGCGCAGTTTCGCGGAGCTCAGTTTTATCCTTTTCCTCAGCGCCTCGCGCGCTTGCTCGCCGGAGCCTTCCCGACCCTCGCATTCACCATCTTTTTCCTGATTCAAAAAACGGGGGAATACCACGACGAGTTTGCAACCTACCCGGTACGAGCACATCTCGAAACCAACTTCTGGACCGGGAATGTTCACACAGCATCGCAATACTGGGCACCCTCACAAGACTTGTGAAAGTTTGATGGAATCAGTGTGAGACAAGCACGGCTCAGTTTTTCTCTCGGTCGTCCAATCCAACCTAGCTATGTGGAACCCTCAATTGTTGTGGGACAACCTGTTCAAGCCCCAGACCAAGCCAAGGTTCGCGTGGCCAGAGGCATTGGCACTCGCTGCCTATTGCGCCATTCTCTTCTGGTGCATTCCTCACCACGCATCGTGGTTCGACGAAGCAGAAACCTGGCTCATTGCGCGCAGTTCCACGATCAGCGATATGCTGCTGCACCGGTTGCACTATGAAGGTAATCCAGCAATTTGGTATTTATTGGCGTGGACTGAGATTCGATTGCACGTCTCCTTTCTCGGCATGCATCTGATCGCGGGCGCCATCGCCGCTACCGGAATTTATGTCTGGCTTCGTTTCAACTCTCTGCCGCGCATTCTTTCTTTGCTCGTTCCCTTCAGTTTTTTTCTGCTTTATCAGTACGCAGTGGTAGCCCGCTGTTATGCGTTCTTGCCGCTCCTCGCTTTCTCGCTGATGATTCTCTACCGCAATCGCAACAGCAGCCCATTACTTTTTGCCCTGCTCGCAGGCTTCATGGCCAATTGTTCAGGACACATGGCTGCTTATGCCGTTGGCATGGTCATCTGGTATGGTCGAGACCACTGGCTGTCTACGCAGCAGAACAAGGCGGAACGGCGCGCGCTTCTGGCGCCTGCTTTGATCTTCGTCGTTTGTCTCAGCCTGGCCGCGGCCACCGCTTGGCCTTCGCCTGATGGCTCTTTCGGCAGCGACAAGCCATCGATTGAATTGCTTCGTCACGTTGGACATGATCGCGGTCAGCATGCCGGTTCGACCTCCCAGAGCGCAGCGACGCGGCCCAGTGAGCCGCCAACAATCGTAAAAGCCTTGGTTCGATTGTTGACGGTTCTTACCGTTCCCATCTCAACCGTCAATCTCCTCACATTGCTGTTTTTCCTGTTACTGGGAATTAATTTGTACTGGCAGAAGCTATGGCTTAGCCTGCTTCCGTCGTTGATGGCCGCCATGCTTTATGAGTTTTTGCATGGCGCCTCGCACCACACCGGCATTGTCTGGATCGGCCTGCTCTGCTGTTTATGGCCGCTCGCATCCGAGCCGCCACCTGAAGGCGGCAAGCAATGGCTGCGCCCAGCGCTCTATGCGGTTACGGGTGTGGTGGTTGTGTTGCAAATCGGCTGGAGTATTCATTGCATTCGCAACGATTTCGATGGCGCATATTCAGGCTACCGGGCAACTGCGGACTATCTGCGTCAGCTTCCCCCAGGCACGCGTATTGCCGCCTTCGGTATGACAACAGCCACGGTGAATGCGTATTTTCCTCACACTCCTTTCTACAACACCGCGCTCGATTACAGCCCTCTGAGTAAGACAACAGACCCCGATCTCGATTTTGACCAGGTGATCGCAGAGCGGCCCGCGGTTGTCGTAGCGCAAGAGCAGGACTACATCTCGCAAATCCAGAATCAATGGATCACGACGAAAAAAGGGGGCCTGACCGCAGACGATATTGCGCTCGCAGACAGATTAATCCAGCACGGCTATCACGCCACCCATCGATTCTGCGGCGACCATGCCTTCCGCGACACTACAGAATTCAAAGACTGTGCCGTGATCTACGAGCCGAACCAGAGCACACAGCCATGACCGCGTCGTCCGGGCAACGCCAGGTAGGTCAGGCGAAGACTCAGCCCCCAAAAAACCCACGGCAATCTCTCGCTGATACAATCTAAAAGGCTGAAAACGGCTAATTCCAAACGCTTTTTTGGGTGCGAATGAGCAAGAAGTTCCCACGATGACTCTGCGGCTTTTCAATACTCTCTCGGGAAAGATAGACCTGCTGGAGCCTGCCGATGGCAAGGCCCTGCGGATGTATGCCTGCGGACCTACCGTCTACGACTACGGGCACATCGGCAACTTCCGTACCTTCTTGCAGGTGGACGTGCTGCGCCGGTTTCTCAAGCTAAGTGGAACCAGCGTGCGCCACGTCATGAACATTACCGATGTCGACGACAAGATCATCCGCAACGCCGCGGAGGAAGGTGTCTCGATTCAGGAATACACCGCGCGCTATGAGCAGGCCTTCTTTGAGGATCTTGAAGCTCTGAGAGTTGAACGACCGGAGATCATTGCGCGGGCCACGGAACACATTCCCCGCATGGTAGCGCTGGTGCAGAAACTGGCCAAAGCGGGAGCTGCCTATCAGGCGGAAGATGGAAGCTGGTACTTCAAGCTGGCGTCGTTCCCAGAGTATGGCAAACTCAGCAAAAAAGATTTGTCCGGAATGGAAGACGGCGCTCGAGTAGACCTCGACGAATATGAGAAGGATTCGGCGCGGGACTTTGCCCTCTGGAAGGCTGCCAAACCCGGCGAAACCTCCTGGGAAACTGAGATTGGCCGCGGCCGTCCCGGATGGCACATCGAGTGCTCCGCCATGGCGATGGAGTACCTCGGCGAGAGCTTCGACCTGCACGCCGGCGGAGAGGACTTAATCTTCCCCCACCACGAGAACGAAATAGCCCAAAGCGAAAGTGTGACAAAAAAGACATTTGCGCGGCATTGGATGCATGTGCGGTTCCTGCTTGTGGACGGACGGAAGATGTCCAAAAGCGAGGGCAATTTTTATACGCTGCGAGACCTGCTGTTGAAGGGCTACAAGGCTTCGGCGATAAGGCTGGCGTTGATTTCTGTGCCCTATCGCCATCAGCTCAACTTCACGTTCGATGGGCTGATCGAGGCCACTAATGCCATCGGGCGGCTGCGAACGTTCAAGCAGCGGCTCACTCAGGGCAGCTTTGCTGAGGGCTCGAATCCCGAACTGCAAGCGGCAGCCGCAAAGGCACAAGAAGATTATCTGGCTGCGCTCAGCAATGATCTGAATACCGCCGAGGCGCGGGCTCCAATCTTCGAACTGACGCGCGCGGCGAATACGGCAATGGACCAGGGTCTGCTCAAAGCAGACGACAGGGATGCGATTCTGCGCGTGCTGGAAAGCTTTGACGCGATCTTTGACGTGATGGAAGATCGTGATGCTGAGCCGACGAAGCGTGCCCTGGAATGGGCGAAAAAAGAAGACCGCATGAAAGATGTTGCGCCGGAGTTGCTGGCCAGTCAGTCTCTGAGCGATGAGGCAGTTGATGCGCTGGTGGCCGAACGAACTCTAGCCAAAAAGCAGCGCAACTTTGCCCGCGCCGACCAGATTCGCAACGAACTAGCGGAAAAGGGCGTGGTCTTGGAGGATTCGAAAGACGGCGTGCGCTGGAAGCGGAAGTAGGCTGTGACCGAATTTGTAGTTGAATTCGAGTTTGAGGATGACGGCCGCTGGATTGCGGCGGTTCCTGAACTGTCCGGTGTACTCGCGTATTGTTCAACGCAAGAAGAGGCGAGAGAAGAGGTCGTTCTTCTGGGCCTGTCTGTCATGCAGGCAACATCCAGCTCAAGCCAGACGAAGTGAAGAGATCATGACTCCATCATCGAATTCGGATTGGAGAGGATGGATATGACGACCGTCCGAAAGCTTGCCTGCATTATGTTCGTCCTTGGCTTGTTGCAACATGCATTCGCTCAAGAGCAGCAAGTGAAGGACGATGTTCGCTGGTGTCCGACAATTCGGTCATTTCCTGTTCTTCAGGAGGCTCGATTTTCAGCTGTGTATGTTTTTGATTTAAATGCCCATGGCTGTCCAGTCAACATACGACGTGCAAATGTGCCGTTCATTTCAAAAGCAGACAGAACGCTGATTGCCTGCATAGCTGATTGGCATTTGCCCAAATCGAAGAGCAAAGGTACGGCGGTCTTTTCTTTTCAGTGGGGATGGAAAAGCTTGCAAGTCACCGCTGGTGACTTTGCAGTCACAGTTCCCGCCCAACCACCAAATTCCGATTCTCACTAATATCAATTCTGGAGGTTTACCCCATGGAAGCGAACGAAGCGCAGGAGTTGCAGGAACACGCCGAGCACGGTGGGCACGATCAGTCGATGCGGCCCGTTGCCTTAACCATGACGATCCTGGCCGTGCTGGTGGCTGTCGTCACCGTGCTGGGCCATCGCACGCACACCGAGGCGATTCTCGATCAGGACAAGGCTACCGATATGTGGGGCTACTATCAGGCTCACAAGATTCGCGCCAATGACACCGCACTGGTTGCCGACTTGCTGAGCGTGGTGACCATCGCCGACGGAAACGCCGCCAAGAAGCTCGCCAAAGGCTATGCCGATCACCAGGCCAAGTGGGCTGATGATCTGAAGGACGAGCAGGATAAGGCTGAGGCGCTGGAGAAGGATGTGGAGCAGGCAGAGGCTCGCGCCAAGCGCTTCGATCTGGGCGAGGTTCTGCTGGAGATTGGGCTGGTGATCACCTCAATCACGCTGCTCACCCGCAAGCGCGTTTATTGGTACGCGGGGCTTTGCTTCTCGGTTGTCGGGATTGTAGCGGCGGTGTTGGGGCTGCTGATCAAGTAGGCGTCAGGTTCAAGGTGTCCCAGGTTCCTAAGTAGGAACCTGGGACGTGGGAACCCAGATTGTTGTTTATAGAAATACTTTAGACCTTAATGGTCGCATCGCCCTTGTGCCAGCCACAGGGAATCAATCCGCCGTTCTGCAACCCATCGAGAACGCGCAGAACCTCTTGCGGGTCGCGGCCTACTGACAAATCGGTCACATAGACGAAGCGGTTTTTATTCTCCGGATCGACGATGAACGTGGCGCGCTGGCTCACGCCTGCATTGGGATCAAGAATGCCCAGGGCTGTAGAGAGTTCGCGCTTGATGTCGCTGAGCATGGGGAAGGGCAAGTCCTTGAGCGAGGGCTGTTCGCTGCGCCAGGCCAGGTGAACGAACTCGGAGTCGATGCTGCCTCCGAGAACCTGCGTATTGCGTGCGGCGAATTCCTTGTTCAGCGTGCCAAAGGCGGCTATCTCAGTGGGGCAAACAAAGGTAAAATCCTTCGGCCAGAAGAAGTAGACCTTCCATTTGCCGGCATAATTCTTTTCGGTGATGGTGGGAAAATTCATATCGCTGTTGACGACGGCGGACAGTGAGAAGGCGGGAAAACTTGAACCTACGGAAAGCATTCTTAAACTCCTTCAGGAAGGTTGATGAGGTTAAATGTAGGGCGGGAATACTATCCTCCGCCGACGTGCCCGCAGAGGGGCAGACGAGTCACGCCGCTCAGCGGCATAATCTCTCTCACCTAAATGATGCGCTTGGGTGGGGGTGGGATTCGGGAATGCAGTGAACAGTGGTCACCGATCACTGCGAGCTAATTGGGCCGGTTGCCGGAAGCCGAGCGGCGGCGAAAGCGCTCATCGACGGGCTGACGATCTTTGAAGCCGGTTTCAACGGTGTGCCAATGCTCAATGGCAGGCTCGCCCATGCGCCAGCAGAGCAGCACCACCTGATCTTCAAGCCGGCAGGGGAAATCGAGCAGCCCGGCATCGAGATCCTTCACCTGTACGCCGATGGAGTCGATCTCAGCAATGCTCTCGCGAACGCGCTGCACATGCGTCTCAATTTCGGCGCGCAGGTTGGCCACCTTGGTCACATCGACCCTCATGCCGCCGGAGACATAGATGCGGCGAGCCAGTTCCGAAAGGCCAGTCTGAACCTGTTCTGCCGACTGCTTGCCTTCAATGGCGCGCTTGAGCAAAGACTCCAGCACCGGCAGCAGAGACTGCGCTTCATCGAGAGTGAAGGTCCTCATGGGCGACCCCCTTGGTTATAGGATACGGCAAAACAGGCGACAGAGACTAATCCCGCTTCTCCCAGTTCCCTGCTGTTACCCCACTTCCAACATGCGATCGAGCGCTACTTTCGCCCAACGCTTTACGCTGGCGCGAACCTGTATGCGGTTGACGACGCGGCCTTCGACGAGGTTTTCAAGAACCCACGCCAGGTGCTGCGGGCTGATGCGATACATGGTGGTGCAGAGGCAGCCAGTATCGTCGAGGGTGATGACCTTTTTGCCTTCTGCGGCGAAGCGCTTGGCCATGCGATTAACGAGGTGAATCTCCGTTCCAACGGCAAAGATGGAGCCCGTCGGCGCCTTCTCGACCAATGCGATGAGTCGTTCCGTAGACCCGAGAGCGTCGGCCTTCTGGCAAACCTCGAAGCGGCACTCAGGATGCACGATCACTTGAATGCCGGGATACTTGGCGCGAACCTGATCGACATGGCTGGGCAAGAAGCGCTGATGAACGGCGCAATGTCCCTTCCACAGTAGTATGCGGCTGGCGGCAATGCTCTGCTTCGTCAGACCACCCTGGTTTTGGCCAAGCTGGACGGCCCAGGGATCCCAAACCACCATCTGGTCCAGCGGAATGCCCATCTCGTAGCCGGTATTGCGGCCCAAGTGCTGATCGGGCAAAAAAAGAATCCGCTTGCCACGCGCGAATGCCCACTCAAAAGCGGCGCGTGCGTTGGAAGAGGTGCAGACCAGACCGCCGCGCTCGCCGCAAAATGCTTTGATGGCGGCGGTGGAGTTCATGTAGGTGAGGGGCACGAACTCGTCGGCAAGGCCGAGATCTTCAAGCGCCTCCCAGCAGGCTTCGACCTGAGAGATTTCCGCCATGTCGGCCATGGAGCAGCCTGCATTGAGGTCTGGCAAAATGACCTGTTGGCCGGGGTGGCCCAGCACGTCGGCGCTCTCGGCCATGAAGTGGACGCCGCAGAAAACGATGTAGCGAGCGTCGGCTTCAGCGGCAATGCGGGAGAGCTTGTAGCTGTCGCCCGTAGCGTCGGCGAAGCGAATCACCTCGTCGCGCTGGTAGTGATGGCCGAGCAGCAAAGTTGTGGCGCCGAGTTTGGCGCGGGCCTCCGCAATGCGCGCGTCCATTGTGTGGTCGGGGAGCGCGAGATAGTTTTCGAGGCTGCAACTGCTGCCAGCCTCCGGCGCAACCGCCGCTGGATCGTCGAGTAATAAGTTCACCGTATTCCGCCTTCAGTCCAGCTCGCCCTTTTGGGGGCAGCGGACGGGGATGTTGAAAGCTAACGCGACTTGCAGAGGATGCACTGGCGCTGCTGAAGAACTTCGGCGCTGGGCCGAGCCCTTCAGAAAAGCCCCCATCCACGGGGTTGTTGCAAGCCTTTCACTCATTGGATGCTGCCTTGAACCGGTGGATTCGAGTTAAACCCGCCCGCCAAAAGCTGCTTCCACTGGGGCTATTGTAACAAAGGGTTAACAGAGAACTCAAATGCAGATGAGCTGATAGTCCTGTTGAGAATGGCAGTTTTGCAGTGGCTCATTCCTCTTTCGGTCCGGTTCGATCTTTGCATTCGGAATGGAGCTTGACTCGGCATCGAATGGCAATCCGCTTTGTTTTGTTCGCCAACCTTGCTATGCTTGCTGGCAAATGCAAATCCCGGCGATTCAAACGTATGGCTTGACACGGCGCTTCGGCGCGCTAACCGCTGTTGAAGATGTGACTTTGAGCGTGGCGCCGGGACAGTTCTTTGGTTTCCTGGGACCAAATGGGGCGGGCAAGTCAACCACCATCAAGATGCTCACCGGGTTGCTTGAGCCGAGCGCGGGAACGATTGAGATTCTGGGCAAGCCCTTTGGGGCGGGCTCGCTCGACTTGAAGCGGCAGATTGGCGTGGTGCCGGAGGGAATGGCGCTACTGGGCCGGCTGACCGCGCCCGAGTATCTGCGTTTTGTGGGCCGCATGTACGGGCTGGACCGCGAGACCACCAACCAGCGCACCGATGAGTTGCTGGAGTTCATGCAGCTGGCTAACGAGAGTCGCAAGCTGGTCACCGACTTCTCGCACGGAATGCAGCGCAAGCTGGCCATGGCGGCGGCAGTGATTCACGGGCCCAAGGTGTTGTTTCTTGACGAGCCCTTCGAAGGCGTGGACGCGATTGCGGCGGGAATGCTCAAGACCATGCTGCAAGGGATGATCAACCGCGGCGCAACCATTTTTCTCACCACACACGTTCTCGAGATTGTGGAGCGGCTATGCAGCCACGTGGCCATTATTTCAAAGGGCCGCCTGGTGGCCAATGGTTCGCTCGCAGCGTTGCATGATGGGGTGGTTTCCACGCTACCGGATGCCGAGAAAGAGCAGCGGCTGACGCTCGAAGAGATCTTCCTTTCGATTGTGGGCGCGGGCGGGCGGACGGAGCCACCGCAGGAGCTTTCATGGCTCGCATAAATGAGGTCGGCTTGAACGGGGAAGCGCTCAGCGCTTCGTCGCGAGCGCAGTATGCGGCCATGGCCAGCCTCCGCTGGCATATCTTCGTCAACGGATTGCGCTCCAAAATGGGCGTATTTGAATTGGGCGCGCGCGCCTTGGCTCTTTTGATTTACATCGCCATAGGCCTGGGCCTGGGAGCGCTGATCGGTTTGGGCGCCTATGCCATCGCATCCGATGAAAAGTGGGAATATCTGCCCGCCGTCTTCTGGGTGGTATTTATCCTCTGGCAGATGCTGCCGGTAGTGCTGGCCTCATTTCAAGAGCAGTTCGACCTGGGAATTCTGCTGCGCTTTCCCGTGAGCTTCCGGTCCTACTTTCTGCTGTACGTTGTTTTTGGATTGGCGGATGTTTCGACGATCATGGGCGTGCTCTGCTGCCTGGGCATCTGGATCGGCGTCACCGTGGCGCGGCCGGAACTGTTTGCCTGGACGGCGCTCAGTCTCGGGATCTTCGCCGCCTTCAACATCCTGGTCGTGCGTACTGTTTTTGCGTGGATTGATCGCTGGCTGGCGCAGCGCAAAACGCGAGAGATTGTAGGCGCGATCTTCATGGTCCTTCTGTTGAGCCTGCAACTGCTGAACCCTGCTCTGCGCACCGGACGGCATCCCATGCACTCCACTCATCAAACGCGAATTGAACACCTGGAAAAAATGAGGGCCGAGTATGGGCCGTGGCTCAGGACCGCCGACCAAATACAAGAATGGCTGCCACCGGGATTAGCCGCGCGCGCTCTGGTGCAAGCCGGCAGTGAGCAATCCGCGCCAGCCCTGGTGTCGCTAGCCGTATTCGGGCTATGGGCACTGGCTGCGGCGGGAGTGCTCGCCAGGCGTCTCAGGGCCGAGTATCGCGGCGAAAACCTGGGCGCGGCGCCCGAGCGCAGCACTGCCGCTCCCAGCCGAGCCCATCCCGCTCGACACGAGGCCCGAAGGTGGCTGGGTGGCACAGGCACGATTACCGCGGTCGTGGAAAAGGAGTTGCGCAGTCTGTCGCGCACCTTGCCGCTGCTCTGGGCTTTGGGTGTTCCGGTATTGATGGTGCTGGTGGTGGCAAGCGTCTTTCGCAACAGCGCCCCCGGATTGGGAAATACCTTCCAGCTTGCGTTCCCGCTCTATGTGGCCTACGCGCTGCTCGGCTTCACGCAGTTGTTCTACAACAATCTGGGCGCTGAGGGTGAGGGGATTCAGTTGCTGTTTCTTTCTCCCACACCCATCCGGACCGTGTTTTTAGCCAAGAATCTTTTTCACTCCATGCTCTTCGGCCTGGATGCGCTTCTGGCTGGCGTTTTGGCCAGTCTCCGCCTGGGCTGGCCAACCGTTGCAGTGACAACTGCTACGATCGCTTGGCTGCTGTTTGCGCTGCCGTGCAGCCTGGCGGTTGGCAACATTTTTTCGCTCACCATGCCCTTCCGCATCAATCCGGGGCGCATCTCGAGGCAGCGCGGATCGCAGGCTAACGCGATTTCCAGCCTGCTGGTGCAATTGGTGCTGGTGGCCGTCGGCGCGGCTGTCTTCGGATCGTGCTGGCTGATCGGCAATCTATGGCTGGCCGTCCCCATCTTTCTGGCCCTGGCCGGGGTTGCGATCATTGCTTGGCGGCGTGTGCTCCGCAACGTAGACGCAATCGCCAACCGCCGCAGAGATTCGCTGCTGGCGGCGCTGATGAAAACGGAGTGAAGAATCAGGGCAAACGCATCTTCCTCATTCCGGTTACAGAAAATTACCTTCCATCGGCGCACAATCAAAGCATGAACAACCATGTCAGACACGGGTTTTTACTGTTCCCTGTTCCCTGTTCCCTGTTCCCTGCTCCCTGCTTTACCCCACCCCCCTGAAAAATATTTTGAAACCGTGCAGATTATTGCGCGACCGGAGAAGAAAATGAGACCGCAAAAGCGATGAATCCCCGCGTCCTTATTGATCAGAACGCAGGTTCAGGTGAAATCGCCAATGTGCGCGAAAACGCACATAAAGTACCGGGATGCAAGAAAGAGCCTTCCGCAAAAGAGCGATTTTCCCATAAAAACAGGGGCATTTTGCCCGGAAAATGGCCGAAAAGACCCGAAAAAAGGCCGATTATCACTGCGATTCGGGCTCTGACAATGGATCAAACCGACCGCCTTGCGAATCGTCTGAAGCTACCTTCCGGCAAGAGTTCCTCGCCGTTTCCGCGAAAAATTTTATCGCGCGTTTGCCTAGACCGAAGAATATGTCGGCGCCCACGCCCCGCTTCCGCTCGTCTATAATGGCAACTAATAGCGCTAAGTGACAATTGCGCACTCAGTCCTGTCCCCGCATCCAGCCATTACCGCGCTGGCCCAGGGCGCTCAGTCTGGCCGCGCGTAGAGAGTTGAAGGTCCAAGTCCATCCATGATCCGTTTCCTGCAGAGAGACAATCGCGTAACCAAGGCATTCTTCGTAATCGTCATCGCCGCCGCATCGCTTGGCATGGTGGTGTACCTGATCCCCGGCTTAACCGGCCAGGGAGCCTCAAGCGCCGACACCTACGCCACGATCTATCCCCACTGGTACAGCCGTTTCCTGTCCTCGGGCGTGGTCGTGAGCCAGCAGTCGGTCACTCAGCGCGCCCGCCAGCAGTTGCAGCGGCAGAACCCCCAATACGCTGACAATCCCATGGCCGTTCACTACTTCGAGCGGCAGGTTGGCCAGCAAATGGTCCAGCAGGAGGTTCTGCTGGTCGAAGCCCAGAAGCTGGGCATTGACGCCACGGAAGACGACGTGATCCAGGCTCTGCATAAACCCCCGTTTGGCGAGTACTTTTTCCCCAAAGGCCAGTTCATCGGAACCGACCGCTACACAGATTTTGTGGCCAGCCGGATCAATATGTCGGTCCCGGAGTTCGAGCAGGAGCTGAAGAACGAGATCATCCTCCACCGCTTGCAGGCGCTCATCACGGCCGGCGCGACGGTCGGCGATCAGGAGGTTCGCAGCGACTATCTCAAGAAGAACGTAAAGATCAAGTTTGACTATGCGGTCATCTCCGCCGAAGACCTGCGCAAAAACATCAACCCCTCCGATAGCGACCTCCAATCATTCTTCAAGAAGAACGCCGCGCGCTACGCCAGTGCCGTACCTGAGCAGCGCGCCATCACCTATTTTGCCGTCAGCGCAGGCGAAATTCCGGGCGGAGTTCCGCAACCCACCCAGCAAGAGATCCAGCAATATTATGCTGCGCACCAGGCAGACTACTCAGCGCCCGAACAGGCCCGTTCGCGCCATATCCTCATCAGCGTGCCCGCCGGCGCCGACGCCAAAACCGATGCCGCGGCCAAGGCCAAAGCCGAAGCATTGCTGAAGCAGATTCAGAGCGGCGCAGACTTCGCTGAACTCGCGGCCAAGAACTCCGACGATCCCGGCAGCAAGACCAAAGGCGGTGAGTTGGGCTTTGCCCGGCGCGGCATGATGGTGCCACCCTTTGACAACGCCATCTTTACCCAAAAGATCGGCGACACCAAGATCGTGAAAACTACCTTCGGCTACCACATCATTCAGGTGGAGGAACGGCAAGAAGCGCATTCATTGCCCATCAACGAGGTACTGCCCACCATCCAGGCCACGCTGAGTCGGCAGAAGGCGGCCGCGGCAGAAGAGAACTATGTGCAGTCGCTGACCTCTGAGGCCATCAAGAACGGTCTGGAAAAGACCGCAGCAGCCCATCATCTTCAGGTCTCCACCACCCCGCTCGTCGGCGCGCACGGAGTGATCCCCGCCTTCACCGATTCCTCCAAGATCCTCGAAAAAGTCTTCGAGTCCAAGCAAGGCGATCCGCCGCAATCCGCTTCCACGGGTGAGGGTTTCGCAATCTTCCAGGTTACCGGTGTCTCTGCGGCCCATGCCCCTGATTTTGCTGAATACAAGAGCAAGATCGCCGACGACTATCGCAACGAAGTGCTTCCCATGTTGCTCAAAGTAAAGACCCAGGAACTGGCCAGCAAGGCCAAATCCGAAAACGATCTGGCCAAGGCTGCCAAGGAGGCGGGTGCGACCTTTAAGACCAGCGAACTCGTGGGTGAAACCGGCCAGGTGCCTGACTTGGGCCCGGTTGGCCAGGTGGCGCCTCAGCTCTTCGACCTGAAAGTGGGCGACCTCAGTGGACCCATCGACGCACAGAGAACGGGCGTCGTGGCCAAGTTGGTGGACAAGCAGGAGCCGACTGCCGATGAGATCGCCAAGAACTTCGACAAAACCCGTGAGGAGATGCTGGATCAGCGCCGTTCCGAGGCCTTCAGCGTCTTCCTGGGCAACCTCATGGACGACTACAAGAAACACAACCGCATTCTGACTCCCAAGTCAAAGGCTGGAGATATTCCAGTTACTTAGGGCATTTTTCGTCGATAGTGTAAGGAAGCTCTGTGCCCCATCCATTTCACGTTCTGCGTGAAATGGGTGGGGCACCACAAAATCAGCCTCACAGAAACTGTGAAAATGCGCTAGGCAAAATAATCACCAGACCGCAGAAAAGCCCGCTTTCCCTAACCGCATGCGGGCTTTTTGTTTTCGCAACCTGCTTCCTTTGAAAGCAATCGTAAGGAGAGCCATTTGTAAAATTCAAAAAGGAATGCAAGAAGCGTCAGGGTGCAACTTCAAAAGTGGAATGCACGAAGCGTGAGGGTGCAACTTGAAGAGTGGAATGCAAGAAGCGTCAGGGTGCAACTTCAAGAGAGGAATGCACGAAGCGTCAGGGCACGACTTTAGTCGTGCCGTAAGTGCATTGAAATGAGCGGGGCTTCAGCCCCTGCGGAAATTGTCCATTGTGAATCGCAATTCCGAAAGACAATTCTGCAAGTGGCTCAGGGGCTCGCTCTTTCCGCCGATAATATAACCATGGAATTTCAGCGATCCTCTGGAGTTTTGCTGCACGTCAGCTCGCTGCCCTCATTGGGCGGCATCGGCGATCTGGGGCCTGCCGCCCACGAGTTCGTGGCCTTTCTAGCCGAGGCCAAACAGCATGTCTGGCAGGTTTTGCCGCTCTGCCCCACCGGCTACGGCAACTCCCCCTATGCCGGCACCTCAGCCTTTGCCGGCAATCCCTTCCTCATCAGCCTCGAGTTTCTTTCCGTCTGGGGCTGGATTGCACCGGAGCGTATCGTCGGGCAGGGCGGCCGCAGCGGCCCGGTCAACTTTGAAGAGATCGAGTGGCGCAAGGTCAAGCTGCTTTACGAAGCGGCGGGCAACTTTCTCGACCGCGGAGCACACGACCCCAAACTGGCCCCGCAGTGGGCCGAGTATGAGAAGTTTTGCAGCGCAGAGGCAAGCTGGCTTTCTGACTATGCGCTCTACGCCGAGTTGCGCCGCCAGTTTTCGACCGGCGCATGGACGGTTTGGCCAGAGCCCTTGCGCCGCCGCGAGCCGCAGGCGCTGGCCCATGCCGCGGCCACTCATGCGCGGCGTGTGGCCGAAGAACAGGTCCTGCAGTTTGCCTTCTCTGTGCAGTGGAACGATCTTCGCGCGGCCGCCGCGAAAATGAAAATCAGAATCCTGGGCGACTTGCCCATCTTTATCAATATGGATTCAGCCGACGTGTGGGTTCATCCGGAGCTCTTCGAGTTGGATGAGCAGTTACAGCCAATTCGCGTCGCCGGAGTGCCGCCCGACTACTTTTCAAAAACCGGCCAGCGCTGGGGCAACCCGCTTTATCGCTGGGATGTGATGGCCGGGCGCGGCTTCGATTGGTGGATCAGCCGCATGCGCCGCGTCTGTGAGCTTTATGACATCGTCCGCCTCGACCACTTCCGCGGCTTTGAGTCCTACTGGGCGATTCCCGCTGCTGAAGAGACGGCGATCAACGGCGAGTGGGTCAAGGCGCCGGGGCTTGAACTCTTCCGCGCACTCGAGGCGGCCCTGGGTCCGCTGCCGCTCATCGCCGAAGACCTGGGCGTGATTACCCCCGAGGTAGAGGCGCTGCGCAATGCCCTCGGCTTGCCGGGAATGAAGGTGCTCCAGTTCGGATTCAGCAACAAAGGTGCGCACATCCACCTGCCCCATCGCTTCACGCACGACACCGTGGCTTACACCGGCACGCACGACAATAACACCACCCTGGGATGGTGGAAAACGGCCAGCATTGTGGAACGCGCCGCTGTCGAGGCTTACGTGGGGCCGACAGGCAAGAATCCCGTCTGGCCGCTGATTCGCAGCGTCGAGGACAGCGTGGCGCGAATGGCGGTGCTTCCCGCGCAGGATCTTCTGCAACTGGGCGCAGAGGCTCGCATGAATACACCGGCCGTCAGTGATGGAAACTGGCACTGGCGCGCACCGGAAGCCGGCTGGACCCCCGAGTTGGCCGCAAAGCTAGCCGCGCTAATCGAAGTCGCCGACCGCGACAACGATCCGCTGGGTGAAGCAGAAGAATCGTCTTGAGGTAAATGGTAGACCTGAACGAAAGAAAATATCGAGCCTTCCAGCAAGCCAATAGTCTGGTAAGTTATGGTTTATGGGGGCAATATGAAAGTACTTTTCATTGGCGGCACCGGAAATATCAGCACGGCTTCAACAAATTTGGCCGCAGAGCGAGAGATTGAATTAACGCTGCTGACGCGCGGACGACGGGCCGCCGATCTGCCGAAAAATCTCCGCACGGTTGCAGTGGATGTAACTGATGAAACGGCCGTGGCCGCGGCGCTCGGCAATCAAAGGTTCGACGCGGTCGTGGACTGGATCGCCTTCACGCCCTCCGATATCGAGCGCGACATCCGTTTGTTTCGCAGCCGAACAAATCAATTCATATTCATTAGTTCGGCGAGCGCATATCAAAAGCCAGTAAGTCACTACTTGATCACTGAATCAACACCGCTGGTCAATTCCTATTGGCAGTATTCGCGCGATAAGATCGCCTGCGAAGACCGCCTGATGAAGGCCTATCGCGATGAGGGATTTCCGATCACGATTGTGCGTCCTTCCCTGACCTATGGGGATACGCAGATTGTATTGGCGGTCAATAGTTGGCTGAAGTCCTACACAGCGGTCGATCGGATGCGGCGGGGCAAAAAGGTCATCGTGCCAGGAGATGGTTCCTCGCTCTGGGTGATTACACATAACACTGATTTTGCTCAAGGGTTGGTGGGCTTGCTAGGACACCGGCAAGCCATTGGCCACGCCTTCCACATCACCAGCGACGAAGTGATGACATGGGATCAGTTCTATCGGATCACAGCGCAGGCCGCGGGCGTAGAGCCTGAGATCGTTCACATTCCGTCGGAGTTCATGGGCGCTTGCCTGCCCGATGAAGTTGGCAACCTGACCGGGGACAAAGCCGTAAGCGTGGTCTTCGATAACAGCAAGATCAAGAGATTTGTCCCCGGCTACTGCGCCAAAATTCCATTTAACCAGGGCATTCAGCGAACAATTGAATGGTTTGACGCGGACCCGCGGCGAAAGGAAATCGATCAAGACGCGAACGCCGCCTGGGATAAGCTGATCGACGTCTATGAGCGTGGAGTCGGTGAAGCATTGCGCAACTTTCGATCTTAAGTCTCCTAACATCAGAGAGAGCATCCGGCGTTGAAGATAGTTACTGCATGTTATGCAGCACCGATTCTCCGGATTAGTCACCCATAGCGCAGCCCTCGCTCAAGCGCAGTCCATCGTCCGCCAGTTACCGCACTTACAGTGAGCACTGTAACCATCTCGCCCCATGCCGTTCCTGTATACTGCACGACAAGAGGAAGATGATTCATGGCGGTCGAGAATCAGAAACTGACGTTTGCGGAGAAAACGGGTTACGCCTTTGGCGATGCGGCCTCCAATCTGTTTTGGATGACCTTTATTTACTTTCAGAGCAAGTTCTATACCGACGTCTTTTTTTACACTCCCGACGCCGCGCTGGAAGACAGGCTGCTGAAGAAACTCGCTGTTCTGCTTCTGCTGACGCGCGTTTTCGATATGGCCTTCGACTTATTGATGGGAGTTCTGGGCGATAGAACCAAAACGCGCTGGGGCAAGTTCCGCCCCTATCTGCTTTGGTTCGCCATACCCTTCGGCATCATTAGCACGCTGACCTTTACCACGCCCGGCTTCAGTCCCAACGGTAAGCTGATCTACGCCTACATCACGCTCTGCCTGATGATGATGGTCTACTCGGCGATCAATATTCCCTACTCGGCTTTGATGGGCGTCATCTCGCCCGATTCGCAAGAGCGCACCAGCGCCGCATCCTACCGCTTTGCCTTTGCCTTTGGAGCAGGGATGATCGTTCAGTATTCCACGCTCTATCTGGTGGATTACTTCGGGCACGTCAGGCAGAAGATGAGCGGAATGGCGCTGGCCACGGCTGAAGCCCACGGCTATCAATTGACAATGGGCCTCTATGCCGTCGCTGCGACGGCTCTCTTCTTTCTTACCTTCGCCCTGACCAAAGAGCGTATTCAACCGGCCGCGCAAAAAACCTCTCTAGGTCGAGATCTTTTCGACCTGGCAACGAATGTGCCGTGGCTGATTCTCTTCTTTACCGGAACGCTGACCGTCTGCTCCGTGGCCATCCGTAGCGGCGCCATCCTTTATTACTTCCAGTACTATGTCGGCAACGAAAAATTGGCAGCCACCTTTATGGTCGCCGGCACACTCCTCTCGCTTTTAGGATCGCTTGCTATTCAGCACGTCACAAAGTTTGCCGGAAGAAAGGCCACTTACATCGGCCTCGCAGTGCTGGGCTCTGTCTTCCTTGTGGTTTCTTATTGGGTCAGGCCAGAGCAAATTGCGCTGATGTTCGTTTTTCAGATCCTATATAGCGCGGTCACCGGGCCAACTTCCGCCGTGCTATGGGCCATGTTTGCCGACTCCGCCGACTACTCCGAGTGGCGTACCGGACGCCGTGCCACTGGGCTCGTCTTCTCCGCAGCGGGTATGTCGAACAAACTCGGCTGGGCCATCGGTGGGCCGGTCGCCGTCTGGCTACTGGCTAACTTCGGCTATCAAGCCAGCGTCGCGCAGACGCCTCATGCGCTGCATGGCATTCTGCTCCTCTTTAGTGTGATTCCCGCAGTCGGATTTTTGCTCACTGGCCTGGGCATGATTTTTTATCCGCTCAATGAAGCCCGCATGAAGAAGATGCAGGGTGAGCTGCAGGCAAGGCAGGCAGGTGAGGGCTCGGATCATCTTGGCTTGGGTGCCGCAATTTTGGATATTGAGCAGAGGCTTCTTTAATTCTTTCAATGTTTTGTAACAGGGCACGACTTCAGTCGTGCCGCAACAATTCAAAATTAACGCTGGTTTTAGCCCCTGAGGGATGTCTCTCGGGATTTTTTCTGAAATTAGGTAATTTTTCAATCTGATGGGCCCAGCAGAGATACCTTCCCAACAAAGAGATACCTTCCCAACAACAGGAGAAAACAATCTCATGCAATTCGGTTATTTTGATGACGCGAACAAAGAATATGTGATTACTCGTCCCGATACCCCCAAGTCGTGGAGCAATTATCTGGGTTCGACGGAATATGGCGCCATCATCACCAATAATGCCGGAGGATACAGTTTCTATAAGTCGGCGGCATTGGGGCGCTTCATGCGGCTGCGCTTCAATGCGGTTCCGATGGATCAGCCGGGCCGTTATATTTATCTGCATGACCACGACAGCAAGGATTACTGGTCTGCGTCATGGCAACCCGTAGGCAAGCCTCTCGATCAATATAAATCGGAGTGCCGCCATGGCAGCGCCTATACGGTTATTTCATCCGAGTACGCCGGTATAAAATCCGAAACTACTTATTTTGTTCCGTTGGGCAAGAATTTCGAGTGCTGGCACGTGAAACTCACCAACCTGAGTAAAAAGCCTCGCGAGTTAAGCGCATTCACTTATGTGGAATATTCGGGGAACTGGGACGCCTGGAACGATCTGATCAATCTGCAATACACGCAGCACACCGTAAAAATGGAGGTCGAAGATTACATCATCGACCACGGAACCAACGTCAATATTCCGCTGATGCCGGATAACTTTGCCGAGGCGGATCAAGGTCGCCACACCTTCCAGGCATTGGTGGGAGCTGAGGTGGTTGGTTACGACACGGACCGCGCCGCCTTTCTTGGGAGTTATCGCGGCTATGGCAATCCAGCGGTTGTGGAACAGGGAAAATGCACGAACTCTCTAGCAGTAGGCGACAATGCTTGCGGCACCTTGCAGGCCAGGATCAGCCTTGCGCCCGGCGAGACGAAGGAGTTCCTTGTACTGATGGGCATTGGCCAGGGCTGCGAAGCGGGCAGGGACGCGGTGGCGGAATTCGGCACTCTGTCAAAGGTTCGCGAGGAACTGGCCAAAGTGAAGAGTTATTGGCACGAGCGCATCGACGGACTAACAGTAGAAACGCCGGACGCCGAGTTGAATAGCACGCTGAATATGTGGGGCCCCTTTAATTGCCTGATGACTTATGCATGGTCGCGCGCGGCAAGCTTGATTTATGCGGGCGAGCGCGACGGGTTGGGATTCAGAGACACTGTTCAGGACATGTTAGGTGTCATGCACACCATTCCCGAAGAAGCTGGTCAACGGTTGGAACTGATGATCACCGGACAGGTTTCAACAGGCGGGGCCATGCCTGTCGTGCGGCAATTCGATCATCACCCCGGAAGCGAAAAAGCTCCGCGAGAAGAAGACTACCGCTCCGACGATTGCCTATGGCTCTTCAATGCAATTCCGGCTTACGTGAAGGAGACCGGCGACTTATCCTTCTATCGCAAGGTATTGCCATATGCCGACCAAGGGCAGGATACAGTGATGGGCCACATGAAGCGCGCGATCCAGTTCAATCTGGAGCGCTCAGGGGCACATGGTCTGCCTTGCGGCTTGTCTGCCGACTGGAACGATTGCATTCGTCTGGGGCATCAGGGAGAATCAATCTTCGTGGCTTTTCAATTGCGCTACGCGTTGCGCGTCTACCTCGAGATATGCCAACTATTGACCGTGAAAGAAGAAGAGAAGTGGGCAAAGAATGAGTTAGCAAAGCTGGATGATCGCCTGGAACAAGATGCGTGGGACGGCGGATGGTACTTGCGCGCATATCGCGCCGATGGTTTCAAGTTCGGCGCCAAAGAAAGCAGCGAAGGCAAAATCTTTCTCAATCCGCAATCCTGGGCGCTCATCAGCGGACATGCAAATCCTGAAAGAGCCGCAACGGCGATGCAGTCTGTGCACGACCGCCTGGCCACAAACTTCGGCCTGATGATTTGTGATCCTCCTTATGTCGAGACGGACTTTCATGTCATGAGGGCCGCGCTATTCAATGCGGGCTTGAAGGAGAACGGCAGCATCTTCACCCATACGCAGGGCTGGGCCGTGATTGCGGAAACGCTGCTCGGCCACGGCGATCTGGCTTATGAGTATTTCAGAAACTATTTGCCCGCCGCATATAACACGCGCGCTGAGATTCGAGAGATTGAACCGTATGTTTACTGTCAATTTACGCACAGCAAATACAGCCCACGCTTCGGCGCCTCGCGCGTTCCCTGGCTAAGCGGCTCTGCCACATGGTCGTTTTTCGCAGCTACCCAATACATCCTCGGAGTTCAGCCGGAGTATGGCGGTCTCATAATCGATCCCTGCATTCCTTCCGCGTGGAAACAATTTAAAATAACTCGCATCTTTCGCGGAAAGAACTTGACGATCGAAGTCAAAAATCCAAATGGAGTGCAAAAAGGAGTGAAGAGTCTCGTCCTCAACGGCCAGCAGTTAGAACGAAACTTTATTCCAGCAGAGAGTCTGCTGGCCAGCAACGAGGTAGAAGTAAAGATGGGGTGAGGCGATCCATGTGCGGAAGGAGTTATGCGCAGCCGAAAATTCCAGGAGGCCGGTTCAATACTCTCGATGTGAAATTACGAGAGCCGCTCGCTGCTAGAATCACTGAAGGGACTCATCCATGAGCGTAAGCGCACTTTATCCCGGCACTTTCGACCCGCCGACCAACGGTCACATCGACCTGATTCAACGCGGCTCCAAGCTCTTTGACCACCTCATCGTCGCCATCCTCAACAATCCTGGCAAGGATCCTCTCTTCACCGTCGAGGAACGCGTAGAGATGCTGCGAGAATCGACCAGCGCTCTCGGCAACGTGTCAGTAGCCACCTTTGATGGGCTGATGGTCGAGTTTGCACGTCAGCAAGGAGTCTCGGCGGTCTTGCGCGGCATTCGCGCCATCAGCGACTATGAGTATGAGTTCCAGATGGCGCTGATGAACCGCCGTTTGGCCCCGGAGATCGAGACCGTCTTCCTGCAACCCGCCGGACGTTACTCATTTGTCAGTTCGCGAATGCTCAAGGAGGTCTTCAGCTTCGGCGGTGATGTCAGCGGTCTGGTCCCACCCAATGTTCTGAAGCGCCTGCGCGACCGCATGGGCACCAGTTGATGATTGTCTCTCAGAGGAGACTCGGGGGACTCATTTCACACCCACTAAGACTTCTCCGCTTGCTATCATCGACAAAGGCTCCCGGTACAACTGAATCCGGGCTCTGCCGCTGAGGTTTCGTCGCATTGACTCCCGCCCCTCAAGCCGAAGCTACGGAAGATCTCGCAGCGCCTTCGACTAAATCAGCCAAGCACGGCCCTGTTCACATTCATGCGCCCGAAGCTGGCGTTACGGCCACGCTGATCAACGACCTCCGCGAGCTTTTCAAGGTCAAAGTCGTCGCCCTGGTCCTGGTCACCGGATGGGGCGGCTTTTATCTTGGTTCGATGCACTCGGGCATCACCAGCATGCAGCGCGGATTGCTGGACACGCTGCTGGGTATAGGCATGGTTTCCGCCGGAGCGGGCGCGCTGAACGAGGCCCTGGAACGCAGGATCGACGCGCGCATGAAGCGCACCGAAGACAGGCCTATGGCCGCCGGACGCTTTTCTCTTGCACAGGGTGTGCTGGCCGGCCTCGCGGCTCTTGCGCTCGGCGCTGTGTGGCTTTTGCTCACCACCAACCTGCTCACCGTTGCTCTCGCGCTATTGACGGCTTTCACCTATGTGGCCATCTACACACCGCTCAAGCGCGTCACCGCACTGGCCACCTTTATCGGCGCATTTCCCGGCGCCATGGGACCTATGCTCGGCTGGACCGCTGCGCGCGGGCAGATCGAGTGGCCGGCCGTCGCTCTCTTCGCCATCCTTTTTGTCTGGCAGTTTCCCCATTTCATGTCGATCGCGTGGTTGTATCGCGACGACTACGCCCGCGCCGGCATTCGCATGTTGCCCGTCGTGCAGCCCGATGGCTGGTCCACGGTGGCCGAGGCGCTCTTCTTCGCCGTGGCCATGATTCCTGTCAGCCTGATGCCCTGGCGCTTGGGCATGGCTGGAACAACCTATGCAGCGCTCGCGACCGCGCTGGGCCTGGTTTATCTCGCTTACACCATTCGCTTCGCCCGCATCCTGCATACGCCAGAAATCGAAAGCCGCAAATTGGCCCGCGATCTGCTCAAAATCAGCGTCCTCTATCTGCCGCTACTCTTCACCGCGCTCATGCTCTGCGCCATCGCGAATCACTGAGGAAGTCATGACGACCGCAGTCCAACTCTCCAGCACCCGTTCCGCCATCGCGGCAATTCTCGCAGTCAGCGCCGCAGCCACGATCTTTTTATTCTGGCTGATCTACGTACATCCCGCTACCGCATCCAGCGCACAATACGCCTTCTTGCCCGCGCTCAATGCCCTGCTTAATGGACTCAGCGCTGTCGCTCTATTGATCGGCTACACCTTCATCCGGGCGCGCCGAATTCACGCGCATCGCGCGGCCATGATCACCGCCTTTGCATTCTCCACACTCTTTCTGATCAGCTACATTCTGCATCATGCGCTGCATGGCGATGTTCGTTACCCGCTCCACGCGCCATTGCGCATGGTTTATCTGCCACTCCTGACCAGCCACATTCTCCTGGCCATCTTAGCCCTGCCCCTCATTCTGGTTACGTTTTTCTTCTCGCTTACCGGGCGAATTCCGCAGCACCGCAAGCTCGCCCGCTGGACCCTTCCGCTGTGGCTCTATGTTTCAATCACCGGCGTCTTCACCTATGCGATGCTGCGCCTGGCGCAAGGATAGGAGCAATGTTGCCCGCCCTCAGCCCCAATTCGAATCCGACCCCGCCCGCCGACGGCACTCGCCAACTGCTGCAATGGGGCGCGTCAATGCTCGGTGCCGGATTATTGGCCGTGGTGCTGCTACAGACCTTGCTGGGCGGCTTTTCACCCACCGGCGCCAGCACCAACACCGGCTGGTTCGCCTTGATTGTCGCGCTCATGTGCATTCCATTTGGCGGCCTCTTGACGGCGCTGGGGATAGCCAAGGCCCTGCGCAATCGCACACATTCCCGCAAACGTTGATCCTCTTTTTTGTGAACGGAAGAAAATAAAATGCCGCCCGCCAACCGCGCCATCAACAGGGTTGGCGGATTTCGCTTGAGGTTCCTCCCGCTGCCGTCACATAGCACTTCAGCGTGTAATCCATCACCATGCGATCGGCGCTGAAGCGCCAGCCGAGCGTGCGGATCGTTCTCTTCATGCGCTTGATCCACCCGCGCGGCAGTCCGTCGCGGTCTCGCTGATAATAAAGCGGAATCAATTCCTCCCTCAGAACGCGGTACAAGTCATCGCCATCGCGTTGATCGTGCACATCCATCTTCGAATGGGTTCTGCCGGTCCCGATTGCAAAGCCATTGAGGCCGTCATAGGCTTCGGCCCACCAGCCATCCAGAACAGAAAGATTCAATCCACCGTTCAATACAACCTTCTGCCCGCTGGTGCCAGAGGCTTCCAACGGACGGCGAGGATTGTTCAGCCACACGTCCACACCTTGCACCAGATGCCGCCCTACGTTAATGTCGTAGTCCTCGATGAAAACGAATTTGTCTCCGAACTCCGAGTCGCGCATCATCTGAGCAATTTGCTGAAGAACCCTCTTGCCCGGTTCGTCATGCGGATGAGCCTTGCCGGCGAAGAGAAATTGAACAGGCCGTTTGGGATCGTTGACCATCAAGGCAAGTCTCCGCATGTCCGCCAAAATCAGGTTGGCGCGTTTGTAAGTCGCAAAGCGCCGGGCAAAGCCGATGGTCAGTGCATCCGGCGATAAAACTTTAGTGAGGCGGTTGAGAGTTTCATCAGGCTCAGAGCGGCGTTTCGCCTGTTCGCGAGCACGCTGGCGCACGAAATCCAGAAGTTGCGATTTCAGGCTGAGATGCGTCTCCCACAGCTCACCGTCATCCACATTTTCAATCTCCTCCCAGGTCTTTGCGGCTCCGCTCTGACTCTGCCAGCCAACGCCCAGGTGGCGATCATAGAGCCGGCACATTTGCGGCGCGAGCCACGAAGGTACATGCACGCCATTGGTGATATGGCCGATGGGAACACCATCTTCAGTCTTGCCTGGATAAAGACCTCTCCACATCGAGCGCGAGACCTCGCCATGCAAAGAGGAGACCGCATTGGCCCGGCGTGAAAGCTTGAGCCCAAGAACGGTCATGCAAAATTGTTCACTGTGGTCGGCAGGGTTTTCCCGGCCAAAACTCATAAGTTCTTCGTGTGAGATCCCCAACTCATCGCGCAGATGCCCCAAATGCTCTTCGATCAAATTGGCGTCGAAACGGTCATGCCCAGCCGGCACCGGGGTGTGAGTGGTGAAAATGACCTCGCGCGGAATAGAACTCGCGGCTATATTGAAGTCCACTCCCTCCTCGTTCATACGATTGCGAATCGCCTCAAACACAGCGAAGCCGCTGTGCCCTTCATTCAAATGGAGCACTCCAGGCGTAATCCCCATTGCCTTGAGCGCGCGAAAGCCGCCGACGCCCAGCAGCAGTTCCTGGCGAATGCGCGTTCTCCCATCGCCTCCATACAGCCGCGAGGTTAGTTCACGATCTTCGGGAGCGTTGCCCGCTACATTCGAATCAAGCAGCAGCAAATCACAACGGCCAACCTTGATCTGCCAAACCTTGGCGTGAATAAAGCCGCTGCGGGTTTGAATCTCCACCACAACCGGTTCGCCATTTTGGCCGATGGCCGGTTGCATCGGCAGTTGATTCACATCCGTTTGCAGGTACTCCTCTTGCTGCCATCCGCTCCCGTCAAGGCGCTGCAGAAAGTATCCCTGGCCATAAAACAAGCCGATTCCGACCAGTGGAATATCAAGATCGGAGGCGCTCTTGATATGGTCTCCAGACAGCACGCCCAGACCGCCCGAATAGATCGGAAGCGACTCATGCAAGCCGAATTCCGCCGAAAAATAAGCGACAGGCCGCGGCCGCAGCACACCGGCATTGGCCGCGCCCCAGGTTCGATCAGCGTGCAGATACTCCTGCTGGCGGCGGTAAACGTAGTTGATGCGACTATGCAAAACCAGTTCGGTGGCGCGACGCTCAACCTCCGCCAACGGGATTTCGCTGAGCAGCGAGATAGGATTTTGATTAAGTTGCCGCCAACGAGTCGGATTCAGATCACGAAATAGGCTGATGCAGTCGTGGTCCCAACTCCACCATATATTCCGGGCCAGCGACCAAAGGCGCTCCTGGGCCGGGCCAATAAAGCGGTCCAGATTTCGTGCCTCGCTCACAACAGGCGCAACCTGGTTCGCCGCCTCCACCAGCATCCGAATCTCGTCTTCGCGGAAAATCCGTGAATCTTTCGTCTGGACAACCAGAACACCCTGCAAGATGCCGCGATCAATCAGGGGCACGCCGAGAAACGAATGGTAATCCTCTTCTCCTGAATCCACAAAGTACTTGAAGCGTGAGTGTTTGGTTACGTCATCGACGGCCACTGGCATCACCTGCTCGGCGACCAGGCCTACCAGGCCCTCACTGAGCGGCATACGCAACGTGCCAATGCATCGCGGATGAAGACCCAAGGTAGCCGCCAAGACCAGGTTCGATCGATCCGGCTCCAGCAGATAAGCTGAGCACACATCGGTCCTGAAGCGCGTGGCGATTAATGCCACAACGTTCAACAGCGTATCCGCCGGCTTGCCTCCATCCTCGGCAAGCCTTTTTACCTCTTCCGCCGTCAGAACAGTAGCTTCATTGCTTATTCCATTCAGCAGGGCCATCCGTTTCCCTTCTTCTTCGGTCAATTTCAGAGACTGCTTTTCCATTGCGTCCACAAATCAAGTCAACAAATCAAATTGAGGCGCGCATCGAGCTGAGATCTTTAGATTTGCTACCCGCGGCAGGCGAACCGACGGGAAAACATATGTATTGCGTGATTCTCACGGAAAAGTCATGAAGATCCCATCAAGATCTGCAAATTGAATTGCGCGGTCTAGGATTTGTCTGGCTTTCCCTGATCGTCGAGGGCAAACGCATTCCTTCCACGATGGTCATGGGCAGGCCCAGGAATTTCGCCCCAGGCGTCTCACCGAACTGTGCGTAAATCTCTCGATTCACGCGGCTCTTTATGGCTATGCGTTTGTCCCTCCTGGGCGCAAACTCTCTCCCGAGGTCGGAGGCTCATCCTGGTTGCCCGGTTGGTTTGAAACCAACTCCTGCAAGCTGGCTCCGAAAGGCCGTCTCTCATCTTCAATACAGCATCAAAAACTTTCGCCTTGGTTCAGGACGCACTGCAGATAATTACCCTCGTCTGGCGCACAATCAAAGCATGAACAACGTCCACAGCCGCGGACCTTTCCTGACCACTGACCGCTGTTCCCTGTTCCCTGACCGAAAGGCACCCCCCCCCACCCCCCTATATTTATTATCGAAAACTTGCAGGTAATTATTCAGTTAACGCCATAAATCGTGAATCACATCGTAACCAACTCATAATCAGCGGCTTCGATCGATCTCTTGAGTCCACAAAGTCAAAGCCAGAAAGACTAGGTAACCACTCGATAGTCTGTAAAACAAAACGAAAAACCCGCAAGATGCAATCGCAATTAAGATAAGTTATAAAAAAGCTTCCATTTCCGGCTCCACATGAACATGGCCGCTGGTGTCGGCTCCAGCGTCGTGCGCCAGGCCGAGGCTGTCGAAGACCGGTCCCAAAGCCAGCAACGAAATGATCAGAATCGCCAGATGAAAATCATGCAGTTGCGGCACAGCGACAGAGTGGCCTCGCGCATGAGAAATCAGGCGCAAAGTAATGGCGCCCACAGCAACCCCCATTCCGGAACTGAGCTGCATCACGGCGCTCAAAAAACTGTTCGCGCGGCTCATCCGGCTCGACTCAATCTCCGAAAAGGCGAGCGTGGTCATGCAAGTAAACTCCATCGACCGGCAGCCGCCATGAAAAAAGAGAATAACAACAATCAGCCATGTTGGCGTACTGGGAGACAGAGTCGCGCAAACGGCAATCGACGCGGAGGTAATAACTCCGTTGATAATCAGCACGCGCCGAAAGCCGAAGCGGCGTAGCGTGGGAATCACAAAGATCTTCATACCGAGATCGCCGGCAAAGAGTGCCAGCAGAAACAAGCCTGATTGAAATGCGCTCAGTCCAAAGGCGATCTGGAACATGAGCGGAAGCAGAAATGGCAGCACCGCGACCGATATGCGGAAGGCGCTGGCTCCATAAATCGAAAGTGAATAAGTCTTCAGCCGGAGCGAGTCAAAATCGATCAGCGACTTTGCCGGGTTGCGCCGCGCGGCCAATATCGCAACCGCTCCACTCGTCAGGCTCAGCGCAAGAATGAGGCTCGGAAGCTGCCAGTGTCCGCCTTCGCCGCCGAGTTCTTCCATCGCATAAACGGCTCCGGCAGAGGCAAACCCGCCCAGAACAAAAGTCAACCAGTCGAAAGGGTGCAACTCCTCGCCGCGTACGTTCTCGATCCACAGCAGCGCCAGAATCAGCGCGAGAATGCCGATGGGAAGATTGAGAAAGAAGATCCAGTGCCAGCTGGCATACGTCGTGATGAATCCACCCAGAGGCGGACCAATGACCAGCGCCGACAGGCCAGGCCAAGTGATATAAGCAAGAGCCTGCGTCAGCTTCTCTTTCGGCGCTGTCCTGAGCACAATCAGCCGGCCCACCGGAACCATCATCGCTCCGCCAACGCCCTGCAAAATACGCGCCAGGATGAATTCCGTGAGAGTGCCAGAGAAGCCGCAGAGCACCGAGGCCAGCGTGAAAACAGCGATTGCCGTAGCGAAGATCGAACGCGAGCCAAAGCGGTCTGTCACCCAGCCGCTGATGGGGATGAAAACGGCCAGCGTCAGCATATAGGCCGTCATGCCGATGTTGAGGCTCACCGGCCCCACATGAAAGCTGCGCGCCATTTGCGGCAGTGCCGTCGCAATGATGGTGCCGTCCAGCATCTCCATGAAGAAGGCGCCCGCAATCAAAGTTGTGATGTAAAACGGAGAGCGAATCTTCTTCATCGTTCTAGTTTATTAAACTTGCCGGGAGTCATTTCAGCATCTGATCCGTCAGCTTTCAGAGTACGTTCCGCATGCAATGTCCTCGGCGGCTTGCGCGATGCTCTCCGGCCGGCCAAGATCGCGCCAATAATATTCGTCCGCGCGAAATGCCATGATCTTTTCTCCCTGCGCAGCGAGTTTCAAGTAGGCGGAAACAATGGGAAACGGACCCCGGTCACTCATCTTCGCAAAGATTTCAGGAGAGATCACGTGTATGCCAGAAAATGCCAGCGCCTGTAACTCAGCCGAGTGCCGTACTAACTCCGCAGTTCCATCGCACCCGGCACGACGCCCGCAGAGCCGACCCTGCTCATCGAAGAGAAGGTGCCGCGAACTCTCTCGCGACTGCACAGCCAGCGTAGCCAGCGCGTTCTTTTCCCTGTGAAAGCGCATCATGCGCCCCAGATCGATCGTGCTGAGGACATCGACGTTGTGCAAAATAAAAGGCTCGTGTGAATCGGAAAAGAAATGCACGGCCTTCTTCAAGCCGCCGCCCGTATCCAGTAACTCCTCTTCACGAGAGATTTCAATTTTCATGCCAAAGTGATCGTTTGCTATTAAGTAATCAACAATCATCCCCGCGTAATGATGCGTGTTGACAATCACCTCGCCGACGCCGAAGCTGCGCAAGCGCGCAAGCGTAATCTCCAGCAGAGTGCGCCCAGCAACCGTGACCAGCGCCTTAGGCCGATCGTTGGTGAGTGGCCGCAAACGAGTGCCCAGACCGGCGGCTAGAATCATAGCCTTCATCGGCCCATCTTCTCCAACTCGACATGCCGGACCACCACTTCCACGCCGTTCGCGCGCAGATGCTTCGCTAATTGCTCCGCGAGATATACAGAGCGGTGCTGGCCGCCGGTACAGCCAAACGAGACCATGAGGTTCTTGAAGCCGCGGTGCTGATACTCACTCACGCTCGCATCCACCAGCGACAAAACGTGCGCGAGATATTGATGCACGCTTTCCTGACGATTCAAATACTCGATCACCGGCGCGTCCTTGCCGGTCAATTGGCGGAACTGTTCTTCCCGCCCCGGATTCGGCAGACTGCGCGCATCAAAGACAAATCCGCCGCCATTCCCTGTCTCATCAGAAGGCATGGTTTGATGAAAAGAGAAACTGAAAATTCGCACCTTCAATCCCTCTGCACTAGAAGCCAGACCCTGCAATTTTTCTGAAGCCGATATGCCCTGCAATGCGTCCATCAGCGCCGGCAAGGCTATTGGCAGGTTGACAGCTTCAGCTAGCCAGCGCAGGTTCTTCAGCGCGTACGGAACGCTCTGCAAAAAATGAGCTTTGCGTTCATAAAAACCTCTGAAGCCATAAGCCCCCAGCGCCTGCAAAATGCGCGCGTAAACAAACGCATAATAGTGTTCCATGAACGCGTCACGCGTGAAGTCGATGTAACTCCCAAGGCAGTCGAGATAGCGATCAAGCAACTCCTGACGCAGCGCCGGCGGTAAATCAGCTTTGCCATCGTAGAGCAGAGACGCAATGTCGTATTGCAGTGCTCCTTTGCGGCCCCCTTGATAGTCCAGAAAAAATGGCTGCCCATCGCGCAGCATCACATTGCGCGATTGAAAATCCCGATAGAGAAAATAATCACGACTGGCGCTCAAGAGAAACTTCGTCAAGCGGCTGAAATCATCCTCCAACGCCTGTTCGTTGAAAGGAACTCCCGAGAGCCGCAGAAAATAATACTTGAAGTAATTCAAATCCCAGGCAATCGATTGGCGATCAAAACTGGCCCGTGGATAGCAGACTCTGTAATTTAAATCGCGGCCCGCCTCAACCTGAAAACGCGGCAGCACAGCCACCACTTTGCGGTACGCCTCAATCGCCTGCGGAGCGATCACATCGCTGCTGCGATTCTCGCCCAGGAATTCAAAAAGTGTGGTGTCGCCCAGGTCTTCTTCCAGGTACGCGCCTTCACTCAAATCCTCCGCATAAATCTCGGGCACCGGCAATCCGTGGCGACGAAAATGCCGGGAGAACTCAATGAAAGCAACATTCTCCTCCCGCACCGGATACAGAATGCCGATGGCGCTCACATTCCCGCTGCTGAGCCGCACGATAGCGCGCCCCGAGCCGCCGAGCTGGCCCTGAAGCGGTCGCGCATCTTCTGCCGGCAACTGGAAATGCTTCTCAAAAAGCCGTTTTAGAACGTCCATGAATCTCTTTCTGTTGAATCTCAAGCTGCTTCACAACGATACCCAGCCGGGGCAGGCATATGCAAGGTGTTATTGCTATCATTACGTTCAATATTGTTTGTTTCGCAACGCCTGTACTATGATGACTCTCACAAGGCAAGCAGCAAGGCGAGGAGGTCACTATGAGCGAAAATCAACCGGCAGCGGCGCGCAGGCAGGGCCGTCGCGAATTCCTAAAGGCGGGGGGCGCAATCACCGCCGCATTGCTGGCGCCATCGGCGATGGCTGATGCACCCAAGGCTCTCCCCGGCCTTCCGTCGAATCACGTGACTCCGACAGCCATGCCGACCCGCAACCTGGGCAAGACGGGCTATCGCGTGGGCATCTTTTCGCTGGGCGGCCAGGCTGCGCTGGAGCACGCGAATAACTTCGACGTAGCCATTCCCATCCTGTCGCGCGCGCTCGACATTGGCGTGAACTATATCGACACATCGTCGATCTACGGCGGACCGGAGCGCTGGAGCGAGCAGTATGTCGGCAAGGTGATGGCGCACCGGCGCAACGAAGCATTTCTCGCGACCAAGACCAGGGAACGCACGCGCGATGATTCACTGCGCATGATCGAGAAGTCGCTGCAACTGCTCCAGACCGATCACGTGGACCTTTGGCAGTTACACGACATCGGCACCATGACCGATGTGAATGCGGTCTTTGCCAAAGGGGGCGCAATGGAAGCGCTGCTCGAGATGCAGCAGCAAAAGGTGGTGCGCTACCTGGGCATCACCGGCCACTATCGGCCCGACGCGCTGATGGAATGCATCCGGCGTCATCCCTTCGACACCATTTTGATGGCCATGAACGCCGCCGACCCGCATCACTATAGCTTCAATCAGGAACTGCTGCCGCTGGCGGTCGAGCGGCAGATGGGCATTATCGGAATGAAGGTTCCGGCGCGCGGACGCATCCTCAGCACATGGACGCCGCCGCCCATTGAGCAGCAGAAGCATTCGTGGGAAGGCATGACGGTGCAGGCCGCAACTCCTGGAACCATCACCATGCGCGAGGCGATGTATTACACATTGTCGCGCCCGGTGAGCACGGTCATCATCGGCTGCGATTCGATTGCCCAATTAGAAGAGAATGTGCAACTGGCGCGTGAGTTCACGCCATTGAGCGACGGACAAGTGGAGGCGCTGGTGAAACGAGCAGAGCCAGTCTCCAAGCCCTCGCTTTTCTTCCGCTTCTACGACCGCGCGTAAGGCACCTGCGGCGCGACCGATCGCTCAGCACCTACGGCGCGGCCAATCGCTCGCTATTCGCTCGCATGGACCTCTTTGGCGATTCAGATGGTGAGCCTTACGGTTCGGCGATGGTTACCTTTTCTTTTTGTCGCGCTCTTCGTTCCGAGATCGCTTCCTTGTACACCACTCATTCCGAGTTAGTTAATGTTTAATTTGGTGTTTTATGGGGTTGTCGAGAAAATTACCTGCAAGGTTTCGATAATAAACATAGGGGGGTGGGGGGGGCCCTTTCAGGGAACAGGGAACAGCGGTCAGTGGTCAGGAAAGGTCCGCGGCTATGGACGTTGTTCATGCTTTGATTGTGCGCCGGCCACGCAGAATGATCTGCAAACCATCGCGACGGAGGTTGTGTGAAGGCCGAACCGTTGGCTGAGGCGCTTGTGAAGCGAGCAGAGCCAGTCTCCGAGCCTTCGCTCTTCTTCCGCATCTTTGACCGGGGATAGCCGTCTGCGATGGTGCAGACGCCGCTTATGGGCGTAAGTGAGTTTGCAAGAGTTACGATGGGCATATGAAACGAAAAGTATATTGGACCGTTATCGTACTGATCGCCGTGTTGGTGATCGGTTTTGTCATCTGCGAGTACCGTCGCGCCTTATACAAGAAGAGCGAAGAGGCGGCTAATGCGGGACTAGAAGCGCGTGTACGAGAAGCCTACGCCGCCAAGATCAAAGACGGTGCTTGCAAGAAGCGCGAAGATGCACTTGAGGCCAGAGTCGATGCATTCACGCGAGAAGCTCATACGAAACTCAAGATCGGAATGAAGAAAGACGCCATCATCCGGTTCTTTGCTGAAAACAGCATGCCCGTAACATTCTCCAAAAATGAGGCATCGGGGACATTCGACGTGACGGGATGCTCCCCGATGGGCTGTGGAACAGACACCGCGTCGGTTAGGCTGCGGGTGAGTGTCGATGAGAAGGGCTCCGTCATTTCAAAACCGGATGTTGACGGTATGTATATTGATTGCCCCTAGCGTGTTCTAGCGTAGTGTCGTCGCAGTAAGATATTCGTCTTTCTTGTCACGCTACCCCAGTTGACTGACCTTCACCTGCAACTTCTCAAAGTCCGCAGTGCCCAAGCCGCGTGCGGCGGCCATTTGCAAATAGGGCATGTGTTCGGGATCCAGGTTCCAATAAGCCTTGGCCACGTAAGCGTCGATGGCTACCGGATCGGTTCCGGCGACAATGGTCTTCTTCAGTTCCACATCTTCCAGGTTGCCGCCTGTGGGGCCGTTGCGCAGCAGAACGCGATAGCAATCCATCAGCGTAAGAGTGGGCAGCATGAAGCTGGCGAGATCGACCAGGCTTTGGTGAATCTGCTGATGCAGGCGGTTGCGCTGGCCACCGAGTATGCCATACCAGTTTTTCATGCCCAGCGTTGCGCCGGTCAGGACGTGATGCTTGGCGATGGGCAGATTGAAGATTTTATCCGCCTCAAGAAACGGCGTGAAGACGGGCCAGCTTTTGAGCACTACGCCGCCCAGTTCGACTTCGCGGAAGAGTTCGGGATCGGGCAGAATGACTTCGGCGTGCTCGGCGAGCGCCGCGGCCTGAATGCCCGAGCGATGAAAACAGCGGCGAGCTTCGTTGCAACTGACGTCGGTGACGATAACGCGCTTGGCCCCGGCCTGCCAGCATTGGCGCACCACTTCGGCGACCAGGTCAGGATTGGTGTTGGCAGCCTGCTCGGGGATGCGGTCCCAGGCGATATTGGGCTTGATGACCACGACATCCTGGCGGCTGACGAAGCGGCGAATACCACCCAGATTGTCGAGCGCCGTTGCAACCAATTCGCGCGGTTCGCCGCCTTGAACTACGGTCATGTGCGGCCATTGAGGATCGGCAACAACGCGATGATCGCGCCGCGCCTGCTCGGCCTGCGCGGGAAGCGGGCGATAGCTCTGCTTGCTGAGCCAAGCGGCCGCGCCTGCCGCACCTGCCGCCACTCCGCCTACGCGCAGTAGTTGCAACAGGGCCTCACGCCGGGTTAGCGCCGAGGTCGGCCCCGCTGTTTCTTCCCTCTTGCGATCAGTTCCCTCGGCCATCTTGATTCTCCCGGTTGAAGGATTCCCACCCTAGGCGCAAAAACAAAGACGCGCCAAGGGTGGGGCACCCGATTTCTCTACACTTCCATCAAGTGAAAGCGTTGCGGATCGTTGCTGCCGAGGTTGTGCGTCGCGTCAGCAGCGGTGGCGATATAGCGCGGCGGACGACCCGCGGCTTCGAGCGTGGGCTTGCCCACCTCAGCGCGCTTGCGCTCAATCATCTGCCATGCGGTGTGATCGACAGCCACACGATCTTCGCCGACGATGAGCGCGTTCGGCTGCCAAAGGCGCTCAGGATGGAATCCCGGGCCGCCGTCATAGACGGAACTCATGGCGTCGCCGATGGTGAAGCGCACCTTTTCGCGAATGGTGGGAATGCAGTTGAGATCGGCCACGGCGGGGTTGCAACCGCCCGCATGAAGTTGATTTGGCCGCTCGACCACACCGTACATATTCTTCATGGAAAAAGTTACGCCGGCTAACTCATGATCCTTGAGAATGGGCAGATTGATTACCATATCGCATTCGCGGGTAAGAATCTTCGCGAGTTTCACGCTGACTGTGCCGAAGACCACAGGCTGATCTTCATAGCCCGCCACGTCGTTGCCGTAACAGCGAACGCGGCTTGAATCGGTGTTGATAGTGAGACCGCAAGCCTGAAGACTGCGCGCATCCCGCTCCCAGATCACGATGTTTCCCGGCTTGACGCCAGCCTGCTGCAGCCGCTCGCAGACGGCCATAATCAGCGCCAGGTGGGTCGAAATTCCCTTGCCGCCCAGGCCGTTCACCTTGAGGCCGATGACCTTGCCGACCGGCACGATGCGCTTCCAGGCATCGACCGGTTTGTCGCGGCCGGTGTAAGTGGCGATGGCGTGATCGAGCAACGCCTGCACACGCTTCTCGTCCAGTTGCGCGTTGGCGTCATGGAGCGCCGCATCGCGCGCTACCACGACTTTGGATTTACCGTTCTCAGTGTGCTGATCGAGCGCCGCGGCAAGTCCTAACTTGTTTTGCGAGCCCAGCAGCACAGCTCCCGTTGCTGCAATTTTGAGAAAATCTCTGCGGCTTTCCATGTCAATCCTTTCAGTCGTCGCTACTGCTACTTCTTTCATTCGTCGCTACGGCTAGTTACAGTTTTGCCTCTACAGCTTGCGCCAGCGCCAGCAGAGCCTGCGGGGCGTCGGGCGTGGACTCATAAGCAACGATGCGCACCAGTGACGGGCCTTTACGGAAGATGATGCTCTGCGCATACGTGATGCCCGCGTCGCCCAGTTGAACGATCTTGGCGTCCTTGGTTTGTCCGTTCTCTAGAATCTTGCGCGCGCCGCCCGCGTCACCCATGGTGTACACGTCAACGGTCGCCTCTAGCTGGCTCTGGTATTTGTAATCGGAGGTCGAGGTAGAGACAACGCCCGCGGCGGTGTACTGCTCGGCATCGCCGTCAATGTATTGCCACAAATCCTTGGCCGCAAAAGTACGTGTCTCGCCGGTTTTCTCCCAGCCAGCAACCGCGCCCGACTTTGGAAACGGATCGGCGGACTTCTTTTTGCATCCTATGCACGCAGTCGAAACAAGTGCAGCAATCGCCAAGATGGCGAGAATCGATTTGGTTGATCTGAATTTCACGAAATACTCTCCCTTATTTTCTGTTGAGCAAAATCTGACTGCCCGGTGAACGGCTTTCGCCGATGCTGGTGACGTAGACGGCGGGATGCTCTTGCAACGGGCAAGCATACTCGCAAGCGCCGCACCCCACGCAGCGGCTGGGATCGACGCGCGGCTGTTTGAGCGTTTTGGTATTTCCGGCGGAGTCGATCACCTGCGCTTCTTGCACATAAATAGCCTTAGGCGAAACCGGACACCACTCTTCGCACACTATACATTCCGTGGCCATGGCCCAGGGCAGACAACGGCCGCGGTCGTAGAACGCAGTGCCCAAGCGGATTGGATGATCTTGAGCGATCCCCACCACCCAGCCTTTTTCCTTCGGGGTAATCTGCCAGATGGCGCCCGTGGGGCAGACCTCGGAGCAGAGCACGCAACTGGGCTCGCAGTAACCGATACGCGGAACCAGGGTAGGCGACCAGAGCCCTTCCAGACCAGCTTCATCCCATGTAGGTTGCAGCGCCGTGTTGGGGCAAGCCTTCATGCACTCACCGCAGCGAATGCAGCGGGAGAGAAAATCGGTTTCATCGAGCGATCCCGGCGGACGCAACAGGCGCTCGTGGCGGCCTTTGCCCAGACCGGTATTGGCGCGCATGAGTGGAACCACCGCAGCGCCGGCAGCGAGGCCGGTGAGCGTTCTGCGCCGGCCCAAGTCGGGCGTCGCAACTTCAGCGTCTTTGCCGGATAATGGGCGGAAGAATTTGAATTGCAGGGCGCCATGCGGACAACTTCCCACGCAATTCATGCACATCAGGCACTCGGCTTTGCGCCACGGGACGCCGCCGATGGGGTCGTCACCGCCCTGGCAATTGAGCAGGCAGCGGTTGCATTTGTCGCAAGCGGCAGGGTCTTTGCGCAACCCGAGCAGCGACCAGCGAGAGACCGCGCCCAGCAGAGCGCCCAGAGGACAAATCGCTCTGCACCATAAACGAGTGACGCGCAGGCTGGCCGCAAGAATCGCCAAAAGCAGAATGCCCAGCAAGAGCCCTTGCGCATAGTGCGGCTGGCGGAGATCGAGCACCGTGTAGTGGAGAATTGTGTGCAGTGCGTCGCCCGTGGTCTTGATCGCAGCAACGTGGCTGTGTTCAAGCGGCGTCAGCACGGTGCGCACGGCAACGTTGAAGGCCGGTAAAAGCGAAAGGCCAAAAGAGCGGACCAGCAAACTAAAAGGATCAAGCCAGCCGATGGCTGCTGAGCCGAAGAACGCGGCCGTCAGACCAGCCAGCATCACGACGTACTTGCCTGTCTGCCAGCGCTTGTAACGATTGGAATCGATGCGCTGCTTGCCCCTCTTCGCCTCCGAGGGCAGGTTGCCAACAAAATGTTGCAGCGTGCCCATGGGGCAAATCCAGCCGCAGAAAAAGCGGCCTAGAAAGAGCGTTGGCACTAGGATGAGCAGGCTCCACAACAGCCCGCGATAGAGTGCGTGTCCGGCAAGCGCGTTGACCACGGCGACCAACGGATCCCACTCGAAGAACAGGCCCACCGGTGCGCGCAGTCGAATCTCGGTGGCGCCGCCGGGAAAGAAGCTGATGGACGTAAAGATCAGCAGCGCAAGGAAGAGCAGGAGAAAGAATATCTGCGAAATTCTGCGCATCAGCGGCAACCTGGACCGGATCAAGAATCGCCTCCATATGCGCGAACGCTAAGCTTGCATGATCGTATGATTGGCGCTCGAGCATACACCAGACAGTGATCTGTATCACCTATTGACGGCACGGGTCGTTGGGTTGCAGGGGGAGCGGCTGAAAAATCACCTCAACAAAACTCGCGTTTTCCATGGTCAAAATATTGTATCGATCCACAAGCCCGGTAAAATCAACTCTGTATGAGCACAACCAACGACAAATCCGCCGTCACAAACTTCCCCGATGCCAGTCTTGACGGCAGCCGGTTTATCCGCGCGTGTTTGCGCCAGCCGGTGGACCGCACGCCGGTGTGGTTTCTGCGTCAGGCTGGGCGCTACATGCAGGAGTACCGCGACATCCGCAAGCACCACACGCTGGTGGAAATCTGCAAGCAGCCGGAGATTGCCGCCGAGGTCACCATCACCGCCGCCGAGAAGTTGGGTGTGGACGCGGCCATCATCTTTGCCGACCTGCTGCTGCCGCTCGAGCCGATGGGTCTGGACTTCGAGTTTCAGGCAGGCGAGGGACCGGTGGTGCATCGTCCCGTGCGCACCGCTGAAGATGTGAAGGCGTTGCGCACCGACCGCGCCGGTGATCTGGATTATGTGGCGCGCGCCATCGAGAAGGTGGCTGCGCATTTTCGCAATCGCCTTGGCATCATCGGCTTTTGCGGCGCGCCTTACACGCTGGCCAGTTACATGATCGAAGGCGGCGGCTCGAAGAATTACATTCACACCAAGCAGATGATGTACTCCGATACCACTACGTGGCGGCTTCTGCTGGATAAGATCGTGGTGGTGCTGACGGAGTATTGCCGGCTTCAGGTTCAGGCGGGGGCGGATGTGATTCAAATCTTCGACAGTTGGGTTGGCTCGCTCGGTTTGACCGACTATCGCGCATATGCATTCGAGGCTTCGCAGCGCCTGGTCCATTCCGTCCAGCAGATGGGAGTGCCGGTCATCTACTTTGGTGTGGAGACAGCCGGCCTTTTGACACAGATGGCCACGACTGGCGCCGACGTAATCGGCCTGGACTGGCGGCAGCCGCTCGACGAAGGCTGGCGCGCTGTGGGCCATGGCCACGCGGTGCAAGGCAACCTCGATCCCATTACACTCTTTGCGCCGCTGGAAGTTTTAGAGCAGCGCGTTCAGGAGATTCTGCGCGCGGCGAATGGACGGGCGGGCCACATCTTCAACCTTGGCCACGGCATCGTTCCCACTACGCCGGTTGAGAATGTGCAAGCCGTTGTGCGCATGGTGCGCGAGTTTCAGCTAGACAAAGCGAGTCTGGAGAAAACCAATGGCTAAACGCGCAGTGCTGCTGCTGGCCCACGGCACACCGGAAACTGTCGAACAGATTCCCGAGTACCTCAGCAACGTGACCGGCGGACGATCGTTGCCGCAGCACGTGATCGAAGAAATTCAGCGCCGCTACACACTGATTGGCCACAGCCCGCTCACCGAGATCACTTTGGAGCAGGCGCGCTTGGTCGAAGCGGAATTGGCAGCAGACGGCCGGTCAGTGCAGGTCTACGTGGGCATGAGAAACTGGCGGCCCTACATTGCCGACGTGGTCCGGCAGATGCGAGCAGACGGAGTGGAAGAGGCCGCGGTTATATGCCTTGCACCACAGAACTCGCGCACCAGTGTGGGACTATATCGTAAGGCCGTTGAAAGCTCTGGATTGCGCATCGACTTTACCGAGGGTTGGGCCGATCATCCGCTACTGATTGACGCCTTTGCCGAGCGGCTGCGCGCGGCTGAGGACAAGCTCGTCGCCGAGACTGGCGCGCCGGTCCCTGTGCTGTTTACGGCGCATAGCGTCCCTTGCCGTACGGTACAAGCTAGCGACGGCCAGGTTGCCGACCCCTACGAAGATGAGGCGCGGCGCACCGCGGAGTTAGTCGCGGCCCGCGTGCCTGAGATTCCTCGGTGGCAATTTGCCTTTCAGAGCCAGGGCGCGAGCGGAGGGCCGTGGCTCGGTCCCACGGTAGAGCAGACGCTGGAATCAATCGCTGCATCGGGCGTTAAAACGCTTCTGCTCCAGCCCATTGGCTTTCTCTGCGATCACGTGGAGATACTTTACGACGTGGATATACTCTTCCGCGATTTTGCCGCCAAATTGAATCTTCGGCTGGAACGGCCCGAGTCGCTGAATGCGTCTGTCACGCTAGCGAAAGCGATTGCAGATCTGGCGCGGCAGGGATTGGCGCGGCTGAACAGCCGCTAGAGTTTTCAAAGTAGTCTTGGATAGTGGGTGTCCCACCCTGCAGCGTCTTTGTTTTTGCGGCTAGAGTGGGATACCGGGATACATTGAATGACTTGCTACAGTTCCACTCCGCAAAGACTCACTTCAAGGCCCATCTCGTGAAACATCGTAGCCTTTGCGGCCAGCGCGCGATCGGCTTCCTGCACTGAGGGCGCGTAGGCGACGTTGACATGATTCGCGGGGTGACGCGCCATGAACTGGTTCTGATCGACGCCGTGCAACACCACGTGCATGATGGGCCACTGCGGCGTAACTTCGGCCCAGCGGCGGTTTGTCTCCGCTGCCGGCAATGAGATCGCTGTGGCGCGGCCAAGGTCAACTTTGAGGCGGCCGTTCTCAACAAAGACACGGCTCCAAACTACTTCGCCGGGCTTGCAAATACCTTTCAGCGTGCCGCCGCCGAGACGGAAATACATCGACGGTTGGCGTTCACTGACCGCGCCCTTGTAACCGCCGACCAGATGCGAGGCGGGCACGGCGCCGGAAATCTGAAAGAGCCAGACAAACTCATCGAAGCCATCGGCTTTGTACTGCTCGCCCCAGCGAACATCATGCAGCGTCGTCGCCGGATCAAGTCCCATAGCGGTCCACACGCGGTTGGTGACGATGGCATCGACGCCGACGCATTCGTCCACTTCATTGAAATGCGGCAGCGGGCGGCCGGCATAAAGTTCGCGGCCATCGCGACTATAGGCGGGCGGACGATCGACATTGTTGAAGAGGCCTTCGGCGAGATCGGATGCGGGAACCAGATCTTTGAATCCCTGCTGATACTGAATGCCGATGGCGTCGCAGCCGAAGTTATCGGCGATGCGCAAGGCGGCAATGTACATGCGGCACTGATCGAGAATCTGCGCGTCGGTCAGATCGGTCGCCTCGTTGCTTCCGGTGTCGAAGCGCATTCCACTGGCATCGAGCCAGTTGCGAATCTTCTGCGCTTCTGCCGCGGTCACCTCGCGCATGGCGGCGTAGAGCGCGGATTGGCTGAGACGCTCCTTGTAGATGCCGGCGGGATTCATCAGCGAATCTTCGACGATGGCATTAGACATGCCCATGCAGCCCTCATCGAAGACTCCGAGCAGCGCCTTCTTGCTGCGCAGTTCGTTCGCGAGTGCCTTGCCAAGAGCGCGTTCAGCCTGGCTCACTTTGGTCGGATCGAAGGCATGCACATGCGAAGTGTCATGGACGAATTTCTTATTCTTGATCCATTCGCGCAGGCCGCGCTTGAAGAGCGGGTCCTTGAAGTCTTTGCTCCAGAGAGTCGTAAAGGGCACGCCGGCCTTGATCAAACAGCCATTCAGATTCAACATGCCCACCAGGCCGGGCCACTGGCCAGACCAGTTGGCCACGGTGAGGATGGGGCCGCGATGAGAGAGCAGCCCAGCGAGCACGTGAGCGCTGTATTGCCAGACGGCCTCAGCCACGACGATGGGCGCATCGGGATGGATGTGCTCGAAGACCTGCATGCCCATTCGCTGCGAATAAATGAAGCCGTGCTTCAACGCGGGGTCGGCCGGATGAGCGCGGCGCAGCTTGACGCCTTCTTCGAGAAAGGCGGCGGTTAACATCTCTTCCAGACTGGCCTGCGCGGCCCAGCAAACTTCGTTCGCCGATTGGCGCAGATCGCCGCTGGCGACTAACAGAACTTCATTTTGCGCAACGGGCTTGGGAGTTACCACTTCAGGAATTGCATACGCTGCCATTTTTTTATCCTCGCTTTTTCCGGGTTGTTTCTTGATTTTTGGTTCACGACTGTGCGGACGCGGGCACAAGATTCCGGCTGCGCGCGACCAGTGATTTGTAACGCTCAAAAGCTTGCTCACATGCGCCGGTTTGCGCGGGAAGATAGGATCGCAACTCGACCGATTGCCGCAGTGCGGCTTGCCCTTCGGACAGATTTTTGATGTGGCCGGTAGCCACGGCCTGCACCATGGCATTGCCCAGAGCGGCCGCCTCGACCGGGCCCGCGATCACCTCGCGCCCCGATGCATCGGCGGTCATCTGGCATAGAAACTGATTGAGGCAGCCGCCGCCGACTACGCGAATCGTTTGCAGCGAACGGCCAGTGATGCACTCCAAATCTTCCAGCACTTCGCGATAAGCAAAACTCAGGCTCTCAAAAACGCAGCGCGCAATTTCGCCGGTGCTCTGCGGAATGGGCTGATTGCTCTGCGCGCAAAACCGCGCGATGGCGGCGCACATGTCGTCTGGCGATTGAAGCTCGGCGGCCGAAGGATCGATGAAGGAACGGAAGGCGGGGGCGATCGCCGCCGCTTGTTCGATCTCCGGCCACGCGATGGAGTTGCCTGCCGTTTCCCACATGCGCGCACACTCTTGCAGAATCCACAGGCCGGTCATGTTCTTCAACAGCAGAACGCCGCCGTCTGCCGCGCCTTCGTTGGTAAAGCCGCCTTGGAAGGCTGCGTCGCTCAGGTTGGGCTCAGACACGGACACGCCCATCAGGCTCCAGGTTCCGCTGCTCAAGAAGGCGCTGGACTCATTCAAATCAGGAATGGCTGCAACTGCACTGGCTGTATCGTGCGAGGCGACCGCAATGCAGGGAAAGCCGCCGGCAAAGCCGCATTCGGACTGAACGCTGGGTTCGAGCGGCCCGAGAATTGTGCCGGGTAGCACGATTTTTTGAAAGATGTGCGCGGGTAGATTGAGTTTGCTGATCGTTTCCCGCGACCAGCGGCGCGCGTGCGGATCGTACAGCTCGGTGGTGGTGGCTTCGGTATACTCCGCGCGCTTTTCGCCGCTGAGCAGATACTGGAAATAATCCGGAATCAGCAACAGCGAAGATGCGTGAATGAGCTGCGGATCGTGATGAATCGCCATCGATGCCAACTGAAAGGCGGTGTTGATCTCCATCGTTTGCACGCCGGTGGCGAGGAAGAGATCGTGACTACTCATCGCCTTGCTTACAGCTTCCGGCACGCCTTTAGTGCGGGCGTCGCGGTAGTGATGCGGATTGCCGAGCAGGCGATCGCGCTCATTGAGTAGACAGTAGTCCACGCCCCAGGCATCGATGCCGATTCCGGCGGGAAGTTCGCTGTGCAGCGCCTTGAATTTCCGGAGGCCGTTCTGGATTTCGTTCCAGATGCGAAGCACGTCCCAGTGAAGGTCAGCACCGAGGCGCACACCGCAGTTGGGAAAGCGATGCACCTCGGCCAGCGAGAAGCGATGGCCATCCCAGCGGCAATCCATCACCCGGCCGCTCGAGGCGCCCAGGTCCACGGCCACAAAGCTCACATTCGCGCTCATGCAGTCTCTCAAGATGCGTTCGGCCGGAACCGAGCAAAATCGCGGACAATTCGATTTACTGCCAGCGATTCGCCGGACTCTCCGGATCATTCTACAGCCTTGAGGCTCTACTTGGGCGGCAATGCGATGAGCGCACCGCCAGTGCACGCACATGGGCCAGCGTCGAAGGATCAGCACGCGCAACAATGCGGGCAGCCACCGCCAGCGTCGGGCAGGCTCGCACTATGGCGTCCACCCGCCTGCCGTGGGCATGCCCGGCGTGGTGTCGGGGCGCGGATTGAAGTCTGCCGGCACGGGATTGGTGAGGCCGCTATCGGTCGGCGTGATCTCTAGCCACTTGCAACCCTCGCCGCCCTCGTGAGGAAAGCTCGATATCTCGGTAGCGGGGATTGTCGCATACTCCGGGCTCAATCGCGCGCTCTTGCCCTGGAGCCGCAACACATCGAAGGCAGAAGTCATGTCGCCCACACCGGGCACATGATCGTCTGCCGGACCCAGGTTCGGCTGACCAAATTTCACCGCGCCAACCTGCCGCGCAAACTCCTCATCGGGCAGGTCCGCGAGCGGCACCAGGCGGAATAACTCGTCCACGAATTTAATGATCGAACTATGCTCGGACGGCACATGCGAGACGCCATGCGCCACGGCGTACGGCGAGATCAGAATCGCGGGAATCCTCGGCCCCTGCTCGAGCGGCAGCCCCGCCGCATCGTGAGAGCGCACGCGTGGCTGAACATGGTCATAGAGCCCGTCCGACTCGTCGTACGTAATGATGATGGCGCTCTGGCTCCAATACGGACTGGTCGCGATCGCGTTGATCTCTTCGGCCAGCAGAGCCTCGCTGATCTGCGTATCCGAATAGCCGGGATGATCGTCGTTGCCGTTGAAAACCTCCGCGAGCTTGGGGTTCGGATCTTGCGGCCGCCAGCCGTCAATGTTGCCGTAACCGCCGCGAACATAAAACACGCCAGAGGCAGGCAGCTGCCGGTACTCTACATCGCTGAAGAACTCGCTCAGCCCATGCAGATGCGTGGCCACCAGCGGATTGTTGGCCACGTAGCCGAAGTACTGCGGCGCGTTGTGATGCGCTACGTACCCGTCGTGCGAAGCCTGGCCCTTGGCATCGTTTTTCTCATGATCGTAGCCCTGCTGATACCAGCCCCAATTCACCGCGGTCACGCCGTTCCCTGCAATTTTTTCTATATCTTCACGCACGTCGGGCAAATCGAAGGCGGGATCGTAGTCTGCCGCAATCGTCTTCTGAATATCGCTGCCCATGAAAGAGAGCGGCAGGCTGGCGAAGGTCAGGTTCTTTGAGACGCTGCCTGAAGAATGCACCGCCTGCGGTTGCTCGAGCCGGTCAGCTTTATCCAGCGGCGAACCCCAGTAAGGCGCGGGATCGGCAGTCATCGGCACCACGGCATTGCTGCCCTGGCCGCCCTTAGTTGCCGCATCCGGATGCAGTGTCCACTGCGTCTCGCCGCCCTGACCGGCAATCATGGCAATCGCGTTCGGTGTGGATGGCCCGATGATAGTGTCCATGAAGTGGTCGAAGAGCGTGAAGCGGTCCGCGTAGCGCCACAGAAACGGCGCTGTGTCGCAGTCCACGTGTGCCATCACCAGCTCGCCAAACTGCTTGCGTTCGAGCGTCGGCGCCATCGATGGCTTGCCATCTTTCAGCGTCACGCCCTCTTCGGTCAGCGCGTACTCCGTGTTGTGCGCCACGCCCTTTTTGTCGAGCGCGATCTTGCGCGCAATGCCCACATGCGAGTGATTTACCGAGGCTATGTCCGCCGGATAAATCGGCACGGTCTTGCCCGTCGCATCGGTGATGGTGGTGGGAATTTTGAATGGAGTAATCGTGCCAATCGTCCCGTCAGTATTGACAATCGCCTGCGCGAAGCCCGCCACCTGCCTGGTGACTGGCCCCGCCGGTCCTGCATAAAGTCCATCCGCGCCCGGATAACTGCCAAAGTAGAAGTCGAAGGAGCGGTTCTCCTGGAAGAGCACGAAGATGTATTTGATGCGGCTGCGAATCAGACGCAGCTTCTCTTCCTGCGAGATCGCCGGCTCAGTCGCCAAGTTGGTCACCTGCGCGCTCACCACCGCGCTTGACGGAGGTGCTATGGTCACATCCGGCAGGGCTTTCTTTTGCGCTGCACAGGTCGCCAGGCCAATCGCGCCAAGAGCGATCAGCACCTCGGAGGCTTGTCTCAAATTGATCTTGAACATGTCAATAAACTATCCCGTCCGCTGCCGCATTGACAATAAAAAACATTCCTCAAAAACAAAAAGAGTTACAAAATAAATAAACGCGGAGTCATTGCCGGAATTGCTGGTTACAAAGCTGTGAAACTGTAGTACCTCCAGTTAGATTCTTGCCGGGGCTATACTGGTTCCGAGCACGAGCAAGAGAGAAGATGACAGCATGAAAGTGTTGATTTTTGGCGCAACGGGAATGGTGGGGCAGGGAGTTTTGCGGGAGTGTCTGCGCGCCCCGGATGTGGAACTCGTGGTGACTGTGGGTCGAAGCACCGCGGACATGAAGCATCCCAAGCTACGCGAGATCGTGCTCGCAGACATAAGCCGCCTTGGGGCGATTGAGACCCAACTAGCCGGCTTCGATGCCTGCTTTTTCACACTGGGCGTCTCTTCGAGCGGAATGAAGGAGGCCGATTACGAACGCATCACTTTTGGACTCACGCTAGCTGCGGCGGAGACGCTCAGCCGGCTGAATCCGGGGATGACTTTTATCTATGTCTCTGGCGCGGGAACCGACAGCTCAGAGCGGGGCCGTGTCATGTGGGCGCGCATCAAGGGGCGAACGGAGAATGCCCTGCTGCGGCTTCCGCTCAAGGCGTATATGTTTCGTCCGGGAATCATTGAGCCGCTGGATGGAATTCGATCGAAGACGCCCGCGTATCGCTTCTTCTACAAGCTAGCCAAGCCGCTACTGCCTGTGCTCCGCTGGGCGCTGCCGGGCTATGTTTTATCGACACGCGAGATCGGTCAGGCGATGCTGGCAGTGGCGCGGCAGGGGTATGGCAAGCCAATTCTGGAAACTAAAGATATTCGGCTGGTAACTAAGGGCTGACGGCTCGCCAAAAATTCAGGCGTTCCACCTACCGCCTGCCAGCCTGGACGGCTTATCATGGCCGGTATGAACCTCGAAGCAATTCAGGCGGCCATCCGCGAGTCTGGCTTTGACGGCTGGCTGTTTTATGACCATCACCATCGCGACCCGATCGCCGCGCGCATTCTGGGCCTGGACGAGCACGCCCACATCACGCGGCGCTGGTACTACTTTGTGCCCGCCTCGGGCGAGCCGCGCAAGCTGGTGCATCGTGTCGAGCAGGGGCGGCTGGACACGCTGCCCGGCACCAAGGGACATTATTCAAGTTGGCAGGAGCTGGGCGCTGGCCTGCAATTGATGCTCTCTGGCTCCGAGACTGTGGCCATGCAATACTCGCCCAACAACGCCATCATGTACGTCTCCATGGTCGATGCTGGCACGGTCGAGTTTCTGCGCGGATTGGGCAAGCGGATCGTCAGTTCTGCTGACCTGGTGAGTCAGTTTGAAGCGGTGCTGAACGAGGAGCAGATTGCCAGCCACGGCGTCGCGCAGCGAGCCATTGACGCGATTCTGGCCGAGGGCTGGAAGAAGATTGGCCGCAGCATACGGGGCAGCGACGGCAAGGCAGGCAAGCTGACGGAGTTCGAGATGGTGCGTTGGTTGAGCGACGCCATGCGCAACGAAGGCCTGGTGTGGGACGACGGCCCCAACGTCAGCGTGAACGCCAATAGCTCCGACTCGCATTACGAGCCGACCGCCGAGCATTGTGCGCCGATTCGCGAAGGCGATTTTTTGCTCATCGACATCTGGGCGCGGCCAGAAAAGCGGGGCAGCATTTTCTATGACATCACCTGGACCGGGGTGGTGGGGCGCGAACCGACCGAGCGCGAGCAGCAGGTTTTCGAGACGGTGATGAAGGCCCGCGATGCGGCCATTCATGCGGTCGAAAGCGCCTTTGCCGAAGGCCGAGCGATTCGCGGATTCGAGGCAGACGATGCGGCGCGGGCAGTAATCCGCGCGGCCGGCTTCGGCGAGTTCTTCACGCATCGCACCGGGCACAATATCGGCAGAGAACTGCACGGCGCGGGCGCTCATTTAGATAACCTGGAAACCCACGACGAGCGGCTGGTGCTGCCCAATACCTGCTTCTCAGTCGAGCCGGGGATCTATCTGCCGGAGTTTGGCGTGCGCAGCGAGGTGGACATGCTGACCGCGCCCGGCAAGGCCTGGGTCACGGGACGGATTCAGCGGGAACTGGTGAGGATTTAGGCAATAGACGACGGTTCGATGGGTGATTGTCATGGCCTTGCTGCAACGATATTCTGTGCGTAGGAGGACACGATGGCAGACGCGACAACCTTCCCCTATGAAACACGCCTCAACATTCTGCACGGTCCGCTAGAGGTCATTGACGTTCAGGCGCTCGCGGACGCCTGCACATACAAATGGTTCAATCAAACGCTCTGCAAGGTGAATGAATCGGTCGTTCGCATGGCCGTGATTGAAGGAGAGTACCACTGGCATAAACACGAGGAGGACGACGAGTTCTTCTACGTTGTGCATGGCAAGCTGTTGATTGATCTCGAAGCCAGGACCGTGGAACTCGGGCCGGGCCAGGGTTTTGTGGTTCCCAGGAAGGTGATGCACCGGACGCGCGCCCCCCGCCGAACCTTCACGCTGATGGTCGAAAACGCGGGAATCGTCCCCACTGGGAATTGACCTGCTGTTTGGCTCGGCGCTGGGAACTTGGCCCCGGTGCGGTATAGTCAAAAAGGAATGGCAACTGAAGAAAACAAGAACCCAGCGGCCGGATCTGGGCCGCAACCCGGCGCAAAAGCTGCACCGCAGCCGGGCTTTGTCTACCTTCCTCTGATCGCCGGCTGGCTGGTGCCCGGAGCCGGGCACTTTCTGCTGCGCAAGTGGGGTCGTGGGGCGCTGCTGTCGGTGTCGATCCTGAGCATGTTTGTGTTGGGATTGGCCATGCAGGGCAGGCTCTACTCGGATGCGCACGACATTTTAGACATTTTGTGCGTGGCCGGTGACCTGGGCAACGGGCTGCTTTATATCGTTGGCCGGATGCTGGGCCTGGGCGTGGAGCAGGTACTGTTGACCACCGCCGACTACGGCACGCGCTTTATCGTGGTGGCTGGCCTTTTGAACGTGATTGCCGCCGTGGACGCGCACCGCCTGCGCACCGGGAGGAAGTCATCATGACCCACTTTCTGGCGGTTGTGCTCTTCGCTCTCTTCGCCTCGGTCGTCTTCGGCATCACCCAGCGCGAGACGCCGCGCGGCATGATGCGTTATGGACTTTATTGCTTCGTTCTTTTTGTAGGTGCGGTTATCGTATGCAGTTGGCTGATGCTTCTGATCGCACGATAAGGATAGCCTGGCAGCCGGCCGGCCTTTGCGCGCCGGTCGTTGTTTGAAGGACCGGCCCCATGAACAAGGCATGGCACGCGCAGAACAAGATGCCGCCCAAGGCAACCCTGGAGGAGAAAATCCAGTGGCACCGGGAACATCAACTGCACTGCGCCTGCCGGGAAGCGCCGAAGAGTTTGCGGCCAGCCCTCACGGCCAAGAAATGAGAACGGGGCATGGCGATTGCGATTCTGTTCTTGTTGAATCCGCGACCGAAGAGCGTGTTTGGCGTCAAGAATAAATCGCAATACTGTGCGAATATTCTTGGCTGGGCGCTTCAATCGTGATAGATTCTCGGATACCTGCTCCGCGAATTCAGACTGATTTATCGTCGTTGCAGGCGACCTAAAGGAACCCGATGCGATCCCTCCTTCGGACGCTGCTCAATGACGAACCAGGTAACACCAAGGCCAAGGTCATCGCCTTGTACGCCTTGTTGCTTGGGTTCAATCTGGCGGCATGGTGCTGGGCATTCATCGCATTTCACAGGTTCCCGGTGCTGTTGGGCACGGCGTTTCTGGCTTACAGTTTTGGACTTCGGCACGCGGTCGATGCGGATCACATTGCGGCCATCGACAACGTCACACGAAAACTGATGCAGCAGGGAAAGCGGCCTGTCGGCGTGGGGCTTATGTTCTCGCTGGGTCATTCCACCATTGTTATTGTGGGATCGATCGCCATTGCAGCCACTGCGCTCGCGCTGCAACATCGCATTGACGGCGTGAGGGAGATTGGAGGGGTGATTGGCACACTGGTGTCAACTCTCTTTCTATTCGCAATTGCGATTGTGAATTTGATTGTTCTGCATTCGGTTTATCGCAGCTTCATGCGGGTGCGGCGAGGAGAGCCTTATGTTGAAGAAGACTTCGACCTGTTGCTGGGCAACCGCGGCTTTCTTTCGCGCCTCTTCCGCCCCATGTTTAATTTGATCCAATCCAGTTGGCACATGTATCCACTGGGCTTTTTGTTTGGACTGGGCTTCGATACAGCGACCGAGATTGGATTACTGGGAATCTCTGCAGCCGAGGCATCGAAGGGTTTATCGCTCTCGTCGATTTTGGTGTTTCCGGTTCTGTTTGCAGCAGGCATGTCGCTGATCGATTCGACAGACAATGTTCTGATGCTTGGAGCCTATGGCTGGGCCTTCGTGAAGCCTATCCGGAAGCTCTACTACAACATCACGATTACGTCTGTCTCCGTTGTGGTTGCCTTGGCGGTTGGCGGGATCGAGGCGCTGGGATTGTTAGCGACCGAGTTCGGCCTGACGGGCGGAGTGTGGGGCTTGGTCGGTAATCTCAACGAGAACTTTGGCATACTTGGTTATTGCATTATTTCGCTCTTTGCCGGGAGCTGGATCTTATCGATTGCTATTTACAAATGGCGCCGGTTTGACGACTTGGAGTTTGGCGCAAGAGATGCGAGTTAGAGCAGTTTCGAAGATGTTATAACCAACTGTCGTGGTATCCCACCCATCCGACAGAAAGAAGTCGGATGGATTGGGCACCCTCGACTGTCTCAGTTTTGGGGTTCACTCCATTTGTGATACAGCAACGATAGAACAGCCTTGGTTCTTGAACGCTTTCATCGAAAAACGCCATATCGATTATTGCTTAACGATGGAAGGCTCGCCGGCGACAGGCGGCGAAGGCACGGCAGACTTCAACCGGCTTAACTCGGCACTAACCGGTTGCTGATGAGACTTATCATTCTTGTTATCGACAGGCTGCGCGCGGCCGGCATAAAAATCGAGAATGTTATCCCGCAATTGGGCGGATGTCTGATCAAAGTTATGTGCAGATAGCTGGACCAGAAGGGTTGCGTAAGTTTCGTCCGCAAGCGAATACTCTCCTACCGAGGTCGTTTCGCCGTCATCGAGATCGCGGTTGGTGAGCGCCAGCTTGCCTGCGCGGACTGCTTCCAGTTCGGCGTGGTATTGATCGGTGGTTGCGTTGATGCTCTTGATGTATAGATCTTCCGTTTTTGGAGTAGGGTTATTGAATCCCAAGCTCTTGAATGGACCGATTTTCGGAATGAATCGCAAGAGCATCGCCAGGATGCGAGTGCCGGGTCCGGGCTTTGTGTAAGTACTTCCCCACGCTCTTTCATAATCGGAACGGGACAGGCGATATAAAAACTTTCGCCTGGAGAAATTCGGCGTCTCGCGCACCAACTCTTTCTTGTGTAATTGAAGCGCCACATGGGTCATCCGCGGAATCAGCCGGCTGATAAAGAAGCGATAGGAGCCAACCGCCAGGTCCTCGTGTTTAATGACGTCTTTCAACTCCAGGCCGTAGACAACGGGAAATACCCGCTCCAGCAGCGGCTGCGAGACCTGGAATCCTATGAAGTCATGGTACTGTTCCGGCGCATAGCGATTCTTTGCCACCTGCAATACATCGAATCCAAACTCTGTTTTTAAATGCGCTGTTTTGTCCTGGGCGTAGCGCACGGAGTTGCCGTATTTTGCCCGCAGCTCCGGGTAACGGATCGCGACTGCTTCATTAACCGCCGGATGGCCATCGATATCGGCCACATAGTGCGAAAGCGCGCCCAGGGCGAAGGCATACTCGTCGGCATCTTGGCTTTCTGCGATTAACTCCGAAACAAAATCTCCGCTGCGAACGTAGTGTGCCAGATCGCTGAATTCCTTGTCGCCGAACGGATAGTAGCCCAGATCTTGAATCACCGATCCGCCATAGGCGTAGGCATGAGCTTCTTTGATTTGGTCTTCGGTGAGTCCCGGAAATCGTTCGATCAGGAGCGGGCGAATCTCGGAGGTCCACGCCAGATCAACGATTTCCTCGTGCGTCAAAACAGAGTATGCAGGCGCAATCCGGCACGATAGCAGTGCTGCGGAGACAAGCACCACGGCGCGGGCCAGCGTCAAACGCCAATTCCCGCTGATCGACTTGGATTTGCGATTCAGATTTGGCCGAGGAGGACAAGGACGACCAGGATCAAAAGGACAACTCCAATTCCTCCGCTCGGATAATAGCCCCAGCTTCTGCTGTGCGGCCAGGTTGGCAGAACGCCGATAAGAGCAAGAATCAACAACACGATCAAGATTGTTCCCAGCATGATTTTCTCCTCGCCTTGCCATAAGATGCGCATCCGGCTTAGCTTGTTGCATAGCCGACGTTTGAGTTTTTCATGCAGCACGGGGGGGCGCTGTTCAATAACGCACAGCTGCTACTGGATTGCGCGCCAACTTCAAGCCTTGGCATTGGGCGAAATCAACAGCGTGACGGCCTGGGGCACAATCTCCATACGAACGGGCAAACTGCCCAGACACTCTCCGTCAGCTTCGACCAGGATGCGCGGCGAGGAACCATTGCACGGCCGGCACTCGACCGAGACGGCGTCGAGCATTTCGATCTGATCGGAAGATTTCTGGCGGCCGATGATGACCGCCAGAATGAAGCGCAGGAAGGCCATGCGGCTGCGGGTTTTGAAGGCCACCAGTCGCAGGCCATGGTTGTGCAGCGAGGCACCGGGGATAAAGTTGTTGAGGATGCCGCCAAAGTTGCGAATGCGCACGGCCAGAAGTTGCGAGATTTTTTCCACGCGCGGCTCGGCGCCGGCATCTTCAACAAAAGCTGCTTCAAAGAGGGGAAATGAATGCGTCACCCAAACGCGAAGGCCCTCAATCAAATAGAGCAGATAGCCGAGACGGCGCTTGAGGCTGGGATCCATCCGAGAAATGAACAGAGCATCTGCGCCCACTCCGGCAGCGACGGTGAAATAGCGCGAGCGCGTTGAGCCGGTTTCGTCCTGGTAAGAAATCCGGCCAACGGAGATGCGCACCGGAAGCGCAGTCAGCAACTTGCGAACCGCTTTGGCCGGAGAGGACTGCAGGCCCAGATTCGCAGCCAGCGCATTGGCGGTTCCCAGGGGCACGACGCCCAAAGCCACGGTGGTTCCGACCAGGCTCTGCAAGACCTCATGAACTGTGCCATCGCCGCCACAGGCGATGATGGTGTCGCAGCCGCGCAGCATGGCCTCTTTAGCCAGGATGCCCGCGCTGCCCGCCGCGATCGTCTCCAGCGCTTCGGCGTCGACCCCGGCATTGCGGAGGACAGCAAGCGCCTTGTCGATGGCCGTGCGACGCCCTCTGGAGTGCTGGCCGGAAGCCGGATTGTAAATGAGCGCAACACGGTTCATCGCGAGTTCCCCTTGGAGAGTTCGCGCCCGGCGCGAAAGTGCCAGCGGGAGCTTTGTTCTTATCTTCGCATCTCGTGGCCCGGAAGGCCGGTTTAAAGCGCGATATGCGCAGAGGAACAAAAAGCACCCTTGCAATTTGTGGCCTCAATGCGGTCAAAACGCGGCAATTTCCGGAGAAAACTGCCTTTTTTAGAGAGAAATTCGATCGCGTCCGCAAGCCAATTTTCACGTATCGGTATAAAACGTGCGTTTTGGCGCACATTGAAGGTTTTTCCTGAAACCGAGTTTCATTCAGTGATGACGCGGGGATTCATCGCATTTGCGGTCTCGTTTTCTTCTCCAGCTGCGTAATTATCTGCACGAATAAAAAATATTGTAGGGGGGGTGGGGGGTGCCTTCTTTCCGCTCCACCTCAATTTCTCTATTGTGCCGCAACGGAGGCGAATAATCTGCAGACAGCTGCGATGGGGCCACATGCTCACTGATCGTTGGCAAGATATCCATGCTGCACTTGAAAACAAGAGATGCGGACTTTATGGGCAGCGGTTAGAAAAAAAAGGGCCCCCGGTATAACCGGGGGCCAAATTGCCTTGGTTCTCTCTAACAGCGAGAGCTTGATTGGCGGCCTGCGGCGGGGGCGCCGCGGGTACGGAAGGGAGCCTCGGGGGAGGGGCTGCGGCTTTTAGGGCCGCTCCGCGCCGGTCGAGGAAGCCACGCCATGGGGAGGCGTATCTTCCCGGGCCGCCAAACTGTTTTCCATCAACCGGATATGCACGCTGCTCGTCTTGGCGGGCTTGGCGTCTTCCGAGTCCATGGCGCGTGAATTGCCGAGGGCTACGGTATGCAAACGGTAGACGGGAATCTCATGTTGTGTAACGAGGTAGCGCTTCACCGCGTCGGTCAGTCTTCCCGAGCTTTGAATGCCCGCGGTGCTGGCCAGAGGAGAATGCCCCTCGATTTCGAGTATGTATCCTTGATGGCCAGTAAGGTTGGCCGCAAAGTCGTCCAATTGCTTACGAGCAGCTGCCGATAGAATCGGCTGGCCGCCGCGGAATGCAACATCAATCTCGCTTGCCTGATGGTATTGGTCTAATCCATTGACCGTCGAGTTCAATTTATCTACATGGCCGGAAGCGCCCTGTGCGGTGGAATATGCATTTTGTGCCCGGGCACCGGCGGCAGTGGCCGTCTGGTTGGCCGCGTCGGCGGAAGATTGAGCCCGGCGGATGCCCGCCTGCGCACGACTGTCAACATCCTGAATGTCACGTCCGTTTTTGGCGTTGACTTCGTCCAATTCGCCGAGTTCGCCCTTGATGGGAGTTACTCGGTCATTCACCCATTTTTTGCGCGCAAACGGATTAACCCGGCCCCAGAACCCCTCTTTCGGGGTATTGATGGGAGCCGGCGTATAGGTCGCGGGGGAGGGCTGCTGTGCGGCGGTGGCAGGCTGTGTGCTCTGCGAGCTAGCCGCTGACTGACCCTGTTGTGCGATAGCCGATACTGAAACTACAGATGCCAGTAATACAAAAGCGAACTGACGGGGGAATAAGTTTCGCGTTGTGTTCACTGCATTCATCTACTGAAACCCTCCAGGGGTCTTACTCCGCCAAGCTACGCGGGGTGAGCGCTCTTGTCTGCTCGTCCTGAGATATAGCAATGCCTGTGCCAGACTTGGGGGTGGCTTTCATAAAATATGTATTTGATTTAGATTGTTTGACTTAGAGTAAATAAATCGCTCGAAATGGCATCAGTTGGGGATGAGCCGGGATGCGTTTTGCGTGTAAATTTTGCCGGATACGGTACTTTCTACTCGGTAAATCCAGCGCAACGAGTTTATTTTGTCTCGACGTGGAGGATGCGAATTTCCGGGTAGGCTCCATCCCAGTCCGGCTTGACTGCGTCGAAGATCAAGCGAAACTCTTTTTCGTCGCCGGGCTTGAGCGGAGCGGCGGAAACCGCTTCGACATCGACATAAGGTTCGTGCACCCGGATCAGCTTGAGCGGCTGGCTCTCATTTTGAGCTACCTCGTGCGCAAAATCGCGGAAGATCACCTGCACGGTAATGGCGGTGACGGTGCGCGTGCCCCGGTTTGCAATGCGGCCGTCCACATAGGTGACCTTGCCGCCGGCCAGATTGGCTGACTCGCTCATGGTGAGACCGCTCAGCGAGAGGCTGGCCGCATACGGATCAAGAGGCGCGGTGATGGGGGCAATCACGTCCTGTCCCCTGGTGTTTCCGTGTTTCAGGCTCAAGATCACGACGAGTGCGACCGCCAGGACAACGGCAACCGCGACCGCCGTCGGCAGCCAGTTGCGTTCTTCCTTCTGGTTCGAAGATTCGAGTTCGAGGCGAGTACTCACGTCCGAAATTCTACACCCGCAACCGAGGGTGGACATTCCATTTCGATGACTTGATTCAAAATGTGCAATAATGTTGCACGAAACCATAGGCGAGTTAGTTGACGCGTGATTGCCGGACAGGGGGACAGATATGCCAGAAAACAAACCTCAAGCGAAGCCTCAGGTGAAGCCGCCAGCCTACGTCTATCAGGTAAGCTCGCCAGCCGATGAATTCCGCGAAGTTGCCCGCATCCACCACAAAGAAGCCAAGCAACTTTTCGACAGCGCGGCTGTGGCTTTGGCCGAAGGGCGGGAGCAGGAGTACAAGTTGCTGACGGATTTGGCAAACGCGCGCCGGGAACGGGCGGAAGAGTTCGACAGAGCGGCCAACGGCGAAGCCGACGACCCGATCGTGAACGAAATTCTCGACTGGCAGGAAGAAAGAAATGAAGCCTTTGTGCCGCATACGTCCAATTATGACGGAACCGAGGGCGGAGAGCTTCCCGAGGATTGGATGAAAGAGTTAGAACCACCCCCGCCCGGACGGATTGCTCGCGCTCTGGCCTGGATAGGGAGCCTGGTAACGAAGTAATCGGATACCTTGAACGGCGCGTGTGCCACTGAGACTTTCGTCTTCCAAACTGAGGTCGGCCCGGCGCGAACCACCAGAATGACGATAGCGTTTTGCGCCCGTTACCGAAGGCATCCACCTTCGTGTTTTGCACGGATGTTTTTCCCTTTATGACCGATATATAAAACAGTGGCGCAATATTCTGCGACGCTCCCGCTCTTGCTGCGCGGCTCTCTTGCTGAATTCTTCGCAACGGATTCAGCCTTGGGGCCGGTCCGCTTCAAAATCCGCAACCCGTGCCGCAAGGCATGAGAAAGGCAGCTCGCCATGCAGCCCTCCGCGCAAACTTTGTTCATTCCGATGCCCGTGCCCGCCGACGGAACCGATCATCCCGAACAGACAGAGGACTGGGCGTATCAGGCCATGACGGTAGCCGCAATCCTGCTGGTGCTCGTGAGCCTTTGGGTTTTTTGAAGCTTGGCGCCGGCCTACGCGGCTGATCGCGCCCGCACCGCGCGGAAGATTGCCACCATGTGCCATCCAACGGTTGCAAAGACCGCGACCATAAAGATCGGCACGGCTATCGGAGAGATGGTGCCCGAGCCGCGCAGTACGGTTTGAAGAATGGACCACTGAAGCCACGCAAACAGGCAGATCATCTCCAGCTTGATGCACGCGATCAACTGGTGGGTCAGGGCTTCAAGGCGGGCGCGGTTTTCTGCGGTCACCCGAACTGCCATGGATTTGAAGCCGGTGGGCAGCAGGGAGATGACGGTGATGACCAGATAAATCGCCACGGCGACCATCGGCAAAAACCACATCGTCGCCGGCGGACCCCATGCATTGGCGTTGCCCGCTGCGTCAAAGTGTGTGGGAATCCTGCTGGGCAGGGGGTTGGGTCCGGTGAATGCCTGATAGGTAATCCAGAAGATGAAAGCCAGTCCGGCCAGAGAGATCGCTTCCAAAGACTTGCGCATGATCTTCCTTTCCGCAATGGATTGTATCGAAACAATACAGTTTCTGCGAGTGACCAAAGGAACCTGAGATACAGGAATAAAACCTCAAGTAAAAAGTGGATCGAAACGAGACAGTCGCGGCAATTTGGCTGGGGCTGCAATGAAACTGTATCGAATCGATACAGTAAGCGCGGGAACAAACACGCCAAGGCTGGGGCGTTCAGCTAGAGGCCTGGAGCTGGGAGCTAGAGGCCGAAAGCAGGTGCCTCACCCGAATCTGGCGCGGCCAATGGTCCGCCGAAGATCTTCGCCGGTCATCTCGACAGGAATGCACATCTCGGCCAGCCGGGATCTCATGCGGTCGCCGATCCGGTCGCCCAGAGTGTCTTCGCTTTTGGCGGGCTTGTTGCCATCTTTGTCTGCCTTGAATCCCCCGCCCGCAGGAAGGTCGGGATAGTTGGTGGTGATAATCGTGGATTGCTTATCGTTGTAGCGGGTGTTCAGAATCAGCGCCACCGTGTCCCAGACCCATTCGTTAGGCTTCTGCGCGCCGAGGTCGTCGAGCACCAGCACTTCGGCGGCAAAGACCGGCTTGAGCAG